>Ga0265294_10000008_pt1 | contig 225933 bp, 180 predicted proteins | sample MunlanPumphouse3_FD_192504 | JGI IMG/M metagenome (GOLD analysis project Ga0265294, IMG submission 192504) | Groundwater microbial communities from a municipal landfill in Southern Ontario, Canada - Pumphouse #3 | ecosystem: Environmental > Aquatic > Deep subsurface > Groundwater | place... | reverse complement strand
TGCAATCCCTTTGGGCTTGCAGATAACGTGGCTCGGATTGGAGCCATCCGTCTGCCCTTCGGGACAGACAGATAACATAGAGTTAATGTAATTCGCTATGCGAACTACGCCAACCCGAGCCACGTTACCAGCAATTTAAAGAGACAGAAGATGCAAATAGGAAAGAAGGAATTTAAGTACAAAAAAGATGCTCTGAATTATTACAAGGAGATTCTAAACTCGTATAAGTTTGGCGAGACCTTAAATGAAAAAGACAGAGAAAAAATTATTGAATTATTAAGCATACATCCAGATTGCAAAAGAAAATTTAACAACGGAATTAAAGAGATTGTAGTTGATAAAATACCAAAATATAAAACAAAAGCATTTCACATACTTGACAATAATTCAGAATTAGAGGCTTTTTCTTACATAAAGTGTATAAACGGGAATAACTCTCCATTGACTAGGTTTAGTAATACTTGCAGAGATATTATTCAAGATGATATTAATAAAGTGAAATATCAATATTTCAAAGACAATTCAAAAAAAGGAGAAGTAAAATGTCAAGAAACAGGAGATTTATGCAAATGGGAAGATTTGGTTATAGACCATAGGCAACCAAATACATTTTCAGTAATTGTTGACAGATTTATCGAAGTAAATCAAATTGACATAACAACGATTGAATATATTGAAATTCTTGATGGCGTTTATAGATTTGAAAATGATGAAATTTCTCAAAAATTCAGAGAATATCATAAAGAGAAAGCGAATCTTAGGATTGTAAGGAAAACTAAAAATTCAGGCAGAGCATCTCAGGCAAGAGTAAAGAGACAGAAAAAAGATTTACGAATAGATTAAAAAAAGCTGGTAACAATGTATAAAAATAATAGCCTATTCAGTAGTAAATGCAAGGGTTGTAGCCCGCTTCAATTTTCTTGTAACTTGACAGGAAAGTGCCACGCAGTCTGCCACTACTCATACAATTTACCGTTATCTGCAATCCCTTTGGGCTTGCAGATAACGTGGCTCGGATTGGAGCCATCTGTCTGCCCTTCGGGACAGACAGATAACATAGAGTTAATGTAATTCGCTATGCGAACTACGCCAACCCGAGCCACGTTACCGCTCAGTGTAAAAAGACAGAAACTGCAGACAATTTAATACTGTAAATAAATGGAGAAGCCCATATATAACCATTAATTGCAAAAGAGCTGTTTATTTCCAACGCTCGGTAAAAATTATTAAATTTATGGCTGGTAAAAAACAAACCTGACTAATGAGTATATTTCAAAAATCTGTAATTAATAATCACTTATCACAGCTCGACAATGAGATTGACAAAATGGTTTATGAACTTTACGGGTTAACTGATGAAGAAATCGCAATTGTAAAAAATTCAATAAAGTAATTATGGATAACAATAGCCAGAAAAATATAATCATTTATAAAACTGCCGATGGAAAAGCGTCAGTAGCTTTATATGCCAAAGACGGCAATATTTGGATGAACCAAAATCAGCTTGCAGAACTTTTTACCACCTCAAAGCAAAATATTGGACAACACATTTCTAACATACTCGAAGAAGGTGAATTAGAAGACAATTCAGTTGTAAAGAATTACTTTACAACTGCCGACGATGGCAAAAAGTACAATGTTACTTTTTACTCTCTCGATATGATTTTAGCAATCGGTTTTCGTGTACGTAGTAAACGTGGTACCCAATTTAGGGTTTGGGCAAATAAAAACCTGAAGGAATATATGGTAAAAGGGTTTGTAATGGATAAGGAACGTCTAAAAAATCCTGATGGCAGACCTGATTATTTCGATGAATTACTGGAACAAATACGAGATATTCGTGCATCTGAAAAACGCTTTTATCAAAAAATAAAAGATTTGTTTGCGCTTAGCAGTGATTATGAACCAGATGACAAATCAACTCAAATGTTTTTTGCCGAAACTCAAAATAAAATTCTTTATGCAGTAACAGAAAAAACCGCTGCCGAATTAATTGTTGCGCGAGCTAATGCCGAAAAATCAAATATGAACTTAACAGTTTGGAAAGGTTCAATTGTAAGAAAACAAGATATTTTTATTGCTAAAAATTATCTAACTCACGATGAAATTGACACCTTAAACCGATTAGTAGTTATTTTCCTTGAAAGTGCAGAATTGAGAGTCAAAAACCGGATGGATATAACAATGAATTTTTGGTGTGAGAATGTTGATAGAATCCTTGATTTTCATGACAAAAAAATATTAACAAATACAGGTTCGATAAGTAATGTCGAAATGAAAAAACATGTAAGTGATATTTATACAAATTTTGATAAAAGGAGAAAGGAATACGAAGCACTGCAAGCGGACAAAAAAGATTTGGAAGAATTAAAAAAGATAGAACAAGAGATAAAAAGCAAAAAGAAAGAATAATTGCCAACGCTTCATAGTCAAGCACATTGGCTGGTCATACAAAAAGCCAACCCACAAGCAAAACCATCCAAAAAGCTTGCCTATCCTAACGCACAGCAGACAGAAAAAAGTGTAGCAATTTAAAAGGGAAATTGACTTAAATGAATGAACACCAAGCGGTAACATGCGGTATAAAATATTGGGGGTTAGATAGTTATTCAAACATTCTGCCACACATCAAGTTTGGTGTAACTGGACAGAGAAGTAGCTCGCAATTCCCCAACGATTTCATACCGCCATCCGTTATCAAGCATTAAAAAAACCACCAATGATGAAGTATTTAGCAATAGACGTAGAAACAGCAAATGCAGACTACTCTAGTATTTGCCAGATTGGAATTGCCGAAATTAAAAATGGTAAGATCATAGACAAATGGAGTTCTTTAATAAATCCAGAATCATACTTTGACCCATTTAATGTATCGATTCATAATATTAAAGAATCCGATGTAATTAATTCACCAACCTTTGACAAAGTATATCCTGAGTTGGTGAAAAGATTAGAAGGAAAAATAACAATCCATCATATGCCATTTGACAGAACTGCTTTAAATCGGGTTTGTCAAGAATATAACTTACCAGCCATAAACGCTCAATGGCTCGATTCTGCAAAAATTACTAGACGAACTTGGGAACAATTTGCATACAAAGGATACGGATTAAAAAATATTGCAGATTTTTTAGGGATTAGCTTTGACCATCATGATGCATTGGAAGATGCAATGACTGCAGGTCTCGTAGTTTACAAAGCATGTGAACTCACTGAAATGCAAATTGAGGATTGGCTAATAAGAGTTGGCAAACCAATAAAATTAGACATTTCGGGTTCTTCTAATTCTTCAACAATTAAACAAGAAGGTAACCCTGAGGGAGCTTTATATGGCGAAAACATCGTTTTTACAGGAGCATTATCAATTCCAAGAAAAGAAGCTGCTGGAATAGCTGCAAAAATTGGCTGTAACGTTCTAGATAATGTGACACAAAAAACTACAATTTTAGTTGTTGGCACACAGGATTCAACCAAACTGGCAGGTTATGATAAAAGTTTAAAACATAGAAAAACGGAAGGGTTAATCGATAAAGGCAAACAAATCAAAATCATAACAGAGAATGACTTTGTCAATATGTGCAATGAAGAAGGAGAAATACTCATCAAACAAGCTTCTTCATCTCCTTCACTAAAACCAAGTGAGATTAATAAAACATCTGAAAAAAAGACATCAATCGAAATCGAAATTTCACATGATTTAATTAATAAAGCAAACGATATATTTAAAAGTTTACCACAAGATCAGAAAGATTTGCTTGAAAAATCGGCAAAAGAATATAAAGAGTTTATTGGTCATATTTCAGATTGTAATCATGATAAGAAAAGAAAACTAGCGAATGATTTTAAATCAAAAATTGATAACATTGAGAAATTTTACAATGAAAATGATTTAGATTCATATGAAGAAGATTTTGATGTTCTTATCACAATTGAATCAGAACTGGATGAACTAAGAGAAGCAGTTTTTGATTTGATGAAAAACAAAATAACTCTAGGAGAATTTTTTGAGTCATTAGATGATTCCATTGATTTTATTGAATCAGATATTGACGAGCCTGATATATCTGGTATTGTAAAAGAATATTCGACAATGCTTTTAAAAGAACTAAATTTAATAAAGGAAGAAATAAAAACGCTTGCTAACATTTTATAAATGTAACGGTGGGTTCAGTGGTATGATAGCGGCGAATTCCGGTTGTGCTTAATATAAAATAGTCAGATGAAAAAAAAAGGAACTTACAGAAGAAATTGTAAAGTCTATTAATAATGGAATTGACCAAATAAATTCAGTTTCGGAATCAGAAAAAGAATTGAGAAAACAAATAAGAAAGACTCAATCAAGTATTCTTAAATTGATTGAGAAGGAGCTTAAACTTGTGACGAAAAATCACTATCTAAATACTTGGTTGGCAGTTGGGATGGCCGTATTTGGGATTCCTTTTGGAGTTGCTTTTGGAACAAGTATTGGGAATATGGGATTACTTGGAATAGGATTACTTATCGGAATGGCTATTGGTATGGTGGTAGGCTCTAGTATGGACAAAAAAGCCTTTGAATCAGGAAGACAACTTGACTTGGAGATAAAATATTAAGCACAACAATGTATAAAAATAATAGCCGAGACAGTAGTAAATTCAGCGGTTGTAGCCCGCCTCAAATTTGTAAAGGTTTGATAAGTTTAAAGCCCGCAATTGCCTACTTTGCATATACTAATTCGTTATGTGCAAGGCTGGAATTAATTGTAGTGCTAAATTGATAGAATTCTTCTTTTGTTAATATTTTTAGTTTATCTATATTAGATATTAATTTGAGTAGCACCATTTACGCCAAACATGTTATAGGGGGCATCTTGGTGAGTGACGTTTGGATAAACTTGATCTAATTCTTTGATAATGTTTTGGCGTAATATGCCTTCTCCTTTTCCATGAACTACTATTATCTTATATCCTTTATTTCTAGAATATTGACTCATTATTTGGCGGAAAAGAAACATTTGATATTCTAAAATAGTAAGTCCTTTTCTTTCAGATTCTTTTCTTAGTCTACTATCACAATGTAAATCTCTTAGTATAGTATGAGTTTTAGTAGTGTTAGACTGATTATTTCTTTGGTTTTGAGATTGATTTTTTTTAGTCGTATTAGCAGTATCTATTTGTACTAATTTTTCTTGTAAGATATTTTCCTTTCCAAGATTATAGTCATCTTCATTACATTTATGTTTTTTATTAATCTTCATCTCATTCTTAATTTCTTCTCTTATTTCATTCTCAAACTCCTTTTTAAATTCTTTTTTTAACTCTTTCTTTAATTCTTTCTTTAATTCTTCGAGATTAATTTTACGATTAGTTTTAGAATTATTATTTTCACTATTATAAGTACTATTATTATCAGTACTAGTAATATTGTTTGTACTAGTATTAATAACAGGACTATTATTAATATTACTATTAGACTTACTAACACTATTGGCCCCGTTATTATATGTATTGTTAGATTTAATCACTACACATTCTTTCGTAGGAGTAGGAAAGTCAAAGTCATCTTCATCACGGATTATAGCTACGTATTTGTTTTTAAACCCTACTACAGTACCACCTCCTTTATCATTTAGAAATTCAATAGTGTCACCTATTTTTACTTCATTTATTTCAGTATCTTCAAATAGTTTATTCATTTTATTATATTTTTGGTAAAATTAATACAAACAAAAGAAAAGCCCAAGGTTTAATAGCTTGAGCTTTTAAAATATTATGGATGTCAATCTTTTATAGTATTGACGCCAGTCTTTTTTTAAGCACCGAAATTATCAAACATTACATTTTCTTCTGGTACACCTAAATCGTCACACATCTTTTGTACAGATTCTGTCATCATAGGAGGTCCACATAAGTAATATTCAATATCCTCAGGAGTTTCATGATTTTTAAGATAAGTATTGTAAGCTACTTGATGTACGAACCCTACTTGATATTCTACCCCAGCTTTATCAGCTTCAGGGTCTTTACGGTCAAGAGCTAATACAAATTTGAAATTAGGGAATTCTTTTTCTATTTCATGAAAATCCTCTAAATAGAAAGCTTCTTTTAATGAACGAGAACCATAGAAAAATGTTACTTTTCTAGTAGTTTTTTTAGTCTTAAATAAATCGAAAATATGAGATCTCATAGGAGCCATACCAGCACCACCGCCTACGAATATGATTTCATTATCTGTGTCTTTCATGAAGAATTCACCGTAAGGGCCAGATAGAGTTACTTTATCGCCAGGTTTACGAGAATAAATATAAGATGATGAGATACCAGGATTTACTTTCTGTAAACCACCATTTACTTTATCAAATGGAGGAGTAGCTATTCTAATGTTTAGCATAACTATATTTCCTTCTGCAGGATGGTTTGCCATAGAATAAGCACGGAAAGTAAGTTCTTTATTGATCATCTTAAGGTTAAAGAAACCATATTTTTCCCAGTCTGCTTTATATTCTTCATCGACGGTTATATCGTGGAAGTCTATTTCACATTTAGGGATATCTATTTGTACATAACCTCCTGCTCTAAAGTTTAAATCTTCTCCTTCAGGGAGTTTTACTATGAATTCTTTTATAAATGTAGCGACATTTCTGTTTGATATTACCTCACATTCCATTTTCTTTATACCTAAAATAGACTGAGGTATTAACATTCCTATATCTTCTTTTACTTTAACTTGACATCCTAGTCTCCAGTTGTCATTTTTTTGTTTTCGAGTAAAAAATCCTGTTTCAGTAGATAATATGCTACCACCACCTGAAATGACTTGGCATTTACACATTCCACATGTGCCTTTTCCACCACAAGCTGAAGGGAGGAATATTTTTTCTGATGATAAAGTAGATAACAGAGAATTACCAGGTGTAACTTCTAATTCTTTTTCACCATTATTAATATCTATTTTTACTGTGCCTGATGGAGTTACTTTAGATTTTATATATAATAAAAGGATTACTAATATTAATGTTAATATTAAAAATACACTTATTGCTATTATTAATGTTGTTAGTTGCATGTTTCCAATTAAAATTTAATTCCCATAAAACTCATAAAGGCTATACCCATAAGTCCAGTGGTTATGAATGTTATACCTAAGCCTTTTAGAGGTTTGGGAATATCTGAATATGAAAGTCTCTCACGAATAGCTGCTAGCCCTATGATAGCTAATGCCCAACCAATACCTGATCCTAAAGCGTAAACACTAGCTTCTCCTAAATTAGCGAACGCCTTTTCTTGCATGAAAAGAGAAGCTCCTAATACAGCACAGTTTACAGCTATTAAAGGAAGAAAAATTCCTAATGAAGAGTAAAGAGCAGGGGCAAATTTTTCTACTATCATTTCTACTATTTGTACTATAGAAGCTATGACGGCTATAAAGATGATGAAACTTAAATAACTTAAGTCGATAGTAGCATATTCTGGTCCTAACCAAGCTAATGCTCCAGGAGTTAAGAAATATTTATTTAATAAATAGTTAACAGGAAGTGTGATAAGGATGACAAATATAACTGCCATACCTAATCCCGCTGCTGTTTTTACATTTTTTGATACTGCCAAGAATGAACACATTCCGAGGAAAAAGGCAAATACCATATTGTCGACAAATATCGACTTTATGAATAAACTTATATAATCTTGCATGTCGTAATGTGTTTATTTATTTTCTTGTAAATCTTTTTGAATACTACGTTGTACCCATATTATTATTCCTACTAAGATTAAAGCCATAGGAGGTAAAATCATTAGTCCATTATTTTCATATACTCCTCCGTTTTGAATATACCAACTCATAGGAATAATGCGTAAACCAAATAGAGTACCTGACCCTAATAATTCTCTAAAGAAAGCTATTACGACTAATACCATGCCATAACCAAATCCATTGGATATACCATCTACGAAAGAAGGCCATGGTTTATTAGATAAAGCAAAAGCTTCAATACGTCCCATGATAATACAGTTAGTGATAATTAAACCTACAAATACAGATAATTGTTTACTTGTATCGTAAAGGTATGCTTTTAAGAATTGGTCTATTAAAATTACAAATAAGGCTACTATAACTAATTGTACAATAATTCTTATTCGTGTAGGGATAGTATTTCTAAGAGATGATACTATCATACTAGAGAATCCAGTAACCAGCATTACTGATAATGCCATGATTATAGCTCCTTTTAACTGAACTGTTACAGCTAATGCTGAACAAATACCTAATACTAGGACTGTAACCGGATTCGATTTAAATAGAGGATTTTTATATATTTCTTTATTCATTGTTTTCCTCTTTATTATTATTATTATTTATTTCTAAAGATTGAGTTTCTTCTAACACTTTTTGAGATGCTTGAGTTTTTTGTATGTAAGGTAAATAGTATCTTAACCATTGACCTAAACAATTCTTTAAAGCTGTACTAGTAATAGTAGCACCTGAAATGGCATCTATTTCATGTTCGTTAGATTTATCAGCGCCACCTTTTACAATATCTATAGAACAAAAAGAATTATTGTCGAATATCTTTTTCCCTATAAACTGATTTTGAAAGTCTTTTTCTGCAATTCTAGCACCGAGACCAGGAGTTTCACTTTTATGATCGAAATTTGAACCATAAAAAGTGTTTAAATCTTCATTAAGAGAAATGTAACCCCAAATAGGGCCCCATAAACCGGCTCCATATGTAGAAAATACAGTTATTTTTTTACCATTTAATAATTTAAAGATATATACTGGCAATGCTAATTCTTCAGGATGAGATTCCTTTAGTCGCATAATATCGTATTGTTCTTTAAGTGGCATTTTAAAAGCATTTCCTTTAATTCTTTCTCCTTTATTGTTTACAAGAAACATTTCTACTAGGTGATTTTTGAATTCTTTTTCGATGAAAAGATTTACATCTTTTATCTGATCAGTTTTTTCACCTAACCCTATACAATTTAGTATAGCTTGTTTTTTATTTATTTCTATATTTTTCTGCTGTTTAGGTTTTAGAGAAGTAGAAACTAAAGTAAGTATAGTAGCTACTATTATTACTAAAACTGTCGCATAGATTATAGTATATGTATTACTGTTTGTCTTCATGATTATGCGGTTTTAACTTTAGCTCTGTTCATTCTCCTATTAATATTATTATGTACTACGATATAATCTATTAGTGAAGCAAAAGTATTAGCTAATAAAATAGAAAGCATCATGCCTTCTGGATAACCAGGATTAAACAATCTAATTATGACAGCTACAGATCCTACTAGAAATCCAAAAACCCATTTGCCAGATTCTGTTTGACAAGAAGATACTGGATCGGTAGCCATAAATACTGTCCCGAAGGCAAATCCACCCATTACTAATTGATAGTAAGCAGGTATAGAAGCTGCCATAGTTCCATCTGGGCAGAATAGATTTCCTAAGAGACCTATGAATAAACCACCAGCCACAGATGATAACATAATTTTCCAACTAGCTACTCCAGTGGCTATTAGGATAACAGCACCGATAAGTATAGCTATTACTGACGTTTCTCCTATAGAACCAGGTATAAGACCATTAAACATATCCATGAAGGAAGCACTAATGTGATGTCCTTCTGCAGCAGCTTGTGCTAAAGGTGTAGCACCTGAAAAGGCATCGACTACAGATTGTCCATTAACAGCATCTACTCCATTAGACAAGTTTTTAATCCAAACAGTATCACCAGTCATATGACTAGGATATGAGAAAAATATAAAAGCTCTAGCTAATAATGCAGGGTTCCATATATTCATTCCTGTTCCACCGAAAACTTCTTTACCTATTATTACTGCGAAGGCAGTAGAAAGAGCTAACATCCAGAGAGGCACATCTATAGGCATGATTAATGGAATGAGAAATCCAGTTACTAAGAAACCTTCATTTATTTCATGTCCTTTTATTTGTGCCGAAATGAATTCTATTCCTAGACCTACGATATATGAAACTAATAATAATGGTAAAATGCGTATAAAACCATACCATACTATTTGCCAAAATCCCATATTTATGCCGAAGGCTAAATTATGCTGATATCCAATATTATAAATACCGAATAGAAAAGCAGGAAGTAGTGCTACGACTACTGTTATCATTATTCTTTTTAAATCTACACAGTCCTTAACATGTGTCCCTTTCTTCGTAGTAGTATTTGGTACGAATAAGAATGCTTCAAATCCGTCAAACACTGAATGTAGAAATGACAATTTTCCACCTTTTTCGAAGTTGGGTTTGATTTTATCTACTTGTTTTCTTAGTCCCATAATTATAACATTTCTTTTATCATGATATCTATTCCATCAGAGATAATATTTTGTATCTCTATTTTAGAAGGACAAACATATTCACATAATGCTATATCTTCTTCTATTACTTCATAGATTCCTAATTGTTCCATTTTATCTACATCTTTTGCTAAAATAGCTTTGAAAAGATATACAGGTAATATATCCATAGGAAGAACATCTTTATAGACTTTAGACATAACAAATGCTCTTGGTCCTCCGTTTATATTAGTATCCATATTATATTTCTTCTTAGGATTAATCCATGAGAAATAAGAATGAGAAAAACTGAATTTCTTAGGACGAATTATTTTTCCCCAACCGAAAAGTTCATGATAATTACCTTCAGAAAGTATAGTTATTTGATTATGAAAAAATCCTAAATAACCATCTTTTCCTACATTATCACCTGTAAGAATATCACCGCTGATAACTCTTATATCAGTTTCTTTATGCATCTTTTCTCCATCAGAAATAATATGGTCAGTTATAGCTGCCATATGCATGCCATAAGTACATCTTATATATGAAGGTTTATCTACGCATGGGCCTGTAATAGCTATTATGCGGGTCATATCTAAATGTTTCTTATCGAATAATTTGCCAATAACAGCTAAGATATGCATGTCTACAGTCCAAACAATATCACCTTTATTAATAGGACTTATATGATGGATTTGAATACCCACATTTCCTATAGGATGAGGACCATCAAAAATATGAAACTCCACTCCCTTAAGTTTATGGAATGGAGTACTAGCATGTGTCTTAGCATTTAACCCAAGGTGAATATCACCTGTAGTAAATAATTTTAAGATATTTACAGCTGTTTGAATATTTTCAAAATCCTCTCTTAAAGAATAATCTAAATCTGGTCCTAGAGGAGCAGTACTAAAACCTGAAATAAATATATCTTTGGGAGTTTCTTTAGGGTTAGGAATAATGCCATAAGGACGTTGTTTTATTCCAGCCCAAAGACCACTAGATAACAAAGTTTCTAAAGCTTGTTCTTTAGTAACTTCGGCAGGTTTTGGCAATTTGTAATTAATATATTCTTTCTTACCATTATCTTTTATAATAATGTTAAGAAGTTTTCGTTTTTCACCTCTGATTATCTTTTCTACGGTACCACTTATAGGAGATGTAAATTTGATTTCTGGCCTTGTTTTGTCATGAAAAATAGGGGACCCAGCTTTAACTATATCACCTTCTCGAACTTCCAATCTAGGGAAAATCCCTTTAAAATCTGTAGGTTTTACCGCAATAATTTCAGAGATTACATCTTTTTTTAGAAAAGTTTCAGCCTTTCCATTTATCGGAATGTCAAGGCCTTTGCTTAATTTTATATAATCAATCATTACTATAGTAGTTTATTAAGGCTGCAAATATAGACAATATTTTGTAGATTTGCAGAATATGATTAAAGAAAATAAATTAAATTATTCTGTTCTTAATAATGCTCAAGGTCAAGCAGTTAAATGTATAAATGGGGCATCTTTGATAATTGCGGGGGCAGGTTCTGGGAAGACTAGAGTATTAACATATAAAATAGCATATATGTTAGATCAAGGAGTAGAGCCAAATAATATATTAGCACTTACATTTACAAATAAAGCTGCTAAGGAAATGAAGGAGAGGATATCTGATTTAGTCGGTCGAGATAAAGCTATTAGATTATGGATGGGAACTTTTCATTCTATTTTTATTAGATTTCTTAGAGAATATAGTAAATTAATAAATTTCCCAGCTTCATTTACTATATATGACCAGTCTGATTCTAGAAGTGCTATTAAACGTTGTATAAAGGAACTGCAGTTAGATGATAAAATTTATAAACCTAAAGCTGTATTGAGTCGTATTTCTAGAGCTAAAAATAATTTAATAACTAATGCTGCATATATGAATAATATAAGTATTATTCAAGATGATATTTCTGTTAAAATGGGAAGAATTTGTGATATTTATAAATTGTATGCAGAGAAGTGCCAGAGAGCAGGAGCAATGGATTTTGATGATGTTTTATTATTTATGAATATATTATTGAAACGCAATAAAAATGTTTGTGAGGAATTAGGTAATCGGTTTAAGTATATATTAGTAGATGAGTATCAAGATACAAATTTAGCTCAATATTATATAGTAAAAAGGCTATCTCAAGTACATGGAAATATTTCAGTAGTAGGTGATGATTCTCAGAGTATTTATAGTTTTCGAGGAGCTAGAATAAGAAACATTCTAAATTTTAAAAAGGATTATCCTGATGCTAAAGAATTCAAATTAGAGCAAAATTATCGTTCTACGAGTAATATAGTAGAAGCTGCAAATTCTGTAATAAAGAAAAATGTCAATAGAATAGAAAAAAAATGTTTTTCGTTAATAGATGCTGGCGATAAAATAGGTGTGATCTCTGCTTATAATGATTTAGATGAAGCTAATAGGGTTATTTCTTCTATTATTGATAATATTAATAATCATCAGTTGTCCTATGATCATTTTGCTATTCTTTATAGAACAAATGCTCAGTCTAGGGTAATAGAAGAAGTATTAAGGAAAAAGAATTTGCCTTATAAAATATATAAAGGACATTCTTTTTATGAACGTGCTGAGATAAAAGATGTATTAGCTTATTTTAGATTATGTATAAATCATAAAGATGATGAGGCTTTTAGAAGAATTATTAATACTCCAGCTAGGGGGATAGGTGCTACGACTATAAAATCTTTAGATAATGTAGCTAAAGAAAAATCTATTTCTTTATGGGAAGTTTGTTCTAAAGAAAATATAGAAGCCACAGGGTTGAAAGTGGCTTATGCTAATAAAGTGTTAGGATTTGTTAAACTTATAGCAGATTTTGAAGATAAGGTGCAAGATACAGATGCTTATGACTGTGCTTTGGAAATTATTAATACATCATTATATTATTCTTTCTTGAATTCAGATAATTCTATAGAGGGCCAATCTCGTTTAAATAATGTAAAAGAATTATTAGATAGTGTGAAGGTTTTTGTAGAAACGGAAACTGAATCAGAAGGGGAATTAGGAAATGAAAATAAAATAATTCCTTTAGTATCTTTTATTGAAAATGTAGCTCTTTTAACTGATATGGATACTACAGATGAAGAAGATACTAATAAGATAAATTTAATGACTGTACATTCATCTAAAGGTTTAGAGTATTCATATGTATATATAATAGGTATGGAAGAAAAATTATTTCCCTCATTATCTGGAATGGAATCTGAAACCGAAATAGAAGAAGAAAGAAGATTGTTTTATGTAGCTCTTACTCGTGCTAAAATTAAAGCTATAGTATCTTACTGCAAGAGCCGTTTTAAATTTGGAGAATATGTTAGTTATCCTCCTAGTAGATTTATAAAGGAAATAGATAATAAGTTTTTAGAATCCCCGATTTTAAACACTAAGGAATCAGAAGCCGAAAGTTTTAGAAAATCAATAGATACTTCTAATTCTAGAAGTTATTCTCGATATAACAATTCTTCAAGATATAATTATTCTTCAAAAAAATCGAAGAATACATTTCCTAATCCTAATCCGACCTTTACTCCAAACCCTAACTTTAAAAGAGTGTCTAAAGTAATAACATCTTCAGTTTCTAATAATTCAGGAACTATAGGTGATTATTCAGTAGGCAAAAAGGTAGAACATTCTAGATTTGGAGAAGGAGTTATAACAGAATTGGTGGGATCCCCTGTAGAAAAGGCTACTGTAGAATTTAAAACTGCGGGGAAAAAGGTTTTATTATTAAAATTTGCAAAACTTAAAATAATTAATTGATTATTTTTTGTCAATTTCACTAAAAATCAATAAAATTTATTGATTTTTTCATTTATGGCACAAATGTTGTATAAATAATAAATGAAGTTTTTCATAGTTTAAGTTTAGGTTAAGTAGCAAGGCCATCCCGATCTGAAGGGTATGGCCTTGTGAATTTTTAGGAACTTTATACTAAAAAGAAAACCTTCTCTATTTCTAGAAAAGGTTCTTTAAATCTATTATTTTTTAATTATTTATTCTGTCGCTTCAGTAGTAACAAGAGGGGTAATTAAATAAGTATTTTCAGGAAGATTATAAGTTTCTATTATCTGGTTTTTTACTGCATTACTTACTTCATCTTTAAATTTATAAGTAAATATAAATCCATCTAACCCGTGGTTATAATATTTATAAGTGGCTTCAGAAAATAAAGCTTTATCTAAACTAGGATTTTTGTTAGTTATAGTAAGACAATCATCAGTAGTAGAATTAGATATTTCTACAGATGAATACATATTCTCTAAATCCGCTTTTAAATCTGTAAGAGTAGTGAAGTTGATTTTAGGAATTGCATAATTATCTCCATTCAAAGTAACATCAAAACCTGCATTTGGAATATCTTTTTCACAGCTAGTAATAGTAATAAAACTAGCTAATATTATCATTAAATATATTATTTTTTTCATATTTATTATTTTTATTAAAATACTATTTTAGTGTATTGTATTATTCCAGAAACATTAGTTCTAATATAATAAGGAATATCTTTAGAACATAAATATGAAACATCGAATTCTTTATACTGAAGTCCAGCTTCTACAGTTTCATCAATCAATGCTTTTAACTTTTGACCATCTTTGGCTAAAAGATCTACAGAAACATATTTACTATCCTTAGCTCGTACTTCTAACATGATTTCATCTCCAAGTGTATAAGGTACTATTTGGACATCTCCATCGATAGGCAAATCGCTCAATCCTCTATAAATAATTCTTGAGGTATGATCTGATTTAAGTTCATTGGTTTGGATATCTCCAAAATAAGTAATGGGATTATTAGCATCACTATAATCAATTAAATAAGAAAGGATAATTTTACCAGTTCCTATTTCAGAGCCTATACTAGAAGATTTGATATCGCAATAATAATAATCACCGGAATAATCTTTTATTTGACTTATATCATATGAAAAATGAAGAATATCAGCATTATCGTCAGAAGTACCTCTCATACCTACATCACTTGACAGTTCTTGCAAAACCTTATAACCTTCCCATGATGCAGCTTGTGAAGCTTTACATAATAATACTTTCTTAGTAGGAGTTAAAGTATTAGCATTTAAATTACCTTTACCTACTTCAAAACTTAAATCATTTCTAGAATCATATTTGATTAAAAATCTTTGTTCTAGAGTTATTTCTTTTTTCTTAGGGGATACGATGTAAACATATTTACCACCATTACCTGTGCCACCTTCCCCTTGTTCCATAGCAGTAGTAAAAGTTCTGTAAGGAGCATAGAATCGACCATTGTCTCCCCAATCTTCTCCCCAACTATTAATGCAGATAAAAGCACCTGTTTCATCATTATCTTTATTACCATCTTGATTATAGTCATACCATATATCATCGTCATAACCTACTATTATCATAGAATGCATCCCAGTAGTTCCAAATTTTGGTATTATAGCAGTATAATTAGTTTTAGAATCTCCACTATAAGTATTGGAAGTTAAAGGGTCTGCGTAAGCAGAAAATTGAATAACACCGCCTTTAGTAGATCCATCAGCATGATCATATAAATATTGTTTCATAGTGGTTATTTGGCCTACTTCATCAGATTTTATTTTATAATATGAATCCACTGAATATGGAAGACCTTTCTGGTATTTATCAAAACCATCAGGTAGTTCAGTATAAGGCTTAGTTAAACCGCAAGACATGAAAGAAGATTCAGGTATTACGCCATACCATTTCATAGCGTCATAAACATCCCATGGAAAGGTACCAGTCTCACCTCCGTCATTAAGAAGATTCCAAATAAACATATAACCATATACATTCTCAGGATAATCAGCATCTAACTTATATAAGTAATTATATTCATATGTGTATTGGTAATGTACGCATGAAGCACAGCCACATGAACCACCTAATTGAGAAACTACACCAGGAAAATAATCATTTCCTGTAGAATTATCTACGAAGGTAGGAAGGGGCGTCACACCAGCAGCTCTACTTTTGGCTGAGGGTTGGAACGTTTTAATATTTTTTATAATATTTTCAACTTCTGTTCGGTTTTTATCAGTAACCTCTTTAAGCCCAAATCTATTCTGGGCAAAAATAGGATAACAAATAACAACGCTTAATATGATTAAAAAGAGTTTTTTCATATAATTATTATTAATTAATAAATGATTTTCTAGTGAAATATAAAAACAAGGTTCAAATGTACGAAAAAATCTAGAAAAATATGGATTTTTATTAATAAAACAAGATTAAATTAATTAATTAATTTTTTATAAAAAAAGCCTTCTAAAATTAAATAGAAGGCCTTTAAATCAAGTTTTATATCAATTTATTTAAATGCTTGTTCGCCTTTCCAATTACCGTCTAAGGATAATGATTGGAAGAAGTCTGGAACTTTTTTACCAAGTAAACTATCGACATATAATTTACCGATATACTGACTTAGCATAAATCCATGACCTCTCATTCCCACGAATAAACCTCTCTTAGGATCTACTATATATCTAGGTTCAGTATAATAGCCACTCCATAGAGCTTGGAATCCTACATTCTTAAGAGTAGGTATCCATTCAGTAAAGACTTCAGAGAATATTTCTACATATTCCTTAGTATTTAGTTTTATATCTTTACTAGCTTGTTGAGAATCGACTGCAGGAGAAGCGCATCCTATTATTTGCCCTGTTTCTGCTAGTTGTTGACCATAAACAGCAGAAAATCCTTTGAAATTTCTTCTATCTATAAGCATATCTAAAGGATTACCATTTTTACCTATAAGAGGTAGACGTTTAGTAATAAAAGCTTGATGACGAATAGGATATAAACCTGTTTCATAGCCTAACATTTTAGCAAATTTGCTAGCATTGGATCCTAGAGCATTTACAAATATATCAGTAGTATATTCTATGTATTGATTTTTGCTATCTTTTACAAGAACTTTATATGTTTCATTTTCTTTATGAACTTCTATTAGCTCATGCTGTTCTAATAATTGTCCACCAGCTTTTATACCTAGATTTCTTACTAAATCTACTGTTAAACCAGGTGTTGCTTGCCAGCAATCTTCTGTAATAAATGCGTGAGAATATTGTTTTATATTAGGGTTGAAATATTCAGAAATTTCTTTTCTAAAATCTTTAGGTTCTATAGCATAAGTTTTGGACCATGCTTTAGAAGCTTCTAAAGCATCATAAGTACTTTGGTTATGAGCAAAACTTACATACCTAATAGTCCTTAAATTAATGTTAGATATGCTTTGTAATTCTTTAAAAATCTCGTGATTATTAGTCGCTATTTCAGCAAGAGCTGGCACTGAGAAACCAGGACGACCACCTGCTATATTTCTCCAAGAACTACCTCTATCTTTATTTATTAAAATAGGTCTCTTACCTGCTTCAGCTAAATATCTGAAAGTAGAAGAACCTGCCATGCCGCCACCAGCTACTATGGCACCTACTTTTTGTTTATGAATAGTAGTAGATTTTTTAGGAGTAATAACTATTTCTTTTCCACTTTCATTGTTCATATTTTCTAACTCTACTAAGTTAGCCATAGGACCACGAGGAGTTAATTCTCCAGTTAATTTAATACCATATGAAGCCAAAGCTGATTTAGCTCTTGGTAAGCATCTTTTACCTCTACAAGCTCCCATTCCTAATCTAGTAATATGCTTAAGCTCACTAGCTGAAATAGTAGTTCTATCTCCGACAGCGTCTAATATTTCTTGAAGAGTAACATCTTCACAATGACAAATATATGTGTCCACATTTTCATCTTTAGTATCTTCCATTTTAATAGGATCTGGATATTTATCTATAGAGATAAAACCTCTAATATCCGTGAACTTTATACTATCATATAATTTTTCTACTTTAACACGAGCTACATTAGTTTTATTAGGTTTTTTATTTATTTTTTCGATAATACCTTCACCTATTTTCTTTCCGTTATTATCTACTAAGAAGACTTTAGTATTTTCATCTATTTTATATTCTATAGGAAGGAATACCCAGTTTTTCTTAGGATTAAATCCGAAGATAGCTAAACCTGGACAATGATTAACACATTCCATACATCCTATACATTTGTTATAATCGACTGTAGGAGTACTAGATGTCGATGGTTTAGTTATAGCTCCCTGAGGGCATGAAAATGAACATGGGTTACATGCAAATCCATATAAACAGTCTATAATTACAAAACCTTTTTCATTCATTCTTTCTTTAGAAGGAAGCTCAGGTTTATCTAATATCCTAATAGGTTTCTGTTGAGAATCGATATAATCTTTAGATATTTGAAGATATTCAGAATAATTATATTTAATACCTAGATTTTCCATTATCTCATAAGCACATTGTTTTCCTCTAAGTACTGCAGAAGTACCTTCGCCGATTCTTACATTGTCACCGACACCATGACAATGTCTGCCAAATACAGATTTACCTTTAACTAGTAAGCTATTATCAGGGAGTAACCCTGTGCATATATTAATACAGTCGATACCGTCTATTCTCTTTTCAGTACCTGGAATCGGTTTGAAATTTTCACATTTTGCTATAATGGCACCAGTAATTCCTGTAAAATCATCATTAGGAATGGCTTCCAATAAAGTATAACCAGTCATAATAGGAATACCTAATCTTCTAACACGATTAGCTTGAACAGGAAAACCACCTTCGTGAGGCATAGCTTCTATGATAGCTTTTATATTGGCTCCAGCCTGCATAGCTTGATATGAAGTAAGATAACCTATATTACCAGCACCGACAGTTAAGATATTTTTACCTAAAAGAGTGAACTGAGTGTTCATCATTCTCTGTACGACAGCAGCTGAATATACACCAGGAACATCATCATTCTTAAATGCTGGCATAAATGGAATAGCCCCTGCAGCGCAAACTAATTCTTGTGCTTCTACATAATATATTTCATCAGTTAAAATATTTTTAACTACTAATCTATTCCCTTCGAAAATATCCCAAACTGTAGAATTTAGGAAAATATTAGATATATCTTTTCCTGCTAGATTATCGGCGATATCAAATCCTCTCATACCACCAAATCTCTTTTCTTTTTCGAAGAAGAAGAATTGGTGAGTTTGCATAAGAAACTGACCACCTATATGATTATTGTTATCTATTACTATATTGTCAATACCAGCTTTATTAAGTTCTTCTCTTACTGCTAATCCTGATGGTCCTGCACCGATAATAGCTACTGATGTTTTATAAATTTTTCTAGAATCTTGTTTAGGGGTTTCACTATTAGGTTTGCTATTAAACCCATTATCTCTTTTAATTTGTTCTACTTTTTTCACACCATCTACAGGTGTAATACAAATCCTTTTTACCTTTCCATCTACGAGCATTTCACATGCTCCACATTTTCCAATACCACATTCAAGAGTTCTTTTTCTTCCATCTAGACTATGGCTGTGTACTTTATATCCAGCTTGATGAAGTGCAGCGGCGATTGTAAGGCCTTTTTGGCCTTTTATTTGGTGGCCTTCATATTCGAATTCTACTAGATCTTCTTCCGGGATAGGAAGAATAGGATGTGAGGTAATTTTATTCATATTGTTTAATTTTTAAAGTTCATTACAAATATAAAAATATAAAAACAGAAAATATTAACTAATACTAAAAAAATATTCATCAGGTAAATTATTTAATATTAAATTCGGATAGTAACCAATAAAAATTAATTAATATGAGAAAGAGATATGTGTATTTGCTACTTATAATAGTAGCTTATGGTTTGACCTCTTGCCAGAAAGAGGAATTAGGTATATCCGAGATATGTATCGGGTTTTCATCAGATGTAGATCTTTTAAAGATGGTTGAAATTACTAAAGGAACAGTAATAGATACAAATGATTTTATTCTAACTATTTCGAATTCTGAGGGAAAAGAAGTGTTTAATGGTCTGTATAAAAATAGACCTGAGAAGTTAGAAGTAATACCAGGGATGTATAATATCGGGGTGTACTCGGGTGTATTCGATTCACCAGCGTTTTCTAGCCCTCAATATGGAGATAAACAAGAAATATTAGTAGCTGCAGGTCAGAAAGTCTTTATTTCTTTAGAATGTAGCTTATTAAATTCTGGTCTTCAATTATGTACCTCAGATGAATTTAGAGAAATATTTGAAGGAGGATATATAATGGTGACTTCTGATTTTGGTGAATTGAAATATGAGTTTGAAAATAATGAAATCGGCTATTTTACTAATACACTAGTTTATATCACGTTATTTACAGAAGATAAAGAACAGAGAATCGGGCATGCGTATCTTACGGATAAGATGATTTTAAAGATTATTATTAATGTAAAAAAATTAGATATAGATGGTTTTAAAATAGAGATAGATTCTACTAGAATAAATAGTTTGGACTATATTACTATAGGTGAAGATAGAGACGGTTTTACTAAAGAGACAGCTTTATTAGTAGATGATGCTATTTATTGGGAAGGTATGGATGATATGTGGGTTAAAGGTTATATTATCGGTACTAAGGAAACTGGAAACGATAATTATGATTTCGAGCCTCCCTTTGAAACATACACTAATTTAATAATAGCTACTGTTTCTTCAGAACGATCTCCACAAAGAATTTTTCCTATACAAATACCGACTGGGTCTCTTAGAGATACATTGAGTTTAGTTATTAAACCAGAAAATTTCGGTAGAGAAATATTATTAAAAGGTGACATAGAACCATATTTGGGAAGTATAGGTATGGAATCTGTATCGGAGTTCGAATTTATAGAACCAGAATAAAATTTATTTGATACTACTGAAAAAACATTTAGTAACTATATCGGTATAGCTTTTTGAAACAGGGATCTTAGGAACTTTATCTATTTCCATATTTAAATAGATTCCCTGTTTTATTTTTTCTAAGGAACTAACTTGCTCTAAATTGACTATGTAGGAACGATGACATCTAATAATATTAGTGCCTAAGAACTCCATTTCTATTTGTTTCATACTATTACGTAGAAGGTATGAAGTGATTCCTCTTTTAGTCTTATACCAAATATTAACATAATTATCTGCGGATTCTATATATAATAATGTTTTTTTTCTAATGGATAATTTCATTTCTCCGCTTTCGTTTTTAAAAGCTATAATTTCATGTTTCTCTTCATTAATGAACCCAGATTTTATAGCCTTGTTAAATTTTTTAAGCTTAGTAGAAATATCTTTCATATTAAAATATAAATGACTAATAAGATAGGGTAAGAGTAAAATTAAACTTGTGTTCTTAAGAGCCTTTTTTAGAATACCCCAGAAAGTACGATGTACGCTTGGATTATCTAGACTATATGAAATAAAAGTATAAATAACGGATAAAAGACAAATTTCCACAATAATCCATATAATATATGACCAATATGCGATGGTATGATTATTAGTCCAGTAATACATTATCGTACGGCTAATTACGACTACTAATATTCCTGTAAGTGTAAATAAACTAGAATATAGAAAATAGACAAACTCTGTCATTTTCGGATACCACTCTTTGGATCCAAAAGGCTGATAAATATTAATAAATATCAACGCAAATAAAGCTGTGAAAATGATAAGTCTAAAAATATTAGATTTATCATAAATATATGGTGGTATTTTTCTATTAATAAAAGCCATTTCATTAAAAATTATTCTCTGCAAATATAAAAATAAATAATTTATTTATCCCTGAACTCAATAATTCATCCCTAAATATAATTATTAAGCCCTTTTATTTAAAGTTTATTTACAAAATAGTTTAATTCGTGTATAAATAAATTTTCCGGTATAATCCGGTATAATAAGATTAAAACCGGTATAATAAGATTAAAAATTAATAGATATTATGAATTTAAAAGAAAGAACAGCTAAATTATTAGAAAAATTAAGTGGACTGTGTAATAATACACCTGAAATTACTTTAGATGATTCTAATATTACAATCGTAAGTAAAAGTTTTACTTTTGATCAAAAAGCTTATTATGATTATGATAGTGTGAGGAATTTACCCCAAACGGATTTTTGTAAGATTAGTGATGATAAAATCTCTGAAAATTCTAGTTTTTATTATTATATTTTTTATCCAAAAGATGTAAAGAAATCAAAGAGATGTATTTTAATATTTCATGGGTTAAATGAAAGGACTTGGGATAAGTATGTTAATTGGGCAGAATATTTAGCTATTAATACTAATAGGCCAGTAATTTTATTTCCTATGGCTTATCATATTAACAGATCTCCTTTCAATTGGTTTCAAGGAAGAGCGGCACTTCCATGGACCATTAAAAGAAGAATATTATTTCCTCAAGCTAAGAAAGCTACATTTTTTAATATGGCTTTAAGTTCTAGGATAACGATTAGTCCTGAAAGATTTTATATTTCTGGACGTGAATCAGTTTATAATATTAATCAATTAGCTAATGATATAAGAAGTGGTTCTATGGATATTTTCGCTCCAGAATGTACAATAGATTTCTTTTCATATTCTATAGGTGCATTGCTTTCTGAAGTAATACTGATTTCGGATAAAATGAAATCAAATGAATCATTGTTTTCAGATAGTCGTGTTTTTATGTTCTGTGGAGGTAATCTCTTTGAAAATATGGATGGTAAGGCTAAAGAAATCTTAGATGAAAAAGCATTTGCTAGTTTAAAAGATTATTATTTAACAGAATTCATTAAACGAGAACCTGCTGACGAAATAGAAAAAGCTTTTCAAATTATGCTTTCCGAATCTAAATACACGAAAGAAAGAATCGAATTTTTTGATTCAATGCGAGATAAGTTACATATAATAATGTTAAAGCAAGATTATGTTATCCCATATAAAGGAATAGATAAGACAATAGGGCAGCATAATATGGATTTAGTAGAATTAATGGATTTTCCATATGAATATTCACATCAAAAATTATTCTTAGTAAATAATAAGAATGATGCAGATTTAGTTTATAATAATTTTAAAATGGTATTCGATAAAGCAGTGAATTTTTATAAGGAATAAGGCTGACGCCAATAATATGGATATTTGAAAAAATGTCTTTATATTTGCCGCAATAAACGGGATGTAGCACAGTTGGTAGCGCGCTGCGTTCGGGACGCAGAGGTCAGGTGTTCGAGTCACCTCATCCCGACAAAAAAAGGAAATCCTTAAATGAATTTCCTTTTTTTTTATAATTCCCAAGCTAATGAACTGGCTCCTAAAATAGCGGCATCTGCATTAGGTAGGGTAGAGAATAATAATTTTATTTTATCTTTCCAGAAAACTAATAAGTTTTCATTCATAGTTTTATAGATGGGTTTTTCGATAAATTCTTTAGCTGCTGCCAATCCTCCGAAAAGAATAATGGCTTCAGGAGCAGAAAAAGCTACGAAATCAGCTAATCTTTCTCCGATAATTTTACCAGTGAATTCGAATATTTCTATGGCTAATTTATCATCTTTTTTAGCACAATCATATATATCTTTAGAAGTGATTTTCTCTATATCATAATCTCTTAATAGGCTAGGTTTGTCATCTCTCAGCAGAAATTCTTTAGCAGTTCTAGCTACACCAGTAGCTGAAGCATAAGTTTCTAGACAACCATAACGACCACAGCCACATTTTCTACCATTTTTTACTGCTATAGTATGTCCTAATTCACCTGCGAAACCGTCATGACCATATAGAATTTCTCCATTGATAACTATTCCACTTCCTACGCCAGTGCCTAATGTTAACATTATGAAATCTTTCAATCCATGAGCACAACCATAAGTCATTTCACCATATGCGGCAGCATTAGCATCATTAGTAATAGCGACTGGTAAAGAAGTTAAATCTTTTAATATGCTTCCTAGAGGAATTACAGTAGGTGTACCATTTTCATCTTTACCCCATTCTAGATTTGGAGCATATTCTATTGAATTTTTGTAATAATTGCCGTTAGGCGCACCTACACCTATCCCTCTAATTTTATCTCTGCCACCGACTTCGGCTATTATTTTTTTAAGAGCTCCCGATAAGTCATTTACGAATTCAGATAATTCTGTCTGACGAGATCCTATTTTAATATGAGCTATGATATTTCCACGAGTATCACAAACACCTATTTTGGCAGATTGCCCACCTATATCTATTCCTATTACGTAAGGTTTAATTTCCATTTTCTAAGTTTTTATTTACATTTTTGTATCCGAATAAGGCATAGAAAAGAATATATACTAATGCTCCTACGATTACCCAATAACTTGATACATAATTAGTAGCATCAGCTATAGCTGACTGTATAAGTGGGAGAATACCACCGCCACAAACCATTACCATAAATATACCTGAAGCAGCAGGAGTATATTTCCCTAGTCCTTCTACTGAAAGATTAAAAATACTACCCCACATTACCGAAGTACAGAGACCACAAAGAATTATTAACATGATACTTAATGGCACTTGACTTAGACCGAAACTAAGATCAGATTTAATTACAGGCATTTTCACTGTGTGAGTTAATGGAATAATTATGGCTAGAATGATAAGTATGATAGCTATAGAAGAAACTATTCGAAGCATTAGTTTACTAGAAATTTTACCACCAAAAGATCCACCTAGTAATCTACCTATTAACATTAAGAACCAATATGTACCTACGATACTACCTGCAATAGTAGTGTTCATGCCTAATCCAAATTTTAACACTTCTCCTGAGTTATGAGTCATCATCAGATTAGCTGTGTTAGCAATACCGACTTCGACGCCGACATATAAGAAGATAGCTATAATACCTAAGACAAAATGTCTGAAAGCCATAGGGCTATGTTTATTTGTATTTTTCTGGTTACTAGCTTTTTCAATATGAGGTTCTGGAATATTGACAAATGATATAACTATAAAAGTTAAAGCGAATATGCCAAGTGCTATCCATAATGCTGGTCTAGCATTTCCTAAAGTGGTTTTAGACAAATCAGAACCCATAAGGTTTCCTATAAATATAGGGACGATAGTAGCGCCGACAGAGTTTATGCTTCCACCGAACTGGATAAGTTGATTACCATGATTTCCACCGCTACCTAATGTATTTAACATAGGATTTACTACCGTATTTAACATACACATAGAGAAGCCAGAAATAAGTGCACCGAATAAATATACACAGAAAGTGAATATCCAATTATTGGTTTCTGGATTATAGATAAATGAAGAAAGTATAGAAATTAATACTCCTACTAATCCAAATATTATAGCCGTAAGAGAAGTGAATTTATATCCTTTCTTTTTTAAGATTATACCAGCAGGTATTCCTATAACAGCATAAGCTATAAAGTTTGCAAAGTTTCCGAACTGAGATAGTAAGTTACTTAAATGAAATTGTTCTTTTACGATAATTCCCATGGGGTTTTGTAAACCGGTAACGAATGATATCATAAAAAATAAGGCAAACATCATCGCTATAGGCAAGGCATAGTTTTTTTTATTGCTCATAGTTTATTTATAAATAGTTTTTTTAGATAAAGTATCTTTTTAAATTAATTCTTTTTGAAAAATGAATTGACTAAATTAATAAGATTTCATTAATAATACTATGGAAGACTAAAGAAAAAAAAGTAAATTTGAAGGTAATATATAGAATTAGCACTAAGATAGGTAGAACTATAAAATAATTTAGAATGGAAAATTATGATTTGGAAGTATTGGAAGGTTTGGAAGTATTGGAAGGTTTAGAAGTGTTGATCGATAGCCGATTATTAAATGTGCCTAAAAAAACTATTTTTTTTGCATTATCAGGGCCAAATAATAATGGGCATGATTACATAATAGATTTATATAATAAAGGTGTTAGACATTTTGTGATTAGTGAGATGCGATCTTCATTCAGGGATTTAATAGTTAAATCTACTGAAGAAAACTGTAAATCTTCAGGAGATGACAAACTTAATTTCTTATTAGTGAAAGATACTTTAAAAGCTCTTCAAAATTTCGCTAAACTATATAGAGAAAAACTATTTGATTATGATACTGAGGTAGTAGGTATTACTGGTTCTAATGGTAAAACTATAGTTAAGGAATGGATAGCTCAGTTAATAGGGAATGACTGTAAATTAAGTAGAAGTCCTAGAAGTTATAATTCTCAAGTAGGGGTTTCTTTATCTATATTGTCAGTACCTAAAGATTCAGATATAGCTTTGATAGAAGCAGGAATTTCTGAACCAGGAGAGATGTCTGTTCATTATAATATTATAAAACCAAAAGTGGGTATTTTTACTCATTTAGGTGATGCTCATGGAGAAAATTTCGATTCTAAAGAAGCTAAATTTGAAGAAAAAAAAATATTATTTAAATCTTGTTCTACTATAATATGTAAGAAAGGAGCACTGGCTGATAAATTAAAAGCTTATAATAAATCTGCTAATTTTATATTATGGGATGAAACGGATACTAAAAAATATAATTTTCCATATAAAGATGAAGCATCTGTAGAGAATGCCATGAATGCTATTTCATATCTTAAATATAGAAATTATACTGATACTATAATTAATACCAAATTAAAGGAACTTCAGCCTGTCGCTATGCGTATGGAAATAAAAGAAGGAGTATTCGATTCTTTAATTATTAACGATTATTATAATTCTGATATGGAGTCTTTTAGACTGGCTCTTAAGACTTTAGTCTCTCAAGACAAATCTAAATCGAAAACTGTGATAATGACTGATTTTATTGATATTTCTAAGGATGAAGAAAATGTTTATCGAGAAGTAGCATCGCTTTTGAAGTTTTCTAAGATAGATTTATTGATAGGTATAGGTAAAAAAATAGGGACATATAAATATCTTTTCGAAGGAATTAATTTTAGGTTTTATAACAATACTGAATTCTTTTTGGTTAAAGAAAAAAGAGAAAATTTTGCTAAGCAGGTCGTATTATTAAAGGGTGCTAGGAAATATAGACTTGAGTATATTGCTGGATTTTTAGCTAAGCAGTCTCATTCTACTATATTGGAAGTCGATTTAAATGCTATGGCGTATAATCTTAACCTTTATCGATCTAAATTGCCGTCAGGCACTAAAACTGCTGTGATGGTAAAAGCTTTTAGCTATGGTAGTGGATCTAGAGAGGTCGCTTCTATGCTTCAATATCAATCTGTGGATTATTTGATGGTTGCTTATGCTGATGAAGGGGTAGAACTTAGAACTGCTGGTATAAATCTCCCTATAGCTGTTATGAATCCTGAACCAGAAGCTTATGATAATATGATTGAGTTTTCTTTAGAGCCTGAGATTATTTCCATGAATGTTTTAAAAGGATTTAATGGAGCTATAAATCGTCATGGTATATCTTCATATCCAGTTCATTTAAAGCTTAATACAGGTATGAATCGTTCGGGTTTAGATATGGTAGATTTAGATGAATTGTTAGATTTCTTGGATGGAAAATCTGCTAAATATTCTGCTGTAAAACCTGCTGTGCGTTTAAAATCAATGTTTTCTCATTTAGCTGTTAGTGATGATCCTACTCAAGATGATTATACTTATAGACAATTTGATTTATTTAAGAAAATGACTGAGCGAATTCAAGCCAAGTTCGATTATAAAATAATTAGACATATATTAAATTCTGCAGGTATTGAGCGTTTTCCTGATTATGCTTTTGATATGGTAAGATTAGGAATAGGAATGTATGGTGTTACAGCTACTGATTTCGATGTGAAACCAGTAAGTCATTTTAAATCTTATATCGCTTCTTTAAGAAAATTGTCGGCTGGAGAAACTGTAGGATATGGCAGAAAAGGTCTTTTAAAAAGGGAATCAATTATCGCTGTAGTCCCAGTAGGATATGCGGACGGTCTAAATCGACATTTAAGCTGTGGCAAAGGTCATATGTATATAAATGGCCAAGAGGTTTCAATAGTAGGAAATATATGTATGGATGCTACGATGATAGATGTGACTGACGTCCATGTGAACGTCGGAGATGAAGTCGAAATCTTCGGTAAACATATCTTTGTTCAGAAATTGGCTAAAATTCTAGATACTATTCCTTATGAAATTCTCACCTCTATTTCACAAAGGGTACGTCGAGTATATTATCAAGAATAAAAAAACCACACAAATACTTATAGGTAAATGTGTGGTATTATTTTTTAATTTTAGTAATTATCTCTCATTTAGTAATTATCTCTCATTTAGTAATTATCTCTCATTGGTTCGAAATAAGACTGAGGATGTGCGCATGCTGGGCAAATTTCAGGTGGTTTAGTGCCTTCCCAAATAAAACCACAATTTAGACATTGCCAGAAAATCTTCTTTTCTCTAATGAACATACGGTCACCAGTAAGTCTTTCAAGATATTTTTTATATCTAGTTTCATGAGCTTTTTCTGCGATGGCTATCATACGGTATGTAGTAGCTATTTCTTTAAATCCTTCTTCCTGAGCTATGTCAGCAAATTTAGGATATAATTCTGACCATTCTTCATGCTCTCCAGCAGCAGCAGCTGTTAAATTCTCAATAGTAGTACCTATTTTCCCGGCTGGAAAAGAAGAAGTTATTTCACATTCGCCACCTTCCATAAATTTAAAGAATCTTTCAGCATGTTCTTTTTCTTGATTTGCAGTTTCTATAAAAGTATTTTGTATTTGAACATAACCATCTTTTTTAGCTTGACTTGCGAAATAAGTATATCTCATTCTAGCTTGAGATTCTCCTGCAAAAGAAAGCATTAGATTTTTTTCTGTTTTACTACCTTTTAATGATTTCATAATTTATATTTTAATAATTATTGTTTTATCTAATATATTTAGAATGAAATATTCTAAATGAAATATTCTATCTAAATAAAATATTCTAAATTAAATATAGAGTATATAATATATCCTTTTAAACAATATAAGAATATTTTTTAAAAATAAATAATTTTATAAGTTCATGTAACTTCATGTGAAAATAAATATGAATAATTTTTAAAATACAGTATAACTTTTTTGATGTAATAAAGTATTATTTCTATATTTGTAAAGTATACTAAGAGTAAAATTTAATAAAATAATTCTTTTAGTTTTTAGAGTAAGTGATTTTTCTTAAAGTTACTACTATTTAATAATATTATAATATGGAAAAAAGAACGATACTTATAGCTGAAGATATAGATAATAATTTTGATTTACTTAATATTATCCTTAGAAAAGAATATAATCTTGTAAGAGCCATAAATGGTGTAGAAGTAGTTAAACTTTATCCTGAAGTAAATCCTGATATTATTCTTATGGATATGAAGATGCCAGAAATGGGGGGACTTGAAGCTACTAGACTTATTAGAATGCAGTCTAAGACGGTTCCTATTATAGCAGTTACTGCCTTTGCTTTCGAGTCAGATAGAGAAGTAGCGTTACAGGCTGGTTGTGATGATTTCTTATCAAAACCTATTGATATTCCTGTTCTTAAGAGTGTTATAAAGAAATTTATGAAAAAGGTCAGCTAATCAAATTTAATCTAGTAATAAGTAAATATAGTTTATAAATAAGGCAATATTTAATGCAAAATTTTCGAGTGAGGTTTTTTTCCTCGATTAAAAGAGTATTACCAGGTACGTTGAAAACCTGTATATGGATAGTAGAATTAACAGTAGGAGTATCGTTTTTCGTGCTCCTACTTCGTTATTTTAATATACTACCTTATATATCTAATTTCCTAGCTCCTGTTTTTCATTTGGTGGGTCTTCCGGGTGAAGCGGCTTTAGCATATGTGACAGGATATTTTGTCAATGTTTATTCTGCTATAGCTGTATCAGTATCTCTCCATCTAGATGCACGAGCCCTTACTATATTATCAGTGATGATTCTCTGTTCTCATAGTATGATAATAGAAACTGCAGTTCAAAAAAAAACTGGATCTTCTGTTATTCGCTTAGTGATTTATAGAACATTATCTGGCATTATTCTTGCTTTTTTATTAAATGCTATTATTCCTTTATCAGATATAGTCATGCCTAAAACTTTAAAGGCAATAGAAAATCCTAATTTTGGTTTAATGTTTAGTGGTTGGTGTTTAGATACTTTGCATGTAGTTATTAAGATGGTGGTATTGATTTTTTGTCTTAATATTTTACAATCTTTGTTAAAAGAATACGGTGTAATGAAGATGTTATCTAGATTTTTAAAGCCTTTGCTTAAAATTTTTGGACTTCCACCTAAATGTTCTTTTTTGTGGATAATAGCTAATGTAATAGGATTATCTTACGGTTCGGCAGCTATGATAGAAGAAGTTAATGAAGGAAAATTAACCCAAGAAGAGATAGATTTGACTAATTATCATGTGTGTATTTCTCATTCAAATCTGGAAGATTTACTTTTAGTGGCCGCTATGGGGGCTGTGTGGTGGATATTAATACTATCTAGATGGTTAATGTCTATGGTGTTAGTTTGGGGATATCGAGCTGAATTAGCGATAGTTAGTAACTTAAAAAAGAAAGTTTAGAAAAATTAATTAACTTTGTAAGTTCGTAATAATATCCTATGTACTTATATTAAATAAAGTTTTATAAATAATTAAATTTAGGAAATTAAATTAAGGAAATTATGAGTAACGAAAGAGTGAAATGTTTGATTATTGGTAGTGGACCTGCTGGTTATACAGCTGCCATTTATGCTTCTAGAGCTAATTTAAACCCTGTTTTATATGAGGGAATGCAGTCTGGTGGACAGTTAACTACTACTACTGATATTGATAATTTTCCAGGATATCCAGAAGGTACTACTGGTGATAATTTAATGGCAGATATTAGAAAACAAGTAGAGCGTTTCGATGCAGATATTAGACGTGGTGAAATTACCAAAGTAGATTTTTCTGCTAAACCTTATAAAGTAGAAATAGATAGTGAAAAGATAGTAGAAGCTGATTCTATTATTATTTCTACTGGAGCTACTGCTAAATATTTAGGATTAGAATCTGAAAAAAAATTCAGAGGCCAAGGAGTTTCAGCATGTGCTACATGTGATGGATTTTTCTATAAAGGAAAAACAGTAGCAGTCGTAGGTGGTGGAGATACCGCTTGTGAAGAAGCTTCATACTTAGCTGGTATAGCAAAAAAAGTATATATGATAGTTAGAAGAAATGTTTTGCGAGCATCTAAAGCTATGCAAAATAAAGTCTTTAAGACGGAAAATATAGAAATATTATGGGAATCTAATACTAAAGAAGTGTTAGGTAATATGATGGGTGTGAATGGTGTTTTATTAAAAAAGAAAAATGGAGAAGAATACAAAAAAGATATAGATGGATTTTTCTTAGCCATAGGTCATCATCCTAATTCAGAAATTTTTAAAGAATGGATAGATGTAGATGAGTTAGGTTATATTATTACTCTTGGGAAAACCCAAGCTACTAATGTCTCTGGAATATTTGCAGCTGGAGATGTTCAAGATCGTAGGTACAGACAAGCGATTACATCAGCAGCATCTGGATGTCAGGCAGCGTTAGATTGTGAGAAATATTTATCAGAAAATTAAAAATATGCGTAAATTTGGTTGGATATTATTAACATTAATTATGGGATTATCATCTTGTAAAAGTTCTTATGAAGCACTTTTAGAATCTGGTGATACTGGTATGAAATATGATGCTGCTTTAGATTATTTTAATAAAGGAAAATATGTTAAGTCTGCTACTATTTTTGAAGCTTTAAAATTACCTATGAAAGGTACTATTCAAGAAGATACAGTTTTATATTTTTCAGCATTGTCATATTATTATGATAATGATATTTATTCAGCTGATCCTGCTTTTGCGTCCTTTATATCTATTTTTCCTAGAAGTCCTTTTACAGAATCAGCTAGATTTTATTATTTAGACTGTGCTTATAGGCAGACTTATAGATATGAATTAGATCAAAATCCTACTCATTCTGCGATAAATAAAATTAAAGAATTTAAAGTGGATCTTCCTACATCTAAATATATCCCTATTTGTGATTCTATGTTGGTGGATTTAAATCAACGATTAGCTCAGAAAGAGTATGAAGGTGCTAAGTTATATTATCAGATGGAAGATTATAAAGCGGCTAAATATGCACTTAAAAATGTCTTGAAAGAAAATGCAAATACTATGTATAGAGAAGATATTAGCTATTATATAGTTATGTCTTCTTATCATTATGCTGATATGTCGGTTAGTAAAAAGAGAAAAGAAAGATTTTTAGATTTTTCTGATGCTTATTATAACTTTGTGGGCGAATTTCCTAACTCGAAATATAGAAAAGAATTAGATACATTATATAACAAGATACAAGAAAAAGATATACTATAATATGGAAAAAAGAAAAGTTTTTAACAACACTCAAACAAGAGATTTGGTAGATTTTTCAGAAAAAACTGGAAATATTTATGAATCTGTTGTGATTATCTCTAAGAGATCTAATCAAATTTCTTCAGAAGTTAAGCAAGAACTAACTCAGAAATTAGAAGAATTTTCTAATTATGCTGATACTTTAGAAGAAACATTTGAAAATAGAGAGCAAATAGAGATTTCAAAACATTACGAAAGACAGCCTAAGCCTACTTTATTGGCAATAGATGAATTTATGCATGATGAGATTTATTATCGAATGGCTGAAGAGAAAAATAAAGATGTAAAAAGTACTGACAATAGAAAGTACGATGACAAAAAGTAATAAACTATAAAGTATTACAGAATAATTAAATGTTAAGCGGTAAACATATTTTATTAGGTGTTACTGGTAGCATAGCTGCTTATAAAAGTGCTTTATTGGTACGCTGTCTTATAAAAGCCGGTGCAGAAGTGAAAGTGATTATGACTGAAATGTCTAAGCATTTTATTACTCCTTTAACTATGGCTACGCTTAGCAAAAACCCTGTTTTAGTAGATTTTTTCAATCCTGAAAATGGAGATTGGAATTCACATGTGTCTTTAGGAGAGTGGGCGGATTTATTATTAATCGCACCAGCTTCCGCTAATACTTTGGCTAAAATGTCTAGTGGAGTAGCTGATAATTTGTTATTAACATCTTATTTATCAGCTAAATGTCCTACTATGGTGGCTCCTGCTATGGATTTAGATATGTATAAGCATATCACGACTAAAACTAATCTCCTAATTCTTAAAGAAAGAGGAGTGCAGATAGTAGAGCCTACTTCTGGTGAATTAGCAAGTGGATTAGACGGGAAAGGTAGGATGGAAGAACCAGAGAAGATTACGAAAGCTGTAGAGGATTTTATGAGTAAGTTAGAAGCCAATAAATATATAGCTGTTAAACAAGATTTTCTAGGTAAAAGAGTGATTCTCACCGGTGGACCTACAATAGAACATATTGATCCTGTAAGATATATTTCTAATCATTCTAGTGGCAAGATGGCTTATGCGTTAGCTGATAATTTCGCTGCAAGAGGTGCTGAAGTTTTATTGGTAAGTGGTCCAGTTAATGTAAAACCACAAGAAAAAAAAGTAAAACTTTATTTGGTGCAGTCAGCTGAAGAGATGTCTGCTAAAGTTAAAGAATTATATAAAGTCAAGACTGATATATTAGTTTTATGTGCAGCTGTTTCAGATTATAAAGTCAAAGCCATTTCTAAGAATAAAATTAAAAAAACTGGAAATGATATGATATTGAATTTGATACCAAATGAAGATATTGCGGCAGCACTAGGAAAACTAAAACAAAAAAATGCTATTCATATAGGTTTTGCATTAGAAACTGACCATGAGAAGACAAATGCAGAAGCTAAACTTAGACGAAAAAACTTAGATATGATAGTTCTGAATTCTTTAAAAGATGAGGGAACTGGTTTTGCTTATGATACGAATAAAGTATCTATTATTTCTAAGTTTGAAAATATCGATTATCCATTAAAATCTAAGAAAGAAGTAGCAGAAGATATAATAAACTATTATTATAGAATATTTTGCTCAAAAGATTAACTATACAGAATTATGCTATTATAGATTCTCTGGATATGGAGTTTCCAGATGGATTAATTATTATTAGCGGGGAAACGGGTGCTGGTAAATCTATATTACTAGGAGCTTTATCTCTTTTATTGGGAGCAAAAGTTCACAAAGAAATTTTCTTAGATTCTACCAAAAATTGCATAGTAGAAGCTGAATTTGATTCAAATTCAAATTTACAATCAGATTCTAGTTCAGATTCGGATTTGGTTAGTTTTATAGTTCGTAGAATTATTCGTGTGTCTGGAAGATCACGTGCTTTTATAGATGATGAGCCTGTGTCTCTAACGGAATTAAATGAGCAAGTATCGAAATTAATCGATATTCATGCTCAGCATCAGTCATTATTATTATCTGATTATGCTTTTCAGTTATCTGCTTTAGATTATTTTTCTAATAATGATAAATATCTTAATGAATATCATCATTTATATAATGAATGGCTTATTAATGAGCGGAATATATTTGATATAGAGAAAACGATATCTGCTAGTGAATCAGAAAAGGATTATCATTTATTTCAATATGAGCAGTTAAATTCTGCTAATTTGGTAGAAGATGAATTGGAAAAATTAGAAGAAGAGTATAAATATCTTTCTAATGCTGAGAAAATAATTTCTTCCCTTGCTTTGGTTAGGTCTAATTTTGATTATCAGGGGATGTCTCTGACTCAAGCTATTAAGGATTCTGAATCTTCTTTAAATAAATGTGTAGATTATCTTCCAGAATTAGAAGTATTGTCTTCAAGACTTGAATCTTCTAGATTAGAACTCGAAGATATAGAGCAGGAGGTAGGAAATATTGCCGACAGGATAGATATTTCTCCCGAAAGATTAGTCACTGTGGAGGATAGAATTTCACTGTTATATTCATTGGAAAAAAAGCATAACGTAAATGATATTAAATCTTTATTAGAGATACGTGATGAGTTATCTGCTTCTTTGGATGGTGATTTTGTAGATAAAGAAAAATTAGAAAAACTTAAGAAAACGAGTGTCCAGATTACGTCCAAACTTAATTCTTTGGCGGATGATTTATCCAAAAGAAGGAGTGATAATATAAAACCTTTTAGAAATAAAATTTTAGAAGGTGTTCGTTTATTGGAAATGCCAGATGCGAAATTTGATCTTAATTTAAATACTATGGATAAATTAGGACATAATGGGAAAGATAATGTTAAATTTGTTTTTTCTGCTAATGGTGATGATAAATTGCAGGATATTTCCAAAACTGCTTCAGGTGGCGAATTATCTAGGTTAATGTTATGTTTGAAAGCTTTAATAGCGGAACATACTTCTTTACCTACTATTATATTCGATGAGATAGATACAGGAGTATCAGGTAAAGTAGCAGATAGAATGGGATCTATGATTAGTTCAATGGCTGGGAATATGCAAATTTTTGTAATTACTCATTTACCTCAAATAGCCTCTAAGAAAGCTACACACTATTTGGTGTATAAAGAAAAAGATGCGGAAGGACAGGTTCATACTAATATGAAAATTCTGGAAGGAAAAGATAGAGTGAAAGAAGTGGCTAGAATGCTTAGTGGGTCTATTCTTACTGATGCTGCTATACTAAATGCTAAAGTGCTGCTTAATGGTGAGCAGTTTTAAATTATAATATTAATTATGAGACTTATTATCGAAAAAGATTATGACTTGATGTCTGAATGGTCAGCTAATTATGTTTGTAAAAAAATAAACGAATTTAAGCCTACTCCTGATAAACCTTTTGTTTTAGGTTTACCTACAGGTTCTACCCCAATAGGAACTTATAAGGCTTTAATTAAATTAAATAAAGCTGGAAAGGTTTCTTTTAAAAATGTGGTTACGTTTAATATGGATGAATATATAGGTTTACCTGAAACTCATCCTGAAAGTTATCATCGTTTTATGTTCGATAATTTTTTTAATTATATAGATATACAGAAAGAGAATATTAATATTCTTAATGGTAATACTAATGATGTAGAGAAAGAATGTGAGGCCTATGAAGCTAAGATTTGCTCTTATGGTAAAATCAATTTATTTTTAGGCGGTATAGGTCCTGATGGTCATATAGCTTTTAACGAGCCCGGTTCTTCGTTAAGTTCTCGTACTAGAAAGAAAAATCTTACAACAGATACTATTATTGCTAATTCTCGTTTTTTCGATAATGATATTAATAAAGTCCCCAAGACGGCTTTAACTGTAGGTGTGGGTACTGTAATGGATGCTAAAGAAGTAATGATATTAGTTAATGGACATAATAAAGCTAGAGCTTTAAGAGAAGCTATAGAAGGTTCTGTTAATCAAATGTGGACTGTATCAGTTCTTCAGATGCATAAGAAAGGTATTATTGTTTGTGATGAAGCTGCTACTGATGAGTTAAAAGTAGGAACTTTTAGATATTTTAAAGATATAGAAAAGGATGTTTTAGATCCAAAAAACTTATTAAAATAAATTATTATGTATAGAAAAGAAGCTATAGCTGCTTTAAGAGATGTCTTAAAAAAGGAAGACATATCAGCTATGATAATTCCATCAAATGACCCTCATTTTGGAGAATATATACCTGAATATTATGGTTGTCGTTCTTGGCTTTCGGGATTTCATGGTTCCGCTGGAACTTTAGTTATTTCACAAAAAAATGCTGCACTTTGGACTGATTCTAGATATTTTATTCAGGCTGCTAAGGATTTAGACGGTAGTGAAATAGAATTAATGAAGATGAGAATGCCAGGTACACCTTCTATTCCAGATTGGTTAAAATCTCACTTAAAAGCAGAAGATATAGTAGCTTTGGATGAAGATTTATTTACTTATCAAGAATATGAAGAATTATTGGATGAGTTACATCCTTTAACTGCTACTCTTATCGAAGATCCTTTTGATAAAATATGGTCTGATAGACCTCCTATTCAGTTTAATCCTATATTAAATATGGATGAAACTATTTCTGGAGAGTCAATAGAAAGTAAACATAAAAGAATATGTGATACATTAAATGCTCCTATGGATTTTGTTTACATTATTTCTGAATTGGATGAAATAGCTTGGCTATTTAATATCAGGGGAACTGATGTAGAATATAATCCTCTTTTTTTATCATATGCTATTATAATGAAAGATAGTTTACATCTTTTTATTAGAAAGGAAATGTTAGAAGAAGCTGCTATTAAGAGTTTATCTACATCAGAAGTAATACTTCATGACTATGAAGAATTTACCCCTTATTTAACTAAATTACCAAAAAATATCATTAGAATATTTTCACGTAATAAGATTACAGCTAAGAATTATTTGGCTGCTCTTGAAAATATTCATGAAACTGGTCCATTCCCTTCTGTTTTACCAGATCCTACTGATGGTGGTACTATTTCATGGTTTAAAGCTATCAAAAATCCTATTGAATTAAATGGTTTTTATCAAGCTTATTGGGAAGATGCTAAAGCTTGGCGTAAATTATTAATATATCTAGAAGAAAATAGAGATAAGGGTATTAATGAATATCAAGTAGGTCAGAAATTAATCGAGTTCCGTAAAGAATGCCCAGATTATTTGGGTGAAAGTTTTCAGCCTATAGTAGCTTACCAAGAAAATGCAGCTTTACCTCATTATGCTGCTAAAGATGAAAAATCTGCTACTGTTCTTAAACCTAAAGGAATCGTATTGATAGATTCAGGAGCACATTATACTTATGGTACGACTGATACGACTAGAACTATTCCTCTAGGAGAAATGTCACAAGAACAGAAAGATGATTATACTATAGCATTGAAGGGTACTATAGATTTAGCTAAATTTCATTTTGTACCAGGGTTAAGAGGTTGTTTATTAGATATTATAGCTAGAGGTCCTATTATGAATGCTGGTAGAATGTATTATCATGGTACTTGTCACGGAATTGGACACAGATTATGTGTACATGAAGGTCCTCAGAGTATAAGAATGGAAGAAAATTCTGTAAAACTTCATAATTATATGGTAATGTCTGATGAACCTGCTTTATATGTAGAAGGTAAATGGGGTATTAGACATGAAAATACTTTCATTATAGAACCTTGGACTACTACTGCAAGAGGTCAGTTCTGTAGATTTAAGACTATTACTAAAGTTCCTATTGATGAAAGACCTATTAATTTTAATCTTTTAGATGAAGATGAAAAGAAATGGTTAAAGAAATTTAATACTAGAGATGTAAATAGAAAATTCTAATTTATATAATTTAGAATTCTATAAATAAAAGAAAAAGGAAGTGTTATAAACACTTCCTTTTTTTTATATAAACAGAGTTAGTCCGCTCTTATAAAATCAGTAATTAAAACATCAGAAAACATGAAAGGTCACAATTTCTCATTTTAATAGTAGACTGCAGATGCCTTTTATTTCTCAAATGAAATTTCTAATGTTTTCATATTTATTCTAATGTTTTCATATTTATTCTAATATGAAAAGTGAGTAAATCACAAAATGATCTCTGTGAGGCTGATTTAGACATTTCCTATTCCAAAAACTACCAAAATCATACTAGGAAATAACGAAAAGTGCTTTCTATGACCTGAAATGACATTTCCTATAGTAAAATCAGCCTTTTTAGAACTAGGAAATAACGAAAAGTGCTTTCTATGACCTGAAATGACATTTCCTATAGTAAAATCAGCCTTTTTAGAACTAGGAAATAACGAAAAGTGCTTTCTATGACCTAAAATGACATTTCCTATTCCAAAAACTACCAAAATCATACTAGGAAATAACGAAATCAGCTTTGTATGACCTAAAATGACATTTCCTATTCCAAAAACTACCAAAATCATACTAGGAAATAACGAAATCGGCTTTCTATGACCTGAAATGACATTTCCTATAGTAAAATCAGCCTTTTTAGAACTAGGAAATAACGAAATCAGCTTTGTATGACCTAAAATGACATTTCCATAAAATGAATATAATGAAATATCAACTCTCACAATATTTATCAACTTTCACAATAATTACTGAAATTATTGATTTTTTTAATGTACGTATATCCAAATAAGTAATCCATACATCAAACGAATAGATTTATAAGACATAAGTTAACCTTTTCGCATTACTTTATAAGTATTACTACAGATAATATCCTATATTATAATCAGTTATGCGTTTTAAAGGTTGATTAGTTATTAATTAATTGTTTGTTTATTTGTAAGGAATCTAAAGTCTTATTTATAAGGAATCTAAAGGCTTGTTTGTAAGGAATCTAAAGTCTTTATTTGTAAGGAATCTAAAGGCTTGTTTGTAAGGAATCTAAAGGCTTTATCTGTAATGAATCTATAGTTTCTATAGGATTAATGATTTCTATAGGTTCAGTGATCCCTTCGATATTATGAGAATACCACATTTTCCACTTTGGTAAATAGATTATATTTCTAGTAGCTGTATTAATAAATCCATTATTATAAGATTTACTAATAAAGTGAATATCAGACTGAATAAGTGATTTGTTGAAATTGTTTAAATAAATAGGAAATTCTCTTCCATATTCAGATAAGGCAGACATAAAATATGTGGTTATATCATAACCTTGTATGGCCATTTTGGAAGGATCACATTTATAAATATCTACATAGTTCTTCACGAAATTTATAGTATTTGGATTATGATAATCTGTATAATATATACAATATAGATGAGTGTTTAGAATATGTAAGGTTTTTTGTTCTATGTTCTTAAGATTTGCCCATTTGGGTTGTCCATATACAGTAATACTAATACTATCATTTGTGCCAATAGCTTTTAAATTTCTTAAAGCATCAGTAACGAAAGTATTACTTTCTGATAAAACATATACGGAATTTTTCTTCAGTGTATCTAATTTACTTTTAATAAGAATAGGAGTATTTTCATCTCCTAATTTATTATAACATAGACTATCATATAGAATGTGTTTTTGATTAAATAATTCGTAACCGTAATCAGTAGCTGAATCATTAATATCTTTTTCAGAAATAATAGTAATGTGAGAATCTAAATTTATATGCTTAACTATAGAATCTTGGGTACTTTCCATAGTAGTAGGATACTGGAAGAAATAAGGATTATTAATACATAAATCTTTAGTTCTATAATCAAGTGGAGATACTATCGGTATTCTATGTTTCAGACCGAATTCGGCCATTACTTGTAAATCTTGGGGGTTTATAGGCCCTACTATTAATTCGCAATCATCTAAAATTCTACTATTAACTAATTCATAAATATCAGAATAATCACTCATATCTATTAAACTAATTCTATATCGACTTAAATCATAATGATATTGTAAATCTTTAATAGCTAACTGGACTCCAGAATAAAAATCTATCATAAAAGAAGATGCATTTTTAATACTATCGTGCATATTAATAGGCAGAACGAAAGCTATATGATAAGTACGTTCATTATATTTATAATTTTCACTATTGACATATGATGTTAAATTATTTAACTCATTTTCTGCATTATCTTGAGGTTCGAAAAGAGATTCAGTTAGAGGTTTTTCTTTTTTATTGTTAAAATTTTCTTCTATGAATTTAGCATCTGGAATATATAATTTTTGTCTTTTATGAACTTTGGATTCTTTTAATCTATTTAGTAATATGATAGATTCTACAGATACATCATACTTATCAGCTACATCTTCTATAGTTTCATACCATCTAACTTTATGTTTTTCGTACCTACCTTTCTCTATAATTACAGTATCTATATCATCTTTTATTACAGATATTTGTTTGTCCTGAGTCGTCCCCTGTATATTCTGAATAGTTCCAGTAATAGAAGTTTTAGGAAGATTTTTGTTAGTAGGGATGTATAATAACATACCTACTATAAGACCTTTCTTGAGTGTTTTCTTATTATTTTTTTGAATTTCTGCTAGAGATATTTGATACTTTTTAGATATAGAATATAAAGTTTGTTTTTTTAGAACTTTATGAATGTAAAAAGTATTATTATTTATTTTAACTATTTCTTGGGATATCTCTACTGGAGGAGTGACATAATTTTGAGAAATAGCAGAAGTATTCGGTAAAATAAATACTAGGAAACTTAATATTATGCTTAGTTTTTTAATCATATAAATCTTGCAAGTAAATTTTCAATGTTAGTTTCTATTCTTGTGAAAGAATTATCATTATAAGGCTGTGGCACAAATTTCTTGCCAGTGATTTTTTCAAATAATTCAATGTATCTTTCAGAGATAGATTTAATAATCTCTTCTGTCATAGTAGGAATTTTCTGTCCTTCTTGTCCAGAAAAGCCTTCTGACATAAGCCATTCTCTAACAAATTCTTTTGAAAGTTGTTTTTGGGGTTCACCTTTTTCAAATTTTTCTTGGTATCTGTTAGCATAGAAATACCTAGAAGAATCAGGAGTATGAATTTCATCGATTAAATAGATTTCTCCATCTTTTTTACCAAATTCATATTTAGTATCTACTAAAATAAGACCTCTTTCAGCTGCCATTTTAGTTCCTCTTTCGAAAAGTTTAAGAGAATATTCTTCAAGTTTCTTGTAATCTTCTTCTGATACAAGACCTTGTGATATTATTTCTTCACGTGATATGTTAGCATCATGATCACCTATCTCAGCTTTAGTAGTAGGAGTGATAATAGGATGCTCAAATCTCTGATGTTCTTTCATGCCATCTAGAATAGGTACTCCACATATTTCTCTAGAACCTTCTTGATAAGTCCTCCATGAGCTACCAGTAAGATAAGCTCTAACTATCATTTCTACAGGAAGACCTGGGCAGTTATATCCACATGTTACCATGGGATCTGGTGAAGCTATTTTCCAATTTTTAACGATATCTTCAGTACTATCCAGAAATAAAGAAGCTATCTGATTAAGTACTTGACCTTTAAATGGAATTCCTTTAGGTAGTACGACATCGAAAGCAGAGATTCTATCGGTAGCTATCATTACTAGTAAATCTTGATTAATAGTATAGACATCTCTTACTTTCCCAACATATTTTTTAGTTTGATTTCTAAAATTGAAATCTGTTCCAGTTATTGCTTTCATTTGTAGAGTGTTTTATAAAGTTCGATGATTTTCTTAGCAAATTTCTTCCAAGATAATTTTTCTTTTTCTATTTTTATATTATTTATTAATGATTCTCTAATTTCATCATTTGAGAAATAATAGTCAATTTTTGCTGCGATTTCTTCAGGTTCCTCTGACTCTGTTATAATTCCTGTACCATTATCTCCAATAGTTTCTTTAAGTCCCCCTACACTAGTAGTTATCATAGGCAAATCAAAATTATATGCTATAGAACTAATACCAGACTGAGTAGCAGAACGGTAAGGTAATACACAGACATCAGAAGCACTAAAATATTTATAAACTTCAGTATCTGGAATATAACGATTATAAAGAGAAATGTTTTTTTTGTTTGGACTGGCGTCAATGAGTTTTTGATATTCATCGAATGATCCATAAGGTTCTCCAGCTATTATTAAACGGTAATTATTATTAAGAAGTGAAAAAGCTTTAATTAAAATATCAAGACCTTTATATTTTCGAATAAGGCCGAAGAATAAAATGTTATTTTTATCCGGTGACAATTTTAATAATTCACAAGCTTTATCTCTCTCTATTTTGTTCCCGAAGGAACAATAAAGAGGGTGAGGGGTGGTGATTATATGGGCGTCAGCCTTAAAAGAAAGGAGATCATTTTCTACAGTCTTACATAAAGTAATGAAACCATCATTAGATTTTAAAAAGTATTTAGTAAGAGGCTTATCGAAGAAATGTTTTTCGTGAGGAATCACATTATCTATGATCGCTATTTTTTTACAATCTTTACTGACATGACGAGCTACATAACCTAGAGAAGGGGCGAAATAAGACATCCAATACCTAGTGATAAGAATATCAGGTTTCCACTTATTAATATTTTTGGCCGTTTTTATATAAGAAAAAGGATTAGCCGTATCTAAAAAAGCATTAGGCTCCTTAGATACGGCTTTATCATAAGATTCTACAAACTGAGTTTTTCCAGGGAAAAAGAAGTTAGGATATTGTCTTGAAAAATTATATGCTTTGACAGTATGCTCTTGGCCCAATTCCTTTATTAATAAATCATTAAACTGGGCTATTCCTCCTCTATAAGGATAAAAACAGGATAGAATCGCTATTTTCACTATTTATTTTTCTTATTTTTAATGTATTCTTCGTTAATGCCTTTAAGAATCTGATCAGTAATATTTAAAGCAGGATCAGCCGTAAGAATAGTGTTAGAAACATTACTATTTGTAAGAATCATCTTGTAATTAGCTGTCTTGTTGAATTCTACTACATAAGTTTGAATAGCATCCATTACTTTATTAATCATTACTTGTTGTTCTTCAGACATTTCTTGAGATTTCTGATTAGAATAATTCTGAAGATTTTCTTGACGTTTTAAAAGAATAGTTCTTTGATTATTAGCTTCATAAGAAGTAATAGTACCTTTTTTCATTCTGCTATCTAAATCTTTAGCAGAATTCTGAAAAGCACGACCTTTTTTATTTAAATCTTTACGAATTATTTCGGCTTTACTTTCAAGTTCAGTAGTTAGGTCAGAAAACATATCATAACCTTGAATTAAACTGTCTATTTGAATGTATGCAATTTCACTTTTAACTGTAGAATGTTCAGCAGTATTAGTTTCTGGATTATCTTGATTCATACATGATGTGAAAGTAAATGAAGCAAGTAACACTAAAGTTAAATAAAGAGTAATTTTTTTCATGTGTAATTTATTATGTAAAAATGTTTAATATTCGTTTTTTTAATAAGATTATAAACAGCTACAATTATTATTATAAACAGCTATAATTTTTTAAAAACACCTACAAATATACTAAAAATTGTTGAGTTCTTTTAAGTATAGATTAATAGTATTATCTAAACCTAAGTAAAGAGCCTCACATACAAGAGCATGCCCTATAGAAACTTCGTCTATCCATGGAATAGTTTCACAGAAATATTTAAGATTGTCTAGATTTAAATCATGTCCAGCATTTAATCCAAGTCCGGATTTTTTTGCTTGTTCTGCAGCCTTATAATATTTAGCAATGGACAGTTCTTTATTTATAGAATAATTCTTAGCATAACTTTCAGTATATAATTCTACACGGTCACAGCCGCAGTCAGCAGCATGTTTAATCATTTCTACATCAGGATCTATGAAAATAGAAGTACGAATACCATAACTTTTAAAAAGTTTACACATCTCTTGTAAAAACTTCTTATTTTTAATAGTATCCCAACCTGTATTAGAAGTAATAACATTTTCTGAATCAGGAACCATAGTTACCTGATTAGGAGTGTTAGCTATTACTAATTCTTGGAAAGCTTTTATAGGATTACCTTCTATATTAAATTCTGTAGTTAATATGGGTTTTAAATTTCTTACATCTTGATATTTAATATGTCTTTCATCAGGACGAGGATGAACAGTTATTCCTTGTGCACCAAATCTTTCACAATCCATAGCAGTCTTAATAATATTAGGCATATTTGCTCCACGAGCATTGCGTAGAGTAGCAAATTTATTAATATTGACGCTTAGTCTAGTCATAATTATTATATTTAAAAGTCTTATTTACAATATCCAAAATTAATTAGACAAAAATAAGTATTATAAGATAATTTTAGCCATATTTGTATGATAAAAAAATCGATAAATAGATGAAACTAGCATTTTACGCTAAAGATTTTAACCCGGAATTAAAAGAAAAATTCTTTTTCATGTTTAATTATTTTCATGAAAAAGGGGTAAGACTATATTACTATCATAAATTATATAAAGCTATTAAAGATGATAGTGAAAAGTTCCCTAAAGGAAAAATCTTTTCTACTTCTGATGATTTAGAAGACGATATAGATATGATGATAACTTTAGGAGGAGATGGTACTTTTATCGGTTCGATATTTCTAATTAAAAATAAAAATATTCCAGTCGTTGGAATTAATTTCGGTAGATTAGGTTTTCTTACTGCTACTAAATTTGCTCAAAAGCAAGTATGGATGAATAGGATAATAGAAGGTGATTATCATTATGTGGGGTTACCATTATTAAAACTATGTCTAGAAACTCCTTTGGATATATTTAAATATGCTGTTAATGAAATATCTGTACAGAGAACGATTCCTACTTTAATGGGTATAGATGTAAAGATTAATGGCCATGCGATTCCTACATATTGGGCTGATGGTTTTATTATAGCTACTTCTACAGGTTCTACTGCATATTCATTATCCGTTGGGGGGCCTATAGTTACTCCGTCATGTCATGTTTTCATATTATCGCCGATAGCTTCTCATAATTTAAACATGAGACCATTAGTTATAACAGATGACAGTGAAATAGAGGTGAGTTTACAGTCTAGAGCAGATGATGCTGTTTTGTCTGTCGACAATAAATCTATTGTAGTTAGCTCTGATTTTAAATTCAAGGTATGCAAGAGTACATGTACTATACCATCTATTATTTTCTCAGATAAAAATGCAGGTTTTTTTCAAGCCTTACATGATAAACTCTCATGGGGAGCTGACCAACGTAATTTCTAATATGAAAGAATCAGATAAATATAAATTCTCTACTGATAAATTACCGAAACATATTACTATCATTATGGATGGTAATGGTCGTTGGGCTAAACAACAGCATCATGAAAGATTATTTGGACATAATGCTGGAGTAGAAAGTGTAAGAGATACTGTTACTTATGCAGCAGAAATAGGAATTAAATATTTAAGTCTATATGCCTTCTCTTCTGAAAACTGGAATCGTCCTAAAGATGAAGTAGATGGTTTAATGAGTTTAATGTTTCAAGCTATTCATAAAGAGAGAGATACTATTATGAAGAATAATATTAAATTTAGAGTAATAGGTGATAGATTTAAACTTTCTGAAAAGTTATTAAAAGATATTGAACATCTAGAAGAGGAATCAGTAAATAATACAAGAATGACTTTAATATTATTTATTAGTTATAGTGGTAGATGGGATATAATGCAAGCAGTAAATAAATGTATAAAAGTTTCTAAACAGCAAGTTACTGATGCACTACTTTTTAATGATTCTATTAATGAAAATCCTGCTTTGATAGACGAGAAAACATTTGAAAAATATTTGGCTACTGCTGATATTCCAGATCCAGATTTAATGATTAGAACCAGTGGCGAAACCAGAATTAGTAATTATCTATTATGGCAGTTAGCATATACTGAACTATATTTTTTAGATATACTTTGGCCTGATTTTCGTATGAAGGATCTTAAGAAAGCAATAGAAAATTATGTTAATAGAGAAAGGCGATTTGGTAAAACAAGCGAACAACTAAATAATAAGTAGAAAGATAAATAATAAGTACTATCTTTGCAAGAATTTTAGGTATGACAAACTAATATAACATATGAAGTTTAGAAAATTAATTATTTTAATATCCATAATACTCCCAGTATTTACCTATGCTCAGGAATCTAATAAAGTAGGTATAACGGTTAATTATGATAAGCCACAAAAGTATGTTATTGGTGGTGTTAAAGTCACCGGAGTAAAATATTTAAATGAGAAACAGATAATTATGTTATCTGGTCTTAATAAAGGTGAAGAAATAGTTTTACCTAGTGATGAATCCTCTTCTATTATCAAGAAGATCTGGGGTCAAAAGTTATTTTCTAATGTTTCTTTATATATAGATTCTCTTTCTCAAAATAAAGATACAGTTTATTTATGTTTAAATTTGCAAGAAAGGCCTAGGGTATCTAAGTGGGTATTTGAAGGAATTAAATCTTCTCAAGAAAAAGAGCTTAAGGAAAAATTACATCTTAGAAGAGCATCTGAATATTCTGAATATAAGAAACGTCAGTGGACCAAACTTATAAAAGATTATTATAATGAAAAAGGTTTTATAAGAGCTAAAATAGAAATTATTATTAAAACTGATAAACGAATAAAAAATGCTATTCAAATAGTATTTAAAATAGATAAAGGTAAAAAGGTAAAGGTTAAGAGAATTAATTTCTATGGTAATCATAATGTGAAAGATGGAAAGATTCTTAGTAAGATGGAAAACACTAAGGATCAGAGAATTAGAAATTTTTTAAAGAGTAAGAAATTTAAAGAGAAAGAATACAAAGAAGATTTAAATACTTTATTGTTAGCCTTTAATGAACAAGGTTATAGAGATGCTAAAGTAATTAGAGATTCTATTTATGAAATAAAAGAAGCTAGATTAGGTATTGATATTTATATTAATGAAGGAAAACAGTATTTCTTTAGAAATATAACTTGGACTGGTAATTCTTTATATACTTCTCAGCAATTAAGTAATATCTTAAAAATTAGTAAGGGTGATATCTATGATGTGATTTTATTGCAAAAAAGACTATTTGGAGATCCTAAAAAACAGGAAATGGATGTCGGTTCTTTATATAAGAATAAAGGTTACTTGTTTTTTAATATAGTCCCTGTAGAAATAAATATTGATAAAGATTCTATAGATGTAGAAATGCGAATAGTCGAAGGAAAACCTGCCCTCTTTAATAATATAGTAATTAGTGGTAATAACATTACTAATGAAAGAGTCGTAAGAAGACAAATTTTCACTAGACCTGGTTATTTATATAGTCAGCAAGATTTTGAACGTTCTATACGTGAAATTTCTTCTATGGGACATTTTGATCCTGAATATGCAGTAGATCCTGCTAAAGGTTATTCTATTATTCCTAATCAGATGAATAATACAGTAGATCTTACTTATAATGTAGCAGAAAAGCCAGACAGTAAGCTTAATCTTTCTGGTGGTTGGGGTGGTTATTCTTTTGTCGGCACGATCGGTGTCAGTTTTAATAACTTCTCAGTCAGAAGAATGTTTAAAAAAGGTGCATGGAGACCTGTTCCTTATGGAGATGCTCAGAGTTTTGCTTTGAATTTCCAAACTAATGGTACATATTATACTGCTCTTCAAGCTAGTTTTTCTGAACCATGGTTATTTGGTAAAAAACCTACTTCGTTATCTATTTCTACTTATTATACTAAGCAAACTAATTCATATTATTGGTATGCTAATTCATCTGAGCAATCTATGAAAGTTTATGGTGCTACTGTAAGTTTAGGTAATAGATTAAAATGGCCTGATAATTATTTCCAACTTTATCATGCTTTAAGTTTGCAAACATATGAGTTGAATGATTGGAATTACTATTTTATTTTTAGTGATGGTTATTCTAATAATTTAAGTTATAAAATCACCTTGGCCAGAAATTCGACAGATCAGATGATTTATCCTAGGTCAGGTTCAGATTTTGTATTAGGATTGCAGTTAACTCCACCTTATTCTTTATTTAGAAGTGACGATACCGATTATTCTTCTATGGAAGATAGTAAAAGATATAGATGGATAGAATATCATAAGTGGACTGCTAAAGGAACTTTATATACTAAATTAATCGGCGATCTAGTACTTATGACTAGAGCTCAGTTCGGTTATTTAGGATATTATAATAAAGACTTAGGCTATTCTCCTTTTGAAGGATTCCAAGTCGGTGGTGATGGGATGTCAGGTTATAATACATATGGAGCTGAAGTCGTAGCTTTAAGAGGATATGCTAACTATTCTTTGACCCCACTAATAGATGGTGCTTATGCTGGTCATGTTTATGATAAGTTTACTATGGAGTTAAGATATCCTGTAGTTTTACAGCCTTCATCTACTATATATGTATTAGGATTTTTAGAAGGAGGTAATTGTTGGTATGATATGAAACAATTTCAACCATTTTCTATCAAACGTTCAGCCGGTATAGGTCTTAGAATATTTTTACCTGCTATTGGATTATTAGGTATCGATTGGGGTTATGGATTTGATCCAATAAATGGTGAAACTAGTGGATCTAACTTCCATTTTGTAATAGGACAACAATTTTAATAATTAGAACTAATATAAATTTAGTTTTTAGAATATTGACAAATAACTATAAATAAAAATATAATGAAAAAAATCCTTACAGTAATTATTCTTAGTGCTATAACAGTTTTTTCTGTTTCTGCTCAGACACTTAAATTTGGGCATATTAATTTACAAGAAACTGTTCAGCTTATGGCCGAAATGGATTCTGCTAAAGTAGTATTAACTAAGTACAACAATGAATTGCAAAAAACATTCACTGATATGCAGAATGAGTTTTATACTAAATATAATACTTATCAAAAAATGCAAGCTACTTGGAGTCCTGCAGTTTTAGAAACTAAAGGTAAAGAACTTCAAGAAATGCAAACCAGAATAGAAACTTACAAGCAAAATGCTTCTACTGAGTTTCAAACTAAACAACAAACCCTTCTTAATCCAATATTCCTACAAGCTAAAGAAGCTGTACAAAAGATAGGTAAACAGCATGGTTTTACTTATATATTTGATACTTCAGTGGCTAATATTCCTTTTATTAATGAAAGTGTAAGTGTAGATGTATCAGATATGGTAAAAAAAGAATTAAATATTTCATTAGACAAAAAACTAACAACGCAAAATGTACAACAAGGAGCTCTTAATTAAGCTCCTTTATACATATTGCACAATATTTTTTAATTTATATAAAAATGCAGCACAAAATAATTGACATTGAAGATGTCGTGATTCGATTTGCAGGAGATTCAGGTGATGGTATGCAGTTAACTGGTACCTTATTTGCCGATTCCTCTGCATTATTTGGTAATGAGATTTGTACTTTCCCAGATTATCCTGCTGAAATTAGAGCTCCTCAGGGAACGGTTTCAGGTGTTTCTGGTTTCCAAGTACATGTCGGTAAAGAAGTTTATACTCCAGGTGATTACTGTGATGTTTTAGTGGCTATGAACCCAGCAGCTTTAAAAGCTATGGCTCAATGGACTAAATCTACAGCCACTATCATAATTGATGAAGAAACTTTTACTGAAAAAGGAATAAAAAAAGCTGGTTATTCTACTATGAATCCTATGAAGGAATCTAAAGTAGATGATAGAAAAATTATAGTAGCTCCTATTACAAGAATTACTAAAGAGGCTTTGAAAGATAGTGGGATGGATAATAAATCTATCGTTAGATGTAAAAATATGTTTACCCTAGGTATTGTATTTAATATGTTTAATCGTAAGATGGATTATACTTTTGCTTATCTAGAAAAGAAATTTAAAAGTAAACCTATATTAATAGAAGCTAATAAGATAGTTTTAACAGCTGGATTTAATTATGCAGCTAATATTCAAGCTACTCCTGATACTTATCAAATACAGAATAAAAAACATTTAAAAGGTATTTATAGAAATGTAAATGGTAATCAAGCTATTGCTTGGGGTCTATTAGCTGCCTCTGAAAAATCTGGAAGACCATTATTCTGTGGTTCTTATCCTATTACTCCAGCTACAGCGGTTTTAGAAGAATTAGCTTTATATAAATCTTTAAATTGTAAAACTGTTCAATGTGAAGATGAAATCTCAGGAATTTGTACTGCAATAGGTGCTGCTTATGCAGGAAATATGGCAGTTACTACTACTTCTGGTCCTGGTCTTTCACTTAAATCAGAAGCTTTAGGTTTAGCTCAAATTACTGAACTTCCTCTAGTAGTAGTAGATGTACAGCGTGCAGGTCCTTCTACAGGTATACCTACTAAAACTGAACAAGCTGATTTAAATCAAGTATTATATGGAAGAAATGGTGAATGTCCTACTATCGTGATAGCCTCTCACTCTCCTTCTCATTGTTTTGACGCAGCATTCTATGCTGGTAAATTGGCTATGGAATCTATGACTCCTTGTGTATTATTATCAGAAGGGTTTTTAGGTAATGGTTCTGAACCATGGAAAATTCCTTCTATGAAGGATTATCCTGAAATTCATCCACCTATTATTGATTCTTGTGAAGGTGAATTCAAACCTTATGAAAGAGATGAAAATACTCTAGTTAGAAAGTGGGCTTTCCCTGGAAAAGCAGGGTTAGAACATAGAGTAGGTGGTCTAGAAAAAAATCCTGCGGGAGTTATTTGTTCAGATCCTATTAATCATGAACAAATGGTTTATAATAGAGATGAAAAGATTCAAAAATTAGCACAAATTATTCCTGAACAAAAAGTTATTGGTGATCCAGAGGGGGAAGTTCTTATCGTAGGATGGGGCGGAACATTTGGCCATCTTTACACTGCTGTTCGAGAATTTCATAAAGAAGGAAAATCTGTTTCGTTGGCACATTTTGATTTTATTAATCCACTTCCAAGAAACACAAAAGAAATATTTTCTAAATTCAAGAAAATAATAGTTTGTGAATTAAATAGCGGACATTTCGTCGGTTATTTAAGGAATAAATTTCCAGAATTTCAATATTCTCAATGTAATAAAGTTCAAGGTCAGCCCTTCATCGTGAAAGAAATTAAAGAGGCTGTAAATAAAATTTATAATAAGTAAATATAAAGAAATGAAATATACAGCAAAAGATTTTAAAAGTGATCAAGAAGTAAGATGGTGCCCAGGTTGTGGTGACCATGCTTTGTTAGCATCTTTACAGAGGGCATTACCTGTAGTAGCTGATAAATTAGGTTATAAAAAGGAAGATTTTGTATTTATATCTGGGATAGGTTGTTCTTCAAGAGCTCCTTATTATGTAGATACTTTTGGATTTCATAGTATTCATGGACGTGCTATTCCTATTTCTACTGGAATTAAAGTATCTAATCCTAAGCTTTCTCTTTGGGTAGCTACTGGTGATGGTGATGCTTTAGCTATTGGAGGTAATCATTTTATTCATGGTATTCGTAGAAATATAGACTTAAATGTTATTCTTTTTAATAATCAAATTTATGGTTTAACTAAAGGTCAATATTCTCCTACTTCTCCTATAGGTAAGATTACTAATACTTCTCCTTATGGTACAGTAGAATACCCATTTAATCCTGGTTCTTTAGTAATGGGTGCTAGAGGTACATTCTTTTCAAGAAGTATCGATGTAGATATAAAACTTACTCAAGAAAATTTTATCGCTTCAGCTTTACATGCAGGTTGTTCTATTAATGAGGTTTTAGTTAATTGTATGATTTATAACAATGGAGCACATAAAGCCATAACAGATAAAGAAGTAAGAGAAGATAGAACTATTATTCTTCGTCAGGGAGAACCTATGATATTTGGGAAGAATAGAGATAAAGGTATTATGTTAGATCGTGATTCTATAACTTTAAAAGTAGTTAAATTAGGGGAAAACGGTATTACAGAAAAAGATTTGTTAGTACATGATTCTCATAATAATAATATAGGTATTCACAATATGTTAATCGATATGAAATATCCAGAATTCCCTGTAGCTTTAGGAGTGATTAGAGATGTTAAGGATATAACTTATGATAGTAGTGTCCAAGAACAGGTCGATAAAGTAAAAGCTGAAAGTAAGATCAAATGTGTAGATGATATTCTTCATAGTGGTTCTACTTGGGAAGTTAATTAAGATATTTATTAAAAAATTAGGTATCTTCAGTATTGCAATATAAGTTTGCAATAAATTTATTAAGAGGTAGAGAAATCCCTATATTTAGGGATCAAAAAAAAGAATATTTATTAATATAAATAAAAACATTTTTAAACAATTTAAATAATAATATTTATTATGAAAACACAAGTCATAATGGATGCTCTTCGTTCTAAATGGGGAAACGAAGCTGAATATCTTCAAGCAGTGGAAGAAGTTCTAGAAACTGTAGAAGAAACTTATAATAAACATCCTGAATTTGAAAAAGCAAAGATCGTAGAAAGAATGGTCATTCCAGATCGTATTTTTACTTTCCGTGTTACTTGGGTAAACGATAAAGGTGAAGTTCAAATTAATAATGGTTATCGTATTCAATTTAACAGTGCTATAGGACCATATAAAGGTGGTCTTCGTTTCCACAAAGCTGTTACACCTTCAATGCTTAAATTTTTAGGTTTTGAACAAACATTCAAAAATGCTTTAACTACATTACCTATGGGTGGTAGTAAAGGTGGTTCTGATTTCGATCCTATTGGAAAATCAGATGCTGAAATCATGCGTTTTTGTCAAGCTTTCATGTGGGAATTATGGCAGGTTATAGGTCCAGATCAAGATATCCCTGCTGGAGATGTCGGAGTAGGTGGACGTGAAATAGGATTTTTATATGGTATGTATAAGAAGCTTTCTCGTCAATATAATACTGGTGTAATTACTGGTAAAGGTGCTACTTGGGGTGGTTCTATTCTTCGTCCAGAAGCTACAGGTTTCGGTGCTCTTTATTTCGTAAATCACGTATTAGAAACTGCAGGTGAAAAGATTAAAGGTAAAACTATTGCTCTTTCTGGTTTCGGTAACGTAGCTTGGGGTGCTGCTATTAAAGCTAGAGAATTAGGTGCTAAAGTAGTAGCTGTTTCTGGTCCTGATGGTGTAGTTGTAATTCCTAACGGTCTTACTGAAGAAGAAAATGCTTATATGCTTGAACTTCGTTCATCTAATAAAAATGTCGTAGCTCCTATGGCTAACAAATTTAAAGGTGTTGAATTCATAGCAGGTAAAAAAGCTTGGTCTGTTAAGTGTGATATCGCTCTTCCTTGTGCATTCCAAAATGAAATGTCAGAAGAAGATGTTAAAGAACTTATCAGTAATGGTGTAATGTGTATCTGTGAAGTTTCTAATATGGGTTGCCAACCTGGTGCTATTAAAGCTGCTCAGAAAGCTGGTATCTTATTTGCTCCTGGTAAAGCAGTTAATGCTGGTGGTGTAGCTACATCAGGTCTAGAAATGACTCAGAATGCTAATCATATTAGCTGGACTGGAGAAGAAGTAGATAAATATTTACATCAGATTATGACTTCTATTCATACACAATGTGTTACATTTGGTAAGAATGCTGATGGCTCTATTAATTATGTTAAAGGCGCAAATATCGCTGGTTTCATGAAAGTAGCTCAGGCTATGCTTGAACAAGGTACTCTTTAATATATTATCGAATATTTAATATTAAGTCACTCTCTTTTGAGAGTGACTTTTTTTATATAATAAAGCTTAATCTTTTTAAAATTTCTTATCTTTGTAAATTAAGAACGGGAAAATTACTTATTTAATCAAAATTCATATGAAAAAATTATTTTTTGCTTTAGCAGTTATATTTTTAGCTGCCAGCTGTAGTCAATCTTACACAGTAAAAGGTTTATTAACAGGAAATATCGATTCTTTAGATTCTACTGAAGTTTATATTTCTAATTATAGCCGTACTAATCTTATCACCGATACTACTTTATTAGTAAAAGGAGAGTTTACTTTTAAAGGTAATGTATCTACTCCACAAATTTATTATTTAACTGTAAAAGGTGTTCCAGGTAAAGTTCAGTTTTTCTTAGAAAATGCTGATATAACTATTAAAACTCCTATTGAAGATTTATCTAAGGCAGAAATAGTAGGTGGTCCTACTCAAGTATATTTTAATAAAGAAAAGGAAGTGGCTGGAAATCTTAGTGAAAAATATGATATTGAAAATATTGTAAAGGAATATCAACAGAAAGAAACAACAGAAGCTAGAAAAAAAGAAATTATTGCTTCTTATGATAATTTTCAGTCAGATTTAAAAGAGGCTATTCAAGAGTTAATAGATTCAGATTCTACTTCTTATTATGCTTTAAATAATTTAGAACAGAATTATCGTCAAATGGAATATACAGAGATAATAGATGCTGTTAAACCTTTCCAAGATGATAAAAAATTCGAAAATAATTTAATTGTTAAATCTATAGAAGAATCTATAGCACTATTAGCAAAAGTTCAAATAGGACAGAAAGCTCCAGAAATTTCTTTTAATACTCCTGAAGGAAATAAATTAGCTTTGTCTGAAGTATATTCTAAAAATAAAATAACTCTTATTGATTTTTGGGCTAGTTGGTGTGGGGGTTGCAGACAGTTTAATCCTATTTTAAGAGGTATTTATAATGATAATCATGATAATGGGTTCGAAGTATTTGCCGTTTCTTTTGATCAATCTTTAGAAGCATGGAAAAAAGGTATTAAAGATGATCAAATTACTTGGCCTCAAGTATCTGATTTAAAAGGATGGCAGTGTGCTGCAGCTTCTGTTTATTCTATTTTCTTTATTCCTCAAAATGTAGTAGTAGATAGTGAAGGTACTATTATTGCTAGAAGAGTAGATGAAAACCAATTAAGAGAATTATTAAAAAATAATTTGTAATAATTTATTAAGTTTTAAGTGATTTATGATTGGGTTATTTGATTCTGGATTAGGTGGTTTATCTGTTTGGTTAGAGTGTATAAAGCTTTTACCGGATGAAAATTATGTTTATTTTTCAGATTCTAAAAATTGTCCCTATGGTAATAAACCAATCGAATTTATACAAAAAAGAAGTATTGAAATTACCGATTTTTTAATTGCAAAAGGAGCTGATATTATCGTGTGTGCTTGCAATACAGCTACTGCTGCGGTAATTGATATATTACGAGAAAAATATACAATTCCTTTTGTAGGAATCGAACCTGCTATCAAATCTGCTGTATTTCATTCAAATACTGGGGTAGTCGGTATATTGGCTACAGCGAATACTCTCAAGGGTGTTAAATATCATAACACACTTGAGCGTTTTGCATCTAATATAGAGGTTATAGAGGAGAAGGGTACAGGTTTAGTAGAGTTCGTAGAGAGAGGTGAAGTAGATAGTAAAAAAGTGGAAACTCTTTTGTACTCCTATCTTAAGCCCATGATGGAGAAAAACATCGATTCATTAGTATTAGGCTGTACTCATTATCCCTTTTTAATTAACCCCATAATTAGAATAGTAGGGCCTAATGTTATAATCATTAATCCTGCTCCTGCTGTAGCTCAGCAAACAAAAAGATTATTGGAAAAATTGTCGGCAGACCCAAAAAATTATAATAATCTCAATAATAAGGGGAATACTGATTTTTATACTAATGGTGATGTGGAACTTATGAAGAAGTTTTTAAAAACTATATCTAAAAACGAATACAAAATTTATAATTTAACTAAAAAATAAAAAAATGAAAGTAGAATCATTATTCTATTTAGTGCCGATAGCGTCATTGATAGCTCTCGGATTCGCATGGTACTTTTTCCGTCAAATGAAAAAGGAAAGCGAAGGAACTGAACGTATGGCTGAAATAGCTCAGTATGTAAGAAACGGTGCTATGGCTTATTTGCGCCAACAATACAAAATTGTATTAATAGTGTTTATTATTATAGCGATTTTCTTTGCTATTTTAGCTTATGGGTTTAATGTACAGAATCACTGGGTTCCATTTGCATTTTTAACTGGTGGTTTTTTCTCAGGACTTGCTGGTTATATAGGTATGCGTACTGCTACTTATGCATCAGCTAGAACTACTAATGCTTGTAGAACCTCTTTAAATAAAGGTTTGAGATTAGCATTCCGTTCAGGTGCTGTTATGGGATTAACAGTAGTAGGTCTTGGACTTTTAGATATATCTTTATGGTATATTGTTCTTGATAATTGTGTAAACGTAGATGGTACACAAAAATTAATAATAATTACTACTACTATGTTAACATTTGGTATGGGTGCTTCTACTCAGGCATTATTTGCTCGTGTAGGTGGTGGTATTTATACTAAAGCTGCTGATGTTGGAGCTGATTTAGTCGGTAAGGTGGAAGCCGGTATTCCTGAAGATGATCCTCGTAATCCTGCTACTATTGCAGATAATGTAGGTGATAATGTAGGTGATGTAGCTGGTATGGGTGCTGATCTTTATGAATCTTATTGTGGTTCTATTTTAGCGACAGCTGCTTTAGGTGCTTCTGCTTTTGCTAAACCTATTGAATCTGTTAGTTATCAGCAGAATGCAGTATTTGCTCCAATGATTATTGCAGCTTTTGGTATTTTATTATCTATTATTGGTATTTTCTTAGTGAGAACTAAAGAAAAAGCTGGTATGAAAGAATTATTAAAATCACTAAGTATAGGTACTAATACTGCGGGTATATTAATTGCAATATTTACATTTATTATATTATATGTACTAGATATTCCTAATTGGGTAGGATTATCATTTTCAGTAATTATAGGTTTGTTATCTGGTGTTATTATCGGTAAATCTACTGAGTATTATACATCTCAGTCTTATAAACCTACTAAAAAAATAGCTGAAGCTGGTAAAACTGGTGCTGGTACTGTTATTATTTCTGGAATAGGTAGTGGTATGATTTCTACTGCTATTCCTGTAGTTACTATCGTAGCCGCTATCATTCTTGCCTTTTTAAGTGCTACAGGTTTTGATACAGCTAATATGATGGAAGGTGATGTCCTTATGAAAGGATTATATGGGATAGGTATAGCTGCTGTAGGTATGTTATCTACTTTAGGTATTACTTTAGCTACTGATGCTTATGGTCCTATTGCTGATAATGCTGGTGGTAATGCTGAAATGAGTAAATTAGATCCAGAGGTTCGTAAAAAAACAGATATTTTAGATTCACTTGGGAATACCACAGCTGCTACAGGTAAAGGTTTTGCTATAGGTTCTGCTGCTCTTACAGCATTGGCATTATTAGCATCCTATTTAGAAGAAATTAAAGTGGCATTTGGTCGTATGGGTGATACTATTATAGATTTGGCTGGACAGGCTTATGTAGCTTCTGATATTGCTAATATGAACATTGTTCAAGTAATAGATGCTTATCATATTAATCTTTTAAATCCCAAAGTTTTAGTGGGTATTTTCCTTGGCTCTATGATGGCTTTCTTATTTAGTGGTTTAACTATGAATGCTGTAGGTCGTGCAGCTAATAAAATGGTTATAGAGGTACGTCGTCAGTTCCGTGAAATTAAAGGTATATTAACTGGTGATGCTACCCCTGATTATGCTAGTTGTGTTTCTATTTCTACTAAAGCAGCTCAGCATGAAATGATATTTCCTTCCTTATTAGCTATTATTGTTCCAGTAGTAGTAGGTCTTATATTTGGTGTAGCTGGTACAGTAGGCTTATTAGTAGGTGGTTTAGGAGCTGGTTTTGTACTTGCTATTTTTATGGCTAATGCAGGTGGATCTTGGGATAATGCTAAAAAATATGTAGAAGAAGGTAATTACGGTGGTAAAAATTCTGATACACATAAAGCTACTATAGTCGGTGATACCGTAGGTGATCCTTTCAAGGATACATCAGGACCTTCACTTAATATACTTATTAAATTAATGAGTATGGTCTCTATAGTAATGGCTGGGTTAACAGCTGCTGTAAGTCTATTCTAATATAAGTAATAAAATTATATAAAAATAAAAAGGGTGATCTTTATGATCACCCTTTTTAAATATAGTTAATTAACTTTTTAATCAGTTACTTTTCCATCCCACCACATAGGTTCACCCCAGAAATCATCTTCTATTTTATCAATAGAGGCTTTACTGTTGGACCCGTTAAGTGAAGTTTCGTTGATAGGATAAGGATATCTCAAAGGAGGAGTTAAATGATTTAGATATTCAGCATTAGCTGTTCCTCTACCAGGAGCTACATAGTTAGTAGTAGGTATACCTGTTCTTCTATAAAGAGACCAAACTTCCATTCCTTGTTTATATAGAGATTTCCATTTTTCTAAACATATTTTAGCATGAGTACCATCATATGCACCTGCACCTGCAAGATAATCTGAAATAGTAGTACCGGTAAATGTGAATATGGTAGTTCCATTATTATCTTTTACAGTTTTAGCATATGCTGAATTTTCTTCTAAAGACAATGTTACACCTCTTTCGTAAGCGTCTTTTGCTGTAAAGCCAGTAGTGTATCCTATGAAAGCTGCTTCAGCTATGTCGAACCATGTTTCAGCAGCACGGAAAAATGGAGTAAATCCAGCTTTTTCATCGCGAAAACGTGCACCTATTCTACTTAAACTATTAACATTTGCAGCTACAGCTGAAGCTCCTATAGTAAAACCTCTAAACTCATTATCAGTTTTAGCAGGATGTGCATAATAATATAAACGAGGGTCGTTATCAGCTTTAAGTTGATTAATCATGACATCACTGACGCCGTGGTCATCACGAGTTAGTGAATCATCATACCAAGGTTCATTATAAGGTTTTGCACCTGGCCACCAGAAGAAAGCATTTTGAGCATTAGTTTGAATAATAGGATATTTAGTAGGATCACCTAAGATTTCTTCTATAGTAGCTTTAGCTAAAGTATTATCTACTTTATTAATGCGTATAGCAAGTCTTAATCTTAGAGAATTACAAAATCTTTTCCAGCTAGTAACATCTTTATTAAACAATATATCTCCATTTCCTATATCACCACCAGTGCCTAATGCATCAGCTGCTTCTTTTAATTTAGTTAATAAAGCAGGATAAATAGTTTCTTGTGTATCATATTGAGGTTGGGTAATACCATCTGCTAATTTAAAACCATCTGAATATGGAGCATCTCTCCAAGTATCAGTTACTATTTGCATTATAAGTACTTCCCAAATTTTAGCAACTGCTGAAAGATTTGGATTTTCAGAACCTTCTATAGAGCAAAGTCTCTGAATTTCTTTACAATTACTAGCTACTATGTAACAATAAAACCATTTATTATCTACTACAGAATTACGATATTTATATCTAGATTCGTCTATATATTGGATTTTGGTTATTTGTCCACCAAAGGTACTGGGTTCATTTAAATCATTCCATGCATCAAATAATTCTTGAGTAGAATATCGAATAGAATATGAAAGGATATTCGTAGGAGGTACATTATCAGCTCTATCAGGATCGATGTTAATTTCATCAAAATCCTTAGTACAACCAGCTAATACAATGCCTATAAAGGCAATAAGTATATATTTATATATTTTTTTCATAATGTGTAATTTTATAAATTAGAATGTTAGACCTACTTTTATACCTATACTTCTTGATGGCATTATAGAACCAGATTCTAATCCTACACCTGAGTTTCCACTGCTTGTACCAGATTCGGGATCTATTTTAGCATAGTTAGAAGGGTCTAACCATAGAATAGCAATATTATTACCTATTAAAGAAACATTAGCTCCTTTAACAAAATTTAAATTTCTAAAAACTTTTTTAGGTACAATATAAGTTATATGCATTTCCCTTAATTTTAAGAAAGATCCATCAGCTACAGACATAGCACGGTCATTGTAAGCTCTAGCAAAAGCATTATGTGTATTTACAGGAATATCATTTTTAGAACCATCTGATTTAACAAAATTAAGATCTTTATATATATCTTTACCGAAGACTACATCTTTTTCACGAACATCACCTTCAGCAGTCATAGCTAATACTCCAGTGTATTGTCCCCACATAGATGTTACAGAAAAGAAATCACCTCCATGGCGATAATCAAACATTATACCGAAAGATAAGTTTTTATATCTAAATTCTGTACTTAAACTAGCCATCCAGTCAGGCATAACGTTACCTAAGTTTCTATTTTCTACTACAGGATAACCAGAATCACTTACTACGACATTTCCATTATCATCTACTTTATGACCTGCGCCGTATAAAGTTCCCCAAGAGTGATATTGAGTGACATTGCCTTCAGCATCTTTATCGGGAGCCATAGCATATAGATAAGTAGACCATTGCCTAGCTATTTGATAATTTTTAAGTTCTTCACCAGTAGTCGGATTAGTATATAATTCTACTACATGACTAATATCTTTAGACCAATTAAGTGTAGCATCCCAATAGATATCTTTAGTTTCCATTAGAACTCCGCTCAACTGAATTTCTATACCTTTATTTTTGAATTCACCAGCATTAATTAGCATAGAACTATATCCTGTAGGATAAGCTACAGCCATAGAAAGAATTTGATCTGTGGTTTTCTTAGAATATAATGACATATCTAAGTTTAATCTATTATTAAACATTTTAGCTTCAATACCTATTTCAGTAGTAACAATAGATTCTGGTTTTAATCCTTGTGGAGGAAAAGTTCTAGGTAAGTAGAACTGACCTTGTCCATTAATGATGTTGGATACACCATTATAATATGTACCATTTGCATATGCTGAGGTAGCGGAACCAATTTTAGCCCAGCCAGCTCTTAATTTTAAGTAATCTATGAAAGAATCTTCAAAAATATCAAATGTAGTGGTAGGTAACCAGCTTACAGAGACTCCAGGATAGAAGAAAGGATCATCTATAGTAGAACTCCAGTCATTACGAAGAGAAATATCTAAATATAGAGTATTCTTGAAACCGAAAGAGAAACTTCCATATACAGAATTTGATCTTATATGAGAGTGATCATATGAAGTCCATGGCGAACCTGCTGCATTAGATATAGTGAAAAGACCTTCTTTAATTAGGCCATCAGCACCTAATCCAATAGTAGAATATTTAACATCACGATAATTAGCACCTAAAACTGCATTTAAATTTAATAAACCATCAAAAAATGTTTTATTAACATACATAAGAATATCTGCATTTACTTCATGATTTCTAGCATTATAATCCCAAAATCCTCCACTAGGATAATCTGTATTATAAGTAGTTCTACGGATAGTTTGTTTAGAATAATAATCATATCCTAAACGTCCTTCAAATTTTAACCATTCAGTAGGTTTTATCCAAACAGAAGTTTTACCAAATAATCTATCACGATTAAGTTCGTTAGTGTTTTTATTCATGGTATAAAATGGATTCTGATGATAATCAGGATTCCAGTTATATGGTTTCCCTGTCATGGAATCAATAGTATCCCACTTAGCTTCCAAATCTTTCATATCTACTTGTCTACCGAACCATTCTAATAAAGATTGTAGAGAGTTACCTGCTTGATATTCAGTCATTGGTAAGTTATCTGAATGAGTATGAGTAAAATTAAGATTCATATCAAAAGCCAACCATTTATTAATATCATAATGTCCATTCATTTGAGCATTATATCTTTTTTGGTCTGTATTTGGTAATGTGCCTTTTTGATCTCTAATTCCAAGAGATGCACGTGCGTTGAATTTTTCACCACTTCCCATTACAGAAATATTATGAGATTGAGAATATCCTGTTTGAATAAAGTTATCAATATTATTAGGATGAGAAATCCATGGAGTACTTTGGATGCTACCATCTGCATTTCTAGGACTAGTAACTTGAGGTCTATTTAAACCAACATCTAGTCTAGGACCCCAAGATTCATCAGCATTTGAATCTATGCCACCCCATGCATAACAATTGGCATCTGCATATTCTTGGTAAGAACCTGTATTCCCAGCTGCTTTCCAGTCAGCATAATCTTTTTCAGAACCAGAATAACCTTGACCATATTTATTTTGCATTTCTGGAATTTGATACATATTATCAAAAGTGAAACTACCATCATATTTAATCTTCACTCCATCTTTATTGCTTTTTCCGGATTTGGTAGTAATTAAGATTACACCATTACCAGCACGCATACCATATAATGCACCAGCACCACCTTTAAGGACAGTTATAGATTCAATATCGTCTGGATTTATATCCATTAACCCAGATCCCATATCTACGGATCCATTATCTACACCATTTGTGAAAACTTGTTGGTCATTAGCCATAGGAACTCCATCAATAACAAATAATGGTTCATTGTTTCCTAAAGAAGAGTTACCTCTTATTACAAATCTAGATGATGATCCCACTTGACCACCGGCAGAAGATACCTGAAGACCAGCTACTTTACCAGCTATGGCTCCAGCCACATTAAGATTACCTGCTTTAGTTAAAGTTTCACCTTTTACTTCTTGGACAGCATGACCCATGGATTTTTTATCACGGGCAATACCTAAAGCAGAAATTACTACTTCATCAAGAACATTATTATTAACCATTAGAACGTTAATAATAGAACGTCCATTAATAGTTACATCCTGATCTTGATATCCGATGAAAGTAATTTTAAGGATAGCATCAGGAGCTGCAGTGATAGTAAAATTACCATCAATATCTGTAGCTACACCTTCTCCTCCTTTTACGAAAACATAGGCACCAGGTAAAGGTTGTCCATCTGCTGCGTCAGTTACTTTTCCTGTAACCTGGATAGTTTGAGCATTAAGCATGCTAAAAATTCCTAGAAACAGAAAAACAAACATTGTTTTTAGTTTTTTCATTAGAACAGTTTTTTGTTAATAAAAGTTATTATAATTAAGGAGAGATTAAACTCTCTTTCATTATCGTTTTTGTATTGTATTATACACTATATTTGTATTATATACTATCTTACTCTTACTTATAAATATTACTTAGTTTATACTAAATAAATATACTATATAAAGAAAATATAATTCTAAGCTCTACTAAAATATAGAAATATAGATAAGAGTAATTATATAAGCTAATAATAAATAACTTTAAAATAACTTAATTAAATAAAAGGGTGAAGAATAGTTTATTTATAGTTTAGACCTCTTATATAAAGTTATATCATCTTTTTAAGTTTGAGAAAGATAAAGAAAAAATTAATTAGTAGCAAAATTTATAAAAGAAATAAAAATTATATAAAAGAAATAAAAATTTATATAAAAAAGTTAAAAAAATAGTGAAACTAATTTTCTTTATAATAAGAATTTTCACATCTTTGTAATTGATAATTCATATTTAACTATGAAAATAATCAAAAAATTTATTCAATAACCTTAAAAAATATCTAAATGAAAAAAATCAGATTATTTTTAACAGGACTATTTTTAGTAATGACTTGTTCAGTTTTTGCGCAAAACATTACTATTACAGGTACTGTTACTGATGAAGTTACTGGTGAGTCGATTCCTTTTGCCGATGTTATGGTAAAGGGTACTCAGACCGGTACATCCACTGACAGTTTTGGAGCTTATTCAATCTCTGCTCCAGCTGATGGTACTTTAGTGTTCAATTTCCTTGGTTATAAAAACCAAGAAATAGCTATTAATGGTAGAGCTGTCATTAATGTAACTCTTGCCTCTTCGGCTGAGTCTCTAGATGATGTAATCGTAGTAGCTTATGGTACTGCTAACAAAAAATCTTTTACAGGATCTGCTTCTGTGGTAAAAGGAAATACGATTTCAAAACGTCCCGTATCTAATGTTACTCAAGCTTTAGCAGGTGCTGCAGCTGGTGTACAAATTACTAGTAGTACAGGACAGCCTGGTTCATCTGCATCGATTCGTATTCGTGGTATAGGTTCTATTAGTTCTTCTGCTGAACCTTTAATTATATTAGATGGTGTTCCTTATAGTGGAGCATTAAATAGTATTTCTGCACAGGATATCGAGTCTTTCACAGTGTTAAAAGATGCTGCTGCTAACTCAATGTATGGTTCTCGAGGATCTAATGGTGTAATCATGATTACTACTAAAAAAGGTAAGAAGGGTACTACTGTTAATATCGAAATAAGAGAAGGTATTAACCAAAGAGGTGTTCCTGCTTATGATGTTGTGAAAGATCCACAACAATATTTATCAGCTGTGTGGACATCTTTAAAAAATTATGCTACTAATGATCCTACTAATTCTGCTGTAACTTCTCCTGGTTATACAACTCCTGGTCAGTGGGCTAGTGATAATTTAACTAGTCAGTCTTATGGTACAGGTGGATATAACCCTTATAATGTAGCAGATAATGAAATTATTAATGCTCAGGGTGTCTTTAATCCTAATGCTAGTTTACTTTATAAAGATGATTGGTTGAATGAACCTTTGCGTAATGGTCTTCGTCAAGAATATCTAGCTAGTATGCAAGGTGGTGATGATAAAACTGCATTTTTCTTTAGTGCATCTTACTTAAATGAAGAAAGTTACTTAGTAAATTCTGACTTTGGTAGATTCTCTACACGTTTAAAAGTAGATCATCAAGCTACAGATTGGTTTAAGATAGGTTCTAACTTATCTTATTCTAGAACTAATTCAAATGCTTTAGGTAATGATAATACTAGTGCTTATGCTAATATTTTCATGTTTGCTCAGAATATTGCTCCTATTTATCCTGTTTATGCATATGATAAACAAGGTAATGTTTTGATTAATTCAGCTACTGGAGATAAAATCTATGATTATGGTAATGATGATTATGGAATGGGTCATAGACTTTATGGTGCTAATACTAATCCTTTAGCTCAGTTACTTTATGATAATCATGAATCTTCTAGAGATATGTTCTCTGCTATAGGTTATGCAGAAATTAAATTTTTAAAAGATTTTAAATTTACTGCTAATGTAAGTGCTCAAGGATATAGTTATGATGAGAATTCTTATCAGACTCCTATAGGTGGTGATGCTCTTAATGTCGGTGGTCGTAACTACAGAACATTTGATAAGATGTTTGAAGTTAATATGCAACAGTTATTAACTTATAACCATTCTTTCGGTAAACATAGTTTAGATGTTTTAGTAGGTCATGAAACTAATTCTCATAATTTTAGATATATTCAGGGAGTTAAAGAAAATTTCTTAATTCCTGATAATCCTGAATTGGATAATGCGGCTAGAATTTTAGGTGTAAGTTCTTATTCTTCTAATACTGCTTTACAGTCTATTATTTCTAGAGTTCAATATAATTATGATTATAAGTATTTCTTAACTGGATCTTATCGTCGTGATGCATCTTCTAAATTTGCTAAAGATGTAAGATGGGGTGATTTCTGGTCTGTAGGTGCTTCTTGGAGATTAGAGCAAGAAGAATTCATGAAAGGAATTTCTTGGATTAATAATTTAAAATTAAAAGCATCTTATGGTACTCAGGGTAATGATGGTATTGATACTAATTTAGCTTATATGGATCATATCGTAGTAGTTCCAAATAATGGTGAAATAGGACTTTCTACTACTTTCCGTGGTAACCCTGATTTAACATGGGAAAAATCAAACAACTTTAATGTAGGTGTGGATTTTGAAATGTTTAACAGATTAAGTGGTACAGTAGAATATTTTAATAAGAAAACTACTGATATGCTTTATGCAAAACCTCTACCTCCATCAGGTGGTGATCCTACTTGGATTTATGAAAATGCTATAGATATGAGAAACTATGGTGTAGAAGTACAATTAAGTTTTGATATTATAGCTACTAAAGATTTATTATGGAATGTTTCAGCTAATGCTACATGGCAGGCTAATGAAGTATTAAAACTTCCAGCAGATTTACTTGCAGGTCAGGATGGTTACCAAACAGGTTCTTATTGGAGATCTGAAGGTGGACGTTTATATGATTACTATATGTATGAATGGGCTGGTGTTAATCCTGATAATGGACATGCTCAGTGGTATAAGAATGAATATGAAATAGATGGTAATGGTGCATATGTATTAGATGATAATGGTGAAAAAATCATTACAGATAAAGTTAAAACTGAAAATTATTCAGAAGCTGAATATTATAATCTAGGTAAACATGGTCTTGTAGATGTTTATGGCGGTTTTTCTACTTCTGTATCTTATAAAGGTGTAGATTTTTCAGCTAATTTCGCTTATCAAATAGGTGGTTATGGTACTGATTATCAGTATTCTAGCTTATCTGGTAATATGGAATCTTGTGGTGATAACTTGCATATGGATGTTATTGATAATCAATGGACTACTCCTCGTCAAGAAACGGATTTCCCTATTTTACAATGGGGTCTTAAAGATCAAAATAATAAAGCTGATTATAATTTAACTTCTAAATCTTGTCTATCATTACAAAATGTAACATTAGGTTATACTTTACCTCAATCGATTAATGATTATTTACATATTAAAACATTAAGGGTATATTTAACAGGTGATAATCTTTGGTTATGGTCTGCTAGAAAAGGTTTTGACCCTCGTACATCATTTAGTGGTGGTACAGGTTATAACTACTCAGCATACAGAACTATTTCTGTAGGTTTAAATCTTACATTTTAATTATTAATAAATAATAAAAAATATTAAAAAATGAAAAATATATTTAAAACAATATTACTTTCATCAGTTTTAGTAGTAGCTATGACTTCTTGTTCAGATTTTTTAGATCCAGAACAAACAAATTATGCTACTTCTGAGCAGATTGATGCTTTAAGTAAATCTAATCCTGAAGCTTTGGTTACTATAACTGATGGTATGATTTCAGGTATGTATGCTAGTTTGGGAGATTATCAGACTAATCATGACACATTTAGTTTAATGTCTATTGGTTTAGCTGCTGACCTTTCTAATGTAGATATGGTTCAAATGGTGAATCATTGGTTCTTTTATGATTATCAAATGGATAATAGAAATTACAATTATAGAAGGCCATCAGCTACATGGAATTGCTGTTATACTTTAATTAATAAAGCTAATGATGTAATTAACTTAATAGCAGATGATGTTACTAATGAAAGTTTAAAAGCTAATTTAGGTCAAGCATTAGCAATGCGTGCATTTGGTCATTGGTTAGCTATTAATAGGTTTCAACAAACTTATATAGATCATGAAAATGATCCTGGAGTACCTATTTATGTTTCTCCTAGAGAAGGTGTTTCTAAAAGTGGTCGTAATACTGTTCAAGAAGTATATGACCAGATAAATAGTGATTTCGAAGCATCTATTACTTTATTAGAAGGTTATACTAGAGCTAATAAAGGTGTAGTTAATAAACAAGTAGTAGAAGGATTAGCTGCTAGATCTTATATGATGCAAGCTAATTATACTAAAGCTGCTGCTTATGCTGCTGATGCTTTAACTACTGGTACTTTAGAATCTGCTACTGCTCTTGCAGCTGATGAATTTGATGATATAACAAGTAGTGAATGGATGTGGGGTAGAGACGTAACATCTGAAACTACTAATATGTTTGCATCATTCCAATCTCATATCAGTACTGTCAGTGCTGGTTATGCTGGTGGAGTAGGTGTTTATAAAGCTATTGATAAACGTTTATATGAAAGTATGGATGTAAATGATCCTAGACTATCTCAGTTTCAAATTTTTACTAGTTACGGTGACCCTTATATGTATGTTAATAATAAGTTTGGTGATGCAGGTAGTTGGTTGAGTGATAATCCTTATATGAGAGTTTCTGAAATGTATTTAATAGCTGTCGAAGCTTATCTAAGAGATGGTAATACATCTGCAGCTACTTCTCTATATAATACATATATTGCTCAACGAGGTGGTGCATCGGTTTATCCTATGTCATTAGATGAAGTTTTTCATCAGAAACGTTTAGAGTTATGGGGTGAAGGTCAAATCTTATATGATTATCTTCGTTTGAAGAAAGTCATAGATAGAACATATGCTGGTAGTAATCATTTAGTTAAGCTTTTAGTACAACCAGGTTCTTGGAGATTAATTTATGATATTCCTAAATCTGAAATTGAAGCTAATACTGATATTACATTAGATGATAGAAATCCTGATTATACAGATTAATATAAATTTAAAACGGCAGGTTTTCCTGCCGTTTTTTTTATTAAAAATATATGTGCATAAAAAAACCGTCCTAGTTAGGGACGGTTTTTTTATATTCATAATTGGGAAATAAAAACGACGTTTTTATGAGTTTTATTATTCTTTCTCTGTCGTGGCGTTTTCTGTTATCTTATTGTATTCATCTTTAGAAGCTACTATTAAACGATTGAATCTTCTCTGTCCTGTACCAGCAGGAATTAAATGTCCACATATTACGTTTTCTTTTAATCCTTCTAGTGGGTCAGTTTTACCATGAATAGCGGCATTAGATAATACTTTAGTAGTTTCCTGGAATGAAGCAGCTGACATAAAACTATTTGTTCTTAAAGCAGCTCTGGTAATACCTTGCAATATTTGATTGGAAGTAGCAGGGACTGCATCTCGAGCTTCGATAGTCTTTAAGTCTTTACGTTTAAGAATTGAATTTTCATCCCTTACTTCGCGAACAGTAACTATCTGTCCAGGACGAAGAATGGTAGAATCTCCAGCCTCTAATACTACTTTCTTATCAAAGATATTATCATTTTCATTAGCAAATTCCCATTTTTCCACTAATTGTTCAGGTAAGAATTTAGTATCACCAGGATCTATAATCTGTACCTTTCTCATCATTTGTCTAACGATAATTTCAAAATGTTTATCATTAATCTTTACACCTTGCATACGGTAGACTTCTTGAACTTCATTAACAATGTATTCTTGAACAGCTATAGGGCCTTTAATAGCTAGAATATCAGCAGGAGCAATAGCTCCGTCAGATAATTGCATTCCAGCTCTTATATAGTCATTTTCCTGAACAAGAATTTGTCTTGAAAGTGGAACAAGATATTTCTTTTGTTCTTCTGATTTAGCAGTTATGATAATTTCTCTATTTCCTCTTTTGATTTTACCCATAGAAATAGTTCCATTAATTTCAGCTATAGTAGCAGGATTAGAAGGATTTCTAGCTTCGAATAATTCAGTTACTCGAGGAAGGCCACCAGTGATATCACCAGATTTACCGATAGCACGAGGCATTTTCATTAAAATATCCCCTGCTTTCACTTTATCATTTTTGTTTACTGAAATATGAGCACCTACAGGCAAGTTGTATTGTTTAAGTTCATTCTTACCACTCATAATTTTAATGATAGGGTTCATAGTTTTATCACGAGTTTCTATAATGACTCTTTCTCTATTCAGAGAAAATTCATCAGTAGCTTCTTCACGATAAGTAGTACCTTCTATCAAATTGTCGAAATTTATAGAACCAGGAACTTCAGCTATAGTAACAGCATTATAAGCATCCCAGTCACAAATAAGATCTCCTTTAGTAACAGTATCTCCTTCTTTCTTATAAAGATTAAAACCATATTGAATGTTATATTTAGAAATAGGCATTCCCGTATTTACATCTACAATCTTCATTTCAGCAGTACGACCTATTACTATTTGATAAGGAGAATTATCTTTCTCTTTTTTGCAATCTACAGTTTTTAATTCTGTAAATTCTAGACGACCATCATATTTAGCTTCTATTTTAGATTCTGACGCTATACTTGAAGCAGTACCACCGACATGGAAAGTACGAAGAGTAAGCTGAGTACCTGGTTCACCGATAGATTGTGCTGCTATAACACCTACGACTTCACCTTTTTCTACCATTCTACCTGTAGCGAGGTTACGACCGTAACATTTAGCACAAACACCTTTCTTAGATTCACAAGTCAATACTGATCTAATTTCTACAGATTCAATAGGAAGAGATTCAATAGTAGCAGCGATGTCTTCATTTATTTCTTCACCTGCTGGCAATATTAATTGACCAGTAAGAGGATTATAAATATCATGAACAGAAGTTCTTCCTAAAATTCTATCATATAATGATTCAACGATGTCATCTTTATTCTTAATAGCTGTAGCTACAAGGCCTCTTAAAGTACCACAATCTTCTTCATTAATAATAACATCATGAGATACATCTACTAAACGACGAGTAAGATAACCAGCATCTGCAGTTTTTAAAGCTGTATCAGCTAGACCTTTACGAGCACCATGAGTAGAAATAAAATACTCAAGTACAGAAAGCCCTTCTTTAAAGTTTGCTAAAATAGGATTCTCAATAATTTCAGCACCTTGAGATCCTGATTTTTGTGGTTTAGCCATCAGTCCACGCATACCGCATAACTGACGAATCTGTTCTTTAGAACCACGAGCCCCTGAGTCAAGCATCATCCAAATAGGATTAAATCCATCTTGATCTTCACTAATAGTCTTTATTACCATGTTGGTAAGTTTAGAATTAGTAGTAGTCCAAATATCAATAATCTGATTATAACGCTCATTATTAGTAATAAGGCCCATATTAAAGCTATTCTGAATAGTTTCTACTTCATTATAACCTTCCGCTACCAGAGTTTTCTTTTCTTTAGGAACAAGTACATCTGCTAAATTGAAAGATAAACCTCCTTTATATGCCATGTAGTAACCAAGGTTTTTAATATCATCTAAGAATTTAGCTGTACGAGAAATGCCGCAAGCTTTAATTACTTGACCGATGATATCACGTAGAGATTTCTTAGTCATTACAGCTTCGATGTAACCTACTTCTGGGGGAACTACTTGATTAAAGATAATTCTACCTACTGTAGTATTTTTACGAAGTTCATAACCTTTAGATAAATCAGTAGGATCTTTAGGAAGTCTTACTGAAATATTAGCATGAAGATCAGTATGACCTTCATTATATGCAATAATAGCTTCTTCTGGACCATAGAATTTAGCACCTTCACCTTTCATCCCTTTACGGGGTTTAGTAATATAATATAAACCTAAAACCATATCTTGAGATGGTACTGTAATAGGAGCACCATTAGCAGGATTAAGAATATTATGAGAACCTAACATTAATAGCTGAGCCTCTAATATTGCTGCATTTCCAAGAGGAAGATGAACAGCCATTTGGTCACCATCGAAGTCAGCGTTAAATGCTGTACAAGCTAGAGGGTGAAGTTGAATAGCTTTACCTTCAATCAATTTAGGCTGGAAAGCTTGAATACCCAAACGATGAAGGGTAGGAGCACGATTTAGTAATACTGGATGTCCTTTCATTACATTTTCAAGGATATCCCATATAATAGGTTCTTTTTTATCTACGATTTTTTTAGCAGATTTCACTGTTTTTACAATACCTCTTTCTATAAGTTTCCTGATAATAAAAGGTTTGTAAAGTTCAGCTGCCATATATTTAGGTAAACCACATTCTTGCATTTTAAGTTCAGGACCTACGACGATAACTGAACGAGCAGAATAGTCCACACGTTTACCAAGTAAGTTCTGACGGAAACGTCCTCTCTTACCTTTCAAACTATCAGATAAAGATTTTAAAGCACGGTTACCTTCAGTCTTAACAGCATTAGATTTACGAGAATTGTCGAACAATGAGTCGACGGATTCTTGTAACATTCTTTTTTCGTTACGAAGAATAACTTCTGGAGCTTTAATTTCAATAAGTCTTTTTAGACGATTATTTCTGATAATAACTCTTCTATATAAATCATTTAAATCTGAAGTAGCAAATCTACCACCATCTAAAGGAACTAATGGCCTTAAATCTGGAGGAATAACTGGGATGACCTTAAGAATCATCCATTCAGGTTTATTGATATCTTTAGATTCACGGAACGCTTCTATTACACTTAATCTCTTAAGAGCATCAGCTCTTCTCTGCTGAGAAGTTTCATGTTCAGTTTTATATCTAAGAGTATATGAAAGTTCATCTAAATCTATTTTCTTAAGTAATTCATAGATAGCTTCAGCTCCCATGTTAGCAATGAACTTATTAGGATCATTATTATCTAGAGACTGATTATCTTTAGGCAATTTGTCTAGAATTTCAAGATATTCATCTTCAGTTAAGAAGTCCATATCTTTTACTTCTAGTTCAGCAGCTTGGCCAGTTTGAATTACTACATATCTTTCATAATATATGATAGATTCTAGTTTTTTAGAAGGTATTCCTAATAAATAACCAATTTTATTGGGAGTAGATCTAAAATACCAAATATGTGCTACAGGAACAGTAAGCGTAATGTGCCCCATTCTTTCCCTACGCACTTTTTTTTCGGTAACTTCTACACCACAACGATCGCAAATAATACCACGATAACGGATTCTTTTATATTTTCCGCAATGACATTCATAATCCTTAGTAGGACCGAAAATCCTTTCGCAGAAAAGACCATCTCTTTCTGGTTTGTATGTACGATAGTTTACTGTCTCAGGTTTTAGTACTTCTCCAGAAGATCTTTCTAATATTTCTTCTGGTGATGCTAGAGCTATTGTTATTTTGCTAAAGTTACTTTTAACCTTTGTTTCTTTTCTAAAAGACGACATATTATTGTTTTTTCTTTTTGTCAGTGATAAAATATTAGTCCAAGGTTATACTTAAACCTAAACCTCTTAATTCATGTAATAATACATTTAAAGATTCAGGTATTCCTGGATTAGGCATAGGGTCACCTTTGACGATAGCTTCATAAGCTCTCGATCTTCCAGTAACATCATCTGACTTAATAGTCAGGATTTCTTGTAGAATATTAGATGCTCCAAAACCTTCAAGAGCCCAAACTTCCATTTCACCAAATCTCTGACCACCAAAGTTAGCTTTACCACCAAGTGGCTGCTGAGTGATGAGAGAATATGGACCTATAGAACGAGCATGCATCTTATCATCTACCATATGACCAAGTTTCAACATATAGATGATACCTACAGTAGCAGGTTGGTCGAATCTATCTCCTGTTCCTCCATCATATAGATAAGATTTACCATATCTTGATACTCCAGCTTTATCTGTGTATTCACAAATATTTTCTAGTGTAGCACCATCGAAAATAGGAGTAGAAAATTTTCTACCTAATTCTTTACCTGCCCAGCCTAGTACAGTTTCATATATTTGTCCTAAGTTCATACGAGAAGGTACACCTAAAGGGTTAAGAACAATGTCCATAATAGTACCATCTTCTAAGAATGGCATATCTTCATCTCTAACTATTTTAGCTACTATACCTTTATTCCCATGGCGACCTGCCATTTTATCACCTACTTTTATTTTCCTCTTCTTAGCGATGTAGATTTTAGCAAGTTGCATAATACCATTAGGAAGTTCATCTCCGATAGTAAGTGCATATTTAACACGTCTTAATTCAGCTTCTATTTCTTTAAATGCTAATAAGTAATTATTAACTAACTGATTTACTAAGTCATTAGTATGTTTATCAGAAGTCCATTTTACAGTATTAATATCTATATAATGTAATCTATCTACATTTTCTCTTGTAAATATTTCACCTTTTGGAATTACTTCTGTATCATATAAGTCAATGACTCCTGAGCTTTTCTTATCAGCCAATAAAATCATTAATTTATCGATAAATTTATCTTTAAGAGAAATTTGTTTAGCATTGAATTTCGCTTCTGTTTTTTTTACTTCAGCCTTGTTAGCTAGTTTTCCTCTCTTACCATCTTTAGTTACTCTAGTAAATAGGCGTTTATTTATAACAGTACCGGTTAATGATGGAGAAGCTTTCTTAGAAGCATCTTTTACATCACCAGCTTTATCTCCGAATATTGCGCGTAGTAATTTTTCTTCTGGAGAAGGATCACTTTCTCCTTTAGGGGTAATCTTACCAATAAGAATATCACCAGGAGTTACATTTGCACCTACTCGGATAATACCATTTTCATCTAAATTTTTAGTAGCTTCTTCACTTACATTAGGAATATCAGAAGTAAGTTCTTCCATACCACGTTTAGTATCTCTGACTTCCATTTCATATTCATCTACATGAATAGAAGTTAAAATATCTTCACGGATCATTCTTTCAGAAAGCACTATAGCATCCTCGAAATTGTAACCTTTCCAAGGCATAAATGATACTTTTAAGTTTCTACCAAGAGCTAATTCTCCTTGTTGAGTAGCATAACCTTCTGTCATTATTTGACCTTTTTTTATTTGATCACCTTTTCTAACAATAGGTTTTAAAGTAATAGAAGTACTTTGGTTAGTCTTTCTATATAAAGGTAATTTATAAACTGTTACTTCAGGGTCGAAACTTACAAATTTTTCATCCGCAGTTTGTTTATATTTTATATGTATTTCTTTAGCATCTACGAAGACGATTTCACCATCTTTTTCAGCTATTACTTGTGTTCTTGAATCTTTTATAAGTGGTCCTTCTAATCCAGTACCTACAATAGGTGATTCTGGACTTATAATAGGAACAGCTTGTCTCATCATATTAGATCCCATAAGAGCACGGTTAGCATCATCATGTTCCAAGAATGGAATAAGAGATGCAGCGATAGAAGCTATCTGATTAGGAGCAACGTCCATGAAATTAATCTTATCCTTAGTTACTACAGGATAATCAGCTTCATATCTACATTTAATTCTATTTCCTAAGAAATTACCGTCATCATCTATATTGGCGTTAGCCTGAGCTACCATCTTATCTTCTTCATCTTCAGCACTCATATAGATTACTTCAGCATTACTAAGATTTACTTTACCATTCTTAACTTCTCTATAAGGAGTTTCGATAAATCCTAATTCGTTTATTTTAGCATAAACGGCTAATGAAGAAATAAGTCCAATATTAGGTCCTTCTGGAGTTTCTATAGGACAAATACGGCCATAATGAGTATAGTGAACGTCTCGAACTTCGAAACCAGCACGGTCACGAGATAAACCTCCAGGTCCTAATGCAGATAAACGACGTTTATGAGTCATTTCAGACAATGGATTTGTTTGATCCATGAATTGTGATAGCTGACTTGTACCGAAGAAAGAGTTAATAACAGATGATAATGTTTTAGCATTTATCAAATCTGTAGGGACAAATACTTCGTTATCACGAACATTCATTCTTTCTCTAATAGTACGAGCCATACGAGTTAGACCTACACCGAATTGGTTTGCAAGTTGCTCGCCGACAGTTCTAATTCTTCTGTTACTTAAATGATCGATATCATCTACTGTAGCTTTAGAATTAATTAACTGTATGAGATATTTAATAATCTCAATAATATCTTCCTTAGTTAACACTCTAATATCTGTAGAGGTAGAAAGATTTAATTTTCTGTTTATTCTATAACGACCGACTTCTCCTAGGTCATATCGTTTATCTGAGAAGAATAATTTATCTATTACATCTCTAGCTGTAGATTCGTCAGGTGGTTCAGAATTACGTAACTGACGATAGGTATAATAAATGGCTTCTTTTTCAGAATTACAAACATCTTTTTTAAGAGTATTGTGAATAATAGCGAAGTCATTAGTGTTAGCATCTTCCTTGTGTATAAGAATGGTTTTAGCACCAGATTCTATAATAGGTTCAATATGCTCTTCTTTAAGAATAGTTTCACGATCGATAACGATTTCGTTACGTTCTATATAAACTACTTCTCCTGTATCTTCATCCACAAAGTCTTCATTCCAAGTTTTAAGAACACGAGCAGCTAATTTGCTACCTATGTGTTTCTTTAAAGTTGTCTTGTTTACTTTTATTTCATTAGCTAGTCCGAAAATGTCAAGTATATTTTTATCACTTTCGTAACCAATCGCTCTAAGTAGGGTAGTAACTGGCAATTTTTTCTTACGATCAATATATGCATACATGACATTATTTATGTCTGTAGCAAATTCAATCCAAGATCCTTTGAAAGGAATTATCCTAGCAGAATAAAGTTTTGTACCGTTTGCATGCAAACTTTGACCAAAAAAGACTCCAGGGGAACGATGTAATTGAGATACAATTATACGTTCTGAACCATTAATTAAAAATGTTCCTCTAGGGGTCATATAAGGAATAGCTCCTAAATATACATCTTGAATGGTAGTATCGAAATCTTCATGTTCTGGGTCAGTACAATATAACTTAAGTTTTGCTTTTAGTGGTACACTGTATGTAAGACCTCTCTCTATGCATTCGTCTATAGAATAGCGAGGAGGATCAACAAAGTAATCGATAAATTCGAGCACAAAATTGTTACGAGTATCAGATATTGGAAATATTTCTTGGAATACCTTAAATAGACCTTCATTACGACGGTTTTCTGGGGTAGTGTCTAGCTGAAAAAAATCGCGAAAAGATTTTAGCTGAACTTCGAGTAAATCCGGATACTCAAGTATCGATTTTGTGGTCGCGAATGTAATCCGCTGATTATTAGTATTTTGCGACATTATAAATAGATTGGTTGAAAATAAACAATAAATACGACAAAAAGGTTTAGAGCTATAAAAGCTCTAAACCTATAGCATTCCCTCTATAGGGATAGGGATAAGTTTATTTAATTTCAACTTCTCCGCCTGCTTCTTCTAATGCTGCTTTAAGTGCTTCAGCTTCGACTTTACTAATTTTTTCTTTGATAGCTGTTGGAGCTTTATCTACTAGTTCTTTAGCTTCTTTAAGACCTAAACCTGTTTGTGTTTTAACAGCTTTAACGATCTGAAGTTTAGCTTGTCCTGCTGAATTAAGAATTACATCAAATTCAGTTTGTTCAGCTACTACTGATTCTGTACCAGCTGCTGGACCAGCTACTGTTACTGCTGCAGCTGCAGGTTCGATTCCGTATTCTTCTTTAAGAACGTTAGCTAATTCCTGTACTTCCTTTACAGTTAAGTTTACTAGTTCTTCTGCAAATTTCTTGATATCTGCCATGATTTCTAAATATTAAATGTTTTATTAATTACTATTCTTTTTCTGATAAAGTCTTTACAATCCCTGTTATCTTATCTGTACTTTCAGCTTTAAGACCTGAAATAACAGTTTTGATAGGTGACTGTAATAAACCGATAATTTCACCGATAAGTTCTTCGCGGGATTTAATGTTTACTAATATTCCTAATTGATCTTCTCCTACATAAGCACAATCTTGAATAAGAGCGCCTTTAAGGACAGGTTTGCCCATTTTAATGCCAAATTCTTTAATGATTTTAGCAGGAGCGTTAGGTACGGTAGTGAACATAATAGCTGAAGGACCATCTAAAATAGGTAAGATATTCTTACCATCTTCAGTAATATTTGTATTAAGAGCTTTAATAAATAAAGTATTCTTAACTACTACTAACTTGATATCTTTTTCGAAGCATGCGCGACGAAGTTTTGAAGTATTTTCAGCATTTAACCCTGAGATATCTGTTACATAGAAATCAGGAGTAGCTTCTATTTCAGAAACTAAGTTGTTTATAATTATTTCTTTTTCCTCTTTTCTCATAACTTCTTTTATTACTCAGGTGTACTGAATGATTTAGTATCAAGATTAACACTCGGACTCATAGTAGAAGAAAGATATGCACTTTTCATATATGTTCCTTTTAAAGTCTGAGGTTTAAGTTTCATAATAGTATTGAGTATTTCTAAGGCATTTTCTGCTAGCTTTTCAGCTGAGAAAGATGATTTACCAATGATAGTATGTATAATACCTGCTTTATCTACTCTAAAGTCGATTTTACCAGCTTTTACAGCTTTCACTGCATCAGCGATATCCATAGTAACAGTACCAGTCTTAGGATTAGGCATTAGACCACGTGGTCCTAAAATACGGCCTATAGGGCCTACTTTACCCATTACAGAAGGAGTACAGATAACTACGTCGATATCTGTCCAACCACCTTTTATTTTTTCAATATATTCATCTAAACCGTAATAATCAGCTCCAGCTTCTTCTGCTTCGGCTTCTTTATCAGGTGTACAAAGTACAAGGACGCGAGTGACTTTACCTGTTCCGTTAGGAAGAGTTACCACGCCACGTACCATCTGATTAGCTTTACGAGGGTCTACACCTAAACGAACAGCTAAATCTACTGAAGCATCGAATTTAGTAAAAGTCATATCTTTTACTATTGTACATGCATCTAATAGGTTATATTGTTCTTTTGGATTAACCTTCTCAGTAGCTATTTTTTGATTTTTTGTTAACTTACTCATAGCGTGTAATCTAATTTAAATCGGCAGGAAATTCTCCAGTCACATTTATACCCATACTTCTTGCAGTACCAGCTACCATTCTCATGGCAGATTTAATGGTGAAAGCATTAAGGTCAGGCATCTTTTCTTCAGCTATAGTTTTTACTTGTTCCCAAGTAACATTAGCTACCTTGTTACGATTCGGCTCATCTGAACCTTTTTGTATCTTAGCTATTTCTTTAAGCTGTACAGATACAGGAGGTTGTTTTACTATAAAAGTAAATGACTTGTCCGAAAAGACAGATATAATTACTGGTAATACTTTTCCAGCTTTATCCTGAGTACGGGCATTAAATTGTTTACAGAAATCCATAATATTCACACCCTTAGAACCTAATGCTGGTCCTACTGGAGGTGATGGATTAGCGGCTCCGCCTTTTATCTGCAACTTAATAAATGCTGCGATTTCTTTAGCCATAATGTTATTTATTTTATTCTTTAACTACTTGAACAATGTTTAATTCTAAAAGTGTCTTTCTGCCAAATATTTTAACCATTACTTTAAGTTTCTTCTTTTCAGCAAGAATCTCTTCAATAGTTCCATTAAATCCATTAAATGGACCATCAGTAATTTTAACTGGTTCTCCGACGATGAAAGGATTTATATTTTCCTCTTCTTGATCTAAAAGTTCATCGACTTTTCCTAGTATTCTATTTACTTCTGTTTGTCTTAGTGGAACAGGTTTTTTTTCGTTTCCTTTTCCTTCAGTCAAAAAGCCTGAAATGAAAGGGATGTTTCTAATTGTATGTTCTAATTCACCAGTAAGAGCGGCTTCTATCAAAATATAGCCAGGAAAATAAATTCTGTCCTTGCTAATTTTTTTACCGTTCTTAACTTGGAATATACGCTCTGTAGGAATTAGTACTTGAGGAAGATAGTCTTGAGCACCTAGAGCTTTTATTTCAGCTTCTAAGTATTCTTTGGCTTTATTCTCTTTACCTCCTACTGCGCGTAGTACATACCATTGTTTGGCAAGTTCGCTCATAATTAATATAAGAATTTATATATTTCTTCCAATAAGTTCTTGAATACAAAATCCATAGCAAAAATAACTATGGCGAAAATGACAGAAGCTACCATTACTACTATTGCAGAGTTTTGGAGCGACGACCATGTAGGCCAAGTTACTTTCTTAGTTAATTCTGTGTAAGACGCTTTTAGATATGATGTAATTTTGCTCATTCTTTTAATTTTTAGGTATTTAAGGTGGAAGCTCCTTTTTACCAATTAATTATGAAAGGCGTAACCTTTTCATAATCTAGCAGGAGCAGAGAGATTCGAACTCCCATCAACGGTTTTGGAGACCGCTATTCTGCCCTTGAACTATGCTCCTATATTATTAAAATTTCATCCAAATAAATTAGATGAAATTTTATTATTTATTCTTCTATTTTAGTTATTTGACCAGCACCTACTGTACGACCACCTTCACGAATAGCGAAGCGTAGACCTAAGTTAATAGCTACAGGGTAAATAAGTTCAACATCGATAGTTACATTATCACCAGGCATTACCATTTCTACACCTTTAGGTAGAGTGATTTCTCCTGTAATATCTAATGTACGAATAAAGAATTGAGGACGATATTTGTTATGAAATGGTGTGTGACGACCACCTTCATCTTTCTTAAGTACATAAACTTCTGCAGTAAAATGTTTATGAGGAGTAATAGTACCAGGATGAGCAATAACTTGACCTCTTTTAAGTTCTTTTTTATCTATACCACGAAGAAGCAAACCAACATTATCACCGGCTTCACCTTCGTCAAGAATTTTACGGAACATTTCTACACCAGTAACAACTGTCTTTTTAGGTTTTTCACCTAGACCGATAATTTCAACTTCTTCACCAGATTTAATGATACCAGTTTCAATACGACCAGTAGCTACAGTTCCACGACCTGTGATAGAGAAAATATCTTCAATAGGCATTAAAAATGGTTTTTCATTTTCACGTTTAGGAATAGGTATATATTCATCTACAGCATCCATAAGTTCCATGATTTTATCTTCATCAGCCTTGTTGCCATTTAAAGCACCTAAAGCAGAACCTTGGATAACAGGAGCGTTATCACCATCAAATTTGTAGAATGTTAATAAGTCACGTACTTCCATTTCTACTAATTCTATCATTTCAGGGTCGTCTACGATATCTACTTTGTTTAAGAAAACAACGATTTTAGGTACATTTACCTGACGAGCTAAAAGGATATGTTCGCGTGTCTGAGGCATAGGACCATCAGTAGCAGCTACTACCAAGATAGCACCATCCATCTGAGCAGCACCAGTAACCATGTTTTTTACATAGTCAGCATGACCAGGACAATCGACATGTGCGTAATGACGTTTATCAGTTTCGTATTCAACATGCGCAGAGTTAATAGTTATACCTCTTTCTTTTTCTTCAGGAGCATTATCTATCTGATCGAAAGATCTAATTTCATCTTGTCTTGAGAAACCTCTTTCAAATAAGACTTTAGTAATAGCAGCTGTTAATGTTGTTTTACCATGGTCAACATGGCCAATTGTACCTATGTTAACGTGGGGTTTTTCCCTTTTGTACTTTTCTTTTGCCATAAGAATAAATTTTAATTAATGAATATTTTTATCGTTTGCTGAGCCGGTGATGAGAATTGAACTCATGACCTCTTCCTTACCAAGGAAGCGCTCTACCCCTGAGCTACACTGGCGAACATTTAGAGCGGAAGACGGGGTTCGAACTCGCGACCCTCAGCTTGGAAGGCTGATGCTCTACCAACTGAGCTACTTCCGCAATTTTCTAGTATAATATAAGCTTTCACCTATATATATACATTAAAAGTGGGGAGAGAAGGATTCGAACCTCCGAAGACATAAGTCAGCAGATTTACAGTCTGCCCCAGTTGGCCGCTTTGGTATCTCCCCAATATAATTATTTTCTAATACTATTTTCTTTTTCTAAAATGGAGCCGATGGAGGGATTCGAACCCACGACCTGCTGATTACAAATCAGCTGCTCTGACCAACTGAGCTACATCGGCGTTTTTAGGGATTGCAAAGATATGCTTTTTCTCTATATCTGCAAAAGTTTTTCAACAATATTTTATGTTTTCAACGATTTTTCGCTATTTATCTCTTATTCTTCTTAATAATTATTGTCTTTTAATAGCTGATAATATAGTTTTGTATATACTTTCGTAATCAATATTACAATCTTTATATAAATCGTTTAGGTTTCCTTGTTCTATAAATCTATCTGGAATGCCTAATCCTATTAGTTTATTATTTAAGTTATTATCTGCTATATATTCAGCTACTGCAGAATGTAGACCTCCTATTATAGATCCATCTTCTACTGTTATAATAGTATGGGATTTTTTACAACTATATTTTAGAGCTTCTTCGTCTATAGGTTTTAAGAATCTCATATTATATTGTAGAATTGATATATTTTCTTCAGAAGTTTTTTTAGAGTTCTGTGGATTTTTTAGGTTCTGGGGATTTTCTTGGTTATGGGTAATAGATTTGTCAGAACTTATTATGGCGTTTATGGCTTTTTGAACGACATTACCGACGGGTCCAATACTTAAGACTGAAATTCCTTGACCATTTGATATCAATTCTGCTTTTCCTTTTTCAATTAAACTGAATTTTTCACCTCTCCATTTAGTGCCATTTCCATAGCCCCTAGGATATCTAATTATAGTAGTATTATATTGTATCTGTGTGGCGGAATAAAGCATATTTCTAAGTTCTTTTTCATTAAGAGGTGAGACGATAGTAATATTAGGTATGGGACGAAAAGCGGCCATATCAAAGACTCCATGATGTGTAGCTCCATCTTCTCCCACTAAACCTGCTCTATCGAAACAAAATATCACTTTTAAATTCTGAAGAACTACGTCGTGAATGATGTTGTCGTAAGCTCTTTGTGCGAAAGAAGAGTAAATATTGCAGACAGGTAGCATACCTTGAGCGTTTAAGCCAGCAGAGAAGGTGACAGCATGACCTTCGGCAATACCTACATCGAAAAATCTTTCTGGTATTTCTTTCATTAAGTAGGTCATAGAACTACCAGTAGCCATGGCAGGTGTAATACCTACTATTTTGTCATTTGCTTTAGCTAATTCTAAAAGAGTTTCGCCGAAAACATCTTGAAATTTAGTGCAGTTTTCTTTCGGTTTAGAAGTTCTTACACCTGTAGTAGCATTAAAAGTACCTGGTGCATGCCATATAGTTTGTTCTTCTTCTGCAGGTTTATATCCTTTACCTTTTTTAGTTACTACATGTAATAATTTAGGACCTTTTATATCTTTTAAAGCAGTTAAAGTCCTAATAAGTTCATCCAAATTATTGCCATCAATAGTACCAAAATACCTAAATCCAAGAGCTTCAAAAAGTGAACCTTGTTTAAATATGGCTGTTTTAGTACTTGTGGCAAATCTATTTAAAAAGCCGCGAACTAAAGCAGAACTACGATTCCAAATATTTTTTTTAAGACTATTATAAGTATGTGATGTAGATATCTTAAGAAAATATTTTTGGAGGGCTCCTGTATCATGATCTATAGATATGTGATTATCATTTAAAATTACTAATATATCTGTATCTGTAGAACCAGCATTATTTAGACCTTCGAAAGCTAAACCACCGCTCATGGATCCATCTCCTATAACAGCTATAACTTTATGATGTTGATTCTGTATTTTCATAGCATCAGCTATACCGAGAGCAGCGGAAATAGAAGTAGATGCATGACCTACACCGAAAGCATCGTATTTACTTTCAGCTATTTTAGGAAAACCACTAATACCATGATAGGATCTATTTGTCTTAAAAGCCTCTTTTCTACCAGTAAGAATCTTATGTGCATAAGTTTGGTGACCTACATCCCATACAATTCTATCTTCTGGGGTATCATACAAATAATGTAGAGCCACAGTTATTTCTACGGCTCCTAATGATGCTCCTAGATGTCCCGGATTTTTAGCACAACATTCTATCATATAATCCCTTATTTCACGACATAGAACTTTTAATTCTTTATGAGATAAACTTTTTATGTCTGAGGGAAAATTGATATTTTCTAGATACATATACTATATTAATAAATTAGTTTCTAACAATAGTTTGATTTCTGTCAGGTCCTATAGATATTATTTTAATAGGTACACCGATTTCTTTTTCTATGAAAGCTATATAATCTTTAAATTCTTGAGGGAATTCATTTTCTTTAGTAAGATCAGAAAGTTTAGTTTTCCATCCTTTTAGTTCTGTATATACTGGAGTGATTTTAGATAGTGTATCGAAAGGATTAACTTTAGTTTCTTTACCATTAACTTTATAAGATGTGGCGATTTTAATAATATCAAAATCATCCATAACATCAGCTTTCATCATGATTAATTTATTAACTCCATTAATCATAATTGTATATTTTAAAGCTACTAAATCTAACCAGCCACATCTACGATCTCTACCAGTAGTAGCACCGAATTCACGACCTATTTTACGTAATGTATTTCCTGTTTCATCGAAAAGTTCAGTAGGAAAGGGACCTGCACCTACACGAGTACAGTAAGCTTTAAAAATACCATATATATCACCTATTTTTCTAGGTGAAACGCCTAAGCCTATACAAGCACCTGAAGCGATAGTATTAGAAGAAGTAACGAAAGGATATGAACCGAAATCTATATCAAGCATAGATCCTTGAGCTCCTTCAGCTAAAATTTCTTTCTTTTCAAGAAGGTCGTTTACGAAATATTCTCCATCTACAAATTTGAAAGATTTAAGATATTCAATAGCCTCTAACCATTCTTGTTCGTGTTCTTCAGCATTATATTTAAAATCGAATAAACGAAGATAATCAATATGTCTTGCTTTAAGATTTTTAAATTTTTCTATAAAATTACTAGTAGTTAATTCTCCGACTCTTAGTCCTACACGACCAGTCTTATCAGAGTAAGTAGGGCCTATTCCTTTATGAGTAGAGCCAATTTTATCTTTACCTTTAGACTCTTCTTGAGCAGCGTCTATAATTTTATGAGTAGGTAAAATTAAATGAGCTTTTTTAGAAATAACTAATCTTTCTTTTACTGGAACATTTAATGCTTCTAGTTTACTACATTCATCTTTAAAAATTATAGGATCAATAACGACTCCATTACCTATAATATTAATAGTCCCTTTGCGGAAAATTCCTGAAGGGATAGTATGTAGAACAAAATCTGTTTTCCCGAAATGAAGAGAGTGTCCTGCGTTAGGACCTCCTTGGAATCTTGCTACTATAGGGTAATTTCCGGCGAGTACATCTACCATTTTGCCTTTGCCTTCATCTCCCCATTGTAAGCCTAAAACGATATCTAGTTTCATTATATATTTTTGTTTATTGTAATCTTTAATTTATAGTTTCTTAGAATGGAAGATCATCTGTTTTATCTTCATCTATATTGATGTCAGTTTTAGACTGATTCATTGTGGTATTTAGAGTAGAATCAGCTTGAGGTGGATTAGTCTGGGCCTGAGTCTGAGTCTGAGTCTGAGATGAAGACTGTATGTTGTTATCATTTTTCCTTCCCAACATTTGGAATGTATTAGCTATAATTTCTGTCATATATTTAGTAATACCTTCTTTATTATTATAAGATCTTGTTCTAATACTGCCTTCGACGTAAAGTTGACTACCTTTTTTCACGTATTTTTCAGCTATTTCAGCTAATTTTCTCCAGCATACTATATTATGCCATTCGGTTTGTTCTTTTACATCACCTGCTTTAGTTTTGAACTTTTCTGTAGTAGCTAAAGAGAAAGAAGCTACTACTGTTCCAGTGTCTAAATGTTTAATCTCAGGGTCTTTACCTACATTTCCTATGAGCATTATTTTGTTTAGTGACATAGTATATTTTATTAGATTAATAATTTATATTTCTAATTCGCTAAGTTAGTACATTATCTCCGTATATGGAAATAAAAAAGGATGTAAAATTTTAGGATTTCTTTTGATAAACCATGATAAATAACTACTTTCGTTAATTATTTTCAAATCAAATTATAGACAAAAATATATAAATAAAACTAATCTTATTATAATGGATTTTTGTTTCTAATGAAATAATAATTTAATACTAAAACAATTACAAATAAAAATCAATGGAAAAAATAAGACAGACCCTCAGGGATTCAGCTGGAGCTAGATGGACAGCTTTATTCCTGCTTGCATCTACTATGTTATTTGCATACATCTTCGTAGATGTATTATCTCCTCTTCAGGAAATGTTACAAACCACTAAAGATTGGGGACCAAATTCATTTGGCCATTATACAGGATCAGAGACTTTTTTAAATGTGTTTGTATTCTTTTTAATTTTCGCAGGTATTATACTTGATAAAATGGGTGTGAGATTTACAGCTATTTTGGCTGGTATAATTATGCTTGGTGGTGCCTTAATTAATATGTATGCTGTAAGTGATGCATTTGTAGGTACAGGAGTTGAAAGATTTTTTATGAATAATTTGAATCTTCCTAATTCAGTATGGAATATTACACCATGGAACGTTAATATGCGTGCTTCTGCTAAATTAGCATGTATAGGTTTTATGTTATTTGGTTGTGGTACTGAAATGGGGGGAATTACAGTTTCTAGAGGTATTGTGAAATGGTTTAAAGGTAAAGAAATGGCTCTTGCTATGGGTACTGAAATGGCTATTGCTCGTATAGGAGTAGCTATTGTATTCTTAGGATCTCCTATTCTTGCTTCTTATCATGGTCATATCGATGTATCTAGACCAGCTGCTATTACATGTATTTTACTTGCTATAGCATTGTTTAACTTTATCGTTTATTGTTTTATGGATACTAAACTTGAAAAACAAGGAGTAAAAGATACAGAAGATGGTGATGAACCATTTAAAATTAGAGATTTAGGTAAAATATTTTCTAGTAAGGTATTCTGGTTAGTAGCACTTCTTTGTGTATTATACTATTCAGCTATTTTCCCTTTCCAGAAATATGCAAACAATATGTTACAATGTAATTTAGGTTATACTGCACAGCAAGCTGGTAGAGTATTTTTCGTGTTCCCATTAGGAGCTGCTGCTATTACACCTATCCTTGGAAACTATCTAGATAGACATGGTAAAGGTGCTTCAATGCTAATATTAGGTTCTATTCTAATGATTCTTTGTCATCTAACTTTTGCATTCATATTACCTGCTACACATTCAGAAATTATAGCTTATGCAGCTATTGTATTATTAGGATTATCTTTCTCATTAGTACCTGCTACATTATGGCCATCAGTTCCTAAATTGATCGATGAAAAATTATTAGGTTCTGCTTATGCAGTTATTTTTTGGATTCAAAATATAGGTCTATATGCATTTCCTATTATTATCGGAAGTGTACTTATCAAATGTAACCCTGGTGTTACAGATACTACAAAATACAATTATACAGTACCAATGTTAATTTTTGCTAGTTTAGGTGTTTTTGCTTTAGGTTTCGCTATTTGGTTAAAAGCCATAGATAAAAAAGATCATTATGGTCTAGAAGAACCTAATATTGTAAAAGAAGAAAAACCAGTAGCAGTAACTGAATAATATTTCTAAATAATATTATTATAGACTATATTTTATAATCTTAGGATGATAAAAGCATTAAAAATATTAAGGGATTCTAAATATGCTAGGTGGATAGTTTTACTCTGCCTAGCATTACCTATGTTTGCCTCATATTTTTTCGATGATATTTATTCTCCTATTAGTCAAATTTTCCAAAATCCAGAATTGTTGGATATCGGGTGGAATTCAGAAGATTTCGGCTGGTATCATGGGGCATATTCTATGCTATGTGTATGGGGTGGTTTAATCATTTGCGGAATACTTTTGGACAAATGGGGTGTAAGAATAACCGGTTCTGTATTTGTAGGTCTAATGTCCTTAGGTTCAGTGATAATAATGTATGGGATTTCTAAAAGTTTCTTTGAAAGTGATTTATATATAACTTTATCTAAATCATTTGATAAACCTTCTGTATTAGTGAGTGCTATTGGCTGTTCTATGTTTGGACTTGGTAGCGAGATAGCTGGTGTTACAGTTAATCGATCTATAGCTAAATGGTTTAAAGGAAAAGAAATGGCTTTAGCTATGGGAATTCAATTAGCCATTGCAAGATTTGGTTCTGCAGTAGCTATTTTTATAGTTCCTTATATAATGCAAACTGAAGGTCATATTTCTTTTTCGGAGACTTCGAGACCAGTAGTAATAGGAGTAATATTACTATTTGCCGCACTTTTGATATGGGCTATTTTTATTGCTATGGATTATCAACGGGATAAACATAATGAAAAATTAGCTGTGATGAATAAAGTCGTGCAAACTGAAAAGGACAAATTTAAGTTCAAAGATATTTTTAATGTGTTATCAAATTCACATTTTATTATAATATCTCTTCTTTGTGTCTTTTTTTATGTATGTATTATCTCTTTTAAGAAATTTGCTACAGCGATTATTATTCCACGTTTTGGAATTGACATAATGATAGCTTCTCAGATGGTCGCGATGATTCCTTTCTGTACTTTAATATTTGCTCCTTTATTCGGTTATTTAGTAGATCGTTTAGGGAAGGGTACTAAAATTATGATAGTAGGATCTTTTCTAGTATTATTATCTCATTTGATTATAGCTTTTGCCCCTTCTGTACAATTTTTTGGATATTTAGGAATTGCTCTTTTAGGTGTAGGATATTCATTAGTACCTGCAGCCCTTTGGCCATCAGTACCTAAAATTATACCTGAAAAGAATTTAGGAACTGCTTTTTCATTATTATATTGGATACAAAACATGGGAATGTTATTAGTACCTATTTTCGTTGGAAGAATTTTCGATAATGCAAAACTTATTTCTACTGACATGACAGAATCTGCTTTACAAGGAGCTGTTCGTTCAGAGTATTTATTTATTGCTTTATCTATAGTCGCTATTATTCTTTCTATTATATTTTCCATTTCTTCGGATAGACATCCAGAATTATTATTAGATAAAAAAGTAGTAAGACAGAAAAATTAGTATAAATAAAATTTAAAGATTATAAAAAACTTATATTATTAATTAAGAATAATTAAAATAAATAAATATGAAAATCGTAAAAAAAATAATGATGCTAACTACTTTAACAGTAGTTTTAGTTTCTTGCGGCCAAACTTATTCTTTCGACCAAGCTATTAAAGAGATTTCTGGAATTAAGGCTGAAGCCAATACCGAAATAACAGAATATCAAGCTAATACTAGAGCTAAATTAGAACCTAAAAAGGCTAAATTAGAAAAAATGATGATAGGTGCTACTGAAAAAGATCAAGCCACTTATCAGAAACAAATAAAATTAATAGATAGATTATATACTGCTAAACTTCAGAGTTCTAAAGAATATTGGCAGAAGAAATATAACAATGTATTAGAAAAAGTAACGTCTACAGTAAGAGAATTTACTCCTGCAGAAGGTATAACTATCGATTCATTAAAGAATGGAGTTATTAGTTTCGATGGAGCTATGAATGATGTTATAGAAATGAATTTATATCTTCCAAATGTGGCTGATACATTACATAAGTCTATAGGTTTACAATATATTGATTCTGAAGGTAATGTAATAGCTGAAACAGAAGTTGTTTTACAAACTTTAGAAGAAAATCCAGAACAAGATTATCAAGTTCTAATGGAAATTTCTGACAAATTAGCAAACTATTCTAAAATGGCTATTATAGTTAAATAGTTTCAGACTAGACAAAAAGATTAATCACGTATTTGCAAAAAAAGTAAGTATGTGATTTTTTTATTGCTGTCAGGCTGACGCCAATTTCTAGAATAATTCGTCTTTTTCCTTGATATCACAAACTCTAAGCTGGACATTGGCGATGCCTCTGAAATAATTTTCTGCTATAGAATAGCAGACATCAGCGGGATTTCCAGCGTGGAAATGTTCGAAATGGTCTGATAAGTTAAATGCTATAGCTGAAATGTAACGATATGGTTCATCTTCTTGGATGAGTTCTAATTTCATATGCCCGTTTTTAGCACCTACTTTACGACCATTGCCGTTATCATATACATTTTCAGTAATAAAGACAGGGGAATGGTTCCCTGGACCAAAAGGCTGAAATTGTTTAATTATCCTAAAGAATTTAGGAGTGATTTGTTTAAAATCTAAGTAGGAATCTATGTCTACTATAGGGGTAAGCATATCTGTAGTGATTTTACTAGCTACGAAATTTTCAAATTTGTCGATGAATGGTTGTAAGTTATCAAGTTTTAAAGTTAGACCTGCGGCGTACATATGCCCACCGAAGTTTTCTAATAAATCATGACAATGTTCCACAGCTTCATAAAGGTCAAAACCTGGAATAGATCTAGCTGATCCAGTCACTAACCCATTTGACTGAGTAAAAACTATGGTAGGTTTGAAATATTCTTCTACTAATCTAGAAGCTACGATTCCTACTACGCCTTTATGCCAGTTTGGATTGAAAACTATGGTGGATTTTTTCTCATCGAAACGAGGAGAAGATTTAGCCATATTTATAGCTTCTATAGTTATTTCTCTATCTATGGTTTTACGTTCGTTGTTAGTTACATTAATTTCTTGTCCAATACTTTTAGCTGAAGCGTCGTCTCTAGAAACTAATAAATCTACTGCACGTCGTCCCGATTCCATTCTACCTGCTGCATTGATTCTAGGTCCTATTTTAAATACTACATCATCTAGAGTAATATTATGATTTTCTAAACCTGATAGTTTAATGATAGATAATAAGCCTTTTCTAGGATGAGAATTTAATTGGATAAGACCATAATAAGCTAGAATTCTATTTTCTCCTACTACAGATACTAAATCAGAAGCTATGCTGACAGCTACTAAATCTAAGTAACTATTTACCCATTCTTGGGGTAAACTTTTAAATTTGGCATATCCTTGTATAAGTTTGAATCCTACTCCACAGCCAGATAAATCATCGAATAAATATTTAGAATCTACTCTTTTAGGGTCTAAAACAGCTATAGCTTGTGGTAATTTTAGGTCAGGAAGATGATGATCACAGATAATAAAATCTACACCATGTTCAGTAGCATAATCTATTTTTTCAATGGCTTTTATGCCACAATCTAAGGCTATTATTAGACTGTATCCATTGGCGGCAGCCCAATCTATACCTTTATAAGAAATGCCATATCCTTCATCATATCTATCAGGTATATAATATTCTAAAGCATCTGTGAAATTTTTAAAAAAGGAGTAAGTTAGTGCTACAGCAGTCGTACCATCTACATCATAATCCCCATATATTAGAATTTTCTCTTTGGTTTCAAGTGCTTTGGATATTCTATCTATAGCTTTATTCATATCCGGCATAAGAAAGGGATCATGAAGCATGTCTAATTTGGGTCTAAAGAAAGTTTTAGCTTTATCGAAGGTATCTATCCCTCGCTGAATTAATAAATTTACTAAAATTTGATCCATCCCAAGTTCAGAGGATAATTTCTTCATCAATGCTGGGTCAGCAGTAGGTTTAACTTTCCATTTCTTTTCTATCGACATAACGCAAATTTAATACTTTTATTCGATATTAAGTAAAAATGAGTATTTTTGTATATTATATCAAAACACTAAAATTTTAGATAGAAATGCAAATTATTGACCTCAATGAACAGGAAAGAAACAGACACGAAGCTGTAGAAAAATTAAGAGAACTAGGTGTCGAACCTTATCCTGCAAAAGAATACCCAACCAATACTACGGCATCAGAGATAGCTAAATCTTATGATGACGAAGTTAAAAACTTCCAAGATGTATGTATCGCTGGAAGAATAATGAGCAGAAGAATTATGGGTGCTGCTTCTTTTATGGAATTACAAGATAGTACTGGTCGTATTCAGGTTTATATCAAACGCGATGAGGTTTGTCCTGGAGAAGATAAAACTATGTATAATAAGGTCTTTAAAAAACTTTTAGATATAGGAGATATTATAGGTATTAAAGGTTTTACTTTTATTACTCAAACAGGTCAGCTTTCTATTCATGCTAAGGAATTGACAGTGTTAAGTAAATCACTTAGAGTTCTTCCTATCGTAAAAGAAAGAGATGGGGAAATATATGATTCTTTTTCAGACCCTGAATTACGTTATAGACAGAGATATGTGGATCTTATCGTTAATCCTAAAGTAAAAGAGACTTTCGTTAAGAGAAGTCGTATTATTACTAGTATGAGAAAGTATTTCGATGAACATGGTTATTTAGAAGTAGAAACTCCTGTTCTTCAGCCTATACCTGGTGGGGCTAATGCCCGTCCATTTATTACTCATCATAATACTTTAGATATTCCATTATATCTTAGAATAGCTGATGAACTTTATTTGAAAAAATTAATAGTAGGTGGATTTGATGGTGTATATGAGATATCTAAAAACTTTCGTAATGAAGGTATGGATAAAACTCATAATCCTGAATTTACATCTATGGAAATATATGTGGCTTACAAGGATTACGATTGGATGATGAAATTCACAGAAAATTTAATTTCTAAAATTTCAATGGAACTTCATGGCAAGACTCTTTTACCTTTAGAGGGTAAAGAAGTAGAATTTAAGGCTCCTTACAGAAGACTTCCTATGTATGATGCTATTAAAGAATATGCAGGTGTAGAAATAAAAGGAATGAATGTAGATGAATTAAGAAAAGTTTGCATAGAGAAAAAAATAGAAGTAAATGCTTCTATGGGTAAGGGTAAATTAATCGATTTATTATTCGGTGAATTCTGTGAAGATAAACTTATTCAGCCTACATTCGTAACTGATTATCCAGTAGAACTTTCTCCTCTTACCAAAAGACATAGAAATGATCCTACACTTACAGAAAGATTTGAGTTATTCGTAAACGGAAAAGAATTAGCAAATGCATATAGTGAGTTAAATGACCCTATTGATCAATTACAACGTTTCAAAGAACAATCTAATCTTAAAGACGGTGGTGATGATGAAGCAATGTATATCGATATGGACTTCGTGAGAGCTCTTGAATATGGTATGCCTCCTACTTCAGGTTTAGGTATAGGTATTGATAGATTAGCTATGTTTTTGACAGATACCTCATCTATCCAAGATGTATTATTTTTCCCACAGATGAGACCTGAGAAACAAGCTAATTCTGAAGAAGAATGTGAAGATAAAAATGTCTTAAAAGACAAAGCTAAATAATTATGTATATAGACGAAATAACATCTGTTAAAAATCCTAAGATTAAAAATCTTTTATTGCTTGAGGAGAAATCTAAAGCAAGAAGAGAGCAGAAGTTATTTGTCGTGGAGGGTCGTCGCGAAACACTAAATTGTTTGGCTGGCGGGTATATCCCTATAGAAGTTTTTTTTCTTATAGAAAAGTATTCTGAAAGTGATTTAGAAGAAATTTTCCATGAAGATATAGTTAGAGCTTGTGCTCATTTTTTTCAAGTAGATAAGAAATTATATGCCAAATTAGCCTACAGGGGTTCTACCGAAGGAATAGTGGCAGTATTTAAGTCTAAAGACAATACGTTAGCAGATTTAAAACTTCCTGAAAATCCATTGGTTTTAGTATTAGAGGGGGTAGAAAAGCCTGGAAATTTGGGAGCTGTTATTAGAACAGCTGAAGCTGCTGCATGTGATGCAGTTATTTTCTGTGATGTTAAAACTGATATATATAATCCTAATTTAATTAGGTCAAGTATAGGAGGCATTTTTAATATATCTTTCGCTGTATCTACTACTAACGAAGCTATTTCATGGTTAAAAGAACATAATATAAATATATTAACTGCTCAATTGCAAAATTCTGAATTATATTATGAAACTGATATGAAAGTAGCTACTGCTATAGTAATAGGTACTGAAGATAAAGGACTAACTGATAATTGGAGAAAAGCCTCTGATAAGAAAATTCATATTCCGATGAATGGTCAGTTAGATTCATTAAATGTCTCGGTATCTGCAGCTATACTTTGTTATGAAGCTGTAAGACAAAGATATCTTTAATATATAAATTAAATTCTACTTCTATTATGAAAAATATTTATAAACTTAAACTTGCTCTTATAGGGCATGGGATTTCACATTCTCAAAGTCCAGCTATTTTTCGCAAAGCTCATCCTAACTGGAGATATGATTTATTAGATGTCGATAATTTCGATAAGGGATATGAAATGTTCTTAAACGAATATGATGCAGTAAATGTTACAGCTCCTTATAAAGTAGATGCATATAAAAGAGCAGATATTCACGATACAGTTTGTGAAATAATCGGGGCCTCTAATTTACTAGTTAAAGAAGATGGAAAAATTAAAGCCTACAATACAGATGTTTTAGGTGTATTTGCATGCTTGAGAATGGCAATAGACAGGATATCAGGTAAAAAAGTTTCTGATGATACTGATAGTCATGTGGTTTATCAAGCTGACCCAAGCGTTTTCGTAGATTCTTCCAAAATAAAAGTTTTAGTAATAGGGTTAGGAGGGGCAGGTAAAGCAGCTACTGCTGCATCTATGATGATGGGCTTTTCCACTACAGCTATTAATAGAAGTTTTAAGAAAACTAAAGAATTTAAAGAACGTTTAGATACTGGAGTTATTACTGAAGAGGTAGATTTAGCTAATAAAAAATCGGATAATGCAGAATCTAGATATGAATTAAAAGGGCTAACTATTGCAGATATGTCAGCTTCTACTTTTTCTCTTAAAAAAATGATAGCAAATACTGATATAATTATATATTCTTTACCATTAGCATTACCTGAATTAGAAACGATAGATTTTACTAATAAAATAGTAATAGAAGCTAATTATCATAAACCTACTTTTCCAGAAAAAAATTGTAAAATGTATATTGGAGGAGAAGTTTGGTTACATGCACAAGCTCATAATTTATTAGCTATATAAATTTTTAAAATTTATATATCTTTTTTAAGATTAATTATTTATAATTGTATTTCAAAAACATAATTATACTTATTTAATACATACATAGCAGATGGAAAAGGAATATAGTGATAAAAGGCTCAGTCAAATGGAAGCCTTCGCTCGTTTATTAGACATAATGGAAGAATTAAGAGTAAAATGTCCTTGGGATAAAAAACAAACCATGGAATCTCTTAGAACTCAAACTATAGAAGAAACTTACGAATTAAGTGATGCTATAATGAAATCTGATTATCAGAGCATCTCCAAGGAATTAGGAGATGTTCTTCTTCATATAGTATTTTACTCTAAAATAGGTGAAGAAAAGAAAGAATTTGATATAATAAATGTAATAGATTTATTATGCGATAAATTAATATATAGACATCCTCACGTATTCAAACCTCAGAGTGAAGAAGCTAAATCTATGTCTAAAGTAGATACTGCAGATCAAGTAATTAAAAACTGGGAACAATTAAAAGTTAAAGAAAAAGATGGAAATAAAAGAGTTCTTTCTGGTGTACCTGATTCACTTCCAGTAATGATCAAAGCTTATAGAATGCAAGATAAGGCTAGAGCTGTAGGATTTGACTGGGAAGAAAGATCCCAAGTATGGGACAAGGTGGCAGAAGAAATGAAAGAATTACAAGATGAAATTTGTAATTTAGATGATCTTCCAGAAGATGCAGATTCTCAAACTAAAGCAAGTGTCAGAAAACCAGCTAAAGAAGAATTGGGAGATGTTCTTTTTTCTATAATAAATGCTGCTAGACTTTACAAATTAAATCCTGATACAGCTCTTGAATTAACTTGTCAGAAATTTAAGAGGAGATTCACTTATTTAGAAGAACAGACTATTCGTAAAGGAAGATCACTTAAAGATATGACTTTAGAAGAAATGGATAAATATTGGGAAGAAGCCAAAACTTTGGAAAAAAAATAGATTTGTAGAAATAGATATGAAAAAAGTAGAAAAATGGACTGAAAGAACTGAACTACTTATGGGAAAAGAAATAGTAGATAAATTAGTTACTAAAAGGTGTGCTATTATAGGATTAGGTGGAGTAGGTGCGTATGCAGCTGAAATGTTAGCTAGAGCTGGAGTAGGTCATCTATTTATTTTAGATTCAGATAATATTTCTATTTCTAATAAAAATAGGCAGTTACTGGCCATGGATTCTACTATTCATAAATCTAAGGTAAAATTAATGTATAAAAGATTATTAGATATAAATCCTGAATTAGATGTAATTATATCTGATGAGTATTTAACATCAGATAATATTGAAAAAATTTTATCTTTAAATATTTCTGATATTCATAATAATAAATCTGAAAAGGATGATAAAGACACGAATAAGATAGATTATTTAATAGATGCTATAGATACATTAGCACCTAAATTAGCTCTTATTTCTTATTGTGTACATAATTCTATTCCTATAGTTTCATCTATGGGAGTAGGAGCCAAATATGATGCTACTAAAATTCGTATTGCAGATGTATCTAAATCTTTTAATTGTCCTCTTGCTTATATTATTCGCAAAAATCTTAGAAAAATGGGAATATATAAAGGTTTTAAGGTGGTGTTTTCTGAAGAATTACCTGATAGAAATGCTATTATTCCGGTAGTGGGTGAAACGAATAAAAAATCTCAAACAGGAAGTATTTCTTACATGCCAGCAGTATTTGGTTGTGTATGTGCACAAGAAGCATTGAGTTTTCTCCGTATTAATTAAAAAGGTTTCTAATAAAAAAGAAGGTTTGACAGATTTTTAGCAGTTTTTTTGTTATTTTTGTCCTATGACTGATTATATTATTAGAGAGGTCGACAATAAAAAGGATTTCAAAAAATTCATTAGCTTACCAGATAGGTTATACAGAAATACTCCTCAGTATGTGCCTAATTTAAAATCTGATGAGAAAAAGATTTTTACAAAAAGTCCATGTTTGGAATATTGTAAAATGAAAATGTGGATAGTACTTAAAGTAGATAAATGTGTAGGTAGAATCTGTGGTATTATAAATCCGAAATACAACGAAATATATAAAACAAAAAGAGCTAGATTTGGGTGGATAGAGTTTGAAAAAGATATAGAAATAGCTAGGTTGTTAATAAATAAAGCTCAAGAATGGGCAAAATCTGAAGGCATGAATGAAATCCATGGACCTTTAGGATATAATACATGGTATAAACAAGGTATGTTAATAGAAGGATTTGATAATATTCCTCCTACTAATTGTATATATAATTTCTCGTATTATCCAGAATTTATACAGAAGTTGGGTTTTGAAAAAGAAATAGATTGGGTACAGTATAAATTATCTGCGAATCAAGGTTCTACTGAAAGGTTAGATAGATTAAGTAAAATTTTACTTGAAAAGTATCCGCTAAAAGTCATAAATGTTAATAAATTAAAAAAACAATCGTCTGTAGCAGAATTATTCTTTAAAAATTATAATAAAACTTTTAGGAGTGTATATAATTTTGTACCTTTAAGCAGAGATGAAGTAGAAGTTTTAGGTAAACATTATATTTCTTTGCTTCGTCCTGAACTGAATTGTTTTGTTATGGATGATGAAGAGATAATAGCTGCTTATGGTGTTTGTATGCCTTTTATGTCCAAGGCTTTTCAAAAAACTAAAGGCCATCTTTTCCCATTTGGCTGGATAAGCTTGTTACATGAATTTAGGCATTATGATACTATAGACTTGATGATGGTAGGAGTAGATCCTAAATGGAAATCTAGAGGTGTTTCATCTATTTTCCATTCGTATCTTGCCCATAGTTTTCAGAAAAATAAAATAAAATATGCTATCACAAATCCTCAAATAGAAAATAATCCTGCTGTAAAAGTTTGGGATAGTTATAAAAATAAAGAACTTTATATGAGACGAAGGTGCTTTATTAAAAAGATTTAAGCGTTATGAAACTAAAAGAAATAGTTGAATTGTTAGATGCTGAAGTAGTAGTAGGTAAGGAAAATCTTGACAAAAATGTCGATTTTGCTTTTGCTTCTGATTTAATGAGTGATGTATTAACACTACGTACAGAAGATTTTTTACTTATTACTGGTCTTTCTAATAATCAGTGCATAAGAACTGCGGAGATGTCTGATGTGAGTTATGTCTTAATCGCTAGAAATAAAGAAGTAACTAAAGACATGATCGAAATGGCTAAAGATAATGACATGGTTTTGATGAGAACTAAATATTCATTATTTAAGACTTCAGGTATATTATATGGTAAAGGATTAAAACCAGTTTATTAGTATGACACAAGAATATGAGATAACGGCTGGTGATTTCACTAACGCTGGATATGCATCTTCCAAGATAAAAAAAACGTTAAAACAATTAGGAGTTAATCCTACTATTATAAAAAGAGCTGTGGTGGCTTTATATGAAGCAGAGGTGAATATAGTCGCTCATTCTTTTGGAGGTGTGATAACTGCTGATATTGAATCAGATGGTATTAAAGTCGTATTTAAAGATAGAGGTCCTGGTATTCCAGATATAGAAAAAGCTATGGTAAAAGGTTTTTCTACTGCAAGTGATCAAGTTAGAGAAATGGGATTTGGCGCAGGAATGGGATTACCTAATATTAAAGATAATGCCGATGATCTTAAAATAGAATCAAAAGATGGAGTCGGTACTGTGGTTACTATTTATTTAAAATTTAATTAATTATTATTGTATAATTCTTTTCATAGTACGTTGACTATTAATGAGGATAAGTGTATAGGCTGTTCTCATTGTATGAAAGTTTGTCCCACTGAAGCCTTAAGGGTTACCAATGGGAAGGCTCATTTACATGCTGACTGGTGCATAGATTGTGGTGAATGTTATAGAGTGTGTCCTACTCATGCTATCACAGTGGTAGATGATGATTTCACAAAAATATTTGATTATAAAAGAAGAGTTTTATTAGTTTCTGTAATTTTTTATGCTCAGTTTGAGGGTGTGATACCTAAGGATGTAGTAGACCAGATTCTTTTGAATATGGGATTTACTGAAGTATGTCCTGTAGAACAGAGTGTGGATTCTCTTATTAGTGAAATCAATTCTTATATAAGACAAGCTAAGGTTCGTCCTGTGATTTCTTCTTTCTGCCCTGCCGTAATTAGATTAATTCAGGTTAGATTTCCTTCTTTATTGAATAATGTTATGCTCCTTTATCCACCATTAGAATCTACTGCAGAATATTATCAAAATAGAGCCAAGAAAGAAGGCCAAAAGTCTAGCGATATGGGAATATTTTATGTGACTCCATGTATTGCTAAAATAGCTGCTGTTAAGTCACCTATAGGAGGTTATAAATCTCCTGTGGATGGTGTTATTAATATGGATTATTTATATAATAAGGTCTATTTAGCTTTCAAACAGAATAAATTCGAAAAAAATAAAAAGATAGAAACTTTACCTTTATCTTCTAGAGGTGTTCTTTGGCCTACTACAGGAGGAGAATCTTCTGCTATAGAAGGTACATCCTTAGCTATAGATGGTATAGCTAATGTTATTTCTTTTTTAGAAAGGCTTGAAAATAATGAAATAGATGATGTGGATTTCTTAGAATTAAGAATTTGTGATGAATCTTGTGCTGGAGGAATTTTAGCTCAGTGTAATAGATTTATAGGTGCTAACAGATTAAGAGAGAGCTCTAAAAAATATCCCGAAACTCATAATTTAGTGGGAGAATATCGTCGTTATTGTTCTTCATATATTCATATGGATTCTATAGAACCTCGTTCTATGGTTAAATTTGATACTGATCTTATAAAAGCTATAGAAAAGATGGATAAAGCTAATAAGATAGCATCATTGCTTCCAGGTATAGACTGTGGGGCTTGTGGGGCTCCGAGTTGTGAAGCATTGTCAGCAGACATAGTAAGAGGAGAAGCTAGTTTAAATAATTGTATCTTTATGAGATCAATAGCTGAAAAAGAAGGCGATATTAGTTTGGAAGAAGGTATAAATATGATGGAAAAGGTTTGGGGAGATAAAAGATTTATAAGTAATAATAAATTAAATAAGAAAGAGGAAATAAATAAGAAAAAGGAATTTAAAAAGAAAGAAAATCTCAAAGAGAAAAGGAAACTTAATAAAAAGAATCCTAGATAATAAAGAAAAACTCAACAAAAATATATTAATACATTTTATTATGACAGTTAGAGATATCGTAAAAGAACTTGGACTAACAGTAGTTTCAGGTAAGAAAGGTTTAGATAGAGAGGTTAAAAATGCCTATGTATCTGATTTACTTTCTGATGTTATGGGTAATGCTAATGAAGGTGACGTTTGGATCACTCTTCAAACTCATAAAAATGTGATGGCTATAGCCTCACTTAAGGAAATATCTTGTGTGATTTTAGTAAAAGGGTTGGAACCTGAATCTGATGCTTTCGATGTATCAGAGGAAGAAAACATTCCGATTTTAAGTACTGATGAAAAAACTTTTGAATTATCAGGTAGATTGTATCAGGCTCTTCATAAATAATGAAGATCTTTAAAGCAGATTTACATAATCATACGGTGTTGTCTCCTTGTGGCGATTTAGAGATGACACCTAGTTTTATTATTTCTACTGCTAAAGAAAAAAAATATGATATTATAGGTATTACAGACCATAATACCACTTTACAAGCAAGAGAAATAAAAAGGATAGTCGGAAACGGGTTTCCTTTTATTTTATGTGGTGCTGAAATAACTACTAAAGAAGAGGCGCATTGTCTTGCTTTTTGTGATATGGATAGACTTGATGAATTGCAGTCTTATTTAAGTGAACACTTGCCTAATATTAAGAATAATCCTGATTATTTTGGCTATCAATTATTAGTAAATGAAAAAGAGGAAGTGTTAGAACAAGAAGAACGTTTATTGATTTCTGCTACTGATCAGTCTATTACAGAAATTGAAGTTTTTGTTCATTCTTTAGATGGAATTTTTATTCCTGCTCATATAGATAAAACTAGTACTTCTGTGATTTCTCAATTAGGATTTATTCCAAGTGATCTTAAGGCCGATGCTTTAGAATTTTCTGCTAAATGCAATATTGAAGAATTTCTTTCTTCAAATCCGTATATAAAAAAATTAAATAAACAATATATAAGATCTTCAGATGCTCATTTCCCTTCTTATTTCGGACAGTGTGAAACTTTCTTTCATATTAATGAATTGAGTTTCGATGAAATCAGAATGGCTTTTAGACGGGAAAATGGCCGTTTTGTAGATTGTAAATAAATTTTTCTATGAATAATTTGTCAATGCACATATTGGATATTGTACAAAATTCAATTCGTGCTGAAGCTTCCAATATAGAACTTCTAGTTCATGAGGATATAGATAATGATAGATTAATAATAAAAGTATCAGATAATGGGAAAGGAATGACTCCTGAACAAGTTAAAAAGTTGAAGGATCCTTTCTTTACGTCTAGGACTACTCGAAGAGTGGGTTTAGGAATTCCTTTATTGACACAGACTGCCGAACAAACAGGTGGAAGTGTCGTAGTAACCTCTGAATTAGGAAAAGGAACTATTACTAAAGCTGTTTTTAGTTATTCTAATATAGATCGTCCTCCTATGGGGCCTTTAGGAAATTCAGTGACTTTATTGGCGACAGCCAATCCTGAAATAAATTTTACTTTTATTTATAAATTTAAGTCTTTAGAATATCGTTTTAATAATTTACAGGTTAGTGAAATTTTAGGAGAAATATCTATTAATAGTCCTTCTATTTTCAAGTATATTAATGAGATGATTTCTGAAAATATTAATATGCTTAAAACTACTTAATTTTAGGGTTTTTTTACTACATTTGTCAACATTATCATTAAAGAAACATATTTATAAAAATAGAACAATAAATACTAACTTTTTAATACAATCCTATGAATAAAATTAAATCTCTAGATGACCTCCGTAAAATGAAGGAAATTCTAGTCTCTGAAATGGATTTAAGGGAAAAAGGCAATGATGCTGAAAAACTTATCCAGATTAAAGTGGCTATGGCGACGTGCGGTATTGCCGCCGGTGCTAGACCTATTATGAATCATCTTATTGACTTGATAGATAAAAAAAATATATCCGCGGTGGTAACACAAACAGGATGTATGGGCTACTGCTATGCAGAACCTACTATCGAGGTTACAAAGCCAGGTGAAGAACCTATAGTTTTCGGTTATGTAGATGATAAGAAGGCAGAGGAAATCGTTAACAAGTATATCCTGAATGGTGAACTAGTAGAGGGTATAATTCCAGTTAATTATAAATCAATTAATAAAGATAAAAATTAGGTCGGTATGGCAAAATATAAAATGTTTGTGCTCGTGTGTGGAGGTACAAGTTGTAGAGCCTCAGATAGTGCACTCTTAGCGAAAAATTTAAAAGAAGAAATTAAAAAAGCAGGGATGGAAAATGACGCTCAAGTAGTAATTACTGGGTGTTTTGGTTTTTGTGAAAAAGGCCCAATTGTTAAAATCCTTCCTGATAATACATTCTATACAGAGGTTAAACCTCGGGATGCAGAAATTATTGTAAAAGAACATATTGTAAAAGGTAGAAAAGTTAAGAGATTATTATATGAAGTTCCTGGTACTAAAGAACACGTAAGTGATTCTAAGCATATGAATTTCTATAAAAAGCAAATACGTATTGCTCTTAGGAATTGTGGTTTCATTAACCCGGAAAATATAGATGAATATATAGCTAGAGATGGTTATTCTGCTTTAGCAAAAGTGCTTCAAGGTACTCCTAAAGAAACTGTAGAAGTAGTTAAGAAATCTGGTCTTAAAGGTAGAGGTGGAGCTGGATTTCCTACTGGTCTAAAATGGGAATTTGCATCTAAATATTCTGCTGATCAAAAATATGTAGTATGTAATGCAGATGAAGGTGACCCTGGTGCTTTTATGGATCGTTCTATCTTAGAATCCGATCCTAATTCAGTACTTGAAGCAATGGCTATTTGTGGTTATTGTATCGGTGCTTCTAAAGGTCTTATTTATATACGTGCTGAGTACCCATTAGCTATTAAACGTATATCTATTGCTATAAAACAAGCTCGTGAATATGGACTGTTAGGAAAGAATATTTTAAGTCAAGGTTTTGATTTTGATATTACTCTTCGTTATGGTGCTGGTGCATTCGTTTGTGGTGAAGAAACAGCTTTAATCCATTCTATGGAAGGTAAGAGAGGTGAACCTACTATTAAACCTCCATTTCCTGCTGAAAGTGGTTATTTAGGAAAACCTACTAATGTTAATAATGTAGAAACATTAGCTAATATTCCTGCTATTATTTTAAAAGGTGCTGATTGGTTTAGATCTATAGGTACTGAAAAATCTCCAGGTACTAAAGTATTTGCATTGGCTGGTAAAATAAATAATGTAGGTCTTATCGAAGTTCCATTAGGAACTACTTTAAGAGAAGTTATTTTTGAAATCGGTGGTGGTATTAAAAATGGTAAAAAATTCAAAGCTGTTCAGACTGGTGGCCCTTCTGGTGGTTGTCTTTCGGAAAAAGACTTAGACCTTCCTATCGATTATGATAATTTAACTGCTGCTGGTTCTATTATGGGATCAGGTGGTATGATCGTAATGGATGAAGATGACTGCATGGTTTCTATAGCTAGATTCTATCTTCAGTTTACTGTAGAAGAATCATGTGGTAAATGTGTTCCTTGTCGTATAGGTAACAAACGTTTACTAGAAATTCTAGATAAGATAATAGATGGTAAAGGTGAAATGAAAGATATTGATACTCTTAGAAACTTAAGTGCTGTAATTAAAGATACTGCTCTTTGTGGTTTGGGTCAAGGTTCCCCTAATCCTGTATTATCTACATTAAATAATTTCTATGATGAGTATGTAGCTCATATCGTAGACAAAAGATGTCCTGCTCATAGATGTAAAGCTATGAGAGTATTTAAAATAGATCCTGATAAATGTAAAGGCTGTACAGCTTGTGCAAGAGCATGCCCAGTAGGAGCTATTTCTGGTACTGTTAAGCATCCTCATGTTATTGATAATGATAAATGTATCAAATGTGGTACTTGTGTAGAAAAATGTAAATTTAATGCTATTAGCATATTATAATAGAAATTATGGAGAAAATAAAATTAACTATAGATAATAACGAAATAGAAGTAGAAAAAGGAACTACGATCCTTAAAGCTGCTAAAAGTATTGGAATAGATATACCAGCACTTTGTTATATGAAATTGGATGATATGAATATTGAAAATCGTCCAGGTGCATGTGGTATTTGTGTCGTAGAAGTCGAAGGTAGGAGAAATCTTGCTCGTTCATGTGTCACTGTTTGTATGCCTAAAATGGTAATACATACTCATACAATGAGAGTGATAAATGCTCGTAGAATAATTATGGAATTAATTCTTTCTGATCACCCTAAAGACTGTTTGACATGTCCTAAGAATGGTCAATGTGAATTACAAGATATGGCAGCCAGATTAGGTGTTAGAGAAATTTCTGTAGCCAAAGAAAATTGTACTATGTCTGTATATCCTAAAGATGTATCTCCATCTATTATCAGAGATATGGATAAATGTATCATGTGTCGTCGTTGTGAGACGATGTGTAATGAAGTTCAGACTGTAGGAGCTATTTCTGCTGTCGGAAGAGGTTTTAATGCTGTAGTATCTACTCCTTTTATAAAAGATTTAATTTCTACTGACTGTACTTTCTGTGGACAATGTGTGGCTGTATGTCCTACGGGTGCTCTTTCTGAAGTAGATCATACTTCTAATGTAATTAAAGCTCTTACTGATCCTTCTAAGACTGTAGTCGTTCAAACAGCTCCTGCTGTTCGTGCTGCTTTAGGTGAGGAATTTGGTTTAGAAGCTGGCACACTTGTTACTGGTAGAATGGCTGCTGCTTTAAGAAGATTAGGTTTTGATAAAGTATTCGATACTGATTTCGCAGCTGACCTTACTATTATGGAAGAAGGTTCAGAATTACTAGATAGATTAAGTAGATTCTTGAAAGGTGATAAAACTGTTAAACTTCCTATTACTACTTCTTGTTGTCCTGCATGGGTTAATTTCTTTGAACATAATTATTCAGATATGCTTGATGTTCCTTCATCAGCTAAATCTCCACAACAAATGTTCGGAGCTATTGCTAAATCTTACTTCGCTGAATTAATGAAAATAGATAGAAAAGATTTGGTAGTAGTGTCAGTTATGCCATGTTTAGCTAAAAAATATGAGTGCCAGAGAGATGAATTTAAGGTAGATGGTAATCCAGATGTCGATTTTTCTATTTCTACTAGAGAATTAGCTGCACTGATTAAGTTAGCTAATATAGATTTCGTAAATCTTCCTGATGAAGATTTCGATGCTCCTCTTGGTGAATCTACTGGTGCTGGTGTTATTTTCGGTGCTACTGGTGGTGTTATAGAAGCCGCAGTTAGAACAGCTTATGAACTTTATACTGGTAAACATTTGAAAAATATAGATTTTAAAGAACTTAGAGGTATAGAAGGTATTAGACATGCATCTATCGATTTCGATGGAACTATGATCAATATAGGTGTTGCTTATTCTTTAGGTAATGCTCGTAAACTTATGGATGGTGTGAAGTCTGGCAAATATAATTTCCACGCTATTGAAATCATGGCTTGTCCTGGTGGATGTATCGGTGGTGCTGGTCAGCCTTATCATCATGGAGATTCTAAGATATTAAAAGCTCGTTTAGCAGCTATATATCGTGAAGATGCTAATAAGACTCTTCGTAAATCTCATGAAAATCCTTATATCATTAAATTATATGAGGAATATCTAGGTCATCCACTAAGTGAAAGATCTCATCGTTTGTTGCATACTACTTATTTTGATAAACACGAATTATAATATTATGGCTAAAATAGAATTACAAAAATGTCAAATCGAAAAAATTGCAGAAATCTGTAAGGAATTCGATAATAAAGAAGGTGACCTAATTAACGTTTTACATAAAGTTCAAGGTGCATTTGGATATCTTCCTGAAGAAGTACAACGTGAAATAGCTAAACACTTAAATATTCCAGTTTCTAAAGTATATGGTGTAGTTACTTTCTATTCTTTCTTTACTATGACACCTAAAGGCAAACATAGTATATCTGTTTGTTTAGGTACTGCTTGTTATGTTCGTGGTGCTGAAGGTATCTTAGATGAAGTTAAAAAAGAATTAGGAATCGATGTAGGTGGAGTAACTGATGATGGTCAGTTCTCATTAGACTGTCTGCGTTGTATTGGAGCATGTGGTTTAGCACCAGTTATGCTTATTGATGAAAAAGTATATGGTAGATTAGTACCAGATATGATACCTGATATTTTATCTAAGTACAAAGACTAATTGTTTATATTTTTAGTTTAAAATATTAGATATAATAATAAGAGAGTGACGCTTATCGGTGTCACTCTTTTTTTTATTATCTTTGCAGACTAAATAAAATAAAGATGTCAGCAGAAACTAAATTATTAGATAAGGTATTAGGTCTTAAAATTAAATTTGAGTCATTATCTACACAACTTTCTGATTCGGGTGTAATGAATGATATGAAAAAATATGTACAATTAAATAAAGAGTACAAGGAATTAGAGCCTATTATCGCTAAAGGAGAAGAGTATCGTAAGATGATGGAAGATTATAAAGGAGCTAAAGATATTCTTAAAAATGAGAAAGACGAAGAGTTACGAGATATGGCTAAGGAAGAAGTATATGATATTGATTCTAAAATTCCTATTATTGAAGAAGAGATTAAACTTTTATTGATACCTAAGGATCCTCAAGATGACAAGAATGCTCTTATTGAAATTAGAGGTGGAGCAGGAGGAGATGAAGCTGCTATATTTGCTGGTGATTTATTTAGAATGTATGCAAAATACTGTGAGATGAAAAAGTGGAAAATTGAAATTACTAATCAGAATGAAGGTGCTTCTGGCGGATTCAAAGAATTAGTTTGTTCAGTAAAAGGTAAGGGAGCTTATGGTATTTTAAAATATGAAAGTGGGGTACATAGAGTTCAGAGAGTTCCTCAAACAGAAACACAAGGTAGAGTCCATACATCTGCGGCTTCTATTGTAGTTTTGCCAGAGGCAGAGGAATTCGATATAGAATTAAATATGAGTGATGTTAGAAAAGATACTTATTGTTCTTCTGGTCCTGGTGGACAATCAGTAAATACTACATATTCAGCAGTAAGATTGACACATATTCCATCAGGTATAGTCGTTCAGTGTCAAGACCAAAAATCCCAGATTAAGAATTTTGATAAAGCTTTTCAGGAATTAAGAACGCGTCTGTATAATTTCGAATACGAAAAATATTTGAATGAGATGTCTAAAAAGAGGAAAACTATGGTAGTTACTGGTGACCGTTCAGCTAAGATTCGTACATACAATTATCCTCAATCTAGGGTAACAGATCATAGAATTAATTATTCTATGCATAATCTTCCTTCATTTATGGATGGAAATATTCAAGAAATGATAGATGCTTTAATCGTAGCAGAAAATGCTGAACGTCTAACTAGTGAAAATTAATAAAGAATAGAAATTATAATAATTAAAGATGTTATTTATAAATGCTGTTCTTTACTAAGAAGATATCCACCCTCATCACCACCCTCAGGACCCAATTCTATAATATTATCAGCAGCTGCTATGATGTATGGATTATGTTCTACGACTATAATAGTATGTCCCCTTTTAATCAAAGAATGGAAGGATGATATCAGTTTACTAATATCATCGAAGTGAAGACCTGTAGTAGGTTCATCGAAAATAAATAATATCTGTTTATCTACAGTGTAAGAATTCTTTTCAGAATGTCCTTTTCCTAAAAAAGATGCAAGTTTTATTCTCTGACTTTCACCACCTGATAGTGTATCACTACTCTGTCCTAATTTAATATAGTTAAGGCCTACAGATTTTAGAGGATTTAAACTTTCAGCTATTTTTTGAGATGTTTTATCAGGTGAAGAACTAAAGAAATCTGAAGCTTCATCTACTGTCATATTTAGAATTTCTGATATATCTTTACCTTGAAATTTAACTTCTAGAATATCTGGTTTAAATCTTTTACCATTACAAGCTTCGCAGGGTATTATAATATCAGCCATGAATTGCATAGGAATATGTATTATGCCTTCACCCTTACATTCTGGACAACGCCCTCCTTCGATATTAAAGGAGAAGTGAGAACGACCATACCCATTTAATTTGGCATAAGGCTGTTGAGAAAATAAATCTCTAATATCATCATATATTTTAAGATATGTAGCGGGGTTAGAACGAGAACTTTTTCCAATAGGATTTTGGTCTATATATTCTATGCTAGAAATGTCAGATAGATTTCCAGTAAGTTCTTTATAAATCCCTGGTCTAGGGCCTATACTATTAATATGTCTATTAAGAGCCGGATATAAAATATCTCCGACTAAAGTAGATTTTCCAGATCCACTGACTCCTATAACTGCTGTCATGATACCTAAAGGAAACTTAACATTTATATTCTTAAGATTATTTTCACGTGCTCCTATTAATTCAATATATCTATTAGAAGTCTTTTTTACATTAGAAATTTTAATAGTCTTTTCACCAGAAAGATATTTCAAAGTTAATGAATTAGGCCATTTCTTTTCTAATGACTTTATATCATTAGTTAAACTACCTTCAAAGACTATTTGACCACCAAATTGTCCGGCATATGGGCCTATATCTATAAGATAATCAGCTGCTTTCATGATTTCCTCATCATGTTCTACTACTATAACAGTATTACCCATATCTCTTAGATGTTTTATTACAGAGATTAATTTAGCAGTATCTCTAGAGTGTAATCCTATACTAGGTTCATCTAAAATATACATAGAACCAGTAAGACTATTTCCTAAAGAAGAAACTAAGTTTATTCTTTGACTTTCTCCACCACTTAAAGTCCTAGATGGTCTATTTAAATTAAGATAAGATAATCCCACATCTATAATGCAGTCTAATCGAATATTAATTTCTTTTAAGGCTTTGCTAGCAATTTTTTTATCATAGTCGTCAAGATTTAAATTATTAAAGAACTTTTTAAGATCTTTAATACTCATAGTAAGTAATTCGACTATATTTTTATCACCCACTTTAACATATAAAGATTCTTTACGAAGTCTACCTCCTTTACATTCAGGACAAATAGTTTTTCCGGAATAACGACTAATCATATAACGGTTCTGAATCTTATATTTCTTTTCTTCCAGATGTTGAAAAAAAGGAGTAATACCACAGAAAAGTTCATTTCCTTCCCATATCAATTTTTTATGTTCAGCAGTTAAATCTATGTAAGGAGTGTGGATAGATATGCCTAGTTTAGAAGCAGCTAAAATTAGTTCGTTCTTTAACTTAGACATTATTTTCCCATTCCAACAAGCTATACATCCTTCATATATAGATAATGTAGGGTCAGGAATCACTAAAGATTCATCTATACCTACTATTTTACCATAACCACCACATACAGGACATGCTCCTAAAGGATTATTAAAATTAAATAAATGGTTTTCAGGTTTCCCAAATTCCATATCATCTTCTTCGAAAAGAGATGAGAATTTTTTTATGTTATTATTCGTAACACAGAGTATCTTACCATTACCTTTTTCAAAAGCAGTTCTAACAGAGTCTAATATACGAGTATCACAGTCTTCATCATCTTTTAGTAATATTCTATCTATCAGTAGATAAACATATCTGGAAGATAAAGAACCTATTTTAGGGATAATATCTTTTATCTTGGCTATTTCTCCTATAGCAGTATGTCCGTTAGCTTTATCAATAGAGACATTATCTTTAATAATATTATCATAAATCATAACTCTAGAAAATCCAGATTCTTGTAATTCTAGAAATCTTTCAATTCTATATGATTCTTCTTTCCATTTAATATCGCTGAGAAGATATAAAATTTCACCTCTTTTTATTTTAGAAAGATAAGAGGTGACAGTATTAATATCATCACATTTAACTTCTTTTCCGCTAATAGGAGAATAAGTCTTTCCTATTTTAGAAAATAATAATCTTAAATAGTCATAGATTTCAGTAGTAGAACCTACAGTAGAACGAATATTTCTAGTATTTACTTTTTGCTCGATAGCAATAGCAGGAGGAATGCCTGATATATCATCTACATCAGGTTTAGTCAATCTTCCTATAAACTGTCTAGCAAAAGATGAAATGCTTTCAGCAAAACGTCTCTGTCCTTCGGCAAATAATGTGTCGAAAGCTAATGATGATTTCCCTGAACCAGATACTCCAGTAATCACTATGAATTTATCTCTAGGAATAGATAAGCTAATATTTTTTAAATTATTAACTCTGGCGCCTTTTATTTTTATAAATTTTTTATCGTTCATTAAATTCTAACATATCAAATTGTAAATTTGATTTTTTTATTTTCTCACTTTAGATATAGAAACTACACCTTTTATTTTTTTCAATTCTCTCATAATATTATCTAGATATTCATTATCCTTTATTTCAATCTTTAACAATACAGAAAATAAAAGTTCATGCTTTCTTCTCTGTTTAGTAATTTTTGATTTATAAAGATTAACCTTCAGTTCAGTCATTAAGTCAAGTGTATCCTGATAAACATAAGCTTCATCTATTATTACATTAAGAGTGATGGCTAGATTATGAAGATTATCTTCTTTTTTCCATTTAATTTTCTGAATTCTATAAGGATATTTTTCAATTAATCTAGCTGCATTAGGGCATGACATCTTATGAATTTTTATACCTTTTCTAATAGTTACAAATCCAAAAACATCATCACCATAAATCGGGTTACAACATTTAGCAAAAGAATAATCTACATTAGCTAGTTTTCCATCTAAACTTATATGATTTCCATAAGAATCATCTGTGCTTTCTGCTGGCTTATCAGTATCATTATCTTTAGAATGATATTTTTTAGATGTTTCTAATTTCTCATTTTTCTGTTTTGTTAATAATGATTCTTTTTTAGTAAGATAAGTTTTAATATCTCCTAAATCAATCGTTTCATTACCTATTTCAGCAAAAAATTCATTAATAGTAGTCTTCTTATATTTTTTACACAAAAGAGCTAAATCCTCATCAGTAAATTCAAGTTTCCAATTCTTTAATCGACGATCAAGCATTTCTTTACCGATGTTAGCAGTTTTACTATTTCCCTCTTTTATATTTTGTTTTATCTTATTTCTGGCTTTAGAAGTAGTAACAAAATTAAGCCAATCAGGATTTACTTTTCTCTGATTTTTATTTCTTAAAATCTCTACCGTCTGACCAGTTTTGAGTTTTTCACGAATAGATACTATTTTACCATCTATTTTTCCGCCTATACAGCTGAGTCCTAAATTTGTATGAATAGCAAAAGCATAATCAAGAACACATGAACCAGCTTTTAATCTTTTTAATTCTCCCACAGGAGTATATACTAATACTTCTTCATTTAAGAAACGAGAAATATGTTTATAACCACTTTTCTCATTACTCTGCATTACTTCTTTTACCTTATTTAACCATTCTGATAAAAGGTCAGAAGATTTAACTCCTTTATAAGCCCAGTGAGCAGCATGTCCATTTTCTGCTACGAAATCCATGCGACAGCTACGAATCTGAACTTCTATAGTTTCATTATGAGGAGTGATTACAGTAGTATGAAGAGATTCATATCCATTAGGTTTAGGGTGGGAAAGCCAGTCTCTTAATCTTTCAGCTATAGGTGTGTTTTTAGAGGTGACTATAGAGTAAACTTTCCAACACAGATCTTTTTCTTCTTCTTTATCACAGTCTATTATTACACGAATAGCAAAAATGTCTTTTATTTCTTCGAACTTAATATCTTGTTTTAATAATTTCTTATATATAGAATAAGGAGCTTTAGTTCTACTTTTTATTTCAGCATGAATATTTTCTTCTTCTAAAGTTTTCTTTAAAGGTTCTACGAAAGAGGAAATTAAATTCTCTCTTTCATTTTTAGTCATTTTAAGTTTATTACAGATTTTTCTATATTGAACGGGTTCACTATAGGAAAAATATATCTGTTCTAATTCCGACTTTAAATTATATAAACCTAACTGATGAGCTATAGGAATATATAATAATATAGTTTCACTAATTTTTTTCTTTTGAGAACTTTCTGGTAGCAGATAGATGTTTCTCATTACATCTAATCTATCAGCTAATTTTATAATAGTAACTCGAGGGTCTGTAGAATATGAAATAATTAATTTCTTATAATTATCAGCTTCTAGTTTAGTATCCTTAGGATTAATGGCAGCTATTTTATTTAAACTAATGGCCATTTCCATAACTTTATCAGAAAAATAATTTTTAGGAATACTATTTAATATATCAGGATTAAAGCGTATAGATTCATGTAAGAAAACAGCTATAACAGATTCTGCATCTAATCCGATGTCCTCTGTTAATATTTTAACCACATTTAAAGGATGTTCTAAAAATGGATGTCCGTTTTCTCTAAATTTTCCTTCTAGAGCTTGTTTAGATAATGTGTAAGTAAAAAAAATCTGGTCCTGTATTTCTGGAGAGAAATTTGACATGATTTTTTCTATTTCATGTTTGTAATTTTTCATTTTTATGGACGGAGTTTCTTTAATTCATACATTTCATCACGATAATGTGCCGCAGAAATGAAATCCTGTGCTTTAGCTGCTTTTTCCATATTTGCTTTAGCCGCAGTAATCGCTTTACCTAATTCGTTGGGACTCATTTTGGATATTATCGGTTCATCTGCAAGGTAAGAAATTTCTTTCTTTCCAGTTTTATATTTGCTAGAGGATTTATTAAGAATATTAACAGTAGTAGTCTCTATCTGTTTAGGAGTAATGTTATGTTCTTTATTATAGTTTTGTTGTTTTTCTCTTCTCCTATTGGTTTCATCTATAGTAAGTTTCATGGAATTAGTAATGCGATCAGCATACATTATAACTAGACCATGGAGGTTTCTAGCAGCACGTCCAGCCGTTTGAGTTAAAGCCTTTTCAGATCTTAAAAATCCTTCTTTATCAGCATCTAAAATAGCCACTAAAGAAACGGCAGGAATATCTAAGCCTTCTCTCAGTAAATTAACACCTACGAGTACATCGAATCTACCTATTTTAAAATCTTCTATAATTTCTACACGTTCCATAGTATCTACACCAGAGTGAATATATCTAGTACGAACACCTCTTTTAGTTAAGAATTTTTCTAAATCTTCAGCCATTATTTTTGTTAGCGTAGTAATTAAAACTCTTTCATCTTTTTCAGAACGTATATTTATTTCTTCTAGTAAATTGTCTATTTGATTTTTAGTAGATCTAACTTCAATAGGAGGATCAAGCAGTCCAGTAGGCCTGACGATTTGTTCTACTATAAGACCTTCAGATACTTCTAATTCGTAAGGGCTAGGTGTAGCACTGACAAATACTCTTTGATTAATAATATTTTCGAATTCATCAAATTTGAGAGGGCGGTTATCAGCTGCAGCTGGTAATCTGAACCCATAATTAATAAGATTTTCTTTTCTAGCTCTATCACCACCATACATAGCTTTTACTTGAGGGATAGTGACATGGCTTTCGTCTATGAAAGTAATGAAACTTTTATCAAAGTAATCGATTAAGCAAAAAGGTCTTTTACCAGCTTCTCTGCCATCGAAGTATCTAGAATAGTTTTCAATACCTGAACAATATCCTACTTCTTTCATCATTTCTAAGTCATATTCTACACGTTTCTTTAATCTGTTGGCTTCATGTACTTTTCCTATCTCCATAAAGAAATCATATTGTTTCTTTAAATCATCTTGAATATATTTTACTGAATTAGCAGTTCGTTCTTTAGTAGTATTAAAGTTTTTAGCAGGATAAATAGTTATTTCGTCTAATTTACTAGTGGTAGTCCCTATAATAGGATCTATTAATTCGATAGAATCTATCTCGTCACCGAAAAACATGATACGACAGCCATCATCTCCATATGCTAAGAAAACATCTACACTATCGCCGTTTACTCGGAAACTTCCTCTTTTAAACTCTACATCATTTCTTGTATAAAGAGCATCTACTAATTTGAATAATAAATCAGTTCTACTCATGTTATCTCCTACTTTAATACTTGTAGTGTTTTCGTGAAAGTCAGCGGGATTACCTATGCCATAAATACATGATACTGAGGAAATTACTATAACATCTTTTCTACCAGATAATAGAGAAGAAGAAGCACTTAATCTAAGTTTTTCTATCTCATCATTTATACTTAAATCTTTTTCAATATAAGTATCTGAGGTAGGTAAATATGCTTCTGGCTGATAATAATCATAATATGATACAAAATATTCTACAGCGTTATCGGGAAAGTATGATTTAAATTCTGAATATAGCTGGGCGGCTAAAGTTTTATTATGACTTAAAATTAATGCAGGACGCTGAAGACGTTCTATTACTTTAGCCATGGTAAAAGTTTTACCAGAACCAGTAACACCTAATAAAGTTACTGCTTTAGAGTTGTAATTTAAAGCATCAGAAATTTCCTTGATGGCTTCAGGTTGATCTCCTGTAGGTTTGTATTTAGAATGTATTTTAAATTTCTTCATTTCTTATTTTTGCATTAGTAGTATTTAATCTTACTATTCTTTAAACTATTTTTTATAAATTTTATTAAATTAATAAAATAAGATTATTAAACACTAAATAATTTTCCCTAGCACTAAATTTTACTAAAGCATCGTAACGAAATAAAATATTAAAAGTGTACGTTTTTTTAATATTTCAAAATTTATCAAATTTATATCATCAGTAGTTTTATTTGTATGTTTAGTAAATCCAGAAGTAAATAATAATGATGGAATTCCTTCATTTATAAAAGAGGATTGATCTGAAAGTTTATATACTAATTTTGTGAAATTTTTACTACTATAAAAAGTATAATCTATGTCTAATCCTAGATTATAGAAATTATTACATACATGAATTTTGCCACGATCTCTTTTTTTTAAAGATTTTTCACCTAAAATTACAATATAATCATCTATTCCTTTATGTATTGGTTCTAAAGTGGATCCTAATTGATCTATATTTATTTCACAAATAATTTTTTTCTTATCTAATTTAAGATTTTTTACAAAATTAATGGATCCTGCCATACTTATTTCTTTAGCATCAAAAGCACAAAAAATAATATTTTTATCTGGTCCCATTTTAGCTTTGTACATAGAACCGAACATATCTGCTATATTTAGAAGAGCAGTTACTCCAGAAGCATTGGCGTCAGCCCCATTATATACAAATCCATTTAAGGCTCCTATATTATCATAATGTGCACTAATGATAACATATTCGTCTGATTTTACTAGTGCTGGGATATATCCGATGATGTTTTTGGCTCTAAGGGTTTTAGCCATAAAAGGATGGAAAAATGAATCACTTTCAAATTCTTGGAGACCATATTTTTTGAATTTCCTTTGTATATAAAATGCTACCATCTCATTTTCTAAACTACCTGTAGATCTTCCTCGACAACAGTCATCTGCTAAAAAACTCAAAATTCTTTTCTGCTTGGCCGTATAAATTATGTCCTCATACATAGTGTATGGACCCAGATTTCGATTATTAGTATTTTGTGAATTAGTGTTTTGTGAAAATAGATTTAATGGTAAAAGACACCAAAAAATTAGAAAAGCATAAACGTATGGCATTGAAATTGATAAAATTAAATTGTTTGCACTATCTTTGAGAATTCAAAATTAAACTAATTTAATGAGATATAAAAAAACTTTACATATAGTTCTGATAGCTATTACACTTTGTTTGTTTTCGTTTCAGATTAAAGCTCAATATAATATTGATAGATTCTTCTATAGAGGTAGACAATTTCTTATAGAAGGGCGTTATGCTAATGCAATAGATAATTTTAATTTATTAATTAGAATAGATGATACATTATATGAAGCTTATTTCTTTAGAGGTATAGCGAAATATAATTTAGGTGATTATGTAGGTGCTGAACGTGACTTTAATGCTACGCTGAAAATAAATCCTATTTATACTCCTGCTTATCATTATCGTGCTATTGCGCTTAGTCAATCAGGGAAATATAATAAAGCTCTAGATGATTTAAAAGAGGCTGTGGATTTGCGGCCTGGCGATAATGGTCTTTATTTTAGTAGAGGAATTACATATTTTTTATCTCAACAGTTCAGATTAGCTATTAAAGATTTTAATAGATTTATCTATATGGAACCTGATGAACCTGATGCTTATCTTAATAGGGGAGCTTCTTATTTATTTCTAGGTGATACTTTAAAAGCTTTGAATGATTATGATAAAGCTATTTCTCTTAGTAATTTATCGCCTGAAGGGTATATTAGACGTTCTAGAGTGTTTATGCTGCAGTCTAAGCATGATGAGGCTATAAAGGATTTGAATCAAGCTATTATATTAGATTCTACTAATACTTTGGCTTATTTTAATAGAGCATTAATGCAATATCAGATTAAAAAAATTCCCGAAGCATTAGCCGATTTGAATACAGTTATAAAAATAGATCCTTATAATGCGTTGACTTTTTACAATAGGGCTTTGATTCGTGCTCAGATAGGTGATTATGAAAATGCTTTAGTGGATTATGATAAAGTATTGGAGATTAATCCACAAAATGTGCTGGCTTATTATAATAGAGCTTCGTTGTTTGTAGAAATGGGTAGATATAGAGATGCTATGGATGATTATTCTCAAGCTATTAATCTTTATCCTGATTTTGCGAAAGCTTATTTTAACAGATCTTTTGTAAAAAATAAATTAGGCCGATATACTTCTGCTAAAACTGACTATAATATAGCACAGAATAAGCTGAAAAAATATAAGGATATTACTTCTGATAGTTTAAGCAATAAATCTTTTGCTGATACTACTAAGAAATATAATAGCTTATTGGCTTTAGATGCTGATTTTGCTAAGAAAGAATTTAATGAAGAATTACTTCAGTATAAGAATGTAGATATTAGGTTGAAACCTCTTTTTAAATTTGTTTTGGGTGATTCTGATAGAGGCTTTATAGCTTTAGAAAAAACTTATACTAGTACTAAACTTGATAGTTTTTATAAAGAAATCCCTTTAGATATTAGATTATCGGCAGAGAAATCCACTAATAAAAAGGTGAATAATTATAAACTTTTGGAGGCCGTAAATCGATCTATTCGTAAGGATACTACTGATGATAAATTATTTGCTAAAGCATTACTAGAGACTGATAATAAACAATTTAATGAAGCTCTTAATTGTTATAATGAAGCTATTCGTAGAGATCCTAATGAAGTATTTTATTACTTAAATCGTTCAGCTCTTCAGTATGATATGATCGAGTTTATTTCTATGATGGGTTCAAATGTTCAAGTATTAACATTGGATAATAAAGGAGTTACTAGAGCTAGAGTAGAAGATAATAATAGATCTTATGATTATTCTGCAGCTATTATGGATATGAGGAAAGCAGTAGAATTATATCCTAATTTTCCATATATCTATTATAATTTAGGAAATTTATATTGTATGTCTGATGACCTTCCTGAGGCTATTAGACAATATACTAAAGCATTGGAACTTTACCCGAATATAGCAGAAGCTTATTATAATAGAGGTTTAATTCTCATTTATTTAAAGGATAAAGAAAAAGGCTGTATGGATATCAGTAAAGCAGGGGAGTTAGGAATCTCTGAAGCTTATAGTGTTATTAAGAAATATTGTAAATAGAAGATTTTTAGCTGATGCCAATATTATTTTTTCTTCTTTTCATCTATAAGGCGTTGTTTTCTTGAAGGACGTAAGCGAGAAGAGGCTATTACTATAGCTTGATCACGTGCTATATATTTAATAGCTATAAGATTTAAAATAAGACAAACTATAGGGAAGATCGCAGTGAATGAATAATGCATATCTGAAGTTCTGCTTAAATATTTTACTATAATCCATACTTGGAATCCTAAAAGAATAATAATATTAATAGTAGTTATTCGCATTTGCAAAATTCTATTTTTAAATGAAAAAATAGTGATACCTGTAAGAATTAAAGTCACTAATAGTAATATAGTAGTAGGATAATATTCGAAATAATAAATTACCACTTTACTATCAATAAATGTAATCATTGGATAAAATATCATAGAAAATAATAATCCGAATGCTACTGTTAGGAACAATGTTTGTATTCTTTGAATCATAATATTTGCTTTATCGTTAAATATAAGGATAACAGCAACAAAAGTATAAAAAATTTTGTAATTTTGAATATTAAAAATATAAGATCATGACAAGAATAGCAGAATCAGAATTAATATTAAATAGTGATGGATCGGTGTTTCATATTCATATGAAACCAGAAGAATTGGCAGATATAGTATTATTAGTAGGAGATCCTGGTAGAGCTAAATTAGTTTCTAGCCTTTTAAATGATATCGAATTTTTACATGAATCACGTGAGTTTGTATCATCTACTGGTACATTTAATGGTAAAAGAATGACTGTTTTATCTACAGGTATAGGCTGTGATAATATAGATATAGTAATGAATGAATTAGATGCTTTAGCAAATATTGATTTTCAAACTAGAGAAGTGAAGAAAGAGCATAGAACTCTTACTATTTTAAGGTTTGGTACTACCGGTTCTATTCAGCCTGAAATAAAATTAGGAGACTTAATTTTTTCTCATATTTCTATAGGATGTGATGGCCTTATGAATTGGTATGCGAATAGAGAGAAAGTCACTATGTCTGATTTTGAAGATTCTTTTATGAAACATGTAGGCTGGACTAAATATCTTCCAGTTCCTTATTTCGTTAAAGCAAGTGATCGTCTTATAGAGCTTTTCGATAAAGAAACTGTTAAAGGCATGACTATTTCAGCTTCAGGTTTTTATGGACCTCAGGGTCGTGTATTAAGAATGCCATTAGCTATTCCAGATATGATAGAAAAATTTGAAAGCTATAGACATAAAGGATGGAAGATTACTAATTTTGAAATGGAAGGATCTGCTATTGCTGGTATAGCAGGACATTTAGGTCATGATGCTGGTACTGTTTGTTTAGTTATCGCTAACAGATATGCGAAAGGATCTAATCCAGACTATAAAGATATTATTAATAAATCCATCTTATATATTTTAGATAAATTATCAACTTTATAAGATTTTTAGAATTATAAGCGTATGAGTGTAGATAATGAATTATTATCATTAGTCAAATTATTTGATGATACTGATCAATATGTGATTAGTGCCGTAAATGAGAGGATGTTAAATCGAGGTGAATCTGTTATAGATGATTTAGGAACTATTTTTTACAAAGCTAAGTCTGACGAAGAAAAGGACTATATAGCTGAAAAGATATCTTTTCTTTCTACTGAGTTTACTCTTAATGACTTAGCTGAAGAAATATCTAATGATTATTCTGATCTTAAACGAGGGCTTTTTCTAATAACTAAATTGATTCTTGTAGATTTAGAAGAGTATTCCTTTGATAAAAAAGTATATCTCTTACTAACTGATATGCATAAAGAACTCCGAGACAGTATGACTGCTATGGAGAAAGTCGGTATATTTAATCATATATTTTATGAAAGATTAGGTTTTATTTCTAAGGATTATCCATTAGATGATGTTCATGCTGTTAATATTTTCCACACATTAAATACAAAAAAAGGGACTCAAATAGCCATGTCTTTAGTCTATTATTTATTGGCTAGAAACTGTGGTTTAGATATTTACCCTATATGTTTCCAGGGCGGTTTTGCTCCAGCATACGTCGAAAATGGTAATATCCTTTTTTATATAGATGTTATAAAAGATGGTGATATATTTTCTAAAGAAAAGTTATTACAATTTTTCCAATCTCAAGATCTAAAAATAGATGAGGATTCTATGGAAATTAGAGATGATAAAGTATTAATGACTATTTATTTAGAAACTTTATTATTTGCATATACTCAATCTGGGGAAGATGAAATTACTCGAGTAAATCTTGAAAGAGCTTTAGACCTAATGGGTGAAGAACGATTCCTTTCACGCGAGGACGATGACGAATAAAGAGAATGCTTTAATGAAAAATTAGAGCGGAAAACGAGATTCGAACTCGCGACCTTCGGCTTGGGAAGCCGATGCTCTACCAATTGAGCTATTTCCGCGTAAAATTATTGGTAAATTTTTTGCCTTACAAATATATGAATATTAATTTACATATAGCTAAAAAAATAGGGAGTAAATTAGGCTCAAATAAAAAGAGAATCAGTTCTATTAGTAATCTGATTGCTATTATTTCTATAGCTATTAGTATGTTCGTTATAGTTATCGCTGTGGTTATTTCTGATGGTTTTAAAAAAGAAATTTCCGATAAAGTAAGTGGCTTTTCTGGCGAACTTAACTTAATGTATCCGGGTACTAGAATAGGTGAAGTTAAATATCCTATAGATAAACGTTTTGATTATTTAGATGATATAAAAAATATAGATGGCGTTACTTCTATTAATGGGGTAGCATATGTTCCAGGTATGTTACAGACTTCATTAGAAGTACAAGCTGTTTTTTTTAAAGGTGTTGATTCTTTTTATGATATGTCCTTTTTTGAGAAACATCTTGTAAAAGGTCATATTCCAAATTTGAGTACAGAAAAAAGCTCTAAAGAAATATTAATATCTAAAAGGTTAGCCAAGATGTTAAATTTCGATATAGGTGATAAAATATATGCTTATTTCGTAAGTGACCAGGTAAAAGCTAGACGTTTTATTATTTCAGGAATATATTCTATTCAGTTAGAGCAGATCGATAAAACTTTAGTAGTGACTGATATTCGTCAAGTTCAACAGCTAAATAAATGGTCTAAAAATCAGGTATCAAATATAGAAATTAGATTAGATGATCAAATTTCTGATAATGAAAGAGATGAAATTAAATCGCAGATAGATAATTTAATTATTAGTTCGTCTGATGAAAATTCGGACGTGGTTTTGACTGATATTCATAAGACTTATGCACATCTTTTTGATTGGCTTGGATTACTTGATTTCAATGTAGGAGCTATTTTATTACTTATGATAATAGTAGCTGGGTTCAATATGGTTTCTAGCTTACTTATTATCCTCTTCGAAAAAATTTCTATGATAGGTTTATTAAAATCTCTGGGAATGAGAGATCGTTCTATAAGACATATTTTTATTTATCGTGGAGGTTCATTACTTGTGAAAGGAATGTTAATCGGAGATGCTATCGCTATTGTGTTTTCGATAGTTCAATATTATTTCGAGATACTTAAATTAAATCCAGTAAATTATTTCGTGGATCATGTACCTATTTACTTTAATGTTTCATCCTTTTTACTATTGAATGGTTTAGCATTTATAATCATAATGTTAATTTTAATCATCCCATCCCAATATATAGCTCGGGTATCTCCAGAAAAGACTATGCGTGTTAAGTAAGTTATTATTTAAATAGTGAGATTTTTCCTAAATCTAGGATGTGATTATTAGGTGCAGAAATACCTCGGATTATGTGGTCTTTTGACTGTTCTAAGTAAAAGTCTATAATAGAAAATCTTTCTTGATAATTATCCATTAATTTGAATACTTCAGTCGAGATTAAATGTATTCCACTGAAAGCAAGTTTTTGATAACCAGAATTTTTAAGATTCAATATTTCTTGTATGTTAAGTTTAGCTAGTTCTGGAAAAGCGGATTTTACTTCTCCTGTTTTCTCATTTATCCAAGCTCGTAGTCTCATGTCATGGTCGAAGATTAGATATCTAGAAGTAGGGCGAGGACTTACGATCAGGCAGGCTAATTCACCACGGTATTTAGCATGTAATTCATTTAAATCTATATCAGAATCAATATCGACATTATGTGCTAGGAAATAATTACAATCAAAAAAATGTGCAGCATGCTTTAATCCACCGCCGGTGTCTCTGAGCAAATCAGATTCGTCGGATAATAATATTTCTAGTGGTTGTTTTTTAAATTTGGGCTGATATTGATTTTCCACAAAATCTTTTATCATCGAAGCGAAGTGGTAGGTATTGATTATAACTCGCTGATAACCTAATTTTACCATTTTATCTAGAAGATTTTCTAGCATAGGTTTGCCATGATACTCCACTAGTGCTTTTGGCTTATTGTCTGTTAATGGTTTTAGTCGAGTTCCCATCCCTGCTGCGAAAATAAAAGCTGTTTTTTTCATAGTTCCTTTTTATGAAAATTCTTAAATACACCCCATTTTTGATGCTCGAGGTTTACATCTAAGTTATATTTTTCGTGAATGTATTTAGCTATTTTTTCTGCTGAATAAACTGAACGATGTTGTCCGCCTGTGCATCCGAAAGAAAACATGAGGTGAGTTAAATCGCGGTCAATATAATTTTTTACATGTCTGTCGACAATGGGGATAATATCATTAATCCATTGATTTACATCTTTATTTTTTTCTTGGTGGAAAAAATCTAAGACCTCTTCGTCCCAGCCATATTTGTTTTTATATTCAGGATATCTACCAGGATTTGAAACAGAACGGCAGTCGAAAACATATCCACCACCATGGCCGCTTGTATCTTCTGGTATATGATTTTTATAAGAGAAACTATAAACGTCTATGGTTAAGTGACTTTTAGTTCCTTTAATATAATATTCTTCGGAGATGGCATGCTTGTTATCTAATATATTTTCATCATTTGCAGCCTTTTTAGCCTCAGATTCAATAACTTCATTTAAAATTTTAATTAAGTATGGATATTTTTTAGAAAGAGATATAGAATCAGTGCTAATGCCATGGATAAGTTCTCCTAAGTTTTTTAATGCAAATGGTATGCTTTCTAAAAAGTGGGCTTTCTTTTCGAATTTACCTCGGAATCCATATGTTCCTAATACTTGAAGGCTTCTAAAAAGAACAAATATTTTTAAATTATTTTTAAAAGTATCGACATTATCTTTCTTAGAAATTATATTATTAGTAAAATAAGAGGGTGCTATTTTCTGTAATGCTTCTAGATATGTATTTATTAATTCATCTTTTAAATCTTGTGGAAACCGAGAACGTGCTTGCCAAATAAATGAAACTAAGTCATAATAAATAGGTCCTCGACGGCCGCCTTGATAATCTATATAATATGGCTCGCCATGATTTAACATTATGTTGCGAGCTTGGAAATCTCTATACATGAAAGTATCACAAGGGAACTCTAATAAATTTTTAGATAACTTATCGAAATCATCTTCTAATAATTGTTCATTAAAAGATGCATGGACAGTTTTTAAAAAACAATATTTAAAATAGTTTAAATCGAAAGATATCATTCTTTTATCAAAAGAAGCTTGTGGATAACAAATAGAAAAATCTAAATCTTTACCAGCATATTGAAATGCAGGAAGATACGAAATGGCTTTATTTAAAATCTTTCTTTCTATTAAATCATAATTACCATCTTCTCTTCCTTTAGCTACCATGTCGAAAATAGAAGTATCACCTACACTTGTCTGTAAGTAGATACTAAAGTCTTCATTGTGCGATAGCACAGAAGGAACTGGAAGTCCTTTAGATTCGAAATGTTTGGATATGGCCCAAAAAGCTTTATTTTCTTTTACCGAACTACCTGAGACACCTATTACATATTTAGTATCTTTTAATGTTAATCTAAAATATTTTCTATTGCTACCCGATGTAGCTATCTTTTTTATCTCGATAGGGGAATATCCGTAATATTTCTCGAATAAAGCGATAATCTCTTTCATATTATATCTATTTAAACACAAAAATAATAAAATAAAATGGTAACTTTGCTTGTTAAAACTTATAGATATGTATAATTTTTCATATTATTCCGATAAGTACCAATATATGCAAGCTAAGTCCTTATTCGACAGAGGGATGAAGGATGAAATTGCTATTTTTAATCTTTATTTTAGATCTGCCCCTGAGAATAATAACTGGGCTTTAGTATCTGGCGTAGAGGAAGTTTTAAATGCCGTTAATCATTTAGGGGATACTCCTGAAGGATTCTTCGAAAAAATTCTTCCTGGAGATGACTACAAAAATTTCCGTGAATATTTGAAAAATATCAAGTTTACAGGTAATGTTTATGCTATGAAAGAAGGTGAAATAGCCTTTGCTAATCAACCTATTATCACGATAGAAGCTCCTATTATTCAGGCTCAGCTTTTGGAAACTCCTCTTTTAAATATCATGAATCATCAGATGAGGGTGGCTACTAAAACTTCTAGAATAACCAGAGCATCTTCTAAAATAGTATATGAATTTGGTTCTAGACAATCAAACGGTCCATTAGCATCTACCTTTGGTAGTAAAGCCACATATATCGGTGGTTGTAAATACATCTCTAATGTAGTTATTGCTGCTAAATATGGAATAGAAAGTAGAGGTTCTATGGCTCATTCATATATCAATGCTTTCGGATTTGGTATAAATAATGAATATGAGGCTTTTGATAATTATATTAAATCTCATAAAGGTGAAGATATTTTATTGTTAATAGATACTTATGATACTCTTAAATGTGGTGTTAAAAACGCAATTAAAGCCTTTAAAAACAATGGGATAGATGATAGTTATTCAAATATTTATGGAGTTAGATTAGATAGTGGAGATCTTTCATATTTATCAAATAAATGTAGACAAGAATTGGATATGGCTGAATTGTGGAAGTGTAAAATAGCTGTCACTAATTCTTTAGATGAAAATCTTATTTCTGACCTTGAAAGACAAAATGCTATTATAGATATTTATGGAGTAGGGGATTCAGTAATGGCGATGAAGGGAACTCTACCTTTCGGCAATATTTATAAATTAGTGCAGTTTGATGGAAAACCAGTTATGAAAATTTCTGATAATAAAGAAAAACTTACTAATCCAGGTTTTCAAATCACATATAGAATTATTAAACATCGGTTCTTCCAAGGAGATGTTACTTGTCTTAAGGGAGATCATATGTCACAAGATATTAAATCTTCTAAAAAGATAATACTTCGACAAGAATCTGATAGAACTAGAAGAACTACGTTTGAAGCAGGTAGTTATACCTATCGTCAGCTTCAGAAACAGATGATAAAAGACGGTGAAATAATTTGGAATATACCTAATATTAAAGATAGAAGGGATTATTATTTCTCTAACTTGAAATGCTTAAATAAAACTCAAACTAGACTTCTTAATCCCCATTATTATAAAGTGAATATTTCAGATAGTCTCTATAATCAGAAAATTCAGATGGTAGAGTTATTATATTCCGAAATCGCTAATTACGAATCGAAATAATTACATGTATACAGGAAAAACGTATATCACCATATTAATTGTATTTCTGATATCTTCCTTTTCATATCAGTCTATAGCACAGTCATTGCCAGATAGTACTAAGACTTTGAGTAAAAAAGAATTACAGCTGATTAGAAAAGATAGTATCATAACTGCTGAGAAAAAAGCAAGAGCTATTAAAGATAGTATTAGGAGAATCACTCCTCGTATTATGCGTTCTTATTCTATACCAGATTCTTTACATTATAAAAGGATTTTGTTAATGAATATGGATACATATAAAGGGGAACTTACTTATGCACCTATCGATACTACCTATAATGAATGGTATACTGAATATCCTTATTTTAAGAGAGATGTAAATGCTACATATTTAGGTGTAGTCGGCTCTCCTATGCAATATTATAATTTCTTTGAGAGGAGACATGTGGAGGAATTCGAACCTATGACTCCATATATGGAATATACTAATGATCCTAGTGATCAGCCTATTTATAATGTCAAATCTCCATATACTGAATTAGGATATTGGGGTACTTTGTTATCATCGAAAGATAAAGAAGAATCTAGTATGAGATTTCTTCATACTCAGAATATTACACCTAAATGGAACATCTGTTTTTTGTATAAGCAATATGGTGGAAAAGGACAATTAGTAAATGAAAGATCGAATAGCAAATCGATAGCTATTACTACTAATTATTTAGGTGAACAATATAATTTACATGCTGGATATATAGGTTATTCAGCTATTAGAACTGAAAATGGTGGTATCCAAAAGGCTTCAGAAGTATTAGACACACTTATGGATGCTAAGATTATAGCTGTAAATTTAGGAGATGCGTCTAATACTACTAAAAAACACCAATTTTATATTAATCAATCTTATCGTATGAGACTTGATTTGAGTAAATTTGGAATAGGTAAAACCACGGAATCTTTAGAAGATACTTCTACTATAAATATTGTCCCTATTGTAGATTCTACGGGTGTTATGACTAGTAGCTCTAATGATACTATTGTAAAACCTATTCAAGATACTCTGGCAATAGAAAGAGATGGTACGACTGTTTTCTTCGGACATTACGGAGAGTATGCTAAATATTCAAAAGCTTATACTGACAATATAGCACTTACAGATGATGTAGGAAGATCTTTTTATAATAATAAATTCTATATAAATCCTACTAGTTCTAATGATTCCTTATCACTTATAAAAATTGAAAATAAATTTTATATTAAACTTCAGCCTTGGTCTGTCGATGCGATGGTATCTACGGTTACTGGTGGTATAGATATAGAAAATATGTGGTATTATAGTTTTAATCCATCTATGTATATTTCAGGTACTAATAATACTTATCTATCTAATTCATATGTATATGCCGCTGCTGATGGTCGTTTTAGAAAGTATATAAAATGGAATGCTCTAGGTAAATATGGTTTTACTGGATATCATCAAAATGATGTCATTTTTAAAGGTGATATCTGTTTTTCTATGTATCCATTTAAGAATAAAAAAGAGCCTATTAATTTATATGCTTCATTAGAAACATCTAATAAACGTCCAGATTATCTATCAAATAATTTATATACGAATCATTTAAAATGGTCAAATGATTTTGCTAAAGTTTCTACATCTAGAATAACTGGTAAATTAGATATTCCTAAATGGAAGATATCTGCCTTTTTTGGTTATTCTTTAATAAATAGTTATATTTATCATGATACGGAAGGTATGATAAGACAGAATTCTAATGTGATAAACGTAATGAGTGCTTATTTACAAAAGAATTTTGAATTAGGATGTTTGCATTTAAATAATCAATTATTATTTCAAGCATCTAATAATCAAGATATTTTACCATTACCGAAGCTGTCAGCACATATGAGGTATTTTTTAGAATTCAATGTTAAGAAAGATGTTATGAGAATGCAGATAGGTGCTGATATGACATATAATACTAAATATTATGCTCCAGCATATAATCCAGAAAGTGCTGCTTTTACCTTACAAAATAAACTTGAAATAGGAAATACACCATATATAGATGCTTTTATAAATGTACAATGGAAGCGAGCTTGTATATTCATTAAATATACCAATGTAGCCTTAGGCTGGCCGACAAGTGATTATTTTTCTGCTTATAATTATATAAAACCTAAAAACGGATTAAAAGTAGGAATATATTGGCCATTCTATTATCGATAGATAATATGATTTGATTTTATATGATTAAACCGTATAAATATATTATTACAGCGGTATCGCTTTTAATAATAATAATGTTAACTCAGACTTGTACTCGACAGCCTGAAGTTTTTAGTTATTCTCTGAATTCTGATGTTTCTATTAATGCTGCTTTAGAACTAAACACTAGAATTTATGCAGCTAAAAGAAAAGGTTATAAGATAGGTTTCAATTATGAACTATTATCTAAATATGCCTCTAAAACCTCTAAAAAATTACATATTATAGCTCCTTTTATACAAGTTAATAGTTGGAATTTATTATTAAGAGATTCTGTCGATGTAGTAGTGTTTGATTTAAAAGACACTGCTTATATAAATACATATAAAGATTCAGTATTAGTAGGACCCAATATACAAGATTTTGCTTATGCTTTTAGACCAGATGATATGATAGCCTTGTTAGATTTTAATAATTGGTTATCATTTTATAAACAGACTCCGTCATATCGTAGGCAGCTTTATAGATATTTTAGATCTTATTCATTGAGTACTGAAAATATGAAAACTTTATCACCGTATGATGACATTATAAAATATTATGCTAAAACATTAGGCTGGGATTGGAAACTTTTAGCAGCGCTTGTTTATCAAGAATCAAGATTTGTTATGGGGGCACATTCATCTAAGAGTGCCGTAGGACTTATGCAGATAAAACCTTCTACAGCTGAAGCATATGGTATTACTAATCTATATGATCCTGCTACTAATATAAAAGCTGGAGCAGCACATTTGGCTTACCTTCAGAAAATGTATTATACTATGGATAAAGACTCAGCAAATGTAGTTAAGTTTACTTTAGGAGCTTATAACGCAGGTGAAGGCAGAATGAAATCGTGTATGGATTTTACAGCCTTCCATGGTAAGAACCCATATATCTGGGATAACGTAGCTACTATGATGAACATGATGAATCTAGATTATTATAAAGATATAGAAATCGAAAATTTTAAACGATTTCGTGGTAAGGAAACTATAGAATACGTCGAAGAAATATTGAAAAAATATGATGAATATTGCTATGTCTTAGATTATTAGTTCTAGTGTAATATATATAATTTATTATTAATATTTTTCCATATAAGTAGGGGCGGTTACACAAATTTCCTCTTTTTTAATAGGATGTATAAATTTTATGTATCTAGCATGTAATGAAATACTTCCGTCAGGATTAGATCTTCTAGAACCATATTTTAAATCACCTTTAATTTTACAATTCATATTAGCTAGCTGACATCTAATTTGATGATGTCTGCCTGTTAACAATTCTATTTCTACTAAGAAATATTTTTTAGTGGGTTTTATCAAGTGGTATTTTAATTTAGCTTCTTTAGCACCGTTATCACCCTCATTACATATGTAGGATTTGTTTTGTTTTTGATTTCTTCTAATCCAGTCATGCAATTCTCCTTCTTTAGGTTCTGGACAATTTTCTGTCAAAGCCCAGTAATATTTGTGGATTTCTCCTTCTCTAAACATCTTATTAAGTCTTTCTAAGGCTTTAGATGTTTTAGCGAACATAGAAATACCACTTACTGGACGATCTAAACGATGAGGCACACCTATATAAACTCTGCCAGGCTTATTATCTTTTATGGCTATAAAAGTCTTAAGAGTTTCACCTAAAGACTCATCTCCTGTTTTATCAGCCTGTACTATTTCACCAGAATATTTATTAATTATTATTATGTGGTTATCTTCATAAAGGATACGAGATTTTATATCTGAAAATTCTTCATCGGACATTTTTCTATATATTTCTTCCATATTTTAATATTGCTCAGAATCGTTAGGGAAATTTTGTGATTTTACATCAGCTATATAATTTTTGAATGCTTTTAGATATTCATCATGAAGATTAGCATATCTTCTTAGGAAACGAGGTGAAAAGTCATTATTTATTCCGAGCATATCATGCATGACTAATACTTGTCCATCTACATATTTTCCTGCACCTATACCTATAATAGGAATAGCAAGTTTTTCTGCTACTTTTTTAGCTAATTTAGCAGGTATCTTTTCTAAAACTATAGAAAAACATCCGGCTTCTTCTAATTTAACAGCATCTTCCAATAATTTATTAGCTTCATCTTCACCTTTAGCTCTTACAGCATAAGTACCGAATTTATGTATAGACTGAGGAGTGAGACCTAGATGTCCCATTACTGGAATACCTGCTGAAAGTATTCTTTGGATAGATTCTAATACTTCTGAACCGCCTTCTAATTTGACAGCATCAGCTTCGGCCTCTTTCATTATTCTAATAGCGCTATTTAAAGCGACTTTAGAATTCCCTTGGTATGTCCCAAAAGGCATATCTACTACTATTAAGGGATTATTAACAGCTCTAACTACCGACTGAGCATGATATATCATCTGATCTAATGTGATAGGTAGAGTGCTTTTGTATCCTGCCATAACGTTGGCAGCTGAATCACCTACTAGAATTACATCTATATGAGCTTCATCTACTATTTTAGCTGTGGTGTAATCGTATGCTGTGAGCATGGCTATTTTTTCTCCAGACTGTTTCATCGTTAACAATTTGAGAGTAGTCATTACTCTTCCGTTTCCTTCTGTAGACATAATTTTTTAATTAGTTAATACGTTTATTATGCAAAGCAATAAAATATTTATCATAAAAACAATATGACATAGTGTCAGTTTATTTGGATTGGCACAATCTTGGAGATAGAGAAGGATGTTAATCGAATTGAAAATAATTAAAAATTAAATATTATGGGAAAAATTATAGGAATAGACCTAGGTACTACTAATAGCTGCGTAGCAGTTATGGAAGGTAATGAGCCTAGTGTTATTATTAATAGTGAGGGGAAAAGGACTACCCCTTCTGTAATTGCATTTGCAGAAAACGGAGAAAGAAAAATAGGTGATCCTGCTAAAAGACAAGCTATCACAAATCCAGAAAAAACTATTTTTTCTATTAAAAGATTTATGGGGGAACCTTATGATAGAGTTACTAAAGAAATAAATAGAATTCCTTACAAGGTAGTTAAAGGTGATAACAATACTGCTAGAGTAGATATCGATGGTAGATTATATTCACCACAAGAAATTTCAGCTATGATTCTTCAAAAAATGAAGAAAACTGCTGAAGATTATTTAGGACAAGAAGTTACAGAAGCTGTAATAACTGTTCCAGCATATTTTAGTGATTCACAGAGACAAGCTACTAAAGAAGCAGGTGAAATCGCAGGTTTACAAGTTAAACGTATTATTAATGAACCTACAGCAGCTGCTCTAGCCTTCGGTCTAGATAAGAAAAATAGAGATATGAAAGTCGCTGTCTTCGATTTAGGTGGTGGTACATTTGATATATCTATTATGGAATTAGGTGATGGCGTATTCGAAGTTAAATCTACAAACGGTGATACTCACTTAGGTGGTGATGATTTCGACCAAGTTATTATCGAATGGTTAACTGATGAATTCAAAAATGATAATGGAGGTATAAATTTAGCTAAAGATCCTATGGCTCTTCAGAGACTTAAAGAAGCTGCAGAAAAAGCTAAGATTGAATTATCTAGCCAAAATTCTACAGAAATAAATCTTCCTTACATTATGCCAATAGATGGTATTCCTAAACATTTAGTTAAAACATTAACTAGAGCTAAATTCGAACAATTAGCTGATACATTAATTCAAAAGACTATAGAACCTTGTCGTAAAGCATTAAGTGATGCTGGTCTTCAAGCTTCAGGAATAGATGAAATATTATTAGTAGGTGGATCTACTCGTATCCCAGCTGTTCAAAAAATAGTAAAAGATTTATTCGGTAAAGAACCTTCTAAAGGTGTTAATCCTGATGAAGTAGTAGCTATCGGAGCATCTATTCAAGGTGGTGTTTTAGCAGGTGATGTTCATGATGTATTATTACTAGATGTAACTCCACTTTCTTTAGGTATTGAAACTTTAGGTGGTGTAATGACTAAATTAATAGATTCTAATACTACTATACCTACTCGTAAATCTGAAACATTCTCTACAGCAGCTGATAATCAGCCTTCAGTAGAAATTCATGTATTACAGGGTGAACGTTCTATGGCTAATGACAATAAAACAATTGGTCGTTTTCATCTAGATGGTATTACTCCAGCTCCACGTGGAATTCCTCAGATCGAAGTTACTTTTGATATCGATGCTAATGGTATCTTAAATGTATCTGCTAAGGATAAAGCTACTGGTAAAGAACAGAAGATTAGAATAGAAGCTTCTTCAGGATTATCAGATGATGAGATTAAGAAGATGAAAGACGAAGCTAAAGTTAATGAAGCTAAAGATAAAGCAGAAAAAGAACGTATCGATAAGATTAATGGTGCAGACGCTATGATTTTTCAGAGTGAAAAGAACTTAAAAGAATATGGTGATAAGATTCCAGCAAATAAGAAATCAGCTATTGAATCAGCACTTACTAAACTTAAAGAAGCTCATAAATCACAAGATTTAACATCTATTGATAAGGCCACTGAAGAAATAAATAATGCATGGCATGCAGCTTCAGAAGATATGGCTAAAGCAGCACAAGCAAGTGGAGCAGGAGCTCAGGGTGCAACCCCTGGGGCTGGCGCCAATGCTAATCCTAATGCTGGACAGTCATCCCATAAAGATTCTTCTAAGAAGAAAGATGATGAAGCAGAAGATGTAGATTACGAAGAAGTTAAATAAGTAGTTTTTTAAAAAAAGAAATCCCCGCAATTAATATTGTGGGGATTTTTTTGTAACTATTAATTAAATAAGATTTTCATATATTATTAAACAAGATTTAAAAACTATCTCTTCCTTATAAAATCATATTGAAAAGAAAACCTGAAATTATAATAAATAATGTAATTAGGCCAAAGAAGGCTCCCATCATTTTCCACTTCATTACTTTCTTTAATAAAGTAGCTTCAGGTAATGAAAGTCCTACTACTGCCATCATAAAGGCAATAGCAGTTCCTATAGGAACGCCTTTAGCTACAAATACTTCTATGAGTGGAACTATCCCTGCAGCATTAGCATACATCGGTACAGCTAATATTACAGCTAGAGGAACAGCGTACCATTTGTCGGCAGATAAATATGTGGCAAAGAAATTTTCTGGTACATATCCATGCATAACTGCTCCTATAGCGATTCCTATAACTATGTATATAAGAACACCAGATACTATAGACCAAGAATTATGAGTAATATCTGGTAAACGTTTTATGAATGAAATATGATCTTCAGTATATTCTATGTTTTCAGAAGTAGACTGAGCTTGGATTTGTTTTACCCAATCAGTAAGACTGTTCTCAAGTTTTAATTTACCTAAAATATAACCTCCTATTATTCCAAGTAGAATTCCACTAACTACATAGATAGCAGTAATTCTTAAGCCGAATGAGCCTAAAAATATAGCTACTGCTACTTCGTTAACAAGAGGGGATGTTATAAGATAAGCAAAGGTAATTCCTAGAGGTATACCTCCATTTACAAACCCAATGAATAATGGTATGGAAGAACAGCTACAAAAAGGTGTAATAGCCCCGAATAGGGAAGCTATCAAATATTCTAATCCATATAATTTACGTGTGATTAAGAAACGTCTTACTTTCTCTATAGGAAAATAAGCATTTATTATTCCCATAAGAAAACTTATTATGAATAATAATACTAATATTTTGGATGTATCTTCTATAAAAAAGTGAAGAGATTGAGCTAACTGAGTGCTAGCATCTAATCCTACTAATGTGTAAACTATCCAATCTGCTATATAAGTAAAAATCTTAAGCATATTATATTAAAAACTTATAGGATGAAATGGTATAATAGCTTTCTTTATTTCTTTAACAGTTAATGCCCGTCCTTGAGAAACGACCTTGCCATCTACTACTAGAGCAGGGGTTCTCATTACATGATAATTCATGATTTTAGTTATATCTTCTTCTTTCTCGATGTTTGCTTGAATGTTTAATTCCTTTACTGCTTTTTTAGTGGATTCTTCTAATTTTTTGCATTTAGAACAACCAGTACCTAATATTTTAATTTCCATAATTAAATATTTCTAATGTTAATAATTATTATAATTAATAATGTTTGTGATTAATTATTTCTGTTCGCAAAAGTACGAACATTATTTTAATATCCAAATTCTATTCGTAAAAAAACGAATGAAATTTATTATTTATTATTTTTTCGGATTTCTGTAGAAGAGATGTTGTTTTTAGGTGCCTCGGCTAGATAGAGAACGCCTTTAGTCCAAGGGAGAGAATCATATTGCCGACAGGCAGAAGCATAATTATAACCTGGACGAGGATATACCCAAACTTCGAAATTCTTTAGTATTTCTTGCCAATCGTGCCATTTTTCTATGATGCCGAGATTATCTTCGCCTATAATAAGGATCTGCTGATCCTCAGGATGCGATTCCCTAATTTTATTTAGAGTTCTTGATGTATAGAGAGGTTCTGGAAGATGGAATTCAATATCAGAAATTTCAAGACTTGCGTCAATATTTTTAATGCTTAAATTTTTGGATAATTCAGAGATAGCAGTTTGTACCTTGTGAAATCTTCTAGAAGCATTTGAAAGTGTTTCTTTATCTTTAAGAGGATTGTGAGGGGAAACTATTAGTACTACTTTTTCAGCATCAGTTTTTTCTAGCAGATATTTAATTATAGCTAGATGTCCATAATGTATGGGGTTAAAAGATCCAAAAAAGTATGCTTTTTTCATAGGTGATAATTTTACTATTTTATCTGATATTAGTTTTTTTAGGTATATTAATTTTTATAGTTTTAGTCTTTTATTTATTCATAAAATTCTTTAAAAGTTTTTCTGCTTCAGTGAGAGTTTTGTTTAGATCGTCATTTACGAGTACATAATCGAATTTGTTTTCGTATGTAAGTTCTTCTTGGGCCTTGGATATTCGTTTATTAATAGCTTCTTCATTGTCAGTTTGGCGTAAGGTTAAACGCTGGCGTAAGACTTCTATAGAAGGAGGTTTAACGAATACAGACAAAGCTTTATCTTTAAATAATCTTTTTAAGTTTACTCCTCCTTTTACATCTATATCAAACAAAATAATGTGGTCTTTCTGCCATATACGATTTACCTCAGATTTAAGGGTTCCATAATATGATCCCTTATAGACCTCTTCATATTCTATAAAAGCATTTTCTTTTATTTTGTTTTCGAAATCTTCTGTAGTTAGAAAATAATATTCTTTACCATCTCTTTCTTTACCTCTAGGGTTACGAGAAGTGGCAGAAATAGAGAATTCTAAATTAGTATTTAATTTTAGAAGATGATTTACTATGGTGCTTTTTCCTGATCCAGAAGGGGCTGAGAAAATTATCACTTTTTCTTTCATATAATATTAACTTATTTTTTATCTTTATTTATTCTTGTATAATTTGTAGTCATTGGTTTATTTAGACAAAATTACTTATTTTTGCAATAAGAAGAAACCTTAACTGAATTTAACTGAAATAATAAAATATATATAATTATGGTATCATATAAAGAATTGGGATTAGTGAATTCAAGAGAGTTGTTTGCTAAAGCTGTAAAAGGTTCATATGCTATTCCTGCTTATAATTTTAATAATATGGAACAAGTACAAGCTATCATTCAAGCTTGTGTAGAAACTAAATCTCCTGTTATTCTTCAAATATCTAAAGGTGCTAGAAAATATGCAAATCAAACAATGCTAAGATATATGGCTCAAGGTGCAGTAGAATATTCTAAGGAATTAGGATGTGCTATTCCTATTGTATTACACTTAGACCATGGTGATTCATTTGAACTTTGTAAATCATGTATTGAATTCGGATTTTCTTCTGTTATGATAGATGGTTCTTCTCTTCCTTATGATGAAAATGTAGCATTAACTAAAAAAGTGGTAGAATATGCTCATAAATATGATGTTACTGTAGAAGGGGAGTTAGGAGTACTTGCTGGAGTAGAAGAAGATGTTCATGCTGAAGAACATACATATACTCGTCCTGAAGAAGTCGAAGATTTCGTAAATAAGACTGGAGTAGATTCTTTAGCTATTTCTATCGGAACATCTCATGGAGCTTTCAAATTTAAACCTGGACAAAATCCTAAAATTAGATTAGATATTCTTCATGAAATAGAACAAAGAATACCTGGGTTTCCTATTGTCTTACATGGTTCTTCTTCAGTACCTCAAGATATAGTAGCTGAAATTAATAAATATGGTGGAGCTTTAAAAGATTCTATTGGTATTCCAGAAGATCAGCTTCGTCTAGCTTCTAAATCTGCTGTTTGTAAGATCAATATAGATAGTGATGGTCGTTTAGCTATGACAGCGGCTGTCCGTAAAGTATTAGCTGAACAGCCTGAACAGTTCGATCCTAGAAAATTCTTAGGACCAGCTAGAGATAAACTTAAAGCTTTATATATGCACAAAAACATAGATGTTTTAGGTAGTGCTAATCAAGCTTAATAAGATAAATTAACGCAATTAATTATTAATCACAATTCTAAAATAAACAAATTATGAAAAAAAGTTTCATTTTTACTATGATTTTATCTATCGCGATGATATCATTTATTTCATCTTGCGGTAATAAACCTAAAGAAGATTCTTCGATGGGAAGTGAAATATCATTACCTTTTAGTGGTCCTCAATATAGAACAGATAAAGATTTTTTTAGAACTGTTTATTCTGGACAAAGTCCTGATTTAGGTACTGCTAAGAAAATAGCTATGTTAAATGCTCGTCAGCAAATGGCTGGGGATATATCTTCTGTTATTAAAAGTGTACAAGAACAGTTTATTTCTCAGATGACAGTAGCTAATAAACAAGAATATGCTTCTAAATTTGAAGAGAACACACGTAATGTTATCAAACAACAGTTAGATAATGTTATAGTTAAAGATGAAAAAGTATTTAAAACTAAGACTGGTAGTTATACTTTTTGGGTAGTACTTGAAAAGAGTAAAATTCCTATACAGGAAGCTATAGAAAGTCAAATTAAGAAAGACGAAAAATTAGCTGTCGAATTTGATAAATTTCAGTTTAAAAAAACTTTTGATTCTGAAATGGAAAAATTAGACTAATATTTATTATAATATATAATGCTCTCCACCCACTCAGGGCTGTGGGAGCATTTTTATTAATTATTAGACCTCATTTATTAAAAATAATACTATGAAAACTCATAAAATCATTATTTTTTTCATAATACTTATAGGAATTAGCAATTCATCTTATGCTCAAAATAAAAATACTTATGATCGTAATAAAGCGATGGAGAAATTTGCTAAACAAAGAGATAAAGAGTTTGATGACTGGCGTGATGCAGCTAATGCTGAATTCACTAATTATTTAAAGGAATCATGGGCTGCTTTTAATGTGAGTATGGGTGTTAAGGATCCTATAGGTCCTGTACCAGATAAACCAGAATATTATCAAGGTATTAAACCATTAGAAGTAATGACTTCACATGGTCTCCCAGCCTCGTTTAATACAGTATCACCTACTATCAAACCATGTGGAGGTATATCTTCTTATGTTTCTATAGAGAAGGAAGTTTGTCATATAAATTTTTTCGGAATAAAGAAAGATATTCCTTATGCTAAAAATATGTATTTATCAAATGTAGAGAATTCTGAAAATGATGTAGCTAAAGCATGGGAAACTTTATCTAAATCTAATTATAGACCGACTTTAGAGTCTATACATTCTATAGATAAACAATGTGATCTTTCCGACTGGGCTAGGTATCAATTGATAAAATCATTGACAGAAGCTATTTATTCAAAAGATAAAATAAATGAAAGAATAGTATCTCAGATGTTTTTACTGTGTCAGTTTAAATATAAAGTAAAAGTAGGTACTGCTGATTCATATTTAGTATTACTTCTACCTTTTGTAGAAAATATTTATCATGTTCCTTATATAGATATAGATGGTAAGAATCTATCTATTTTTTCTTATAATAAAATTAGTAGTATCACTTCTTTATATACCTATAAAAAAGATTTTTCTGCTTCTAATCAAATCGTTAGTTTATGTAATAATAAACCCATGAAATTAGGTAATTCAGATAATTATGAAATCGTGGATTTACCACTATGGTCTAAAATATTAGGCAGAGATGTAAAAATACCTATTAATAAATCTTTTATACAGTTTACACTTAATTATCCTCAGTCAGATTTAACTACTTATCATCATTCAGTAGTAGATGGACAAACTAAAAAATATATCTTAAGGCAGGTAAAATATCAAATTCTTAAAAATAAATATTCTAAAAAAGAGGCTGTAGCTTTTATTTTAAAATTAATTCAAAATGGATTTGAATATAAGACTGATTATGAAATGTTTGGTCGTTCTAAACCTTTATTTATTGAGGAATCTATTTATTATAAAGCTAATAACTGTAAAGATAGAGTATTGATTTTCTCATGGTTGGTAAAGGAAACTGTAGGATTAAATACTGTTATGCTATTATATCCTGGACATGTATCCTGTGGTATAGAATTTGATGAAACTGTCGATGGTGATTATATTATGAACAATGATAAGAAATACATAATCTGTGATCCTACATTTATCAATGCTCCTATAGGTAGTACAATGACCAAATTTATAGGTGAAATACCTGAAATCAAAGAGATTTAGTATTATTAAGCAATTCTGACATTTTGTCGTAAACTTTCTTTTGGCAAGCAATTTGTGATTATCTTTGCAAACTTAAATAGTATATAGTAATGGAAGAAAAAGATATCAAAACAAAAGAAACAAAAGAGGTTGAAACTTCTAATACAGAGCAGGAAACTGAGATTATCTCAGATGTAAAGTCTGTGAAAGAAGATAAAGCTGAAAAAAGTTCTGAAAAGAAAGAAAAACCTGCAAAAGCTAAGAAAAAGATTAAGAAAGATTTAACAAAAGAGTTGAAAGAAGAATTATCGGAAGTCAAAGATAAATATATTCGTCTAGCCGCTGAATTTGATAATTTTAGAAGGCGTACAGCTAAAGAACGACTCGATATGATGAGTTTTGCAGGGGAAGAGGTTATTATAGATCTTCTTCCTATAGTAGATGATTTCGAAAGGGCAGTTAAAGCTTTAGAAGGTAAAGAAGAAGATGATACAGCTAAAAAAGGTACTCTTCTTATTTATGATAAGTTTATGACCTTTCTTAAATCTAAAGGAGTCGAGCAGATAGAAGTTATGGGTAAAGATTTAAATACTGATTATCATGAGGCTGTGGCTAAATTTCCTGTAGAAGAAAAAGAAAAAAAGAATAAAATTATAGATGTAGTTCTGAATGGATATACAATGAAAGAAAAAGTTATTCGTTTCGCTAAAGTAGTAGTAGGAATATAAAATGGCAGAAAAAAGAGATTATTATGAAGTTTTAGGGGTAGATAAAAATGCTACACCTGAAGAACTAAAAAAGGCTTATCGTAAGATGGCTATTAAATATCATCCTGATAAAAATCCTGGTGATAAGACTTCTGAAGATAAATTCAAGGAAGCTGCAGAGGCATATGATATATTAAGTAATGCTGATAAAAAGGCTCGTTACGATAGATTCGGTCATGCTGGTATGAGTGGCGCCGCAGGTGGTGGTGGCTTTGGTGGATTCAGTGGAGGTGGATTCTCTATGGATGATATATTTAGTCGTTTTGGGGATATCTTTGGCGGAGGCTTCGGTGGAGGCTTTAGCGGTGGATTTGGAGGATTTGGAGATTCTGGTGATAGAAGAAGAGTAAATAAAGGTTCTAATATTCGTATTAAAGTTAAATTAAGTTTATCTGAAGTAGTTCATGGTGTAGAAAAAACTATTAAGATACCTAAAGCTGTTATTTGTCCACAGTGTAATGGTAAAGGAGCTGAATCAGAATCTGATATTAAAACTTGTCCTAAATGTCATGGTACAGGGAGAGTTACTCAAGTAATGAATACATTTCTTGGACAAATGCAGAGTCAAGCTACTTGTCCTCAGTGTCATGGTGAAGGTAAGATTATTTCTAAATCTTGTTCTAAATGTCATGGTTCTGGATTAGTTAAAAGTACTGAAGAAATATCATTTAAAATTCCTGCTGGTGTACAAGAGGGTATGCAACTTACTGTTCAAGGGAAAGGTAATGCAGTTAAAGGTGGTGGTATTAATGGTGACCTTCTAGTTATTATAAAAGAAGAACCTGAGACACTGCTTGAAAGGAGTGGTAATGATTTAATATATACATTATATATTTCTGTTCCAGATGCTATTTTAGGATGTTCTGCTGAAGTCTCTTCTGTAGATGGTAAACTTAGAATAAAAGTGGATCCTGGTACTCAATCTGGTAAAATACTTAGATTAAGAGGAAAAGGTATTCCTGATATCAATGGTTATGGGATAGGGGACTTGCTTATTTTTATTAATGTATGGATGCCTAAGAAACTAGATAAGAATACTAAGAAAATATTAGAAGAACTTAAAGGCACTGATGAATTTATTCCAAATCCTTCTAAAGATGATAAAATTATTTGTGAGAGGATTAAAAACATGTATAAATAATTTGTATAATATATAATATTCTCTATCTTTGCATTTCTAAAAACAAAATGCAACCTCTTGTATACTTTAAATAATGTTGCCACAAAAACTGAAAAAATGGATTTAATTAAAATCGCACAAGACGCATGTCGTCAAGAAACATCAAATCTTCCACAGTTTGGAGCAGGTGATACTATCACAGTGACATATAAAATTAAGGAAGGAGCTAAAGAAAGATTACAAAAATTTCGTGGTATTGTTATTCAAAAGAGAGGAATAGCTGCTGTTCAAACATTTACAATTCGTAAAATGTCAAGTGGAATAGGAGTTGAAAGAATTTTCCCAATGAATACTCCGCTAATATCAGATATCAAAATCGAAAAAATAGGTAAAGTTCGTAGAGCTAGAATCTTTTATCTTCGTAATTTAACAGGAAAGAAAGCTCGTATTAAAGAAAGAATAATTACTAAAAAGTAATTTAAAAAGGTATAAGGCCCCGTGGCTCAACTGAATAGAGCATTTGACTACGGATCAGAAGGTTGTGGGTTTGAATCCCGCCGGGGTCACTGAAAATAATGGTAAGCATTTTATGTTTACCATTTTTTATGCTTATATATTTGTAATATTAATTATCTTTATTGGTTTATTATAATGTAAATAAATATAATAGGTTTTTAACGTATGAAGAATAATAGGTTTTTAATGTATGAAGAAAATAATAATTTTTATAGTACTGAATTTAATTAGTGGTTTCAGTTTCTCTCAAGGAATTAACAGTATGAACGTCAGTCAGAATAATAATATTACTGATCAAGATATTTATGCCGAGTATTCTAAATATATGCATGAAATGAATGCAAATGATTTAGAATCTAGTGATTTGGTAGAATACAATATGGGAGAAATTATTGTATCTACTGCTAAGTTTTTTATCGGCACTTCTTATGTGGCTAATACTTTGGATATAACTAATTCTAATGAAAATCCTGAATTATTAATAGTAAACCTTCATGAGATGGACTGTATGACCTTTGTGGATAATGTATTGGCCTTGGTCCTTGATAGAAAATCTTTATATAAAAGCGAAACCGATGTTCAGGATATTAAACGTCCTAGTTATGATAACTTTAAGAATAAGCTTAAGAGTATTAGGTATAGAAAATCAGTGGTGAGTTATACAGCTAGATTACATTATGGTATAGACTGGTGTAAGGAAGCTGTGAAAAATGGATATTTAAAAGATATAAGTAAGGAATTAGGAATATTATATCCTCATAAAATTAACTTTATGAGTTCTCATATAAATAATTATAAGACATTAAAAAATCATCCTGAATTTATTAAAGATATAATTAAAGTAGAAAAAGACTTAAATAATGATGATGTATATTATGTTCCTAAAAGTAATATAGATAGTATCGTTAATGAAATTCAAGATGGAGATATTCTCGCTTTAACTACCGATATTATAGGTTTAGATGTTTCTCATTTCGTAATAGCTTACTGGCAGGATGATATCTTAAAATACATTCATTGTTCTTTATCTAAAAGAATGGTGACTGTTAGTAATCAAAGTTTAAAACATAAATTATATTTAAATCCTCATACTACGGGGTTTATAATAATGAGGCTGAATAAATAATGTTTCTACATAATATTTGCTACTTTAATTTAAATGAATAATTTCCGGTATTTTCGGAATCTATTTCTGGGTAATAAATATTTACACCTTTCATTTTGATAAGCCATTCTTCTTTAATAGGGACTGATATTATTCCATAAGTTAGATAGCCAGAATTATTAATATTTGTAGAGTCAGCTAAGGATAGATTTAAATAATCTTCATTATCAAATTCTGGTAAATCAATATTAGTAGTATCTCTATATAATAATATTTTATGAGTGGGGTATAAATAATCATATTTAAATTGGAATTTTATAGTTAAAAAAGTTTTAAGCAGAGGAGAATTATTTGATATCCAAGCAGAGGCAATATTTATTTTACCTGTACCTAAGGTATTTGGTTCATTAGTTAATACTATATTTTTAGTAAGAATTTTAGATAAATCAGTTAATTCTATATTTTCAGTCATAGTGATACTATCAGATTTTATTAAATGGAAAGCTAATAATAATCTGTCATTAGTAACTAAATTATACTCTTTAAGTATGGAATTATTTGATATAATATACGTTAGACCATTATCACCTATTAAAGTGGGTATATCATTTCCTTCTACTTTTAAAGCAGTGGCATAACCTATAGATTCTTGTTCTTCATCATCACCAAAATCACAACTGGTTATTAAAGTTAAAGATAGTAATCCAATGAATAATAATAAAAGTTTTTTTTTCATTTCGGTAAAATTAATATTATATTTTTTTGTTGTAACTAAAATGCAATATACAAAAAATATAACTTTTATAGTAATATGAAACTGATTTCTGGTTAGAACGAAATGTTATAAATTATAATAAATTTGTATAAACGATGACAAATTATAGGTGATACTTTTGTGGAAATTATTCAAAGAAAATTATTTACACATGAATCTAAAAAAAATATTATTTATCATTTTATGCATCGGTGCTTTATTTGTATCACCAGCTATATCATTAGCAATAGGTATAGCGTATGCATTAATTTTGGGTGACCTTTTTAAAGCATTTTCTGCTAAGGTTTCCAAATATCTTTTACAAGCAAGTGTCGTAGGACTAGGTTTCGGTATGAATATTAATGAAGCACTTCAAAGTTCATCTACAGGTATGCTGTTCACAGTGTTTTCAGTAGTTACTGTTTTAGGAGTAGGCTATTTCTTAGGTCGTCTTTTCCATATAGATAAAAAACTTTCTTATCTTATTTCAGCAGGAACAGCTATTTGTGGAGGTAGTGCTATAGCTGCAGTAGCTCCTGTTATTAAAGCAGATTCTAATCAAACATCTATGTCTCTAGCAGTAATATTTACTTTAAATGCTATAGCTATGTTTTTATTCCCTGCTATAGGGCATTGGATAGGATTATCACAGACCGAATTTGGCACATGGGCAGCTATAGGTATTCATGATACTAGTAGTGTCGTAGGAGCTGGTCAGATTTATGGAGAGCAAGCTTTAAAAGTAGCTACTACTGTTAAATTAACTAGAGCTCTTTGGATTATTCCAGTTTCTATCTTTTCTATGTTCGCTTTTAATACACAGAAGGATGGAATAAAGAATATGAGTATCCCATGGTTTATTTTTATGTTTATCGTAGCTATGCTTATTAATACATATTTTCCACTTCCTGCTGGATTAGGAAATGTTATTAGTATAACTGCTCATAGTGCATTAAGTTTAACATTATTCCTTATTGGTAGCATGTTAAGTATCGAAGCTGTAAAAGCAGTAGGTTATAAACCTATCATACATGGTATAGTATTATGGTTTATTATCGGAAGTAGTGCTTTATTAGCAGTGACTGTCTTTGTATAAAATGAGATTAAAGTTCCTTTTATTTGATAAGTGGATATTTATCAGGGACAGTAGAGGAATCGAATCCATTAAAATGCCACCATTCGCTGGTAATCGTATCGAATCCAGCTTGAACCATGACTTTTCTAAGTAATAATCTATTTTCTAGTTCTACTTTAGTTATACGATGATTTTTTAATAGTTCGGCTTCATGATTTGAGTGTGCTTCTTTACCGAAGTAATCATAAGTAGATCCCATTGGAAGAGGATGACCAGTACAATCTACAAGAGTAAGATCTACTGCTACACCATAGTTATGCATTCCTCTTGCATGAGCAGGATTAGCTACATATCCATCCATATAAGTCCCTTTTACCATATCCCACATAGCTTGTTGAATTTGAACTGGACGAGCAGCATCATAGACTACGAAATGAACATCAGGTCTCATTTTCCTTAATATTTGATGAGCTTTTTTAAGTTTCTGAGCTACTTCTGGTAATAAATATGCTTTATCTAAATCTTTATATAATTTTTTCCCCATAAAGTTATGACAGGTAGCATATACTATCTGAACATCTATGGTAGAATCGATATCTTGTATATTTACTAGACCCATATCTTGTAACTCTTTCTCCATGGGACTAATTACTATAGTATTAGAAAGCATCTGTGGATTAGTTTGAGTATTATTTTTTGGTGGAGAACAACTTAATACTGAGAAACTAAGGATAATAATTAAACTGTAGTATAATCTTTTTTTCATGTGTAATATTATTTATAATCTTTTTACAATCTAGAAATATACAAAATTTCTAGAAAAACAGAGATATTAGTTGAAAAAATAAGAATGAAAATTCTTAATAATCTATTATCTTTGTGATGCATTATAATAAAATAAAGCACACTATTTTAAAAAAGAAAACATATGAAACATTATACAAAAGTACTTACTATAGCTGGAAGTGAAACGATGGGTAGTGCCGGAATTAATGCAGATATAAAATCTATTTCAGCTAATGGATGTTTTGCTATGCCAGCTGTTACTGCGATCGTCGACGAAACACCTAAAAAAATAAAAGGTTATCATCATATTCCTGTAGATTTCGTAATTTCTCAAATAGAATCAGTCATAGATGGAGTAGGTGTAGAAGCTATTAAAACGGGGATGTTAGATTCCGAAGAGTTAATATTAGCTATATATCATAAACTTAAAACTTACCATCTTCCTCCTTTAGTAATAGATCCAGTAATCGTCAGTTCAAGTGATATTCAAATTATTTCTGACGGGGCTATTAAGGCTTTTAAAGAAGGTCTGTTTACTTTGGCTACTATTATTACTCCTAATCTTCGTGAAGCTAGAAGATTGCTAGAAAGAAAAATAGATACTAGATCAGAGATGGAACAAGCAGCTAAGGATTTAGGTGAAATTTATAATACTTCTGTCATTATTAAGTCTGGAGAATTTGAGAAAGATACTCATACAGATATATTGTATGACAATACTACCCATAAAATACATAGCTTTGATTATCCTCAGATACATACCAAAAATGTAAATGGGACAGGTTGCTCTTTATCAGCTACTATAGCTACTTATTTAGCTTTAGGTAATAAGGTATATGATGCAGTAAAATTATCTAAGGAATATATTCATCATGCTATTTTATCTGGTTCTGAATTCGAATTTGGTCATGGCTTTGGCCCTGTAAATCATTTTTACAAAGGTGCTCCTAGTCAGATTACCCAAGAAGATTTATCTAAAAAGAAGTGTAATTAGTAAAATAAGAGAAATTAGTGCTTAAAGATTTCTAGTGGTGCATAGAAAATCATCCTAGGGCCACTATAGCGCATAACTTTTTTAATTAATGTCCTCATATCTGTTTTATAACAGTGTATAGGACATTTTCTACATGAGGGCTTATTCTCTCCAAAAGTACAATGTTCAAGTTTTTCTATAGCATAGGCCTTTAATTCTTCTGCTTCTGGGAAATCATATTTTCGGGCATATATATCTATCATCTTAGATACGATGCGTTGCTCTTTATGTATCTTAGTCTCTTTCATTGTTAGATTACAAAGATATAAATCTATACAGAGGAAGATATCATTATTGTAAGATTTCCATATATTTCACTAATGCTTTCTTTTCGCTATCTTTGGTAGTATTTTTAATCTTATTATATATTGGAATCAAGAATATTGGAATCAAGAAACGATAGAATTGGTTCTGTGTGAGGTTGAAAGTATAAAAAATAACAGATACTACTAAAATAAATATGGCGAAATCGAAAAGTCTAATAAGTAGAAAAATATATAAAGAATAATAAAATGAATGAACAAATTACAGTTTTAGGAAATTATTTTGACAAAATGTTAAGTTTTGGTGTTGAATATGTCCCTAAATTAATTGGAGGTATAGTAGTTCTTATAATTGGCTTGTGGGTTACTAAATTAATCACAAGAGGTGTTGGAAAAGCATTGGTAAAATCAAAAATGGATAAGTCGCTTATCCCGTTTTTAAAAAGTCTAACAAACATAGTATTAAAAATTTTAGTAATCATTACCGTAATGGGAATGATTGGTATTCAAATGACATCATTTATTGCAATTCTTGGTGCTGCTGGTTTAGCATTAGGGTTGGCATTATCTGGAACGCTTCAGAATTTCGCAGGTGGAGTTATTATTTTAATTTTTAAACCCTTTAAAATTGGTGATTTTATCGAAGCTCAAGGTTATTCAGGAATTGTAAAAGAGATTAATATTTTTGCAACTACTTTGAATACAGTAGATAAAAAATTAATAATACTTCCTAATGGACCACTTTCTACTGGTTCACTTTCGAATTATTCTGCCGAATCACAACGAAGAGTGGATTGGAAATTTGGAATAGCATATGGTGATGATGTTGAAAATTTTAAAAAAGCAATTAATGATTTTATTGCTGAGGACACAAGAATATTAAAGGATCCGGCAAGTTTTATTGGACTTTCAGAACTTGCTGATAGTTCTGTAAATTTCGTTGTCAGAGTTTGGGTTAATAGTGCAGATTATTGGGATGTTTTTTTTAATATGAATGAGAAAGTATATAAAAAATTTGGAGACTATAAACTTAATATCCCTTTCCCACAAGTGGATGTTCATCTTCATGATAAAAAATAAATCTGAAATTTGATACAAAACATAAACAATATTTTTATGAGAAATTTTAAAAAACAATTATTTCTAATTTTAATATTAGTGATTGCAAATCTACTATTCTTGTCTTGTAATACACATAACAAAAAATCAGAACAACCCAAAAAACAGAGTTTCAAAGTTGAAAACTATAAGGAAATAAAAAATCTTCACAATGTTTCACAAGAATGGGAAACAGATACATCTAAATATATTATTCCTTTGAATGAGTTAACTGTACTTTTAAGCAGGAATAAAATAAAACCACTAAATTCACCACGATATATAAATACGAATCAGGCAAAAGATTCTTTATTCGGTGGGCAGCCTGTTATTGGAATAGAAATTAACGGTGAGTCTTTAGCTTTCCCTTTGAATATGCTTTCCTATCATGAAATAGTAAATGATAGTATTGCAGGTGTTCCATTTTCTATAGCTTATTGTCCCTTATGTAATACTGCTTATGCCTTTAGTAGAAAAGTGAATTTTAAGGATAAAAATTATAGGCTTAAATTCGGAACTTCCGGAATGCTTCGTATGAGTAATCTTGTGATGTGGGACGAGCAAACCGAAACATGGTGGCAACATATAGACGGAATAGGATTAGTAGGAGAACTTGCTGGGGCAAAACTTAAAATACTACCTTCAAAAATAATTTCCTTAAATAATTTTATTCAGTTTTATCCAAATGGAAAAGTAATGATGCCTGTTAGGGATGCAAATTATGAGACCTATTATACTATCAATAATTATATACATTATGACTCTATTGGAGTAAAAAAACCTTTTTTATTTTTCAATGAAGTGGATAAACGACTTCCTGCCATGGAATATATAATTAGTGTTGAAAACAAAAATATAGTAAATAGTTATTCTCTAAGTATATTACAAACAAAAGGAGTAATTAACGATAGAGTGGGAGAAAATGATATTGTCCTGTTTTATAATGATGATATGATTTCTAATTTGGACACAAAATATATTTCAAAAGGCAGACAAATGGGATCAGGAACAGTTTTTAGTGCAGTAATTAATGGTAAAATGCTTCATTTTAAAACATCTAAGAATAATTTTATTGATAATGAAACAAATTCAACATGGAATTTTGTAGGTGAATGTATTAATGGTGAGTATAAGGGGAAAAAATTACAATCTGTTGTTTACGGACTCGATTTTGCTTTTGCATGGTTGGCTTTTCATCCAGAATCAAATGTTTATTAAAAAATATTCATATTGTAATTCTTATAAGAAAATTAAAACTAACCCAATATCCTTTGCAAAAGAATTTATAATCGTCAAAAAATGTTTTTTACTTCTTTAAAAACTTTGTTTAGACTATAATAATAAAAATCAAGAATATGAATAAGAATATAAACAAAAATAAATCACTAACAGAATCCGTAAGTCAAATAACTAAATTTAAACGTAAATTCAGTTTATGGGAATTGTATCGTTCTTTTGTCTTCGCACCTAGAGCGATGTCTAAATTGCTTGGAAATAATAAAAGTAAATTAATAGACAAACATTTTGTTGAACGTTTGCAATTGGCAGTAACTGAAGTAAACGGTTGTGCAGCCTGCTCATATCAACATACTAAAATGGCTTTAAATCAAGGTATGAGTAATGAAGAAATAAGTAGCTTTTTAAGTGGAGAGGATAGTTTTATTAAACCAGAAGAAGCGAAAGCTATACTATTTGCCCAACATTTTGCGGATTCTAGAGGATTCCCCAAGAAATATACTTATGATTCTATCGTAAAAGAGTATGGAGAGAGAAAAACACATATTATTCTTTCAGCAGTCCAAATGATGCTTGCTGGAAACATGTATGGAATTCCCTTAAGTGCTTTTCTATCTAGGTTTAAAGGAAATCCATATAAAGATAGCACATTGTTTTATGAATTAGGGATGTTGATAGTAGGTATTCTTTGTTTGCCAATTGCTATTATTCATGGATTATTAAGAGGTTTGATAGGTTTGCCTAATATAAGGTTTGACAAAAGTAAATCTGAGTAAAAACAGAAACTTTAATAATATTATTAACATAATAACAGAAATAGTAGTAAATTCAAAAGTTGTAAATTATTTTAACTATTTGGTATCTTGATAAACAAATAGCATGAATTTTATTAGAATTAAGAGAAGTAGAAAATAGTGAAATTAATAACATTTAATATATAATATTATGGGAAAAGGAAAAGACGCCAAGAAAAATGTAAAAAAAGAACCTGCTAAAACTCCAAAAGAAAGAAAAGCAGAAAAAAGAGAAAAGAAAGAAAATAAAAAATATTAATTTTTTATTGAATAATTAAGCTTAATATTTAGGGAACGTAATGGAAGATAAAGAGTTGTAAAAATATCTGAGTACGACAATACCGAGAATATAATTTATTGTATACATAATTTTTTGTAAATTGTAAAACTATAAATTGCATTTAAAGAATTAATACTATGAAAAACAATTCTAAAATAGTAAGTAAGTGCCCTGTAACCGGAGCAATGGGAAAACACATTGTAGGTGAGGGTGGAACTAAAAACCGTGATTGGTGGCCAAACCAGTTAAAACTTAATATTCTTCGTCAACATTCTTCAAAATCAAACCCAATGGGTGAAGATTTTGATTACATCAAAGAATTTAAAAGTCTTGATTTGCAAGCAATAAAAGATGACTTGCATAAACTAATGACTGATTCACAAGATTGGTGGCCAGCAGATTTTGGAAGTTATGGTCCGTTTTTCATTCGTATGGCATGGCATGGTGCTGGTACTTACCGTACTATCGATGGTCGTGGTGGTGCTGGTAGTGGACAACAACGTTTTGCTCCTCTAAATAGTTGGCCGGATAATGTCAGTTTAGATAAAGCTCGTAGATTACTTTGGCCAATTAAGCAAAAATACGGTAAAAAAATATCATGGGCAGACCTTTTTATACTTACAGGTAATGTGGCCTTGGAATCGATGGGTTTTAAAACCCTTGGATTTGGTGGAGGTCGTGCTGATGTCTGGGAACCGAATGAAGATGTATATTGGGGATCTGAGACCGAATGGTTAAAAGACGATGACCGTAAGCTGGACAAAACTGAAGTAGATAATCCACTTGCAGCTATTCAGATGGGATTAATATATGTAAATCCTGAAGGACCTGACGGGAACCCTGATCCACTTTTAGCAGCTAAAGATATTAGAGATACCTTTGCTCGTATGGCCATGAATGATGAAGAAACAGTTGCATTAATTGCAGGTGGTCATACATTTGGTAAAACACATGGTGCTGGAGATCCTGCTAATGTGGGTCCGGAACCTGAATCTGCAGGTATTGAAGAACAAGGCTTAGGATGGAAAAGTTCTTTTGGTAAAGGAAATGCGGAAGATACAATCTCTAGTGGCCTAGAAGTAACTTGGACACAAACCCCAGTTAAGTGGAGTTATTATTTCTTTGATAATCTTTTTAGATATAACTGGGAATTAACTAAAAGTCCGGCAGGAGCTTACCAATGGGTTGCCAAAAATCAGGGAAAGGTAATTCCTGATGCTCACGATACGACTAAAAAGCATGCTCCCACTATGTTGACAACGGATCTTTCTTTACGTTTCGATCCTGTTTATGAAAAAATATCACGTCGTTTTTATGAACATCCGCTGGAATTTGCAGATGCCTTTGCTAAAGCTTGGTTCAAACTAACTCATAGAGATATGGGACCAATTTCTCGTTATTTAGGTCCGGAAGTACCAAAAGAAGAGTTTATCTGGCAGGATCCTATTCCAAAAATAAATCATCCGTTGATTGACGAAAAGGATATTTCAGAGTTAAAAATAAAAGTATTGAAGTCAGGCCTTTCTATTTCGCAATTGGTTTCTACTGCATGGGCTTCAGCTTCTTCTTTTCGTGGTTCAGATAAACGTGGAGGTGCTAATGGTGCCAGAATTTGTCTTGCTCCACAAAAAGACTGGGGGGTGAATAATCCTACTCAATTAACGAAAGTTTTAGAAAAGTTAAAATCTATTCAAAAGGAATTTAATAGTGCTCAAACCAATGCAAAGGAAGTTTCATTTGCTGATTTTATTATCTTGGCTGGTTGTGCTGGTGTAGAGAAAGCAGCAAAAGATGCAGGAAATAATATCACTGTTCCTTTTATTCCTTGTCGTATGGATGCCCTGCAAGAGCAAACTGATGTAGAATCATTCAAAGTGCTGGAACCAGTGGCTGACGGCTTTCGTAATTATTTTAAAAAGAAGTTTAAAGTTTCTACTGAAGAATTATTAATTGACAAGGCTCAGTTACTTACTTTAACTGCTCCTGAAATGACAGTTCTTATAGGTGGAATGCGTGTATTAAACACAAATTTTGATAATTCTAAGAATGGTATTTTCACGAAACGTCCGGAAGTTCTTACTAATGATTTTTTTGTAAACCTCCTCGATATGAGAACAGCATGGATGCCTACTTCTAAGGATAAAGAAACATTTGCTGGACGTGATCGAAAAACTGGAGAATTAAAATGGACGGCCACTCGTGCCGATCTTATTTTTGGCTCAAATTCAGAGCTAAGAGCAATAGCTGAAGTTTATGGAAGTTCAGATGCACAGGGGAAATTTGTCAATGACTTCGTATTAGCATGGACCAAAGTAATGAACCTTGACATTTTTATTTAAAAAGATAAACTTGTAAGGCAAAGCACTCTTCTTTATTATCCTTGAATTGGATAAATGAAAACAGTATTTTATACATGGATATTACTTATATTTAACACCAACATTTAATAGATATTAGCATGAAAAGTATAATAATAAATTACTTGTTAACAACGATTGTTTTTTTAATTGTTGATATGGCTTGGTTAGGTTTAATAGCTAAAAATTTATACCAAAAATATTTGGGAGATTTTTTAACCGATAAGGTAAATTGGACAGCAGCCTTAATTTTCTATCTGATATATGTAGTAGGCGTATCTATTTTTGTTATTTACCCATCAGTAAACAAAAATTCTGTATTCAACGCAATACTAATGGGTGGTTTATTTGGTTTTTTTGCATACGCCACTTACGATTTAACAAATTTAGCCACGCTAAAAGGTTGGCCTCTTCCTATTGTATTTATTGATATTGCATGGGGAGTAGTTTTAACTGCAATAGTAAGTTTGTCAGGTTTTTACATCGCAAAACTAGTTAGTTAATTTATGTTTCACAAATGAATATAATTGCCAATCAACAAATCAATGGTAAATTTCTTTACTATGCTTTTGTGGCTGGAAGCCAGGAATTGTTATTGCATCAGGAAGAAATAAATAGGATAAACGTTTTTCCCGTAAAGGATAAGGATACTGGATCTAATCTGGCATCTACTCTTCGTGCAGTAATCGATACCATAAAACCGGATAGGTCCTATAAAAAGACGATTGGTAATATAGCTGAAGCAGCCTTAATAGGAGCAAGAGGAAACTCTGGAGTAATTTTCGCGCAGTTTTTATATGGTTTAAACACCGAAACAAAAAATCAACAGAACATTAGTTTTCTTGAATTCGCTGAAAGTGTGAAAAAATCAATTCCTTTTATGTATGAAGCTGTAGCTAACCCGATTGAAGGTACAATGTTAACGGTTATACGTGATTGGTCCGATTTCTTATATAGCAAAAAAGAAACTTCTTTTGATTTAAAAAAAGTCATTATAGATTCCATCGAGGTATTGGAAAAATCACTAGCGGAAACAACTTTAAAACTTAAGGACTTAAAAAAATATGGATTTGTAGATGCTGGCGCTAAAGGTTTTGTGGTTTTTATTAAAGGAGTAATTGATTTTATCAAAAACAGAAACATAAGGCACCTTGCTATCGAAAAAGTAGACACGATTTCGCTAATTCATTCTGAAGAAGTAATAGATGAGAAATTGATCTACCGTTATTGCACTGAAGCCATTATTAAAAATCTGAATACTAAAACAGATTTATTAAAAAAGTTGTTAGAACAGAATGGAGATTCAGTGGTGGTGGCAGGTTCTGAAAAAACATGTCGTATTCATATCCATACTAATCAGCCGGCTGAACTTTTTTACAAACTTAAAGATATTGGTACCATTACTTTTCAGAAAGTAGATGATATGCAACGTCAGCAGGAAATAATAAGTAAAAGAAAATGGAACATTGCATTAGTTACTGATTCGACTTGTGATTTGCCACAGGAACTAATTGACTTTTATCAAATTAATGTAGTTCCATTGAATTTAAATTTTGGCGATAATCATTACCTCGATAAAATAACTATCCAACCTGAACAGTTTTATGATTTACTTGAGAGTAGAACTGAATTTCCAAAAACATCTCAGATTAACGAGCGTACTTTTACCAATTTATATTCACATTTGGCCTCACATTACGATGCTATTATTTCGGTTCATATTACTTCGCAATTTAGTGGAACTTATGCAAATAGTGTGAAAGCAGGTCAACGAACTCAAAAGGAATTTAATAAAGCTGTTTATGTTATTGACTCTAAAAATTTGTCGGGGGCATTGGGCTTATTGGTACTGAAAACAGCCCAAAATATTGAAGCGGGGTTAACCGCAGAAACTATAGTTAAATCTCTTGAAACGGATATTTTAAAAGCGAAAATTTTTGTAAGTGTAAAAGATTTAAAATATTTGATTAAAGGAGGTCGTATTTCTAAACCTACCGGTTTTATTGCGAATCTATTAGGCATTAATCCGGTTATTTCGATGGATGAAAAAGGCAACTCTATTTTATTTGGAAAAACATTTAGTCAAAAGGCTAGCCTCAATAAAATATTTAAACATATCGAAAATATTAGTCAGGGAAAATCGGTATGGAATTATATTATTTTACACGCACATAATCCTAATGGTGCATTAAAAGCCGAATTAAAAATGATGGAAATTACTGGGAAAAACCCTGTATCCGTTGTGGATATTTCTCCTGTAATAGGGATGCATGGAGGGATCGGAGCTATTGCTATTTCTTTATTATTTACTTAAAAATCTAAATAATACTACTTACAATACCGCGAATACATTAAAAATATTTGTATCTTTATTTTAATTAGTTCTTTAAATTATTCATAATAATACTCAAAACATGGAAAAAATCTTAGTAGGAAGTACTGTTCCTTCTTTTGAATTAAAAGATCAGTATGACAATTTGTTCCAACTTGATTCTATCGTTGGACAAAAAAATCTCGTTATTTATTTTTATCCTAAAGACGACACTCCTGGTTGCACCGCAGAAGCCTGTGCCTTTCGTGATCAGTTTGAGGTTTTTAAAGATGCTGATGCGATGATTATTGGTATTAGTTCGCAGTCAGTGGAAAGCCATTTAAATTTTGCTAAGAAGCACCACCTCAACTTTACTTTGCTAAGTGATGAAGGCAACCAAGTTCGTAAGTTATTTGGTGTATCGACAAATTTACTTGGGTTAATAGCTGGCAGGGTTACTTATATTGTTAACAAAGAAGGCAAAGTGGTTTTTGTTTTTAATTCGCAAAATCAAGCCGAAAAACATGTTACTGAAGCCTTACGGATTCTGAAAGAAATAAAATGACAGTATTTTATGAAATAATTTTTTTACTGTTGACCTATTTTTTAGGTTCTATTCCTGTTGGTTATTTACTGACTAAATTTTATACCGGAAAAAATATTCTGGAGTTAGGTAGTGGAACCATTGGTTCTACTAATGTAAAGCGTGTTACCGGTAAAAAACTTTCTATTATTACTCAACTTCTCGACATGTTAAAAGGACTTTTACCTGTTGTATTATTTTTAATATTCCAGCCTTTGGTTTCGACTCCATATTATGTTTTAATGCTGGCATTAGCCGCCATAATAGGGCACGATTTTAGTTTATTTTTAAAATTCAAAGGAGGTAAAGGAGTGAATACTACTTTGGGTGCATCGGTATTATTAGCTCCCTATTCTGTTTTTATCGCTGTTATCTTGTATTTTATTGTAAAATGGCGATTCAAATATGTATCATTGGGTTCAATAGTAATAGCATTGACAATTCCAGTTATTGAAATTATTTTGTATGGATTTACTCCTATATTTTATTATCTACTAATTTGTTCATTCCTTATTATTTTTTTACACCGTAAAAATATTATTCGATTGATAAAAGGAAATGAACTGAGTGCTTAAAAAAATCCATTATGAGAATATGGTCGCTTCATCCAAAATATTTAGATGCAAAGGGTTTGGTAGCGCTTTGGCGCGAAACTTTGCTGGCGAAAAATGTTTTGTTAGGTAATACAAAAGGCTATAAAAATCATCCGCAACTCATTAGGTTCAAAACTAAGGATAATTCTATTGATAGTATTAATCAGTATTTAGCGGATGTTTACGAAGAATCACAGCGGCGAGGTTACAATTTCAATAAGGATAAAATTGATTGGCATTATTCTGTTTCTAAAATTCCTGTCACCAAAGGCCAAATACAATATGAAAAAAATCATTTGTTGAAGAAGTTGAAAATCAGAGACAAAGAAAAATTCCATAAATTATTGAAAGAAACAGAAATGGAAGTCCATCCACTTTTTCGAGTGGTAGAAGGTGAGGTGGCAAAATGGGAAATAATTTAAAGTAAAGAGTATTCAATTCATTATTTTTTTCTGGATTTGGTCTTAATACGAATTTTCTAAATATCTTAATCAAATAAAGATTATTATCCAGAATGAAAAGAAGGAAGGTCGTCTTCGTTTTTATTTCCTCTATAGAAAAAGAAACTAAATTCGTATTAATTTTTAAAATCCAAATTTAGAATTCTCTTTGTTTGGAGTCTATCATTATAGTAACAGGACCGTCATTTATTAGATTAATCTTCATATCTGCACCGAATACTCCTGTTTTAACTTTAGAAGTGTTAGATAGTATGGCTGATGAGGTAGAATCCAATCGATCTTTAAGTGTCTCTACAAATTTTTCATACAATGGCTTTGAAATGTTTGACTTGGATGCTCTTATGTAAGAAGGTCGATTTCCTTTTTTAGTATTGGCCATAAGAGTGAATTGGCTAACCACCATAACTTCTGCTGAAATTTCTAGGACAGATTTATTCATTACTCCATTTTCATCATCAAATATTCTAAGACTAGAAACTTTCTTAACCAGGTAATCTATATCTTCAGGAAGGTCAGTATCACAGATGCCTATTAAAACTAAAAGGCCTTGACCTATTTCTGAATAAATCTTATAATCTATACTGAGGGAACTTTGTGTGACTCTTTGAATAAGTACTCTCATAATATTAAAATAGTTTTACTATATAATTACCTAAATATACAAAGCAGATACCTACGAATAAACTTATGGCTGCATAAGCTGCACATACTATATAATTATGATCTTTAATTAAAAATGCGTTGTCTGCCATGAATGTAGAAAATGTAGTGAATCCTCCACAAAGTCCTACGGTAAGAAAAAGTCTAAGATGAGGATTAATAATATTACCTGCATCAAATAAACCATAAAATAAACCAATCAAAAGACAACCTATTATATTTACTAAGAATGTACCTAAAGGAAAAGAAAAGAAGATGCTATTTTCGGTGGCTCTAGTCACTAGATATCTTAATGATCCTCCAGCAAAGCTCCCTAATCCTACGAATAATATATTTTTTAACATAAAATTTACTTACTAATTTTGGATATAGATTTGTGTAAAAAAATAATATTTAGATTTAATAGTAACCAAATTAGATTTAATTAATCTTTCTTATCTTCTTAATTAATCTTTCTTATTTTATTAATAATAAATATCCTTATTTAAAAAATGGAGTGCAAATATATTATTAATCATGCGATTATCCATAATATTTATTATTTTTGAATGATATTATTTTTTTTTGAATGATAAATTAAAAATTAAGCAAAAAAACAACTTAAAATTTATAAATATGAAATTAAAGAAATTTTTCACTTTTATGATTCTGTCGGTAATGGTATTCTATACTTCGACAGAATTTTCTTTTGCTAATACGCGAACCCATGCTATTAACTATTATAAGGCTAAAGATTTTAGTACTAAAGTAGATCTTAGTAAAGAAGCTAGGCTCCTCAGATTTCCTGCAGTAGGAGGGAATAAGATTATTTTCACTTATGCAGGTGATTTATATTCAGTAGATATTAATGGTGGACAAGCTGAAAGATTAACCTCCGATATAGGTTATGAAATGTTTGCTAGAATATCTCCAGATGGTAAAACTATTGCCTTTACGGGTCAATATGATGGGAACACTGAAGTTTATACTATCCCTATTACAGGAGGAACTCCTCATAGAGTAACTTATTCTGCTACTGTAGAAAGAGATCAAGTGGGTGAAAGAATGGGTCCTAATAATATCGTAATGTGTTGGACCCCAGAAGGTAAAATAGTTTATAGAAGTAAACAATATAATTTTTCTGGTTTAAGAGGAGTCTTATTTACTATTAATCCAGACGGAAGTGATAATACAGAAATTCCCACTTCAGAAGGTGGTTTCTGTTCATTTTCTCCAGATGGTCAATATTTAGCTCTTAATAGAATGTTTAGAGAATTCAGAACATGGAAATATTATAGAGGTGGTCAAGCTGATGATATTTGGATAAATAAAGTAGGTACTACAGAATTAGAAGATATTACTAATAATGATGCTCAGGATATTTTCCCAATGTGGATTAACAATAAGATTTATTTCTTCTCAGATAGAGATATGACTATGAATCTATTCTGTTATGATAGAGCTTCTAAATTAACTACTAAGGTTACAAATTTTACAGATTACGATAATAAGTTCCCTTCATATTCTCAGGATTATGTAGTCTTTGAAAATGGTGGTTATATCTATAAATATTCTGTAAAAGATAATAAAACTACTAAAGTTAATATTAGTCTAATTTCAGATAATGTATATGGTAGAGATAAATATCTAGGTGATTTGAAAAGTAAAGATCTAGATCTTTCTCCTGATGGCAAGAGAGTAATAGGAACATTTAGAGGTCAGGTACTTAGTATCCCTGCTACTAAAGGAGTAGTTTATAATCTTTCAAATACTCAAGGTGCACATGCAAGAGATGTAATGTGGTCGCCTGACGGTAATTATATTGCTTATTTTTCTGATCTTAATGGTGAATATCAGGTATGTATAAATGATCTTTCAGATAAATATAATACTAAGATATTAACTAATTTTAAAAATGGTTATCCTCAGGATTTATCTTGGAGTCCTGATTCAAAAAAAATATATTTCCAAGATGAAAAAAATAACTTTTATCAAGTATCAGTGCCTAGTGGAAAATTACACAAATTATTTAATAAAATAATGAATGGTTATGAAGTTAGTCCTGACTGTAATTACATAGCTTATACTGCTCAAGCTGATAATGAGGCTAACTGTGTATATATTTATGATATAAAGAATAATAAACATTATCAAGCATCTACATCTTGGTATGATTCATATACACCAGTATTTTCTGAAGATGGTAAATATTTATTCTATTCTTCAGGTAGAGAATTTCTTCCAAGATATTCTAGAGTAGAATGGAATGCTTCATTCTCTGTTAATTCTAGTATTTTCGCCATTCCTCTAAATAAAGATGTTAAAGATCCTGTTTTAATAGAAGGTGATGAATATGTAGCTAAAGTGGCTGCTAAGGAAGGAAAGGATGATAAATCTAAAGTAAATGCTAAAGATAATGGAGATAAAACTCCTATGATTATTGATTTTAATACTCTTATAGAAAGAACAGTAGCTTTAGATGTACCTGCAGGAAACCATTATCTAACAGGATGTTATAATCATGCTTTATATTATTATACTCGTGGAGGTATGAAAAAAATAGATCTTAATACTTTCAAATCTTCTCCAGTTAAAGCTGATATTAGAGCCATATCTGGCAATAAAAAATTCTGTATAATTCATAAAGACGATAAATATTATGTAGCTCCTACTAATTCATTTAAAACTTCTGAACCAGTGCCTATGGAAAATATTAGTTTGATAGTAGATTATCATAAAGAATGGGCTCAGATTTATAATGAAACTTGGAGAATATATAGAGATTATTTTTATGTGAAAACTATGCATGGTCAGAATTGGGATAAAATTCATGACAAATATGCTGCACTTCTTCCTTATGTCAATAATCGTCATGATTTGACTTATTTAATAGGTGAAATGATAGGGGAACTCTGTAGTGGTCACTCATATGTAACTACAGGACAGGCAGTAAGACCAGAAAGATTAAAAACTGGCTTATTTGGCGCTAAATTTACTAAAGAAGGTGATGCATTTAAGATTACTCATATCTTCAAAGGTGAAGACTGGAATGAAGCTGCTAAATCTCCTTTATATGAACAAAGAGATAATGTAAAAGAAGGTGATTATATCGTAGAAATAAACGGTGTATCTACTAAAGGTTTGAATAGTATTTATCAAGCTACAGTGGGTAAGGCTAATGAAATATGTGTTCTAAAAGTTAATTCAGAACCTAAGTTAGCTGGTGCTAAAACTATATATGTTAAGACTATTGCTGACGAAAGTAAACTTGCTTATTATGAATGGGTACATAATAATATAGCTAAAGTAGATAAGATGAGTAATGGTGAAATAGGTTATATACATATCCCAGATATGGGTGTAGCTGGACTTACAGAGTTTACTAAATTATTTTACAAACAATTGAAGAAAAAGGCTCTTATTATAGATGATAGAATGAATGGTGGTGGAAATGTTTCTCCTATGATTATAGAAAGATTATTAAGACATGTCTATAGTATGACAATGTCTAGATATGGTAAAGAAGAAACGGTGCCAGGTGCTGCTCATCATGGTCCTAAAGTATGTCTAGTAGATAAGTACTCATCTTCAGATGGTGATTTATTCCCATATAGATTCCAAAAACTTAAGATTGGTGAAATTATTGGTATGAGAACATGGGGTGGTATTATAGGTATTAGTGGTTCCAAACCATATATTGATGGTCAAGATGTTAGAACTCCTTTTTTTACTAATTATTCTACAGAAGGTAAATGGATAATAGAAAATCATGGTGTGGATCCAGATATAGTAGTAGATATCAATCCTTTTGAAGATTATAAAGGTAATGATGCTCAGTTAAATAAGGCAGTAGAAGTACTTAAGGTAAAACTTAAGAATTACAAACCTCTACCTCATCAGCCTAAGGTTCCTAGAGATATGATACACAGAAATAAATAAAATTTAAATAATTTATATTAGAATAAAATTCTAAATTAAATTTCTATAAGTAATTCCCCTGAGATGTAACATTCAATTAACAGAATACTATTTCTTAGGGGTTTTTATTTTATGTTAGAGGGTTTAGTATATTTAAAAATATTCGTAAATTTGTTTCTTTCATATGTGAATTAATATGAAAAATAACTAAGAGGGGATGGAACTGGTGTTTCGACTGGTCTTCAAAACTAGCAGCTTAGGTGTAATAGCTTGAGCGGTAGGTTCGACTCCTACTCCCTCTGCTAATTTAGACTTCTATGATAAAATGGATTCTATAATAGTCAGTACAGCAGGTCATGTGGATCATGGAAAAACAGCACTTGTACAAGCGTTGACAGGGATAGATTGTGATACATCTATAGATGAAAAGAAAAGAGGTATAACTATAAATCCTGGATATGCATATCTTAAAAGATATGATGGTTCTTATGTGGCTTTTGTAGATGTTCCTGGTCATGAAAGACTTGTTAATAATATGATTTCTGGAGCTGGAAGTACTGATTTTTTGATGATGGTAATAGCTGCTGATGATGGTATAATGCCTCAGACAATAGAACATTTTAGAATTTGTTCTATTTTGGGTATTACTGAAGGTATTATTGTAATAACTAAAATTGATTTGATAAGTCCTTCTGTATTAGCTGAGCGTGAGAAAGAAATTCGTAAATTCTTTATTTCTACTTTTTTGGAAAATAAACCTATTTTTAAAGTTTCTGTTAAGAATCATATGGGAATAGAGGAGTTGTCTGGGTATTTTGATTCTTTAGAGAATGTGAAAACAGATAAAATTATTGACATCAGTCAAAAAGATATTAATTTTCAAAGATTTAATTATTTAAAAAAGAATTTTTTTTGCTTGTCAGTAGATAGGGTCTTTACAAAGCATGGTTTTGGTGTTATAGTGACGGGGACTGTTAGAGGTCATAGTGTTTCTAAAGATGATGTTCTTTATTTACATCCTTCTAACCAAGAAATACGAATTCGTTCAATGCAAATGCATATGGAAGAAGTGGATTATTGTGAACAAGGTAGTAGAGTGGCTTTAAATCTTCGTGGATGTCAAGTGGAAGATATTACTAAGGGCGATATATTGGCTACGGAAAAGATGCATGCTACTAATTTAATAGATGCTAAAATACAACTTTTTGATTCATCACAGGATTATTTGAATTCTGAACATCAATATGGGAAAAGTATACGAATATGGCTATTCTCTTATACTAAAAAGATTAAAGCTGTAATAAAATTTCTTACTAATGATTTAGTACAAATATCTATTCCTGAATTTTGGTATTTTGTTAGAGGTGAACGTTTTATAATAAGAAATGAATCTTCCATAGAAACTTTAGGTGGAGGTATAGTGATAGATTCAGATCCGTTTGTTCATAAGAAGATTAGTGATAAGATAATTAATAATTTAACATTGGCGTCAGCCTACGATTCATCTATAAATATGGAATTTATCTTAATAAAATCATTAAGAACAGGAGTTCTTAGAAATATTAAATATTTTTCGGAAATATTGATGTTTGATGAATTAAAAGTTAGAGAATTGCTAAATAATATTCCAAAAATTACAATAATAGACAATAATCTAATGTCAACTAATTTATTATTTCTATATTTATCCACTCATAAGGAATTTAATATAAAAGATTATATAGATAAAAATAATGCTTATATAAATAATGATACTGTTATTTTTTATCCTGAATCTGTTTCTAATCGAAAAGCTTTGTTTTTAGCTAATAAATGGATACGAGATAGATATCTGTATGATATTAAACTTAAAATTACTAAATGGTTTTCTAATAAGCCTGAAGATAAGGGTATTCGTCTGGGTGAATTTAGAGAACTAGCGGGGGTTAATAGAAAAACTGCTATTTCGCTTATAGAATTATTCGAAAAAGAAAAGTTTTTAATAAGAAAAGAAGACTTTAGATTTTTAAATAAACAATAATATGATACCTAATGTAAGTATGCTTCCTTCTGTAGATGCTATTTTAAAAGTAGATAAAATAAAGGTCTTTATAGAGAAATATGGACATGACGAAATATTGAAATGCATTAGAGGTTATGTAGACCGTATACGGGATGCTGCTTTAAATGTAGAAGATTTACCTGATATTTCTTTACTTACAGATGATATTGAACATAATAAATTAAAGCTTTCTGGTTATATCTGTGATTGTATAGAAAATAGATATAAAAAATTGTTTAATAAATCGCTCAAGAAAGTTATTAATGCTACAGGTATCATACTTCATACTAATCTTGGTCGTGCTCCTTATGGAAAAGAATTAATAAAAGATGTTTCAGAAGTATTAAGTGGATATACTAATCTTGAATATGATTTAGATCATGCTAAAAGAGGTAATAGATATAGTCACGCTAGTAATATGATATCTTATATAACAAAGGCTGAAGATGTATTGATAGTAAATAATAATGCAGCGGCTATCATGTTTGTTCTAAAGGCTTTTGCTGATCATAGAGAATCTATAGTTTCTAGAGGAGAATTGATAGAAATAGGAGGTTCTTTTAGAGTGCCTGATGTTATGGAAATTTCTGGTAGTATTATGCATGAAGTGGGCACTACTAATAAAACTAAATTATCAGATTATAAGAATGCTATAAATGAAAATTCTGCCGTGCTTTTTAAGGCACATCGTTCTAATTTTAGCATAAGTGGTTTTACAGAAGAAGTTAGTTTAAAAGAATTAGCAGATCTTGCTAATGAAAAGGAATTGATATCAGTATTTGATATGGGATCAGGATTATTGACTAGAATAGATAGGCCTGAGTTCGATGAAGAGCCTATTGTTAAAGATGCTGTGAAAGCAGGAATAGATTTAATATGTTTTAGTGGAGATAAGATATTAGGTGGTCCTCAAGCTGGGATTATAGCTGGTAAAAAGAAATATATAGATGTTCTTAAAAATCATCCTATGTTAAGAGCTTTAAGAGTAGGTAAAGAGACTTTGGCTATTTTAGAGTCAGTTATGAAAACTTATTTCAATGAGGATTTATTAAATGAAAGACATCCTGTATTTAAAAAAGTATTAAAATCATGGAATGATATAGTTAAAACAGCTGATACTTTAAAGAATTTATTAACAGATAGAGGTATTGAATCTAAAATAATTAATAGCAGAGGTTATTATGGTGGAGGTACAATGCCTGATGTTAGCATAGAAAGTGCAGCTGTTAAAATTACTTTTGACGCCAGTCAGAGAAATAAAGATTATGGTAAAAAAGTGATGTTAAGATTATTACAAACCGATGCACCTGTTCTTGTAAATCTAAAAGCAGGGAATTTATATATAGATGTCCTATGTTTGGAATCTGAGGACTTAGAAATCATTGCAGATAGGCTTAGAGAGTCTTTGTATTAGATTTTTAAATTTTATTTATTTATTATTTTATAATAAAGGTATTATTTATATATTTGTCCTATTGAAATCATTATACATTTTTTAAACTATATAAAATTTTTCCCTAAACTTTTATATAGTTTTCCTAAACTAATTATTAAGCTTTCCCCTAATTTTTTATAATTTTCCTAAACTAACTAATAAGCTATATCATAACCTATACTATAACCTATACTATAACCTATACTATAACCTACTATAAAAATTTAATAAACATCTATATATTATGAAAAATATTTATCTGATACTAGTATGCATTCTTATGTCTATTACTGTACATTCTCAGGTAGATGCGGCGAGGCCAGATTCTACCTATAATTTCAAATGGTTAGGAACTTTAAATTATCAGGGAATGCGTGCTTATTCTGAAAATAGAGCACCATTTTTGTTTAATGGTAAATGGGGATATATGGATTTAAATAGAACAATAGTTATTAAACCTGAGTTCGATGAAGTTACCGATTTTTCTAAAGGAATAGCTAGGGTTTGCAAAGATGGTAAATGGGGTGTAATTAATTCTAATAGAGGTGAATTATTTGGTTTTATATTTGATGAAATAAAACCATTTAATGATAAAATCGCTCTTGCAAGAAAAGGGGAAAAATATTTTTATCTTTATCAAAATGGTGAGATGAGGAAGTTGCCTTCTACATATGAATTCCATTCTTATAGATTTGGATTAGCAAGAGTTAAGGATATTAATAAGAATAAATGGGGATTTATAGATAATAGTGGGGTATTTGTCATAGATACTAAATATGATAAAGCTCGTGATTTTGTTTATGATTATGCATTAGTAGTTAAGAAAGGGAAAACATATAAAATTTCTCTAAAAGGTAGTAAAAGTTCTACCACATCTGCTTTTGAGGATTCTATAGTAGTAAATAATAATTTTACTTATTTTATTAAACATGCTGATAATCCTTTTGTATTAATTAATTCTGAGGGGGTTTGTACTAATCAATATTTTTCTGAAGTAACTCCTTTTTCTTCTGGAATAGCTAGAGTAAGATTACTCGATTCTACTCTTATTTATATTAATGCTTGTGGAACGGAAGTGTTAAGACCTTCAGGTATAGATGATTGTGGGTCTTTTCATTCTGGGTTAGCTTGGGTTAAAATAGAAGGTAAGTATGGTTTTATTAATACACAATCTCAAATAGCTGTGGAACCTGTATTTTCTTATGTTTCTGATTATAGTAATGGCTTAGCTGTAGTAGGAGCAGATAATAGATTGGGAATTATTAGAATAAAAACTTCTAACGAAAAATATCCTGATTTAGAAATATCTGAAATCTTACTTAGAGATAAAAATTCAAATAATAAAGTAGAAGCTGAAGAGGATTTCTCTATATGTATAAAAGTCCAAAATAAAGGTAAAGAAGATATTCAGAATGCTAGGATTACTTTAATAAATAATCCTAAACAAGCTCGATATTTCTCATATGATACTAATACGATAAAATGTGGTAAAATTTTATCTGGACAAACCAAAGTGATTAATTTTAATGGGAAATCTAATACAGAATTAGTATCCGGCGATATACACCTAGATTTATTAGGGGTTTGTGATAATGAATTTGTGGCTTCTAATTCAGATTTTGATTTTAAAGCTATAGGTCTTAATCAATGTAAGCCAGAAATTTCTAATTATTGGGTTCATACTCCTAAGCATACCCCTATTAAGGCTGGAGATAAAGTTATCTTAGAAGTAACCATTTTTAATAATGGTGAAGGCCTTGCAAAAGATGTGAATTTGGATTTGAATTGGCCAGAAGGAATTGTAGCTGAAAAAAATAATGTTAAAGTAGCATTAATAGAACCACATAAAAGTGTAACTAAGAAAATATCTTTTACTATGCCAGATAGTTTAAGTGTTAATAATTTCTCGATGGTTTCTAATATTACTGATTTTACTAAAAAACATAATAAAACTACATATTTAGCATTTGCCGCTAATCAATTAAATTCTCAGGTTAATTTATCAGGAGGGAATTCTATATATATGAATCAAAATATTCGTGGGATGTCTAATTCTTCTGAAGATGAAGTAGAAGAATTATTAGCTAATATTAGTCAAATAATTCCTTCAGATTATAATAAATATGCTTTAGTTATAGGTAATGAAGATTATAATTCTAATAAAAGAAGAGCAGAATATGAACCTAATGTAGAATATGCGGTTAGAGATGCGGAAGCGTTTTACACATATGCGCAAAATTATTTAGGTGTTCCTGAATCAAATATAATTTTACTTAAAAATGCTACTTGTACTCAGATGAACTTTAATATTAAAAAGATAGCAAAAATGTCCAAAATGAATCCTGGCAAAATAAGTTTATATGTTTATTATGCTGGTCATGGGCAGATTGATGGGGATACTAAAGAGTCTTTTTTAATTCCAGTAGATGTTAGTATTACATCACCTAAAGCAGGAGTAAAATTAGAAGATTTTTATGCTACTTTAAGTTCAAGCTATGCTAAACGTACTTATGTATTCTTAGATGCTTGTTATAGTGGTGTAGGTCGTGGTGTAATAATTAAACCAAAAGCTACTCCAGTAAAAGGGGATATGGTTATTATGACAGCATCTTCTTCTACTCAAAGATCTATGCCCTATAAAGATAAAAGACATGGATTATTTACATATTTTTTATTAAAGAATATTAAAAACAGCCAAGGACAAGCTTCTTTATTTGAATTGTTCCAACAAGTAAAAACAGATGTTAACACAAATTCTATATGGCTTAATAATATGGAACAAACGCCAGAACTTATAAACGGATTGAATATTTCCAATAATTGGGAAAATTGGAACCTATAATAATATAATTATGATAAAAAAAACTATCTTAATTTTTTGCTTGCTTAGTCTTTCCTTAATAATGGATGCTCAGAAAGTAAAAGCTTCATTTGGGATACAAGGGGGAGGTATAGTTACTATGATGAAAACTATTCCAGAACCTTCATCTCCATATATTCATGGTTATGGAGGAGTACATTTTACTATGAAATTTTGGAATACAATAGGTTTCCAAGTAGAAACAAATTATGCTTTTAGTGGAGCTAATTTTGATAAAAGTGAATCTACTACATTTCCGACTATTTCTAATAATTCCATAAAACTGGAACAAACATATATCCAAGTTCCTATTACTTTACAGCTTCATTTAGGAAGAGTTTTCATACTAGAGGGAGGCTATATGCAGTCTATTATGCAGAGTGCCAAGTTTACAGAATCTGGTCAGCAGGAATTGATTATCGATCCCGATTTAGCTCAAGCTAAATATTTCGGATCTTTGGTAGGTGGGCTAATGATAAATTTTAGTCAATCTGTATACTTGAATGCTCGTTATATCCAAAGTCTTGGAAATACATATTCATTCAATGGTGCTATGGTGAAAAATACTATGATTACTGTAGGATTAGGTATTAGAATATTCCAAACTAAGAAACACGCCTTTTAAAAGATGAAAATTATGAAAAAACATAACAATATAAGTCTTACTATTTTAGTTGTTTTATTTAGCTTCTTAGTTTATTCATGTCAGACTGATGAAACTACTTTAATAGATTCTTGGCCTTCTTTATCTTTAAGCCAAAATAGTATAGTGTGTTCTAAAGAAGATAGTACAGTAATTATTAATATTATTTCTAATAGAACTTGTTCTGTAGGTGAAATTGATTGTGATTGGATAACAGCTAAAATAGAAGAAAATAATTTATTAATAAATATTCAGTCTAATGATACTGAAGTTTCACGTACTATTAAAATAGTGGTAAGTACTCTTAATTCATCTGTTAATAAGGAAGTTATTATAACTCAAGCAGAATCAGGAATTCATACTTTACATGAAGATTTATATATAAATAGTGATGAAAGTATTAATACTTTTATAGCAAGTTATAATAATCTTGAGGGTAATTTAATTATATCACCTAGTATTACTAAATCCACTAATATATGGAATGAAATTATTAATAAAAAAGAAATATATTTCCAATCTGGACCTTCTGTAACGAGTTTAACTAAATTGACAGATGATTTATATGGAATTACTGGAAATATTTTTGTTATAGGGAATGATGATTTGGTTTCTATTATATCTTTGGCAAAATATGGAAGTAAAAAGTTAGTTCTTGTAGCTAATGCTTTATTAATAAATGATGCTTTAATAGATTTTAAAGATAATGTAGAGGAATTAGTAGTAGCTGGAGCTTCTGCTGGTTTAGATTTATCTCAAATAGGTAAGTATACTAAATTAAGGAAACTTAATATTTCTAATAGCCATCAAGAAGATATTAGTTATTTAGCTGCTTGTATTAATATAGAAGAATTAATATTAGGAGGATCTCAAAAAGGTTTTATTCTTAAAGATAATAATCAAATTCATGATTTAACGTCTTTATTATCATTAACTAAATTAACTAAATTAGATATTACATCTTTACCTATAGAAAAAAAATGGTATTCTAAAATCAATGAAACTTTCCCTGGTTTAGATTTTTTAATAGATTCTGAAGATGAAAGAATATCGTTTGAGCCTATTATAGATAACATTACTTATGATAAAGTAAACGATAATCTTATTGATTATAATATTTCTTATACTTTAAAAGATAAAGGGTTTTCAGATATTAAAAATCATGGTATTTTATTAAGAGAAGAAGGTAGTAACACAGTAAAAACTATTTTAGCAGATGAAAATAGTGATTCTAAGGATTATAATTTTAAATTAAGAAATTTAAAATATTCTACTATTTATAATGTAAGTATTTTTGCAACCAATGCAAATTGTTCTACTATTATACAAGAAAAGAAGATTTATACTGGTGGTTTTGCGATATTAGAATCTCCTATTATTAGTGTAAATAAATCTAATGAAGTGACATTTAATTATGTTATAAATTTAATGGGTGATAATAGTGGTGATTATGGGGTTATTTGGGATGAATCTAGTGATGTAACATTAGATAATGTAAAAGAAGAGAATATTATTAAAACGGAATTTACATTATTTGATAATGAAATTTTGCCATTACAGGTTCTGTTTAATAAAGTGTTTACTGAAGAAGGTTTATATTATTATGTTAGATCTTTTGTGAAAACTCCACAAGGGATTACCTATTCTGATCCTATTAAATTTAATACTTATGGAGAATCTTTAATTGAGAGGTTTGTTTATAAGGTTACTCCGAGTATTCCCGATATGGAAAACAGTGGTATTAAAGATGATATTACTAATTTATCTAGATATTTTTATTTAGGTAATGTTTCTTCTTCAGGAGAGATTCAAACTGTAGAAAAATCTACTGAAGATAATTATCCTTTCTTTTTATTAGAAGGAAATCAGGATATCATAATTACTAATGCTGAAATTACTTCTGATAGATATTCTATTTCTACTTTAAGTACTAAGGATGAGTATTTTAAATTGATGACATTAGGTACAGAAGGTTTTTCTGGTGATATATTAATATCCACTATAAATGATGCTACTATAAATGCTAATACAAATGCAAATATAAATTTAGAAAGAATTAATTCTAAATTAAAATTTCATATTATTGGAAAAATAGGAACTTCTGAAATAAGAGATCTAAGTGAATATTTTACAAATATTAAACTTACTACAGAAAATTCTTATGCAGGTTATTATATTGATAGTGTTTTAGTAGGTAAATATATTACTGATATTGATGATGAAGGAAATATAATCCCTCATAATGTAGAAACGTCCTTTGTGGTAGAATCTACAGATAAAATAGAAAGTGAACATTTCATTAATATTTTACCTACCATCTCTGGTAATAAATGTAAAATAAAATTAGAAATTACACTTTTAGATGGTACTAGTATTAACTTATATACTTTCGCAGATACTCTGAAAGCTAATAATGCTTATACTATTAATTTAGTATTATCAATAAATGAATCTGATTTCTCATTTACTATCGATTCTGATATTGAAGATTTAGATGATACCATAATAGAATTTTAAATTATCGATTATGAATAAAATTAAATATATATTTATGTTCTTAATGGTGACCTGTTTATTAGGTTGCCAAAATGAAGCAAATACAGAAAAAGTTTATTGCCTTAAAATCAAATTAGATAAAAAAATTACTCTAAATAATTCCACTAAAAGCAAAGAAATTAGTGTTGAAAATATTTATGCTATTCCATTTAATATGGAAGGGGTAGCTTCATATAGTGATGGATTAATAATAAAGCCTTCTTCTATAAGTAATAATGTTTATCATTATTATTTTCCGTCTGATAAGGCAGATATCTTCTTTACATCTATAGCTAATGAAGATGATACAAATTTAAAAAAGATTATTCCTGAAAAAGATAATCTTATAGAGTATACATTTAATGACAATTCTAATGGATTGAAATCTGATTTTTTGTACTGTCTTCTAACTAAGAATTTATTAAATTTAGACATAGTTAATCCTTTAATTCTTAAAAGAGCTGTTGGTCAAATTTCAGCTAAATTTATTCTAAAAGATGAAAATGGCGATCAAATCATGAATATCTACAAATATTATAAATCTGTTTCTTTTAAAATAAAAACATCCAAAACTTTTGTACAAAGTGATGATTTAGATTCTCCACCTTCATATAAAGGAGAAATCTTTAGTACTTGGGAAAAGGAAGTAAAAGATGGTGATTCTGAAGTGGAAATATGTGATCATGTTTTTATATTTCCATCAAAAGAGGAAAATCCTGAAATAACCCTTACTTTAATTACTCAAAATAAATCCCAAATTGTTTTGAAAGCTCGTATGGATAAACCTATAGAATTAAACAAACATTATCCATTAATTCTCAAATTAACACAGTCTAATGATCCTGTTTCTTTTATTGTAGAAGATATTATAGAAAAAGACATATCTATTACTATTAATTCAGATGATATAATAATCGATGACTAATTACATTTTTATGAAAAAATACATAATACTATTAATAGGGCTACTTTTCTTTATGTCTTCTTGTAATAAGGAGTATTTACCTGAATTATCTATGGAAGATGGTTTTAGTATGAGTAAGCCAGAATTATCACTAACGACTAAGGCTCAAGTGTTAGATGAAGATATATATGCTTTTCCTTATGTCTCTTCAGAGGAAACTATTGTCCCTTTTCGTCAAAATAATATAATAGATAATATTTATTATTATCGTTTTGAAAAAGATGTTAAAAAAATAGGTTTTGCAAGTATGGGGAAATCCGATGATAATATAACTGTAACTTCAGATGTGAAAAATAATTTGTTATTTACAGTTAAGCAAGAATCTAATAAGGGTTTGTTAAAAGATTTAATAGTGGGTTCTTATGATAATTACAGTCCTTATAATAAAACAGAACTAAAAAATGTAGAATTAGAGAGATTATCTTCTCGTTTCGTTTTCGACTTAATATTAAAAATGAATGAAAAAGAAATTCCTACTAAAGATGTGTTTTCGAAAGTATATGTAACAGTGGATAATCTTAGTAAACAAGTTTCATATTCTACAGATTTGAAAGTATTTTATCCTCAGGAATCTTGTGAAACCACCGCTAATCTTTATGAACAAGAGAATTATTATGAATCTAATATGGTTTATTGTTTACCTACTTTAAAAGGTGAACAATCTAATATTAAATTAACAACAGAAGATATATATGGAACCAAGACAGAGTATAATGTGAGATTACCAGAGGCTATTACTAAAAATAAATTTTATAAAATCACTATTAGTTTAACCAAAGAGAATATCAATTCAGTTTTTTCTTTAGATTCTAATATAAAGATCATAGAGATTGATGACAATTATGAGTTAGATGATATTCAATCTGCTAGTTTATTTTATCTAGATAAAAAAGAAATATTATTAGGGAAAGAGGCTAATAACATTTGTGAGGTTCAGGTTTCTTGTAAATTTAAAAAATTTGAAATTGTTATTCCTAATTCATTTGAAGATAGAATAGCCGTAGCTGCTATTCCAATGTATGAAAGTGTTTCCGATGATGATTTTGTATCAAGTGGAACTATCGAAGTCACAAATCAATCATCATATAGGGTGATATTTAAAACTTTAGTATCCAACGAAGGAAATGCTTCTTCTTTTAAAGATTCTGTTTTATTTAAAGCTGATAATGTTTTTTCTAAAATTCCTATAATACAGCCAAATGGGATGGAGCAAATTATTGGAATGAGATTATTCGATTTTGGAAGGGTAAATAGGATAGGGATTAAAGGATATAATATAGTAATATCATTTCCTGAAGATTCTGGGAAAGAATCTATTATTTTAAAAGGATATGTAGATAGGAGTATTTCAGACCTTAATTATTATTATGATTCTCTTACAGTAACTGGCGATGTGATTACTACTTTGATGCTTAACAATACCGAGAATATAAATTTTGTTAATGCACCAGATTTGACATATTTAAGTATTTCTAAAGCTGATGAATTAAATAATTTAAGTCTTTTAAATGTCCCATCTTTAGCTTATTTGCAATTATATAATCCGTCTAAAATCTTATCTTTTGATTTTTCTAATCAAAAGGACTTAAAAGAGCTTGAAATATATGATTGTCCTAATCTTACTAGTTTAGATTTTACATATAATGAAAAATTAGAAATATTAAAGTTAATTAATGACAGTAAGCTAAGAATTTTAGATTTAAGCAAAAGTGTTAATTTAAAAATATTAGATTTCTACAATGATATGACGGATAAATATACTAATAAAGTATTGAATATTTTAGATATTTCTAATTGTGTTAAGTTAGAAGATTTTAAGTTGATAGGATTCCCTTGTTTGTACAAAATAGCTACTAATAATAATTTACAAAATTTACATAATTTTTATATGCGTGATTGTAGATCTTTAGAAATATTTGATCGTTCTAGTATTATAGATTTATATAAATTAGAAATGTGGAATGCTAAAATAGGATCGATATTGTTCTCTAATCAAAAAAATCTATCGTATGTTAGCTTACGATATTGTGAAAATATAGACACTATTGATTTTAGTAGATGTCCAGCTTTGAAGATATTTAATATGGATATTTTGGAGAATCCTTTAGAACGTTTAGATTTATCTGATTGTTCAAGTTTGGAAGAAATAAATAACGGAACAGTTTTTCCTGTACTTAATGTAAATCTTAGAGGTTGTGATAATTTGGAAAGAATATATTTCTCAAAAATGGAGTTTTTTGAACATGGAATTTTGAAAAATTTAAAAGATATAAATATAGAATATATAGATAATACATGTTTAAGTGAGAATGTACTTAAGGATATTAAAATTAATTTTCCAGCTTTGTCTACATTCTCTGTCAAATCTTATAGCACTGATTTTAATATTAATGGTGTTTCTTTAGATAGTTTATATTTAGAAATGAAGGAGCTAAAGTTTTTAGATGTATCAGAAGCTAATATTGAGAAACTTAATGTGAATTTATATTATAATACTAATGATATAACTATTAATTTATCTGATAATGAAAAGTATCAAATAGGTAATTTATATTTACAAAGACCTCCTGCTAAAAATAAGTTAGATTTTAGTAATAAATATGTTAAAAAATTAGTATTTACATATTCGCAATACGATACTCTAATATTGAATAATTGTCCAACTCTAGAATATGTAATGTTAGAAGGGATAAATTATTCACAACATATGACTACTTATGTAGAAACTAAAAATGATATAAATTTAGAAAGTTTAATTTTTAAGAGTACCACCAAATTAAAAACTATATTAATGGATGGTAGTGATAATTTATCTTTTTTAGGATTGAATAATTTAGGTACTTCTTTATCTTCTGATAATTTTAATCTAATCCTACAGAGATTGCCTGATAGAACTTCTAAGCCTATATCAGACTGTGGAATTGTGAATCTTTATGGAAGTACTCTTCCAGATAATACTGACCGGGAAATAGCTTTAAATAAAAATTGGATTTTTGTACAAAATTAAAATTGGAATTATGAAAAAATTATTATTTATCCTAACTTTTTTATTTATAATAATGGCTTGCCAAAAAGAGAATTCTATAGATGACTCTGAAAATAAATTAGTGGAATTTTCTATTAATCCTTCATATAAGATGGATGTGACCGTTAAATCTAATTCTAAAATTAATTTTGAATTAGGTAAAGATCCTTTATATTTAATAGCATATTGTCATAATACTGAAACAATAGAGACCTTTACTTCTAAATCTATAACAGGGGCAGCCTATAAATATCAAATACCTGAGGGTGATTATACTTTGTTTTTTACTAATATTAAGCCTTATCAGATTAAGCCTTATCAGGATAATTACCATGGCTATACATTATCTTGTTTTCCTGATCCTACTTATTCAATAAATGGTTTTAATGATATAATTAATATAGATCAACGCAATGATATATTTAGTGATATTCCATGTATCTATGGAGTAATAGTTAAAACTATTTCAGAAACTGAGATTAGTTCTTTTCAAGTAGAATTAGAAAATAGAACACCCTTAATCCATTTTTTAATTTCTAAAGACAATCTGCCTATTATTACTGATGTTTTTAAAGAAATATCAATATCTGTTAGTGGAAATTTGTATTCTTCTGAGATTATTAATTTATATGATGGAACGAAATTTATTTATGAATCTTTTAATAGTTACCGTTCTTATCCTCCTAGGATAAGTCCATTCATGAGGAATTCAAGTACCATTTCTACAATACAATATAAAGGAAAAGAGTATTATGATTTATATAATATATACCATTTCCCCGATTATTATAATTTTTCAGATGATTTATCTAGTTCTAGTTCAGGTGATGATGTAACAATAAATTTCGTAAATAATAATTCCTCTCAGGGTCAATTACTATTATCAAAGATATCTTCCATAGATTATAATTCTGAAATATATGTATTAATGAAATTTACTACTGAACAAATAAATAAAATTTGTACTTTTAGATAAAATTAATATAAACTAATAAGAATGGCAACATTTAAAAATATAGTATTGGCTCCTTCTGGGAGCCAATTTATTCTTCAAGGTAATCAGGCCTTCGCTTTGGGAATTATGCATGCAGGTTTTCATTGTGTAGAAGGTTATCCAGGAACTCCTAGTACTGAAGTAATAGATAAGTCTCTTTCTAAAGTACAAGATATGATACAAGTGGGATGGGATGTAAATGAAGCAGTCGCTGTAGCTGTCGGTATAGGGCATGCTTTAGCAGGTTTTGATACGTTAGTCACTATGAAGACACCAGGGGCTTTTCAAGCTGGAGACCCTATTACTACATCTGCTTTTTTTAATGCTCCTAGTGGGGCTTTTGTATTGTATGTAGCATCTGACTATATACCATCTAGTACACAGCACGTAATAGATTTAAAACACTTTTTTTCAAGTGCTAGAATACCTGTATTAGAACCTAAGAATCATCAAGATATGTATGAAATTTCAGCTAATGCTGCTGATCTTTCTAGAAAATTTAATACTCCTGTAGTCATATTGGCTAATGGTATACTTTGTCACTCTGAAGGTCTTATTAAAACTAAAGAGGCTAGAAAAGTAATTCCAAGGGACGTCCCTGAAAATTTGAAAGCGTGGATGACTATGCCCAAGGTAGTCAGAGAAAGAAGTAATTCAGCAAATCAGGTTAGAATTCCTGCAGTAAAAGAATGGGCTGAAACTACTTCTCTTAATTATATACATAAAGGAAAAAGTGATTGGGGTGTAATCGTATCCGGTGAATGTGAAATAATGCTTAAAGAAGCCTTAGAAATTCTGTCGTTAGATCCTTCTATTTTAGCTTTGAGTACTGTATATCCTTTGCCTTCTAAAAAGATTAAGGCTTTCGCCAATACTATTAAAAGCAAGTTATTTATTTTTGCTGATGGTGATACTTTTATTCAGGATAAGATTAAATTAATGGGTATAGATATTATAGGTAAAGAAGAAGATTCTCCTATAACAGATTATACACCTGAAATGATAATTGAAATATTTTCTAAGTATTTTAATCTAAACAGAACTAATAAAATAACTATCACAGGAATTTCTCCTGTTATGAGACCACCTGCTATTTGTCCAGGGTGTCCATATAGAGCTTTTGCCCTAACAGTAAATAAATTGCGTCAGCAAAAATTAGTATATACTGGGTTCGGAGATATAGGATGTTCTACTCTTATTACTTTCCAAAATGCAATAGATACTTGTTTATGTATGGGAGGGTCGGATAGTATGCGCCAAGGCTTTGTGCTTTCTCGTCCTGAATATGCTAATAAAACTTTTTCTGTTTTAGGAGATTCATGCGAATGTCATTCTGGATTAGCAGCTACTAGAAATGCTATCTTTAGAAATACTCCAGGTGTTAAAGTTATTTTAGATAATAGAATTACAGCTATGACTGGAGGACAGCCTGCTCCTACATCTCCTAAAAATTTAGCTGGAGAACCTAATAGATTTAATCTTCAGAAAGCAGAAACCGCTGAAGATGCTAGAGTAGTGACTGTAAGTTCTTATGATTTGAAAGGTATAGAAAAAGAATTGAGAAATTCTCTTAAATTAGCCGAAGAAGGTGAATTTACCACTATGATATTGGAAGGCCCATGTATGAATATGACTCCATCTAGTCAAAAAAAGAGAACATTAACGATAGATACCGATAAGTGTATAAAATGTGGTCAATGTAATATATGTCCAGGTATAGAATTTGATAAGAAGATAGGTCCTAAGTTTACTTCTATGTGTACTAATTGTGGTGGTAATGACCAGATATGTATGCAAAGATGTCCAGTAGGTGCTATTGTTCCTATAAAAGAAGATAAATCCATAAAAGATAAAGTCGAAATAACTGCTACCCCTGAATTTAAATCAGAAAAAGTATCATTAAATGCCAAGGATTTACCTAAATCTTTAAGATTAGCTATTAGAGGTATCGGAGGTCAAGGTAATCTTTTCTTTGGTAAAGTATTATCTAGACTTATGATGAATACTCCTTATATAAATACTAAAATAGTCAAAGGTGATACTCATGGTATGGCTCAGCTAGGTGGTCCAGTGATTTCCACATTTGCTTGTGGTGAAGTTTTTTCACCTACTTTAGCTCCAGGATCTGCTGATGTTTTAGTGGTTATGGAAATGAGTGAAGTTCTTCGTCCTGGTTTTTTAGAATTATTAAAACCAGGTGGAATTATATTATTTAATAAATATAGAGCTCTTCCACCTAATACATCTATGGAAGATTACCCTAAATTAGACGACATTCGTAAGGTGGTATCTGATTATAATTTAATCGAAGTAGATGCTTTGAAATTAGCTGAATCAATAGGTGATAAATCTGGAAAATCAGCTAATGTAATAGTTCTTGGATTATTATCTATTCAGCCTCCATTTGATAAGATTCCTATGGGATTATGGATAGATGCTTTAGATTCATTATCACCAAATGAAGTGTTCAGAGATATAAATAGAAAAGCTTTTGTCATTGGTAGAAATTACTCTAGTAAAAAATAATATTACTATTAGACATAAATAATAGTGCCCGGAACAAGACTCGAACTTGCATATCGTTACCGAAACCACCCCCTCAAAGTGGCGTGTCTACCAATTCCACCATCCGGGCAAAAGGAATACAAATATATATATTTTTTATAAAGCGACTATAAAAAATCGTATATTTACTTGAGAATTGTTTAATAATTATACTATGGATAAGAATAAAGAGGTAATTAAGGATATGTTTAATTCTATTGCCCCTACCTATGATTCTTTGAATCATCTACTATCTTTTAATGTAGATAAAAGATGGAGAAAAAAATTGATAATTAGTCTTAATGAAAAAAAATTAAAAGTCTTAGATTTAGCATGTGGTACAGGCGATCTTTCAGAGGCTTTATATGATAAAGGATATGATGTGATAGGAGCTGATTATTCTGAAAAGATGTTAGAAATAGCTAAAAATAGAGCTAATCAGACCCATAAAAACATAAAATACATAAGATCAAATGCTGAACATTTAAGTTTTGAAGATGAGGTGTTTGATGTCGTAACTATATCTTTTGGCATTAGGAATTTTGATAAAAGAGAGGTATGTTTATCTGAAATATTTCGAGTTTTAAAGAAAAATGGTAAACTTAGAATTTTAGAATTTTCAATACCAAAAAATAAATTTTGGAAATTTATATATAGTTGGTATTTTAAAAAAATATTACCTTTTATAGGAAGAATAGTTTCTAAACAGAAATCGGCCTATAATTATTTACCAAATTCTACTTTTGACTTCCCTAATCAGAAAGATTTCGTAGAAGAATTAAATGGAGCAGGTTTTCAAGTTATCAAATATTGGACTTTCACAGGAGGGATATGTACTTTATATAGTGCTGATAAATATTAATTTGTAAATATGTGGTGGAGTGATTTAAACAATAATCTTTCGATGGTATTATATATACTAAACCAAGTTTTGGTTTTAGGATATTCATTAGTACTTATATTTAAGAAAAGAGATCCTGTAAAAACTTTATCTTGGATATTAGTAATGATATTGTTGCCATATGTGGGCCTAATTTTTTATCTTTTTTTAGGAAGAAACTTTAGAAAGGAAAAGATGTTTATTAGAAAAGGAGCAGCGGACCTAAAAAATAAACAAGAATTAGCTAAAGATACTTTAACATTAATTGAAGATAAAAATAATATTCCTACCGAATTAAAATCGTATTTTAAATTAATAGTTCAAAATCTAAGAAATAGTTATTCTTTATTAACGCCTACTTCCAGTAGTAAAGTATATTTTAGTGCACAAGAGGCTATTGATGACATGTTAATAGATATTTCTAATGCTAAAACTCATATACATTTTCAATCTTTTATAGTAGAGAATGATAAGATTGGTAAAAAATTAAAGGATTTATTAATTAAAAAATCTAAAGAAGGTGTAGAAGTTAGATTTATGGTAGATGGTTATGGCTCTAATTCTTTACCAAAGCGTTTTTTTAAAGAAATGAAAACAGCTGGTATAGAAATTTTGGTTTTTTCTCCTTTTAGATGGTTAATACCCCCATTGAAAGCTAACTATAGAAATCATAGAAAATTATTAATCATAGATGGAGAGATAGGATATTTAGGTGGAGTAAATGTGGCAGATAGATATTATGATGGTGGAGTATTTCAAGAATGGAGAGATACTCATGTTAGAATGACAGGTAGATCTGTTTATTCTATGCAGTCTAGTTTTATATTAGATAGATATTTTATAATTAATAAGAATCTTCGTAAGAGAGGTAAATATTATCCTGATATAGAAATGTTTAATACTAAGATAGATATGCTACCTGATGAAAAGTTTTATAGTCAAATTATATCTTCAGGACCAGATAGTAACTGGGCTGCTATCTTGCATTGTTATATTACGGCTCTTTTTTCTGCTAAAGAAAATGTATATATAAATACTCCATATTTTATTCCTAATGAAACTTTATTGCAGACTATTAAAATTGTAGCTCTTTCTAATGTAAATGTAAGTATTATGCTTCCAGAAAAGGCTGATACTAAAATGACTAATTGGGCTTCTCGTTCTTATGTCACTGATTTATTAAATGCTGGGGTTAAGGTTTATTTCTTTAAGAATGGCTTCAATCATTCTAAAACGATGTCTATAGATGGTGAATATTGTATGATTGGTTCTGCGAATTTCGATATGAGAAGTTTAGAAACTAATTTTGAAATTACTTCTGTAATATATGATTCAAACACTGCTCAGAAATTAGAAGATAGATTCCGTAAAGATTTATATAGATGTACTAGTATGACTAAATTTAATTGGAAACATCGTCCTTGGCAACAGAAATTATATGAGTCATTTGCAAAATTAATTAGTCCAATGTTATAAATCCAAATATTGATTTTTAAATAATAGATATAAAAAAATAAGAATAATGAAAATAGTATTTTTAGATGCCATCACGTTAGGGGATGACGTATCATTAGAACCTTTAAAATCACTTGGTGATTTAACTATGTATGATAATACTTCAGAGGATCAAATCAATGAAAGAATAGCTGAATGTGAAGTATTGATAGTAAATAAAGTGGAAATAAAGAAAGATAATATAGATCATGCTTCCAAACTTAAGTTAATTTGCGAAGCAGCTACTGGTATAGATAATATAGATCATGAATATGCTAAATCTAAAAATATTCTGGTTAAGAATGTAAAAGGTTATTCTACAGAAAGTGTAGCAGAAGTAACCATGATGCTTATGCTTAATTTAGCAGGACATGGGATATATTTCGATGATTTTGTAAAATCAGGTAAATATTCTAAAAGTGGAATCTTTACTGATGTAACGAATCCTTTCTTCGAATTAAAAGGTAAAAAATTAGGCATCATCGGTATGGGATCCATTGGTCAGAGAGTAGCTGAAATAGCTACAGTATTCGGGATGAAGATTTCTTATTATTCTACTTCAGGAACTTCACATTGTACTAAATATCCATCTGTATCTATAAATGAATTATTAGCTGAAAGTGATATAATTTCTATTAATGCACCTATGAATGAAAAGACTAATAACTTATTGACCTATAATATGCTTTCTAAGATGAAATCAACAGCTTATATTATTAATATAGGTCGTGGAGGTATCATTAATGAGACTGACTTAGTAAAGGCCTTAAATGATAACAAAATCGCAGCTGCTGGCATAGATGTATTTACTGAAGAACCTATTGGTAATTCACATCCATATTTAAGTGAATTAAAAGATAAATCTAAAATAATTTTAACACCTCATATAGGATGGACAAGTTTAGAAGCTAGAAATGTTTTAATAAATATGGTGGCTGATAATATACGCAATCGTTAGTTTTGAATAAAAATATAATTAATTTAACACTTTGGCACGTCTATTGTATTATATTTAAATAGATAGTTTTTTTATAGGTAAAGTTTTAGGTTAAAAAAAATTAAGTCTGGAATCTGTTTCCAGACTTTTTTTATGTCTATGAATAATGAATTCTCCTTTTAGATTTCGTGATTTTTCTGAATCCTTTAAATCCTTTGAATCCTTTAAATCCTTTAAATCTATATTTAAAACATCAGAAAATAACGAAAGTCCACAATTATCCATTTTAATAGTAGACTACAGATGTTTAATAGTAGACTGCAGATTCTTTTTATTCCTCAAATGAAATTTCTAACTTTTCTCCATTTCCTCCAATCCAATATAAAAAGTGAGTAAATAACGAAATAATCTCTGTGAGGCTGATTTTGACATTTCCTATTCCAAAAACCACCGAAATCATACTAGTAAATAACGAAAAGTGCTTTCTATGACCTAAAATGACATTTCCTATTGTAAAATCAGCCTCTTCAGAACTAGGAAATAACGAAATCGGCTTTGTATGAAACATATTGATATTTCCACAAAATGAATACAATGGAATAGATTATTAAATAATAGAAATCGTAGAAAATTGTAAAAAATTATAGGAATAGTTTAGTAATAATAATACATATTATAGGAATAGCTTAGTAATGTTGGTATATATTAGTTGGTATATATTATAGGAATAGCGTAGTAATAATGATCCATATTATAGGAATAGCGTAGTAATAATGATCCATATTATAGGAATAGCGTAGTAATAATGATCCATATTATAGGAATAGCGTAGTAATAATGATCCATATTATAGGAATAGCGTAGTAATAATGGTACATATTGTAGAAAAAGCTAACAACAATAATAGGCTTCATCTTTAAAGAATTATTACACCATGTACATATTGTAAAAGGCTAACAATAATGGGCATATTATATAAACATATATAAATATTCTTAATATTAATTTAACACATTGCCACTAGTGGAGATTAATAAATAATGATTATTTTCAGAATGACTATAATATCACAGAGTATTTATTCAGATATTTCTATTAGAAGTGAATTATTCCAAGTGAGTTATTCCCATTCTATAGTGGCTGGTGGTTTAGATGAAATATCATAGGTTACACGATTTACCCCACGTACCTTATTAATGATTTCATTAGAAACATGGGCCAAGAAGTCATAAGGTAAATGAACCCAATCAGCAGTCATGCCGTCAGTAGAACTTACGGCTCTAAGTGCTATAGTAAATTCATATGTTCTTTCATCTCCCATTACTCCGACAGATTTAATAGGAAGTAACATGGTCCCTGCTTGCCAAATGGTATCATAAAGAGATAAAGCATTTGTATCACCTGCACAGCCTGTGGCTAATACGCCACTTGCTGGAGCCCAACCTTCTGGAGCAGGAGTATTTTTTAAGTTTTTAATATATACATCATCGGCTTCACGAAGAATTCTTAATTTTTCTTCAGAAACCTCACCTAATACTCTAATTCCGAGACCAGGACCTGGGAAAGGATGTCTAGAAACTAAGTCATTTTTAATATTAAGAGCTCGACCTACTCGTCTAACTTCATCTTTAAATAATGAACGAAGTGGTTCGACTATGCTTAGATTCATTTCTTTAGGAAGACCTCCCACATTATGATGTGATTTGATGGTTTGTGAAGGTCCATTTACAGAAGATGATTCGATTACATCTGGATAAATAGTTCCTTGGGCTAACCAATGTGCATCATTTACTTTTTTAGCTTCGGTATTAAATACATCAATAAATGTTTTACCAATAGCTTTTCTTTTACTTTCAGGATCACTGATTCCTTTAAGAGCATTATAAAATAAACCAGATGCATCTACGCCTTTTACATTTAGGCCCATATCTTTATATGAAGCTAATACATCTTCAAATTCGTTTTGTCTTAATAGACCATTGTTAACGAATATGCAATATAACTGATGTCCGATAGCTTTATTAAGTAGTACAGCAGCTACTGTAGAATCTACTCCTCCTGATAGACCTAAAATAACATTTTCTTTACCTATTTTTTTTCTAAGAGAAGTAACGGTGCTTTCTATATAAGATTCTGAAGTCCAGTTACCTTTACATTTACAAATATCTTTTACGAAGTTATTTAATATAATGCTACCAAATTCGGTATGGAAAACTTCAGGATGAAATTGTAAACAATAAGTTTCTTCACCTTGAATTCTATATGCTGCATTTTTAACATCTGCTGTAGATGCTATAATCTCTGATTTCTCAGGTAAATTCATAATAGTATCACCATGAGACATCCATACTTGAGATTCTAAAGGAACATCTTTAAAAATCGCAGATGTAGATTTGTTAGAAGTATGGGCGTCAGCCAAACCAGAAGTTTTAATATTTAATATAGCTCTACCATATTCTCTGGAATTGGATGGCTCCACATCACCACCGAAATGTTGTGCTATATATTGAGCCCCATAACAGATAGCTAGTATAGGAAGTTTTCCTTTAAAAGGAGTAAGATCTATAGCTGGAGCTTTCTTATCTCTAACGGAATAAGGGCTTCCTGATAATATTAACCCTTTGACACTTTTATCAAATTTAGGGATTTTATTATATGGGTATATTTCGCAATATACATTGTGTTCACGTATCCTTCTACCTATTAATTGGGTTAGTTGAGAACCGAAATCTAGAATTATAATTCTGTCTGTCATAATTAATTAGTGTAATTAAACTACAAAACTATAAAAATTTTATTACTTTTGCGGATTGAATATGCAAAAAATTAGAAATATAGCTATCATTGCCCATGTCGATCACGGTAAAACTACCTTGGTGGATAAAATGATATATCAAGCTCATCTCGCAAGAGATAACGGAAAATTGGGTGAACTAATCCTAGATAGTAATGATTTAGAGAGAGAAAGAGGTATTACTATCTTATCAAAAAATGTTTCAGTGCCTTATAAAGGCGTAAAGATTAACATTATTGATACTCCTGGTCATGCAGACTTTGGAGGTGAAGTAGAAAGAGTCTTAAATATGGCTGACGGAGTTCTTTTACTGGTAGATGCTTTTGAAGGTACTATGCCTCAAACAAGGTTTGTACTTGAAAAAGCTATCAATCTAGGTAAAAAGCCGATTGTTGTCATAAATAAAGTAGATAAAAAGAATTGTCGTCCTGACGAAGTAAACGAACAGGTATTCGATTTAATGTTTTCTTTAAATGCTACTGAAGATCAATTGAATTTTAAAACCATTTATGGTAGTGCTAAAGAAGGATGGATGTCTAAAGATTGGCGTAAGCCTACTACTGATATTATAGATTTATTAGATACCATTATTGAAGAAATTCCCGCTCCTGAATACGTAGAAGGTACGCCTCAGTTGCTTATTTCTTCTTTGGAATATTCTCCTTATGTAGGTAGAATAGCTGTAGGACGTGTCGATAGAGGTGAAGTTAAAGCTGGTATGTCTATTTCTCTTTGTCAGAGAGATGGTGTAATCAAGAAACAGAAGATTAAAGAATTAATGATATTTGATGGTCTTGGTAAGAAAAAAGTAGATACTGTAAAATGTGGTGATCTCTGTGCCGTAGTAGGAGTTGAAAATTTTGAAATCGGTGATACTATCGCAGATTTAGAAAATCCAGAAGCTCTTCCTACTATATTAGTAGATGAACCTACTATGAGTATGATGTTTACTATAAATGATTCTCCTTTCTTCGGACAAGATGGTAAATACGTTACTTCTAGACAGATTAAAGATAGATTAGATAGAGAATTAGAAAAAAATTTAGCGCTTAAGGTTAAACCTGGTAATGGTACAGAATCGTTCAAGGTTTATGGCCGTGGTATTCTTCACCTTTCAATACTTATTGAAACAATGAGAAGAGAAGGTTTCGAAATACAAGTAGGTCAGCCTAAAGTTTTAGATAAAAATATTAATGGTGTAAGGTGCGAACCTATCGAAATGCTTACTATAGATTTACCTGAAAAAATGTCTGGTAAAGCTATAGAGATGGCGACTAGAAGAAAAGCTGCATTAATGCATATGGAAAATAGGGGTGACCGAACTCATTTAGAATTTGATATTCCTGCTAGAGGTATTATTGGTTTAAGATCTAACTTATTAACGGCTACTCAAGGAGAAGCTATACTGGCTCATAGATTTAAAGGATATGAACCATTTAAAGGTGAAATCGAAAAAAGAACTAACGGTTCTCTTATAGCCATGGATGCTGGTACAGCAGTAGCATATGCTATGGATAAATTAAAAGATAAAGGCAAATTTATCGTTTTTCCAGGTGAAAAAGTATATGCTGGTCAGGTAGTAGGTGAACATACTCGTCAAGAAGATTTAGTAATTAATGTTTGTAAAACTAAGAAGTTAACAAATGTTAGAGCATCAGGTTCTGATGATAAAGCAGTTATCGAACCTCCTATGCAATTAACTTTAGAAGAAGCTCTTGAATATATTCAGTCTGACGAGTTAGTAGAAGTAACTCCTCATGCTATGAGAATTAGAAAGATTTACTTGAGTCATGTCGAAAGAAAACGTAGAAAATCTAATTAAATTAAAATAATTTTTATACCTTTGCGTCCCCTATGGAGTTGATAGATATAAGAGGCTTGAAGCCTGGAGAACATATTTTTGATTATCAGTTAGATAATGAATTCTTTAAGTCTTACGACAATAACTTTGTCGATGATGCGAAAGTAATGGTTCGTGCAGTTTTGACCAAAGAATCTATTTGGATGAAGTTAGATTTAGGGATAAAAGGAGTGGTTACAGTGCCTTGCGATAGGTGTTTAGCACCACTTGATTTACCAATAGATTTAAATTTTAGTTTTACGATTAAGACTTCTATTTATTCAGGTAAGGAGATGGCAGAAGTAGCTGATGATGTGATATTAATTAATGAAACAGATACTGAATTAGATTTAAATCAGCTTGTTTATGATTATATCTGTTTATCTCTTCCTCTTAAAAAGGTTCACTTAGATGGAGAATGTGACCCAATTATGATGGAAAAAATTAAAAATATATTGAAATAATAAATAATAATATAAAAATAAGATAATTATGGCACATCCTAAACATAGGATCTCTAAACAAAGAAGAAATAAAAGGAGAACTCATAACGCAATAGGAACTCCTACATTGGTAACTTGCTCTAATTGCGGTGCTAAAGTAATGTATCACCATGTATGTCCAGAATGTGGATTTTATCGTGGACGTCTCTTGATTAAGAAAGACGGAGAATAGAAATATTCGGCCTTATAGTTCAAGGGATAGAACGGAAGTTTCCTAAACTTCAGATTCGCGTTCGAGTCGCGGTGGGGCTACCAAATGCTAAGTGACAATTGGAAAATAGCTCTAGATGATTTTAAATCATACCTTAGACTTGAAAGGTCCTTATCTGAAAATACGATAGCATCATATAGTTCAGACCTTAAAAAGTTAAGTTCATATATGTTGTCAAAAAATATAGCGAATCCTACTGAGGTAGACTCAGTAGAACTCGCTTCTTTTATTGAAAAAACTGCCTACAATAAAATTACTTCTTATCAAATAGTAGTTAGTTCTATTTCAAAGCGTAGTCAAGCTAGGCTTTTATGTTCAATAAAGGCTTTTTATAATTTCTTAGAGATTAATTCTTCCATAGATAAAAATCCTACTGACAAATTAGATTCTCCTAAACTTGGGAGATATCTTCCTTCTGTATTATCCTTAAAAGAAATAACTAAAATTATTGATTCAGTAGATCTTTCACATCCCCAAGGACATAGAAATAAGGCGATATTGGAATTGCTATATTCTTGTGGGTTAAGAGTTTCTGAATTGGTAAATCTTCACATATCTAATTTATATTTCGATGATCAATTTATTTCAGTAATAGGTAAAGGGTCTAAACAGAGGTTAGTGCCTATAGGAGAGCCTGCTATGAAAGCTATTACTATGTATTTGAAAGATGATCGAGCTAATAAGCATGTAAGAAATCAAGATGATGAGGAAGGTTTTGTTTTTCTGAATAGACGTGGTCATAAGCTTACTCGTAATATGATTTTCTATATTGTTAAAGAGTATACTAAATTAGCAGGAATTACCAAAGAAGTTTCACCTCATACATTTAGACATTCTTTTGCTACGCATTTAATCGAAAATGGAGCAGATATAAGAATAGTTCAGCAAATGCTTGGACATGAGAGTATAATGACGACTGAAATATATACACACGTAGATTCTAAGAAGTGGCAAAAAAACATTTTGTTACATCATCCAAGAAAGTAGAGATTTTATTTGCTAATTTTTTTCATTGCTTTATCTTTCTTCAATATTTCTTTAAGTATTTCTTTCTCCATTTTTTCATAATAAGCACAATATTTGGTAATTCCACATTGGTTACAAAGTGGTTTTCTAGCTTTACAAATGTATCGTCCGTGTAAAATTAGCCAATGATGTGATATGGCTCTTAGGTCCTTAGGAATGTTTTTTGTCAAATCTTTTTCTACTTTTAATGGAGTAGTTCCTCGAGTAAGACCGATCCTTCTAGAAACTCTAAATACGTGAGTATCTACGGCTATGACAGGATTATTATTTATAATAGAAGTTACGACATTTGCAGTTTTTCTACCACACCCAGGTAACTTTTCGATTTCTTCCACAGTAGAAGGTACTACAGAATGGTAATTTTTTACCAACTGTTTAGCCATATCTATAAGGTGCTTACTTTTGTTATTTGGAAAAGACACAGAATAAATCAATTCTTTTACATCTTGGATTTTGGCTGACGCCAATGCTTCAGGAGTGGGATATGACTTCATTAAAGCAGGGATTACCATATTTATTCTTTTATCAGTGCATTGGGCTGACAAAGATACTGCACATATCAAACTAAAAGCATCAGTATAATTTAATTCGGTTTTAGCATCAGGCATGTTATCCTGAAACCATTTTAAGATGTGTGTATATCTTTCTTTTCTAAGCATAGATAAAATTAGATATCATTTTATTAAAGAAACTCAGAAAAATCTATTGCTACTTCTTCTCTCTGACTAAGTTCTTGAATAGACTTGTTTTCACAAAGAATAATTCTTCCTGGAAAATCGCTAACGATGTTTTTATCATGAGTAATAATTATAACAGCTGGATTCTTTTCCTTATTTATTTTAGTGAGAAGTTCCATTATCTCCCTAGTCGTATCATTATCCAAATTCCCAGTAGGCTCATCAGCTAATATTAATTCTGGATCATTTAATAAAGATCTAGCGATAGCTATTCTCTGCTGCTCACCACCAGAAAGCTGATGTGGCATTTTGTGGGCTTCATCTTGCATGCCTACATCAGTAAGTACTTCTATTACTTTATCTCTTATTAGTTTACTATCTTTCCAACCAGTAGCTCTTAGAACGAATTTAAGATTATCATAGATAGGTCTATCCATAAGTAATTGTAAATCCTGGAATACTACACCTATTTTTCTTCTTAGATAAGGAATGTGTTTTTTCTTTAATTTATGGAGTTTGTAATTACAAACGTATCCATGGCCTCTTTTTAAAGGTTCTTCACCTATAATAGTACGAATGACCGAAGTTTTACCAGAGCCTACTTTACCTATTAAATAACAGAATTCACCTTGATTAATAGTGAAATTAATATTAGATAAGATTAAGTTCCCCCCATTCCTTATATCAGCTTGTTCAAATCGTAATATCTCATTAGAGGTGATGTCTTGAGATGTGTCTTTTTTAGAAGTATCATTCATATTTGTATATATACTAAATAAGTAATAGTCAAATTTAGTAAATTTTATTAAATTTGCTTGTTATTAATTACCCAATATGAGAAAGCTATACACATCCTTAAAAATATTCTGTGCCATATCTTTATTATTTACTAGTACTATTTTGTTTTCACAAAGGAATGCTAATGAAAAAGAGAGATTTGAATTGGCAAATAATTTATTTGTCGACGAAATGTACAGTGATGCGTACAAAGAATTTGGAGATATACTAAGGGATTATCCTAAATTACCTAATCTTAAAAAAGCTCAAGCAGAAAGTCTTCGTTTATTATGCGTTATGAAACTCAAACGCCCTAATATAGATGGACTAGTACTTGCTTATGAAAAGCAGTACCCATATTCTAATAATATAGCTCGAGTTAGATTTTATCAAGGGACCTATTATTTCGAAGCCGAGAATTATGTACAAGCTTTAGCTATATATAATTCTATTAAAAATAGATATCTTTCTAGAGATGAAAGAATATCTTATATTTTTGATAGAGCTTATTGTAATATGAGAGTAGGAAATAATGAATTAGCTAGTTCTGGATTTAAAAAGATATTGAGTTTTCCAAGAAATAAATATAGTATATCATCTACATATTATTTAGGTTATATTTATTACTTAGATAAAGATTTTAGTCAAGCTATTCCTTTGTTTAATAGATTAAAGAATGATGATAGATTTTCTCATAAGGCTAAATACTTCTTATGTGAATCATATTTCATGAAAGATGATTATGATTATGTTATAAAAAATGCAGTTCCTTTATTAGACCATTATGAAGGTAATTTCCATAGCCAATTAATAAGAATGATATCGGAATCTTGGTTTGCAAAAGGGAATAAGAGAAAAGCTAAAGATTATTTAGATTTATATAGAAAATCAGGTAATAATTTATCTAGAAAAGATAATTATTATAGTGGGTTAGTGTCTTATTCTCTTAATGCATATTTATCTGCTATAGGTTCGTTTATTAAAGTAGTAGAACCAAACCAAGGCTATATTAGTTCAAAAGACACTTTATCTCAATATGCTTATTATTATTTAGGTAATTCATATTTAAAAGTGAAAAATAAATATGAAGCCATGAAAGCTTACAAGAAGGCTTCAGAGATGTATTTTGATAAGAGTGTAAAAGAAGAGACTTCATTTACTTATGCTAAATTGCTATTTGATATAAATAAAGATATAAGTGGATTTGAATCTTATATGCTAAAATATTCTTCTTCGTCTAAATCAGATGAAATATATAACTATATAGGAACAGCTTATTTACTTAATAAAGATTATAAAAGGGCTGTAGTGTCTTTATCTAAAATTTCTCTGCTTGATAGATATATGACATTAAATTTACAGAAAGCTGCTTTCTTTAGAGGAATGCAGCTATATAAGATGGGCTCTTTTAGATTAGCCATTGAAAGTTTCGAGGTGGGTTTAAGTAAAGGAGAAATTAATCAAAATCTTAATTATTTATGTAATTATTGGTTGGCTGAATCTTATTATAGATCAGGCCTTTATGATAAATCTATTGAGATAAATAAACATCTTTTAAGCTCTGATAACTTCAAATCTTGTGATGAATATTATACTACTATTTATAATTTATCTTACGATTATTTTAAACTACATGATTATGTTCATGCAGAAGATGGGTTTAAAGTGTATTTAGAGTTGCCTCCTTCTTCTCGGATTTATACGAACGAGGCTAAGCTTAGATTAGCTGATACTTATTTTATGCAGAGAGATTATGAAAGGTCTGCTGAACTTTTCGAAGAAATTTCTCATTTGTATATAAATCAGAAAGCTGAATTATATGCCGATTATTATAGTGCTATTTCATATGGTCTTATTTCTAGGGAGGATAAGAAAATAGAAATGTTAAAAAACATTAAAGATAATAAGGCTAAAACTCCTTTATATTTTACTTCTATTTATGAATTAGGCAGAACTTATTTAAATTTAGATGATATTGATGATGCTTTAAATTGTTTTAATCTATTATTGAGAGAAAAACAGGATAGTACATATTACTCCAAAGCGTTATTAGAAATGGGGTTGTTATATTCTAAAAAGAATAATAATAATAGAGCTTTATCATATTTTGATAAGGTGGTTAAGAATTATTCTCCTTCTCAAGAATCTCGAGATGCCTTATCAGGAATAAAAGCTGTATATGAATCAGCTAATAAAACAGATGAATATTTAGCTTATTTAGATGCTAATGGTATGTCATCATCAGTAACTGATGATGAAAGGGAATTAATGTTATTTAATTCATGTGAAAAATATTTCTTAGCTGAAAATTATACTCAAGCTGAGAATTCATTATTAGCATTCGTAGAAAAATATCCAATAGGGCCTAAAACATCACAAGCTTATTTTTATTTAGGAGAATCTAGAAAAGAAATAGGTAAAGCAGAAGCTGCGGCGGATGCTTATAAGAAAGTTATGGATATAGGTGTGGGTTCATTTAGAGAATTAGCTACTCTTAATTATGCTGAGATAGCTTATTCTTTGTCTAATTACCAAGAGGCTATATTAGCTTATAAAACATTGTTAAGTATAGCTAAATTAGATAATAGTATTTATATAGCTAAGGTAGGTCTTATGAGGTCATATTATAAAGAAACTGATTATAAGAATGCAAAAATAAGTTCAGATGTTCTTATATCTTCTAAGATAAATGTAGATATGAAAGAAGAAGCTACTTATGTGAAAGCCAAGTCTTTATCTGCTTTAGGAGAAAGAGATGCTTCTTTAGTTTTATTTAAAGTATTATCTGCAAAACCTTATAATCCTTATGGTGCAGAATCTTATTATATCTTAGCTAAGAGAGCATATGAAGAAGGTAACTTCGAGGAAGTTGAAAAAATAGTATATGCTTTTTCAGATAAAGGTTCTTCTCAGCTTTATTGGCTAGCTAAATGTTTTATCGTATTAGGTGATTCTTTTGCAGAAAGAGCTGAATATGGTCAAGCTAAAGCCACATTTGAAAGTATTAAAAAAGAATATAAACCACAGAGTGATACAGATGATGTATTAGAAAATGTAGATATGAGATTAGATAAATTATCTGTTATTGTGGGGGATTTGGCTGATAGTGTTTCAGATAGCACTAATATAATTAAAAGTATAGGAAAATAGTTTAGAAAGTAATAACGAAATTAATATGAAAATTATAAAAAGAATATCCTTATATGTCACATTAGTAATTATTACTTTTGTTTCTATTCAGGCTCAAGATATTAATTCTACTGTAGAAGTGAAAAGAGTTTACAAAGGTAAATTGTCTGAGATAGTTAAATCTCCCTTGCTTACTAAATATTCAGATACGCTACAGTCTTTTAAACTTAAGTTTGATTATTCTTTCTTTGACAAAAAATATGAAGATTTATATGAATTTTCTCCAATGCAGTCTGCTATTTTACCATTTGCAGGGGATAAAGAAAATCCTACTTTTTATCTTAATTTAGAAGGAGCTTTTCCTTTAACTGGTAAAGCTAATATATTTATTAATCCTCATATTAATGACAAATTATTTTTGACATTCTATGGGAAACATGATTCATTCTGGGGCGAGGTTCCTACTTTTGATGACTCTGATATTAAAACTATTGCCGACAGGATGAGCAATATCGTGGGTGTTAATTCTAATTATTCATGGCATGATGGAGAATTGAATTTTGATATTAGATTTAAAGATGATTATCGGAGTCGATATGCTTCTTTAGAAGATCCTGTGAAAGAGCATATTTATCTCGATGATCCAGTTTATAATCATTATTCTAAGATAAATGCGCGAGTTAATATAAAATCTTGTAATACAAATAGTTCTAAATCTTATTATAATTTTTCTTTTAATTATGATTATGTGAAATTTAAAGGGGATACTACTAAAGAAACTCATATAGGAACTCATGGTTTGATAGGGATGGCTACTAAGTCTCCTCATAAATGGATGTTAGGCTATAAATTCAATGCTGTTCATTATAATAGTTCATTAAGAGGTATAATCGATATTTCACCTCAATATCATTATACAGATGATAGATGGAATGTGACTGCAGGAGCTATTTTTTCTTCTAAATTTGGATATACTGAAAATACTGGGGATTTTTATCCTTTAGTAAAACTTAAATATGAATTGTTTGAAAATAATTTATGGTTGGGTTTTTCTTTAGATGGGGAATCAAATGCTTATTATTATGATAACCTAATAGAAATTAATCCTTATTTAACTGAATATAAACATCCTAGTTATAGAGATGTATTATATAGATTAAAACTGGAAGCTAGTGGAGTGATAAAAGATAGATTATCTTATTCTATTATAGGTAAAGCTGTAAATTATGAACATTATGCTGTCGTATCTTTATCTGAGATTCATCCTAATGAATTACGGATGACTACGGATGATTTTAGTGTGAAATCTTTTAATGCAGCTTTAACATGGAGTTCTAAAGATGTTAAAGCTAACGCTAGTTTGACTTTAAGAAGTTTATCGGGTGCTATTTATTTTCCTAGAACTGAAATTTCTACGTCTATAGAGTATAATCTTCGTCAGCGTATTTACTTAGAAGTTAATGCTAATTTTAGAGGAAAAACTGAGTATAATATCTCGGATGATAATTATGGAGAATTAAATTCTTTTACTAATTTAGGTGCAAGAATTTCTTATATAGTAAGTCCTTTATGGACTGCTTATTTAAAGGCTGGAAATCTATTAAATCAGAAGATTTCATATCTACCAAAATATGTTTTTCCAGCTACTACTTTAAGCATGGGAATCTGCTTAAAATTGTGATATTTTTATTATCTTTGTTTATAAATAATAAAGACAATCAAAGATGATAGACAAACAAAATCAGAAGCAGGAAAATCAATATTCTGCGAATAGTATTCAAGTCCTTGAAGGGTTAGAGGCGGTTAGAAAAAGACCATCGATGTACATAGGTGATATCGGTTCACGAGGACTGCATCATTTGGTTTATGAAGTAATAGATAATTCTATAGACGAAGCACTTGCAGGTTATTGTACTCATATCGAAGTTCTCATTAATCCTGATAATTCTATTACTGTAAAAGATAATGGTAGAGGTATTCCTACTGGAATGCATGAAAAGGAAGGTCGTTCTGCTCTAGAAGTAGTTATGACTTTATTACATGCGGGAGGTAAGTTCTCAAAAGATAGTTATAAGGTTTCTGGTGGACTTCATGGTGTAGGTGTTTCTTGTGTAAATGCTTTATCTATAAAACTCATAGCTGAAATTCATAGAGAAGGTAAAATTTTCGTACAAGAGTATTCAAAAGGTGCTCCTTTATATCCTGTAAAAGTGATAGGAGATTCTGATGATACTGGAACAATAATCACTTTCTTACCTGATAAAGAAATATTTACCAATTCTACAGTTTATGATGCTTCCATTCTAGCTTCTCGTTTGAGAGAATTAGCATATTTAAATAAAGGATTAAGATTATCTTTAACTGATCTTAGACAAAATGAAGATGAGGATGAGGATGAAGATGATTTAGAAGCACCTAAGAAATCTAATGTTTTATCTTTCTATTCTGAAGCAGGGCTTTCAGAATTTGTAGAATATCTAGATGCTAATAGAGAAAAACTTATAAATAATCCGATTTATTTAGAAACAGAAAAAGGAGGGGTTCCTATTGAAATAGCTATGCTTTATAATACGGGCTTTTCTGAAAACATTCACTCATATGTTAATAATATCAATACTATAGAAGGAGGTACTCATTTAACAGGTTTTAAAAGAGGTTTAACGACTACCCTTAAATCTTTTGCAGATAAAAATGGATTTTTATCTAAATTAAAATTTGATATAGAGGCTTCTGACTTTAGGGAAGGTCTTACTGCTGTTATATCTGTTAAAGTAGCTGAACCTCAGTTCGAAGGTCAGACTAAAACTAAATTAGGAAATGGCGAAGTAGATGCTGTGGTTTCGCAGGCTACTAAATATGCTTTAGAAAATTATTTGGAAGAAAATCCTAAGGAAGCTAGAGTTATTATAGATAAGATTATTTTAGCTGCTACAGCACGTCATGCGGCTAGAAAAGCTCGTGATTTAGTGCAGAGAAAGACTGTAATGTCTGGTTCTGGTCTTCCTGGCAAATTAGCAGATTGTTCTAATAGAGATCCTTCTAAGTGTGAAATTTTCTTAGTCGAAGGGGACTCTGCTGGTGGTACTGCTAAAACTGGACGTGATAGAAATTTTCAAGCTATTTTACCATTAAGAGGTAAAATTCTAAACGTCGAAAAAGCTATGGAGCATAGAGTATTTGAGAGTGAACAAATACGTAATATTTATACAGCGTTAGGAGTTACTGTAGGAACTGAAGAAGATGAAAAAGCTTTAAATATATCAAAACTTAGATATCATAAAGTAATTATTATGACTGATGCGGATGTCGATGGTAGTCATATTGATACTCTTATTTTAACATTCTTTTTTAGATATATGGTAGATTTAATTAAAAATGGTTATGTATATATAGCTACACCTCCATTATTTAGAATTAAAGCTAAAAAATCCAAGGAAGAAGTATATTGTTGGACAGATGAAGAAAGGATTAAAGCTGTAAGTGAAATGGGTAAGGGGAACGATTCTTCGGTTGCTATTCAAAGGTACAAAGGTCTTGGTGAAATGAATGCGGAACAGTTAATGACTACTACTATGAATCCTGGTACTAGAATTTTGCGTCAAGTTACTATTAATAATGCTGCTGAAGCAGATAGGATTTTTTCTATGTTAATGGGAGATGATGTACCTCCAAGAAGGGAATTTATTAAACAAAATGCTAAGTATGCTAATATAGATGCTTAGTATTTATCTGGTTTTATAGAATATATTATGGATATCTTTGAAAGAATAAAAAAAGATGAGGGTGGTCCTCTAGGTAAATATTGTGAGAGAGCAAAAGGCTATTTTATGTATCCGAAATTGGAAGGCCCTATTGGATCAAAAATGATATTTCAGGGACAGAAAATGATTTGTTGGAGTATAAATAATTATTTAGGTCTTGCAAATCATCCGTTAGTCAGAAAAGCAGATACAGAAGCTGCTGCTAAGTGGGGTTTTGCTTATCCTATGGGATCTAGAATGCTTACTGGACATACATCTTTACATGAAAAATTAGAAAAAAGATTAGCTGTCTTTGAAAAGAAAGAAGATGCTTTTTTGTTTAATTTTGGTTATCAAGGTATAGTTAGTACTATAGATTCTCTAACTACTTCTCATGATGTTCTTATTTTAGATAATGAAGCTCATGCTTGTTTAATGGATGGTGCACGTCTTCATATAGGACAACGATTTAAGTACAAACATAATGACATGGAAAGTTGTGAGAAAGTATTAACTAGAGCTACTAAGGTAACTGAAAAAACTGGTGGTGGTATTCTTCTTATTACTGAAGGTGTATATGGTATGACTGGTGCTTTAGGCGCATTAGACAAATTAGTAGCATTAAAGAAAAAATTTCATTTTAGAATTCTCATAGATGATGCTCACGGTTTCGGTGTTATGGGTAAACATGGTCGTGGTACTTCAGAACATTTCAATGTTATGGATGATATTGATATTTATATAGGTGCATATGCTAAATCTATGGCTTGTATAGGAGGGTTTGTAGCTGGCCCTAAATATGTTATAAATTATCTTAGATATAATTTACGTTCTCAAATTTATGCTAAAGCATTACCAATGCCTATAGTAGAAGGTTGCCTTAAAAGATTAGAAATTATTGATAGTAAAGAAGGTGATCAGTTAAGAGATCATCTTTGGCTAATTACTCGTTCTCTTCAGAAGGGTTTACGTGAAAGAGGTTTCAATATCGGACCTGCAGAAGCTTGTGTTACACCTGTTTTTATGAAGGGGAATGTAGCTCAAGCCACTAATATAGTAGTAGATTTGCGTGAAAATTATAAAATCTTCTGTTCAGTCGTAGTTTATCCAGTAGTGCCTAAGGGGGTGATTATGTTTAGACTTATTCCTACTGCTGCTCATTCTATGGATGAAGTTAATTATACGTTAAATGCTTTCGCTGATGTTAAGAAAAAACTTAGTGAAAATGTTTATGATGCTGATAAAATCCCCGATAAAGCTATTTAAGAAGTTTTTATAAATAATGAAAAATTATTTTAAAAATAAAGTAGTAATAATTACAGGAGCAAGTTCAGGTATAGGATTGGCGACAGCTAGAGCGATGGCCGATGAATTTGCTAAAGTAGTTATTGCCGCTAGGCGTGAGGAAAAACTGAAAGAATATCAAGTAGAATTGTCTAAAAAAACTGAGGTCCTTTCAGTTAAAACTGATGTTTCTTGTGAATCGGATTGTAAAAGATTAATTGAAAAAACTGTAGAGCGTTTTGGCCATATAGATATACTCATTAATAATGCTGGAGTATCTATGAGAGCTTTGTTCAAGGATTTAGACCTTAGCGTATTAAAACGTTCGATGGATATTAATTATTGGGGTACTGTTTTCTGTACTAAATATGCTTTACCGTATTTATTGGAAACTAAAGGTTCTGTATGTGGTGTGATTTCTATAGCAGGGTTTAAAGGATTGCCAGGTAGAACCGGTTATTCTTCTTCAAAATTCGCGATTAATGGATTTTTAGATTCTGTGAGGGTAGAACATTTACGTGATGGTTTGCATGTAATGATATTTGCACCAGGTTATACTGCTTCTAATGTTAGATATTCTGCTATGTTGGCTGATGGTTCTAAACAAGGATCTACACCTAGACAGGAAGATAAGATGATGTCTGCTGAACAATGTGCTCATCTTATGCTAAAAGGTCTTAGGAAGCACAAAAGAACTATGATTTTAACTCCAATTGGTCGTATTACTGTTTTTTTAAACAAATGGTGTCCGGCTCTTTTAGATAAGTTAGAACTTTGGTTCATTTCTAAAGAAGATAAATCTTAATTTATGAAAAACTAAAATTATGAATGGAAAATCTAAAGTAATAGGTTATAAAGTTATAATCTCAGCAGCGATAGTACTGGGTATTATCATGTTAGTATTTCCTAACCAAGGTAGATTTATGTATGAATATCAAAAGGGTAAACCTTGGTTATATTCTACGCTTATATCTCCTATAGATTTTCCTATTCTAAAAACTGAAGCTGAGTTACAGAAAGAAAGAGAAGAATTATCTTCTTCTATAATATCTTATTATAATATTGATAAATCTGTTTTAGAGTTAAGAAAAACTGTTTTTAAAGTTAAACAAAAACATATTTCTAATGAAGAATCTTTGAATATATTGGATGTATTAGGAGATGTGTATAATACAGGTATTATTGCTGAATATGACAAAGGTTCTAAAGTTATTTTTTTACAAAGAGATAAGAGAGTAAAAGAAATTCCTAGTACTGAGGTTTATGATATTGATAGAGCTATATATACAGTTAAACTAGAATTAAGAGATTTTTATCCAGAGAAAGATATAGATTCTTTATATACTGCTCTTGCGTTAGAAGATTATATTGTTCCAAATATTATTTATGATCAGAAGAAAACAGATGCTTTACATAAGCAAGCTGTAGATTATATCTCTCCAGTTAGTGGTATGTTCTACACTGGTCAATTAATAGTTAGTGAAGGTGAATTAGTCACTGCTGAAATAGAACAATTATTGAATTCTTATAAGAAAGAATATATGTTAAGTATAGGGAAGGAAGGTGCTCATTGGGATATAATGGTGGGGCATTTTATTTATCTATTGTTATTACTTGGTGTTTTATTGATGCTGATGTATTTTTTAGATTCTCAGATATTTTATAAAGCAAATCAATATAGATATATATTTTTATTATTTCTTATAATGATAGTCTCGACTATATTTGTGGGAAATTTAGATGAGAGATTTTTATATATAGTTCCTTATTCTGTTTTAGCCTTATATTTAGTATCTTTTTTTAGGCCGAAATCTGCATATCCATTATATTCAGTTTTAATTTTACCTCTTCTGATTTTATCTGAAAATGGTGTGGAATTGTATATGATGAATTTATTTGCTGGATTAGTAGCACTATTTTCATTCAGCTTCTATCATAGAGGCTGGTTACAGTTTATTAATTCATTATTTATATTTGCTTCACTTTCAGTCACTTATATAACTTTTAGATTATTCGGTGATGGGTCGTTGGCTCATTTAGATATTAATATTATTTTTATTATAGCAGCTAATTCACTTTTAGTAATAGCAGCTTATCCTTTTGTATTCTTGTTTGAAAAAGTATTTTCTTTGATTTCTAAGTCCAGATTAAGGGATTTGGCTGACACCAATAATAAATTGCTTCAGGAATTGGCTACTAAGGCTCCGGGTACATTTCAGCATTCTTTACAAGTGGCTAATTTAGCTGTAGATGCTGCTAGAGAAGTAGGTGCTGATATATCTCTAATTAAAGCAGGTGCTTTATATCACGATATAGGAAAGATTAATAATCCACAGTGCTTTGTAGAAAATCAAGCAGCTTCTATGAATTATCATAAAGGATTGTCTCCAATGGAATCTGCTCATCAGATTATTAGACATGTAGATGATGGTTTAGAATTAGCTAAAAAGTATAAATTACCTGAACCGATAGTGAATTTTATTAGTACTCATCATGCTAAAACTATGGTATCTTATTTTTATACAGTTTATTGTAATGATGGAGGTGATTTAAATAATAAAGAACCTTTTACTTATCATGGTAAATTACCACAGACGACAGAACAAGTAATAGTTATGATGGCGGATGCTGTAGAAGCTGCCTCACGCACATTAGATAATTATTCAGAAAAAAGTATTTCTGATTTAGTAGATTCTATAGTCTCTCAGAGATCTACTGATTCCCAGTTAGTAGAGGCTGATATAAAAATAAAAGATATTAATATTGTTAAAAACAATTTTAAAGAACATCTTAATCATCTTTATCACGAAAGAATCGTTTATCCTAAGATGAAAAAAGAATAAATTTCTTATATTTGTAAAGAATGGGGATGTTTTTGGTTTTGACAGCATTAGACATCCATCGATAAGCATGTCGAGCGGTGGTAACCGGGCTCGTTAAACTCGGGTTATAAGCCATTAACTGGCAACAATAATTATGCACTCGCTGCGTAAGAAGGCCTAGCTTTCTACCTTAATCGTTTCTGCCAAGGTGCAGGGATGACGAGTATCCCATCAGTTTTTTATTGACTATGCTGATAATCGGGATATCATAAAAGTCGATTGCAATCATTGATTTCTCTAAGATGATTTAAGATTTAGAGGATAAGGATATACCTGATGGTTCGTTATCTAAGTGTATCACGAAAATTTAAAACGAAATAAACATGTAGAAATTCGTTGAGTGCTGTGTTTGGACGGCGGTTCGACTCCGCCCATCTCCACTAATTATAAACTTTTAACTATGAATATAGCTATTGTAGGTACAGGATATGTAGGATTAGTTTCAGGAACATGTTTTTCTGAAATGGGGGCTAAAGTATATTGTATAGACACAGATATTGATAAAATTTCAAATTTGAATAAAGGTATTTTGCCTATATATGAACCCGGGTTAGAAGAAATGGTTAAATCTAATATAAACGCAAATCGATTATTTTTTCTTACTGAATTAAAAGAATGTATTGACGATGTAGATATTGTATTCATTGCTGTGGGAACTCCTTCAGATGAAGATGGAAGTGCTGATTTAAAATATGTATTAAATGTAGCTTCTTATGTAGGAGAAAATCTTAATCATTTTATAGTTTTAGTTACGAAAAGTACTGTTCCGGTAGGTACAAGTTATAAAGTTAGAAAAGCTGTGAATAAAGCTTTAGCTAAACGTAATGTAAAAATGGAATTTGGTGTAGCTTCTAATCCAGAATTTTTAAAAGAAGGTGCTGCTATAGATGATTTTATGCATCCTGATAGAGTAGTTATTGGCACAGATTCAGAAAAATCCAGAAAGTTATTAGAACAATTATATAGACCATTTTTACTAAAAAACTATAGAGTTATATTTATGGATATTTTATCAGCTGAGATGACTAAATATGTTTCTAATGCTATGTTAGCTACTCGAATCAGTTTTATGAATGAAGTAGCTAAATTATGTGAAATTACAGGAGCTGATGTTAATAATGTAAGAAAAGGAGTTGCTTCTGATACTAGGATAGGTAATAAATTTTTATATCCAGGATGTGGTTATGGTGGTTCATGTTTTCCAAAAGATGTTAAAGCTCTACGCCAAACTGCTTTAGAAAATGATATTGATATGCAGGTTATATCTGCTGTAGAAAGAGTAAATGAAAAACAAAAACATATAGTAGTAGATAAACTTAATTTAGCATTCAAGGGTGATTTAAAAAATAAAACAATTGGTATTTGGGGGCTTTCCTTTAAGCCCGATACTGACGATATTAGAGAATCTCCTTCTTTAGTAATAATAGATGATTTATTAGAAAATGGTGCTAAAATTAGAGTTTTTGATCCTATTGCTATGAATGCAGTCAAGGCTAAGTATGCTGATAAATTGACATATTGTGAAAATTTATATGATTGTGCAGAAAGTGCTGATGCTGTGGCTTTATTAACAGAGTGGAAAGAATTCAGAATATTAAATTTGAAAAAACTTAAAGAAAAAATGAAAGGTAATATTTTAGTGGATGGTAGAAATATTTACGAATATAAATCTTTACAGGAAGAAGGGTTTAAATATTATTCTATAGGTGGTTACAATGATTAAGTATCAATTACATTATGAAAAAAATATTAGTTACAGGAGGAGCAGGATTTATAGGCTCTCATTTGTGTGGTAAATTATTAGATGAAGGATATGATGTTATCTGTATGGATAATTATTATACCGGTTCTAAAGAGAATATAAAAAAATATTTATCTAACCCTAATTTCGAAATGGTGAGACACGATGTTATATTACCTTATTTATTTGAAGTAGATGAAGTATATAATTTAGCATGTCCTGCTTCCCCAGTGCATTATCAGCATAATCCTATTAAAACTGTTAAAACATCTGTGATGGGTGCTATAAATATGTTAGAACTTGCTCGTAAAACTAAAGCTAAAGTTCTTCAGGCATCTACTTCAGAAGTATATGGAGATCCTTCTTGCAGTATTCAGAATGAAAGTTATTGGGGTAATGTAAATCCTATAGGTATTCGTTCATGTTATGATGAAGGAAAAAGATGTGCTGAAACTTTATGTATGGATTATCATAGAGAAAGAGATGTGAAAATAAAATTGATTAGAATTTTTAATACTTATGGACCTAACATGATGCCTCATGATGGTAGAGTGGTTTCAAATTTTATTATGCAAGCTTTACATAATGAAGATCTTACTATATATGGTGATGGTAACCAAACTAGAAGTTTTCAGTATGTAGACGATTTAGTAGATGGTATGACGAAAGTTATGGAAACTACTCCTGATGATTTTGTAGGACCTGTAAATTTAGGTAATCCAGATGAATTTACTATTTTAGAATTAGCTAAAAAAGTTATAGAATTGTGCGATTCTAAATCTAAAATAGTTTACAGACCATTACCTGGAGATGATCCTCGTCAGAGAAAACCAGATATTAGTTTAGCTAAATCTGTTATGGATTGGGATCCTGCCATAAAACTTGAACAAGGCTTAAAAAAAACGATAGAATTTTTTAGAAAATATTAATATGAAAATTAATCCTGAAAATTACCAAGTATTAATAGTAGATGATATTGCACCTAATGTCATTTTACTTAGAGCTATATTAAAAAAACAGAAATATAATATTATTTCTGCAAGTTCTGGCGAAGAAGCTTTAGAAATAATTTCTAAAGAAAATCCAGATATAGTATTATTAGATGTTATGATGCCAGGATTAAGCGGTTTCGATGTATGTAATCATGTACGTAATAAAATGGGGAATGAAGATTTACCTATTATTTTACTTACAGCTTTGAATAGTTCCGATGATATAGTAGAAGGGTTTAAAGTAGGTGCTAGTGATTTTGTTTCTAAGCCTTTTAATAATGCTGTCTTATTACAAAGATTACAATTTCAATTATCTGTAGTAGCTTCTAAAAGAATAATTAAGAAACAAGCTGAGACTTTAGCTAAAACTATGAAATCTCGAGATCAGTTATATTCTGTAATTGCTCATGATTTAAGATCTCCATTAGCTACCATTAAAATGATAATGAATTATTTAGTAATTAGAATAAAAGATTATAAAGTAGATGAAGATATCGTAGAGATGTTAAATACTGTAAATTCTGTATCTGAAGAAGGCTTTGATTTATTTGATAATTTACTTAAATGGACTAAGAGCCAAGTTGGATCATTAAAGCCAGTATTGAAAGAATATAATGCTATAGATGTTACTGAAACTTCTTTAGAGATGCTTAAAAAAATAGCAGAAAATAAGAGTATTGCTTTAAATATTGAAAAACCAGAAGGAAATTATAACATTTTGGTAGATATCGATATGCTAAAAACTATATTCAGGAATCTAGTTTATAATGCTATAAAATTTTCTGAAGAAAATTCTACTATAACTGTTAAAATAATTCCAGAAGAGAATAATATTCGTTTCAGTGTAATAGATGAAGGAAAAGGGATGAATGAAAAACTTATAGAAAAAGTAGAAGAGGGAACAGTAGATTTCTCTACACCTGGGACTAATAATGAGAAAGGATCAGGATTAGGATTATTATTGACTAGAGATTTTATTATTAAGAATGGTGGTAAATTAGAAGTAAAATCTATTTTAGGAAAAGGTTCTTCTTTTTCTTTTATATTACCTCAGCATATTTAATCTGCTATATAAGCCCACTTTAATTTTAATGTAGAGAATACAGGGTAATGGTCACTTAATCTACTTTTTACAGTATAATATTTTGTACATTCTAATTCAGTGGATGAAAATATATAGTCTATTCTAAGTAATTGATAGAATCCATTAAAAGAAGTAGGATATTTTTCACCGATTTTTCTATATCCATCTTCCAATTCATGATTTATTATTTTATAAGTATATGATAATGGTGTACTATTAAAATCACCACATACTATAGTTGGAGTTTGTAATGAATTAATATACTTAGCTAAATATTCAGCTTGTTTTCCTCGAATGATTCTATTGAAATTAGAAACAGACATTATTTTATCTGTTCCTTTATTTATTATCTGGGATATTCCTGTAGTTTGAAAATGGACATCGATTACTCTTACTGTAAGATCATTTATAATTATATCTGCGTAGTGTGCTCCATTTAGATTTTTTTTAAATATAATTTCATGTTCTATTATAGGATATTTACTAAAAATAGCAAGTCTATTTTCGTCTTCTTTTCCATTTTCTATAGCATAATATGGGAAATATTTTTTTATATAATCCCATTCTTTTTTATGAATATCTCCTTGAAATTCCTGTAAACATACTATTTGTGGTTTTTCTACTATTAGTTGGTTGGTCACATTTAGTATTGTAGATTTTTCATGATGATTAAAACCATGTACATTGTAAGTGGCTACTTTGATTCCGTTAATAGCTTCGTGGGGTTTATTTTTTATATTAAAATGATACAGTCCTCCAATAAAATTACAGCTAAGTATTAAAGATATAAGAGGAATAAAAAATGATATTTTTCTTTTATATATACTTATTAGTAAAAATATTAAACTTAGTAAAAATATTATAGGAGTAATTAGAAAAATTTTGGATATATATATATAATCATATATAGCAAAGCATAAAATTATTAATTCGATTAATATTTTTAAAGCTGTTTTACCTATATTTTTATTACTTTCTTTATGAGTATCAGATGTATTATATATTTTAGTCATTATATTTCCTTTTGGCCTTTTCCCAAACACTATTATTACTATTTCTATTATAAAGATAAAAGAATCCTTTTATGACATTTACATTCATAAATAGAAAATAGTAGGGGATATATAATACTATATTTTTTATTTGTTTGTCTGCTAATATTTTACCTATTAATCCCATAATATAAAAGAGAATTTGAAGTATTAATATTATAGAGTAAAAATTAGTAAAATCTTTAGTAATAAATGCTATAATAATATTAATGAGAAGTAATAAAAATATAGAAATAGGTGTAATACTCCATCTTAAAACTCTATGTGATATATATTGAAAAGATAGAGTTCTATATTTGAATATATTAAGAAGTGGTTTTAATCTATATATAGACTGTATTCCGCCTGCGGAAATACGTACTTTCCTTTTTTGTTCCTCTTTGATATTTAATGATGAATCTTCTTTAGCATAAGCTTTATTGCAATATGCTATTTTATATCCTTTCATGGCTATTCTCATGGACATTATGAAATCATCTAATAAAGTGTCATTAGGCATTTTTATAAATAATTTTCTTCTTATAGCGTATAATTCACCAGCTGCACCTACAGCTGAATTTAATTCCCAATCAAGTTTTTTTAATGTAGATTCATATTTCCAATAAATTCCTTCAGATCCCGCCGCGTTGTCTTTATTACTGATTACTACTACCTTTTCTCCAGCTACGCATCCTACTTTAGGATTTTGAAATTCCTTTATTATTTCTAGGATAGCATTTTGGTTAATCATGGTATTAGCGTCAGTCAGAACTATAATATCACTATTTAATAATGGAATGGCTCTATTTACTGCTGCTGTTTTTCCATTACGATATTTTTCATGAAATAATAAGACTTGGGGTTTACCATCATGATTTCCTATATATTTATTTATGAGTTTATCCGTATTATCAGTACAACCATCTGTTACCCATACTATATTAAAAAGATCAGATGGATACTTTAAAGAGTAATTATTTATCATTTTCTCTTCGATAATATCTTCTTCATTAAATGCTGCTATAAGTAACGAAACAGTGGGTAATGTATTTTTATTTAAGGGAAGATTTACTTTTTTAATAAAAAGCCTTTTAATTTTAACTAATACATAAAGTAGTATTCCATATCCTAAATAGGTATAGAAAATAATAAATATAAAAATCCAAAATAATATAATAAGTGTTTTCATAAATGTATAACAAAGATAAAAATTTCATTAAATATATTGTTATATTTGTTAATCAATATATGACTCTTAAATAAATTCTATGAAAATTTTATATTACGTATTTAATGGAAGAAATTCTTATAGTGGAATAAATAAAAAAATTTTATCTCAAGTTAATGCACTTAAAAAATTAGGTTATGATACTGATTTATTATATTCAGATTTCTTAGAAGATGAAAATCAAGCAGTTTTTGTAAATGATAAACCTATATTTTTTTATGGTAAGGGTATAAAAGCTAAAATTAGAAAAAGAATAGATTATTCTTTTATAGTTCAACAAGTAAAAAATCATAATATAGATATTATTTATATTAGGCATGATATGAATGCATCATTGTTTTTAATTAATGCATTAAAAACAATAAGAAAAATAAATTTATCTATTAAAATTTTAGTGGAAATTCCTACGTATCCATACGATAAAGAATTCAAATATGCTAGATGGCCTGACAAAGTTAAACTTTTATTAGATAAGTGTTATAGAAAAAGATATGCTAAGTCAATAGATTCTTTTGTATCTTTTACGTCATACCCTACGATTTTTGGTCAGCGCAATATAGAAATATCCAATGGGGTAGATTTTGATTCTATTCCATGTATTAAGAGACCTTTGAATAAAATCAAAAATAATGGAGTTTTCAATATGATATCAGTTTCTGAAGTACATTATTGGCATGGGATAGATAGGCTGATAGAAGGAATGGCTTTATATTATAAGAATAAAGGTAATAATCCAGATTTATTATTTCATTTAGTAGGTAGAGGTTATGGTGCAGAATATAATAAATTAGTGAATTTAGTAAAAGAAAGAAAATTAGAAAACAGAGTGGTATTTTATGGTAATAGAAATGGAGATGAATTAAATGATGTTTTTGAATTATCTGATCTTGGAATAGCTTCTTTAGGAAGACATAGATCTGGTATAGATAAAATAAAAACTTTAAAAAATAGAGAGTATGCAGCTAGGGGTATTCCATTTGTTTATTCTGAAACGGATGAAGATTTCGAAAATAAAGAATACATTATTAAAGTACCTGCAGATGAAACGCCAATAGATATTAAATTATTAATTACTTTTTATAATAATTTAAATTTAACACATAATAATATTCGTTCTTCCATAGAAGGTAAATTAGACTGGATGATTCAGATGAAAAAAGTAATGGATAGTATTTTGTCTAAATAAATATTTTAGGAAAATATTAGTCAATTATTTTTTTATATAGCTTTAGGGTGTTTTTAGCGGTATTTTCCCAGCTAAACATTTTAATACGTTCATATCCCTTAGCTATATATTCTTTTCTCATTTCAGGTTTATTTTCTAAAGCTAACATATTATCAGATATTTCTAATTCATCGAAAGGATTTATTAAGATAGCACCTTTACCAGCGATTTCAGGTAAGGCTGAGATATTAGAGGTAATGACAGGAGTACCACATGACATACCTTCTAATAAAGGGATACCGAAACTTTCTCTTAATGATGCATAGATGAATGCCGTAGATCCACTATAAATCGCGGGAAGATCTGAGTTTTTTACATAACCTAAGGGTTTTATCATATCTGTAATATCTATTCTGCCTAATTTATTTAAAATTATATTAATATGTTCTTGGTTTAAATCTGCGACTATTAATGGTTTAGGATATTCAGATTTATCATGATATATACTGTAAGCTTTAAATATTCTTTCTGTATTTTTCTTGGGGTCTGTATTACCTAAGAAAAAGAAATATTCTTTATCCGGAAAATATTTTGAAGTAGTTTCTAAAAAATTATTATCATGTTTGAAATATTTTCCAAATCCATTATAAACAGTTGAAATTTTATTTTTATCTAATTTTAAAATATCTATTATATGATTGCGTTCGAAATTAGAAACAGTAATTACATGTTTACATTTTTTAAGGATGCGAGGTACTACATAACGTCTATATAGCCAGCCCATATTTTGATACAATGAAGAATTATTTCCTCTTTTTTTCTCTAGAAATATAATATCATGTAAAGTTACTATTAATGGACAAGGACAATTAATAGGAGCAGTATTGCTTGTACAGTGCAATATATCTACTTTGTATTTATTTACAGCTCTAGGTAGTGCAAACTGTTCCCATAAAGGATAAGTGGGATATTTTAGAATTATAATATGAAAATTATCACTTTCTTTAAGACACATATCTTCTCCAGGAGCTACGAATATAAAATATTCATTTTTATGGTCAAATTTCTGAAGTTCTCGTATAGTTTCCAATGCCACGAAATCCATACCATGTTTATTACTTCTAAAAATTCTTTGAGCCTCAATACCTATTTTCATAATCTTTTTCTGTATGTATAATAAATTTTTTATTCGTTCCTTTTAATCTAAAAAGATTTGTTATCATCATAATAAAAATTAAAGGAGTTTTTAGCAAGGCTTTTATTATTTTTTTATTCCATAAATTCTCTGGAATAGCCATAATCATAGTAAAAATAAAAACAATCCATAATCCCCACCATTTTATAGAAGTACTAAAATCTAAAAATGAAATAAATACAGCTATTATAAAAATTCCACCGAATAATAAAATGAGAGGGGGTTGTAGCCATTGGATTATTTTATCCATATAGCCTACATTCCATTTAATTATAGCCATAGGTAAATCTTTTATGCTTTTATATGCACAAAAAACTTGATTCCCTAACCATCTTCTTCTTTGTTTATAATACCCAGAAGCTTTTTGAGTTTTTTCATCATACACGAATACATCATCTAAATAATTAATAAAGATTTTATCTTTTAATAATAGTGCTTCTAATTCTTTATCTTCTCCAGAAATTTCTAGTTTATTTACATTGGCCTTAAACCAATCATAATTAAAGGCTTCTCCTGAACCGATAAGAGCTGATGAAATTCCTAAATTTACATGTCCCTTTCTAAAAATAGAATTATTAATTTCTTCACTAAGAGAATCTAAAATGGCTGTATCTGTATTTCTATTTTTACTAGTTCTATGGGCTTGTATAGCTTTTTCTTTAGGAAAAACCATATTGATTCTACTTAAAAAATCTGAATCTACTATATTATCAGCATCTAAAATAATTACTATCTCATAATTTTTAAATTTATCAGCTTTCTCCATAGCGTACTTAAGTGACTTGGCTTTAGAGCTTTGAGGGAAAGAAGGCTGTAATAAAATAATATCTTGCTGAGCTAACCAATCGTTAGTCTCTTTAGTCATGTGATCAGAAATAACTATTATGTCATAACTATTTCTAGGATAATCTTGTTCACTAAATTTACTGATGCTTTCTTTTATTACTTTATTTTCGTTATAGGCAGGATATAATACTAAGATTTTAGAAAATTTATTTTTCTTATCGTAATTATGAGTGCAATGAAAAATAGAAGCAAAAGCAAAAGCAAATAAATATAATACGGATAATGATGATAAAACAAAAATTATCCAATCAAGGATGTACCATATATAATTTGAATTTTCCATATTATTTATTTTTATTTTTAAGGGTAAAGTAATTATTAGTACCTCTAATAATAGCTTTTATGTTTTCAAATTTACCTTTTATTAGGTTTAAAAGCAAAGATTTAGGAATAGCTATTAAGAGTTGATATAAAATAGATAAAGTTTTTTGAGTTCCTACCCTATTTCTATATGCATATAATAATCTATTGCGGCTTATGTAATAGTTTCTTAAAGCAGAATTATTTCCCACACTAGCACTTTCTTTATGATAAATAGTTTGAATAGGATTGTACCATAACGTATAGCCTGCATTTCTGATTTTTTTACTCCAATCTAATTCTTCATAATAAAGAAAAAATATTTCAGACATTTTACCAGCTTTTTTCAAAATTTCTGGTTTGAATATCATAGCAGCTCCATGGCAATAAGGAGTTTGTTTTGGGTCAGAATATCTGCCATCATTATCTTCTAAAAAGCCTATTAAAGAATTTCTTAAAGTAATTTTGGAAAGTGGTGTGTAAGTAGCAAACTGAATTTTATTTTTGGGATTAGTAAATACTATTTTAGGAGATATGGCACCGATTTTAGAATCATTTTCAAATAAATTAATTAAATCTGAAAAATGGTCTTCTTTAATAATAGTATCGTTATTAATTAACATGAAATAATCTCCAGTAGCGATATCTATTCCTATGTTATTTCCTCCTGCGAAACCAAGATTTTTTTCAGATCTAATACATTTAATAGCTGGATATTTTTCTTTAATAATTTCTATTTCTTTTTTATTAAAAGAAGCATTATCTACTACTATTATTTCAATAATTATAGATGTTATTATTTGTAAAGATTCAATAAGTTCTAAGGTGTCGTTAATCCCATTATAATTAACCGTAATAAATGATATCTTTTTTCTCATTATCTTTATTTTTAAGTAGGTTAGCTTTCTTTTTAGAAACTTCTTGGTCATATTTAGGTGATAATAGTATGAAAGCATAACTCATATATATAATAGTACAAGACGGGAATTGCCCATATATCTCATTCGCATATGAGGCAACCATTATTCCAGCAATTCCGCCTATTAATGATATAGTAATACCTAGAACTTCTTGATTTTTTATTTTAGTCCATGTTATCCAACAGCCATATATTAAAATAATAAGCATTAATATTATATTAAGGGTTAAACCTATTATCCCGGTTTCTACCCATATCATAACATACCATGAGTCTGTAGGGATATTATAGACTTCTTTAGCACTATCAGGAATATCTTTGGCACGTCCATTTGAAACTCCGATACCTATTCCGAAGGGTTTATCTTTTAAATAGTAAGCAAATCTTTTTTTATTAATTGTACGAGCTTCTAAAGATGTATCTTCAGGGTTAAATACTGTTCGCATACGCCTAATATATTGATTGCCGTTACCGTAAGGAGTGAATTTAAAAAATAAAAATATAATAAGAATAGTGACAGCCATAAACATAGTATTACGTTTGTTTTTAGATAATATTACATATATGGCTAATCCTACAAATGGGACTGCTAAAGCTGAACGTGTTCCTGATAATAATAAACCCCAAGTAGCTAATAAACTAACGATGAAGTAATAAATTTTTTTATTTTTATTTTTTATAACTAATGCTGTAATAAAAAATACTACGATAGAATGTCCCATGGTATTACCAAAATTAGCAGCATCACTCATAAAGGAAAAATATCTAATTCCTGAATTGATAATATGTGTTGTTTTATGATTTTCTACAAATAACCAATATTTTTCAGCATTATCCCACCCCCAATATTTTTGCATTAAAGCTTTTAATACAGCTAGTATAGTTAATATGGACCATATCTTTATAAATGTTTTTACTTTAGAATAATCCTTACTAGCAGAATAGGTTAAAATAGGGATTATAAATAAATATAAAGCAAATCCTCTAATGGTGCTAATCCAAGATTTAGTGGAAAACTGTTCAGGGTTAAATAGCATCATAATACAATATAATAACCATATTAGGCTACATATAGTAACACAATTAATCGTACCTTTTAAATTATTTTTTTTAAAAATCAAGTTTACTATAAATGATATTAAGGTCAAAAGCAAAAACGCATCAAAAATAATTCCTGGCATTATATTAACATATCTACTAACCCCTATTGTTAAATAATTTACTATAAATAAAACTATTAAAGCATTATAAGGATTATTAAAAACGAACATAATGAAGATTAAAACAAAGGGGAAAAGTGCTAAAGCATAGCCTATAAGAGGATATTTACTTACACATAAAACACCTATAATAACGCTGATTATTGAAGTTATTATAGGTGCTAAATATGGTCTTAATTTTTCCCACATAATAATATTATCTATTACGTGATGAGATTCCTAAATTATATATATCATGTGATAAATTTGCAAAGAAATTATAAGGAGGTAGTTGTCCTGTGAATTCTTCCAATGTGAGTTTCGATATATCTATTAACATGATAAATGTATTATTTTTATCCAGAGTTTGATTAGTAAAATTATGATATAACTTCTCATCAGAATTTTTCCAAGATGTTTGAGCATCGAGTACTATAATATTAAGAATAGCTTTATTAATGATTTTTTTTTGGATAAAATCAGTTTTTAAATCTCTATGATTTATAAGAACCAATTTATCATTTTCTATGGCTAATAAATCATTATAATTTATAGGATACATGATTTGTTTATCATTTCTTTCAAATGAGGTTTTCCAATCTATAATACGAGATTTTCTACCAATAGTCGTCCAATAATATGCTAGGTATTCAATAATTGGAAGAATTTCTTTAGTAGGAATAAGAGAAACAAAATTTATGATATTTATTTCATTCGAATTAGTTCGACTCATAATCTCATTTGATAATATCATAATAGCATTTTTCTGATATTCTTTAAGATAATTTTTGTGAAATCTCATAGGTGTAGTAGGGTACGCAGCTATTACTTTTCCTTTAGTTAAAAATTCTGTTTTATCTTTATCTCTTAATGTTTTATTTAATAATTCTAATATGGCAAATAATCCAAATAGAAATATAAATGTGGCAATGGTGCTTCCAGCCACTTTTAAGAGCCTTTTAGAAGGTTCGGGCTGAAGTGGTAACTGAGGAGGAGTAATAATCTTAACATTAGAATTCATTTGAGTATTCTTCTGTTTTAGTTTAGCTTGATTTAAATTATCAGAGATGCTAATATATTCTTTTTCAAGCAAAGATATTTTTCTTAAATGTTGTGATATTTCTACATTTAAAGGAGAAAAATCAGAATAGGTTTTATCTAATTCTTTTTTTATTTTTTTCAGAACTGTTAAATTTGCAAGAGCTTTTTCTCTATCTATAGTGGATAGTAACCATTGTGATGCATAATTTTCTTTAACTAAAACAGAATTAATGTTATCATAATTTAATAATGCTTGTATTTGATTTTTTAGCTGGTTTTCAGAAATAAATAATTTATTATTTATTTCATCATTATTTTCATGTTTAGTAAGATATTTTAAAGTTTTTTCACTTTGTAAATTTGAAATTTGCTGTAAATTTTGAACAAAATCTTTATTTTTGGATAATGAGTTAAAAGAATCTCCAAATTCATTTTGTAATTTAGAGATAGTCCTATTAGCAGCTTTTAATGCTTTAGAAGAAATATTCATTTCAGCATTCCAATCATAATTTAATCTAGCAGCATATTCACTCTGTGCAGTGTAATTAATAATATTGTTGTTAGTGGTGAAAACACGATAATTATTTTCTGCAGTGAGTAATTTATTATGTGCTTTTTCTTTTTCCGTGGAAAAATATTTAATAGCTTCATAAGTTTCATCATCTCTTATTTTTTTATATTCAATGATAAATGCCTCATTAAGTAAATCAATGGTATTATATGATATATAAGGGTCATTAGTAGAATATGAAATTTCTACCATATCACTAGATCCTAGTCTTTCTACTGATATGGTCTTTAATGCTTTTTTTCCATAATATTCATAGTCCCACATATAAATACCATATAAGTAATTATCGTATTTTTCTTTACGATTTTTTAAAAAATTAGATAATGTATGTTCATAAGAGTTTCTATCCACTAATTTCTTAATATTATTAGGGGTTTTATAAAATATTCTTTTAAAATTTTTTTGAGATATATAAGGAGTATCTTTAAGTGTATCTCCATATGTCATATGTTGAGCAAATAATTTAATAGAAATATTCATTAATGTAGTCTGAGACTGAATAATATTTAGATAGGTAGCCATCATAGTATTAGACTTAACCCAAGAAGTGCTAGTTTCAGTGTTTCCCAAGTCGTATCCTGATAAAATGCCAGTATATATTATAGAATTAGTAGAATAAGATTTTTGATCATTTTTAGTGACCACTATAGCTATAACGCATACAATTAAAGGAAGTATTATTAAGTACCACCTTTTTCTCCATAAAAAACGGAATAATTTAATAGCTATTTCCATATCAAAATTATAATATTTTAGTTCCTGTTAAAATCTCTAAAGCTGTTACAGCTCGTAATAAGTTTGCTTTTTGTGTCTGGATATTTCCATAAGAAGTCGCTAAAATCTGCTTGTTAAGTATAAACTTATCTATATCTATAACTCCTTTTAGAAACTGTTTTTCTATTAAATAAGAATTAGCAAGACTAAATTGGTAAGTTTCTTCTAATTTGGGGATAAGAGTAATAGCTAGATAAGCATCAGCATATTTCTCTGATATTTGTATTTTGAGCGTTTCAAAATATGTCTCACGGGTATATTGATAATATTCGACTTCGGCTTTTGCACTTTTTATATCATGATGTTTTGTGAAGATATCACTTAATGGGAAATTCATACTAATACCAAAGTGCCAATAAGTGGATGTCTTGTTAGCATATGAAGGAACATAAGCAAGTTCTGAGTCAGATAATAAACTAGCTAATTGGCCATATTGATAAGCTGCTATAACATAAATACGTTTAGACCAATACCATCTAGTACTTTTATAAATTTCTTCATATTTTTCAATTTCTGCATCGGCTTTTTTTAAATTAGGAGAATTAATATAAGCTAATTCGAATAAAGAATCAATAGGGGGTAGGTGTAGATTAATTAAATTATGAGAAAGTTTATCCTGAACACTAGTTTGTCCTTGAGCAAAACTAATTAAGCAGAAACAAGACATAATTAATAAAAGAAAAGATTTTTTCATGATAATTAAACATTTTCTTTTTGAATAAAAGAGGTGCAAGTCTTAAATATAATAATAATATCACCCCAAAAACTAAAAGTTTTAGCATATTTTATATCTAATAGTTTTCTTTCTTCAGGTGACATTTTGTTAGAGCCTCCGCGTTTCTTAATTTGCCATAATCCAGTCAGTCCCGATGGGGCTAAAAATCTATCGATATCTTTATCTGAAGTAAGAAGTTCTGCTTCATAAAGGGGAATAGGACGATTTCCTACTACAGACATATCACCTTTTAAAATATTAAATAATTGAGGTAATTCGTCTATACTAAATTCTCTTATAATTTTACCAATTTTGGTTATTCTAGGGTCGTTAACAAATTTTTTAAATGCTTTTTCTTGTTCCTGTTCTGTGGCTTTTTTAAATTGATTATCATCTATAACGAAGTCATCATCAAATAATAAATTAGTATTATTGATATCTATAATACTAGTATCAATTTCCATCTGTTTTATCATGCTTATTTCTTCATTATCATTAGTATCATATTGATTTGAATCATTTAATTCCTTTATTTTTTGGTCTGCATTTTTATACATAGATCTAAATTTCCAAAAATAAAATATTTTAAAATTACTACCTACTCTTTTGGATTTATAAAATATGGGAAATCCATCTTCTATAGCAATAGCTATAATAGTAAATAGAAATAGAGGACTTAAGAATAATATAGACAAAATAGAAAAAGTAATATCAAATAATCGTTTCCAAGTAGGGAGAATGAAAATATTGATATTATCTTTATATGTTAAAGGAATATTAACAGATTCTGAATATTTAGAAATAAAATCACGTGCGTTGTTAATACTTTCTTTAGAAGCTCTAGTAGATAGTGTATTATTTATACCTTTTTTTAAGTATAGTATAGAGTCTTCTTTAGAAACGGAATCTGTAATAAGGATAATATAAGTATTGGGATAAAATATCCTTATAGATGATATAGTATTAATTTTAGAAATAAAATCTTTTTCCAAAAGTAATATAGGAATAATATTTTTACCATATTTTTCTTGAAATTTGGAAATGGATTTTAAAATATCTACTTTTTTGGAGGCAAAATAAATATTATTATCCATATTTTTTTGAAAATATGAACGTGTGTTTTTATCTTCTCCGCAGTATATAAATTTTAATTTCAATGTAATATTTTTTTTACTCTAAGTTTTAATTCTAATGGGTTAAAAGGTTTAATTATATAATCTTCAGCTCCCTTGGAAAAAAGCTTAATTCTTTCACCGCTACTATTTTCACTAGAAAGTATTACTACTGGAATGTCTTTAAAAAGTTTATTTGCTTTAACATATTCTAATAATTCGGTTCCAGTCATTTCTGGCATTCTTAAATCAGTAATAATTAAATCAGGGATATTGCCTTCATGAAGCCATGCAATAGCTTTTATAGCAGAATTGAAATAAGTGAAGTTGAATTCATCTGAAAGATATAGAGAAACCACTTTAGCTATAGTAGGTTTATCATCTATAATAAGGATATCTTTCTTTATATTCATGTAATTCATATGTTTATATGGTAAAGATAAGAAAAAAAACTAATTTGTTTATAACAATTTTATTATTTGGTATAAACCTTCGAAGGTCGAAATCATACCAAGAACAATAATAATTATACCCGATATCTGATTTATATATAACAATTGCCTGAGTCTAAATTTGTTTCGGAAATGATTTACGATAGCTGTAAGTAAAAACCACCAACTAGATGCTCCAATGAATACACCAAGTAATGTAATGGCTAAAAGCATATTAGTTTCATTAGCCGTAGTATCTATTCCTATAAAAGCAAATAAACCCAATAAAATAAATAAAGCACCTGGATTAGTAATTACTATAAAATTAGCACTGAAAAAATCTCCCACTAAGCCTTTTTTACTAGTTTTAGGTCTTCTGATTTGTTTAATAGGATTTTTAAATAAAATACTAACACCGAATAGAAGTACTATTATACCACCAATTATGAGAGTTTCATTATGATATTTACTTAGGAACAGATCTACAAATGCTAAACTAAGCAAAGCTACAGCTGCAAAAAAAGTGTCAGCTAAAGCAGATCCCATACCAGTAATAAAACCAGATTCTCTTCCTTTATTTAATGTTCTTTGTAAACATAGAACACCTACTGGACCGAGGGGAATAGATGCCAGTAACCCTACTATAATACCTTTAATAAAATTAATTACCATAAACTCAAATATTGTACAAATATACAATTCTTTGTTATATATTTGTAAGTATTGTAAAAGAAAGAAATGAAAAATAATGGAAAATTTAAACAAATTACCTGGATATACTTATTAGTATCCTTACTTCTAGCATCTTTACCATTTCTGGTTAAAGGCATGTCTTTCTGTATGTTATTTGCATTTGTGCCTCTTTTATTTGTAGAAGATATGTGGCATAATCAAAGAGTAAAAGGATTTTGGCATGTTTATTACTTGTATTTTTTGGTTTGGAATATAATTACGACTTTTTGGATTTGGAATGCTACTATTCCTGGAGTTATAGGTGCTGTATTGGTTAATGCATTACAGATGTCGATTGTATTCTATTTATTTAGAATTTTCAAAAGAAAACACAATAAAGGTTCATTAATGTTTCTGCCATATCTATTCCTAATAATTACATGGATATCTTGGGAATATTTCTATTTCAATTCTGAAATATCATGGCCTTGGTTAACTTTAGGTAATGCTTTTGCTAATAATACTCATGCTATTCAATGGTATGAATATACAGGTACTTTAGGAGGTAGTTTATGGATTTGGTTATCTAATATATTATTATTTTTCTTAATAAAGCGTTTTAGACAAATAGCTATTAAACAGTATTTATATCTTAGTTTACTGACTTTAATTATTATTATCGGTCCTATAATTACTTCTTTAATCATTTATTATAATTATCAAGAAAAATCGAATCCTAAAGAAATATTAGTACTTCAGCCTAATATCGATCCATATCATGATAAATTTGAAGGAATGACTAGGGTAGCTCAAGATACTTTATTGTTGAATTTAGCTGAAGAAAAAATTACTGATAGTACTACTTTAATGGTTTGCCCTGAGACATTTACATCTTATATAAATCAGAAATATGTTAATAGATTTTCTACTGTAATAAGGTTTAAGAAATTTATTTCTAATCATCCAAATGTTAATATTATTTTCGGTGCTATTACTACACAATTTTATCCATGGAATTCATATCCTGGTTCTTTTAAAGATCATAAGCCTACACTGACAGCTCGATCAGGACAAGGTTTTTGGTATGATGCTTATAACTCTTCTATAATATTAGATAGTACAGATAGATATGACATATATCACAAATCTAAATTAGTCGTATTAGCTGAATATGTTCCATATCCTAAAATACTGTTAAAATTTAAGAAATTATCTATTAAATTAGGAGGAACTATCAGTTCTTATGGTACTCAGCCAGAGGTTAGTATATTTACTACAAGTGATTCTGTAAAAGTGGGTACAGCTATTTGTTATGAATCTGTTTATGGTGAATATTTTAGTGAATATGTTAAAAAAGGAGCTCAATTAATGTGTGTAATTACCAATGATGGCTGGTGGGGTAATACACCAGGCCTTCGTCAGCATTTATCTTATTCTAAATTGAGAGCTATAGAAAATCGCAGATGTATAGCAAGAAGTGCTAATACAGGTATTTCAGCCTTAATAGATCAGCGAGGAGATATGATAGCTCATACTGATTGGTGGGAACCCGATGCACTTATAGGTAAATTAAATTTAAATGATGAATTAACAGTATATACTAAATATGGTGATTATATAGGCCGAGGTGCAGAATTCGCTTTTGTATTATTATTTATGTATTTTATCACTTCACTATTTATAAAAAAAGAGAAATCATGAAGACAGCTTTATATCCAGGTTCTTTTGATCCTTTTACTAGAGGTCATTTAGATATTTTAAAATCTGCATTAAAAGTATTTGACAAGGTAGAAATAGCAGTAGGTTATAATTATTTAAAGAAAGGATTTCTAAGTGTAGATAATAGAATAAGACTCATAGAAAACGCTTTAGAAATAGCTATATTAAATGATGAGAATCTTAAAGATAGAATTGTGGTTAAATCATATCAAGGTTTGACTGTGGATTTTTGTAAGCAAGAAAATATTAATATTATAGTAAGAGGTCTTAGATTTGTTCAAGATTTTGAGGCTGAATTAGCTGTGGCTCAAGGTAATACTATTATGAATTCTACTGTGCAGACAGTGTTTTTACCTGCTATTACGGAAACATCTTTCATATCATCTACTATGGTTAGAGATGTTTACCAAAATGGAGGAGATATTAATGTTTTAATTCCTAAAGGCGTGAAAATTAATGATTATCTATAATTAATAATTATTTCAATGAAAAAGATATTTATCCTTTTATTCTGCCTTACGGCAATAAGTTTCAGTTTAAAATCACAGAATGTAGAAAATAAGCAAAATGATAAAATAGGTCGTACTGTAAAGGTAGATTCTTTGAGTACAGGAGATATAAATACTATATTGAAAACGTTTGATGGACAAACTGTTTCATATATAATACCAAAAATAGATTTCCTTATTTCTACGGGTAAGACTAATGACCAGAAATCATTCATAGCTTCTAGAACTTTTTTATATTATTATCAGTCAAAAATTATGGGATATGAAGAAGCTGCTATTTATGTCGTTGACAATTATTTCTTAAATGGCAAATTATCATGGCCTAATGAATCAAGCTTAATGCAAATTAAAATGTTTGCCGATTTTAATAGACATTCATTAATAGGAATGCAAGCTCCTGAGTTAGTTTTATATGATAGGTATAGTAAGAAAATAAATCTACAGGATTCTATTGCTAAATATAAGATTATATATTTTTACGATAATCAATGTCCCACTTGTGAAAAAGAGACTCCTCAAATCATGAATTATTTACAGACTTTCGATAAAGCACGTATATTATTATATAGAGTGTTTACGCAGAAAGATAATAAAGCCTGGATATTATATGTAGATAAGTTAAATAAAAAATATAAAATGCCTATAAATATAGACGTGGCAGATGTTTGGGACGAAAAGCTTGAATCTGATTTTCCTAGAATGTACGGAGTCGTATCTACACCTAAAATATTATTATTAGATAAGGATAATAAAATAATAGGTAGAAATCTTCATTATAAATCTTTAACCCAGTTAATAAAAGTATATGAAGAACAGCCTGATTCTTATGCTATGTTTTTTGATAAAATTTTCAAAAGAATGTTATCAAAGGATTATAAGCAACCATCTGATACTGCTTTAATGCATAAGACTATTAAAACTTTTTATCAAGACAATAAATATTCTCCTGAAGTATATCAGTTAGTGTTCTATAATTTATACCAATACCTAAAAGGTAGCGATTATTATGAACTTCAAAAATTAGCTGCGTGGACAGCAAAAAAATATATTATAGAACAGCCAGAGCTGTGGAAAACAGTCACTTTTACTTCTTATGATAATCTTGAAAATCCTTGTTTAATAGGGGATTTTAGTTCATTCAAAGATTTTATGTCAAGAACCAAAATAGCTGTGGAATTATTTAATAGAAATCCATTAGAAGAAAAGGCAATTAATCTTTCACTCTATGATATTCATAATGATAAGCATAAGTTGTTAGAAAACGCTACTAAATATACTGTATTATATTTCTATTCATTAGATTGTGCTGTTTGTGATGCTGTCGATGCTGATATGAAAAATATTTATTCAGAATTTATGATAGATAAAGATACTGATACTACTGATAATAATATTGCTGTTAAGCAAAAATATAATCATGATATAAGTTTTGTAACAGTTTGTACTAGTAGAAGTAAGCGTGATTTTAAAAAACACATTAATTCTAATAAATTTTATAAAGAATATCCAAATAATTGGATTTCTTTATATGATAAGAAACAAAATTCAGGTATGTTTGAAAAGTATGATTTGTCTGTGGTTCCTGCTATTTATCTTTTAAATAAAAATAAAGAGGTGATAGGAAAAGAGTTAAACCCAGCTACTCTTGAGGAAATATTGAAAATCCTTCTTCAACCCCTATCCAATCAATAGGTTTTAGCCCTTGCTGTATTAATATATTATTTGTCTGAGAGAATGGTTTTGAACCGAAGAATGCTTTTCTTGCCAATGGGGAAGGATGGGCAGCTTCTAATACGAAATGTTTAGATTTATCAATTAGTTTTCCCTTTGATTTTGCAAAATTACCCCATAATAAAAATACTAAGCCTTCTTTTTTTTCAGAAAGTAAGCTAATAACATTATTTGTAAATTCCATCCAGCCTATCTTAGAATGAGAGAGAGGTGTATGTTCCTTAACTGTTAGAGACGCATTAAGCAAAAGTACACCTTGTTTAGCCCAATCTTCTAAATTTCCTGAACGTTTTATAGATTTATTCAAGTCTGTTGACATTTCTTTATATACGTTTTTTAGAGAAGCTGGAATTTTTTGATTTTTAGGGACCGAAAAAGAAAGTCCATTAGCTTGACCAGGACCATGATAAGGATCTTGACCTAGTAAAACTACTTTAACTTTATCAAATGGACATAACTTAAAGGCATCGAAGATTTGATCTGCAGGAGGATATATAATAGCCCCAGAATCCTTTTCATTAGATAATAATTCAACAAGCTTTTTAAAGTAAGGTTTGTTAAATTCATTTTTTAGGATTTTATCCCAGTTATTTCCAATATGGGTATTCATATTTGATATATGTATGATGCTTATTAAAATACGAAGTTAAGAACATCTTTCACTGTTTCTACGAAATGGAAATTCATACCTTTAATATATATTTCCTTGATTTCTTCAATATCTTTTTTATTGTCGACAGACAAAACTATAGTAGTTATACCTGCTCTTTTAGCAGCAAGTATTTTTTCTTTTATTCCACCTACTGGTAATACTTTTCCTCGTAGAGTCATTTCACCAGTCATGGCAGTACCTTTTTTGACTTTTTTACCAGTTAGAGATGAAATCATGGCAGTAACCATAGTTATACCAGCTGAAGGTCCATCTTTAGGAATCGCTCCTTCTGGGACGTGTATGTGGATATCTTTTTTCTTTAAATCAGAAATCTTGAGACCTAAACTTCTTGTATGAGATTTAATATATTCATATCCTATTTTAGCAGATTCTTTCATTACATCACCTAAATTACCTGTAGTGGAAAGCATGCCTTTACCCTCGCTATGGCAACATTCTATAAATAGAATTTCACCACCGACCTGTGTCCAAGCTAAGCCTGTTACGACTCCGGCACCTTCATTGCCTTTTTGCATATCATGATGACTAGTAGGCAATCCTAGGAATTCTTTTAGCATGTCTGGCTTTACTGTTACACTATTTTCACCATTTACTGCTATTTTTCTTGCAGTTACCCTAGCGGCTTTAGCTATTTGTTTTTCCAATCCTCTGACACCAGATTCTTGTGTATATTTATCTATTATAGTTCTGATAGCATTTTTAGAGAATTTAATTTGAGAAGATTTAAGACCATTAGCTTTTAATTCTTTAGGGACTAGATGCCTTTTGGCAATTTCAGTTTTTTCTTCTGGTAAATATCCAGTAATTTCTATCATTTCCATTCTATCTCTAAGTGCCGGGTGGATAGAAGAAATATCATTGGCAGTAGTTATAAACATGACCTTAGATAAGTCATAATCTATATCTAGATAATTATCATGAAAAGTATTATTCTGTTCAGGGTCTAATACTTCAAGTAGAGCGTATGAAGGATCTCCCTTAATATCTCTATTGATTTTATCTACTTCATCTAGTACTAAAACAGGATTTGATGTACCTGCACGTTTGATACTTTCTATGATTCTGCCAGGCATAGCACCGATGTATGTTCTTCTATGTCCTCTTATTTCAGATTCATCATGTAATCCACCTAAAGATATTCTTTGATATTTCCTACCTAAAGATCTAGCTATAGATTTTCCTAAAGAAGTTTTACCTACTCCAGGAGGGCCGTATAAACATAGTATAGGAGATTTCATGTCTCCTTTTAATTTAAGAACACTTAGATATTCTATTATTCTTTCTTTTACTTTTTCTAACCCGAAATGGTCATGGTCAAGTATTTTTTGTGCACGTTTTAAATCAAGATGATCTTTAGAAGTATTATCCCAAGGAAGTTCTACTAATAATTTAATATATTGATACTGAGTGCTATAATCGGGAGAACTCTGATTAGTTCTTTCTAATTTATTTAATTCACTTTCAAAAGTTTTAGCAACATAATCTGGCCATTTTTTGTCAGCTGCCATATTATTAAGTTCTTGAATATCATTTGATTCAGAATCAATACCTAATTCTTCCTGTATGGTTTTTAACTGATTATTTAGATAATATTCTCTCTGCTGTTGATCCATTTCAGAATGAACCTTCTTCTGTATATCTTCTTTAATATTAAGGATTTCTATTTGACTCTGTAGAAGTCCTAACAGTATTATAGCTCTTTTCTTTAAATCATTTTCTCTTAATAATTTTATCTTATCTATGTAATTTTCCATTTCTATGCCTGAGGCTAAGAAATTGATTAAGAATTCGTAATTGTCTATATTTTTAATAGAAAGAGATGCTTCTTTAGGCAGGCCTGGATTTAGTTTTATAATATTTACAGCTGCATCTTTTATAGTGGCAGCTAGGGCTTTCATATCTATTTCATCTTCTTTAGCTAAGAAATCACTAGTCCAATTAATTTTGGCAAATAAATAGGGTTCTGTATTTAATTGTTTTACTAAGTTGAATCTTTTTATACCTTGAAGAATAGCAGTAATATTGCCGTCAGGCATATCTATTAATTTAAGAATCCTCGCGCAACTTCCTATTTCAAATAAATCTGACATATTAGGATCTTCAGTGGATACATCTTTCTGAGTAGCAGTACCTAGTATCTTAGTAGTTTTATATATCTCTCTTATAAGAAATTTAGATTTATCACGACCAATAGTTACAGGTTGTACTGTACTTGGGAATACTACTACATTTCTAAGCGTTAATATAGGTAGTGAATCTGGTAATTTTTCATCTTTTAGTTTGTTGGCAGGCTCCATATCTATAATAGGAAGTATATTAACATTTCCTGCATTTGTATTTAATAAATCAAAATAATCTTTCATATTGTGACAATCTGTCAGTGTTTTTTGTGAAAATAAATTTTTGTGTATTTTTGTGTCTTATATATAGTGCTTTATATACTATTAAAGATAAAAATAACATCATTGATATATATGGTCAATCATTATGCCAAACTATCTACTAAGATTTTTTGGAGTTTTAAAAAAATAGAGATACTTTTGCAGTTCCGTAATACAAACAAGTATTAACTTTTTAATAATAAAATAATTATGACAAAAGCAGACATCGTAAGTGAAGTGTCCAAAGCTACAGGAATGGAAAAAATCGCTGTTCAAAATGTGGTAGAATCATTCATGGATACAGTAAAAAATTCACTTGCTAAAAATGAAAATGTTTACCTTCGTGGATTTGGTAGCTTTATAGTAAAGAAGCGTGCTAAAAAAACAGCTAGGAATATATCTAAGAATACAACGATTGTTATTCCTGAACATAATATTCCTGCTTTTAAACCAGCAAAGGTTTTCATTAATAAAGTGAAATAACAGTTTAATTTAAAATAATAATATGCCAAGCGGTAAAAAAAGAAAGAGACATAAGATGTCTACACACAAACGTAAGAAACGTTTGCGTAAGAACAGACATAAGAAGAAATAATGAGTGTTAACTCCTCATTATAAGTATTATGTACGTTATAATCTAGAGCAGGTTGTTAACAATTTGCTTTAGATTTTTGTTTATAAAAATAAATATGGAAAAAGATCTTATTATCAACGTAGGTTCCTCAGACATTGAAATAGCCTTGACTAATGATCAAAGGCTTATGGAGCTTAACATTGAAAAAAATGATGAAAAAGCTTTTTCTTTAGGTGATGTGTATTTAGGAAAGGTTAAGAAATTAATACCTACTTTAAATGCAGCTTTTGTAGATATAGGAGATAAAAAAGATGCCTTTGTTCATTATTTGGATTTAGGTATAAATTTCAAAGCTTTTGATACTTTTGTCAGGCGCATGAATCCAAATGTAGATTATAAGACTTGTTATAATTCTATCGATATTCATACTATCTTAGAAAAAGAAGGTAAAATCGAAAATGTATTTAAACAAGGTCAACCTATAATAGTTCAAATCGTCAAAGAACCAATATCTACTAAAGGATCTAGATTAACTGCAGAAATATCTATAGCAGGTAGAAATATAGTATTACTACCTTTTGGAGATAAAGTAAATGTTTCGCAGAAAATATCATCTAATTCAGAAAAAAAGCGTTTAGAGAGACTGATGTATAGTATTCTTCCTCCTAATTATGGAGTGATTTTAAGAACAGCTTCCGAAGGGAAAAAAGCCGCTGTTCTTCATGCAGAATTAAGAATTCTAATCAGTAAATGGGAGAATTCATGGGAAAAGGTAGCTAAGGCTAAAACTCCTAACTTACTTTTTACAGAAGCTTCCAAAACTAACACCATTCTAAGAGATCTTCTCAACGATTCTTTTTCAAATATTTATATAAACGACGAGAAAATATTTAAAGAAACTCAGGAGTATATCTCTATGATAGCTCCAGAGCAAGAAGATTTAGTAAAATTGTATAAGGGACATGAACCTATTTTTGACTATTTTCATGTCACAAAACAATTAAAATCTTCATTTGGTAAAGTGGTTCCTATTAAACAGGGGGCTTATTTGGTTATTGAAACCACAGAAGCTTTACATGTCGTAGATGTAAATAGTGGAACAAGAGTTAGAGTAGGGAAGAATCAAGAACAGAATGCGTATGATGTCAATTGTCACGCAGCTGATGAAATAGCGCGTCAATTAAAATTGAGAGATATGGGAGGAATCATTATCGTAGACTTTATCGATATGGATACTTTCGAACATAGAAATTTACTGCATAAACGTATGCAGGAATTAATGGCTAATGATAGAGCTAAACATAATGTGTTACCTCTAACTAAATTTGGCCTTATGCAGATTACTCGACAACGAGTAAGAGCAGCTACTATAATAGACACATTGGAAAAATGTCCTATGTGTAATGGTACAGGCAAAATTACTTCATCCATTCTTATTGATGAGAAAATGGAAAGAGCTTTAGCTTATTATATAAAAGAAAAGAAATGTAAATCTTTTATATTAACAGCAAATCCTTTAGTAGAAGCTTATATTACTAAAAAGAAGGGATTGTCTTCATCCATACTGAAGAAATGGGAAAAGAAATATAAAATTAAGATTCGTTTACAGTCTGTATTAGATTCTGGATTGTTAGATTTCGAATGGTTATCTAAAAAAGGAGAAAAACTGGATTAATTATCCAGTTTTTTTATTATTTATCATATATAATGATATGTATAGACATTAGAATATGTGTATTAAATTAGAGATTGACTAATCTGGATAGATATTAATAAATAGATAATTATTATTATCTTTGAAATCTTATATAAGTATATATGGTTAAGAAGAATGTCCAAAACACTAAGACACTTAAGTCAGATAAAATTATTAAGACTAATAAAAATATTAAGTCAGATGTTTTACGTAGAAGATTATTTATTAGAAAATACAAGAAAAGTATAAGATTTAATAGTAAAGAGATCGAATTGATAGATAATTATTGTGAAGAATTTGGGGTCAAATCACAGTCTTCATTCTTTAGAGACTGTATTATTGAAAACATAATGGAACAGTTAGATGAAAATTATCCTAAATTATTTTAAGTTTTCAGATAGTTCAAAAATGTTTTAAACATTTATTATTATTACATCTTAGATTATTTTAATTATTTATAATTTTTTTATAAAATACAGATAATTATTTTATACTGATAATCAGACTTTTATAAGAGTGTCTAAAAATAAGTGCTAAATACACTCAAAATAAAGATAAATAAATTAGGAAAGGTAGATATGAAATCATATCTTTGCACTCCCAATACGGAAATAGAGGGTAAGAGAGAGGCAGAAAAGGGGATAAGTATTGGATAATAGTTGATTGAAATAATGAAGAACAAGTACGAAAGTACAAAGTACAACAAGTACCAAGAAAAGAGTAAAGAGCGTTAATTTCGAATAAGAAATTAAAAAACAAACTACCCAGTCAGGACAGCTAAAAGATATAAATATATACAACGAAGAGTTCGATCCTGGCTCAGGATGAACGCTAGCGGCAGGCTTCACACATGCAAGTCGAGGGGCAGCGTTATAGATTGCTTGCAATCTATA
>Ga0265294_10000007_pt1 | contig 242587 bp, 176 predicted proteins | sample MunlanPumphouse3_FD_192504 | JGI IMG/M metagenome (GOLD analysis project Ga0265294, IMG submission 192504) | Groundwater microbial communities from a municipal landfill in Southern Ontario, Canada - Pumphouse #3 | ecosystem: Environmental > Aquatic > Deep subsurface > Groundwater | place... | reverse complement strand
CGGTGTGAGATGATATTGTCGTCGGGTTTTAATCCGCATTGTTCCCAAGAGCCCCCTTTCGGTGCGCCTGTTTTTGAGGCAATGCGTGTTATAAAAGTTGCCAGATGGGCAAGAGCGTGTTATCTTTTCAATCGTTGAATGTGAGTGACTCTGTTAAATTCTAAAGAAAGAAGAAAATAATGAATACAATAATGGCTCAGATGCCCGAAGGCGGCTGGTTTTTGATCTTCCTCGGATTGGGACTGGTCGTTGCGATCGTTCTGCTCTCTATTATTCTCAAGTTCCTCAGTATTTGGATACGCGCCCTCTTTTCAGGAGCCCGGGTGACTTATGTGGAACTGATGGCCCTCTGGCTGAGGAAGGTGCCCGTCGGTTACATTGTGGATAACCGCATCACGGCGATGAAAGCAGGATTGGAGGTTACGATTGATGATTTGTCGACGCACTACCTGGCGGGTGGAAACGTGGAGATGGTGATTCTGGCCCTGATCGCCGCCAAGAAGGCCGGTATCCATCTTAATTTTGACCGCGGTTGCGCCATCGACCTGGCCACCAAAGGAACCGGGAAAACCGTTCTGGACGCCGTCAAAACCTCGGTGAACCCCAAGGTGATTGATTGCCCCAGCGGAGCCCAGAGCCGCTCTTCCATTGATGGCGTGGCCAAGGATGGTATCGTCATCAAGGCCCGTGCCCGCGTGACGGTGCGGACCAACCTGGAGCGCTTCGTCGGCGGTGCCACAGAGGAGACGATTATCGCCCGCGTAGGCGAAGGCATCGTCGCCACCATCGGTTCAGCCTCTACTTACAAGGAAGTGCTGGAGAACCCGGACCGCATCTCCAAGACGGTGCTCGATAAGGCGCTCGACAGCAATACGGCTTTTGAGATTCTTTCGATCGATATTGCCGACGTGGATGTCGGCGAAAACGTCGGCGCGAAACTGCAGGCCGAGCAGGCCGAGGCCAGCAAGCTCATCGCACAGGCCCAGGCTGAAGTCCGCCGTGCCGCCGCCGTCGCACTGGAGCAGGAAATGATCGCCCGCAGCCAGGAGATGCGCGCCAAGGTGATTGAGGCCGAAGCTCAGGTGCCGCTGGCCATGGCCGAGGCTTTCCGCTCCGGCAATCTCGGGATTATGGATTACTTCCGGATGAAGAATATCCAGGCCGATACCGGAATGCGCGAGAGCATTTCCCAGGGGACCAAACCCACGACCGATTCCCAGGAGAAATCCAAGGGACCGGGAAAATAGGGTTCACTCTGAATGAGTGAGAAGAACTAAAGGTTCGTTTTCTCATGCCGCCGTTGGCCTCTTCACGGAGGTGCCGGCGGCTGAAAGACTGAAAAAATGAGCGGAACATTTCAAATGAGCACGATTTTAGCTGCCGGTGGAGGTTTTGATTTCTTCACCCTCATCGGAGTGGGTGTCTTTTTCATCCTCAGCTTTATCGCCAAAAGAGCCCAGAAAGTCGCGGAGGAGAAAGCTCGCCGTGAGGAACAAGGGTCTGGCTCTGCTCCCGTGCCACTGGCTGCGGAGGCCAAGCCCAAAAAACAGGATCTCTGGAGCAGCCTTGAGGAACAGCTTCGGGAAATTATGGGAGAAACCTCCCTGCCCAAGGCTCCCCCGAAGGAGAGTGCCGGGATCCAATTGCAGACTCAGCCGATGCGTCAGCGCGTTGAAATCCCCCCTCAGCGGCGGGACTCCTTTGAAGATGATTTTTCCGGGACGGAGGTTTCGTCGACTCCCGTTCTGAAAAAGGAGATCGATGTGCGCAAAATCGCCGCAGCTCCCAAAGCACGCGGTGTGGGCCAGATCAGGCGCGACCTCAAGAGCGAGCTCTCCCAGCTCAAAATCAAAGTTTCCGAGCATGTCAGGGGACTCGATGTCGAAGTGGATACCCTGCCGATCGGCTCGGTCAGAGCCAGCCGGATGGAATCCGAGAACGTGCCGGCCTATCGCCTGAGCCAGAATCTAAAATCGCCCAGGAGTTTGCAGGATTATATTGTTATTTCGACCGTTCTGGGGCCGCCCAAAGCTCTTTCCATGGAGAGTGATCTCTATGAAAAATACTAGCTCCGAACCCGCTATCCGTCCGTTTCCGAAAGTTTGGTTTCTCCTGTTGCTGATTCCTGCAGGAGCTCTTCTGGGGCTGATATTTCAGGGGAGCAATTTCTTCCTTCCTCTTTTCACGTTGGGGCTTGTGGCTTTCGGTGTCGTCTGCCTCCGGCAAGTTTCCGGGAGAGTGAAGCGTTGGGCGCTTTTCCTCTGGTTGGGATTGGCCCTGACGCTCGTAGGGGATTTCTTCCTCGTTTTTCAAGACGCGCCGATCGCCTCGCTGCATTTCCTTCTGGGGGTTGGCGGTTTCTCGCTGGCTCAAATCTGCTGGCTGGTTTTCTTTTTGCGGCTGGGACGTTTCAGCCGACGGGTTGGGATTCCTCTTTTTCTTTTCTACGGGGCCTTTTATGGTTTTGCACTCTATTCCGCGTTTCCGGCCTCTCACGAGAATCCGCTGCGGGTGATGATTGCTCTCTATATGGTTCTTTTCTGTACCAACGTGAGTCTGGCTGCCGGCGCCCGAGATCTGCCCGGTTCCCGTTGGCTTTTGATGGGGCTCTCGATACTTCTTTTTTCTGACACGATGATCGCTCTGGGACGTTTTATTTATGTGGGCCAAGTGCTTTTCCTGGTCGGTCCCACCTACCTGGCTTCATTGACCCTGATCGCTGTTGGGGCTTCTCGTTTTACCTTAAAGATGGACTTCTCGAAGACTGAGGACCCATTGCCTCAAAAAGAGACCGAGCCTTGATGCCCGATGCTTTTATGCAATGCGTGCCCACCACTTGACAAAATTTCACGATACCCATAGTTTTCCTATGGGTTTCCCGTAACATTGTCAAGTAACACAGATCCCGGACTTGACAAAATTTCATGATACCCATAGTATTCCTATGGGTTATGTGAAACAAAGTCAAGGAATCCGAAGATGAAACATGATGAGTTTTTCCGAAAGCACCCGGTTTTCACCGGAGAGGAGTTTGCCAAATATCTGTCATCTCTTGGTGAAGTCGGAGGGCGGACGCAGGAGACGCTCCTGACGTACTACCAGAAGGCCGGACGCGTCGTTCAGGTACGCCGCGGGTTGTATGCCGTCATTCCACCGGGAGCCGGGATCGATTCGTATCGGGTCGATCCGTTCCTCCTCGCTGCGAAGCTGACGCCGGATTCGGTGTTGACGCACCATACGGCGCTGGAATTTCACGGAAAGGCTTACTCGGTTCATACACAGTTCCCGTACTCAGCCTCCCGTCCGCTTGAACTTCTGAGCTTCCGCTCCCATGTTTTCCAAGGAACTCGGTTTCCGAATGCTCTCCTCCGCTCGGGAAAAACCCACTTCGGCGTTTTGACCGCGGAACGCGCAGGGATGGAGTTGCGGGTCGCTAGCCTGGAGAGAACTTTGGTGGACGTTCTGGATCGTCCGCACCTTTCGGGAAGCTGGGAGGAAATCTGGCGCTCGCTGGAGTCTGTCGAGTTCTTCGATCTCGATAAGGTCGTGGAATATGCACTCCTGCTCGGAAATGCAACCACCGTGGCGAAGGTGGGATTCTTCCTCGAACAGCACCGCGAACCGTTGATGGTGGAGGACCGCCATCTCAAGGCGCTTTATGATCTGCGGCCCCGGCAGCCGCATTACCTGGAGCGCGCAAGACGGACAGCCGGCCGCCTTGTGTCGGAATGGAACCTGGTAATTCCCGGAGAAGTTCTCGAACAGGCATGGGGGGAAGTATTATGAAAATCTCTCCCGAGAAGCTGTCCGCCGAAGCTGAAGCGACGGGTTTCAGACCGGATGTGCTCGAAAAGGTCGCACACCTGCTTGGACTGCTCAATGCCATGCAAAGCCACCCTTTCCTTAAAGGGAAGTTGAGTAGGGGGAAAGTAGTCGCTATTGCCAGCGCAAAATGACGACTTGCTTTTCCTGGTCGGCGCTTCTCGTTTCACCCTGAAGATGGACCCGGCGCGGACCGCGGAAAAATATCAGAATATTTTCCGGCAAAAGGGGTTGACAGAGTGGACTGAAAGTTCTAGCTTGACTCCGATGAGTGCTCTTAAATTGTATTTTGCCCCGGGATTCTCACGGAATGTCTGGCATCTTCTTTTGCTGGTACCGGCGCTCTTCTGCGCCGCCTACGTCATGGTGGATTTAGTGTTTACTCCCAGGCCCTATCTTCCTATTTCGCTTTCGATGCTGGGGCTTGTTGTCCTGGCCCTCCTCTGCCTCAGGAATGCATCCGGGTGCGTGAGGTACTGGTCTTTGTTCCTGTGGTCCGGATTATTCTTAATGGCTGCTGCGACTTTTTGCCCTGCGAGTACTTTCAATTATCAGCTATTCAATGTGCTGGCCTGTATCCTGTTGCTTGTCTTCTTTTGGAGTCTCGGACGTTTTAACTGGCGAATCGGTGTCCCTCTTCTTCTTTTATGCGTAGCCTTTTCCGGGGTTGTGTTTTATCTCACATTGGATTTCCTTGGTTTATCACTGTTGATGGCCTTTAAAATACCACTGTTGATCGCCTTTGTTTGTTTGGCCGGTTTCTTGGCATTTTACTGTCTCTGTGTAGTTCTGGCCTTTAGTGCCAAAGAGTTGCCCGGCTTCCGCTGGCTCGTTGCGGGATTCTCGCTCATTGTCTTGCAGATAACGACATCGACCCTGTTTTTGGCCCATTTTGTTAAATATTTGGCCCATTTTGTTAAATATTTGGCCCATTTTGTTAAATATTTAGACGAATGGACCTTGGTTTACGTGGGTTGTACCCAGCTGCTTTCACTTCTCTGCATCGCTGTCGGCGCTTCTCTCTTCACTTTGAAGATGGACCCCGCGAAATTGGAGGAGAGACTCCGGAAGGCCACCCCGGCCAAAGAGGTTGACAGCGGTATCTGAAAATTCTAGCCTGATCTCGATGAGCGCTTTAAAATCGTTTTTTGCCACGGACTTCCCAAAGAAAGTGTGGCATCGTCTTTTGCTGATAACCGCTCTTTTGGCCACCCTATTTATTATAGTGGATTTGGTGTTTACTCTCCTAGGTTCCATAATGGGTTTGGTGTTTACTTACAGAGCAGCCAACCTTCCCACTTTGCTCTTGATGCTGGGTTTTGTTGTTTTTGCCATCTTCTGCTTCCGGAAAGCTGCCGGCTGTGTGAGGTACTGGGCTTCGTTTCTCTGGTTGGGACTCTTTTTACTGTTTGCAGCGACTTTTTGTTCTTCGGGTTTTTCGAAAGATATCGACTATAAGTTGTTCCATTTGTTGGCTAGTATACTGTTGTTTGTTTTCTTTCGGAATCTGGGACATTTCAACCGGCGAATCGGTGTTTGTCTTCTTCTTTTATGCGTAGTCTTTTCCGGGGCGTGGCTTTATTCTTCCGTGTGGTTGCCTCATTCTTCCGTGTGGTCGTGGTATTTTTCCGAGGGAATGTCTCCCCCTTACTCGATGAGTTTCTTTGAGGTATTCCGTTCGATAGTCGGCTATTTCATAGTCCCTGTCTCTTTTGCCGTTTTCATAACACTTTACTGTTTTAGTGCGTTTCTAGCCTTAAAGGCCAAAGAGTTACCCGGCCTCGGTTGGCTTGGAGCAGGGGTCTTACTCCCTCTTTTTGGTGTTCTGGTGTTCTTAGTGTTCGGACTCTTTCTTGGTGGCGGCGAAGAAGCGGGTTTTGCCGCTTTACCCTATCTCATAATACCCCTTCTGACTTATCCGGTTCTTTTGACCGTCGGCGCTTCTCTCTTCACTCTGAGGATGGACCCTTTGGAATTGGAGAAGAGACTCCGGAAGGCCTCCCCGGCCAAAGAGGTTGAAAGTGTGAATTAAAAGGTTTAGCCTGATCTCAATGAGCGCTTTAAAATCATTTTTCCCCCCGGGCTACCCCCGGAATATTTGGAATCTTCTTTTGCTGGTATTCGCCCTCATCGCCACTGTATTTAACGTAGTGGGCGTAGTAGTTTTGGCGTTTTCTGTCAAGGGTGATCTTACCGATTTGCTTTTTTTTCCGGGGCTTGCTGTGCTTGGGGTTGTTGGTTTTGCTCTCTTGGCCATCTTCTGCCTCCGGAAAGCTTCCGGGATCGTGAGGTATTGGGCTTCGTTCCTCTGGTTGGGACTCTTTTTACTGTTTGTGGGGATTGTAGTTGCTCCCGCAAGTTATTCTATTGCCTATCAGTTGTTCTATTTGCTGGGCAGTATATTGCTGCTCGTTTTCTTTTGGAATCTGGGGAATCTTGACCGGCGAATCCTTGCTCCTCTTTTCCTCCTCTTTACCCCCCTTTGCGGAATACTGTTTATTTCTGAACCAGGGTGGAGTTGGAGTATTGCTGAGGTTGGATTTATGGTTGGGTTCACTGTTGGCTTTATCATCTGCTTTGTTTTTTACAGTCTTTTTGCGATTATGGCCGTGAATTCAAATAAGTTGCTCAAGCTGCCCGGATTCCGTTGGCTCTTTGCGGGATTCTCGTTCTTTCTCCTTGTTTGCGTGGCGGCTCCGTTGGTCGATTCCTATCTTGAAAACTATGGAGATCTGTTAGCTCCTCTCGTGTTAATTCTCATCCTGATTTCTCCGGTTCTTTTGATTGTCGGAGCTGCTCTTTTCACCTTGAAGATGGACCCCGCGCAGTTGGAGGAGAGGCTCCGGAAGGCCTCCCCGGCCAAAGAGGTTGAAAGTGTGAACTAAAAGGTTTAGCCTGATCTCAATGAGCGCTTTAAAATCATATTTTCCCCCGGGCTACCCCCGGAATATCTGGCATCTTCTTTTGCTGATATCCGCGTTCTTTGCCACCGCATTCACCATAGTGGATTTGGTGCTTATTTCCGGGGAGACTTTTCCTATTTTGCTCTTGATGCTGGGGTTTGTTGTTTTGGCCCTTTTCTGCCTCTGGAAAGCTGCCGGCTGTGTGAGGTACTGGGCCATGTTCCTGTGGTCCGGATTATTCTTGATGGTCGGAGCGACTTTTTGTTCTTCGCATTCTTCGAGTGCTATCACCTATCAGTTATTCCACTTGTTGGCTGGTATCCTATTGTTTGTTTTCTTTTGGAATCTGGGACGTTTTGACTGGCGAATAGGTGTTCCTCTTCTTCTTTTATGCTTAGCCTTTTTCGGGGTGGCGTTTTATCCCGCGATGGATCTCTTTAACGTATTTCCGAACAAAGCCTCTGTTTTTTTTGCCGGTTTCTTGGTACTTTACTGTCTTAGTGTAATTCTGGCCTTAAGTGCCAGAAAGTTACCCGGCTTCCCTTGGCTAATTGCGGGGCCCTCGCTCCTTCTTTTTGCGGTTCTGTTGATTTATGTGCTAGATCTCCTTTTTGGACACAACGAACAGTTGATGTTTGACGTTTTAGCCTATTTTTTTATCCTCTTACCGATTTTTCCGATTCTTATGATTGTAGGTGCGTCTCTTTTCACCTTGAAGATGGACCCCGCGAAATTGGAGGAGATGCTCCGGAAGGCCACCCCGGTCAAAGAGGTTGACGCGGTATTTAATAGTTTTGGCTTGGCCTCAATAAATGCTTTTAGATCGTTTTTTGCCACGGACTTCCCAAAGAAAGTGTGGCATCGTCTTTTGCTGATATCCGCGTTCCTCGTCACCGTATTCACCATAGTGGATTTGGTGCATATGATGTTTTTTTCCTCGGTCTATTATCCTGTTAGTGTATTGCTTTTGATGCTGGGGCTTGTTGTTTTTGCCCTCTTGGCCTTCTTCTTCCTCCGGAAAGCTATCGGGTGCGTGAGGTACTGGGCTTCGTTCTTATGGTTGGGACTTTTTTTGCTGTTTGCGGGGGGAATTTTTATTCATCTTGAGAGTTATTCTATTCCCCATCAGTTGGTCTTATTGCTGGGCAATATACTACTGCTTGTTTTCTTTTGGAATCAGGGAAATTTTAATCGGCGAACCCTCGCTCGTCTTTTCCTTATCTTTACCCCCCTTTCCGGAATAATGTTTCTTTCTGGCCTATGGTGGAATATTGCTGATGTTCGACTGATGTTTGGATTCACTATTGTCCTTATCATCTACTTCGTTTTTTACAGCCTTTTTGTGATTACGGACGTGAATTCAATCAAGTTGCTTAAGCTGTCCGGATTCCGTTGGCTCTTTGCGGGGTTCTCGCTCATTCTTTTTGCTATTCTGTTGATTTTGGCGGGCAATTCCTATTTTAAAAACAATATTGAGCCGTTTTTCCCTTTCTTGTTCATCCTCATCCTGATTTCTACGGTTCTTATGACTGTCGGTGCGTCTATTTTCACCCGGAAGATGGACCCCGCGAAATTGGAGGAAATGCTCCGGAAGGCCTCCCTGGTCAAAGAGGTTGATACGGTATCTAATAGTTCTGGCTTGGCCTCAATGAATGCTTTTATATCGTGTTTTGCCACGGGCTTCCCCAAGAACGTCTGGCAGCTTCTTTTGCTGATATCCGCCCTCTTTGCCATCGTATTCACCATAGTGGATTTGGTGTGTACTAACGAGGCCCGTTTTATATTGCCCCCGATTTCAGGGCTTGTTGTCTTGGTCTGTCTCTGTCTTTTGAAAGCCTCCGGCTGCGTGAGGTACTGGGCTTCGTTCCTCTGGTTGGGACTTTTTTTACTGGCTGCGGTGTCTTGTATTGTTTTTTTGAATCCTTTTTTGAATCGTTCCTTTACCAATCTATATCTACTGTTCTATTTGCTGGGCGATATATTGCTGCTTGTTTTCTTTTGGAATTTGGGAAATTTTAATCGGCGAATCCTCGCTCTTCTTTTCCTTATCTTTACCCTTATTCCCGGAATGGTATTAATAGTATCTCTCTCTGAACCGAGGTGGTGGGATACTACTGAGGCTGGACTGATGTATGGTACTATATGCATTATCGTCTACTTTGTTTTTTACAGCCTTTTTGTGATTATGACCGTGAATTCAATGAAGTTGCCCGGATTCCTTTGGCTCTTTGTGGCGTTTTCGCTCCTTTTCCCTTTTTGGTTTGTGGCGCTGGTGTTCGGCAATTTAGAAATTTTAGATAAAAATAGAGATTGGTACTTCGCTATATTCTTTCCCCCTATTCAGTTCTTGTTATTGATTTTTTCTCTGATTTTTATGATGGTCGGTGCGTCTTTTTTCACTTTGAAGATGGACCCCGCGAAATTGGAGGAGAGACTCCGGAAGGCCACCCCGGCCAAAGAGGTTGACAGCGGTATCTGAAAGTTTTAACCTCCTTTTGCTCTTTGAAAGGGTAGCGAATGCTGCCTGCTGTGTGTGTCTCAATTGAATGCAGGGAACTCCGGTGAAAATCCGGGACGGTTGCGCCACTGTGAAAGCTACAAGCTCCTTGAAAAGCCACTGGTCACATGACTGGGAAGGCGGGAGCGAGGTTTGAAGCTGCGAGTCAGGATACCGGTTCAGTTGTGCTTATCTGTCCTGTTGCTCCCGATAGGGGAGAGCAGGGCACTTCTCCGCAAAAGAGATGGATGAGGCCTCTATGTTCTGAGCTTGTGGGCGGACCCTCCTCAAAACAGAATTCACTTTTGAAAGCCTTCTTTCGTGATTTGCCGGGAGAAGGCTTTTTCATTTTTCGGAAAACCTTCTTCAACGGCGGCCTCTGTCGTATGAATCGAATGATATGAAGAAATGAGAAATCCGAAGATGAAGTTCTGGAAAATAAATAAAATAGTGAAGCCTCTGGCGTTGCCCCTTCTGGCAGCGGTCTGGGGATGTGCGGCCTCGGCACAGGCCTCCGCCTTTAGCCTGGAGGATATCAAGTACTGGGTCGGCAGCGGTGAACATCGGGCCGCGCTACTAATCGAGTGGAAGTCGCCCGAAGTTTTGAACAATACGGAGGTGCGCCCGCCTTCGACCACTCAGACTCTTGCCTGGGGCTATCGCTGGGAAGGAGAGGCCACTGCGGCCGATCTTTTCAATTCAATTGTTGCTGCGGACCCGCGGCTCTTTGCCGTACTTTCAGAAGATACCGGTTTTGGCTCGATGGTTCTCGGGCTGGGCTATGACCTGAATGCGAATCAGGTTTATGGAATTCAAACCGCGGCCGATACCTGGGCCTATTCCCCTCTGGCCGCTCTCACCGATGTCCGTCAGGGCGTCATTACCGGCTCCTACAACGTGGCCGATGTGGCTCAATCTCTGGATACGGCCGACCTGTACTGGGGCGGCGTCTACGGTCCGGGCTGGGAACTCTGGTGCGAAGCCGGCAGCGGCGGCGCTTTCGATCAAATTCCCGATTTTGGCCCGAGTCCTTACTGGACGCCCGATGACCCGCTCATGCCCTGGAGCGGGACTCATGGCCAGTGGGATTATGCCGCACTGGGGTTGAGCGGAACCGCACTCTCCGACGGCTCCTGGATTGCGCTGACGGTTTCAGCCGGTGGCCTGGATTACATGAACCCTGAGGATCCGGGCACGTTTGCCTACAATTGGCATAAAGCGGCACCTACGTCTCAGGTCGTCGCGGCGGACACGGCCTCGAGCCCCTATCCGTTGGAGCTGGCAGAGGCGTTGCCGCCCTTCAGCCGCTCTACTCTCTACGCCGACCCCCTGGCCGTATTGGGTGAGCCGACCACGATGGCTCAGAACCTCGCTTTTTTTGGTCTGCCCGATCCCTTCCGGGTCAAACTGGTGGAGCCGGCTTATAATCTGGACCTGGATGGAAATAAAACGCTACTGACTCTGGAAGAAGATTCCGGGGAGACCGGCACGGTTTATGGATCGGTCACGGTTAAATTCGACCACCCGGTTTATGACGAACCGGCGAATCCCTACGGGGTTGATTTCCTGGTTTTCGGCAATACGTTCTATGTGGGCAAGGGTTTTGTCAGCGATACGACCGATATGAGGAGCTACTTCCTGAGCGGCGGAGCTTTCGCTGAGCCGATGAAGGTCTCGGTCAGCCCCGATGGCGAGCGCTGGTATACTTACGAAGAGGGACCCTACTGCGACACGACTTTCCCGACCCACGGTTTCCACTGGGACGCCGGACTCTTTGAGCGCACTGGCAACGGCTGGACAAAGAAGAAAATGGATTTCACCAAACCGGTGAATCCCGCCCTGTCGAGCGTCCTGGGCGTTGCGGAGAGCTACCTCTCTGCAGCCGATGCCATCAGCCTCTATGCCGGCAGCGGAGGCGGAACCGGTTTCGATTTAGCGGAGTCGGGCTTTGACTTCATCCGGTTTGTTCGTGTGGAAGCGGCTGACGGTTTTTCGGGCGGTGAGATCGATGCCTTTTCTGCCGTGCGTCCTGCCCTCGTGGGTGAATCCCTGACTTTGAGTCCGGGCAATATCGGCGAGGACCCGCAGCTTGAGCCCGCAGAGCTTTTCTTCCGGAATCCCGCATCCATTTCGGAGACACTCCTGGCGCTTCGTTTCCGGGAGCTCAATAGAATCGCTCTGGTCAGCACGGAGATTCTGCGTCCGGAAGAAGAGGCTCTCGGCACTCTGCCGGTTCAGCCTCTGAAGGCCTTGGGTCTCCGGGTGGAGACCTTGACGGGCCTTGAGGATGTGGTGCTCCGGTTCCGGGCAGAACTCTCTCTGGATTGCTCCTCTTTTTACCAGGGCAGCGGTTCCGATCTCGAGCTCTGGAGTCTCGGCGTGGAAGAGGGAGCGGCCTGGCAGCGTCGGTCTTTCAGCTTTGATCCAAGTTCGGGGTGTCTGCTCCTTGAGGACGTCTCGAGCTCGCTCATGTTGGCAGTGGCGCGGATGGAATCTCCGGCTCTTTCAATCGCGGTTTCCGGCGGAAAGGTTCTCATTAGCTTTAAGCCGCAGCCCGGTTGGGTTTATGCACTGGAGCGCTCCTCAGATTTGGCCCGGGAGACTGGCTGGGAGTTGATCGCAAACTTCACCCCGGAGAATTCCGACTCGCTCACCTGGGAAGAGGAGATTTCGCCCGAAGGCCAAACCTTCTTCTATCGCCTGAAACTTTCGCGGGAATAGCGCCTTGAAGAACTTATTACGACAAGAGAAACGAGCTTGCCGCTCGAGGGGGAATGCAGCCCCTTCGGGCGGAGGCTTCACGCTTGTGGAGCTCCTGGTCGTCATTGCCGTTATTGCGATTCTGGCCTCTCTTTCATTGCCGGCCTTGAGCCGCGCCAAAGAGAAATCCCGGTCGGTCAATTGCCTCAATAATCTTCGCCAGATGGCCATTGCCGCCCATGTCTACACGGTGGATTTTGAGGATTACTATCCGATCGCTTACTCCTCGGAATTCACCGGGGGAAGATATACGGCCGTGGCGTGGGATTTAACCACGAGCTATGGCGTCGGACCGGAGCCGGTGGTGCGGCCGGGACTTCTCTGGCAGGGCTATGGCGCCGCGAAGGTGCAGCAGTGTCCCTCTTTTCGGGGCGGTGCCAACTGGTCGGTCGATCCTTTTACCGGTTACAATTATAACACGAGCTATATCGGCCACGGAGAAGGGGAGAGTATCCCAGAGCCGGCACGCGTAGCGGACCTCCGCCATCCGATTCGGACGATTCTCTTTGGCGATGGCCAGTATTCGGCCGGTGCCAATAAATTCATGCGTGCTCCCTGGCCCAATCCGGGCGACGCCTCTTTCCGGGGCCGCTGGTCCGGTACCCAGGGCTTTCGCCATCACGGCCGCAGCAATGCCGCCTTTTGCGACGGACATGCCCGCTCTTTGCCCGATCGCTTTCTGGAAAACAAAGACGGTGCCGAAAACGTCGCTTCCGGCACCGGCTTTCTTTCGCAGGATAACTCACTCTACAATCTGGAGTGAGCCCGCTTCGCTTTTCCTATTGATGGAAACTCTTTGTGATAAACTCCAGAACGGTCGGCAGAGCGCTCCGCCAGTAATCCCAGGTATGGCCGCCATCGCGCACACGGTATTCATGCGGGATTTCCTTCTTTTTCATCGCAATATGAATCTGCGAATTGCCTTCATAGAGGAAGTCATCGTCGCCGCAATCGATATACCAGCGAACTGAGGATAAGGCGCGCTTCTGATCGTCGGTGGCGTTATTGATCTGCCAATGCGGGTTGAGGCTTCGCAGATATTTGAGTGTCTCTTCCGGGTTAAGCGAGGCATCCCTTTCGACCATCTGCTTGACGGTCGCTTCGTCATCGGAGTTTCTCAGAGCGCCGCTCAGAGGGCAGGCTGCTGCGAAGAGTTCAGGATGATGCATCGCATAAATGAAGGTGCCGCCGCCGCCCATGGAAAGCCCGGAGATTGCACGGTAGCGTTTTTCGGAGCGGACCCGATAGGTCTTTTCGATGAAGGGGATCAGCTCATTAAAGAAATAATCCTCGTAGCGGTATTCGCCCTTGAGGTCGTTGAAATAACCGCGCCGGACGCTGTTGGCATCGGGCATCACGATAATCATCGGGGTGGCTTTGCCTTCGTTGATCGCTTTATCGGCAATGTGCAGCACTTCGCCGAACTGTACCCAGCCCGATTGATCGTCCCCGGCTCCATGCAGAAGATAGAGGACCGGGTATTTGCGGTTTGAGGTCTCGTAATCGGGAGGAAGATAAATCGCGTATTTGCGATCCATGTTGAGGATTTCGCTCTTCATGGTGAGCTCATCCTGAACCGTTCCGGTTTGCGCCGATGCTCCGTTCTGAAGCACGATCATCATCGCCGCGCTCAATAAGAGGAATAATTTTTTCATAATAATTCTCAAGTAAGACTAATTCTAAAAGCAGAGGCATTTTAAACCCTTCAGTGAGAATGTAAATAGGAAAGATTCGGTGCGCCTGTTTTGAGGCAATGGGGTGCCCGAAACCGGTTGCATGTTTTGTTTGTAATTTGCGGGCAATGGAGAGCATACTCTCGCCCATGAATGATGAGCAAACAACCAGCCGCCGCGGCCTTAGTCGCAGAGGGTTAATTATCCTATGGCTTATTGTTGCCGTCGTTATTGCTTCGTTCTTTTTAGGTCGGGGTAAGGTCTACATGAACGCCTCACGCACGCTGGGGCCTGAACCGGTGAGCGACCTCCAGCAACTCCCTTTTGAGGTGAGCGGTTCCGAAGCCCAGCTCAAGTATAGAATACATGTGAAGCTTCAGACCGGCATCGTTCATTTCCGGCTCATTCGCCCGGATGGTGTTGTCATTGTCGATTCCGCAGGGAAAATATTCTCCCAGGCAGGACCGAATGAAGACAAGCACTTTCCCGTCGGCCGATACATGGCTGAGATCCGTGCAGAACAAGCCCTCGGCACTTGGACGCTTGCCATTCACGACGGCAACTATTCTTCGCGCCTGAATTCATCGGCAATTATTACCGGCAAATTGATGGTTCTGGTCGGAGCGCTTGCTCTCCTCTTTTGGCGGAGGCGAACACGCGTTGCCTGGACCTATTTCGGCATCGGCGCTGCGCTCTGGGCCGTGGGTGTCGCCCTGAAATTCGGTTGGGCCTTTGCTTTCAATAAATCAATCCTCGTGGACATTAACAGGGCGCTGCCTGAACCTGCGGCATGGGTAGCGGGTGCGCTCTATGTCGGGCTCCTCACCGGTGTATTCGAGATCGGGGTAACGATCCTGGCGGCAAAGCGGTGGCCGTTTCTTTCGCAGAATTCTGAGCGGGCAATCGCAGTGGGAATCGGTGCCGGAGCGTTTGAGGCCATCATTCTGGGACTGGTGGCTGCGCTGGCATCGCTGACATCCGGGACGCAAGCCGCAGCGGCAGGCTCCGTCTCACTGATATTCCTGCCGGCGGTGGAGCGTATCCTCGCGCTTCTCTGCCATGCCTCATCCCGTGCAATGGTATTCTTTGCTGTGGCGGCTCAACGTCCGCGCTGGGCTCTCGGGGGCTTTATTCTCATGACGGGCCTGGACACCGTTGCAGCCCTTTTCCTTCTCTCCAAAGAACCGGCCTTGATGAATCCCTGGCACCCTGAGCTCGCATTTCTCCCCTTTGCCCTCATCAGCATCGCCCTATTAGTCTTCCTATCCAAAGCCTGGCCAAAAGAGCATAGAGAGTGTGAGTAAGGGGAATCGTTTTAATGAAGAGGAAGAGGGGGTTAAAAAAGAAAATGGCTCCAGAAGTAGGGCTCGAACCTACAACCCATCGGTTAACAGCCGATTGCTCTACCATTGAGCTATTCTGGAACCAGATTTCAGGCTCCCTCACGGGGGCCAATGGGCAAACATTCTACTCCACTCTTTTTCTATTGCAACACAAAACAGGAAAAAATAACTCCGAACCGGCCGGAAGTGCCTCTCTTTCCCTGTCCGGCACCGGTCGGAATCGCGAAAAAAAGCCCGAAAATCCCGCTTTTTCCCCTCTTTAACCGGGCTCTCCTTGCCTCACGGGGGTAATTGGGTTAGAATACGTTGCGTTAGTTATGGAAGTCAGAAATGTGAACGAAGTGCCGGCCTTCATCACGAAGGATAGCTCCGAAATTCGGGAGATCATGGCCTATCGGAATTCCGGGATTGCCGCCCAGAGTCTGGCTCAGGCGACCGTCTATCCGGGCCAATCGACCGAGGAGCATTATCACCCCCGGACCGAGGAGATTTATTATATTGAGAAGGGCAGGGGAAGAATCCGGGTCAATGGAGAGAGCCGCGATATCGGCCCCGGGGATGCCATCGGGATGCTGCCGGGCGATGTCCACAAGATATGGAATATGGGCGAGGAGCCGCTCCAATTCCTCTGCTGCTGCACACCCCCTTATGAACACGAAGATACCGTTATGACGGAAGGAGATACTCAATCATGAAACGCATTAAAATTTTAAGGAACCGTTTTTGCTCCAGGCTGTTGCCCGCATGGACTCTCAGAATCATGGCCGCTCTTCTACTCCTTTTCCTGGCAGTGGGGATGCGCGCCCAGATGCCTGAGCCTCCGGGTCAGGTCAAGCCCGGAGAGAAAGCCGTCCACGAAGCCTACCTCTTTGCCCACATGATGGATGCCGATTACGGGAGGCTCTATTACAGCGTCAGCCGGGATGGCCTGCACTGGAAGCAACTCAATGGCGGCAAACGGGTTTTTGAGAATTACCGCGGCCATGCGGATATTTGCCGGGGTCATGACGGACGCTATTACCTGGTCGGCAACCGGGGCGATGACCAACCCGATATCAATTTCTGGGTTTCGGAGGATCTGATCCGCTGGGAGAAATACAGCGACTACTCGCCGAACCTGGAGACGATCCCCGATTATCCCCGCGTGATGAAGCGGATCGGTGCACCCAAGCTTTTCTTTGATACCGAGAGCCGCCAGTATCTCCTCACCTGGCATACGACTCATGATTTGGGCAAAACCGATCTACCCGAACCGTACTGGGCTGGGCAGCGGACGATTTACGCCCTGAGCAAAGACCTGAAAACCTTCTCCGAGCCTCCTCGGAAAATCTTCGGCTGGCCGGAAATCGCGACCATCGACACCATTATCCGCAAGGTGGGGGATACCTACTTCGCCATCTTGAAAGATGAGCGCTACCCGACACTGGATTGGCCCACGGGGAAAACCATCCGCATTGCCCGTTCTTCGGCGCTGACCGGACCCTACGAAAAACTCAGTGCGCCGCTCACTCCCAGTTTCCGCGAGGCTCCCACGCTGATCCCTTCGCCCAACGGCAAAGCGTGGTATCTCTACTATGAGCAGTACCCCGGGGTCTCTTACGGGCTTTCGGTAGCCGAGCGCTTGGAGGGCCCCTGGTTCCAGGTTGCAGGGTACCAGCGTCCGGATTGGGATAAATACAGCCTTCCGCCGGAGGTGCGCCACGGCAGCATGATTCCCATTTCGCTCAAGGAATACGAGAAACTGCTTGAAAAATTCAAGCTGGAGCCGGAGGCAAAATAGTAAAAAATATGCCGGTTTTCGCGTGTTTTTAAAAAACACAACCCGTTGGAAATAAAGCGTTTTAATTTATTTTTAACTGGGTGATAGTTGGGATTTAGGGATTGTCCTATTGAAAAAGGAGGGCTAAACTATCGCCTGCATGAGTTATAGCAGACGTAATTTCATTAAAGCTGCCGCAGGCGTGGCAGCAGGTGCATTGGCGACGCCTTATATTGCCACTCAGTCCAAAGCTCAGAGTGCGGGTGGCAATGGTGGCAAACCGCTCAAGATTATTCATTTTGTTTCGGATGGGACGAGCCCGTCCATGGTGACCATTTCGGATATTTTTTCCCGAACGGTTCGCGACCGCGGCCTTTGCTGGCTGGCGATGAGCAAGGATGAGAATGCCCATACCGGATTGATGGACGTGGCCTCTCTGAGTTCCTGCGTGACCGACAGTTCCGCTTCCTCTTCCGCATGGGGCTGCGGCTGCCGAATCAATAACGGCGCGGTCAACTGCCTGCCCGATAAAACGCTCCTCAAACCCCTTTACGAACTCCTGCGCGAACCACATTGGAAGCGCGGTCTGGTGACGACGACTGAAATCACGCACGCCACTCCGGCGGGCTTTGGCTCTGCCTGCGAAAGCAGAGGTGACACCACTGCGATTGCAAATTATTATCGCACGCTGGAAATCGACGTGCTCCTGGGCGGCGGTCAAAGTATCTACAAGGATAACATGCTCGAAGAGTATCGCCGTTTCGGATACCAGATTGCGAAAACGTCGGACGATCTCAAGAAGATTGATACCGGCAAAAAGGTGCTGGGCCTCTTCGCCGGCGGTCACCTGCCGATGACGATTGACTGGCTGAACCACAAATCGCTCCAGGCGACGGTTCCGACCTTGGCCGAAATGACGACTAAGGCGCTGGAGATGCTTGGGGCCAATGACCGCTTCATCCTCCAGGTTGAGGGCGGCCGCGTGGACCATGCCTGCCATTCCTCCGATGCCCCGGGCGCGATTTATGATCATCTGGCTTTCGACGATGCAATTCAGGTAGCTCTGGATTACCAGAAGGCTCATCCCGAGACCCTGATCGTGGTGACGGCCGATCACGGCTGTGGCGGACCGAGCCTCAACGGAATGGGCTCGAACTACGGCGACACTCCCGCGCTCCTGGCCAATATCCAGAAAGCCAAGGGCTCTTTTGAGAGACTAACCAGCGGATTGAAGAAGTGCGGCAATGCCCCGCAGGTTCAGGCTTATATCGAGAAGAACTACGAGATCAAGCTCACGGCAGAGCAGGCCAATTGGCTCCTGCTGGTTCGCGATGAACGCCACACGGAAATTTATGGCCCCATCAGCGGTTATACAGGCCAGCTGGGCATGACACTCGCCAATCACTTCGGGATCAGCTGGGGTTCGGGCAATCACTCCGCCGATTTCGTGGCACTGGTGGCCAAGGGACCCGGATCCGAGCGCTTTAAAGGCCTCATCCGCAACACCGATATTTTTGGGCACTACATGGATTTTGCGGGACTCAATTTCCGCAACAAGCAGTGGACGGGTAAAACGGCACAGGCGGTGTCCGTTCCCATGAGCGCTCACTGGTTGGATACCCAGATTGCATAAGGGAAAAGCCTTTCGAGGCCGCAACAAAAAAAGGATTTAGATGGCGAGCTCTGAAGAGATTAAAAAGGCGTTGGAGGAGATACGCTACCCGGGTTACTCCCGGAGTATCGTCTCCTTCAACATCGTCAAGGATATCCGCTCTACGGAAGAGGGAACCGAAGTCGAACTCCAGCTCACGACCGATAAGGAAGAGGTGATCACCTCCTTGCGTAACGGCGTGGAGCGGGTAGTCGGCGAACTGACCGGAAAACCGGTGCGGGTTCTCGTCACGACTCCTTCGGGCACCCGTGATGCCGGGCCGACCGTCACTGACCCCTTCGCCCAGCAGAGCAATATCCCCGGGGTGAAAAACGTGATCGCCATTGCCAGCGGCAAGGGCGGTGTGGGTAAATCGACCCTGGCGGCCAACCTGGCCTGTGTCCTTGCGCAAAAAGGATACCGGGTCGGTCTCCTGGATTGCGATATCTATGGCCCCAGCATCCCGCTCATGATGGGCGTCCGGGGCCAACCGGAAGTGACCGATGACGAGATGTTGATCCCGCCCGAGCGCCATGGAGTCAAGCTGATGAGTATCGGCTTCCTGGCCGAGGATGGCGCCCCGGTTATCTGGCGCGGGCCTCTGATCATGAAAGCCATCCAGCAATTCCTCATGTACGTGGTCTGGGGTGAGCTCGATTTCCTCCTGGTGGATTTGCCGCCGGGCACCGGAGATGCGCAGCTCTCACTTTGCCAGACGGTGCCGCTCAGCGGCGGCATCGTGGTCACGACGCCTCAGGAGGCCTCCGTCGGAGTGGTACGCAGAGGCATCGCGATGCTCGAGCAGGTCAAGGTTCCCATCCTGGGAATCGTGGAGAATATGAGCGGCTTCGTGACGCCCGACGGCCAAAGCATTCCTATTTTCGGCACGGGCGGCGGACGCGGTGAGGCTGAGCGGCGCGGATACCCGTTCCTGGGTGAGCTTCCTCTTTACGTCAGCATTCGCGAGGGGGGGGATCGAGGCGTGCCGATCGTGGTTTCCGCTCCCGAATCGGATGCGGCCCTTGCCATAGGGCGAATTGCCGAGGCGATGATCGCTAAACTCAATAAGTTTCAAAACAAATGAACGAGGATAATTCAAAACCCTCCCCGGAGGAGACCAAAGAGTTGGAAAAAAGCTCAGCCGCTCTAAGCGAAGCGGATGTATGGGAGACGCTCCGGATGGTGTTCGACCCGGAGCTCCCGGTCAGCATTGTTGACTTGGGGCTGGTTTACGATATCCGGATAGAAGGAAAAAGCGTCTTTGTGAAAATGACCCTGACCATGCCCGGATGCGTCATGGGGCCCAGCATTGCCGGCGATGCGCAGAATCGCATCCTGGCCTTGCCCGGCGTCGAAGAGGCTAACGTGGAAATCGTCTGGGATCCGCCCTGGCATCAGAGCATGATGAGCGAAGAGGCACGCAAACGCCTCGGTCTGGAATAGCCGCAGAATCCGGAAGAAATCCTTTCAAAGCGCGCAAGGTTGTCAATCAGCCTTGCGCGTTTTTTCTTTCCCGTACCAGACTTTCCAGAGGGTCAGACCGTGCGCCGGAGCGGACATCCCGGCCGATTCGCGGTTCTGTTCCCGGAGCATTGATTGGACCGTCTCGGGCGTAAACCGTCCCAGGCCAACCTGCACCAGAGTCCCCACGATGCTGCGGCACATCTTGTAGAGGAATCCGTCGCCGCGGATGATGAAGGTCAGGTGGTAGCCTCTGCGCTGAATGCGGCAGCAGAGGATTGTGCGCACCGTGTTATCAATCCATTTATTATGAACGCAGGCAAAAGAGCGGAAATCCTGGCGTCCCTCCAAATATTTTGCTGCCCGGCGCATTGCCGCCAGGTCGAGCTTCCGGGGTACATGCCAGACCCGGTTTTGAAGGAGCGGGTTCATCCCGGCGTGGTTCCATACCTGGTAGCGGTATTCCTTAGCCGTCGTGTGGTATTGAGCGTGGAAATTCTGTGGGCAGCGCAAGACCTGCTGGATGCGGATATCTTCGGGCAGATGCGCATTCAGGGCCAGAGTGAGCTTCTGGTGCGGGATGCGGAATTCTTTTTTGGGGACGTCGGCATGAGCGATCAGCGCCAGAGCATGGACTCCCGCATCGGTTCGGCTGCATCCGTGGACGCCCAGAGAGCCGGGAAAAAGTTTTTTCAGAGCCTCCTCAACGCACTGCTGCACGGCCAGGCCCGATAGCTGAAACTGCCAACCTGCATAGCGGCTTCCGTCAAAAGCGATGACCATTTTGAAGCGGTAGTAACCGGGCCGGGGAAAACTGCCGGTGGCCGGGTGAAGCCCTTCTTTGGAAGACAAGCTCTCAGGTGTGGAATCGGTAATGGGGGTGCTCATGGTCCTGGTCAGCTCCGGCGGCAAGGCCCAAAGAAGAAAGAAACTCTACTCGAGAGCTTCCCCATTTCAGAAAACAAAATATCGAAATTATCCCTGTCTGTTTCTGGATTCATTGCCCGGCAACCGCCGCAGGACTCTTTTAACATTTCTGCTCTCTTGCTTCAATGAATTCCTGGGAAAGAGCACTCGCGCCTATATATCTTCGAGCATCTGGTCTACCACGATCGGGTTGCCGTCGAGCTCATTGACGAATTTCCCGCCGTTCTGCCGCTTATTCCTGCTGAGGATTCTCAAGAGTTTACTGAGTTTATCGTGCGTGACCGGCTTGGTCAGAATGCCGTCGACCTTCTCCAGATTGTAGTGATCGTCAACGTAGACATCGGCCGTAACGATGAAGATTTTTATCCGGTTGCCGCCGGGCAGTTCGCGTATTTCCTGAGCCAATCTATCCCCGTCCATGCCCGGCATTTTGAGATCGCTGAAGATCAAATCGATTTTCTGACTCTTGACCACTTTAATCGCCTCTTCTCCGGATGTTACCGAGATCGGGGAGAAACCCTCGCGCCTCATCATGCGGTCCAGAACTTTCAGGTTCAGTGCCTGATCATCCACCAGAAGCACCTCACTGGAGAGGAGCGAAATATCCACGACAGGGGTAGGGCTGTCTTTCTCCCACTCTTTTTCTTTCGAGGAATCGGTTTCGCTATTTACCGCTTCGAGTATGACGGTAAAGGTGCTCCCTTTGTTCTCCTGGCTTTCTATCTCCATGTGGCCATTCATCGCCTGAGCCAGCTTGCGCGAAATGCTTAAACCCAAACCGGTGCCGGGGATCTGTTCCTGTGTTTGATGTTCAGAGTGCTGTTGAGAGAAGGGAATGAACATCTTCTTTTGATATTCTTCGGAGATGCCGCTCCCGGTATCGCGAACGCTCAATCTGAAGGTTCCCTTTTGGCCGGGCTTTCCGGAGAAGTCTGCCTTGACGCAAATGTCTCCTTCCTGAGTAAATTTGAGGGCGTTACTGACCAGGTTCAGAATGATTTGCCGGAGCCGAATTGTATCAAGCCAGAGAACGGGCATATCCGGGGGGCATTCAAACGAAAGCTTCAGATTCTTTTCTTTGGCCTTCTGATGGAAGATGGCTTCGACTTCCTTGAAAAGTGTCGAAACCCGCACCTGAATCGGGTGAATAACCATCTGGCCTGCCTCGAGCTTGGAAAGGTCCAGGATGTCATTGATCAACATCAATAGCGCTTTGCTGGAGAGATGAATTGCGGAGAGATATTCGCGCGCATCTTCCGTATTGATAGAGCGGTCCTGCAGGAGCTCCGTGAAACCGATCAGCGCATTGAGAGGTGTCCGGATTTCGTGGCTCATCGTGGAAAGGAAGTTGCCCATGGCCTTCTCCGCCTCACGAGCTTCCTTGGAAACTTTTTCCAGCTGCATCCGCTGTTCATATTCCCGGGTGACATCCCGAAGCACCATTACGGCTCCGAAAATCCTTCCCCGACTGTCCCGGATAGGAGAGACATTGTAGGAGATGTTATACTCTCTGCCGTCGCTCGAGCATAAATGGGACTGCTGGGATTGAGGAACGGAGAGACCCTTGGTCAGAGTCTGCTTGAGCAGAGAGTTGATTTCTACCGGAGAGCGCGTTATGGAGTTGTAGAGCTTGAGCACCGAATCAATCGGTTTGCCCACGGCGCTGCCTTCCGTGCATTCGAGAAGATTTTCTGCAACCGGGTTGATGATGGCGATACAAAGATATTGATCGGTAACGATGACCGCGTCTGCGATGGATTTCAAGGTCAGGTTCAGCTGTTCTGCATACCTCTGTGCCTGATCCCAATTTTTGCGGCTGCGACTGAAAGCGACCAGAAGCAGGATCGAGAGAATAACGAAGATAATGCAGACCGTGGTGATGATCTGAACCTTATAGGTTTGGTATAAGCCCGGCGGCTGATTGAGAAGAATCGCTCCGGGCGGAACCCCGGAAAGCGAAGCTCCGTCTTTTATGAGCCAGTTCCAGTTAAGGACAACCTTGGGCGGCAGAGGGGTAAATTCAGGATTAATTTCTTCCCCGCTCAGCATCGCCCTTACATGGGCAGCGGCATCCTCACCCGCAATGGCTGGCAGGACCATGCTTCCGCCAAGAATTGCATGTTGCAGGTAAGCATACCGCAATGCGAAGGTGGGAATTTGTTCTCTGGCAAGGTAATCGGTATAATCCTGACCCATACTCATTGTTTCGGAAGACGAAACATCTTTATCGTCCCATGCGTGGAAGATTACAATAACGTCTTTACTGATTTTATTGAGGAAATCCGTGAGCTTTCTCGGGTTTTTTGCGTGTTCGTAAATGTCCATGAGGACGAGTTCGACTCCCAGATATTGGGGAACTTGAGCCTGAATGACCTTTTTAACATGGAGTCCCTGGGGAGTTTCGTCCGTTAATAAAACAACCTTGTGGCGGTCGGGGAAAAGCCGCAGAGCCATATCCAACGTCTCTTTGGGGTCCAGAGTCAGAATGTTTCCCCCTACATGGGCGCGAGGAGAGGCCTTTTTTGCATTCGGATCGGTGATGGCTGTATAGAAAATAACCGTTTCCGGAGCGATTTTATCCAGGTTTGCCTCGATTAGTTTTTTGGCTTCATCTCCGAAAGTCACCACAGCCTTGTAGGTGCCGGCTTCCAGATTACCAAGGTAGGGCTGAAGTTTTTGCTGAGGGGTCGTGAGCTGATCATGATCACTGTTCGCGTTGAGCTCGAGTTGGGAAAAAAAGCAGGAGTATTCGCTGTTATTCTGTATTTCCCGCATGAAACTCCAGGCGATATCGTAGTGATGCAGAGAGGCGAGGGTATACGAGTAGACCAGAAGGAACTCTTTGGTCTGACCCTTCAGAGGCACCTGTGCGGAAAGCTTTGCCGGAGATAAAAGGAAAAGGAAAACGATGACCCACAAGGTCGACACCCATGAACAAGGGGAAAGCAGATTGCGTAATAAACTACTTTCTTTTCTCATGACCTCTTAAAATAACTTACAGGTATAAAAGAGAATTCATCGGGGGGATCGGCATTGATTGATTCTCTCATGTGTGCTCTCTAATTTTCTTTCAAGGAAGGGGAGTCAGGAATTAAAGCACCCAGAATCGGCTTCACCCACTGCCCATTTTTCACATCGAAGACGATAAAGTCAGAGTCAAACTGCCAGTATCCCCAGCTCCAGCCCATTTTCTCAGCGGTCCGGCAGACCGAGTCGGTGTAGCGAACCCGGCCCTCCATCGGGGCCTTGTCGTAAGCGCCGAACTCTCCCAGGTAGATCTGGCGATTGTTTTCCAGTGCCCAGTCCTGCACTTTCTTGAAGTGCTCAGTGACGGCGGCTAAATCCGCCTCGCTTCCCCAGGTGACGCCGCTGGTCTCCTGCAATTCCTTGCCGGCCCAGCTGGCACCCTGATGGGTGAAGCGCATCGGCAGATAATAGTGAACCGTGACGATGAGGTTCCTATCTTCCCCGGGCAGATTCAAAGTATCGAGTTTATTAATGCTGTTCCACTGGGTGGGGCCGATTACGACCGGGCGCTCGGGGTTATTTTTGCGGATAATTGCCAGAGCCTCCTTGTAGTAAACTTCCCACAAAGCGGCATCGAGCTTATCATGGGGTTCATTCAGGATCTCAAAAATGACCCGGTTGGAGTAGCCCGAGAATTTGTCGGACATGGCTTCCCAGAAGGCGATGAATTTGGCCTTGTTCGCCTGTGGGTCTTTACTCAGTGTCTGGAATTCGTGTAAATCAATGATGATCTTGAGGCCGTTGCGCAGCGAATTATTCACGATCCAATCCAGCGTCGACTCCCAGCCCTCGTTGAACTTGATATTTCCCTCTGATTCGGTCATGTGGCGGAAAGGATGGAGATTCAGCCGGACGTGGTCGAAGCCTGCCGCCTTGATCTTGGGGAAAAAATCCTCCTGGAACCGCCGTTTTTCGAATTGATTCCAGATCGGGTCATAACCCAGGACGTTCACACCGCGGCCCAAAATCAGGGGCTGGGGCGTCATGGTATTTTGAGCCTGAACTGCCGCTGCTGAAGTCTGTTCTTCAGAACCTGCTGCATGACTGGTGGATACGAATGCCGCTGCAAATGTCATTGCACATACGGCCGCACACACCCATGAATAAAAACTTTTAGCATTCACTCTCGAGTATTTCCTGTTAAATTGTTGTTTGTTATATTGTTATAGGCTGTCGCAGTATCTTAAGTGGTTATCCTGAGTCTATCAAATCTTTCTATCTTCTGATAATCAGCCTCGGGATCGCTCTCGAAGAGGAACCCTCCTGAGCGGCTCCCCGGGTCGGATTTTCCGGTAAAAGTGAACGAGCCGGAGCCGGTGCAGATAAGGCTCCGGAAAAGATGCCGTTGGGTTGAGAGCTGCCGGGCAGAGTGATTCGTCCGGGAGTGCTCACGCCTGCCGCAGTGGGGTTGAGCCCGGGAATCCCGCCGCCCGAGCCGCTGATAATGGCCCGATTATTCGGCAAACCGCCTATGGGAGCTCTGCTGCCTGTCGACGAAGAGATCATGGCTCTGAAATCATTGATGCGCTGATCGCCCGATTTAGACGAAATTAAAGAGTCGGCCCCGGGGCTCGTCCGGCTTTGAGGCATAACCGGGAAGCGGCTTGAGCTTCCGCTCCAATCGCTACTATTGGCGGAAAAAAGGGGATTATCCGGGTTCAGGAGATTATTGCCGGTATAGAGCGGCTTATCCGCAAAAGAGAGCGAAGAGGTCTTGGAATCGAAGGGGGATTTTTCCTGATAGGTTTGTGAGTCATTTTCCGAATCCGCATAGGCCTTCTCATCAGAGTTGGATTTAGAAGCCGATGGGTTATCACCTCTCTGACCGGAGGAATCAGAATCCGTACGGCCGTCCGCCATCCGGGAAGAGTCTTTGTCGAAGGATGAACTTGCGCTATCACCCTTCATGGCACGGTAGAGGAGCAGGGTTTTCCTGTCCTTCAGAACGATGCTCTCCATGGTCTCTTCTTCGTAATCCTCTGAGTCCAGGGAAGAGTTATTTGACTTCAGGGCGTCCTCCTCAGCCATTTTCATGATATCCTCGGTGCTTCCATATGCCCAGGCATCCTCACGTTCCTTTTTCTCCTGTAGCCGTTTGCGCTCTGCTTTGGTAAGTTGGCGTTCTCCGCCGCTTCGGGATTGCCCTCCCAAGAGCGGCATATATCCCTGTTGGGCCAGAGCGCTGTTGCCACCATCATATTCCTCTTGGGGTTCTTCTTCTTCAGCCGGCTTGGGCAGGCTGATTCCGCTGTTGCTCGTTTCGCTTAAAATCGAGGGAGTCGCACTGGACCAGGAGTCTGCCGAGCGCGCAACCAGAGTGCGCGAAGAGGGCCTTGCCGGTGTCTGTTCTTCCACTACAGGCAATTTATCCGCATTCCAAAGCTTTTGAATCTTTGAAATAGCAGGCGCTGCCAGCACGGCCAAAGCACCCAGCGCCAGTACATAACCGGCGGCGGGTAAAACCAATTTTAAAATTCTTTCTCTCGTGGGAAAACTCATGATTCCAAAAAATCAGTAAACTGCAATCCAAATAACGCTATTTGAAAAAAATCTCACTTGCAAGAGAATTTTTCCATCTATCTCTTTAACACCCTTAAAGCCAAAGATTTGTTGCGATAAAAAATTCTTATAAACCATTTCTTAATATTCCTCAGCTAATGACCTTCCGCTCCTGTACCAGAGCCTGGAACGAATGCCCCAGATACTGGGGATGAATCAGGGTCTTCAGCGCCTGTGCGGGAAGGCTCAGTATGCCGCCGCTTTCTGCAGGAGAATTCTCCTGAGCCGATGCGGCGAGTCTTACTCTGTTTTCGCTTTGCAAATCGCGGATAATCCCCATGAGGAAGCGTTCCTGCGAAATCAGTTCCAAGGTTTTCATCCCGAGGGATTCACCCGTTTCAATGAGGTGATCCCAGTGGACTGCGCTGCTCAGATCGGTCAGGCCCGGTTCCTCGAGCCAGTTATCCAAGAGCCGGTGAGAGCGTATCGCCCGGACCGTCGATGCAGGTTTGAGTCCCCCGGCCAGCTCGGCATCTGTGACACCGTAATCCAGAGTAAAAGCCAATCCTGACCTGAGGAGAGAGCAAGCTTCATGCCACCATTGTGCCGCAGAGGCGGAGTATTCCATTCGGTAACCTGTCGGGAGTTCTTCAACGGCCAGCCGTGCAAGCGCTTCGGGAAGACATGCCTCATGTTTGCAAAAATGGAAGGAGGCCGGTTCATCTCTGCAGGTGACTTTGAGCTCGAGCCATTTGCCGGAGGCATCTTTCTCAAAAAGCCTGCAGGGAAAGGCATCCAGGAGCTCGTTGGAGAAGATAATGGCGGCCAGAGGCTCCTCGTAATCGGAAAAGGAGCGCTTCCATTTCACTTGCGGGAAGCCGGCCAGCGTCTTTTCCTGCCAGGCCCGTCGGGTGGCCGAGGGCTCGATAATATGGTATTCCAAGGGCAGGGGAAGCTTGAAATGGGCTGCGTGTTCGAGAATATCCCGTGCCAGGGTGCCCGAATGCGCACCGGCCTCGATCCAGACCCAGCGGTCCATCCAGTCGATCTTCCGCGACCAGGAGAGGAGATGCTCTGCCAGGAGTTTGCCGAAAAGCGGACCCGTCGAAACGCTGGTATAGAAATCCCCGGCTTTGCCCAGTATGTCCGGGTGTCGCTCATAGTACCCCAGCTGAGGGTGGTAGAGAGCCAGCTCCATGTAACGCTCGAAGCTGATGGGGCCGTTATTCTGAATCTCAGCGGCGATTTCTCGTCCGAGGTCAGGCTTCGGGCTGGTCGGGTCGGTTATTTCACATTCTTCGCTCATGATTTAGCGTGCATCCGGGTAAAGAGAATACAGGTGTGCCGATGAATCACAATGGACGGTTTTGATACTCCAGGCTGTAGAGTAGTATCCCCAATCCACCGGAATTCTCCCATGTTCCTCCTTTTTATCAAGATTTTATTACCATCAGGCAATGGACGAGGTATCCGGAGAAGCGCAAAAGGATTTATTGAACGGCATCGCCGCAACTGATATAAGGAGTGAGCATAATGGCAAGGAGCCGATTAGATATAGAGCTGGTCAACCGCGGTTTGATCCCCAGCCGTGAAAAGGCGAAGGTGGCGGTTCTGGCCGGCAAGGTGATGGTCAATGGCCAGAAGGCCGCCAAACCGAGCGACTGGGTTCGTCCGGAGGATGAGCTCAGCGTGAGTGAACCGGAAAAATACGTGAGCCGCGGCGGCTTCAAGCTGGAGCATGCGATTCACTCCTTCGGCATCAGGCTCTCTGAGAGCACCGTGGCGTTGGATATCGGGGCCTCCACGGGGGGCTTTACCGATTGTCTCCTCCAGGAAGGTGCCGGCAAAGTCTACGCCATCGACGTGGGACAGGGGCAGCTGGCCTGGAAGCTCCGGCAGGATGAGCGCGTGGTCGTCATGGAGCGGCTCAATGCCCGTTTCCTGGATCGCTCCCATTTCGACGAACAGTTCCGGGGAGCCGATATCATCGTAGTGGATTGCTCCTTTATTTCGCTTCGGCTGATATTGCCGCCTCTTATTCCTTTTCTGAAGCCCGACGGACGCATCGTGGCCTTGATCAAGCCGCAATTCGAGGCCGGCAAGGGAGAAGTCGCCCGTGGTAAGGGAGTAATCAGCAACCCGGAAATCCACCAGCGGGTTCTTGTAGAGCTGGAAGAATTTTGTAAAACTCTCCCCAGTATTCGCTGGGGCCAGGTAGTGGAATCCCCACTTCTGGGGCCGGCCGGCAACAAAGAGTTTCTGGTTTATCTGGATACGGAAAAGAGCAGCAGTTAACGAGATGAAAACAATTGAAAAAATCGGCATCATTGCCAACCTGGAAAAACAGAACACACCCGAAATGATAGGCCAGGTTTTGGAGCAGGCTCGCTCCCGGGGCTTGAGCTGCGCCAGTGAAAGCTCTATGGTCGGCTGCTGCGACCTGGGCGCCATCCAAATTTTTTCATCCCCGGCGGAACTGGCCCGCAACGTTGATCTCCTGGTAGTGATCGGCGGTGACGGCACCATGTTGAGAGTGGCCCGCCAGATCGCTGGTACAGGCGTTCCCCTCCTGGGAATCAATGCCGGACGGCTGGGCTTCCTCACCCAGATCACTTCCGATCAGATAGAAAGGGCTTTTGACCAGTTGGAATCCGGCGAGTATGAGCTCGAATCCCGCTGCCTTCTCTCGGGCGAAGCCAAGATCGGCCCGGAGGAGATTCACGAAATCGCGCTTAATGATTTTGTCCTCTCCCGCGGTATCAAATCGCGCATGATCGAGCTGGAAGTTTTCGTGGATGATCAGTTCGTCGCACGTTACTTGTGTGATGGGCTCGTGATCTCGACTCCCACCGGTTCGACCGCCTATTCGCTGGCGGCCGGTGCCGGCATCATTATCCCCAATGCGGAGGTCTTCTCGATCTCGCCCATCTGCCCCCATTCATTCCAGAATCGGACCGTCGTGGTCAATAATTCCTCGACGATTGTCGTGAAAGTTCGCTCCGAGAAGCTCCAGACGATCCTTTCGGTGGATGGCCAGGAGCACTTCCCCATGAACCGGGGAGATGTCATTATTTGCAGGCGGAGTGAGAAAAAAATCTTTCTGGTTCGCTTCCCGGGCACCTCTTTTTTCAGTACACTTCGGGAAAAACTTCAATGGGCCGGTTAAATTTAAATTATTTTCTGATTTAATCTTGCGTTTAGCGCGATTTGCATGTAGAGTACGTTTACTATGCAAAAAGCAGCTGACAGTTCTTCAAATACCACTCACCGCTGGAGAAAGCCTCTTTCGATTTTTCTCGGCGTGGTTATTCTGGCGGCTCTGGCGACAGGAGCTTGGTATGGACTTGAAAATATAACTGGCCGCAAAGCTTGGCAGAGCTATGTGAGCCAGGCCAACGCTCAGGTGGATTCCGCCGATAGCGGTGCTGTTTCCCCTGAACGTAAATTTCTCTGGTTTAAGGGGATTATTCCTGCGGAAATTCCCGACGAGAAGAATTTTGCCACTCATCCCTATTTGAAATGGAGTTTCGAGAGGTTCTTCACTAATAAAGCAACACTTTCCGAAGCCGAGCAGCGTGACGAACAGCGTTGGGATTCTTTTATTAGCGGGTCTCCTAGTTCTTCTCGCAATAAATGGATTCCCTCTTTGGTGAGTATGCGCCGGGCCAATTTGGCCGGGATTTTCGGGCCGACCCTCAAGGAAAAGTTAATGAAGTTCAGGGGAGGTGGAATTAGCAAGACCAATGAGGCGCCTCCCACTCTTGAGGAGGCTTTGAAGCTCTGTGATGAGAAGTTCGAGCCGAACAGGGCTCTATATGAGAAGCTGCGTCAGTACCTGAAAGAGAGGCCGCAAGCCCGTTTTCCTGTTCGATATCAGGATACCTTCAGAGCGCTCCTGCCGCATCTGGGCACGATCAAAGGTATGTCTACCTATGCGGCGGCGTTTGCCTGCATGAATCTTGCCCGAGGACAGAGCCAGGAGGCCCTGCAGGAAATCCTCTACATGCTGGACCTGGGAGATACGCTCGCTCCGGAGCCATTAATTGTAACACAGTTGGTTCGGGTATACATCTGCACAACAGGTATGGATATCCTCTGGGAGGGACTGGAGGCTGAGGCCTGGAATGCGGAGCAATTGCAGCAGCTCCAGGAGCGGATCAGTAAGGTAAGCTTCTGGGATGGCGTAAAACTGGGTCTTATGGGTGAGAGAGCCTGCATGAACGAGGCGTTGGCTCGGAATCCGCGCCGTATGGATTTTATGAAAGAAAAGCTGAATTTGCCTCAAATTTATGAGACAACCGAATTTGAGCTTTATTTCAAAAAAGTGAAAGCCAATCTGCGGCCGATCGGCTGGTATTACCGCGACCTTCTGCAGTTTAACCTCCTGATGGATTCCATGCTCTCTATCCTGGATGATGGAGCCCGGAGTAACAGGCCTGAGGTGATTACCGAAGCCTTCAAAGAATTCGATTCCTATATGGTTCCCGACTCGAGGATGAAGTATACCCGGCTGATTGCACTCTATGAGGACCAACTCCACTTTAAAGCGTGTTTCGAGAAATTGGCCTATCATCATTTTTTTCTCCAGGCCGCGGAGGTGGCTTGCGCTTTGGAGCGTTACCGGCTGGCCAATGGCAGCTATCCCGATTCGCTCAAGGCATTGGGAGAGCTCATGCCCGAAGATAAAATCCCCCGCAGCTGGGTCGATGGATCTCCACTGCAGATCCGCTTGACCGATAAGGGCTATCAGCTTTGGGCCAAGGACTGGAATTGGGAGAATATAAGTACTGCGTTTGTGGATTCCGAGCTCGATAAGATTCCTACAAAAGGGGAGTGGGTTTGGGAAATCAAACGCTAACTTTTGCTCTTCAGGTTGGAATTGTGTTTGGATGAATTATGGGTATAATTCAATAGAGATGACGTGCTATGCAACAAACTGATAAAACCTGTTCTCCCTCCGGCTGCCCTTTCAAAAAGCCGTTTCTGGTCTTCGTAGGGGTGGTTCTCCTGGCGGCTCTGGCGGCAGGAGCTTCTTATGGGCTGCAAAATGTAATCGGACGCAAAGCCTGGGAGCGCTATGTGCGCCAGTCTGATGGTTGGGTGGATTCAGTTGACTCTGAGGATTTCGTAATTCCAAGTTCCCCGCAACGCAATTACATCTGGATGAAGGATGTGATCCCGTCGCCTCTTGCCGACGAGAAGAATTTCGCCACTCATCCCTACTGGCAATGGATTTTCAAGGCCGCTGCCCACCCTCAGGGCGAGCAAGGTATGCTCAAAGAGCTTACGGGAGAGGATAAGAGCGCTGCCGAGCGCTGGAGTTCTTTCCGTGCCGGGGTTCCTGATCAACGCAATAACTGGAGAGCCTCATTGGATAAAGTACGCCGCGCGGATTTGTCCCTGTTCTTTAAAGCCGATTCGAAGGCAAAGGGTGAAGCGCCGGAGGCTAGCCCCACTCTTGAGGAAGCCTTGGCGCTCTGGGATAAGAAGCTTGAGCCAAACCGTGCCGCAATTGAAGAGTTGCGCCAGTACCTGAAGGATCGTCCGGAATGCCGTTATCCCGTTCAATATAATTTGGATAATCACGGTTTGTTCCTAAAACCTCTTTTTCCGCATCTGGGCGCGCTCCTTGACCTGGCTCACTACTCGGAGGCTTCGGCCCTTATCCATCTTGCTCGTGGAGAATCCGCTCCGGCACAGGAGGATATTTTCTATATTCTGAACCTGGCTGATACACTCCAGCGGGAGCCCTTCCCCATCAGTCTCACTATCCGAATGAGCATCAGCAGAGTGGCATTGGATGTCCTCTGGGAGGGGATAGAAGCCCAGGCTTGGAGTGCCGAGCAATTGCAACAGCTTCAGGAACGCTTTGGGAAGGTAAACTTCTGGAATGATCAGAAGCTGAGTATCATGGGAGACAGAGCCATCCACAACCAGGAGCTTGCCGGTGACCTCCGCTGGATGGATGTATTGATCAATAAAATCTATGCAGTGCAGGAAACGTACACTGCCCCCGGGGCCGAGTCCGAAGGCTTTTTCAAAAAGGCAATGACGCGTCTGCGGCCGATCGGCTGGTATTACCGCGAGCTCCTGGAGTTTAACCTCATGATGGATTCCCTGCTCAATATCTTTGACGACGAAGACCAGCGCTATAAGCCGACCGAGCTCACCGAAACCTTTAAAACGCTGGCTTACTACCGGACCCCCGATTCAGGGGCGAAGTACGCCAGACTGATTGTCGCCTATGAAAGCATCGTTCGGGGAACCGAAACAAACTTCCGTAGTGCGGCTTATAATCAATTTCTGCACCAGACCGCGGAGATCGCATGCGCTTTGGAGCGTTACCGCCTGGCCAATGAACGCTACCCGGCCTCGCTCAAGGCACTGGGAGAGTTCCTGCCCGAGGAGAACCTCCCGCGCGATTGGGTCAATGACCGTCCGCCCCAGATTCGCCTGACCGATACCGGCTACCTGCTCTGGTCAGCGGGCTGGGACCGCAAGGATGACGGCGGAACGAGGTCTCAGGAAGTCGGAGCTCCGGCCGAAGGCGACTGGGTCTGGGAAGTTAGACGTTAAGATCAATGACGGGGATATATTATCCCGAACTGTCGAGATGATGAAAATTCGAGTAATTGAAGGTGATATTACCCAATGCAGGGTGGATGCCATTGTGAATGCCGCCAACCGCTCACTCCTGGGCGGTGGGGGAGTGGACGGCGCCATCCACCGAGCGGCGGGCCCGGAGCTCATGGATGAATGCAGCGGCCTGGGCGGTTGCGAAACCGGTGAAGCCAAGATGACGGGCGCTTACCGCTTGCCGGCCCGTTATGTCATCCATACCGTCGGCCCCGTCTGGAGCGGAGGCAACCGGAGAGAAGCCGAGCTCCTCAGGCGATGCTACCGAAACAGTATGAAGCTGGCCCGTGAGGCCGGATGCGCCAGCATCGCCTTCCCGGCGATCAGTACCGGAGTTTACCGCTATCCGCTTCAGGAAGCTGCCCGGGTGGCAGTCAACGCCCTGATAGAGTATTTCCGGGAGAATGATTCGGATATGGAGGTCTTTCTGGTTTGTTTTGATTCCCGCAGCGCGGAAGCCTTCCGCACCGCCCTGGAAGAAAGCCCGGTTTATCCTCAATAATTTCCTGTTAATCAAATATTTCCTTTTATGATTCCCTTCGTTGTGTCTGGGCAGGAGGGTGTTTCGTAAAGCGGGCCCCGGAAAATTTACCGCCGATTCTTGGTTCCCCGTAATTATTCCCCTTTTTTACTTGTCATCAAGTTGGGGCAGACGTAAAATCCTCCCGATGTGGGATTGCAAGGTTTTTTATTCGTCTGTTTTTAATGAAGAGGAGAGAAATCTTGATAAGGCCCGTTCGAGTACAATTAAACAGTAGCAAACATAGTTATGACTAGAATAAGGTATTGGACAAAAATCGTACTGGGATTCGCTGCGGCGGTTCTGGTGGCGGCAGCATCCGCTTCTGCGGCTGATCTGCTTTTGGATTTCCAATTCAACGAAGGTGAGGGTTTGACCTCCCAGAGTAGTGTTGGAGATGTTACGGTGAGTCTGGGTACGGAGATAGATCCTGCCTGGACACCTACAGGTGTCGAGGAGGCTCCCTCCGGTTTACCCAATGATCGGGCAGCCCTTTTTGATGGGAATGGCTGGCTGTACGGCGAGTACAGTGCAGAGCCGATAGATTTGACACAGCCTCTCACCTGGGAAGGCTGGATTTATGTGGATAAAGACAGCACCAAGGGAATTCAAGATTATTTCAATTTGGGCGATACCCTCAAGATAGGTGTTGACAGTACTAACCAGTTTCAGCTCACTTTCCGCGCAGTTGAGAATGTTTATACCGCAAACATCGTGGTTAAAGCCAATGAAATCTCTGGCAGCTACTGGACTCACCTGGCTTGCTCATGGGACCCCACAGGCGGTTATACTCCGGAAATGGGTATGGTTCGTTTCTATAGGGATGGAATCATAATGGATGAAATTGAGACGGCGAACCAGTTCCGCCCTTATCAGGCAAACGTTCTCTCGGTCGGCGCTGCCAACAACGGCGGCTCTCTCTTCCAGGGCATGATGGACCGAGTCCGTTTGCACAAAGCGGCTCTGACTGCTGACCAACTGGATTCGGATGCAGCCAATCCCAAGCCGATCACGGCCAATACGGTGATTGCCTACGAGTTCAATGAGGAAACCGTTCCTTTCCTGAGCGCGACCTCCCCGGCTCTGCCTCTGGAAAGCGGTACCGAAAAGATGGGTGACGTTCGCCAGGTTAGTTTCTCTGAGAGCACTCCGCCTCGGGATATCGACCCCAGCATTACGGACGATTTCTCTGTTTATGTGGATAATGCCGGCGTGACCGATTATGCCCGCAAATATGGCTACTTCAAGACCGATACGATTGACTTCGGCGATCAGACCGATCCGAGCTTCTCCATGGAAGCCTGGTTCAAGGGTTTGTCCAAGAGCAGCGTCAAGCAGGTCTTCTTCCAGCTCTGGAGCAGCCCGGAGGCTAAGTGCCCGCGTATCGCTTTCGCGATCAGCGTTGACTTCACAGTCTACCTGACGACGATGGGCATCGCGGATATCGAAACCGGCGTCAAAATCCCTGAGGATGGCGGCTGGCATCATATCGCCTGTGCGTATGATCACCCTGCAGGTGTAATTTATGTCTACCTGGATGGAAAATTGGGCGGTACGGTAAATTACAACAGCGGCGTGAACTTCGCCACTCAGACCGATGGTGCCAACTCCTATACCCCCGACGTGGATGACAGCAACTGCGGTATGATCGGTGCCGAACATACCGGTTATGCTCCTTTCAGCGGTTATGTGGATCGTTTGCGTTTCTACAAGGGTGTCCTGGCTCAGGCTGACCTGGATTATGAATACTATGGCGACCCGATCATCGCTCCTATCGTGGCAACTCAACCGAGTTCCTTTAAGGTTCCCACCGATACGAAGGTGGCCTTTAATGCGAAGATCGTAGGTACCGGTGTCGGTACTGCCCCTCTGGACCTGAAGTTCCCCATGAGCTATCAGTGGTACAAAGACGGTGTGGCGATCGAAGGCGCAACCAAAGCCATTCTGGAAGTAGTTGCTACCGAAGCGACCCTGGGTAATTACAAATTGACTGCCACCAATGAAGCCGGCAGCATCACGACCAATGAGGGTACGCTCTCTCTGGAAGAGACTCCGTTTAATTCCGAGATGATCCTGGACTATCAGTTCAATGAGGGCGAAGGCTATGTTGCCGACAGCAGTGTGGGTGGAGCAGCCGCTCAGGTCTCCTTTGGTGAAGCCTATTCAGCCGACTTCCATCCCCAGTCCTCCGATGAAACTCCTTCGGGCATTGTGGGTGATAAGAGCGTCTCCTTTGGCGGAATTGGCTGGCTCATGGGTTATACGACCGAGCTCTATGACCTCACTCAGCCTCTCACCGTGGAAACATGGCTCTACATTGATCCGCTGAACGATAAGACCTATGAAGGGTTCTTCACCTACGGTAACACGATCAAGTTGGGTTGCGATAATAATCACAACCTGGTCTTCACTATGTACGGAGTCGTGGACGTCGTCAGTCAGATCATGCCCTATCCGGGTCAATGGACGCACGTAGCCGCGGTCTGGGAACCGGGCGTTGGCGTCAAATTCTATGAAAATGGCATACTCATGGACGACATAGCTGAGACCGGAGCGGCAGGCGCACCTCTTGCTGAAGGCGACGATGCCAACCTCTACCGGATTACGGTCGGTTCCGAATCAACGGGCAACCCGACCTGGGGTAAACTGGACCGCACTCGTCTGCATCGCGGGCTCTTAGCACCTGATGATCTCGACAGCGATCCGAGCAATCCCAAGCCGACAACGGCCAACACGCTGCTCTCTTTCGACTTCAGTGAAGACGGAATGCCTTACTCCAGCTCCATAGCTCCGGTTGCGGTCCTGGATCAGGATGGTGGCGAGATTGCTGCCGCGGACAAAGTCGTGCAGTGGAGCACGGATAACCCTCTGAGCAAAGTGGGTGATTACTCGACTTATTTCAATGGAAGTGCATTTGGCACGATTGCCCATGATTACGTTCAGTTGAACCAGGATGATCCCAGTTTCACGATTGAAACATGGGTCAAGGGTGAGCCTCAAACCGGCCGCAAGATTCTCTTTGCGAACTATGGAATGGGTCGTTTCTCCTTCTCCATCAATACGGATTACAGTGTCTTCGCTACCACGTACGGTGTCGCGGACAATGCTTCTTCGGCCAGAATCCCTCGGGACGGCAAGTGGCATCACATCGCTTTCACGCTCAATAAGGCGGCGAGCATGATTTACTTCTTCGTGGACGGAGCGCTCTGGGATCAGAGAGCCTACACGGGCACGGTGAATTTCAATGCTGAAAATACGGAAAGTGCATATCTGGCCAAGGAATCCAGTGGATCCAACTATGTTGGTTACATGGATCGCTTCCGTCTGCACAAAGGTGCGCTGCATCCGAGCAAGTTGGATTTCTACAATGTCGCTCTGGCCGTTCCTCCGGTCATTGAGAGCGTCACGGTTCCCATGGTCGAGGCTGGTCAATCTGCGGAGCTTTCCGTGGACGTCAGCGGTACGCCTCCCTTCAGCTATCAGTGGTATCGCAATGGTACTGCCGTAGAAGGAGCCACCGAAGCGACCTACACGATTGAAAGTGCTGACCTGGCCAATGCCGGTCTGTTCACGGTTCAAGTGAGCAACAATGAGGGTGGTGTAACGAGTGACCCGATTCCTCTGGTCGTCACCGGTAATCCCGAGAGCTTCGTCAAGCTTCTGGACTTCCAGTTGGATGAAGGCAGCGGGCTTGTGACATCCAGTCAGGTAAGCGGCGCCATCGCCAACTTCGGCATTGATCCCATTCCTGGTGCGATCGCCGCCGGCGCAGCTCCTTCTGAGCTCCTGGGCGACTTCAGTGTCGACTTCACCGGAACCGGTTGGCTCTATGCCGAGACCGAAGAAGATGTGCTTGATCTGAACGCTCCCTTCACTTGGGAAGCATGGGTTTGCAAGTCTGCAAGCGACAAGACCTATGAAGACTTCATGCGTCTGGGCAACACGGTCAAGATCGGTATGAACACTGCCAAAGTCTTCCAGGCTACCTTCATGGGTGTGGTGGATATCAACTCCACGATCACTGTGGAAGATGGCGTTTGGACTCATCTGGCTGCCGTATGGGAGCCGGGTGTCGGCGTGACCTTCTACAAGAATGGCGTCCAGCAGGGTGTCACCGCTACTACGGGTAAGCCCAATCCTTATGCAAACAACACTGTCTCTCTGGGCGGCGACGCTGCAGGTGGTTCTCTCTATCAGGGTATGATGGACCGTGTCCGTCTGCACAAGGCAATCCTGACAGCCGATGAGCTCGACAGCGAAGCGGCCAATCCTAAGCCGGTCACTGAGAACACGGTTCTGGATTATGGCTTCAATGAGATGGTTCCTCCGTACAACAGCGTAGGCGAAATGCCTCTGCAGGTTGTCAATGGCCAGGAACGCGCAGCCAATCTCTCCAAGCCCACTTGGAGCGGTCTGGATCCTTGGCAGAGTGCCGAAAACGTAGGGGGTAACTCTCTCTACTTCAGCGGTGCCAGCTACACTCCGTTCAACACGGATGGAGTGAACTTCGGTGACACGACCGATTCCAGCTTCACGATGGAAGCCTGGATCAAGGACTTCGCGGTGAAAACGACCAAACAGGTGTTCTTCCAGACCTTGGGTAACATGGCTGGTACCTGCCCGCGTCTCTCCTTCGCAGTCAGCGCCACAGACGCAGTCAGCGGTAATCGCACCGTCTTCCTTACGACGCTCGGTGTTGCCGATATCAACACCGGAGTAGTGATCCCCAATGATGCAGATTGGCACCACATCGCCGTTGCTTACAACGTTCCTGCCGGAATCATCTATGTCTACATCGATGGTCAGCTCGACGGAATTAGGCAGCAGGCCGGTGGACCGAACTTCAACGCACAGGTGGATGACCTCCGTGGTTGCCTGGGTCGTGAACTGGGTGGATCCAGTCCGACAACCGGTACCGTTGACCGCGTCCGTCTCTGGAAGGGCGTCCTGAGTCCTGCTCAGCTTGACGTTCCTCCTGCAGAGCCGCTGCCGCCGTTGCCGACCGCAGAGTTGACCTGGGAAGTTGTCGATGGAGAACTGGTTCTTGAATGGACCGGTGGAACTCTGGAAGTTTCCGACACGGCCGATGCAGGCTGGGTCGCCATCGATCAGGCGTCTCCTCTGGTTGTGCCGCTTTCTGAAGTGACCGGTAGCAAGTTCTATCGCCTCGCGCAGTAAGCATCACGACCGCATTTCGATGGTCCTTCTGATTGCAAGGACCATCGAAATTCGATACGATTGACCGGTCCGGGAGTTTAAACTTCCGGGCCGGTCAAACCGGGAGAAGCCCGGAACTTTTTAGAGACAAGATTAATTGTAAATTACTAAACGTGAAAACGAAATTACAACAAAACCAAAAAGAAGGTTTTACCCTGATTGAGCTCCTGGTGGTGATCGCCATTATCGCCATTCTGGCCGGAATGATTCTCCCCGCCTTGAGCAAAGCGAAAGCCAAAACTCAGGGTATTTCCTGCATGAATAATCACAAGCAGTTGACTATGGCTTGGAGGCTTTATGCCGATGACAATAGTGACAACGTCTGCTTTGCCTATGCGAGCAACGAGCAAGCCAACCCGGCTAACTACACGTTGGGCAAGTCTTTTGTCGGCGGCTCGATGGATTTCTCCGGCTCCAACCCGGCCAACTACGAAATCACCAACAACATCACCCGCAGTCCTCTCTATCAGTATGCGAAAGCTCCCGCCATCTGGAGATGCCCTGCTGACAAGTCTACCGTCCTGGTGCAGTCAGGACGCCAATCGGGCTCCAGGAACCGTGTACGCAGTATGAGTATGAACACCTTCGTTGGTGGCCAGACGGATGACTATGTGAACGCAGATTCAGGGTGGAATGTCGGCCAGGTCAAGCTTTATAGTAAGACCAGCTCCATGAGACGTCCTTCCTCTACCTGGGTCATTCTCGATGAGCGTGAAGACAGTATCAATGACTCGGTCTTCATCGTCGGTATGGACAGCATTGCTGATCCGAACTATACCAGTTTTACGATCGTGGATTTCCCGGCTGCCTATCACGGCAATGCGGGCGGTTTCTCGTTTGCGGACGGCCATTCTGAAATTAAAAAGTGGAAAGATCCTCGTACGGCTCCGCAGTTGAAGAAGGGAGAATTCCTGGATTTCAGCGTCGCCAGCCCGAATAACGATGACGTGAAATGGATGCGTGAGCGCACCAGCGAACCTGAGATTCGCTAAGACGATTCTGTTTCCAAAGGCAGTTATGCGAAAACGAGGAGGGATTATGACCCCCTCGTTTTTTGCATTTCCGGAGGCCATTCTTCTTTTCATTTCTCTTTCTCAACACTTGCAATAGAGGGAGTTTCCTGCTGTAATGTTCCCTGTGTTGCAACAAAAGACATTGAGGCAACCGGCCTATCTTTCCGGTACAGGGCTGCACACGGGTAATCGAGTCAATTTGGCGATTCTGCCAGCGCCTGAAAATACGGGAATCATTTTCCGCAGAACGGATTTGGAGGGTAAGCCGGAGATTGAGGCGAAGATCGAGAACGTCGTGGAGACCAGCCGCTCCACAACTCTGGGTAAGGGTAACGTCCGTATTCATACGGTCGAGCACCTTCTCGGAGCCCTTTCGGCTATGGAAATCAATAACGCTTACCTGGAGCTTGATTCCTGCGAGCCTCCGATCTGCGACGGCAGCGCCCGGGAGTTCATCCGGCTGATTCAGGTCACGGGTGTTGAATTGCAGGTGGGCTCCATCGAGCCGATTTATCTTTCCTCACCGATCGAGTTCGCAGTGGGCGATACTCAGATGATGGCTTTCCCCCACGACCGCCTCAAAATCTCCTGCACCAGTGCCGATAAGAAGGGCCGCTTCACTCAGTACTACAGTCTGGAAGTGACTCCGGAGTCTTATGTCCGGGAACTGGCAGCCGCCCGCACTTTTTGCTTTTATGAAGAGATCGAGGGTCTCATCCGCGGTGGCCTCATCAAGGGAGGCGCTCTGGAAAATGCGGTCGTTATCCGCGAAGATGCGATTCTGACGACCGAGCCGCTCCGTTACGCCGATGAATTTGTCCGCCATAAAATCCTCGATATCGTCGGGGATCTCTCTCTCCTGGGCAGACCCCTCTGTGCGCACGTGGTAGCGGTCAAGCCCGGCCATAGCGTCAATTGCGAAATGGCCCGCCGGATTCTCCGCCAGGCTTCGAGCGATGAGCGCGCGATGGCGGTCTTCCTGCCTCCGCCTAACCAGGAAATGCCGGTCAAGCGCAACCTCACGGTGGAGGATGGCAAAGGACTGGATATTGACGACCTCTACCAGATATTGCCCCATCGTTATCCTTTCCTGATGATCGACCGGATACTGGATATTCAGCCCACCCGGGCCATTGCTCAAAAGAACGTCACCATCAATGAACCCTACTTCCAGGGGCACTTTCCTCGCAAACCGATTATGCCCGGCGTCCTGCAGCTGGAGGCCATTGCACAGACAGCGGGTATCCTGACCATGCGCAGCGCGGAGAATTTCGGCAAGCTGGCCTATTTCATGTCCGCTGAAAACGTGAAGTGGCGCAAACCGGTCATCCCGGGCGACACGGTCATCATCCAGGTCGATATGGTTCGCACGCGCGGCAAGATCGGCAAAGCCAAAGGGGTTTGCAAGGTCAAAGATGAGATCGTCAGCGAAGCGGAAGTAACCTTTATGATCAGCGACCCTCTGGAATAATTTATGACAGAAATTCATCCTACGGCAGTTATCGCACCCGAAGCCAAAATCGGCAGCGATTGCGTCATCGGTCCCTATTGTGTGATCGGTAAAAATGTGGAACTGGGAGACCGCTGCCGCCTTCTCTCTCACGTCGTGATCGATGGCTACACGACCCTGGGCACGGATAACGAAATTTTCCCTTTTGCCTCCCTGGGGCAGAGGTCTCAGGACCTCAAGTGGCGCGGCGGCATCACTTATACGCGGATCGGCAATCGGAATACGCTCCGTGAAGCGGTGACCATCAATAGCGGTACCGGAGAAGGCGAAGTGACGGAGCTTGGGGATAATAATCTGATAATGGCCTATTGCCATGTGGCTCACAATTGCTGCCTGGGCAGTCACATCATTATTTCAAACGGTTTGGCCATGGCGGGCCATGTCACCGTGGAAGATTACGCCGTGATCAGCGGTCTGGTTACGATTCATCAATTTGTGCGGATTGGTACCATGTGCATTATCGGCGGCTCTTCCAAAATCACTCAGGATGTGCCCCCGTATGTTATGGCTAATGGAAACCCGGTTCAACTCAAGGGACTGAACAAGGTCGGGCTCACCCGCAGAGGCGTCTCCGCGGAGGCTCAGCTCCAGCTCAAAAGGGCTTATAAACTCTTCTTCCGCTCCGGAATGGCCCTGGATAATTCCATTAAGGAGCTCGAGTCTCAAGGTACCTTACTACCGGAAGTTCAGCATCTGGTTGACTTCATTAAGAGCAGCCCTCGGGGTGTTTGCCGTTAGAGAAAGTAGAATTTCATTGGAATATAACGCAACTTTCACCCGCGGCAAGTGTTTCTCTTCAGGAAACCGACGGTTGAACAGCCGTTAAAACAGGTAGATAAAGAGAAATATGTTGACGGCATCCTTAACGACTCTTTTTGAGGACGAGGGTTTAGCGACGAGGGAGGAGTTCTCCCATTGGCTCAGAGCGTGGAGAGCTTCCATAGATGGAGGTGCCACTGACTCGATGCTCTCTTTCTTTGCCAGGGAAAAGGGGGTTTCCGAAGACGAATACCTTGATAAAGTCGCCCGGATTCTGAACTGGGAGCGGGTAGACATCCTCCAGGCCGATATTTCCCGCGAGGCCAGCATGAAGCTTTCCCCCAAGGTCGCTTTCCAGTTTACGGTCATGCCCGTCTCTCTGGAGGAGGATTTGCTGACGGTTGCCGTGTGCGATCCCTTTGATTTGGCCATGCTCAACTCGGTACGCTTTGACGCCCGCTGCATGGTGAAATTCCAGCTCGCTTCCCAATCGGATATCGAGAAGACGCTCAAGAAATACTACGGCGTGGGCGCTGAAACCCTCACCGAAATGGCCGAAGACGACCTCATGGACCTGGATATCTCCTCTGACAAGGAGATCACCGAGGGCGATCAGGATGCCAGCGTCATCAAATTCGTCAACCAGATCATCTGGGAGGCTTTTAAGGACAGAGCTACAGATATTCACTTTGAACCCGCTGAGGATGAGCTGCGCATCCGCTACCGTATTGACGGCTTGCTCTATCAGACGCCGATGCCGCCTCAGTTGAAACGCTTTCAGGCCTCCATTATCTCCCGCATCAAGGTCATGTCGGGAATGAACATTTCCGAGAAACGCCTTCCTCAGGATGGACGCATCAATGTCCGCATCAAGGGTGAGGAAATCGATATTCGTGTTTCGACGGTTCCGACGGTTTACGGCGAGAGCGTTTCTCTGCGTCTCTTGACCCGCGGCAAAATCTTTTTAAGTCTCGATAAACTCGGCTTCAACCCGCGCGATGAAATGGCCATCCGTGAGATCATTGTCAAACCTCACGGCATCTTCCTCGTGACCGGTCCCACCGGTTCGGGTAAATCGACCTCTCTTTACGCCTTCCTGAGTTCCATCAACTCGGTTCACAAACGCATCATCACGGTTGAGGAACCAGTCGAGTATGAGCTCAAAGGCATTAACCAGATCGCTGTGCGGCCCGATATCGGCCTGACCTTTGCCAAGGGACTGCGCCACATTCTGCGCCAGGACCCGAACGTGATCATGGTGGGTGAAATCCGCGACCTTGAGACGGCTGAAATCGCGATTCAGGCCTCTTTGACGGGCCACCTGGTTTTGAGCACGCTCCATACCAACGATGCGGCCAGCGCCTTTACCCGTCTGATTGATATGGGGATTGAGCCCTTCCTGGTGGCGACTTCGGTGGAAGCGGTCATGGCTCAGCGTCTGGTGAGGACCATTTGCAAAAACTGCGCGACCGCCCAGAACCTGGAGCTCGATTACCTGAAGCGCATCGGCTACCCGGCCAACGAAATCGCGACAACGACTTTCTATAAGGGCATCGGGTGCGAGCAGTGCCGTATGCAGGGCTACAAAGGCCGAATGGGTATTTATGAATTGCTCCTGGTGACCGAGGAACTGCGGACTCCCATTCTGTCCCGCTCACCCTCGAGCACGATTTCTCAGATTGCCATTGAACAGGGGATGCGTCTCCTGCGCGTGGATGGCTGGGAAAAGGTGAAGCTCGGGCTGACTACGGTCGAAGAGGTCTTGCGCGTGACGCAGGTTGAGCAGCATTTGGATCATTTTGAAGAAATCACCCCCGGGTAAGGAGCCATGAAGAAGGAGAAAAAGAAATCAATATCGAAGCAGCTTCGGCTGGTGAATTTCCTGATTCCCGGTGTGGTGACTCATCGCATTCATCAGTTCGAGTGCGTGGGCGCCGATTTCAAGGCACCCCGTTCTCAGGATTGCCCGGTTCACCAGAAACCCAAAGAAAACTGGAGCCTGAAAGATTATCGCAATCTTCTGCGCCAGAAGGTCAATGTTTCCTGGGCATCGGTCGAGGATGTTTTCCTGAAGGTCATTCACCTGCCCGGTGAATCGCCCGAAGAGCTCCGGATGATGGTGGAGCTGCAGTTGGAGAAGATTTCCCCTGTGCCCCTGGCTCAGCTGGTCTGGGATATCGAGGTGCTCCCCGATCCCAAGCCGCTTCCCATGCCCGAGCGCGACCCGGCCCATCCCGAAGAGGTCATTAGCCCGATGTATCGCTATGCGGTCGTGGTGCTGATGGCCGAGCGGAGCGCTATTGAGAATTTACTGGCTCTGCTGGAAGAGAGCGCCTTCAATGCGGACCGGATCGAGCTGCCTTTCCTGCATGAAATTTTGCAGTCTCCCGGTACCCGCGACGGGCTCTACGTCTACCCGATGCGCAGCGGCTCAAGGAACCTCGCCGTGACGGCCTGGTGGACCCAGGGCCAACTGCAGAATATCGACATGATTTATCTGCCGGTCGATGAGACCTGGAAGACGGCTTTCCCGGTTCAGCTCAATCAGGTAATCTGGGCAGGGCAGGTGGCCGGCTGGCTCAAGGATCAATTTTCCTGGACCCTGATCGTTCCTGCCGAGGATGATGAAGCGCTCCCGATTGCCGATTGGAATGTACTTTTAACCAACCTCTATGGCGAAGGCAAGCTGGATAAGCGGATGACCGAGCCCGAGCTGGCTCGCCTCAATTGCTCACTGATCTGCAGCGGCCCGACCGCCAACTTGCTTCCGCCCGAGTTTGCCGGAACCTACCGCCAGCGATATGTCGATAAACTCTGGCTTCAGGGCATCACGGCGGCGGTGGCGGCGTATCTCATTTTCTGCTTCGTCTATTTTGGCGGAGCGACGTTCGCGGACTTCCAGAATTCCCGTGCCGAGGCGAAAATCCAGCTCCTGAATGGCGATTATCAAACGGCCCTGAAACTGCGCGAGCAGCTCGATTTGCTCCAGTTGCAGCACAGCCTGAAATTTGCCGCGCTGGATTGCTACCGGCTGACGGCCGAGCTTCTGCCTTCGGAGCTCAAACTTACCCGATTCAATTTCAACGGAGGCTCTGAAGTCTCATACGTGGGTGAAGCCCCCTCTGCGCAGATCGGAGCGGTGACTGCCTTCAATGAGCAGCTCTCCCGTGCTTTCACCTATGGGAATAACCCGGTGCCGTTCTTCAAAAAAGTCAACCCGCCCACTTCGGTTCAAAAGGCAGGAGCGCCGGATACTCTGACCTGGCGTTTTACCTGTGAACTCAATCTGCCGGAGCTTAAAACGGAGACCAAAAAGAAATGACATCCTGGTTTAACAGTCTGAATTTAAAGCCCCAGGAGCGGCGCCTGGTTATCGGAGTCCTGATCGGTGCCTTTATCCTGATCAACGTCTGGTTCGTCTGGCCGCATTTCGGTGATTGGGCCAAGAATGCCAAGAATGCCGAAGAGACCGAGCTGAAGGTCAAGCGCTACCAGACCGAGGTGGATAACATCAGCCGCTACCGCACTTTGATACGTGAACTCGAGCAGGATGGCGGCGCGTCGATTGCCGCGGCAGAGCAGGCGGTCCAATTCCAGAAAACGATTCAGGAGATCGCCAATCGCAGCGGTGTGGCCATTAACCGTTATGACCCGGCCAACCCGCGCAGGGGAGTCCTTGGCGCCTCGAGTGGTGCTGCCGGTAGTGCGACAAACAGTTTTTTTGAAGAGTCCGGCCTCTCGGTTCAGATGCAGCAGGTGGATGAAAAAGATTTGGTTCTCTTCCTCTACAATCTGGGCAACGGCAACTCCAATATCCGCGTGAAGGAGCTTGAGCTCAACCCGCACAATACGGGCACCCGCCTGATTTGCAAGGCGCTCCTCATCGCCAGCTACCAGAAGGCGGCTCCGGCCAAGTCTTCAAAGTTGGCCCCGGCAGCCAAACCGAGCGCTCTCTCCACCAATAGCGGAAATACCAAAAGCAATGCGGCCTCCGCGACCAAGACCCCTTTAGATAAACAAACCTCTCAAAGATCCCCCGGGGCTGCTACAAACGCGGCTCCGGCTCTCAAAAGATAAGGATACAGTGTCATGACCAAAAAGATTATAGCTGTTTTTTGTGGAATCCTGCTGAGCACTGCCGCTCTGTTGCCGGTACTCCATGGGCAAAATTCGCCCGCTCCGGCCGAGCCCGCTCCCGAGCAACCTCCGGCAATTTCTCCCGTTCCTGCTGCCCCGGTGGAGGACCAGGAGCCCGCGCCGCAGACTCCCGAGAATCCCTCTGCGCCTGAAGATGAAGGTGACGGAAATGGCGGAGAGACTCCCCCGGTGGACGCACCTGCTCCCACCCCTGCCACACCGACTCCGGCTGAACCAGCACCTGCTGAGCCGACTCCCGCTCCCGATCCCGCTCCGGTAGCCCCGGCCGAGCCCGCACCGACTCCTGCCCCTGCAGATCCTGCATTCGGTAGAACCAGACCGAGTATGAACAACCGACTGGGCGCTCCCGGCAGACCCTCCGGTTTTGATCGCTCCCGGATGTCGCCTCAAGCCCCCGGAATGCGCGGCCCGGGTGGAACGACTCCTCCCGCTTTTGTTCCCTCAGCTCAGACGAACAGATTGCTTTCCAGTGAAGCCCTGAACGCCGCAAGAGTCGCCCAGCCGGGTGCCAATGCCGCCATTCCTGAGGAGGAGCCGACGACTTTCACGACATTTGAGCTTGATAACCCCACCGAAGTCATGCCCGTGGGTGCCTGGCAGATTCAGAATATGCCTCTGGATGCTTTCCTGGATGTTTATGCAGACCTGGTCGCCCGCACCGTGATTCGTCCCGCCACACTGCCGCAGGCTCAGATCAATTTCAAAATGAAGACGCCGCTCACCAAGCGCGAGCTCGTGCAAGCCCTGGAAGGTGTCCTCATGGTCAACCAGATTACGATTATCCCCTCGGGTCAGAAGTTCGTGACCGCCTCGCCTCTGGCTGATGCCGCAGGTATGGGCTCCAAGCTCAACGAGATGGATATGAAGGAAATCCCCGAGTCGCTCCAGTTCATGACTCAGATCGTCCAGCTTACCAATGCTTACCCGAGCGAAGTGGTCGCCTCGATTCAGCCTTTTGCCAAAATCCCCAACGGGATCGTCTCCATTGAAGAATCCAAACTGGTGGTCATTCGCGACTATGCGGTCAACGTCAAACGTATGATCGAGATATTGAAGCGGGTGGATGTCACCCCGGATGATGACTACAGCTTTAAAGTCATTCCTATTCGCTACGGAACGGTGGAAGATCTCAACAACGTGGTAGGCACATTGATCGGCAGCAGCTCAGTGAGTGGTATGGGGTCTTCCCGTACGTCTCAGACCGGGATAGGAGGCCGCTCCACTCTCGGCTCCAGCAGCCGTACAGGAACTTCCTCTCGCAATAACCGTACTAGCAGCAGTCGCTCCTCCCGTCTGACGGGGGCTCAGGTGAATATGCAGCGCTTGGGGAGCCGAAGTGGAGTGGGAACTTTTCAGAGCCGGATGGGTAATATCATGGGCCGGGCATCTGGTGCCAATGAACAGGTTTCGCTTCTGATGGATAGCGCACAGGTCATCCCTGATGAGCGCTCCAATTCCCTCATCGTCTACGCGACCAAGCGTGACATGCAGGTTATCACCAATGTGATTGCACAGCTTGATTTCCTTCTGCCGATGGTCCTGATCGAATCGGTCATCGTCGATGTCAACCTGGGAGATAAATTTGATTTTGGTGTTTCTGTCGCGCAGGTTAGAACCAATGGTGCTGATTTCTCCGGTTTGGGAGGAATGTTTAATGGCCAGGGAACCTATTCTTCGGCCGTTCGCAATGCGGGTAGTCTCACCAATATGCCGGCCGGCTTCAGCTATTTTGGTAAGTTGAATGATGAATGGGAGTTCGGTGTCGCCGCGGCGGCCTCCAAGAATAAGGCGACCGTCCTGCAGCGTCCGCGCATTTTGACGATGCATGGCGTCCCGGCCAGTTTCTTTAACGGCCAGAGAATCCCCTATGCCAGCAGCAGCTACTATGGCGGCTATACAAGCTCAGCCAACGTCTCTTTCGATTACCTGGATGTCGGTATCCAGCTTGATGTCACCCCCTATATCACCCCCAATGGCCTGGTCCTGATGGATATTTCTCAGACCATCGACGAGTTTTCACAGTGGGTCGAGATGGGCAACGACCTTAAAGCTCCGCAGACCGTCAATCGCGATGCCACGGCTATGATCGCCGTGCAGGACCGCGAGTCGATCATGCTCGGGGGCTTCATCCGCCAGAGCAAGAGCAGGGGCAATTCCGGCGTGCCTTACCTCAAGGATATTCCTCTCCTGGGTTATCTCTTCCGCAGTACGAGCACGTCCAATGACCGCTCAGAGCTCCTGGTCTTTATTCGCCCGACAATTCTGGATGACCCGGAAAAAATCCGCGAGTTTTCCGAGAGCGAGAGCAAGACTCTGCCCGGAGCTTATATGGCCTTGCGTGAGTACAATCGCGATACCCGCAACCAGATGCTCTCCGTCCTGGAAGAGGAGAAAGCGCTCGATATCAAAGAAAAGAAAGAACTCCAGAAATTCCAGGAGCGCATGGACCAGCTTGATGCCAAGGCATCCAAAACCGACGCGAAACTTGAGCAGCGTGCCGAACGTAAAAACCTCTCAGTGACGGAAATTCCTCCTACGGATGATCCCGCCATTACTGAGATCGAAACCAAGTCTCCGCCGCCGGTGGAAGTTGTCCCTGTGGAGCCCGCTCAGTAGGGAAAAAATCCGTACATGGAAAAGCTTTCAAACAATTCGGGACAGACGCGTGAAAGCGCGTCTTGTTCTGTGGACCAATCCCGTCCGCTGGCCCCCTGGCCTTTACTGGAATCCAAAGTGGTCGGGGATTTCAATATCTTCACCCTTAAATCCAATCGCAAACGCTCCCCGCGCACCGGAGTCGAGGCGACCTATTATGCGCTGGATACGGCGGACTGGGTCAATGTCGTCGCTTTGACGCCCGAAGAGGAAGTGGTCATGGTCGAGCAGTTCCGCCACGCCACCGATACGATTGAGCTCGAGCTCCCCGGCGGCATGATGGATAAGGGAGAAACCGATCCCGTGGCAGCCGCCTGCAGAGAGCTGCGCGAAGAGACCGGCTATGAAGGCGAGAACCCCCGCCAGATCGGCTGCTGTTTCCCTAATCCCGCGATTCTGACCAATCGCGCTCATACGATTCTGGTCGAGCGCGCCGTCTCCAAACACGAGCTGGAGTGGGATTCGGGCGAGGATATTCGCATACGCCTTGTGCCGATCTCCCAAGTCAGGACCCTCGTCGCGGAGGGCAAGATCAGGCACAGCATTATTGTCACTGCTCTCTACTATTACGACCTCTGGAAGAGGGGACTTTAGGCGAGAAGTGGGTTGACAAAGCCGCTTTCCCAACCTATTCTTTCACTGCTTTTGGGGCCAGCATAGCTCAGCGGTAGAGCATTCGATTTGTAATCGAACGGTCATCAGTTCAATCCTGATTGCTGGCTCCATTTTTTTCTAAATTCACCCCCTTAACTTTCCATTCCCATTTCTGTGTCCCTGTTTTTGAGGCGATAGGGGATAAGACGGGGCATGAGCGGTGATTTTTAAATAGCACTTTGCCTTCAATCCCTATAAAGTGTTGCGGGTGGATTTGAGGGGTGAGTACGAAAAGCCAAAATAAATGCCAGATATTGAAGAACAGTGCCATCGAAGCGATTCCTTACGTTGTGGCTGTTCTGTGCGTCGTTTTCGGCTTTTTTATTCTGGGGCAAGAATCCACGAGCAAAGGGGAGGTTTTATTCTGGAAAATCGAGTCGATTCTGACTCACTACCAGTTCCAGATTCTCTCCTATCTGCCGGCGTATTCAGGGTCAGAAGAGTTTGCCCACAGAATCCCCGATTGGGGCAGCATTATTCTCCTGACGATTCTGGTTTTTTCGGGAACCTTTCTCTCCTGGTGTTGTTCAGCCTCAAAAATTCTTCTGGTAGGTATTTTTTCACTGATCGGTTTGCTGCTCGTCGAGATATTGCTCCTGGGCACGCTCGGCCTGGATATTCCCATGGCTGTCCCGGTGGGCTGTGCCGCTTTGGCATCGGTCGGCTGCATTTTCCTTCGCTGGAGCCGCGACCAGGTCATTCAGCATGAAGTGGCCGAGGATCGCGACCGTTTGGGAAGAATCTTCGAGCGAATGCTTTCGCCGGAAGTAGCCCGTCAGATTTTAAAATGCGCTCAAGCCGGCAAGCTGGAAACCGAAGGCAGCCGGAGCACGATCACCGTCCTCTTTGCCGATATTCGCGGGTTTACGGACCTGATGAATTATGAACACGAACAGGCCGAGAATCATATTCTCCGGCATAACCTCAGAGGCGCGAAAGCCGAAGAATACCGCGATTTTCATGGTGCCCAGCTCCTCAAGACGATCAATATCTACCTTTCGCTTATGACCGAAGTGATTATGAATCATGGTGGAACGCTCGATAAATATATCGGTGATTCGGTCATGGCGTTCTGGGGCGAACCGACCCCCAATGAGCATCATGCCCTGGCCGGAGTGCGGGCGGCTGTCGCCATGCAGGAGGAAATCTTCAAGCTTAACCGCCAGCGGCAGGTGGAAAACCAGAAAATAGCCGACTTCAATGCGGAAGCCATCAGCCGCGATGAGCCGCAGAAAGAATTCCTGCCTATTCTGACCGTGGGAATCGGAGTCAATACGGGCGAGGCGATTGTCGGCTTCATCGGTTCCAAGAGCGCGATGGCCTATACCGTTGTGGGCCGCGAGGTAAATCTGGCCAGCCGACTGGAACGTTTGGCCGGAGTTGGGAAAATCCACATTGGAGAATCGACCTATGAGCAGCTCTGCAAGGATGAGCCCGAGTGGTCCGAGAAGTGTAGCGCGGTGCCTCCCATTCATATTAAAGGCTTTCAAAATATGGTCGGCTATTATGAAGTAAACTGGAAGACCCGCGAAATGGCGATCGAAGAATGGGGTTGGAAATGGGTGATCGGTAATTAAAGCAGATGGACGCGTTTTTATATCTTCCCCGATTGCTCAAGCCGTTGCTTACGTCCTGCGGGATTGTCTGGATTCTTTTGCTCCTCATGGGTATCTATCTGCTGCGGGTGCAAAAGAGTAAAAAAATGGGACTCTTCTGTCTCTCTCTGGCTCTTTTCATGAATCTGACCGGCAGCGGACTTCTGCCCGTTTACCTCCTGGGCACCCTGGAGAAACCCTATCAGAATGTGCGCCTGAAGGAGCTTCCCCGTTGCGATGTCGTGCTGCTCCTGGGCGGCGGCCAGCTCTATTCTGAGCATCCGCCCTTTTATCTTGAGCTCAACCATGCCGGGGACCGTGTCGTTGGCGCCTTTGAAGCGATGCGCCAGAATAAGGCCGATACTCTGGTGACCAGCAGCGGTTATTTTATGAGAGGCGAAGAAAAGATCGCCCACGGCTACAGTCTGACTAACTGGGTTCAGGGTTGGAATCTTTTCGATCAGGAGGTGATTTCGCTCGGTCCCCGCCAGAATACCTGGGATGAGGCAGTGACTTTCAAAAAACTGGCAGGGGAACGCGGCTGGAAAAAAGTCATGCTCGTGACCTCGGCTTATCACATGCGCCGCTCTGCCGCCGCGTTTGAGAAGATGGGCTTTGAAGTGGTGCCTTACCCGGTCGATTTTTACGTGGTCGGTATCCCGCAGCCGCCGCACTGGAAGTCTTTTATTCCGGACCCGGAGTGCCTCTGGTTTTTTGATTTGTGGTTTAAAGAATTTTCAGGCTACTGGCTCTATCGCCTGGGTAGCCTATGGGGAGAACATTGATATGAATAAAGATGACTTGAGAAAACTTCATGCCGTGGAGGATCATGCCAGAGATTTCAAGAACCGCAATTACGTCTACCCGGTAATTTCCCGCCGCGCGGGCGGACTCTCTCTGGGCGTAAATTTAAACCCGAATCGCCTCTGCACGTTCGATTGCGTCTATTGTGAGGTCGATCGCTCGGCTCCCTTATCACCGGCGGCTCAGAAATCGGTAATTGATATTCCTCTCCTCAAAGAAGAGCTCTCCTGGCTTCTGAAGCAGGCTCTGAGCGGTGAGCTCGGCAAAGAGCCGAAGTTTGCCCAGGCCGGCGATCTCCTGCAGCAGGTGAGGGATGTCTCTTTCAGCGGCGACGGTGAGCCGACCCTCTGTCCGGATTTTCCGGATGCGGTTCGGGCGGTTGGCGAAGTGCTTAAAGAATTCGATCTGCTCACGACGTGCAAGGTGGTCCTGATTACCAATGCCACTTGTCTGCATCTGACCTCGGTCCATGAAGCTCTGGACATCCTGATGAGCTATCCCCATGGAGAAATCTGGGCCAAGCTCGATGCCGGCACTTCTGAGTATTATGCCAGAATGAACCGTTCGGGTGTTCCTTTTGAGCGCATCCTTTCGAATCTGAATTTCATTTCTAAACGCATCCCCGTTTATATCCAGAGCATGTTCCTCAAGCTCAATGGCCAGATGATGAGCGAAGTCGAGCTGCTGGCCTACATGGACCGCATTAAAAACCTGATAGACTCCGGCGGAAAAATCCTGGGCATTCAGGCTTATACGCTTGCCAGACCCACCTTCGCCCCGGGGCTGGATTCACTCAAGCTCAGTGCGTTGACGAAGGCGGAGCTTGAAGCTCTGGGAGACCAAATCCGTAAGAATACGGGCCTCGCCGTGGAGTGTTATGTTTAGCAGGATTCATCGGTTCATTTTTTCTGTACGGGCATTCAAAAGAGATTGCTCCGGCAAGTGCTTTGTGTTAAATTCTTAATAAGTTATGGCTGAAAAAAAGGTTAGTGATCTTCTGCCCTTCTGGAAAGACCAGTATCAAAAAGGACGTGTAGCGTTGGATAGGAAAAACTATGATTACGCGATGATGATTTTTTGCCAATTGCTGGACCAGGAGCCCGGCTGCCTGGATTGCAGAGAGGCGCTCCGTGTGACGCAGTTTCGCAAGGCGGAAGAGACTGGCCAGAGAAGTTTTTTCAAAAAGGCGTTTGGGATGACTGGCGATCTGGCTCACCTGAGCAAAGCGCGAATGATCCTCAAGAGCAATCCCGGCGAAGCCATGTCTGCCCTTGAGCAGATCCTGAACAAGGACCCGCAGAATGTATCCGCGCACCAGATGATGGCAGATGCCGCACTTTCAGCCGGGTACGTCCGGACGGCTCTCATCTCGCTTGAGCTTCTTTTCAATAAGCTCGGACAAAGAGATATGGCCATGGCGCGCAAACTGGCTGATGTTTACGCACAGGCGGGTCAGCCCGGCAAGGCTGAAGAGATTTATGCCCAGCTGGTCAATGAAAACCCGGACAATCTGGACCTGATCCAGGCGCTCAAAGATGTCTCCGCCAGCCGTACCATGAAAGAGGGCGGCTATGAGACTGCGTCCGAGGGCGGTACCTACCGGGATGCCTTGAAAAGCGAAGACGAATCCAAGCGTCTGGAGCAGGAGTCTCGTCTGGTGCAAACGTCGGATTCCTCCGAAGCGATCATCAAGAACCTGGAGGATAAAGTCGCAGCCGAGCCTACCAGTCTGCGCTGGTGGCGCGCCTTGGCAGATCAATATCTGCGCATCAAGGAGTATGAAAAAGCGCTCAGCGCCTATGAATCTTTGAAAGCGCTCCTCTCGGTCAGCGATCCTCAGCTCTCCATGAATATTCTGAAGGTGAAGCTGCGGATTCTTGATTCTCAGCTCGCATCGATGGACCCGCAGGACCCGGCGCAAACCGAAAAAATCGCCGAGCTTCAAAAGCAGCGCGCCGAAGTGGAGATGGCCGAAGTGGAGAGCCTTTCAGAGGCTAATCCCACCGATATGATCATTCTTTTCGACCTGGCCTCCCTCTATTTCAAGAATGGCAAACTCGGCAAAGCCATCCAGGCACTTCAAAAAACCCAGAACTATCCGGGCAAGAAAATCCCCAGCCTTCTTCTCCTGGGGCAATGCTTTGCCCAGCGCAAGATGTATGACCTGGCCGTGCGCGCCTACAGCAATGCGCTGGCGGATAAAAAGAGCATGGACGAGGAGAAAAAGGAACTCCTTTACCTCCTGGGCATCACCTACGAAATGATGGGCAAAAAAGAGGAGGCCATCGAGCATTTCAAGCTCATCTACGAGGTGGATATCGACTACCGGGATGTGGCTGCGCATGTGGATGCCTACTACAGCGAAAACGAATAAACTTTCTCTCGATTTTAAATTCTAAAAACGAAAATTCAAAATGGACGATATCCTGAATATATTGCGTAATAACGCCGCTATGCCGGTTGATAAAATCGCCAGGTTGGTCAACCAGACTGCTGATGAAGTCGCTGGCAAGATCAAAGCCTGGGAGTCCGACGGCACCATTCTGGGCTACACCACGGTGATCAACACCGACAAGCTGCAGGATGAACCTCAGGTCATGGCCATGATCGAGGTCAAAATCACCCCGGAGCGTGAAGGCGGCTTTGATAAAATCGCCCGTAAAATCGCCCGCTATCCCGAGGTGAAGTCGTGCTACCTCATGTCGGGCGGCTTTGACCTCCTGGTCATGGTGGAAGGGGATACCCTGCGTCAGGTGGCCGGGTTCGTCTCGGAACGATTGGCCACGATTCAGGGCGTGATCTCTACCGGCACTCACTTTATTCTCAAACCCTATAAGCAGCAAGGCGTGACCTTCCTGGAAGAGGAACGGCACGAGCGCCTGAACGTTACTCCCTGAAACGGGCAGGCAAGTATCCCCAATGCGCCGGGATAGAGGCGAAGAGAGAACCTCTGAAGAGGTGCTGCCTCTTCATGCAGGTCCTGTTTTATGGTTCAGAAGCTTTATTATTACGAGAGCAAATCTCTTTCGCCTTATTACAATCTGGCGCTGGAGGATATCCTCCGCTCTCAACTTCTCCCGGGCGAGGCGGTTCTCTACCTCTGGAGAAATGATCACACCGTAGTGATTGGCAAGCACCAGAGCGCTTACCATGAATGCGATCTGGAGGCCATCCGTGCCGAGGGCGTCAGTTTGGCGCGCAGGAAAACCGGCGGCGGTGCCGTGTTTCACGATGCGGGCAATCTGAATTTTACCTTTTTAAACCGCCGGAAGGATTATGACCTCAACCGGAATTTTGAAATACTCCTTGAGGCTCTGAAAGCGGTCGGCGTGCCTGCGGTCCTGAGCGGACGCAATGACCTGACGGTTGAAGGGCTGAAATTTTCCGGCAATGCCTTTTTCAAGAGCGCTCAGGTCGCCTATCATCACGGTACCCTGATGGTCGAGGTCAGCATGGAAAAGCTCGCCCGTTATTTACGTGTGAGCCCTCTCAAGCTTCGCTCCAAGTCCGTCGCATCGGTCCGCTCCCGTGTGGTAAACCTCTGTCAGATATGCCCGGCTCTCACGCTGGGGGCCCTTACTCAAAGTCTTCAGAAAACCTTTGCCGCTTCCTATGGATTGCCCCTTCTGCCCGGTCCTGCGTGGGATGAAAACCTGAGAGCCGAAGCCGAAAAAAGCCTCGCTTCCCCGGCGTGGATTCTGGGAGAGAAACCGAACGCCTCCTCATCGTCCGTGAATATTGAGGAGCGCTTTGACTGGGGATGCGTCTTAATCTCCGGAGCCGGACCCGAGATGAGTCTCTACAGCGACGCTCTGGATACGGAAGTGGTGGAATATCTGCGCTCGAGTCTCCTCCATTTCCTCCATTCTTTCCCGGGGCCGATTCCCGTCCCGGATTCTTTTACTTCTTCTCAGAAGAAAATGGTGGAAGATATCAACGAACTCCTCAAAAAGTTGCCGGAATAGAAGCACCGGATTTCTTTTTGCTTTGCCTCTCTGATTATTTCTTCTCCGATAGCACCCGGAAATAAAAAAGCCTCCCCGAAGGGAGGCTTTCGTTTTAAATTAAGGCTATTACATCAACTAAATTAGAACACGTAGATGATGTTGCCGGTGATCCCGAAGGAGTTATTGCGATCCCAGTCATCCACTGCGGCCTTGTTGCCGGAGAGGTCATGATCCCAGCGGAATTCTGCGCGGGTGATCACGTTTTCCCACAGCTTGTAGCTGACGGTGAAGGTATCAGAGAGATACTCATCATCCTCACCAGACCAGAAGCCCCAGGAACCGTCTGTGCCATTGGCATATTCAGCGCGGTTAGCGAGGGTCAACTTATCGGTGACATCATAGGCCAGATAAGCGGCATAGGCGTTTGCCCAGGCGCTGCGGGAGACCAATGCACCAGAGTCATTAGTGCGTTCGCTCTGACCACGGTAGTCATAGGAGAAACCAAAACGCAGACCGGTAACCGGCAGCGGCATCGTGATGCCTGCATAGTAGTTGACAACGTTGGCAGTATCATAACCATTGTTGATTCCGGAGGCAATCCAACCATTATCAATACCATTGACAACACCAAAATAGAGCTCAGTGCCTTCCATGAAACCAGTGGATTCAGGGAAGATCAAATTCACGGCGCCCATATAGGAAAGACGACCGGATTCGGAACCGCGACCGTTATAGGACCAATGGTCATAGGTGTTTGCCACACCGCCACGGACGCCCAGGATCCAGTCATTCATGTCGAAGCAGTAGCTCGCCAAGGCACCGGTGTGCTGACGGGGCTGAATTCCGAAACCATAGGAACGGGAGAAGTTCGGGTTCAGGTAGCTGTCAGAGCTCTCGTAACCGACGATGGACTCAAATACACCAACGCGGAAATCAAGGCCGTTGCCGATAGGAGCGCGGAGATCTACATAAGCATTCTGGAGAACGAAATCGCCGCTTCCCTGGCTGAACATATTCGCATCATCACCGAAAAGCAGGTCAGCCTGATAACCGGCTGCCCATACGGAAGCATCTTCTTCCAAGGCTTTTCCGACGCCGATCTTCACAGCATTCAGGTTGAAACCGTTCTGCTTGTTACTTCTGTCGTTGACGCGGCCAGCACTGGTTTTCTTGTCCCCGAACTGCCAATTCATGGAGGTATCCACATAACCGCTAATGGTTGTACCAGAAACGGCTGTTAAGACCTGGTTGTCGGCTTCTTCTGCCGATGCAACGGCGGCCATACTAACGATCCCGGCTGCAGCCAGGGCTAATGTCCATTTATTCATAATAAATATTATAAGTTATCGTTACTGAGAGGTGCTTCAGGTTTCTTGTGACATCACAAATCAAGCCTGCACTAAAGAAGCCGCTGCACGCTCCGCCAAATAGCGGGTGCATTCTAAGTGTTTTTCTCACCGTTGGCAACGTTTTTTTTCACTTTCTTAACATCTTTTTTTATAGGCGATTACAAATTTCCCAACTTTCATTCAAACCGTCCTCTTTGCCTCTATTGTTAAAAAAACGCCCATAAACGCCGGTTATTATCTCTAACTCGTTGTTTTTTAAACGTTAGTGTCGGTCAATAAAGCGAATGGACGGAAAGAAAATAAAAACCTGCGGTAAAGATTTTTTATGCTTGCCTTCTCGCAAAGCTGGTAAATAATTTTCTACGTGCCGGCTGATGCGGAATGATTCCGCCGACGCAGGTTGAATTTTATGGCTAGTAAGACCGTTTTTAATCCGATCAGCGCTCCCGACTATCTTCCTCCGGAGCAGCTTAAAGAGCTTCAAACCACCCGGCTCCGTCAGCGGGTAACCGAAGCTTATGAAAAAGTTCCGTTTTTCCGCGCCAAAATGGAAGACCTTAAAGTGGTGCCCGGCGATATCCAGAAAATTGAAGATATCGCAAAGCTTCCTTTCTCGGTAAAAAAAGACCTGCGCGATACGTATCCTTTCGGGCTCTTTGCCCAGCCGATGAATCGTGTGGTCCGTGTCCATGCTTCCAGCGGAACTACCGGTAAACCGATCGTCGTCGGCTACAATCAGAGAGATATCGATGTCTGGAAAGAGGTGATCGTCCGGGGATTGGTTTCTGCCGGGCTCGGTCCCGATGACGTGATCCAGGTCTCTTACGGATATGGTCTCTTTACCGGCGGTCTGGGCCTTCACTACGGAGCCGAGGCGCTGGGTGCGACCGTGGTTCCGGCTTCCGGCGGTAATACTCACCGTCAGATAATGCTTATGAAGGATTTTGGCGTGACGGCCATCTGCTGCACTCCCAGCTACTTCATCCACCTGATCGATAAAGCTCAGTCCATGGGTGTGGATATGAAGACGCTTTCTCTGCGGTTCGGTATCTTCGGTGCCGAGCCCTGGACTCAGGAGATGCGCCGCTACATTGAAGCGCATACCGCTATCAAGGCTCTGGATATTTACGGCCTGTCAGAGATTGTCGGCCCCGGTGTGGCGATGGAATGCGCTGAGCAGGATGGTTCCCACATTTTTGAAGATCATTTCTACCCGGAAATCATCAATCCCGATACCGGAGAAGTCTTGCCCGACGGTGAGGAAGGCGAGCTCGTCCTGACCACTCTGAGCAAAGAGGCCATGCCGATGATCCGTTACCGGACTCGCGACATCACCTCTCTGAATTCGGAGCGCTGCTCCTGCGGCCGGACCTTGCGCAGGATCAGGCGTATCACCAGCCGCAGCGATGATATGTTCATTATCCGCGGCGTCAACGTCTTCCCCTCGCAAATCGAGACTGCATTGCTCTCCATCGAAGGGACGCTGCCTCACTATCAGATTATTCTGCGAAGGGAAAATAACCTCGATACACTGGAGGTGCAGGTTGAGATTAATGCTCAGCTGGCCAGTGATACCGTGAGCGGAATCACCGCTCTGGAAAAACGTATTGCGAAGAATCTCGAGCAAATTGTCGGAATCCATGCTATTATCAAGCTCGTGCAGCCGGAAACGCTGCAGCGCAGTGAAGGTAAAATTCAGCGGGTGAGCGATCTTCGTAATCTGAACCCTATTTCCCAGTAGTTTGAACTGTTTTGAAACATTATCCTAACGACTTATGAAGCTGAAACAACTTTCGCTCGTGATCCCCAACGAACCCGGCGCTCTGGTGCGGGTGTGCGATGTGCTCAAAAAGCATTCGGTCAATATATCGACGCTGACCTTGGCTGATACGGCCAATTTCGGCATCCTCCGCCTGATTATCCAGGAGTGGGAAGAAGGTCTTAAGGCTCTTGAAGACGACGGGCTGGTCGTCAAAGTCAGCGACGTGCTGGCGATCTCCATTCCTCACGTGCCCGGCGGGCTCCTCAAAATCCTGGAGCTCCTCAACGAAAATCGGATCAACGTGGAGTATATGTACGGTTTTTCGCTCTCCACACGGGAGCGCAGCGTGCAGCTATTCCGGCTTGATGACACTGATCGGGCCATTGAAGTGCTGGAGCAGGCCGAAGTTTATCTTCTGGATCCCGACGAGCTCTTCCAGAAAGAATGATTCGATTCGGAAGAGCCCGAATTAATTCGAATCGTTTAGCAGTATAAAGTGTAAAGTGCGACATGTCTGAATCCAATTCTCAACCCGAGTCCGCACAGCCGATGAATTACAAAGTGGCTGATGAGCGGGTGATCCGCGTTACTCAGGACGCCGCCGATAAAATCTCTTCTTTGCTGAAGCGGCAGAATCGTCCCGAGGGAGTGCTGCGGATTCTTGTCACCGGCGGTGGTTGCTCGGGGCTGCAGTATAAGATTGATCTGCAGGATGAGCCGGCCGCCCGCGATATTCTGGTTGAGAGCAAAGGTGTCAGGATCGTCATGGACCCCAAGAGCGTTCTCTACGTTTCGGGCTCGGAGCTCGATTACGTGGATGCGTTGCAAGGGGCCGGCTTCAAGGTCAATAACCCCAACGCGACCAGCACCTGCGCCTGCGGGGAAAGCTTCAGTGCCTGAGACCGGAGCATTTGAAATTTGAAAGCGAGTAGATAAATTGAGAGAAATTAAAGGACTGATTTTTGACTTCGACGGAACTCTGGCCGATACCATGTTCTTCCATTGGAAGGCGTGGGATATCGTGGCCCGGCGCCATGGAATCGCGTTGACACGCCAGAGACTCTATTCCATGGGTGGGATTCCCTCCCGGGATATCCTTCTGATTTTGAAAGAAGAGCAGAAGCTTCCCCATCTGGATGTGGAAGGAATCGCCCGCGAGAAAGAGGAAGAATACGTGAAGATGATGAGCCGGGTCGTGCTGATTGATACCATTGCCGCAATTGCGCGCGAGAACCTGGGCAAGCTGCCCATGGCGATTGCCACCGGCGGACGGCGCTCCATCATGGATAGAATCCTGCCGCAACTTGGAATTCAGAATTGGTTTGATGCCGTAGTGACCAGTCAGGACGTTGTGCACCAGAAGCCCGCTCCGGATATTTTCCTGGAGGCCGCCCGCAGAATAGGGGTCCCGCCGCAGAATTGCCGTGCCTATGAGGATACCGATCTGGGGCTGGCTGGCATTCGGGCCGCCGGTATGGAAGCGGTGGATGTGCGTACTGTCATTCCCGAGGAGTCTCTGGTCTCGAACCTTTAATCATTTTTAATTTTATTTTACGGATAAGCAGGTTATACTGCTAAACGGCTTTTATAAAGAGAGACTGGCTATATGTTCAACGCTCCGATGAAAATTTGTATCGTGGGCACCGGTTATGTAGGACTGGTGACCGGAACCTGCTTTGCAGAAATAGGCCACGACGTGATCTGCGTGGATAATGCGCCTGAAAAGGTGAAAATGCTCAACTCCGGGCAGATGCCGATTTTTGAACCGGGTCTGGAGGAGATGGTCAAGAAGAACGCAGCGGCCGGAAGGCTGAAATTTACCACCTCCACCAAGGAAGGTGTGGAGAAATCGGACGTCGTCTTTATCGCTGTTCCCACTCCGCCTCAACCCGATGGCTCCGTGGACCTGAGCTTCATGGAGAAGGTTTCGCGCGAAATTGCTGAGGTGCTGACCCGCTACAAAATCATCGTCGATAAAAGCACGGTGCCGGTGCGCACGGGCGAAAAGGTCTCAGAAATTATCCGGCGCTACTGCAAATCCAAGGTGGAGTTTGACGTGGTGAGCAACCCTGAATTCCTGCGGGAAGGTTTTGCAGTGCAGGATTTCCTCAAGCCCGACCGGGTCGTCTTCGGCGTTCAGAGCCAGCGGCCAGTCCATGCTTTGAAGGAGATTTATGCTCCGCTCAATGCCCATGTCGTGGTGACCGATATCAACTCGGCCGAGCTCATCAAACATGCCTCCAATTCTTTCCTGGCTCTCAAAATTTCCTATATTAACGCCATCTCAGTCATTTGCGAAGCCGCCGGCGCCAATATCGAACAGGTCGCTGCCGGCATGGGAATGGATAAGCGCATCGGGCGCGATTTCCTCAATGCGTCGCTCGGTTTTGGCGGCAGCTGTTTCCCCAAGGATCTGAGCGCGTTTATCAAGATCGCCGAACAGCTCGGCTACGATTTCGCGCTTCTGCGTGAAGTGCAGAAGATCAATGCCATGCAAATGGAGCGCTTCGTGCGCAAGATCGCCGATACGCTCTGGGTGATTAAAGATAAGAACATCGGCGTTCTGGGCCTGGCTTTCAAGCAAAACACCGACGATATCCGCATGTCTCCTGCGATCGCTCTCTGCTTGCGTCTGCGCAAGGAGGGCGCCCATCTGAAGGTTTACGACCCCAAAGCCATGGATAAGGCAAAGACCGTCTTGAAAGAGGTCACCTTCGTGGATGATATGGATAAGGTGGCTGAGGGGTGCGATGCGCTTGTCATTGCGACCGAGTGGCCCGAGTTCAAAAAACTGGACCTGGAAAAAGCCCGCAAGACCATGACTCATCCCATCCTTTTTGACGGACGCAACCTCTTTGACCCTGCGCAGATGGAGGCGATGGGCTTTATCTACAAGAGCATTGGCCGCTAGAACGGCAGAATTTAGAAAATATAAAAGGAGAATTTGAGCGTGCAGACTCTCAGTTCTCCTTTTCTCGTAAAATGATTATTCAGGTAACAGCCGGTTTGATTTTTCGTGAGGGCAAGCTCCTCATCACCCAGCGTCCCAAAGGAAGCCACCTGGCCGGATTATGGGAGATGCCCGGGGGTAAACAGGATCCCGGTGAGACCTTGCCCGAGTGCTTGAAGCGGGAACTGCGCGAAGAGCTCGGGGTAGAGGTTGAGGTCCACGAGCTCCTCCATGAGTGCGAGCATGAATACCCGCTCAAGACGGTCAAACTTCACTTCTTCCGCTGCACCTTGCTCCGGGGCGAGCCTCGTCCCATTCAGTGTGAGAATCTGGCCTGGGTCACTGCGCCCGAGCTGGCTCAATACGAATTCCCCCCGCCGGATGCCTCACTTTTGGAGAGCCTCCGGAGAGGGGAGCTTCTGCGCTTTTTTCAGCTTCAGTAATCGATTGCCGGGTTTAATTTTCCCAGCTGACCCGGTAGAAAATATTCTGCCCCGGTTCGACCGTGACGCGATAGGTGTCGCTTGTGGAAGGCCCGGAGATAACTTCCCAGTTCGTCATATCAAGGCTCGATTCAAGCACACCTGCGAAGTTGATTGTGAAGGCGATAACCTGGCCTGCTTCATCCCTCTCCACTTCCGAAAGAGTGAGCACCGGTGGATCCCCAATCCATAACCGGGTCGGCCTGCCGCCCCAGGGATCGCTCCAGCCTGTAGTCCCCTCTGAATAATAGAGGGTCGCTTGTGTCTCCTGGAAAGGATTCCGGCCGATCAATTGCGGTGCATTGCCGCGGAAGAACGCCTTTGTGAAAGAATCGCACCCGGTAAAGATATCTTCACCCAGAAGTGATAAACCTGCCGGCAAAATGATCTCGGTGAGTCCGGCAGCGCTGCTGAAGGCATAATCATGAATCGTGGTGAGCGTATCCGGAGCCGTATAACCGCCCGTTCTGCCGGCCGGGTATTGAATCAGGACGCTCTGATCTTTATTAAAGAGCACCCCATCCGGGCTGCTGTAGCTTTCGTTCTCCTCAGCGACTTCAAACTCCCTCAGCACGCTGCAATCCCGGAAGACTCCGTTTTCCAGAACGCCCGTCACGCCGGCCGGGATTTGCACCTGGTACAGACCTGTCGCGCGGAAGGACCATCTTTCCAAAGTCGTGAGAGTCGATGGAAAATTGATTTCCGCGAGACTGCTGCAACCATAAAAGGCGCCTTCAGCCACTTTCACCAAACCCGGAGGCAGCACCGGTCTCCTCAGACTGGTGCAGTTATAGAAGGCATACCACGGGATTTCCTCAAGTTCGGAGGGGATCGTGATTTCCGAGAGACTGCTGCAATCATAGAAGGCCGCCTCTCCCAGAGTCGTGCTCGGGTTGGAGATTACGACTTTCTGCAGCACGGAACATTTAGCGAAGGCCCACGGACCGATCTTCACCACCGAAGAGGGGATGGCAATTCTCGTGAGCGATTTCTGCGAGAAGAAGGCCCGAGGTGCGATTTCCAAAACCCCGGTGGGTACAGGGTAGAAGCCCGCTTTGCCCAGAGGGCAGAAAAGGAGTACCGTCTGATCTTTATTGAATAGAACGCCATCGCGGCTGCTGAAGCTCGCGTTCTCTGCATGGACGCTTATCCGGTAGGATCCGATCAGGGCGTCCGTGCCCAGAGTGTTCAGACCGCTGCCGATCCAGACTGTTTTGGCCGGGCAGTTGAGGAAGGCGTCCTCCTCGATTCTCACGACGCCATCCGGAATCCGGATTTCCTCAAGCCCGCATTGGGCAAAGGCTTTTCGGCCAATCACCCGCAGAGTCTCCGGGAACGTGACCGCTTTCAAATCCGCGCGATCCTGGAAAGCCTCTTCAGCAATTTTCACGACGGGGTAGCCCGAAATGCTCTCGGGGATGACGACCGAATTGCTCATTCCATAGTAAGCAGTGATCGTGATCTGGCCATAATTCAACGTGCAGCCGAATTCACCCGGAGGCAGAATTGTCAGAGTCCCCGGCGTTGAGCTGAAGAGATAATTGGGATGGGTGAGTCCGCCCACGCTCAGTTCATAAGTCCCCTCGGCAAGAGGCGTGAGAATTTCACTGGCCGGGATTCCGTTGATGTAGTAAACAGGGGAGCCCTCCGGTGTATCCTCGTTGATGAGACTCGCCACAGTATAGGTAAAAGCGGGGAAAGGGTAGTTGGAGGGAACCTGGACGTCATCCGCCTTCACCGTGGCCGCCTTGGGATGAATCACCAGAGTTTGGGAGACAGGCGTTGCGGGGAAGTAATTGACGTTCCTGCGGGTTCCTCCGGGTTGATAGCCGGTAATGGTGACCGTGCCGGCCCCTTTTATGTGAATCATTTTGGCGCTATTGACCGTGGCGATTTCCTCTGGGGTACTCAAAAGAGTCACCAGTAGTGCGCTGCTCGAAGAGGCCCAGAGTTGGAAATCCTCGTCTCCATAAGTTACCACCCGACTGATGGTGCTGAGGGTGACCGTTTGGCTTTGTGCATCCCCCCGTGCAGGATAGCCGGCAAACTCTTCCAGCCAGCCGGTGGCTCCCGCTTTGTAATAAACGGCCAGAGAATTCGGGACATTGTAGAAAATATCGGCTCCGGTCTCCGGGGCGTTCCCCTCGAAACCGATTCCCGTGAGAGAAGAGCAGTACCAGAAAGCACGGTTTTCAATATGGGTGAGGCTGGCCGGCAGAATGAGGCCCAGAAGCGAGGAGTCGCTGAAAGAACGCGCTTTCAGAGTCGTCGTTCCCTCGGGGATGACGCATTGGCCGGTTCGACCAGCAGGGAAAACCATCAGCGTGTCGCCGGCTTTGTTGTAAAGGATTCCGTCGCGGCTGCTGTAGACCGGGTGATTTTCATTCACCGCAAAATCGGTCATGAAGATACACCCCTGAAAAGCGTTTTCCAGGAAGTTGACGATTGTTTCGGGCAAAGTAAAAATCCCCTTCTTGCCGGCCGGGCAGATCAGAAGCAGCGTTTCGTTTTTATTGCAGAGCGTGCCATCCAGACTGCTGTAATAGGGATTATCAGGAGCCACTTCGAAGCCGGGCAGGCTCGTGCAATAGGCAAATGCAGAGGAATCCACCGATTCGACCGCGCTGCCGATCTCAATGGCGGCCAGATTGTAGCATCTGCTGAAAGCCTCTTTGCCAATAAAGGTGAGCCCCGGAGGCAGATCGACGCTTTCCAGACGGCTGCACCCATAGAAAACGCCATCTTCCAGACGGGTCAGCCCCGAAGGCAGAGCCAGGTGGAGTAAATTCAGGCAGCCGCCAAAGGCATTGGGGCCGATCTGCGTGAGTCCCTCGGGCAGATCCAGGCTCACGAGACTGCTGCAGCCGTAGAAAGCATAGCTCCCCATCTGGGTTACGCCGCTTCCGAGCGCTACCGCCTCAAGATTCCGGCAGTAGGAGAAAGCCTCTACTCCGATCCGGCTCACGGTATTGGGCAGCTCGACGCTCTGGAGGGTATCATTGCGGGTAAAGGTCCATCCGTCCACGGCGGTAACGGGCGAGCCCTCGATTTCCCCGGGCACCACGACAGAGGTCGCCGAACCGATATAATCGGTGAGGGTGACTTGTCCCCCTTCAATCGTATAATGGAAATCAGTGGCGGGATTCTGCGCCTCTCCCCGGGTGGAAAATAAAAGGACCGATAGCAGGACCAGGCAATGAATCCATGCGCCCGTAGGCAGATGCAAGGTACCTTTGGCAGAGGAACGGGCCGCGCAGCCCTGTCCGGTGGGGGTGTTTACTTCTCTCTTCATAACTCACTCAACAGTCTGATTATGGGTAGGATCAATCCATTTGTCACTCCTATTCTGGACCAAATACGCATCAGAAAATACGCACGCATTGCCTCAAAAATATGCGCACCGAAAAGGGGCTGAGGGAATAGGAGAAAAAGGTGGTTGCCTCAAAAAGAACGCACTGAAAAATGTGTATCTCTCTGAATCGGAAGAGGAAATAGATAGATTGATACCTTGAACTTTAAAGAAAGCCGCCGCTCCCGTCCCGGAGAAAATTTTGCACCGATGAAAAAATTACCACTGAAATGATTTTTTTGTTGATTTAATTTTTTTATTTTAATAGGATGGTCCGCAGCAGATTGGGGATTCGTATTCCTTCAAAGAATAAAAGGGGGGAGCCGTAAAAGAAGGGATATCGGATCAAGTACATTTTATTAAAAAAATGCTCAGGAAAACATATCTTTTGGCCGGTCTTTCCGTTTTATTCATTATATGGATACTGCAAATGCCTTGCGTGATAGCGGATGAGGCGGCGTCAGGGGGCTCTTTTGCAGACGATTGTCTTTCTGCAACTATTACGAATCCTTTGCCCGAGGCAATTAAACCGAAGGTTGGTTTTTGGGGTCTTTACAAAAAACCCTTAAAGACGATGGCGTTGGGGTGCGCCATGGTGATGCCTTTACTGCTCAGCGGTTTTATTATGTTCCGCTGGAGAGAGAAGCAGGGGGTAATTCGCCAGGAGCTGCTTGCCAATGTTTGCGAAATGGGAGATATCAGCTGTTTTTATTGTGACTATCAGGGAAAGCAAATTGAGTGCTCGCGGTATGAGAATTTCTGGCCCCGCAAGGAGGATGGGAGCCCCGCTTCTCATACCGAGTGGGTATGGAGCGAAGATTTGCCTCTTTTCGAGGAATCCTGGAAACGCGTTCTGGAGGGAGTCAGTTTTCAGGAGAACATCTCTTATCGCGTCCGGTCCGGTGAAAAATTCAGATATTTCGAAATGCATGTGCGCAGGTCTGACGCTTACGGCGCAGAAAAAAGATTTTTTGGACTGATTCGCGATGTGACCTTGGCCCGGGAGCGCGAAAATTCCATCCTGGAGACCAATCTTCTCTTGCAGGAAATAGTTGAAAACCTGCCTTGTAGCATTTTTGTAAAGGATATCAATGACGGGGGACGTTACATTATCAGCAATCGCCATAATCTGAACGTGCTCGGTTTGAGCCCGGAGCAGATGGTCGGAAAAACAGATTCGGAAATTTTCCCGCCGGCAGTAACGGAGGCTTATATCAAGGGTGACCGGGAGGTTTTGGAAAAGGGCGGCGTTTTAAATTTCCTGGATCACTATGTAGACAGGGAGGGTAGGACGCGGGTATTCCAGCTCTACAAGGTGGTCCTTCCTCAGAAAACTGACAGAAGGCTCCTTCTGGGAATCTCTGTTGATATGACGGAGATTGAGAAAAACCGCAGCGAGCTCAAGGAAAACGTGGAGCTTCTGCGCTCGCTCATGGATAACCTGCCGTGTCACTTCTTCGTCAAAGATGCGGATAATGATTTCCGGTTCCTTCTGGGCAATGACCACTTTGAGGGTTTCTTCCAAAAGAGCGCCAAAGAGTATATTGGGAAAACGGGTCCGGAGTTTTTTCCGTCGACTGAGCAGGCGCATAAATTCCGTGAAAGTGATTTATTGCTTCTGGAGAAAGGGGGTAAGACAGATATTGTCTCCGTAGTCACAAGCGCTTCCGGTGAAGAACGCGTTTTCCAGATATTCAAGAACCTGCTGACTCTTAAAGATGGGCGGCGCCTGATCCTGGGAATTGGCACGGATATTACCGAGCAGGAGAAAAACTGGAAAGAGCGCCAGCGGCTCCTCCATAATCTCAATAAGCACATCAAACAGGAGCGGATGTTTACCTCCTGCCTGGAGTCGGTCGTCATGAATTCGAGTGCCGATGAATCTCTGAGGGTACTGCTCCAAACGGTCTCCCAGCATATCGGGGCCGATGCCTGCTATCTGTCGGAGTATGATTTTGCGAATTCGAAAGTTTTGCCTCTCATTAAGTACCTGGATCCCGAGTTTGATGAGATTCCGTTTCCCCGGGAGAACAACCTTCTTTTGGAAAATGAGCCCTGGCACACTCTTTTCAATAAGCGGGAGCTTTTCCTCGTGGACCAGGCACAGTTTTTAGTCGAACAGAGCCCCCGGAACAATGGTCTTACCAGCTTCAGTGACTATCTGAAAGCCAACGAGATAACCTCTATGGGCGGGGTGGGGCTCTTCCAGAACAATAAGCTTTGGGGCAGCCTTTCCTTCTACTTCAGAAAGAAAGAAAAGAAGTTTTCGGCTCTAGATAACCGTTGGCTGAAGGTCTCCGCGCACCTGGTGGAAGTGGTCCTGGATACCCGCTTCAAGCATCACCAGTTGGAGCGCAGCGAGTATGAAAAGCGGCTGATCATGGATACCATGGATATCCCCATTCAGCTCTTCGACTCCAACATGAAACTCATTCGGATCAACGGCGCGGCTAAAAAACTGGCAGGGGGCTCTGAAGAAAAGATTTTGAGAGAGCCTTGTTACCGGAATTTTTGTGGCTCCGAGGCCCGGCCTAATGATTGCCCGACTTTTCTAACCCGGCAAGACCTGAAGAAGCACCAGAAATCGATTCAGCTTAAAGGGTCGGATTACGTAATTTGCGCTCATCCGATTTTTATCGAAGGCAAGCTGGCCTATATCCTGAAGACCTTTGTCGATGTCAGCGAGTCGAGCAAGGCGCAGGAAAAATTGACCAGGGCGTTGCTCAAGGCTCAGGAGGCGAGCAAGGCCAAAAGCTATTTCCTGGCGACGATGAGCCACGAGATCCGGACCCCGCTCAATGCCGTGATCGGCTTCAGCGATCTGCTCAAAAAAGAGAAATGCACCGAGGAGGATAAACTCAAGTACCTCGAATCCATTCACCTTGCAGCCAATGCGCTGCTGAACCTCATTAACGACATTCTGGATTTGTCCACGATTGAGGCCGGAGCCGTGCCGCTGGTTTTGCGCTACGTCAATCTTTCAGAGATCATTCGGGAGATTCAATCCATCTTCCAATACCAGACACGAGTCAAAGGTCTGGAACTGACGGTCGAGCTCAAGCTGGATATACCGTTTCTGAAGTTAGATCAATTGCGTTTTCGCCAGATCCTGCTTAACCTGGTCGGTAACGCTGTCAAATTTACCGATAAGGGGAGCGTGAAAATCATTACGGAGTTTACCCCCGTTACCGGAGAGATGGGCAATCTGCGTGTAGCCGTCGAGGATACGGGTGTCGGTATCGAGAAAGAGGCTCTGGAAAAGATTTTCCAGCCCTTCACCCAGCAGGATTCCATCAGGGACACTTTTTTACACCACGGCAACGGTTTAGGGTTGGCTATTGCCCGCCAATTAGCTATACGTATGGGCGGCTCGCTGGAAGTGGAAAGCACAGTTGGCCAAGGCAGCCGATTTACACTCCGTTTGAAAAATGTACCCTATAAACATGGGGAGCATAGGATTGAAAATAAATCTCCCGTTCCTGCGGTGGAAGAAGAGCTTAAAATCCCCCGGGATATTTTGTTGGTGGATGATGTGCCCTTGAATCTGTCCCTGCTTTCATTGATGCTCAAAAATTTGGGTGCTCGGCCAAGATTGGCTGATTCGGGCTTTGCTGCGCTCAGTGAGCTTGAGCAGTTCACCCCGGAAGTCATCCTGACGGATATCTGGATGCCTGATATGGATGGCTGCCAGCTTGCAAGAAATATTCGCAAAAAGAAAAAATTAAAGCATACTCGTATCGTCGCCGTAACGGCGGATGCGGAAGTGCATGTTAATTTTGATATGGGTGCTTTTGATGCAGTGTTGCTCAAGCCCCTTACGGTTTCTAAAATAAAGAGTCTCTTCAGAGACTTGCAGAAGAAAAAGTTGAGTGATTCATCTGCAAAAGAAGCTTCTCCGGCCGGGGAGGATTAGAGCAGGTGAGCCGCTTATAAAAGATGAATATTTATGAACCTATCAATAAATAAAAGTCTTCTCCAGGGGAGAAAGGCTTTGTTTTATACGGTTCTTTGCTTTGCTTTTTTTGCCTGGGTGCTCCCTTTGCAAACTGGAGCTCAGACAGCAAATTCGCCTCAGGGAGCATATCCGAAGGCACCGTATAAAGTTTTAATTCTCTCCGAGCGTTCCACGACTCCTGAGGGAGAACTCAACCCCTGGAGCCAGGTCTTTCGCCAGGAGCTCTCCCGCGAGCTCAGCGCTCAGCCCGCCATCGTTTTGGAGGAGCTCGATATCCCGGCAGGCGTGCGTACCTCGCCCGAGGAGATGGAGCGGCTCTCCGGGATGCTCCGGGCCATGATTCAGGCTCAGAACTACGATCTGGTGGCAGGCATTCTGGATACGCCTTGCCATCTTCTGGCGCAAATAATTGACAGTCTCCCTCAGGAGCTGTCGCTGGTCTTTTGTGGTTATGAGGATTGGAGCTCCCGGTTGAAGGAGAAACACTCCAACACGGTCGCAATGACGGTGAAATATATGCCCCTGGAAACGGTGGAGCTCGGTTTGAAAATGCTCCCCGAAACCCGTGAGATTCTCTTTATCTCCGACGATACTTCCGCCTCCGCCGCGCTGCAGAATCTGGTCGGCCCGCAGACCCCGTTCAAGGAGTGTAAAATATCGGTTCTGCCAAGTGATGGAAAAACGAGGCAGGATATTTTGCTGGCGGTCACTCAGCTGCCCGCTCAATCTTTTGTCGTGCTGGGGTCTCTGAGCGCGTCTGACAAGGCCATCCTCGGAACCGCTGAAACGTTGATCAGGGCCATGGCGGCACAGGAGGCTCCCAAGCCCAGCTTTGCCGCGAACCTCATGCCGATTCATTTCGGAGCCGTCGGCGGGTACGGTGTCGGCGCCAAAGAGTTCGCCAAAGAAACTTCGGATCTTATCAAAACGGTGATGAGCCAGAAGGGTGCCTCCTCTGTACCGGCAATCAACCTCACCCCTATCCCCACGGTGGATATCTCCACGGCTTTGAAATTCAACCTGGAGACGGACCTCCTGCCGCCAGAGACCAAAAAGTTGTTTGAACCTCTGCCTGCCTGGAATCCGAGTACGCGTACTCTCATCCTGGCTCTTACCCTGAGCGTGCTCTCTCTCTTTTCCCTGGTGGGGATGATCTTTTTCTACAGGCGTCATCGCCGTTTTACCCGCCGGACAATGGCTATTTTTAGCGAGCTTCCGGTGAGGGTGAGCGTGGTCGACCGCGAGAATCGCCTCCTCTTTTGCCAGATGGAGCGCGGCCAGCGCAGTCCCTCCGGTTCCGGCTCTCTGAAGTCATGCGACCTTAAGGAGCTGGATCCGGCGCAGGTGAAGAACACCGTGGCATGGGTGTTGCAGACTCGTGATCAGACGACGATCCGTTACGAGGAAGAGGCCAGAAAGAGGATTATATCCTGTTCGCCTCTTGAAAAAAATATTTTCGGTACCGACGCCATCGTCGCTGTTTCCCAGGATGTCAACGAGATTGAAAAAGAGCGCAGCAGAGCAGAGAAATTAGCCGAGCAGCATAGGATCATTCTGGAAGCCATCGATGACGGCCTCATCATGACTGACGCCGAGGGTAATATTATGCTCATGAACCCGCTGGCTTGCAGCCTGACAGGGTATAAGCGTTCGGAAGCGATGGGCAAAAAGCTCGAAGAGATTCTGAACCTGGTCGACCATCGGACCGGCGATCCGTTCCCGTCTCCCGCGGCCAAAGCGATTTATGATAAACGCGAGTATTCTCAAAATGAGGAAGCGATCCTGATTTCAAGAGAGCAAAACCGTTACCACATTGCCCACGGAGCTTTCCCGGTGAGCGGCAGCGAAGGCAAATTTGCCGGCGTGGTCATCGTCTTCCGTGATATTACCCAGGAGTACGAAAGAAAGAACCAGGCCATTTCGGCTCTTCAGAACTTCAAACATGCCGCCAAACTCGCAAGCCTCTCCTCGTTCATCTACGACCTGAAGACTCATAAACGGACCGTTGAATCTGACGGAAGCAAAAATTGGGGCTATGAAAACGGCGAGCCCCTCGCCCCCGACAAGTGGATTGTCCCGGAAGATCTGACCAAATTCCAGGATGGCTGGAGTCAACTGGTCCTGGGGCAAATCAACGAGTTCAGAGTTTCCTACCGTTCCAATTACGCCGGGAGTCTGCGCTACTATACGATGTTGGCCTCCATCTACCAGCCGGAGGACCAGAAAGAGAAACAAATCTTCGGCGTCATTCAGGACCTGACCCATATCGAGGAGAGCGAGCGCAAACTCCACGATGCCAGCAGGCTTTTCGACACGATCATGGACCGACTGCCCTGTTATGTCTACGCCCGTGATATTGACGATGATTTCCGCTATATTCTCGATAACCAGCATATCCGCAACTTCTTCATGGAGCTCGGAGCCGATATCAAAGGCAAAACGATTTATGACCTCCAGGATACGCTCGCTCAAAATGAATTGTACCAGGTCAACCTCGATACCGTGGTGGAGGGCAGAGCTACCGAGCGGACCGGATTGATCACCGATAAACAGGGAGAGGAACACATTTTAAGGATTCTCGAGACTCAGATTGAGCAAACCGACGGACGGCGCCTGCTCCTGGGCGTAGCGGTGGATGTCACCGAGCTCAAAGATATTCAAAAGAAGGAAATCGAATCCAGAGAGCTCCTCCAGCTCATCCTCGATTACCTGCCGGCCTGTGTTTCAGCCAAAGACGTGCAGGATGATTTCAGGTACATTATCTGGAACAAGGAGTACGAACGGCATACGGGAGTGGGTGCTAAAGAGGTGCGTGGCAAGACTGATTTCGAGATCAACGCCTATCCGGGCTTTGCCGAGGATTTTCGCCGCCTGGATGAAGAGGTGCTCAAGTTCGGTAAGCCGATGCATTTTGTGGTTGATTGTGTCAGCGCCCGTGGCGAGAAGTTGACTTATAACTCCTACAAGATGCCGATGCGCAATCGCGAAGGCAGACAGTTGCTCGTCGAGCTCAACCTGGATATCAGCCGCGAGAAGAAACTCGAGCGCGACCGCACCGAAATGATCAAGCGGCTCAGCGACCTGGTCGAGAGCGGCGATATCGTCAATGAGTGTCTGCGCCGCATTACCCTGGAAGAGGATTTTGAAAAAGTCATTCCCGACATGCTGGGCATCGTTGGTGAAAATGGCAACGCCGATCGTTGCTATGTTTATGCGTTTCAGGAGGAGGAGCAACGGGCGAAGTGTATCTTTGAGTGGACCCGTACCAATATTGATAGCCTGCCAGATAAGAGCTTGAATCGCGACCAGATCGCTTCATGGAGCCAACTCCTGGAGAATAAAGAAGAAGTCGTCATCCGGGACGCTTCCAAACCACCTGAAAACCTCAGGGAAACCTCGGTTCTTCTGCAAAAGCGGGATGTGAAATCGATGATGCTCACCGGCATCTGGCTGGATGACATGCTCTGGGGCTTCATCGGGTTGGATTTCGTCACGCGCGCCCGGGACCTGAATGAAAATGATCTGCGTACCATTCACAATGCGGTCAATCTTTTCCAGATGGCCTACGAGCGTAACCGCCGTAAGAACGCGCTGGCAGAAGGCTCATTCCGTCAGAAGCAGATTTTCGATAACATCGCCATTCCGATCGCTCTCTTTGATACGCATTGCCGTGTCATTATCGCCAACCCCAGCTACCGCACATTGATGTCCGAGGAAGGCTCTGATTCGGTCTGCAGACAATACATGAGCAATCTCTGCAGGGATGGCATTCAGCTGGGCTGCAATCCGCCGCGCAGCATGGTCGAAGCTCAGGGAACCTATCAGGTTGAGCTGGTCCGGTATTCGAACCGCGAGTTCGTGGTGAACCTGCAGCCGATTTTTGATCGTCAGGATCGTCTGGCCCTGGTTTTGGAAACGGCCATTGATGTGACCGATATCAACGAAGGCAAACGCCGTCTCGAGACCGCGATGAAAGCCGCCCTGGCAGCCGACCGCGCCAAGAGTTACTTCCTGGCGACCATGAGCCACGAGTTGAGGACTCCGCTCAATGCGGTGATCGGTTTCAGCGAGCTGCTCCAAACCAGTGTACTGACTTCCGATCAGCAGAAGGATTACATCCAATCGATCAACGTGGCCGGTAATGCGCTCCTGAGCCTCATTAATGACGTTCTGGACTTATCCAAGATCGAGGCCGACCAGACCAAAATTACCCCCAAGAAAACGACATTGATCAAGTTGCTCGATGAGATTGAGAAGATTTTTGAGAAAAAGGCCCAGTCTAAGGGCCTCAAGTTGACAATCGACTGTCCGGAAAACCTGCCTCTTCTCTATCTGGATACACCGAGCTTGCGGCAGGTGATGCTGAACCTGACCGGCAACGCCATCAAATTCACCAATGCAGGGAGCGTGAGCCTCCATGTGAGGTTCACTGAGTTCGATGAACGCTTCGGCGCTTTGACGCTGGCTATGACGGATACCGGTATCGGCGTTAAGCCGGAGTACCTGGAAAAGATCTTTGAACCCTTCGTCCAGCAGGATACGGTGAGGGGAGGGCGTATTTATGAAGGAACCGGTCTGGGCCTCTCCATCTCGCGGCGCCTGGTCGAAAAGATGGGCGGCGAGTTGACGCTGGAGAGCGAAGAGGGTAGAGGAAGCGTTTTCACGGTCCGCCTTCCCATTGTCCAGTACGAAAAGAATAGCCCCGAGCCTCCGGCTGACCCGACTGCCCCGGACGTTTCGGCTGACCCGGTCGTCCCGGAGCCCGCACCTGTGGCATTACCCCCTGCCATAACCGAAGACTACCAGGTCTTGCTGGTGGATGATGTTAAAATGAATGTCCAGGTCTTGAGTGCAGTGCTCAAGAAGCTGGGGATCACTTCCAAAGCGGCAGCTTCAGGCCAGGAAGCCTTGAAGGCTCTGGAGAGCTATACTCCGAATTTGGTGATGACTGATATCTGGATGCCCGGCATGGATGGGACCCAGTTGGCAAAGACCATTCGCCAGGATCGCAGATGCCAATCCGTCAAAATCGTAGCAGTCACGGCCGATACCGAGATTGACAACTCCTTTGATGTAACGTGCTTTGACGATGTCTTGCTCAAACCGCTGACCTTGGAGAAGATTTCCGGTGTGCTTCACAAACTCCATTTGACAGACGAAGAACAGCAAAAAGAAGAGAAATAAGGACCAAAGTTCCCGAAATAAAAAGATAAAAAATCAGCCCGGCCGGGATTGTCACCGACCGGGCTGATTTTTTGCCGATTTCCTCTAGGCCTCCAGAGCAGCCAGGGTTTCGGGGTCGCGAACGTCCACCCAGCGGCCTTCGATCTGTTGGCCCGCCAGCCGGAGATTGTTTTGGTAATGTGCCGCGATGGCGTCGGTCAGTTCATATTCACCGCGGGGAGATTTTTGTAATTTGGCGGTGTACTTGAAGAGAACCGGCTTGAAGATATAGATGCCCGCATTGTACCAGACCGGGGCGCCCTCTTTAATCCAGCCCTCTTTGCGGAGGGTTTCGAGCTGTTCGACGGAAGGCTTTTCCACCAGACGGTTCAGACAGAAGTCTTTATCGAAGAAGAGGAGGCCTCCCTTAGTCACGTCTTCGCCCGCTATGACGGTGACGAGTCCCTCGTAGGAGCCGCTGCAGTAGCGTCTGATCATTTGGTTGTAGGTCTCGGGCCGGACCAGTATATCCCCATAGGTGAGGATGAAATCCTCGTTCCCTACAAAATCTTTGGCCAGCTCGGCCGCTTTGCCGGTTCCGTCCAGCCCTGTCTGGCGGACGTATTGAACCGTGATTCCCATCGAGGATCCGTCGCCGAAATAGTTTTCGATGACTTCGGCTTGCCAGCCGGTGATAATGCAGAAATCAGTGATGCCGTTGCTTTTGAGACCCTCCACGATATGCCCCAGAATAGGTTTGCCCTGGACTTTGAGCATTGGTTTGGGGCAGCTATTAGTGAGGTCGCGCATACGGGTTCCTTTTCCCGCAGCTAGAATGACAGCCTTCATCAGAATAAACGAAGTAGATTAGATAATGGTTATTGGGAACAAACAACGGGGAATACCTGCAACTCGAGAAGTATTCCCCATGGAGTAATAAAGGCCTGCTATTAGGCGCCGAATTTTTCGAGCATTCCGGCGTTGGCTTGAATATAACGGATCAGATCCTTGGCCGGGAATACTCCCAGAGAGCCCAGGTTCGCGCCCGTATCGGTGAAGCGGTCCAGTTTATCCGAGCCGGAGAACTGAGAGTGAATCAGGACCGGCTGAGGGTGCCAGGAGTGTCCCTTCATCGGAGTCGGAGTCGAGTGGTCGCCGGTGACGACGATCACGTCGGGCCTCTTCTCCATGAGGATGGGCAGGGCGGCATCGAAATCTTCAATAGCCTTGACCTTGGCGGCATAGTTGCCGTCTTCACCGTATTTATCGGTGTATTTAAAGTGAATGAAGAAGAAATCGTATTCATCATACAATTTCTTGTACGTCGCAAACTGCTCGGCAATCGTCTGCGGCCCCTCGATCTTCGTCATTCCCACCAGTTGGGCCAGTCCCTTATACATCGGGTAAACGGCGATGCAGGCCGGCTTCAGATTGTACCTCTGCTCAAAGAGAGGGATATCGGGCTGATGAGCGATGCCGCGCATGAGGAAACCATTGGCCGGTTTCTCTTTGGCGATGATGGGCAATGCCAGCTTGTAAAATTCTTTAATCACCTTGGCCGTCTTTTTGGCCTTGGCGCTTTTGGCGTCCCTGGGTTCGACTTGAGGAATCGGGAAGCCGACCTTCTGAGGGTCTGCATCGGTGAGCGGACCTTCCATTCCTTTACCGCGCAGGACCACCACGAAGCGGTGTTCTTTACCCGGCTGAATGATCACTTCCACGTCGCCGATCTTCTTGATCTTGGCGCTCAGCATGGCGCAGAGCTTCTCGCATGTCTCGGTCGGTATCCGGCCCGCGCGGCGATCGGTTACGATCCCATTCTCGTCGAGCGTGCAGAAATTGGCACGGGCGGCCACGTCTCCGGCCTTGAGCTCAATGCCCAGACCCAGAGCTTCAATTACGCCGCGGCCCACTTCGAACTCCAGCGGGTCGTAGCCAAATAAACCGAGGTGACCTGGACCACTGCCCGGGGTGATTCCCGGTGCCACAGGGATCATCCGGCCCTGGGCCGAATCCTTTGCCAAGGCATCCAGATTAGGAGTCTTGGCTGCTTCCAACGGCGTGAGATAATTGTTCTCCTTAACGGCGATGTCTCCGACACCATCCATTACCAGAAGAGCAATTTTACCTTGGGGTTTGCCTGTAAGTTCTTGATATACAGCATCCAGATTCATATTTAATCTTTATCTTTGTGAAGTTCCGGCCGAGGGGCTGTTTTGATCGAAAGCCGTGGGCTCCCACCTCAGCATCGGGGGCTATGCTCTCACAAAATCCCTTCCCGGTCAATTGAGTTTTTCATCCCTCCAACGTCGTGATACTCCGGCAGTAATGCGCCGGCGTTATTAACGTCGGAGGGCTTGAATCCTTCATTTCCTTTGCCGGTCTTAGTCAGCAATTTCGGAATAGACCCGATAATACTCCCGCGTCCCGGAGGAGCTCTTGACCTGATAAGGACTCGCCGTCTCAACCGGCTCCCAGTTCACCAAGTCGCTGCTCTTTTGCAGAATTCCTCCAAAAACCAGAGTCATCTGAGTTTCATTTTCCGTTATTACCCGCTTGGGGATGAATACCTCCGGTTCATCTGCCGGCAGCGTCCACGTTTCCAGAGTAAAAAATTCCAACCAGGAGAACTTGGTTTTATTCCATCCGACAGTTCCCTTCAGGTAATGGATCGTGAAATAGTTCGGAATGGACCCGATGGGAACGGGTGCGTTTCCTTTAAAATAAACGTCGGTAACGGACTGTGAAAAAGAACTTATCTTCTCCACAGAGAAGGGAAGGGTGACGCGCTTCAAGTTTAGACATTGACCCAGGCCATAAACCTCTTTCACCCCATCGGGAACCGTATATTCTGTGTTTGGGTAATTGGGCGGATAGAAAGCGAGCTGACTCAATGTTTTATCAAAGAGGATTCCATCCACACTGCAAAAGAAAGGGCTATCCGGGCTGACATCCATCCACTTCAAGCTAAGACACCCTGTGAAGGTGTCTCCCCCCATGGAGGTCAGGCTTGCTCCAAGTCTCACCGTTTCCAGGTTTACGCATTCGGCAAAGGTCCTACTCAAAAAATTGGAAATACCATCCCCAATAACGACACTTTTCAGGCTCAGGCATCCATTGAATGCGTCATTGCCAAGGCTCAGCACGCTGTCAGGGATAACCACATCCGTCAAACTCGTACAGTCTCTGAAGGCCATGTTGCCAATGCGGGTCAAGGTGTCGGGCAGGGCGATCTCCTGTAACTTCGTGCAACCATCAAACGCATTGTTTTCGATGCGGGTGACATTATTTCCGATGCTAAGATTTATTAAACTGGAACAATCATAAAATGCGCTCTCTCCGATGATTGTGACATCGTTACCCATAGACACCTCCTTTAGCTGGGGGCAGTCTTTGAACATATTGCCTTTTATTTCCGTGACGCCATTTCCGATTCGCACTGTCTCTAAGCCCCTACAGTCAAGAAACAAAGAATCTCCCAGGCTGAGAACGTTGTCCGGGATAATGATCTCGCGCAGTTGGGGGCAGGATCTAAATGCACCATTCTCAATATGGGTTACACCATTACCTATATTAACCTCTTTCAACTGAGAGCAAAGATCGAATGCTAACATTCCAATATTTGTAACCGTGTTTGGAATATCTATCTTTTGTAAACTGTAGCACTCTGTAAATGCCCCCGGGTCAATAATGGTAAGGCCATCGGGAATTACGACAGTCTGCAGGTTCTGACAGTAATCAAAAGCCCAATGAGTCATTTTCCGCACTGTTTCCGGAATCGTGTATTCCACCGCCGCTCGATTTGGCGGATATTTGATGAGGGTCGTTTGCTCTTCATCGAAAAGAACTCCATCCCGGCTGCTATAGTTGGGATTACCCTCGCTCACGCTGATTTCTATCAATTCAGGGCAACGATTAAAAACAAAAGCGCCAATTTCAGCGACACTCGCAGGAAGGGTGACACGACTCAGACGGAGGCAGCCGGCAAATGCGAAATTGCCTATCTTTTCAACCTGAGCCGGGATTTCGATTGTTTCCAGATTTTTACTCAACATGAAACACTGATCTCCTATTCTCCTCAAGCTGTCCGGGAGCACAAATGACTTGGCCTGCGTATTCTCTCTGAAGGCGCGACGACCTAATTCAGTCACCGGCTGCCCTTCAATCTCGGAAGGGATGACGACATGCTCATCGCTGCCCGTGTAGCCTGTGATCGTGACTTGGCCCTCAAGGATTTCATACGTGAAATCCGACACGGGTGAAGCCGCTTCGGAAAGGGAATTCAGAGGTTTTGCGATGATCGGTTTGTTGGGTTCAGTCTCGTAAGCCCAACCCAGGATATGAAGGGTCCCTGTGCGTGGATTATCCGTATTGGGAAAATCGAAATGAACATACCCAAAACGAGGAGAAGAAATATCCGATGTTCCTTCTTCAGAGAGAGGAATAGAGAATTGCAATGCCAATACCCCTTCTTTCCCAGGAATATTTCCCTTCGGATTATGTACAGGAAGAGGAGCGGAAACACCCTCATATGGCGGAGTAAAACCAGGAGTCGGAGAAGAACCACTTTCGACAAGAATGGATTCGTGATCCCCCATTTCTAAAATCTGCGGTATTTCTCTCGAGACAACCGTTCCAGAACTCCAGGAATAATCGCTCAGTTCAATAGTAGAAGAAAGTTCCTTGCCTATGCTTGTTCCAAAAGGTAATACACCCATCCACGCGGCATCAGAATCCATATCCGTACCTGTGGGATACAAGACGGGGGATTGAATGATGACTGCGTTGTGAGCCTCCATGAAACATTTGATATTCCCTGCAGCAGAAAAAGTGAAATCTCTTCTTCCATCCATATCAATGTCTATTGGGATGCAACCAAAGGAGTTCCATTGCACCGATAAAGGGGGATCAAACTTCGTACAGCGTACTTCTGCCTGGCTGTTCCAGGTCAGGCTCGTAGCCCCTGCGCAAAGAGAAACCACAATCACTTTTCTCAGGAAATGATATGGGAAATATGTGTTCATAAAAGTATCTTTCTTGCGTTTATTTTTTCACTATAAAACCAACAGTGCCGATTTATTCTGAAGAAGACTGTTTGTCAGTCTCAGTCAGCAATTTCGGAATGGACCCGATAATACTCTCGCGTCCCGGAAGAGCTGTTGACCAGATAAGGACTCGCCGTCTCTACCGGCTCCCAATCTTTCAGGTTCGTGCTGCTCTGCAATGCCCCGCCGAAAACCAGAGTCATCTCCACTTTCCCGTCCTTCACCGTTTTTTTGGGGATAAATACCTCCGGTTCATCTGCCGGCAGCGTCCAGGTCTTTAGGACGGCTCCTTCTGTCCACCAGTTAACAGGTCGCATCTGTGAAGATAACGGCGATGGTCTTATCCCAACTATAGGAAAAATAATCACCGCACCGGAAGGGGGTGCTTCGCCTTCAATGAAGTTGCCAAACTGGTCGACATAGTATTCACCACCCCAGCCTGTCGTTCCCTCCAGGTAATAGAGAGTGGGATAGGGTTCAGAAAAAACTGTTTCCGGAATCTGCGGATATTGAGGTAGTTGTCTGAAAGTGACCAGAGGCGTATTGCCCTTAAAATAGACTCGGCTCAGAGCTGAACAGTCCGTGAAGGTTCTTAACCCCAGATGGGTCAATGTATATGGAAGAGTTATTGTTTCCAGGGCTTCACATCCGCTGAAGGCACCATCACCAATCGTGGTGATTTGGCCCTCAATGAGGACTTTTTTCAATTTGGCACAATCCAGAAAGGAACCTGCCCCCACTTCGGTAACACCACTGGGCAGGACCATTCCGGTTAAACTGCTGCATGTTGCAAACGCATTATCTCCGATCTTCGTTATTTGCTCACTGAGCTGAACTTCAGTCAATTTGGCGCAATCCCTGAAAAGAGATTCCCCCAACTCGGTGATACCGTCGGGCAAGACAATGTTAGTGAGATTGATGCATTTTCTGAAAACGCCCTCTCCCAGTTCACTCAGCCCTTCCGGGAGCGTCATCTGTGTCAGACCATTACAACCTCTGAAAGCTTCGCCCCCTATCACCGTCACACTTTCAGGAATGATTATTTCTGTTAAGTTTGTGCAGCCGTTGAGTGCCCTGGCTCCTATTTTTTTTAGATTCTTGGGTAATTGAATTTCCGTGAAACTGGTACACGCACTAAAAACACCGTCCTCCAAAACCTCCCAATCTTCAGGAATCGCTACGTTTTCTAACTGGAAACAACCGGCAAAAGCCCCGGCTTTCAGGGTTTGAATATTCGATAAATCGACCGACGGAAGTTTATTGCAAAGACGGAACGCTTCTTCACCAATCTCGCGTACGGTGGCGGGCAACGCAATCTCTACCAGATTAGTACAAACAATGAAACATCTGTCACCTATTCTTTCCAGGTTGGCCGGAAGTTTCACTTTTTCCAAAGCGGTACAAAACTGAAAAGCCTCCTTTCCCAACTCCTGAAGGCTGTCGGGCAGTATAACTTCTTTCAACGCCCGACAGGAGAAAAAGGCATTTTCATCTATTACCTGAAGATTGGTGGAAAACTGAATCGTTTCCAGTGCTTCACAATAGCCGAAAGATACCGCACCCAGAAGCTCAACCGTGTCCGGGATAACGACAGATTTGAGCGTTTTATTTGAGGCAAAAGCATAACCAAATCCTTCCGGATCAGCGAAGTACTCCTCCATAGTTTCTCCAATAGCCTTCACCGGCAGCCCCTCAATCTCGGAAGGGATGACGACATGCTCATCGCTGCCCGTGTAAGCCGTGATTGTGACCTGGCCCTCCTGGATTTCATACGTGAAATCCGACACGGGTGAAGCCGCTTCGGAAAGGGAATTCAGAGGTTTTGCGATGATCGGTTTGTTGGGTTCAGTCTCGTAAGCCCAACCCAGGAGATACCCTTTTTCCCCTGGGAAACTCTGTGAGTTTTCTGAGAAGTCGAAATGAAAGTAACCATAGTGCATGGTATATCCTCCATAGGGGTCTTCATGTTGAAACCTGAATCCAATAATCCCTTCTCTTCCACGTATCTCACTTACGTAACCCACGGAGGGTGGTTCTGCATCCAGGGACAGAGGTACGACAGATTGTATTAAAGTAGCGAGGAAATAAATATTCTGGCCGGTTTGAATTTCCGAAGACCATACATGCTCATTACCCTCATGTTCGACAATGTTTTCTCCGATAGTGCTGTCAAAAGCCAATCCCCCAATCAGCCGTGTTTCCCACAGATCTTCTTTCCCAACGATGATTTCTGTCGGACTGCTGAAACTGATTCCTGTGAGGGAGTATGGAATTTGGAAATCTGCTGTTCCTGTAGAGTCAACCCGGATATTAAGGGTTGAATACGCAGAATATGTATCTCCCGCGAAAACAGAATCACCCGCCTGAAATGGGGGATCAAACTTTTTTACGATCACTTCAGCCTGACTGTTCCAAGTTAGGCTTGTAGTAACCGCAATGGCAAAGAATGCCATCCGTCCAATCTTTTTCATGTTCGACATATTCTCATAAAGGGTTAATTATTTCAATCTCACTATTCGCCAGAAACTGGTTTGGGAGGATTGAGCTTCTTCTTTGGAAATGATCACCTTTTCCTGAACCGGTTTGGCTCCGGAGGTGGGAACAGGCACTATTTCTTCACCCACCTTTTCATAGGGTCCCTCGGGATGGAAACTTCTCTCGGCCTGATAAGTCGCTCCCGGGGTAGCAAGCCAGGAGAGATCCAGACCTCCATCTTCCCGCTTCTGAATCGAAAACTGAATCTTCATTGAAGGCATAATCAGTGGTTTAGCTACGATGGGTTGATTCCATTCACTTTCAAAAGAGTATCCCAAAAAATATATTACTCCTTCATTGGGACACCAAAAATGAATGTATCCGTAATATGTGTAATACTCCGGCAGGGGTATTGCGTAGTAACTGGCCGGAATCTTTGTGGCAAATTTTATTCCAATTACTCCTTCTTTTCCCAAAACGTTTCCTTTTACAAAAGGACTGTACGCAGCTTCCACCTCCGAACTCTCTTTACCTGATATGTTCTCAGAACCGGATATTGCCGAGCTGGAAGGCAGAACTCCATCCGCGGTAAGTACGGTACTCCTGTTGAAGGCGATGTAATCGTAAGGGAATGAACCCGTATACTCGTCCCCTTCGCTCCATGAATAGGCGTTCATATCAACTTCCGGGTATGAAAGTTCTTCCCCAATCGTTGACCCGAGGGGCAGGGCGGCCACCCAGGCATAATCATCCTCCAGATAAGGAGGAAGAGTATAGGGCTTTTGAACTACTATAGAGCTGGGTGAATTAAAATAACAGTATGTTGGGGTTCCTCGACGAAAAAATAAATAATCACCCAAACCATCGTGATTAAAATCAGGAGAAAAACAGAAAGCAAAGTATGGGTCAATAGCACTCTCTAGTGCGACTGTTATCGGCGAATCGAATTTGGTGGTTCTCACTTCGGCCTGACTTGTTAAGACTGAAGTGAATATTACACCTGAGCAGACTATTGCAGTAGCCAAACTATTAAATCTAAAATAATTTATTTTTTTCATATTGTTTTTTATATAGTAATATTTTATATTAATATATAACTAATATAGACGTTTAATTCTATAAAACTTCTTTCCTGTTAAAAGGCGTGACGCTGTAGTTGTCATGATTTCTTTATTTGCAGAAATAGGACTACCCACATTTACCCAAGATTGATTTCCTGTGAGATCTGAACTCTGCAAAATATAGATACCTCCTACAACAGCGTTCCATTTGATATTTAGATTAAAGTCATCTACAATGCTTACATTTGATATTTCAAGGTCTTCTGTTGGAACCTCAACACCGGAAAGAATTATCGAAACCCACTGCGGTCCATATTGTATATCATCTTTTGGGACAACTCGAACCGTGTAAGAACCACTTGTAACGGGATACTCAATAACGATTTGCTCTAAATTATTGACGGAATCGTCCCCTTTTGTGGCTGTCGCTTCCCGATAAGATGCTCTTTTATCTGTCAAATCCGGGGCAAGAATAAACGGTTTGAGTGTGTTATAAGCACTTGCATTATAGTTTGTAATTCCCGGAGGATATATTCTCAAATCCAAGTCATTAACTAAGCGTTTTGTTGTTTCATCAACAGCTCCGCTGGTCTGATTGGTTCCGGGAGGATCATTCCAGGCAATTGTAACTTTAATGGGTGTACCCCAGTTAGCTGCTTTTACCTGGAATTGGATATTATCGTTTGAAGAAATGCAAACTTCCTTAATGTATGGCTTTGTATTTGTTAAGGCGTCTGTTCGCATAAGGTTGACCGCTTTTACTGCATCAAAAACCCCATACCCAAACTTATAGCTGGGTCCGGGATTGTCAATTGCTTCTTTTGCCGTGTGAACAGCAAGCGCACGTAGTGTTGAACTGCGAACCGGATAATTCGTTTTCCAGGAGGGACGGATCTCATGGCGTTGCTCCAGAACCAGCCCTAACCCGCCAGTGACTGCCGCAGATGCAAAACTGGTACCAATGTTCGTATTAGAATTATAATTTGACAAATTAGTCAAAGAGATAAAACCTGGTAGCCAAAACCCCTTAGAGTATCCAAGGTTATAGACGGTATCATCTGGAGAACACATTGCAGCTGCGACAATCTCCGGCTTGATACGGCCATCGTCTGTGGGGCCAAAAGAGCTATTCGTCGCCAGTGTCACGGTAGGATTTGAATCCCAACTGCCAACAGCGTAAATGCCACCAACTGTTAGAACGTTTTTAGCACAGGCCGTGGGAGAAAGCGTATCATAACCGCCTTGATCTCCGTTTGCCCAATTTCGTACTTCGGTTTGGAGTGTGGTATTTCCCGGATAATAATAACTATGAGGTACCTGAGGTCCAACACCAGAAGCATTCCCCGAAGGAAACACCATCAACGTATATGGGGCATTGGTCGCGCTTTGATCAAGTGCAACAGAACTGGTTCCTGAATATCCAATGGTATTCCCAGTATAGGCCCCAAATTTCCAGTCTTCAAGCACGGCAACATTTGTACCTCCATGCCAATACCAATCACCCCCATACTTCACCCATCCGGCCTGAATATCGAAGGAATTGTTTGCCAGGCTGAGCCCATTGGTAGCTTCCGAATACAATGTACTCGTGAAAGTGCTCAGTGCATTTTCCACTAAAGAATAGGCATGAACTGTTGCATTATAACAAACCCCTCTTGTATGGGAACCCAGTTCAGTGTTAAAGACCGGAAAACCGTTGGTATCAACGATGAAAGCCCCTGTGTCTTTGCCTCCAGAAGCTAAAACTCCTGCTATGGCAGTTGCGTGAGGACTTACAGAACTGGAATTCCCCATAATAACACGGCTCTTCTCATCCGACTTCATGAATTGAGTATGGTTTGTCAATACAGATGACCCTCCGGTAACATCGGGAGCCTCCCACATTCCGATAGTTACGTTATCACCACTCAATCCCAAACCGCTTTCTCCTGAAGAAATATTAGGATGCCCTGTTTGGATACCTGAAGGCCAAACCTTATTCACTCCTATGGTAGCCATACCCTTAATGTTGCAAGGAGCCACATAAAGAGGTTCTCCATTCTCTGTAATATCGATTAGTGTTGTGACAACATGACCTTTTTGATCCAAGACCTGTAAAGGTATATTTTGCTCTTTTACCGCCCTCAGAATACGCTCGTTCCCCTCTTTTTCATTTTTCAAGGAATCTTCGACCCGGTCAGTAAGTTTCCTTTTAATCTGTTCGTAATTTTCAACAATCGGGGCTGCGTTAGTTTGTGTGATATCCTGTAGAATAAGGTTTGGGTTGGCCTCAATTATGTTTTTTTTAGGTTCCGGATACTTAGACCTTCTAACTAGAATGGGTTCCGGCTCAGGGAAGAAACCATAAACCTCCTCCCACGTAAACCACTCTCCATCGATTCTTACGTCTGGTAGAGGAGGATATTCTGGAGTTACCCATTTGTAGAGATATTGAGCATCCTCAAAGGCATACCCCTCTTCTGCGGGGTATTGCTGGGCTTGAAGATTTGCGGCGAAAAGAAACGCAATTGCAGTTGCGACGGGAGCGATGTAACTCGCTGTTTTATTATGCCGGTTAGTAGAAAAAATTTTCATATATTACGGTTCCCTTTTGGGGGACAGAATTTCCCTGAAAAGACAAATCTAGGGGCACCCTACGCCTCATCAAATAAAAAGCAAGCATTTTTCTGAAAATTTTTTCAAAAAACTTGCGAGACGGTTCTAAAAGTAGAAACTAGGCCTCTTCTTTGGCTGCTTCGGCGATTTGGCTTTTGCAGGTGGAGCGGTAGGCCAGGTAGAAGAAGGAGCCCAGGGCGCTCCAGCAGAGGAAGCCGGCATAGGCGATCAGGGAAAGGGCCAGCGCTTTGGTGGCAGGAATGGCCAGCATCGGAGCGCTCAGCATGATGACGTAGAGGTTTTCCCGGACGCCCAGTCCGCTGGGGGTAATGGGAATGGAAGAGATGCAGATAATCATCGGCACGATCACCGCCAGCTGCGTCACGCCGATATTGAGCTCAAGGTCGCGGCTGATGAGGACGAACTGAGCCACGCAAAATCCATTGAGCAACATTGAGAGGAGAAAGACTTTGAGCATCAGCCGGGGCTGGCGTGCCGTTTTTTTGCAGGCTTCCAGCGAGCGGCGAATATGGGTGAGCCTCTGGAAGCGGCCCAGAATCCGCGAGAGTAATCCCCCATGGCCTGCAGCGAAAATCAAGACCAGGCAGGAGAAGAACATCCCCAGCGTGAAGAGGGTGAGGAGAGTCAGCCGCTTATTGATCAGAAGCAGGTGAATATTGGGGAGCATGAAGAAAACGGCAAAAAGCAGCATGGAAAAAAGCCCCAAGAGCCGGTCCACGAAGACGGTCGTGATGGCTTCGGTTTTGCTTTTTTCGGTTTCGCGCGTACCGTAATAGGCTTTGAGAACGTCGCCGCCGGTGGAACCCAGCAGGAATCCGTTGAAGAACTGGCCGATCATGCTGATCTGAAAAGTCTTCCGGAACGTGACGGCGATTCCCTGAGCCCGCAATAAGAGATGCCAGCGCCAGGCGCCGAGCGTGACTGTCGCGCCGACACAGAGGAGAGAAGGGATGAAGTAGGTCCAATGGGTCAGCGTCAGGATATTATAGAGAGCCCCGGGGCCGATGCTCCAGGCCCGGCGCCATTGCTCCCATCGGGTGAGCTCGTGCCAGGGGTAAGATTCGGAGACGGCCAGGAGCTTGCCTTGCTCCATGAAGATGGCGTGAAAAATCCAAAGCAATAGAAGGGCGCTGATACCGATTCGCCCTGCCATGCTGAGAATTGCACGCTTCGATTTCACTCGTTGCCCCAGATATTCCTGAGATGCTCGAAACCCTTGACCAACCGCTCGGCCTCCACAAACGGATTAAGCTCCATCACTTTGAGGTGCTCCGGTTTAATGAGCGGCTTGAGGAGTTCGTAATCGACGGTTCCTTCTCCGGGAGGGCAGTGGTCGCCGTTGGGGTAGGTGCAGTCGTGGACATGGAGCCCGTACATCCGCGCGCAAAGGTTATCAATATGAAAAAATTGATTGATGAAGCCGTAGTTCTCCTTGATCTGCGCATGGCCTGTATCGTGCCAGTAAACGACCTCCGGATTCTGATATTTCTTGAAGAGGAACTGGAAGTCTGCATCCAGCGGCAGCTCTTCAAGGCCTTCCCGGTTTTCGATGCCGATTTTGATTCCCAGCTCGCGAGCCGTCGGGATCAGCTCCTCCAGCGCCTGGCAGGAGCGCTCATACCAGGCATCCTTGGCGATTTCCAGGTATTCATTGACCTCCATGAGGATCCGCTCGTAACGGGGCGTATTCTGGAGCCGCGCCTTGACTAGCGGTAAAAGCTTGGTGCTGTAGTCATGGATTTGAATGGAGCCGAAGTGGGTGACCATCAGCGGAGCGCCCAGGCGTGCGGCCATCTCCATGGTTTTCCTGGTCTGGTTAATGGCCCGCTCCCGTTCTCTGGGGTCATCGGAGCTGAACTGGAAGATATTCGGAGCCGAGTGGTCCACACCGACCGGCAGAGGACAGAAATTGTGGACGCTGGAAATCTTTACCACGCCATTTTTGACCGCATCCAGGATACCCTCCAGGAGGCTGATTCGTGTGTTGTGTCCCAGCTCGGCATACTCAAAGCCCAGAGACCGGACCTCTTCGAGCATGGCGCGTCCGTCTGTATGTCTCTTTGCGTTCCAACAGGTAGATAATGAATACATAATAGGTGTACCTGGCCTTGCAACCGCGGGCTATTATCCACGAACCCCCGGTCAAATGCAATCCCAGTATGGAGATGCGGAAAAGTATCCCTCGGGATTGCTTTGGGGCTACCGACTGCTCTATAATATCCCTGTGATGTTGAGCGGGGTGTCTGGAAATAAGACTCTTCAGCGTCTCCGGATAATAAAGACCTATGGAAATAGAGAATACGAAAACGGGGCTCCCGGCCGGAGTCAAAAAGGTGGATTTGGAAAACGGTCTGGTGGTGATTCTCAAAGAGGATCACAGCTCGCCGGTGGCGACGGTCCAAGCCTGGGCCCGTGCCGGCAGCGTGGATGAAGGTCCCTGGATGGGTGCCGGCATGAGCCACGTACTTGAGCACATGCTTTTCAAAGGGACGACGACCCGGCCCGCATCGCGTATTGACCAGGAGGTTCAGGCCGCCGGCGGTCAGATGAATGCCTGCACTTCCTTCAACTATACCCTTTACTACATTGATATTCCCACGGCGGGAGTGAGCGTGGCGGTGGATATTCTCTGCGACATCGTGTGCAATGCGACGCTCCCGGCCGATGAGCTGGAGAAGGAACGGCAGGTGATCTTGAGAGAGATGGATATGGGCCAGGATGACCCGGACCGCCGTTCGAGTCGCAGACTCTTTGAAACCGCTTACCAGGTCTCTCCCTATCGGCACCCGGTCATTGGTTACAAGGACATCTTTGAGAAATTCACCCGCGAAGATTTACTGGCCTACTATCGCCTGATGTATGCCCCCAATAACCTCTTTTTCGTCGTGGTCGGCGATATCGATTCCGAGGCCGTGGAAGCCCAGATACGCAGCGCCTTCAGCACGGTCAAGCGCGGTGCCATACCGCCCTCAGTGCTGCCGGCCGAGCCGCCTCAGACCGGTTCCCGCATCGTGGAGGAGCCCGGAGTCGTGGAGCTCTGCCGGACGCATCTGGCCTGGCATATTCCCCATGCGCTGCACCCGGATATTCCGGTCCTGGGGGTGATCTCCGGCATCCTGGGCAGCGGCCGCAGCTCCCGCCTCTATCGCAAAATCCGCGAAGAAATCGGACTTGTTCAGGCGGTGGATTCCTGGATCTACGCTCCGGGAGAGCAGGGACTCTTCGGAATCAGCGCTGAGATCGAAATGGAAAAATACGAGGAGGCGATTCGCTCGATTCTGACAGAGGTAGAAAAGCTCAAGACCGAACCCGTGCCGCTGCATGAGCTCGAAAAAGTGAAGAAGCAGTGCGTGGTCGGTTTGCTCTCGGAGCTCAAGACGACCTCCGGCCAGGCAACCGAGATGGGCAGCAGTTGGCTCAGGGCAGGGGACTTGAATTTCTCGAGCCGGAGCCTGGAGCGAATCCAGAAAGTCACCCCGGAAGAGGTGCTTCAGGTCGCGAATACCTGGTTTAGGGATCAGAACAAAGTTCTCTACAGCCTCTTGCCGCCGGGCAGCGCTCAGGCGGAAGAATCAGCCCAAAAGCAGCGTGCCGCCGAGCAGGTGCAGAAGAATGTTCTCTCCAATGGACTGCGCATCCTGACCCGGCGTGATGACCGGCTGCCCTTTATCGAATTCCGTCTGGCTTTTGAAGGAGGTCTCCGCGCGGAAGAGGAGGCCACCAACGGCTACACCCTGATGATGAACCGCCTGATGCTCAAGGGAACCGCTGCCCGCACAGCCGAGCAGATCGCTAAAGAGATTGAGAGCGTCGGCGGCAGAATCGAAAGCTGGTCCGGCCACAGTTCTTTTGGCTTCTCGGTGGAGGTCCTCAAAGAAGATTTCGCACTCGGGCTCGATATCCTGAGCGATGTCGTCCTCAATCCGGTGTTCCCCGTCAAGGCGCTGGAGCTGGAGCGGGGGATGATCCTGGCCGATATTCGCGCCGAGAAAGATCATATGCTCTCCTATACTCTCAAGCGGATGAGGACCGAGCTTTTTGGACCGGTCTCTTTCGGGTTGAGCTCCAGCGGCGGAGAAGAGAGCATCCGCACCGTGAGCCAGGCCGACGTGAAGGCCCATTGGAACCGGCTGGTCCGCCCGGATAACGCCGTCCTCTCCGTCTTTGGCGATATCGATGGCGAGGAAGCCGTCCTCAGCGCTTTGCAGGAAAAGTGGAAGAACTGGGAGCCCAACGGCAAAAACAGATTTCCGGAGCCGCCCGCCTTCAAAACGGGCCGCAGAGAGATTCTCGAAAAACAGGATAAAAAACAGGCCGTCGTCTGCGTGGGCTATCCGAGCGTGAGCATCCGCGACCCGCGGGTCTACCCGATTCTTCTCCTCCAGGAGGCCTGCAGCAGCCTGGGCTCGCGGCTCTTTATGAGAATCCGCGAAGAGCTGGCGCTTGCCTACTATGTCGGCGCTTACGAGCAGAGCGGGACCCTGCCCGGTTATTTCTGCTTCTATGCGGGTACGGAGCTGGCTCAGGCCAGGCGTGTCGTGGAGGAAATTTTTTCCGAAGCCGGAAAGCTCTGCAGTGATGGCTTGAGCCCCGAAGAGCTCGACCGCACCAAGGCCAAACTGCTCGGCCAGCGCGCCATCAGCCAGCAGGATATCGGAGCGGTGGCCCGGACGGCTGCCATCCATGAGCTCCTGGGGCTGGGATATGATTTCGCTCAGAAAGAAGACGAGCTGATCGGGAATGTCACCTTGGAAGAGGTGCAGGATGCGGCCCGGCTGATATTGAATCCGGAGAACTGCGTCGTCAGCATCGTCGGACCCGAAGAGGTTTAGGGAACCATTAAGCTGCCACTAATAAAAGAGGAAAACAGAATGTTTAAAAAAGTCACACTGGCGGGAGTCGGCCTTCTGGGAGGCTCTCTGGGGCTGAATCTCAAAACGCGCGGTCTGGCTCGGGAAGTAGTCGGTTACGTGCGCCGCGCCGGGAGCATCGAAGAGTGCTCTCGCGTGGGTGTGGTTACTCGGGCCACGCTCTCCATGGAAGAGGCGTTCACCGATGCGGAGCTGGTCGTCTTTTGCGTGCCGGTCTCCCAAATCCCCATCCTGGCAAGGGCGGCCCTGCCTTTCCTCAAGGAAGGGACGATCGTAACCGATGTCGGCAGCACCAAGAGGGAACTGGTCACGGAATTGGAAACGATTTTCCTCCCGGCCGGAATTCACTTTGTCGGCTCGCATCCCATGGCTGGCTCGGAAAAAACCGGTCCCGGCAATGCGTATCTTGACATCTTCCGCAACACGATCTGCCTCCTTACACCCACGGAGCGGACTTCTCCGGCGGCTCTGCATCAGGTGCAGGAGCTTTGGGAAAAAGTCGGGTGCCGAACGGTCTGTCTTTCCCCTGCCGATCATGATGAGCTGGTCTGTCGCGCCAGTCACCTGCCTCACCTGATCGCGACGGCTTTGGTCAATCACGTACTGGGAAATAATAACTCCGATGTTCAGGCCCGGATCTGTGCCTCGGGCTTTCGGGATACGACGCGCGTGGCCTCGGGCTCGCCGGATATGTGGCGGGATATCGTGCTCACCAACCGCGAGCAGGTACTCTCTGAAATTGATGCCTATATCGAGACGCTCAAGAGCATGAAGGAAACGCTCAAAACCGAATCCCCGGAAAATATCCACTCCCTTTTCAGCAATGCCCGCAAGCTGAGGAATCAGTGGCTTGATTCTCGCTAGAACTTTCTGCGCTTTAGCGCTCTCTATTTCTTCTCTTCGCCCTCAGATCCTTTGAGCTGGGCCTTATTTTCCAACCAGACGGCCAGCGCCCTCCGCTCGGCCAGAGTCCCTACCAGAGGCGGCATATATTGGGTAAAGCGATATTCGGGGCTGTATTCATGGAGCATATCCAGCACGCTCTGGAGGCTTTCCTTGTTGCGGCCCTTGAGCAGCTTATCCATAGAGCGATAGCCGCTCCAGGTATGGCAGATCATGCATTGACCCCGGAACATGGCCTTGCCGGCCGCAAAATCGTTTTCTTCATCGACCCAGAGGCTCTTGGTGAGGTAGCCCTCCGTGTTATAGCGCTCCACATCCGACACGCGCACCCCGTTGGAATACATGTAGCCGACAATCACAAAAGGCTTACGCAGCATTTCACGGGAGTATTCCGCCCCGGAAACCACCACCGCCGCCAGAATCATCAGTATCCAGGCACGCGCCGGGGTGAACTTGAGCGGACGAGGCCAGACCAATATGAAGGCTGCCACAGCGGTCAGGACCGAGACGAAGATCACCGATAGAGCAATCGGCATGAGATTGAGCTCGGGGAGTTTCAAGAGGTTCAGCTGCGATTGAGGCAGCATGTGGAGCAGCCAGAATATCCCGAGGGGCAGGAGCAGAAGCCCGGGGACGAACCAGCGCAGCAGATAGCGCAGGATGCCTGCCTTCAAAGCCGGCTGCATTTCGCCACGGATGCGGCTGGCGGACATCAGCACGAATACCGCCGCCAGAGAGAGGCAGGCCAGTGCGCGGATGAGCAGGCTCGGCCAAAAAGTCGGGTTGAAGAATGCATAGAGGACGGCTCCCGAAAACTCGCGCATTCCATTGGCCTGAAGCCACTCCTGACCGGGCGTCAGCATGAAGGAGAGTATCCCGTTAATGATGAAGAGCGTGAAAAAGGAGCTCACGCAGTAAACCCAACCCATCGCCACATGGAGCCGCTCGGAAATTCTCCCCCAGGAGTAGTAGTAAATAGCGGCACTGGTGAGCTCAATGAGGAAAAAGATCCATTCAACAGCCCAGAAAAAAACGAAAATATGAATGAGCGCGCTGGTCCCGGTCGGCTGTGCCAGCCCGATGGAAAACCAGATACCTACGCCTGAGACGGTCCCCAGAACGCCGGTGACGATCAGGAAAAAGCGCATGTTCCGGCGCAGAGCCGCCATCCACTCCGGGCTTTTGAGGTTCAGCGCCCGGCGCTCCAGCATCGGGATGAGCAGGCCGCCTCCCACGGCGAAATGCGAGATCATGACATGGAAGATGGAGATGATTCCGATCACCCAGCCGGCTCCTATGAGCGGTACGTCCCAAAATGGATAATTCATAATCTTTAAATCAGTTTTCTGTTTTTCTAGCTGATAAGGATATCCTCACCCCGAACCTCGACCTGATAGAGCGGCAGCGGGGCCTCGGGCGGACCCGAGAGGACTTTGCCTGTTCTTGAATCGAATACGCCGTCGTGACACGGGCAGAATACCCGGTCTTTTTCCGGTTCATAGCGCACCTTGCAGCCCATATGCGTGCAGATGCCGTCCATGGCTGCCCACGATCCATCGGCATGATGGATGAGAACCGAGAAGCGCCTCTTGAAAACGAAAGTCATCATCGATTGCACCGGAATCTTGGCCGCGTCTTTCAGAACGAAGGCTCCGTCGGCCGTCTGTTCGGTGGGCGCCTCTTCCGTATCCGAGAGGACCGATTCCACCGGCCGGCCCAGATAGCGGTAAAGGGCGTAGCTGACTCCGCCGGCATAGAGCAGGCCGACCCCGGTCAGGGCTGTCCCCAGGAATGCGCTTCGGCTCATGGTGCAGCTGCAGCTCTGCGGCTCTTCTTTCTGCGGCTTGGGGGCCATTTGGACCAGATGTCCCTTGGCCGGGACGGCTTCGGTAATGAAGTCCGAGGTCGGCTTGCTCTTCCAGGAGACCCAGATCATCCAGGCGACCACGCAGAGTCCCGCGATGAAAAGGAGTAAAAAGGCGGCCAGTATCAGGTAATCCGTTTGCGCTTCGGCTGAGCGTTTCCAGACGTCGTAGCCTTTATTGGATAGAGTAATATCCCGGATTGCGTCGCGGGCCACGGCCATGAAGAAAAAGCCGACCACTCCCAGGATTGCGGTCAGATTGCCCGAGAGCCGGATTGAGCCGTTCCATTTGACCCGATTGAACCCGATCACCCAGAGCGCTACCCAGCAAAGAACGAAAAGCGGCCAGCTTACCCCGAAGAGGCCGCTCTGCAGTGACGCCTCGCGGACGTATTCCGGTTGCACCATCCAGACACGGTATCCGGTCAGTAATTGAACGGGAACTCCCACCAGGAGCAGGTATCCGCCCAACCGCGAGAGGTATTCTCTCACCGAAGGAGTCGGAGACGGTCTGGAACCCAGCCAGAGCATCCAGGCACCGGCTCCCACCAATCCGCCCAGGACCATGAAAGCCCAGCGCGGCACCATCGTTGGATCGGCCGGCGCGAAAAAGAGACCCAGTGCGTTTAGTGAATACATTTGCTGCCAGACCTCGGGCCGGAGCATCAGCGTCGTATTCATGCTCAGGATTTTGCCCACCGATGCGGCCGCCATCCACGCCAGAAAGCCGAACCAGAGGGCAGAATCGCCCCGGGAACAGCGGTCCGCGAATTTATAGAGGAGCCAGTAGCAGAACATTAGGAAGCCAACGATGGAAATCCAGTAGGCGCCCAGGAGAACACTGCTGGTATAGAGCGCGCTGCCGTAAAGCACCTGGTTAAAGAGAAGGGGAGGGACGGCGAAATTGATCACGAAGGTCATCACCACCGGGAGCCGCTTTGCCATCACCCAAGCCGCCGAAAGCCGGTCACGGCCTTCCACCGAGTATCGCGATTGAGAGGGTGCGACCCGGTTTATAAGCGCCGCCAGCAATATCCCGCCCAACAATACTTCCACGGCGACAAAGTGAAGAGAAGAGGTAATGAGCAGCAATATCTTGAATATCACCACCGGCGCGGGCAGTGGAACAGCATCTACGAGGGGAAAGTTATCCATAACCTACAATTTTTTTCTGAGCCAATCGGAGCGCTTTCTGCGTCGTTTGAGGAAGTTAGCATGATCCGCCCTGAAATGCAGTGATTTTTTAAATGAAAATATCTCTTGCCTCTTTTTCCGATTTGAAGTATTTTCGAAAGCGGAACCGGGCTGGATCAAGCGGTCTGGGGTTTATAAACTTCCAGAGTGCCCGGCGCCAAGGTCAAGGAAAGTGGTACGTTTCTCAATCATTCTCTAGGTTTTCTTTTTCGTTTGCCTGGCCGTTTGCATGAAGCATACCTGTTTATAGTACAAAAAAGCGCGCTTCTTTGCGCTGTTATCTGCGTTTATATGGGTAAGACAGTAGCCGAAATCCCAGAGTTTGGGTCAGGCTTTTTAGAAATATCAGAAAAAGGTTTTGGTTTTTTGCGTTCAGAGGAAAACCGTTTCCAGCCAAAGCCGACGGACATCTTCGTGACTCCTGACACGATCAAAAGGCGCTCTCTGCGTGAGGGCTCTTACGTGCATGGAACCTTGCAGCCCCCGCATCGGGGCACTAGCCCACAGCTCAAGGAGGTTCTCACAGTCAACGATATGCCCTATGAAGAATTTATTAAAGCATCTCGCTTCGAGAATCTTGTAACGATCGATCCTATCGAGAAGTTTAAGTTGGAGACTACTCCTGAACAATTCGAAACTCGAATCATCGACCTCGTCACCCCGATCGGCAAAGGCACCCGCGGTCTCATTGTTGCACCGCCGCGCACCGGTAAGACGACGATTCTCAAGCTGATCGCAAACGCCGTTGCACAGAACCATCCCGAAGTCTACGTGATGGTGCTCCTCATTGATGAACGCCCTGAGGAAGTAACTGATTTTGAACGCTCCGTTAAAGCGGAAGTAGTCGCCAGCTCCAATGACCAGGACCTGGAGACGCATGTTCGCTTGAGCCGCTTTACCATCGAGCGTTGCCGCCGCATGGTTGAAGGCGGTAAAGATGTCATCGTCCTCATGGATTCGCTGACCCGTGTCGCCCGCGCCTACAATAGCGCCCATGGCGGCTCAGGCCGTACCATGACCGGTGGTGTCGATGCACGCGCGCTGGAAATTCCCCGCAAGATGTTCGCCGCGGCCCGTAAAATCGAGTTCGGCGGCTCCCTCACCATCATTGCGACGGCTCTGGTGGAAACCGGCAGCCGAATGGATGAACTCATCTTCCAGGAATTCAAGGGCACCGGTAACATGGAGCTCATCCTGGACCGCAAGCTGGCAGATCGCCGCCTTTTCCCGGCCATCGATATTCCCCGCAGCGGTACTCGAAAAGAGGAAAAACTTTACCCGGGCGTCCAGATCGAACCCGTCAGGAAGCTTCGCCGCTCCATGGTGGACCTGAATTCCGTCGAAGCGATGGAAACCCTGATCGGTGCGCTCAAGAAGTACAAGACGAACGAAGAGCTTTTGAGCAAGCTGCTCTAAAGGAAAAGGTTAAAAACTGATTTCAAGCCCGCGGAAAGATAATTTTCCCGCGGGTTTTTTCTTTTTAGGGGGTAAGTGCGGGCGCGGTTGCAGGGGCTCTCAGAACGGCCTTGCGCCGGACCCGCTCATAAGATTCCGAATTGATGAGACCCGCCCGATAAAAATTCTCCGCATAGGAGAGCTGGCGTTCGCCAACCCGGTCGGATTTCATCCGGTTGAGGCTGCTGGGCATCATTTCCAGATTCGCCAGGTCGTTGCCCACTTCCGGAGCCAGACTCACCGGGACGATATGGTCGATCTCCACCTGCTCGCCCAGATAGGGCCCGAGCGTGATCGTGGCGGCATTGCCCCGACGCAGTTTGGCCTGGTTTTCCTCGGTAAGGAGCCCCAGTTCACGGGCGATTTTGAGATTGCGCAACACGGTACGGGCGACGAGCTTGCCGTGGTCTCCATGGGTGCCGTTGAGAAGAAGCGCCGTGTAGGTGATGAGCTCCGGGGAAACATGCCACTCATCGGAAAGATTGAGCCAATAGACGATTTTATTGACCCGCGGATTGGCCCCGCGTTTTTCAAGCGTAGCCAGCTTGGCCGGGTCGCTCAGACTGGTCACCGCCGTAAGGCTCTGAACCGGAGGCCAGAGCGCCAGCAGCGAACCCAGGAGCAGAATGAGCGAGAGCCATCCTTTGACCCTGAAAAATCTCTTCTTTTTTCTAAAAAATAATCCCATATTCCTCCGGTCTGCCTCCTTCCGAGCCGGCCCGCGATTCTACCACTCTGCGCCCTCACTTGTAAACCTCCACACGCATTGCCTCAAAAATGTGCGCACCGAAAAGTGAAGAACCACGGATGAACACAGATTCGTGAGGTGTTTTCTGTAGTGATACAGGATATCCGCTGAAGTGTTTGCTGCTCTGACCCGAGTTTTGCGGGCCCTGTTTCGCACGGCCTCTTGAACCACCCAATCTAAAGCATTCGTGTTCATTCATTGTTCATGCATTGCCCAAGAAACAAATCTTTTTCGTAAAGGTTAAAAAGAACGTTGACGCACGGGAGAGAAAAAGCTATCCTCCCGGGCAGATTGCGAATGACTTATGCCTGCTGTACTTTATAAAACACGTTTACCCTGGATACTGGGGCTAATATTCCTTGGCCTCTACCTTCTGACGTTGAATCACTGGGTCTCAGTGGAAACGCTGGGAGTATTGGCTCAGGTGGTTGGTTGGGATTTCTGGGGATTGAGGATGACCGACCCGATTTTCCGGCTGCTAACATTCCCTTTCCAGTTCGTGCCGCAATCGGCTGCGATCCTGGGCATCAGTGCGTTAAATGCGGTGCTGGCGAGTTTCACCATCGTCTGGCTGTCGCGTGCGGTGATGCTGCTGCCTCAAGACCGCTCCACCGATCAGCGAGTGAGGAATGCCGACCCGGATGGACTCTACGTAGGCAAGCTCGCCTTTCTGCCTCCCACGATTGCCGCTCTTTCCCTGGGACTTCTCTTCCACTTCTGGCAGGGAGCCACTGCGGCCACGGGCGGTATCCTGAATATCTTCTTCCTCGCCTATATCATCCGCAACACGCTTGAGCATCGTCTGGATGGTGAATACAGCTGGATCTACCGTGCCTCGGCGCTCTACAGCGTCGCGCTCGTGAATAATCCCCTCATGGTCCTGCTGCTTCCTTTCTGGGTGGGCAGTTTGATCTGGATTAACGGCAAGGATTTGTTCAAGTATCGGGATCTCATCGTCCGCTCGTTTTTCTACTTTTTACCCGGGCTGCTTTTCTTCCTCTATATTCCTCTGACGGAGTATATTGCAGGCCGCTCGGATATGAGCTTTTTCCAGCTCTTGAAATATTTTTTAGGGATATACGTGCAAGGCCTGAAAGTTCTGCCGCCCTATATTCTCTTTATTTACAGCACCTTCTCGATCCTTCCGCTCCTTCTGCTCAGTATCCGCTGGGATCAGACCCGCAGCGATAACTCCGGGCTCAATACGACGATTACCCGGCTGGGCATCCGGGCGATGAATATTTTCTTTTTCCTCTACACGATGGCGATTGCCTTCGATCTGCCGCTTTGCCCCCGGTATCTCTCTCCGGGCGTGAACGGTCTGGAGTTCCATTTCATTGCGGCTCTGGTGCTGGGGTATACGACCGGTTATCTCCTGGTCGTCTTCCATTCGCCGGTCAATGGAAGCCGGCAGAAGCGCTTCCCGGTTTCCCGCATGATGCTCATGGTCCGGCCTCTGGTCTACGGTCTTGTGCCCGTTTTCGGTCTGGCGATGGCCGGCGGCCTGGTTTATCGGAATTATCCCGAGCTCAAGCAGAATCGCGGAGAGACTCTCTACCAGCTGGGCTGCAACCTGGTCGAGGATATTAAAGAAGCCGAAAAGGCCGAGCCGGGCAAGCCGATCACCCTCCTGAGCGATGACCCGATCTGTCTCTACCTGGTCCAGGCGACTTTGGCCCGCCAGGGGGATCAGAGCTCCTATATTTTTGTCAATACGCGTTTCCTCTCCTATCCCTGGTATCATCGCCGGATGACGAAATACTTCCCGGACCGCTGGCCCGATTTTGTTTCCAAGGCGAAGGATCTCACCTATCTGGATAGCGGCAATATGGTCAATTGGCTCCTCTACTATGCCGGTAAAGAGAAAGTCTACTACCTGCATCCGAGCTTCGGCCACTTCTTTGAAGCCTGTCGTCCCACTCCGGAGGGGCTGCTCACCCGCATGAGCCCCTATAAGGATGCGGATATGAGCCTCTGGACTCTCTCAGCCGAGAAGAAAGAAGAGGCCCGGGAATATTGGACCTCGCAGCAGGCCCGGCTGGATGCGATCCCGGCCGTCTCCGCAAGCCAGAAAGAGATCGTCGGCTCCATCGCCTATACGGCGGCCTACTATGCGCGGGCGCTCAATAACTACGCCGTGGAGTTTGATAAGGCAGGGGACCGCGCCCAGGCCCTGAAGTATTTCGCCGAGGCCCTGCGGCTCTATCCCCGTAATCTTTCTGCGCTGGTAAACCAGACCTATTACCAGCGGGGTTCTCTCTCCTACAATCCGGAAGAGCAGCGGAAGGTTGACGAGCTCTTTAATAACTACGAATCTTCCTGGAATAAAGTGGAGCTCCTCTGCGGCAAGCCCGATGCGCCTGAACAGCTCGTCAAATTGGGGGAAAACTACATGTACAACCAGCAGTGGCGCCAGGCCTATCAGTGCTTCCTCCGGGTGGAGCAATTTCTGCCCGATAACGTCGATAACCTGGGCGCTCTGGCCTACGTGGATTCGATGATTGGCGAAAGCCAACGGGCGCTGGATAGAATCCGCAAGGCTAAGGCCCGCTATAAAGAACTCAATATGCCTGCTTCGGAGTGGATCATCCTGGAAACTCAGGAGGCAGCCTGTCTGCTTTCCACCGGTCAGGAAAAAGAGGCTCTGAAGCTCATGATCGAGGCCCGGAAGAATAATCCGCAGGATAGCCGCATCGCGAACATGCTCATCCGCGCTTATATCGCTAATAATAACTTTTCCGAGGCGCTTTTCATGATCGACCGCCAGCTCTCTTCGGCTCCCGATAATGCTGAGAATATCCGCCGCAAAATTTATTGTCTCCTGGGACTCAAGCGCCCGGCTGATGCGCTGCCGCTGGTCGATGGTCTCCTGCGCAAGACCCCCATGAACAACAGCTTGAAGATCCTCCGCATAACGACGCTGATTCAGATGAACCTGCTCCAGCAGGCCAGAGATGAATACATGGGGATGCTGGAAGAAAACGAGGAGAATCTGGTGGCGATTCTGGGCTTGGCAGAGATTTCCGAGCAGATGCAGCTCAAGGATGAGGCCATCAACTGGTTCTCCAGGGCTCTCACCAATGCCTATATTTTGGACGAAGAGCTTGAGATGGTGAAGAAGAGGATTGAAGCCCTCAAGACGGGTGCCGCACCCGCCCCGGCTGCTGAACCGGCTCCGGCCGCCCAACCGGCCCCGGCTGCTCAACCCGAATCCGCCTCGCCAGCGCCGGCCGGCAAGTGAGAGTTGAGCACATTATTACCCGCCTCATTGTCGGCGGAGCTCAGGAGAATACCCTCTCCACCGTCTTGGGGTTGCATGATATCCCGGGCGTAGAGGTCCAGCTGGTGTCCGGTCCCACGACCGGCCCCGAAGGAACCCTGGAGCCGCAGGCACGGGCTGTGGAGGGTCTCTTTCATCTGGAGCCGCATCTGGTCCGGCCCGTAAGCCCGTGGCACGATTTTCGGGCGTTGTTTTCGCTCGCTCAGCGCTTCCGCAAGACTCGTCCCGATATTGTGCATACGCATAGCGGCAAGGCCGGTCTGGTGGGTAGACTTGCGGCCCGGATGGCGCGCGTTCCCTGTGTCATTCATACCATTCACGGACCCTCGTTCGGGGATTTCCAGGGCAGGGGAGCCAATTTCCTTTTCAAAAACGCCGAACGCCTTGCCGGGCGTTTCACCCATCATTTTATCGTCGTCGCAAATGCCATGCGCGACCAGTATCTCCGCGCCGGGATCGGCTCTCCGGAGCTCTACAGCCGCGTTTTTTCGGGCTTCAATCTCAAGCCCTATCTGGAGGCGCGAAACGACCTGAACCTGAGAGCGAAATACGGAATCCGCCCGGAGGATGTCGTGATCGGGAAAATCGCCCGCCTCTTTTACCTCAAGGGCCATGACGATTTATTCGCCGTGGCACCGAGGCTCATCGAGTCCGAGCCCCGACTGAAATTCCTCCTAATAGGGGACGGAATTTTGCGCGGGGAATTTGAGGAAAAGTTGAGCTCCCTGGGTATTCGCGATCACTTTGTCTTTACCGGATTGGTGCCTCCTTCGCAGATTCCGGCCCTGACCGGGATAATGGATGCCCTCATCCATCTCTCACGCCGGGAGGGGCTTCCCCGGGCACTGCCTCAGGCTCTGGCCGCGGGTAAACCGGTCGTGGCGTTCGATTGCGATGGCGCCCGGGAGGTCTGCATCAGCGGAGAAACCGGCTTTCTGATTCATCCGGGGGATCTCGGGCAGTTATCCTCCTCTCTCAGAGCACTCCTGAAAGAAGGAGATTTGCGGTGCCGCCTCGGCTCCCAGGGGCGTGACTTTGTAAAGGAGCGCTTCTCCGAAGAAAAAATGGTCTCCGATATCTACCGCCTCTACCAAAATCTCCTCAAGCCGCTAGCCCGGCAAATCTGAGGTGAGCCATCCCCGGATGAGAGGGAAACGTTTCTAACCGCAGATGACGAAGCTTTAACCGCAGATTGCGCAGATTCGCACAGATTTTTGAAAGGGATAACCGGCTGCGGAGAAAAATAAGGTAATCCGTTGCCCGGGACATTCGCCTCTGGGATGCGACAAACACCAGATATGTAAATGCATTTTATACTCGCACTGGCATGAATCGTTTTCTTCTGCACCCCGACGGGGTGCAGCAAATCTGAGGTATGCGGAGCATACCCATCCCCATAGCCCGGGGTCGCAGACCCCGGGGACACATCCACCACACACCCCGCCCGACCCCGTAGGGGTCGCATCCACCTATTCCCTTCTGAGTAATCTGCGTTCATCTGCGGTTAAGATTTTTCCTGTCGGGATCCGTGCCCGGAGGTCTACACGCCCAGCTGTCTCCGTGCCCGGAGGGCATACGCCTCGGAGAGGCGAATGTGCATAACCGTAGGTGCGGCTCCCGGAGGGAGACGTACCTACGGAAAATACCGCCTACCCACTCCTCCGCCTGAAGGGCGGTACTTCACAACCTGGACTGGAAAGAAGATGAGTGTGGAAAGGAGGTTCTCCATTCCCGGCGGGGACACGCTTCAATTTCCCTCTGCACCCCAACGGGGTGCAGCAAATCTGAGGTATGCGGAGCATACCCATCCCATAGCCCGGGGTCGCCAGACCCCGGGGATACATCCACCCCACGGCCACACCCGACCCCGTAGGGGTCGCATCCGCACTTATCGGTTTTTTACCAGCTTAGATGTATGACAAAGGGCTCGAATCGGGTTTTTGGGAAAAAGATGTCATCTCCAAATCCAAACTCGTTAGATTGATTTTTCCCGGAGGACCAAACAAAAAAGTTTTCGCTCATAGGCTTCATGAGTGGATTGACTTTTGAAGCCCATTCCTTGCTCCCACTTGTAAAAAAAAGTGGTGTTTCATAAGCATCGCAAAGGAGACCATCTTTTACCGATATTTCAGAGGTATGGAAGATATTCCCCCCATCCTCATTGGTTGACGTTTGAAAAATTTTGCTTAACTGACGATTGATTTCCAGACTTTCCTTCTCGTTCCCAAATAGCTCCTCTAAAGAATATTCACCGCCCTTTTCTAAAATGTCTAAATTCTTTTTAATTTGATTCAATCCTATTTTGGATTTTAACAACGGTTGACAATCCCCATATAGTTTTCCCGATAACTCCTCATACAGAGCAGCGGACTCACCACTGAAACGCATATGGAGTCCCTTATGTAAAACCTTATAATCGGACATCATACCCATGGCCATATCGTATCTTTTTCCATTTTCAAGCTCTACTACCCCGAGAAACCTTCCACCCTTCCAGCCTGTATGGATATTTCCTTGTGTTTCCTTGAATAGCAGTTGGGCCTCTTCCAAACTGAGCTTGTAAGAATAAGGCTCTATGTAAGTGAGGTACCCTTCATAATCCATGAGATCGAAAGGGTCCACACAGTAAAATGTGACAGATTTAATTTGAGATGGCTCAAAAGGTAAATTCCTAAAAATATTCAATACAGAAAGACATATAGAGACAAATATTATGAAAACAAGTAGCAGAAAAAAATATGCGAAAAACTTTAAAAACCATTTAATTATTTTCATAATAAAAATATTTACATTTTGATTTTTGATTCTTCCGCTCTACTTCCCTTCCTTTTATTCCTTCGTCCAACAAATACAACTCCAAAAAACACGATTAGCGATAATGCAATCGCAATCATAGACTCTATTTGAACAAAGTCCCCTATTTTCTCCATTTCTCCCATGGTCCAAACTGGGTCATATTTATTTGTTTCAGAGTTCCAGACTAGAGTCTGCGGTGTTACAAATATCTTCACAAGCGGCATTGTTAGATACCGGATAAAGAGGTAGGAAAGAAATAAACACGCCGCGGATGCAGATAAAGCCAATAAATAAATTCTTTTCATATTTATATTAAATTATCAATATTGTGGGCCTGTATACACTTCTCGTAATTTTCGCAAAGAAACCTCTTCATCTTTCTTTATCACGCTATATGGGATTCCCTGTACTATGTCATCTGCGGTGCACCGGTCATTCCGTCGATTAGGCCACACCCGCCCTGGAGGGGGCGCATCCACACTTGAATCCTTCTCTGCCTGATAGTTGGTTCTTCATTCTCTCTGAGCTTTTGCTTCATTCTGGTGCACGCTATCTCAAGGAATCTCGAATTCGCCTGCTAAAACATCTCCTGTCTCAGATCCATAAACCACGGAGTATTTTCCTGGCTTCCATCCATCAATTGAATACAAAATGGGAAATTGATTGTTGACCGTGATTTCAGTAAAGGGGCACCAAAAAATTCTGTATCGGTTAACCTTCACTTCATTTAGTGAGCTATCTAACTCCACGTTAATAGATTGCACTTGAGCTAAATAATTCATAGGTTCGCCATCGATCAGAATAAAGTTTCTTTCTCCGATAGATACTTTTTCTATTTTTATGGTACCAGAACTTAAAGGCCAATCTCTTATTGTCATCAATTCTTTTACAATCCAAAAAACGAAACATAGGCACACCAGAATTACCCAAGGAATCCCTTGCCACAAAATCTTCTTCATTCTCTTTCCTTTCTCATTTTTATTCCCCCGGCTCCCTGCATGCTCCCACCGGCATCCAATCCCCACGCATAGGAGTGCACCAGGTTCCAGCTATCGTAAGAGATATTTCAAGTAAGTAGCCGGGGGCCCCATACCTGCCGTAATATTACGGACCACGTCGAAAAATTCAGGTATTTGATTATCTTCTTTTTCGAAGTAGTTCGAGATATTCATCTAAATGCAACTCCAGTTCAGATATTGGCCACGGAATGTCATCGCCGAGACATTTTTCATCTTCATGGTTGGGCCCGTTCGACCATATCACGATAGAACATGTGCTCAATGAATTAAATAGTTCTTTTGAAAGCCCACTAATATTTGTCGTGTAATCTATGTTGAAAGGAATTCCCCAGCCATCTTTTTTTGACTTCTCAATTATAGATAATGAATCATTATCGATCCCAAGGTCATTTTGAAGCATATGAAAAAATTGTTCTCGGAGATTAAACTCAGAAGATACCGCAGCGTCCCTAATAAGATCAACTATTGAAGTTTTATTATCAAGCTCGGATTGTTTAACCCAGAATCCAAGTCGCTTAAGGGAGCCATAAGTCTGAGGATAAGGAGCTTTGACTGTTGGTGTATATAACGCGGGAATAATCAAAAACAACAAAACCATTATTCCTGCGCTCACTAAAAGTACTGATTGAATATTCTTTTTCATAACATCATCTGTATGTGCCCACGCATTAATCCACCCCACGGCCACACCCGCCCCTGTAGGGGGGCGCATCCACACTTGAATCCTTCTCTGCCTGATAGTTGGGCGTTCATGTAGTCCTTTTGAGTCTTTTATGCAGAACTTTCATTGTTACATATGTGTATAAAGTGCGAGCAATTCTGAATGTTCGCGATTGACAATTAGAAAAATATGATATGAATTTGAAACATCTGTTCTATAATATATCTCATACAAATCTATTTTATTAACATCAAATGGAAGTTTAAATTTCATATCAAAGTTTTTATAATAACGAATAAAATTATTATATCTATTCTTTTTGTATTCAGTAGCCAAAAATTCTTCCTCCGATGGATCTGCAATTGATTTTATCTCATCATCTGAAAGCTCATCAATTTTTCTATACTGATGATATTTGAGAATATCATCGAAATTTTGAGGTGTTAACTGCACGTAATGGAATTGCCATGGTTCCATAATTCCCGAAACCCCGGAATCAACGAAAACAATTGTTGAAGGAATGGGATTTATATAGCTCCGGAAAAGTTTTTTATGATTATTCTTAGAATAATCAATAAAGTTATACACTATGTATCCGCTAACAATTAGAACCAATAGCAGTATTAAAATACTAACCCACTTAAATAAGACTTTTATTTTCTTTAATTTTTTCATAATATCTACCATTTATTCACCGAATCATCATTCACAAAACCACAGAGATTGAATCCACCGCGGTCTTCGATCGTGTCTCTGCTTAGCCTTTAGCATTACTCCTTCTTATCTTCCTCAACGGCTCTTGTCTTTTTAAAGTTAAACTTATTTCTGGAATCCGGGTCCCCAATTCCAAAATAAAGATCGAAGTTCTCACATTTTGATAAAAGATTGAATTGAGTCTCTTGCCAAAAGGTAGAATCTGCGGTGGATTGAATATATAAACAAGTAGCAATCGATTTAGAACTATCACCATCAACTTCCCGAAAATATAACGATATCTGATTACCTTTTTGGTATCCTCCTTCTAAATATTTTTTATTGTATTTGTCATAATAATCATCGTCTTCTTTAACTGGTTCCATATACCAGTCGCCGATTCCATAACACATTGTTTCACGATCTTCTCTATTGCTCCATTGTCCGGCATCCACTCCAGAGAAATGAACCACTGGAGAAGGAAAATAACCTTCAAACGTTCCATCTTTATTAAAGATAATTTGACATGTTTTATTTGTTATATCGAAAGATGTCTGCTCTCCTGGAATCCATGTTCCAATAACATCAACAGCATCTACTTCAGGGTCACTTAAAAACAAAGCTAACGGAAGGAGGATAATAGTAATAATGAATTTTAAAGCAAATGAAAATATAAGAAAAATAATAACAATTATAAAAAATATTATTTTGTAAAACAATGTAAAAACAAATATAATCAAATCTTTAAATAATTCAATCATAAATATATTTTTTAAGTATTCACTGTTTATTCACTGAATCATCATTCACAAAACCACGGAGATTGAATCCACCACGTTCTTCGATGTGGCCTCTGCTTAGCCATTTGTCCAGGGCAGGGAAATGGACTCTGTCGATAATATTTTTCATCTTACTCTTGTTCAATTAGGATATTATGTAATTCCGGGGAAAGTGTGTTTGTCTTGCACCATGTACCGTCAAATCTTATTCCCAAATATTTTTCAGGTTCTATTTTTAAAGCGATAGCCAATTTTCTTATTTCATTATCTTTGTTATCTGTCAAAAAATCTATATTAGTTGAATTATAATAATCTACCCTATGAGTCCATAGCTCGATATCTTGATTAAAATAAAGGTTTTCTAGCCCATAAGATTCAAAGAACGAAAGCTGTCCATCTTCTTTAAACACTTGACACAATCTATTTATACTATCCGGTTTTTTCTGATTGTATTTAAATTCGTTGTATATTCTTAAAGAAATTATATTTAATTCACCGCAGCATTTTAACTCTTCAGTTCGCTTTTTATCAAGCTCCTCATAGTATTTTTCACACCCACTCAGCATAATGAGTGGGAATATTAAAATTAATAATGATTTAATTAAATTTATTTTAAATATTTTCATTACAAATTATACCCTTTTTCAGGCATCTCTCGTATATTCAAGGGGGTGTATCCGTACCCGGACCCTGTCGTATCCCTCATGTTTAGCAGATCAGTCACGTTGAAATTCAATTATATTTCGGGCATTTTGAGTTTAGTAAGGTGCTCCAACATTTACGCAAAAAATTACATACGGTATTGTGAATGAGTTTCGATGTTTTACAATGTTTTTTTCGATTTTTTTCTAACCGCAGATTACGCAGATGAGCGCAGATTTTTTGGAATGAGAAGTCCAGGTTGTGAAGTACCGCCCTTCAGGCGGGAGCACAGGGGCCGCTTCTATCCGTAGGCACGTCTCCCTGCGGGAGCCGCACCTACGGTTATGCACATTCGCCTCTCCGAGGCGTGTGCCCGCTGGGCACAAGGCAAATGGGCATGGAGTCAGATAATCACGAATCCCGATAGGGAAAATCTTAACCGCAGATGACGCAGATTCGCACAGATTTTTTGAAGGGAATATTGAGGGAGAGAATAAACCGCAGAGTTGTGCTGATTCGCGCAGATTTCTTTTGAAAGGGTTGGGTTGCGGCGAATCCCGTTTTAAAGATAATTATATTTGATGAAGGGTGGCTGCTGGTTTAGAATGCCCCGGCTGATGTTTCCGGGGGCCGTTGATTAGAGTCAATTTTTTGGGGCACCGGAATGGAGGAAAATCATCCGCCGAATTTTCAAAATAGAGTACGATGTTTAAGGTCATAGCCAATACTCAGTTAAGTCCCAATGTCTGGCGTCTGGATGTAATGGCGCCTCGGATTGCAAAAATTCGTAAGGCGGGACAGTTTGTCATTGTTTGCAAGGGAGAAGGCAGCGAACGGGTTCCGCTGACGATCGCCAATGCGGACCCCAAAGAGGGCTGGATTACGCTGGTGATTCAGGCTGTCGGTAAATCGACCCGCGAACTGGTGGAGACACAGGTGGGAGAATTCATTCGCGATATTTCCGGACCTCTGGGCAAGCCGACCGAACTGGCCGAGCCGGGCTCCAAGGCGATCTGTGTCGGCGGCGGTGTGGGAACCGGTGTGGTGCATCCCATCGCGCAGGCGCTTCATGCCCGCGGAGTCAAAGTGGTTTCGGTGATCGGTGGCCGCTCCAAGCAGTGGGTCTTCTTTGAACCGGAACTCAAGAAATGTGGCGAAGTGGTCGTCTGCACGGATGACGGCAGCTATGGCCGCAAAGGTTTCGTGACCGATGCGGTGAAAGATCAGCTCGAGGCCGGAGGAATCTCGACGGTTTACGCCGTGGGGCCGGTGCCGATGATGCGCGCCATTTCCAACCTCACCAAGCAATACGGAGTGCATACCATTGTTTCGCTCAATCCGGTGATGGTTGACGGCACGGGGATGTGCGGCGGCTGCCGTGTCAATGTGGGCGGTGAAACCAAGTTCGCTTGCGTGGACGGTCCCGAATTTGATGCGCACCAGGTCGATTTTGAAACACTGATGGACCGCCTGGGCATTTACAAGACACAGGAAAAGGAGAAGCTCGAGGAACCTCGCTGCCACTGCCAACATCAAACACCTCAACAATCTTAACCCCCAATAATTTAGATTTTTATATGAGCATACCCAAACCTTCAGTGAAGGAGCGCATGGCTATTGAGCGCTGCGTGATGGATGAACAGGCCCCCCTGGAACGAGCCGGAAATTTTGGCGAGGTGAATCTGGGCTTGAGCATGGAAATCGCTCTGAAAGAGGCCCAACGCTGCCTTGAATGCAAGAAACCCACCTGTGTGGAGGGCTGCCCGGTGAATGTGAATATTCCCCGTTTCATCGGTTTCGTGATGGAAGGCAAGATGGAAGATGCGGCTCTCTCCCTGGCCTCGGATAACGCATTGCCGGCGGTGACCGGTCGCGTTTGCCCTCAGGAAACCCAGTGCGAATGCGTCTGCATCCGCGGCAAGAAAGGCAAACCGGTCGCGATCGGTTACCTGGAGCGGTTTGTGGCCGATTGGGCCCGGGCCAACATGAATACCGATATGGCCAAGGCTCCGGCGACGGGCAAGAAAGTGGCCGTGATCGGTGCCGGTCCTGCAGGCCTCACGGCTGCCGGGGAATTGGTCCGCAAGGGCCACGACGTGACGGTGTATGAAGCGCTGCAGAAAACCGGCGGCGTGCTGGTTTATGGAATTCCGGAGTTTCGCCTGCCCAAGAAAATCGTGCAATCGGAGGTGGACCGCCTCGTTCGCGCCGGTGTGAAGATCGAGACCAATGTGGTCGTGGGCCGCACCTGGACGATTGACGAATTGCGGGAGCAGTTTGATGCGATTTTTATCGCCAACGGAGCCGGTCTGCCGGTCTTCATGAACGTCCCGGGTGAGAATTTGAAGGGTGTCTATTCAGCCAATGAATACCTGACGCGCGTGAACCTGATGAAAGCCTATCAATTCCCGATGGGGTCGGATACGCCGGTCATCAAAGGCAAACGGGTTTGCGTCGTGGGCGGCGGCAACGTGGCGATGGATGCCGTGCGTACGGCCAAGCGCCTGGGTGCTGAAGAAGCGATCATCGTCTATCGGCGCAGCAAGGTGGAGATGCCTGCCCGCGTTGAGGAAGTTCACCATGCCGAGGCCGAAGGAATCCGCTTTGAAATGCTGACCGCTCCCTTGGAAGTAGTCGGTGATGAAAACCATTGGGTGACCGGGCTGAAATGCCAGAGAATGGAGTTGGGTGAGCCTGATGCCTCCGGGCGTCGTCGTCCGGTTCCTGTGGCGGGTTCGGAGTTCGTCCTTGATTGCGACGTGGTCGTGGTGGCCATCGGCACCCGCGCCAATCCGCTCCTGACAGCTACTTGTCCGGAGATGAAGCTCAATAAATATGGCAATATTTTGGTCGATGAAAAGGGCATGACGACTATTCCGGGCGTTTTCGCCGGTGGGGATATCGTGCGCGGAGCCGCGACGGTGATTTTGGCCATGGGTGACGGCAAGCGCGCTGCATCGGAGATTTCTGACTATCTGAAAAAGTGACCGGAAAAGTTGAAAAATTTCCCGTTCAGGTGTAGCTTATAGAGGAGTGCCGTGCACTTGTTTGTTGCGCGGCATTTTTTGGAAGAGTATCGCTTATCAACTGAAAATAAAAATTATGGCAGACGGAATCATTGATTTAACAAGTGAGAATTTTAACTCGACCACTTCTCAAAAAGGTGTGGTACTGGTGGATTTTTGGGCGCCTTGGTGCGGACCCTGCAAGATGCTGGGCCCGGTTTTAGCCAGGGTTGCTGCGGCGCTGAAGGATAAGGCGGTGATCGCCAAGGTAAACGTGGACGAAAACCAGGAGCTGGCGGCCCAATTTCAGGTAACCAGTATTCCTGCGATGTTCATCTTCAAAGATGGTCAGCCGGTTAAACAACTCATGGGTCTCAAGTCCGAGGCTGACATCACTAAAGCGATCGAAGAAGCCGGGCGCTAAGCCGTATTTCTTTTGGTAAGGACGCTTTGAGAGCTGAGAAGAAAAGCTCTTGGGGCGTCTTTATTTTTTATGGGAGTGATATGATGAATTATATTAAGAAAACAGGATATCCCCTTCGGCTGATGGCTCTCTTGCTGGGAAGCTCTCTCCTGAGCGGGTGTATTTCGATAACGCTGCACGACTCGGAGCAGGCAGACTTCGAGGCCGTGTCGTTTGAAGAAACCCGTCCGCAGGGGCTGATGCAGGTAGCGACGATTGATTCGCTTCTGGCAGGTGTCTATGACGGAGTGACGAGTTTCGGGGAGCTCAAGAAGAATGGCGATTTCGGCATCGGCACTTTCAATCGGCTTGATGGCGAAATGGTGATGCTCTCCGGGGATGTCTACCAGGTGTGCGCAGATGGCCGGGTCTACCGTCCGTCGGATGCCATGACGACGCCTTTCGCATCGGTTCTGTTTTTCGAGCCGAATATTAAGACCCGTTTCGACGGTCCGTTGGATTATCAGGGTTTGAGCGACTATGTGGATGAGCTCTGTCCCCAGAAAAATATCCCGGTTGCCGTGCATATCCGGGGGAAATTCTCCAACATGAAAACCCGTTCTGTTCCTGCTCAGAATGCGCCTTATCCGCCCCTGGTGGAGGTCACGCGCAATCAGCCAGAATTTGAGTTGGGCAAAGTGGAGGGCGACGTGATAGGATTCCGGCTGCCGGAGTACTTGAAAGGGATCAATGTGCCGGGGTATCACCTGCATTTCCTCTCGGCGGACCGCAAAACCGGCGGCCATATTCTGGCGATGGAGTTCGAGACGGGTAAGATCGAGGTTCAGCAGGTGCATGATTTTCACCTGATTTTGCCCAAGGACTCAGCCGGATTCGCTGAGGCGGATTTAAGCCGGGACCGCAGCCAGGAGCTCAAAGAGGTGGAATCTGAGCGCTGAAGAGCGCAGAGACGAGAGTATGAAACAGAGGACTATTATGGGAAAAACGGGTCTGGGCCTCCTGCTCAGCTTCGTTTTCATTTTCGGATTTTCTTTTGCGTCCGAGGCGGCTTCCGCCAGGAAAGCTAAAAAAGAATTGGCGGACCCTTCCACGGTGAAGCTGGAAGCCAAAGTGCCGGAGGATCACCAGGAGAGCCCCATGATGCTCAATCTCCTGATGGTCGAAGCGCGTGAAGATATGGATGAGGTTCCCAACCAGGGGACTATTGTCTATCTCAAGGGGCAGTTCGAGATGAAGAAACACAAGTTCAAGAACTTGCTTCCGCGCGTGAAAATCAACAATTTCTATAAGGTTTCTTTGAAGGCCGAGGCTCAGAAAAATTTGCCTCTGGACCTGGCCGGTCTGGGCCCCTTCTATCTGGCTAAAGTTTCAAAAGATTACTACCTCCTGACACCGAAAAATTTTGAAACGATTTTCGGGGATTTGAGAGACGAAGAGGAGGCGCTCAACTATCTGGCGGAATATGAGAATCTTTTCGTGAGCCCGGTCGTCTGCGTGGTCACCTCCGAAACGGAGAAGGGTTTGCGGAAGGCCAAGCGTCCGCCGCCTCGTTTGAGCACGGTCACCCGCAGCGGTGTCGATTTCAAGGCTCAGCTCATTGTCTATTCGATTATTCAGGTGGACGGGTTTTTTGAGAAAGAAGTAAAGGTGACCCGCGAGGGCGCTGTCACGGCTGATGAAGAACCGCGCCTCATCCAGAAGATAAGTGACGGAGTGAGCTATTAGCGCGCCTGCCGCGAGGGCCATGCCGGGCCGCTAAACGGAGATCATTTTCAGGAATTCTTCTTCGCTCAGAATTTTCACACCCACCTCTTGAGCCTTGGTCAGCTTGCTGCCCGGATCTTCCCCGGCCAGGAGGAAGTCGGTTTTGGAGCTCACGGACGAGGAGACTTTCCCTCCATGGCGTTCGATCAAATCCCGTGCCTCGTCGCGGCTATGAGTGGGCAAGGTGCCGGTCAGGACAAAGGTTTTTCCCGAAAGCGGACGAGCTTTTTCACCGCCTTTTTGAGAGGATTCAGCCTTCGCGCAATTCTCGGCGTGGAGCTTCAGGTGATAATTCAGGCGGGCGAGCGACTCTTCTTTAAATTTTAAAACCTCTTCGGGGCTGATTACCTTTACGCCCAGATTCCGGGCACTCAGAGCCTGTTCTTCCAGCGGCGAATCCGTTAAAAAGTAATCCACTGTTTCTGTCAGCTTCGACCTGCAGGTGATGCCGAGAGTTTCAAGCAAAGAAATCCAGTGAGTCCTCTCTTTCTCGGAGAAAAGGTCAGAGACGATGAAGAGCGTACCGGCTAATTTACCCTTGGGGACCGCATCTGCCGGGTTGTAGAGCCGGGAGTATAAATTAAGGCCGGAGGCCCGGAGCTTTTCGATCAAAGTCCGGTTGGAAGCTTGCCCGAACCACTGGATAAGCGCCTCGGCGATCGTCAGGCCGAGCCCTTCAATTTGCGTGAGTTCCGTTGCTGTTGCCTCGGAGAGCTGATCGATTGAAGAGTAGTTTTTGCCCAGAAGCCGGGCGACATCGCTGCCGACGTTGGGAATCCCCAGTCCAGTCAGGAGTTTCCAGAGATCGCGGCCGTGGCTTTCATCCACCGAGGTCAGGAATTTCCGGGCTGCCTTGGAGAGGTTTTCATCCGGCGGCTCAGGAGTCGAATCAGGCACAGCGGCTCCCAGTGCCTGGAAAAGGCTCGGCTGAACTAACTTTGACTTACTCGATTTTTTGCTGCTTTTCTCATCCGCTTTTTTCAGAAGCGGCGAAATTTGCTGCAGCGTCAACCGATAGAGATCGGCGACATCTTTCACGAAACCGAGCTCCACTAACTTGGCCACAAGACTTTCTCCGCCGCCGGTAATATCCATGGCCGGGCGCGAGCACCAGTATTCGATTTGTGCTTTTACGCGCGCAGGGCAGCGCTCATTGGGGCAATACCAGCCGACGGTCCCTCTGCGCTCAGCCGGAGTCCCGCAAATGGGGCAGACCTTCGGAAATTGGAAAACGGTCTCCGAGCCGCTTCGCATTTCCGGAAGCGTGGAGATCACCGCGGGAATCACTTCGCCGGCTTTCTCAATAAGAACCCGGTCTCCTATGCGAATATCGCGTTCTTTGATGTAATTCTCGTTGTGAAGCGTGGCCCGCGAGATGGTGCTTCCGCTGAGCCAGACCGGCTCGAGCTCCGCGACCGGGACCAGTGCGCCCGAGCGGCCGACCTGAACCGTGATGCCCTGAAGCCGTGTCTGCGCCTGCTCCGCCGGGTATTTATAAGCAATGGCCCAGCGGGGTGATTTGGCGGTGAAGCCCAGCTCTTTTCTGAGGTCAAAGCGGTTGAGTTTCACGACGGCGCCATCGGTATCGTAACCGAATTTTTCCCTGAGTTTATCCAGGTCTTCAATAGCGGCGCGGATTTCTTCAAAGTTGCGGCAGCGGTAGGTTGTCGGGAAACCGGGAAAGCCCAGCTCCTTGAACCAGGCCAGGAGAGCCGATTGGCTTTCGGGAAAATTTTCCCGTGAGGAGACTTCTCCCAGATCGTAGAGGACAATATCCAGGCGGCGTTTGGCGACCAGTGCGCTATCCAGGAGTTTCAGTGTGCCGGCGGCCGCATTGCGTGGATTGGCAAAGGGGAGCTCGCCTTCCTCTTCACATGCCGCGTTGAGACGGTCAAATTCTTTGCGGGTCATGAAGACCTCGCCGCGCAGCTCCAGAGTATCGGGCACTTTGCCCTCAAGCTTCAGCGGCAGGGAGCGAATCGTTTTTAAATTGAGCGTGACGTCGTCCCCGGTGGTGCCGTCGCCGCGTGTCGCACCCAGTGTGAAGACTCCCTTTTCATAGCGCAGACTGATTGAGGCTCCGTCGATCTTGGGCTCCACGTTCCACTCCAGCTCCACTCCCGGGAGACCCTTCCGGACACGGTTGACAAAGTTGAGCAGTTCCTCTGCGGAGTAGGTATTGTCCAAACTCAGCATCCGGATGGAGTGTTTGACCTCAGTTCCGGCTATCCGGAGGCCGCCGCCGACACGCTGAGAAGGGGAATCGGGCCGGGCAAGTTCAGGGTGATCGCGCTCAATTTGGAGGAGTTCCTGGTTAAGTTGGTCGTACTGAAAATCGCTGATCTCCGGGGCGTCATTTAGGTAATAGGCCTGATCATGCTTTCGGATTTCATCGATCAACTGCTGATATCTCCGGGCTATGTCCATAGGCTTATTCACGAGATTTCTTATAGACCAGCTCAGAGATAAATGGAAGGATTTTCTTCGGGAATCGCCTCCGCTTCCGCCGACGGGAGCGCTGTATGGGCCGGGGCTTTGCGCGCGAAAATGACGACAAAGAAAATCGTGCCCAGTGCGATCAGGCCGCAGAACATAAAGGGAATCCAAACCGCCTTGGTGAAGAGCACCATGCAGAAGAGGGGGCTGACGATGCGGGCCATGCCGCCCATGCTCTGAGAGACTCCGAGGAGCTCACCCTGACGCTCAGGCGGCGCATAGCGTGAGACCAGCCCAAAGGTGGTAGGCCGATTGAGCGAAACGGCCAGAGAGTTCAGCGTAATGGCGCAGATAAAAGGAGTGACCGAATGAAACCAGGGAATCAGGAATAGCGCCATGGAACTGCACGCAAAGCTGGCCACGATCAGCCAGGGTTCTCCCCAGCGGGCGATCCACCTGCGGATGAGTAAGCCCTGGACTAGTGCCGTAATGAGCCCGTGCCAGGCGAAGAGGTAGCCGATGTGAGTCGTGTCGTAGTTGAGATTGGATTCTGCCAGAAGCCCCAAAGTGACTTCGTAGCAGGAAAAACAGAAAGTCGAGATGAAGAGAAAAACGCAAAGTGCGCCGATCTGCGGATGCTGTAACGCGCCTTTCCAGATAATCCAGCGGTTGGGATGTTTGACGGAGTTGACCTTTTTGCGATGCTCGGGCAGGAGGCTTTCTTTGAGAATAAAAAGAGCCAGGAAAAAGCTTACGCTGCTCAGCATGGCGGCGACACAGGCCGGGGCAGCCAGTCCCCAATGAGATGAAAAAGCTCCGATAGCCGGTCCGCAAATGAGTCCCAGACTGAACGCCATGCCGACCAGGCCCATCCCCGCGGCCCTGTGTTTACTCGGGGTGATATCGGCAATATAGGCCTGAGTCACGTTGATATTGCCTCCGCAGGCGCCTGCAAAAATTCGAGAGAGCAGGATAAGGGTGAGGGCCAGGTTTCCTCCCAGAGATGAGCCTATGGCGAAGAGTATGTAGGAGAGAACCCCCGTCCCCACGCTGATGAGGAGAACCGGCCGGCGGCCGATCCGGTCCGAGAGCCTTCCCCAGAAGGGCGAGAAAATCACCTGCATGATCGAGAACGAGGCGACAATGAGCCCGATTATGAGCCCCTTGGCGCCGAAGCGCTCCGCATAGAGAGGCAGCATCGGCAGGACGATCCCGAAACCAATCAGGTCGATAAAAACGATCAGGAATATGATGGCGCGTCTCTGCATGTATCTTTATCAGCTTTGGAAAAAGGGGCTCAGGATTTGGTTTACCAGCTCGAAAAGCGAGGGATACCAGTAGTAGCCGCCCATCATCCAGAGGAGCGTTCCCAAAGCCAGATAGGGCCCGTAGGGAATCCGTGCCGAGAGCTCATGCTTGCGCAGCGCTACCAGGGTAAGCCCGACGAGCGAGCCCAGAAGCGAGCTGGCAAAGAGAATAAAGATAACCGCCTTCCAGCCAAAAAAAGCGCCGATTGCAGCCATGAATTTGACGTCGCCCAGACCCATCACTTCGCGCGGCAGCGTCAGTTTGTGGGCGTTCAGCTCCACTTTTCGCACTTCGCTCGGGTCCCATGTTTGGGAATCTACCTTGAGCTGAGTGGGAGAGAGCTCGATCCGCGCGCTTTCCCATTGATAAGAGGGCGATGCCGGGGAAGTCGGCTCCGTTGCCTCTGTATCGGCAGGTTCCTGCGGCTGGGGTGCGTTTATCAGAGTGAGCTCCACCGAGGCGGCCTGGATAATGATTCTGTCAGTGGGACGATAAAAGATTTCGGAGTAGGGGATTTTTTCCGAAGGGGTTTCCAGCGCCTCTTCGGAGAGAATGATTTTCTCATCGGCTTTAATCTTGTAGCGGTAGCGTCCAAAGGCGAGTTTGCCCAGGCGGCTGATGGCGTAGAGGATTCCTCCGCCGACCAGTATGCCCAGGAAGCTCTCCTGCATGGAGAGCTTGAGCGAATCGGTCCAGTGTATCTGCGGGAAAAAGAAGGAGAGGACGAAACCAACTCCGATTCCGCCCAGAGTAATGGAATCGGGAATGACGAAATGCTCCAGGTCTATGAACGAGGAGACGATGAGTGCGCCGATGACCAGGCAATATATGAGCGCCAGCGTCAGACTGCTGTTGCCCACGCAGAGCCAGGAGAGGGCAAAGAGCGAACCGGTCAAGAGCTCTACGATGAAATAGCGGACCGTAATTGGCGCCCGGCAATGGGCACAGCGGCCTCTCAGGAACACCCAGGTGAAAAGGGGAATATTGAGATACCAGGGGATATGGTAATTGCAGTGCGGGCAGTGAGAAGGCGGGAAAATGATATTCTCTCCGCGGGGCAACCGATAGATGCAGACATTAAGAAAGCTGCCTACGATGCAGCCGAAAATAAAAAAGGTAACCGTCCAGAAATGGAAGGGAATAGCGTCAAAGTATTCAGTATCAGGCATGGGGTGAATCGGGTCCGGAAGGTGAATAAATATGTCCCTTGAGTGCAGCTCTCATCGTTTCAACAGGGGGTTCGGCTCCGGACCAGAGCTTCAGCGAAGTGACGCCCTGATAGAGGAGCATACTGAGGCCGTTGGCAACCCGGCAGCCGGCGTCTTTGGCGGCTTGGAGGAAAGGTGTGCAGGCAGGCCGATAGATCATGTCAAACGCCAGAGCCGAGCGCTTCAGGCAAAACTGTTGGCCGTCCCACGGCAGAGGGTCGGATTCCTTGAGGCCCAGCGAGGTGGAGTTCAGAATCAGATCCACCGGTTGAGTCTCCGGCGGGTAACCGATATGAACCCGGACGTCTGGGAAATGGCTCTCAATCTCCCGGCTGAGCGATTGCGCTTTTGAGAGAGTCCGGTTGACCAGATAAAGCTCAGCGGCGGATTCAGCGGCCAGACGCAGCGCAGCCACACGGCCCGCGCCGCCGGTTCCCAGAATGAGAATTCTTTTGCCGGCCGGTTTGAACCCGAGGTCTTCCTTCAGAGCGCGGATAATCGCCTCAGCATCGGTATTGTAACCGATGGAGCGAATTTGCCGCGGAGTCTCACGACCCCAGTCGCGCACCGGCAGCCAGAGGCCTTCCGGGGTGAGCCCTTCAAATTTCAGCGTATTGACCGAGCCCAATATCCGGGCCGAATCCTCTACTTCATTAGCCAGCCGGAACGCCTGCTCTTTGTGCGGGACCGTCAGGTTGAGACCCACGAAGCCCATCGCTTTGGCACCTTCAATGGCCTGAGGCAGGTTCTCGGGCAAAACTTCCAGCGCCAGATAGCGCCAGTTTAAACCCATGGCCGCAATGCCCGCATTCTGGAAGGCCGGGGAGGCCGAATGCCGGACCGGGCAGCCGAAGAGCCCGCAGTAGCGCGTGGAGGCGTTGATGGGAGAGATGCTCATTTCAAAATATTCCAGATTTCTTCGGCAACTTTCTCGCGGGATTGTGCGCCATTGATTCTCCAGAAGACGGGGCTCTCCTCCGCCAGGGATTGAAAGCCCTTATAAACACGCTCGTGAAAAAGCCAGCCGGATTCCTCAAAGCGATCACTGATCTGGATTCCCAGAGTCCGGAAAAGCTCCTCGTTGCGGCGGCAAAGACGCTCCCAGCTTTCCTCCAGGGGAATATCCAGGAAAATGACAAAGTCGGCATCCAATCCACCGACGGCAAAGCGGTTGACGGCATTGAGCGCATCCCAGGGCAGCGAGCGGCCAAAACCCTGATAGGCGATCGTGCTGTAGAAATAGCGGTCACAAATAACGATGCGGCCCTTGTCCAGAGCCGGACGGATGACCTCCCGGACGAGCTGGGCGCGCGAGGCGTTCATGAGAAGAAGTTCCGCCTCCGGGCTCATTTGCCCCAGATAGCTGGAGTCTTTCAAGAGGTTGCGGATTTTCTCGCCGATTTCCGTTCCGCCGGGCTCGCGCAGGATGAGCGGATCCTGACCCCGTGCACGGAAGCGCTCCGCCAGAAGTTCGATTTGAGTCGTTTTGCCGCAGGCCTCGATTCCTTCAAAGACGATGAAGCGTCCCTTTGCCGCGGGGGTGCCGTCTGTCGTTTCGGCGTGAACCCGGTTTTCCCGGTTTGGAGGATCGGTTTGCATTCTGTAAATAGGTAGAGTTTAAATTCGTTTCAGGCGCGGACCCTTCGGGGTGTCTTCGATCACCCAGCCCTTGGATTTCAATTCATCGCGGATGGCATCGGAGCGGGCGAAATTTTTCGCTTTGCGGGCGGCCTGACGCTCTTCCAACAAGGCGAGAATCTCAGCTGGAATCTCCTCTTCTTTCTTCTGCGGGCTCACGGCCAGGACGGCATCCACCCGTGCCCAATCAGCAAGCAGCCGGGCGGCTTCCGAGGCCGAGAGCTTCTCTTCGGCGATGAGCTTATTAGTCTGGCGCACCCAGTCGAAGACGGCGGCCCAACCGGCCGAAAGGTTGAAATCATTGCTCAGGGCATCGTCAAAATTCTGAACAAGGTCCGATGGTGCTCCGGAGGCTTCCGCTGCTCCGGCCAGTTCCTTGAGCTTGGCGAGGCACTCATCCAGGCGAGATAAAGCCGAACGGGCTCCGTTCAGTCCTTCCAATGTGAAATTCAAAGACTCCCGGTAATGTGCCGAGAGCAACAGATAGCGGATTTCCCGGCCCGTATAACCTTTGGCAAAGAGATCGCGCAGGGTGTAGAAATTGCCCAGCGATTTACTCATCTTTTTGCCCTCGACCAAGAGGTGCGAGAAGTGGAGCCAGTAGCGGACAAAGGGAGTCGGTTTGCAGCCGCCTTCTTTGCAGAGGGTTGAGCCTTCGCTCTGGGCGATCTCATCCTCATGGTGCGGAAAGGCCAGGTCTTCACCCCCCAGGTGCAGATCGAAGGTTTCTCCCAGGAGCTTGCGGCTCATTGCGCTGCACTCGATATGCCAACCCGGACGGCCTTCACCCCAGGGGCTCGGCCAGAAAACTTCGCCGTCGCCCGGGACTCGTGCCTTCCAGAGGGCGAAATCGGCCGCGTTTTCCTTCTCATATTCGTCATTCTTAATCCGCTCACCCACACGGACTTCATCAAAATTGATCTTCACTAACTGCCCGTATTTCCCGCCCAGGGCCATGTAGCGCTGAATGCTGAAGAAAATGGAGCCGTCGGGCGTCTGGTAAGCGATTCCGTTCTCCATCAGTTTGCCGATCAGCTCAAGCATCTGGGGAATATAATCGGTCGCTCTTGGTATAATGCTGGGACGGAGGCAATTGAGCTGATCGAAATCCTCGAAAAAGGCTTTCTCGTAAATGGAGGTATAATCGCGGAGCGTGATTTTCTCGGGGCTCGCGTTGAGGCGCTGAATGATCTTGTCATCCACGTCGGTGATGTTCATGACGTGCTTGACTTGGAAGCCCTTAAACTCCAGAAACCGGCGCACCATATCGACGAAAATAAAGGTTCGGAAGTTGCCGATATGGGCGAAATCGTAAACGGTCGGACCGCAGCAATAGAGTCCCACTTTTTTGCCGAGAGGATCGGACGTTTTAAAGGTCTCTATCCGGTGAGAAAGAGTGTTAAAAAATTGTAAATCCATTTTATTGCCAGATGCTATCCGTGGGTATAACGTGTCCCTTGCAACACAATAAAGCAGAACCGCCCCTGAAACAAGAAGGAAGGCATCCGGTTGCCACGAAATAATGCACTACCCCATAGCGTTGCAGAGCTTGCTTCCAGTGCAAAGCGAGGCATATGAAACAATATGCAGAGTTTCCCTAGATGCCCTTTTTTTTGGGTTGTTTGTCGAGAAGAGCCTGATATCTCTGCATCAAATCAGCAACACACTCATCTTCAGTTTTCCAGTTTGTACCGTAGGCCTTCATTACGGCACGATCAAGATTTTCGTGTGCCTTTAACAACTCCGGAGGCATTGTCAATGGATCGTAGAGCGCAGCAAGAGAACTGTCAGGGAATATTCCTCGCGCATCCAATACCCCTTGTGCGGCTTTCTCAATAGAGTTCTTTTGATCACTGGTTGGAGATGGCCATGGAAAAGCATTATATACTATTTCTTTTGAATAGCGATAGTCGCTTTTTATTCTACCACATGTCACACGCATCCAAGCATTATGCACACTTGACATTAATACACCGAAGTGATAGAGCTCCGCGTTTGGAATAATAAAAACGGCATTGCTTGAAATGATATCGGGTTGCACAAATCCAAGAGGTATATATTTGCGAGTACAAGAACTGTGAGCTGGCACAATTATGTAAGGCTGATTATCCGGCTGTGTTATCTGAGCAAACAAGGTTGGTGTTTTTCCAAATTTCCGAATACCTGCTGCTTTACTATTTTCTCGTTTCTTCTTGCATTTTTCAATTCTTTCCAGAACAAGAGGTAATTTCTTTAAATCATTTGGACTAGCATTCTTTAACCATAGACAATATCTAATTTTTTTATGTAAAAATTCTTTCGCGCCATAATAACGGTGAATATATTTTATAGAATTAGGTTCTTTTGTTATAAAATCAAAATATTCTTTTTCTTTGATTATTAAATTTCCTCCATCTGCAGGTTTGTTCCCATAAACCATCTTTGGAACATTATAAAATGGTTTTCTTTTAGGAAAAACAATTATATTACTTGAATCTAATAAATACGGATTTATATTTTTTGCTGAATATAAGTTGTTATTTTCAAAAATAATCTGTTTATCTTTTTTGTTTAATGAAAAACCAATAATAATACAATGTACAGCTGCTTTACCTTTTGCTTCATTTGACCATACGAATGTGCGTCGAGCAAAATTAATTATGAGACCTTTATCAAACAGTTTTGGCCATAAAACAGGAACAACTTCTCCTTGACAAATAGAATTTGTAGATACAAAAGCGCATTTAATATTTGTGTTGTGAATATAATTCAATGAACGCATATACCATGCAGTAACATAATCAAGATTTTTTGTTTTTGGAAATATCAGTGCTAGATCTGCTTTTTGTGAGGGTGTCATACAAGAGAAGCCAACAAACGGGGGATTACCTAGGATGTAGCTTAGTTCCTGCTTTGGCACAACTCCATTCCAATCAATCCGTAGGGCGTTGTTGCGTACAATTTTTGCGCTTTGCGTCAGTGGTAACCGGACGTAATACATCCCGAAGCGTTCGGCAACGCGAGTGTTCATCAGATGGTCCATCAGCCACATTCCCACCTGAGCGATTTGGCATGGAAAATCTTCGTATTCGATACCGTAAAATTGACCGACATTGACTTTCAATAAAGATGAAATATCGAGTTGTAGCTGGCTACCGCCGATTTTCATTTCGAGCACTTTCAATTCAAGCTCACGGAGTTTGCCATAGGTGACAATCAAAAAGTTGCCGCAACCGCAGGCGGGGTCCAGGAATTTCAAGTTGCTGATTTTTTCATGAAAGCGGTCCAAGAGTCTAACATCAACTTTTGCGTGTTCAAATTCTTCATAGAGCTCATCCATGAATAAGGGGTTGATCAGTTTTAAGATATTTTCTTCACTGGTATAATGAGCTCCCATCTCGCGGCGTTTCTTTTTGTCCATGACTCCTTGGAACATGGCGCCGAAGATGGCAGGGGAGATTTTGCTCCAATCAAAGTGGCAGCAATCCAGCAGAGATTGCCGCATTTTTGCATCAAAATCTGCGGTGGGCAGATGCTGCTTAAAGAGACTGCCATTAATGTATCGGAACTGTTTTAAATCGTGAGAAAGCAGCGTACGTTTTTTTCGTGCCTCATCCGACAGATCCAGAATTTCAAACAGGCGGTTGATTCGGTCTGACAAATCGCTTCCATCCACTCTAGAATTTTCCAGATAATTGAGGAAAATCTGTTTTGGAAAAATGCCGGTATCATCCGCAAAGAGGCAGAACAGTAGACGTACAAGGTAGACCTCCAGATCATGTCCCTCATAGCCATGGTCTTTGAGAGCGTCATGAAGTTTTGCCATCTTTTCGGCAGCCTTGACGTTGACTTCGACCTGTTCTTCGATTTCTCGAGTGGTTTCATATCCGGCAATAGAGGAAAACTGACGGATATTTTTGTGCAATTCTTTTATTTTAAACTGCTTACGTTTGTTTTTTCCTCGATGGTAGAGAATAGCTGTCTCAAAATCGCAAACCATCATCAGGTCAGGCATTTCTTCCGATGGCAATTGGATAACATAGTCTTTAAGTTGACGATAAGCTGCGCTCAGACTTTTGCCTCTGCTCTTCATCTCAATGGCAATTTTTCCCTTCCAAAAATAGTCGATGAATCCATCGTCATCGACCTCTTTGGGTACATCGTGTTCAAAAGCGCCGACCTGCAGGGCATCGACGCCGAAAACCTCGAAAAAATCACGGAGGAAAGACTGAGATTGAGCTTTCTCTTTGGCCGCTGACTCCCATTTTTTTGAGAAAGCAACAGCATTGGCGATCATTTCATCCCAAGTTAGTTCTTTGGCTGCGTTTTTTTGCATATTATTTCTTCCCGAGAAATTTGAAGCATTTTACTGGGAATTATATTTTTGTCACTAATAAAAACGCAGAAAAAGGCTGGAGAGGAACCAAAATCTTTAGCGTACGTGGTTGACCATGTCGAACACCGGCAGGAGCATAGCCAGGACCATGCCGCCGATCATGACGCCCAGGAAAATAATCAGGATTGGCTCAATCAGCGAGGTCAGTCCGGAGAGAGCCTGGTCGAGCTCATCGTCCATATAATCAGAGACTTTCTCGAGCATGGTATCGACGGCGCCGCCCTGTTCACCGGCCGTAATCATCCGCAGGATAATCGCCGGGAAAATCGGGTAGGTCGAGAGTGCGCCCGAGAGGGTATCGCCGCGCTCAATCCGCAGAGCCGAGCTCCTGAGGGCTGCTTCCATCTGGACGTTGTTGACGGTGGCCGAGACGACGTTCAGAACCTCCAGAATGGGCACTCCGGAGTGAATCAGCGAGGAGGTCGTGCGGGCAAAGCGGCTCAGTGCCAGCTTGTGGAAGAGCGGACCCAGAACGGGGAGTTTTAATTTGAAGCCGTCCCACCAGGCTCGGCCTGCGGGCGTTCGGATTAAGGAAAAAGAGCCTAGAATCAAAACGCCGAGCGTCATGCCATAATAGAGGACATTATCCTTGAGAGAATTCGCCACCGTGATGACGAATTGAGTAAAAGCGGGTAGGGGGATTTTCTGCTCCTGGTAGATGTTGCTGAAAGTCGGGACCACCATGATCAGAAGGAAGCTCACGACCGCTATGGCTACCAGTGAAACAATGGTCGGGTACAACAGGGCTGCGCGGACCTTGGAGCGGAGCTTATGGGTCTTCTCAGAATAGGTCGCCAGCCGTGCCAGAATATTGGGGAGAATTCCGCCTCGCTCACCCGCATCGACCATGTTGACGTATAGGCGGCTGAAGACTTCCGGGTGCTTCTGGAGGGCCCCCGAAAAGCTCTCGCCTGAATCGATCTGTTTCAGAATATCGGCGATGACCTTCTGGAGCGTTCGGCTTGCCGTTTCAGTGGAAAGAGTCTGCAGCGCCTGCGGAATGGTCAGCCCGGCATCGAGCATACTGGCAAGCTGCCGCGTGAAGGCCGCCAAGTCAATCAGGCGCACTGCCCGGTGAATGGAGCTGGTGGAGATCTTTTTTTCCCTCAAAGAGAGCACGAATAGATTCCGTCCTCTCAGGGCAGCCATTGCGGTCTGCTCGCTGGAGGCATCTATGGAGCCGCGGACTTCGCGTCCTGTTCCGGCTTCCCGTGCTTGGTAAAGATAAACGGCCACGGCAACTCGTTTTCGAAAGACCCTCTCTCTTTGGAGAGAGTCAGGGAAGAGGCGGTTCTATCTGCCTCTCCTCTTAGATATGCTTGGAATCGTTCTCGTCCTTGACAGTATAGCCCGAATCCTGGCGCTGAAAATTAACGGCGTTCTTTTTGAGATAAGCATTGTAGACGTCGTCGGCGCTCATTCCCAGGACCTGGGCGGCGCTGATCAGGAAGTGAAAGAGGTCGACCACTTCCACCCGGGCATTCTGTTCTTCAAATTTCTGGTATTTTGCCCACCATTTCCAGGGAACGCTATCGGTCAGCTCGGCGATTTCCTGGCTCATTGCCCGGCAATAATTTAAAACCCATTTGACCTTCTCTTCATCGCTCATAGAGTCGGTGTTGACGCCGATTCTCGCATTGAGCGCCTTCTGCATCTTGAACATTTCCCTGAGTTGATCCAACTGTCCCATACAGACAGATTCTTATTCATGGGCAAAGCGCTTGCAAGCTTTTACTACCCATCTATCGAATAATAGCCTCGACAACAGCCCGCCGAGCTCCTAGAGTATTGGGCATTGTTGTTGGAAAAAAACTGAACAGATCATTATTTAATGAAAAAATTAATCGTATTATCCGCTTGTTTGATTCTGGCCTTTTGCCAGAGTGGTTGTGTATGCATCTCCACCGGGAAGCATAACGAAAAACATGTCGAAAAAGAGAGCTGCTCGGATTGGCGTCCGGAGCATGTGATTTTCGTCGGCTTTGACGGCCTCTGCGCTAAATCCATCCGTGACGGGGCCGATATGCCCACGTTGCGGGATTTGATGGCGAAGGGTTCTTCCACGCTCGAAAGCCGCACCATATTGCCCTCAAGCAGTGCCTGCAATTGGGCCAGTATTTTCATGGGCAGCGGCATCGAGCTTCACGGCTATACCACCTGGGGCTCCAAAGCGCCTGACCTGGAACCGCGCGTCGTCAATGAAAACGGACGCTACCCGGATGTTTTCTGGCAATATCACAAGAAGAACCCTGATGCCGAAATCGGTTACATTTTTGAGTGGGACGGGATGGATTTCCTGACCGATCCTGCCGCCACAGATTTCCGGCTCAATACGAAGGACTGCACCACGGCAGCCGTTCAGTACATCAAGGAGAAAAAGCCCAATCTCTGTGGCGTTATTTATGATCAGCCCGATGCCGTGGGGCACAAAGACGGTTGGCGTTCTCCCGAATATATGGCCAAGATTCTGGAGCTCGATAATGCTCTCAAGGAGATTATCGCTGCGCTGGATGAAGCCGGCATTCTAAAAGAATCGGTCGTAATCGTCACCTCCGACCATGGCGGCATTGATAAGGGCCATGGCGGAATGAAGATGGAAGAAATGCAGCGGCCCGTCGTTTTCTACGGCAAGAACGTCAAGAAAGGCTACACCATTGAGGAGAGCACCGTTGTCTACGATTTAGCGGCGACGATGGCCTGGCTGCTCGATGTGGAGCCACCTCAGGTCTGGACAGGACGTCCAATCCGCTCCGCTTTTAAGACAAAGTAGAGCGTGGTGCGAAAAAAACGAATTGAAGAGATGGGGTCCGAAGGGGCCCCATTTTTTACCTCTTTTGAAGAATCAAAACCGCTTCCTCGCCAATGGAGGGATCGCGCCTCAGGGAGAGATGCTCTTTGTATTGCAAAAGGATCGCCCGCAGAGTGCGCTGGAAGTGAAGCGTTTTTTTCTCGACGCCCTGCAGGTTGCCCGCCTGTGAGCGCGCCTGCAGCGCCAGGCTTTCATCGAGAATAAAGTCGGCCCCGGTCGCCGTGGTGAAGGAGTTCTGCATGGTCTCGGTGAAGCCGAGCTCGCGTGCACAGCGCCGCAGCGACGTCAGCGAAAAGATATTCAAGTGCCGGGGAACCTCCAGACCCCGCCAGTATTCGTGCGTGAGTCCATGGCCCAGGCTTTCGCTGTTGGGGGTGACTACGACCAGAGTACCGCCGGGCCGCAAGACTCGCAGGCATTCCCGCAGGGTCTTCAACGGGTCGGCCAGATGTTCAATCACATGGCGGAGCGTCACCGCGTCAAAGGAGTGATCCGGATAACGGGCCTCTTCCAGAGTCCCCTGTTTGACGTTGAGCCGATAGACATTCCGGGCACGCCTGACCGCCTGCTCATCGAAATCCAGTCCTTCGACTTTCCAGCCTTTTCCGGCCATGAAACGCATATAGACCCCATCGCCGCAGCCGATATCCAGGAGCCGCCCCGAGAATTTATCGTCCAGGTAGAGATATTGCATCCGTTTGCGTGCCTGCGCCAGACCTATGGGCCACTGGATGAGCATTGAGAGACCGTTGTAAACGAGCTTGACCCCTTTGCGTGCGAGGCTTTCGCTGCCGACATCGTGCGTGTAGTAGTTGGCGTAGACCTTATGAAGCTCCGCGGCCTGGGGAGCCGGGTTGAGCCAGATGAGACCGCAGTTGCTCCGGGGGCACTTAAAAAGATTCCATTGGCCGGGCGCTCCGAAAAGTGAATCCGAGAGCTTGGAGTAAAGCAGCTCGCCGCGCTCGGAGCAGAGAGTGCAAAGAGGTTTTTCTTCAGTCAAAATTTGCGGTTCAGTTTTCATGAGGGATAGGTTTCTCCGAAGGGGAATGCAGATGACAGGCGACGCAGTGACCGCTTGAGATTTCGCTCAGGGTCGGGTAAACGCGGCGGCATTGCTCTCCGGCATGGGGGCAGCGCGGATGAAAGTGGCACCCGGCAGGCGGGTTCAAGGCAGAGGGGATTTCGCCTGAAAGCGGAAGACTCCTGGAGAGAGTCTCCTTTTCCAGAGTCGGAATTGCATTCCAGAGCGCCTGCGTATAGGGGTGAAGCGGCCGTGAGCGAATCTCTTCCACCGAGCCCTCTTCCACAATCCGCCCCAGATACATCACCGCGATCCGGTGGCAGGCGTGTTGGACCAGCGCCAGGTCATGCGAAATAAAGAGATAGGAAATTTTTTCGCGCTCCTGAATATCCATCAGGAGATTCATGATCTGAGCCTGAATGGACACATCCAGCGCGCTGACCGGTTCATCGCAGACGATGAGGCGAGGGGAAAGAGCCAGGGCGCGCGCGATGCCGATACGCTGACGCTGGCCGCCGCTGAATTCATGGGGGTAGCGCTTGGCCTGCGAGGGGTCCAGCCCGACCCAGTCCATCAGCGAAAGGATTTTTTCCCGCCGCTCCGTGCTGCTTGAGTAAAGGCGGTGAATATCCAGCGGCTCTCCCAGAATTTGCTCAATGGTCATCAGGGGATCAAGCGAGCTGTAGGGGTCCTGGAAAATCATCTGGATTTTCCGGCGGTGCCTGCGCAGCTCCGAGCCCGAAAGCGAGGCGATATCCTGCCCCTCAAATGAGATGCTCCCTTCCGTCACCGGTGAGAGCCCCAGAATGGCGCGGCCCAGAGTCGTCTTGCCGCAGCCGCTTTCGCCCACCAGGCCCAGCGTCCGGGCATCGCCCAATGCGAACGAGACGCCGTCAACCGCACGCACAAAGCGCCGGGGCGCAAACAGGCGTTGCGTTGAGGGATAGTAAACTTTCAGATTTTCGACCCTGAGCATACGGGCAAAGAATGGACTATGGAAAAGAGATGGGACCTATGGCTCTTTCACGCGCTATAGATCCCCTCAATTTGTGCAGCACCTCTTATCGAGTGGCAAGAGCTTTCCAGACCAGAGCCGGATTGTCCGTAATGATACCGTCCACACCCAGAGCGGTCAGCTCATGAACTTTCGGAATTTCGTTAATGGTATAGACGAAAACTTTGAGTCCCTTGCTATGCGCATATTTGATCCCCTCGGCTGTGACCTGGGAATTCCATGCGGCGCCTTTGACACCCAGCTTGAGCATTTCGTCAACGGCGGTCTTATCCAGATATTTCTGCTCGTCGGTCAGTTTCACTCCGCGCAGTTGGTTTTGCGGTCCCAGGGCGACGGTGATCTGCTCGGGCATGACCTTGTTCATATCGGCCAGGAAATTCCAGTTGAAGGATTGGATGATCAGGTCATTCACGCAATCGAGCTTCTTCAGCACGGCGGCGCATTGCTCGGCGGAACCGGTCTTGTGCTCGGCCAGCGTCATGCCGCCATCGGCCTGAATCGCGGTCAGCGCCTCTTCAAAGCTGGGAGTACGAGTCCCGGCAAAGAGCGGCGATTTCCATTTGCCCGCATCGAGCTTGCGTATCTGTTCATCGGTGAGGTCGACGATGGACACATTGGTCAAATTGAGCGAACTGCGGATATCGGTCGTGCGGTCCATCTTCGAATCGTGATGGCAGAAGAGGGTCCCATCCTTGTTGACGTAGAAATCGAGCTCTACCAGATCGGCGCAGGCCAGCTTGGCCCATTGGTAAGAGGGAATCGTATTTTCGGGAGCCCCCATTGAGAAGCCGCGATGGCCCACGACGATCGTGCGCTCGGACTTCATCAGCTCCAGCGCGCGGCCGTCAGCCGCCTGAGTTTCAAAAGAGGTGAATGTGAGCGCGGCGATAAAGGCCGCAACGGATAACAGTTTCGTGCAGATTTTTTTATTCATATTATAAATGGAAATTTAAATTTCCGAGCGGCTCCATTTCTGGATGAACTCGGCCAGCTCCTTTGCCGTGGCGCTGCGGGCCTCGCGAACGAAGAAGCCTGAGCAGGCGCAACCCACGAGGAGTCTCTCTCTTGGCGAGAGCTTGAGCAGTGTCCCGGCGCAAAAACCGGCATTGAAACGGTCGCCGGCTCCGGTGCTCTTTTTGGGCTGGGCGCAGTAGGGTCCGCTGACGGCATAGCTGCCGGTGGCATCAGCCAGTGCGGCGGTCTTCACACAATGAATCGAGACTGCGTTGATTTGAAGATTCTCGCGAATCTCGGCGGCCTGCGTGGCGATATCTTCCAGCGAATCGGTCACGGTCGGAATTCCCAGTACGCGGGCAACGACATTGGCTTCCACACCGTTGAGCCCGAAAATCGTCTCAACGTTTTTCTCGAGTTCAGTCACCGTATTGAGCATTTCGTCAATATCGGTAATGGTCCGGCTGGAGGGATCCACCAGGTCGATATAAAGCGGCAGCCTCCGGGGAAGCTTGCTGAAGACCTCGGCATTGAGCTTCTTCCAGCAGGCGGTCATGTGGGGGAACATGCTCCAATCGGTCAGCACCAGCATGGAGGCATCCCGGCAGCACTGCAGGTAGTAGCCGTCAGCGAGCATTTTATCCAGATGTTCAGGCGTGAAATCGAACGTGGGCGTGATCGCCGAGAGCATATATTTGCCGTCGCTGAATTCCAGGGCCAGTGTGCGGCCGAGTGTCGCACCCCAGGAGCGGTAGCTGGCGCATTTCTGCAGCAGGCTCTGAAAAGCGGAGTGAATCGGCTCGCCCATCGTGGCGAAAACGTGCATCGGAATTCCCAGCGTGGCGGTCCCATCGCTCAGGTTCACGGTGCAGCCGCCGGCGGCCATGTCATGGACGATGATTTCCCGCAGACTGCTTCGGCCCGCGGCTGCGTTCATATGCTCGGCCATGCGGGCGATCGTCGGCACGGGTGTCCAGTGACTCAAATCGGTGCGCTCTTCAACCACCGAAATCATCTCGTCCACGAAACCGTCAAACCCCGAAACAATCGGCAGGGTGGCGAGCTCCGGGGAGCGGCTGCCGAAAACTTCGGCTAATTTTGCTAGTTCATCATTCATATTTGCTCAATCACGTATTGGCTATAAATTTTCTCTCGAGGTGTCGCGTAATTCAGAATCTTTAGAGAGGCAGTTTATCATCATCGTCCCGTTTTTTCTCATTCGGGAATTGCTCCTCATCTTCTTCCTCCTCTGCAATTTCTTCCGCTTCGGGCTCTTCAATTTCAGACGCTTCGGTTTCTTCTTCTGCCTCTTCGTCCGGAGAGAGTTCTTCGGGCGAAAGGGATTCAAAACTCTCCTGGCGGAAAAGTAATTCGCTTTCGTGCAGCGGCTCATCCTCCCGTTCGGTTGTGGCGTTCTCCTCGACCGGGCTCTCTTCCACTTCACCCAGCAAATCTTCGCTGAGCTCTGCCGGTTTTTCCTCTTCCTCTTCCAACTCCTCTTCCGGGTCCGGAATGATCTCTTCGGCCTCTTCGGTTTCTTCAACCTCGTTCACCTCCTGAATCTCCTCAGTCTCTTCGGCCGCTTCAGGAACTTCGGGCTCGATCTGCTCCGGGCTCTCTTTTTCCACTTCCTCTTCCAGCGGTTCAGCCGGAGTAAAGGAGGGCGCTGCCTCTGCCTGGGGCGCTTCGGCCGGTGTACTTGCAAAGGAATGAGTCACCCCTTTGGCCGGTGCACCCGCTTCCTGCGTGAACTCCATATCCTCGGTCAGGATCATCGCCTTGCGGGTCATAACACCCTGATAAATGAAGCCCGGTGCCAGCACTCGTGCGATCTTGGCTTCCGCGGCAGGTGCAGGTGCATTAGGCGGAACGGCATGTTTCTCCGGGTCATAGAGGTCCGTCGGCGCAGGCATATAGGGCTGGATGCCGGCATGGGAGGCGATATCCAGGCAGGCCGCCCGGAAGCGCTTCATCTGCTCGGCGATTTCAGGCTTGCCCGAATGAATGCCCGCACTGGCCAGGGCCAGAATATGATCGAGCATTCCGCTGGCCGATGAGACCCAATCCTTCTCGATTCTCTTGAGCTTATCAATCTCCAGTTGAAGGGCGCTTTTCTCGTAATTTGCCGCCTTGGAAAATCTTTCTTCAAAATCCAGTCCGTACTGAGCGATTTTTTCCTCAGCTTCCGCTGCTCTTTGGGCCGATGCCTGCGCGATCTCCTGGACGTTGGAAAGGGAGAGAAGCGCCGAATTGACCCCGTCGGAAAAGCTGTTCATTTTCTGAATGCTTTCCTCCACTCCTTTCAGACCCTCGAGCTCGGCCAGTTTGGTTTTCGAGCGTTGCTCCATAATCCACGGCGTCACGGCGATCCAGGCACCGGATGCGACCAACAGCGTAATGGTCCAGACGGCTGAACCCGAAAGGGGATGCTGTGTGAAAGTAAGAATCCCAACGGCGGTCAGAATGAGTACCAGGTCGGTCACGACAAAGGGCGCTTTGTCTGAAGCCGAAGGGTTCGAAGTCTCTGACGGAGGCGTCTTCTGAAATTCATTCATGGAAAAATCCTACCTTCTGAGGGCCAGATTGTGAAGTTTTTTTCTGTTTTATCAGGATAAAAGACCGAAATTTTCCCTTATCTCATCTGCTTTTTCCCAACTTTTTCTCCTGCACCCCACGGGGTGCCTGTTTTTTAAGCAAGGTATGGATGCGACCCCTCCAGGGTCGGGTGGGTTTTTGGTGTGGAAGGTTCCCCGGGGTCTGCAACCCCGGGCTATCGGCTGGCATCCCTCCGGGATGCTGAATAATGAGGTATGCAGAGCATACCTATCCCATAGCCCGGAACACGGGATTCGTGCCCATCTGTTCTCATGCCCATCTGTCTCCGTGGCCTCTATCTCCCTGCCTATTTATCTTTGTTGCCATCTGACTCCGTGCCCGAAGGGCACACGCCTCGGAGAGGCGAATGTGCATAACCGTAGGTGCGGCTCCCGCAGGGAGACGTGCCTACGGATAGAACCATCCCCCGTATTCCCGCCTGAAGGGCGGTACTTCACAACCTGAACTTCTCATTCAAAAAAAATCTGCGCCCATCTGCGTAATCTGCGGTTAAAAATAATTTGAAAAAAACATTGCATCCCCTTGAAAATCATCCACAATGCCGGGTGTAATTATTGTGTAAATCGTGGATACCCTTTGTAAACTCAAAATGCCCAAAATATAAACGAATTATAACGTGACTGTTATGAAAAAAATTGAGATGAAATACGTTGCGATTGCGGCATTGATACCTTTTGCTTTATTAACACCGATTTCTTATATACAAATCCTAAGCTGGGATACGGGGAAGCTCGTCCATCCTGCTTATGGACTGTTAGGTGTATTTGTGCCTTGTATATGTAGTGTAGCAGGAGCCGTTGTTTACAGCGTAATAAGACTTTTACAAAAGTTGATTTATCCGGTCGGAAAGCCTTGGATTAGCCTTGTTTTTTATATATTTACTTTGTTAATTCTCATAATAGGCATATTGTGTAAAATGTAGCATAATAAATAAAATTATGAAATTTAACGGGATTATTATTGGAGTATTATTATGCTGTTTCTTTCTTGGTGGATGCATGAATAGATTGCATACACAAACAGAATCAGTTGCGGCCAACCGCTTAAAAGAAGAAACAAAGGTTGTAGAATCAAGAGAATATGGTCAGTACAAACGTGTTACAGAGGTGTTTATTGATGATGCTCTTTTCAGTCGAAAAACAGAGGTTTCCGTCAAGGATAATGGGAAATTTGATCTTGTTCTTACTGTATATTTTCATTTTCAAGGTGGAAAAAAGACGCTTTTCTCGACTGTTGATGGGAATAGAAGAGTAGTTACACATAGCTATCGTTTAGATGACAAAGTTATGATGATGGAGTGTGACGAAAACGGAGACGCTTTATTTGAAACAATAGTCTTATTTGATGATAAAGGGAACCCGGCAACAGTATTTAAGAGGGATAAAAAGGGTATGGTTGTTCCCCTTTGCGAGGAGGAATTGTCGGAGTGGATGGAAATTAATTGGGATGAGTTGTTAGAATGAATGACATTCTGAAAATTGTACCTGAATACAATGGCTCCAAAAAGTTAGAAAAAAGTTCAGAGTGAGTGAAGATGAAGAAATGAACGCCCCCATATCACAGAGAAAAGGATTCAAGAGTGGATGCGACCCCTACAGGGTCGGGTGGGGGCGTGGGATGGATGTTTCCCCGGGGTCTGCGACCCCGGGCTAGGGGGATGGGTATGCTCCGCATACCTTAATTTGCTGCACCCCGGAAGGGGTGCAGTGGGAAAAGGTGTGTGCCCTCCGGGCGCGGAGACAGCTGGGCGTGCGCCCTCTGGGCATGGGGAGAGCCCGGCATAGAGACCTCTATGCACGAACCCCGAGGTATGCGAAGCAGACCTCCTAATTCAGCATCCCGGAGGGATGCCAGCCCATAGCCCGGGGTCGAAGACCCCGGGGACCCGATGCCCCCACAACATTTTACGACCCCGGAGGGGTCGCATCCATTCATCCCCTCTAAATAATCTGTGCGAATCTGCGTCATCTGCGGTTAAGTGCCTCACCCTATAATGTTGCGAAAGGTGAAATCGTTTGCTAGGATGGGCCGCAGTGAATGGCGCTTGGAAAATGAGAAAGCTGATTACAAGGATACTTTGTTGCGGAGTGGGTTTGGCCCTGGTGGCCGGTGTGCAGGCTGCGGAGCTGGCAATTAACCTCTCAAAGACTTCAATTACCAATGCTTTTGCGCTCCCGGAGGGGTTTAAGGCGATGGTCTCGGGTGAAGGCAAAGCGGAGGGCTGGAAGATTGTTATGGATGACGCACCCAGCTTTTTCCCGTCCGTCACTCCGGAGGCCGCCTCCAATACCAAGCAGCCGGTGATCTCTCAAGAGGCCGGCGTAAAGGTGGATGAGCATTTCCCGATGCTGGTTTATACGGATGAAGTCTTTGGAGATTTCACGCTGACCCTCAAGATCAAGATGGTATCGGGCGAAATGGAGCAGATGGCCGGTGTGGCTTTCCGCATTCAGGACGAGAAGAATTATTACGTGGTCCGCGCCAGCGCCCTGGGCGATACTTTCCGCTTCTATAAATACGTGGATGGGGTTCGTTCTCCCGCGATTGGCGAGACGGCTGAGATATCCGCCAATGAGTGGCATGACCTCAAAGTGGAATGCAGAGGCAACAAGATCCGCTGCTCCCTGAACGGCAAAATAGTAATCCCGGAGCTGACTGACCTCTCCTACAATAAGGGGATGATCGGGCTCTGGACCAAATCCGATTCAGTGAGCTATTTCCGCGATATCCATATTGATTTCACCCCGCGCGAGACGCTTGCCGAAATTCTGGTCCAGGCTGCTCTGAAGCGCTATGACCGGCTGGAAGATTTGAAAATGTTCGCCCGGCCAGAAGGCGGCGGCGATTACATCGTCGTGGCTGCCAAGAATTCCGATGACGTGGGCAAGCCCATCAGCGAAGGGGCCAAGAATTGCATTCGCGATAATGCCGTCTACACGGGCGAAACAAGGAGATCCTGGACGGTGACCATGCCTTTGCTTGATCGGAATGGCGACCCCATGGGTGCCGTGACGGTCGTTTTGAAGAAATTCCTGGGCCAGACCAAGAAAAACGCGCTCAACCGCGGCCGGGCCGTTATGGACCGCATTCAGCCCAGAGTGACCACGGCCGAGGACCTGGTGAAGAAGTAGATTTATTCCCGAGAATGGGTAAAGGGTGGATGAATGAAAAAGAAGACATTACTCCGAAGCGGCTCAGCACTCTGTACCCTGGTGCTGGGGCTGGCCGCTGCATTCACGGTGAGCGTCCCGGCCGAAAGCCAGGCCGAGCTTGAACCGGTGTTGGCCCAAAAGGGGAGTCTCGATAGCCTTCGATCTGCGGTAGAATATCTCTCGAGGAAATACCCCGGTGATTATCAGAGCGAGTGGCTCGAAGAGGTCAAGCGGCTGGAGAAACGGATCGGTTCCGAGCCGAATTCAACCAACGGCATCCCGGCTTCTGAAGAAGAGGTCAACGGCCTGACGCGCCGGGCTCTCCTGGCGCATCCCATCCTGACGCAGCATCCGCTGGTATACGTCGAGCGCAGGCAATATCGCTCCGACCATCATAATACGGCCACGATGTTCCAGCCCGGCGAAATCAATGCCGGCAGCTACGATACGCACGGGGTCCTCAAGGCGCTCTATCTGCCCGAAGGGGTGACGCGCACGATCTATGACCCGGGGACGCGCGCGACGGTTCGCGACCTGGAAGTGAGCCCCGATGGCGAGAAGATTCTCTTTTCCATGCGCCGCAATCCCCAGGATAGCTACCATATTTACGAGATCGGTCTGGACGGGTTGTACCTCCTCCAGCTCACCTCCGCGCCGGGAGTCACCGATATCGACCCGATTTACCTGGGCGACGGCAGCATCGTTTTCTCCTCCACCCGTGAGCCCAAGTACTGCATGTGCAATCGGCATATCATGTGCAACCTTTACCGCATGGATGAGGATGGCGCCAATATCCACCAGATCGGCAAGAGCACTCTCTTTGAGGGGCATTCCTCTCTGGCTCCGGATGGACGCATCCTTTATTCGCGTTGGGAATATGTGGACCGGAATTTCGGCGATGCGCAGGGACTCTGGGTCTGCAATCCCGATGGCACTCAGCACAGCATTTACTGGGGCAACAATACCTCTTCGCCCGGAGGCGCGCTCGATGCGCGGATTATCCCCGGCACCGATCTCTGCCTGGCGACATTTGCCTCCTGCCATGACCGCCCCTGGGGAGCGCTGGCGATTCTGGACCGTAACCTCGGGGTGGACGGCAAAGAATCGGTTATCCGCACTTGGCCTTCCAACTTCATTGACCGCGTGAGCACGACCACCTGGGAGGATTATGACAGCCCTCTTTCGGTTCCGCTCAAATACGAAGACCCTTTCCCGCTGGATGAGCATTTCTTCCTGGCCAGCCGCATGACCGGTTATCAGGAAGAGACGGCGATTGTCCTGCTGGATACGTTTGGCCACGAAATCGTAGTGCATCAGGATGCGCCCGGATGTTTTGACTCGATGCCCGCGGCTCCGCGCAAGCTGCCGCCGGTTCGGCCTCCGGCTCGGAATTTTGAGGAAAAAACCGGCAAATTCTACGTGCAGAATGTCTATATCGGCACCCACATGAAAGGGGTCGAGCCCGGCGCAGTGAAATATCTGCGTGTCGTGGAGTCGCCCGAGAAGCGGACTTATGCGGGCTGGAGCGATGGCTGGTTCGGCCAGGGTGAGCAGGCTCCCGCCATGAGCTGGCACGCTTTTGAAAATAAACGCATTCTGGGAACCGTGCCGGTGGAGGAGGATGGCTCAGCCTATTTTGAAATCCCGGCCAATCGCTTCGTCTATTTCCAGCTTCTGGATAAAGAGGGGATGATGATTCAATCGATGCGCAGCGGCACGATCCTTCAGCCCGGAGAGATTCAGGGATGCGTCGGCTGCCACGAAAGCCGTGTGGGCGACGCAGCGCCTCCGGTGAGCGAGATGCCCAAGGCGGTATCCCGTCCGCCCAGTCCGATGAATGGCTGGTATGGTGAGGCTCGGCTCTTCAACTATCTCAAAGAGGTCCAGCCGGTCTTTACCAAGAATTGCGTTCCCTGCCACGATATCGGCAAAAAAGCGGGTGAGAAACTCGTGCTGGCTCCCGATCAATCGATTCCTTTCAATGCCGGCTACACGGATATGTGGCGCAAAGGGGTGATTCGTCCCATCGGTGCCGGACCCGCAGCCATTCAGGAGGCCTATTCCTGGGGCAGCCACGCCTCCAAAGTGGCTTCGCAGATTCGCAATCACCACAATAACGTCAACCTGACTCCCGAGGAAAAAGACCGGGTGTTCACCTGGATCGACCTCAACGCGGTCTATTATCCCATTTATGAAAGCGCCTATCCTGATTCGCCCTGCGGACGCTCTCCGATCAGCTTCAAAGACCGGGACCGCCTGCAGCAACTGACCGGGATCAAAATTTCCAATCGCCACTCCGACAAGCAGGAGGCCCTTGTCTTTTTTGACCGGCCGGAGCTGAGCCCCATTCTTGCCAAAATGAATAAGGAAAGCGCTGAATACAAGGAGGCGCTGGCGATTATTCAATCCGGCAAAGAACAGCTGGCCGCCAAGCTTCGCGCGGATATGGAGGGCTTTGTCCCATCGGAGCAGCACCAGAAAGCGCTCAAAAAATATGATGAGCGTGCCGGGCAGGAGACCATCGTCTATAAGGCCATCCGCGAGGACAAAAAGGTGTATGATCCGGGCCTGAGCAGGCGATGAAAATAGGCGGGATAGTTTTGAGAGGAGTGCTTGCGGGCTGGCTTTGTCTCATGACACTGGCGCTCGAGCTGCCCGCACAAGATGCTTCCCCGGAGCTTTTCCGGGCTGTGGACCGGGTGCGTCAGGATTTGGAAAAGGAGCTCGGGGCCGCTATCCCTTCGCTCAATCTCTATCTGCAGACTTCGAACAAGGTCTATTTCGTCTCAGCTCCTTCAGCCGACGGCAAGGCGCTCACCACGAATACGATTTTCCGCTTTGCCAGCAATACCAAGGTTTTCACCGCCGCGGCCATACTGAACCTCCATCAGCAGGGCAAGCTCCGCATTCAGGACCGCCTGAGCGATAAAATCCCGGGAACCGAGGAGCCTTATTTGCCCGCGACTCCCGCCTGGAATATCCCCAACAGGGAGCGGATTACTCTGGAAATGCTCTTGCAGCATGCGGCCGGAGTTTACGATGTGAGCAATGACCCGGTGCCCGAGTGTGACGGGATGAGCTATGAAACCTACAAGCTTTCAAAAGATCCCTCGCACACCTTCAGTGCCGAGGAGCTCGTGGGTCAGGCGGCCAGGCACAAGCTTTCCTATTTCGAGCCGGGCAAGGGTTATCACTACAGCAACACGGGCTACACTCTCCTGGGGGAGATTATCGCCCGGGTGTATTCGATCCAATGCGGCACCCGCAAGAGCTGCTCTGATTATTTCCATGAGGTTTTGACCGGCCCCGAAAGCCCGGTGCCGCTGCCCGATATCCGCTTCCCCAATCAGGCTAGCGACAAGACGCTGCCCGAGCCTTTTTCGCCGGGCTATATTCTGGATAAGGGAGGCCTCCACACCCTGGCCGAGGGCAACGTGAGCGCGAATGTGGCCGAGGGCAACGGTTACGGCTCTTTTTACTCCCTGAACCGCTTCATCCGGACCCTCTTTCAGGGCAAGAACGTCCTGCGGCCCGAAACGGTATCCCTGATGCAAAAAAGCGCCTCGGCCCATAACCCCAATTATGCTCTGGGATGCTTTCACCGGGAGCCGCTGGGCTATGGCCATGACGGGGCCCGCATGGGCAACATTTCCATCATGGTGTACCATCCGCAGACCGAAATTTCCATCGTGGTTTATATGCCGTTCTGGGATTTGCGCGAGGGTAGGGATTCTCTCATCAAATGCATTGAGGTGCTTTTCCGGGCAGCCGATCGTGCCATCGGGGTGTTGCAGAGCCCAAAGTCGTCTGAAGCGCCCGCAGAGGCGAAGAAATCCGACGCGGAGGATTGAATTTAGACCTTGAGTGAGCGCTGCCGTTTTCCTAAAATAGAGCCTGTAGTTTGCTTATCAAGCAGTTAGATTTTTTGGTAACTACAGAGAAAAAAGAATATGAGTTTAATTTCCAAGAAAACGATCGTATCGGCACTGGTCGGCGGAGGCGTGATGGTGGCTTCCCAAATGCAGGCGCAGCCCGACCCGCAGTATAAGATTCATGATTTCACCCGTCCTCAGCCTGAGCAGATCGACCCGGGTTTCGTAGGCGACAATCAGCGTACCGGCAAAGCCCCCTCGGATGCGGTGGTGCTTTTTGACGGTGCCAGCATGGATAACTGGGTCGCCATGGATGGCAGCCCGACCAAGTGGGTGATCAAGGATGGGATCATGGAGTGCGTGCCTGGTTCAGGGTACGTCCGCTCGCTGCAGTGCTTTGGCGATTGCCAATTGCATGTGGAGTGGGCTGAGCCCGAGAATATCAGCGGCAGCAGCCAGGGTCGCGGCAATAGCGGCGTCTTCCTGGGCGGTGCGCGCTACGAAATCCAGGTGCTTGATTCCTACAAGAATGTGACCTATCCCGATGGCCATGCCGGTTCGATCTACGCACAATATCCGCCGGAAGTGCTGCCGATCCGCAAACCGGGTGAGTGGAATATTTACGACATTATTTATGTGGCGCCCCGTTTCGAGAAAGATGGCACACTGAAATCACCGGCCCGGGTGACGCTCTTCTTCAACGGCGTAATGGTTCAGTGGAATAAAGAGCTGACCGGTCCGACCGGCTGGCTGAGCCGCGCACCCTATGAGGCTCATGATTACAAGCAGCCGATCGCCCTGCAAGACCATGGCAACCCGGTCAAATTCCGCAACATCTGGGTTCGCGAGATGGGCTCCAAGGAGAAGGTGTTTCAGTACTCGAATCAGTACCTGGATGGTCTGACCGGTATTTACAAGGGCGGCCACAGCTGGGAGATATACCGTGATGGCAACAGCCTCTACCTGAGCTGGCCCAATAACCGGACTAACCCCTGGAAGATGACTGCCGAGAGCACGACTCATTTTGTGACGGAGAGAACCGATTTCGCTTTCGATTTCGCTGACTTCGACGATAAGGGTGTTGCCCAGACGGTCTACTGGACCATGGAAGGCAACAAGACCAAAATGACTCGCCAGCAGCAGAAGAAAGAGGAAAAGAAAGAGGAAAAGAAAGAAGAGAAGAAGTAACTTCTAATTTCCGGGAGCGCTTTTGAGAATGCTTGAGCGCCTCCTCGCAAATAATCTAAAGCCACGAGAGAAATTATCTTTCGTGGCTTTCGTCGTTTACGTTTCACGGATAATCTCTCAAAGAGTTACTCCGTAAAATGTGGATTTGAATAATCTTTTACTTAGCGGGTATCGTAATCCCTTTCACCTTGTCCGCTGTATTGGTAACAGCTTCGGTTATCTTGTCAGCTGCCTTTTCAATAGCTTCGCCTGTCTTCTCGGCAGCTTCGTTCAAAGCTTCCTTAGTATCAGCTGCGGCTTCGTTTAAGGCGGCTTTTGTGTCAGCAGCAGCTTCGTTCAACGCAGCTTTTGTATCAGCAGCGGCTCCGCTTAAAGCGGTCTTTGTCTTGTCGGTAGCACTTTCCAGAACTTCGCCTGCTTTCTCAGCGGCTTTGTCCAGAGCAGATGTTGTGTTAGTAGCTGCTTCGCTTGAAGCGGCTCCTGACTTTTGAATAGTCTGTTCCAGAGCTTCGACTGCTTCCTGTTGAGCTTTCACCTGCTCCACCGAGCCAGTGGTCAGCTCCGTTTGACGGGGACCTGAGCTGCTCTCTTCTTTGGAACAGGCAGATGAGAAAGCCAAAACCAGTGCGCATACAACCGAAACCACGATAAAATTCATGTTTTTCATAATCAATACGTATCAATAATAGGTTACAGATAGGTCACAGATCAAACTTCCTGACCTTCCTGGAATATGGACCAGGATGTGTTGAAATTCAAATAAATCTAAGCATTTAATCGAAAGACGGAATTTGTGTAGGGGGGAGAGGGTACGTTTTATTCCAATAATGAAACGAAAATGAAGACGAAGAGCTCAATTTGTAGATTTCACTGGCGAAGGCGGCAGCCTTCTCGCAGAAAAATCTAAAGCCACGAGAGAAAATCATCCTTCGTGGCTTTTGTAGTTTGCGTTTTACGGATGATCTCTAAAAGAGTTCTCCGTAAAATGTGGATTTAAAAAAATCGTTTACTTGGCGGGCGGCGTTGCCTCTTTCACCGCGGCTGCTGCATTGGTAACAGCTTCGGCGGTTTTGTCGGCTGCCTTTTCAACAGCTTCGCCAGTCTTGGCGGCGGCTTTGTCCACAGCGGCTGCTGCATCAGTGGCGGCTTTGTCCACGGCGGCTCCGGTCGTGTCAGCTGCCTTTTGGAGCTCAGTCTTCTGGGCTTCTGTTACGGCCGGTGTACCGTTGCTGGTGCTGTCTTCTTTAGAACAAGCAGATGAGAAAGCCAAAACCAGTGCGCACGCAACCGACACCACAATAAGATTCATATTCTTCATAATCAACACGTATCAATAACAGGTCACAGATTAAAACTGCCTGACCTTCCTGAAGTATGGCCCCAGAGGCATTAAAATTCAAATAAAATTAACCATTTAATTTGAAAGCGGACTTTACGTTGGACAGAAGGGAAGCGATTTGTTCCAATAGTGAGGCGAAAATGAAGATGAAAAAGCTCAATTTATTGAAGACCCTGACGCTGACCGCGGCGGCCACTCTGGCCGTGAGTGCGCAGTCAGCACAACCTGTCGATACCCTGAGTGACACTTGGGCGGCTGTGGATGCTCTGGGGCGCCCTTTGCCCCTGGAGGATAGTGCGCCGGCACCGCGTCAGGGCAAGTTCGTGGGCGTTTTTTATTACCTCTGGCATGGTGCCCATAATGGACCGCTTCCGCCCGGCCAGGGAGTTGTCCCGCTGGAACAGGTCGATCCCAATTGCCCCTACGATAACAGCATCATTTTGCAGGATCCTCCGGGGCAGCGCAAATGGGGTCCGGCCATGGCTTATCATCACTGGGGTGAATCGCTCTACGGTTACTATGTGGCCGATGACGAGTGGGTGATCCGCCGCAATGCGCAGCTTCTGGCCGATGCGGGAGTTGATGTCATCATTTTTGACGTCACCAATGCGCTTCACTATCACGACATTTATATGAACCTCCTGCGGGTCTACTCCGATATCCGCAAGGCAGGCGGCAAGACTCCGGCTATTTCCTTCCTGACCAATAGCGGCCACGATCAGGTCGTGCAAGCTCTCTACCGTGATTTGTACTCCAAAGGACTTTATAAAGATCTCTGGTTTTTCTGGAAAGGCAAACCGCTGGTCATGGCCAATCCGGAGGGAATCAGCGAAGAACTTCAGAATTTCTTCACCTTACGCCGCTCCTGGGCCTGGACCAAAGACGGCGACGGGGAAAAATGGTTCAAAGACGGCAAGGATGCCTGGCCTTGGCTCGACCATACCCCGCAGGGGTATGGCTGGCATGAATCCCCGGATAAGCCTGAGCAGGTAGTGGTCTGCACGGCTGAGCACCCCAATAGCGACCGCGGCAAGAGCTTCCACGACGGGAGCAATCCCAAGCCGCATCAGACTGAAAAAGGTCTCTATTTTGCCGAGCAGTGGGAGCACGCCCTGAAGGTGGACCCGGAGTTTATTTTCGTGACGCAGTGGAACGAGTGGATCGCCATGCGTTTCACCACGAAGGAAATTCCATGGACCGAATATGCAGGCGAGCCTATGAGCGACCCGGAGGGAGTTTTCGTGGATACCTACAACATGGAGTATAACCGCGACATGGAGCCGATGAAAGGCGGCTTCGGGGATAATTACTATTATCAGTTGTGGAGCAATATCCGCAAGTTCAAGGGCGTGCGCCCCTTGCCGGAAGCTTCTGCCGCACTGCCTCGGAATTGGGATTTAGCCGATTGGAGCAGCGTGCAGCCCGCCTACCGGGATGACACCGGCGACACCTTCCACCGCAATCACCGCGGCTACGGTCCTCGCCTGGGAATGTATGTAAATAAGAGCGGACGCAATGACATTGTCTCGAGCAAAGTGACTCTGGCGGGCGATCGCCTCTACTTCATGGCCGAATGCGCGGAGTCTCTTTCCCAACCGATCGATTCCCAATGGATGAACCTCTGGTTTACGATTGAGGGAAGCCAGGCCCCGCAGTGGAATGGGATCCAATACCGCGTTCAGTTTGACGAGAAGGGGAAAATGGCGACCCTCTACCGCTACAGTCCCGAGACGGTTTCAAACTGGTTGCCGGAAAAAACACTCTTCTCTCAGGTGGAGGATAAGCGGGTCATCATCGCTCTTCCCAAAGAATTCACCCGAGTTCCCGAGGGCGAGAAACTACGCGTTCGCTTTAAGTGGTCTGATAATATGCAGGATGAGCGCAACCCGATTGATTGGCTCGTCCATGGCGATGCAGCCCCCAACGGCAGAGCGCTCTACCGCTGGGTGAGTCCTGAGTAAACCGCCTCGCAAAGATGCGTACTTATGCTTTAACCGGCGGCATGGGGATGGGTAAATCCACCGCCGCCGCCTGGCTGAAAAGCCGGGGTGTGGCCGTGCTCGATACCGATGACCTGGCCCGGGAAGTGACCCGGCCCGGAGAGGAGGCTCTTGCACGGCTGGCGGAGCATTTCGGGAAAAAAATCCTCCGGGAGGATGGCTCGCTCAATAGGCCTCTCCTGGCCGAAATCGTCTTCCGGGATGAGCGTGAGCGCCGGTTTCTGGAAGCGACTTTGCATCCCCTGATCCGGCAGCGCTGGCGTGCCTGGTGCCGGGAGCTTCGGGAAAATGAACCGCCGCCTTTTTGCGTCGTCGTCATTCCGCTGCTCTTTGAAACCGGGGCCCAGGGAGAGTTTGACGAAGTGGTCTGCGTGGCCTGCCTGCCCGAGATACAGAAGGAGCGTCTCCTCAAACGGGGATTGAGTGAAGAGGAGATTGCCGGACGCCTGGCCGCACAGTGGCCGATTGAGGAGAAGATCCGCCTCTCTCATCACGTCGTTCACAATAACGGAACCCCCGTGGAACTCTATGCCGAGCTCTCCCGGGTGTTTTTCCCCTAATAAAATAAGGCGTTTCAGGAGTGCCGGGCACTTTGAAACGCCTTAATTTTTTGCGCGAATCCTGCGCGAACTGCGGAGATTACCTCCGGGTCTTGACCTTCATTTTCATCTCCTTGGAGCCGCTCACGATCTTCACCTTCCTGGGTGCGGTGATCTGAGTTTTCACGGAGCCGTCGGGCTGCTTCTCGTGACGGATTTCCAGGACGCCATTCTTCAGCGGGAAGGAGCCCTCAACCCATTCCAGGTCGCAGAGGTGAGGAGTAATCCGCACCAGTTTTCCGCCTTCTTCCACGCGGACTCCGAGCACATACTCAGAAAGCCAGGCCGTGGGACCGCTTGCCCAGCCGTGGCTCAGGCTGTGACGCAGGCCGATATAGCAATAGTTGCCGTAATCGCCATGGATATCCACTTTGCCCTCGGGGACCATCTCATCGATACGGGCGGCGTTTTCCATCCACTTGATATCGAAATCTTCCCAGAAGGTGGTCGCTCCCATATCGAGCATTCCGCCCCAGTATTGGCGGATGACGTCCAGACATCCCTGATAATCCTCAGCTTTGGCGCGGGCCAGAAGCACATAGTATCCGTAGAAGGTGGACATGCGGTTGGCGCCGTCCACGGCCATCACTTCGTTATTGAGCTTTTTGGCATCGGCCAAACCCGCCAGCGCCATCAGTGCAGCCGCCTGTTTGCTGTTATTGGGGTCGGGGGTATAGGTGCGCATTTTGGCCGCCATTTCTTTGCATTGGGCAGAGAGCTCTTTCTCGCCCAGTGCATCGCAGAGTGTCGTACCCGCTTCAAAAGAGAGAATCATGAGCGAATGCAAACCGGCATGAATGGCCTGCGGGTTGGCGTTGCTGGGCCAATCGAGGAAGCGTCCGCCGGGCATCTTTTCTTTTCCATTCTCATCGACACAGCTGATGAGCTGGCGCAATAGGCCCGTCAGGTAAGGCTGCTGAGCTTTGAGATATTCGAAGTCGCCGTTGATCCGGTACCAGTCATTGTGGATCAGGAGCCACCAGATGGAGTAGGAACTGATGCCGTTCATCCAGCTTCCCAGCGGGGTCTCATCCCGGACCAGGTCCAGACTGCGCGGAACCATCCAGTTGGCGCCGAAAACGCTGTTGATCGTCATCGTCTCCGGGTGCATATCGCCGATCCAGACCAGCCGGTCGCGCTTGAAGCCGTCCCAGACATAGTTTTGCATATTGAGCTGGACGGTGTAGGCGCCGGTCTTCCAGATTTTATTGAGGCGCTCATCGCTGGATTGGAAGCTGCCCAGATAAGGCAGGTCGTTAAAAAGGAACACGGCCCGGGTGAACTTCAGGTTCAGGGTCGAATTGGGCTGCACCAGGTCAATGCGGACAAACCGGAAACCGGTGTTGCCGATCTCAGCCGTACCCAGCCAGGGGATAAGCGTCGTCTGGTCACGCACCGCATGGTCATTGGTGGCGTTCTTCTTGCCGCCCAGATCGCTCATGGCTTCGCTGACCGATTCACCGAAGCGGATGCGTACCTCTACCGGTTGGCCTGTAGAAGTACCGGAGGCGGCGATCTGGATACCGCCCGAAAGCTCGTTGCCGAAATCCAGCAGAATGCTCGCCGGTTGGCCTTTGTTTTCCAGAGCGCAGAATTCAGGCGTGGTCAGGCTGACCTGCCCGCTGGTACTCTTGAGCAGACACTCCGCGTTTTTCACGGAGGATTGATCGCTGTTTTCCGATTGCCAGACGATGCGCGCCGGCGTCACGTACGTGCGCACGCGCGGATCCTTTTCGATCCTGCCGCTGAAAGCATCCTGAACCGAATCCGGAACGCGGGCTCCACTCTTCAGAGGGCAGGGCGCTGGCGCTTCATCGAGAGCCGGGGCCGTGAGTGAGAGACCGGAGCACATGCCCAGAGTGCTCAAACAGACAATGAGTGTATTGAGTTTCATACTATTTATTTTCTAATGGATAGGGGGTTCTTTTTTCCTAGAGCTCAACGCATTGGCCCATCTCGGGTACAATAACTTCGCTCTCGGGTCTAAATTTTTTCAAATGCTCCCCGAAGGCCAGGGACTGGTTTTCTTCACCGTGGGAGACCATGATCTTCTTGAGGCTGCCTTTGAGATTGCCGACATAGTGCAGCAATTCATTGCGGTCGGCATGACCGGAAAATGAATCAATCTGGGCAATCCGCGCACGGACCGGGTACGGTTTGCCGAAGATGTTGACCTGTTTGTTGCCGGCCAGGATATAATCGCCCAGAGTATTGGCCGCGCAGTAACCGATGAAGAGGACTAACGTATTGGGGTCGCCGATATGGTTTTTGAGGTGGTGGCGGATGCGGCCTGCTTCGCACATCCCAGAGGCACTGATGATGATCGCCGGCTCATTAACCTCGTTGAGCTTCATGGAGTGGGAGACCTCGCGAATGTAGGTCAGGTTATCCATACCGAAGGGATTGGTCCCCGATTGCAGAAATTCGTAAATCTCCTCGTTGAAGCACTCCGGATGAAGCCGGTAGACCTCGGTCGAGTTGACGCTCAGGGGACTGTCCACGAAGATCGGGACTTTGGGCAGGCGGTTCTCCAGCGTCAATTGATGCAGCGCATAGACGATATCCTGAGTGCGGCCCATGCTGAAAGAGGGGATAAGCACCAGCGCGTTTTTCTCCAGAGCTGCGCTGACATGGTTGTACACATCCTCGGTCGCATCTTTACGGGGGGAGTGAAGACGGTCGCCGTAGGTGCTTTCAATATGGAGGAAATCGACATTTTCCACCGAGTCCGGGTCCCGAAGAATATCGTCTTCGCCGCGGCCGATATCGCCCGAGAAAAGGTAACGCTGTTTTTTACCGTTCTCCACGATATCCAGGCAGACCTGCGCGGCTCCCAGAATATGGCCCGCATCGTAGAAGGTGAGCGTTACGCCCGGGGCGATCAACATCGGCCGGTAGTAATTCATGGAGATAAACTGGCGCGCCGATTTCTCGGCATCCTCCGGTGTATAGAGCGGCTCTACTGGCGGCAGACCCTCTTTGGCCCGCTGTTTGGAGACGAAGGCGGCATCAGCCCGTTGTATCCGGGCGCTGTCCTCGAGCATGATACTGGCCAGGTCCCGCGTCGCGAACGTGCTGTAGATATTGCCCTCAAAACCTTTTAAGCAAAGCAGGGGCAGGTTCCCGCAGTGGTCGATATGCGCATGGCTGAGCACGACGCAATCAAGCTGGGCCGGGTCAAAATCGAAGTTTCGATTCTTTTCGATGGATTCAAAGCGCTTGCCTTGGTAGAGGCCGCACTCGATGAGTATCTTGCTTCCGTTGGCTTCCAGGAGGTACTTGGAACCGGTCGTGGTGCGTGTGGCACCAAAAAAATGTAGTTTCATACGCTCTTTATCTCAAAGGTGATACCGCCTCTGCTCTCAACAGGAATTTCAAACAAAGGAGAATCACATACCTGCAGGTAATTCTACAGGATAGCCCCCCATTTTTGAATCAAAAAATGGTGTAGAAGATAAAACAAAAAGCCCCGGGGGGATTTCCTCCGGGGTTCTGTGAAACCGCAAAGATGCGGAAAGTGAAACGCGCTTAGCGCTTGCTGTATTGGAAACGCTTGCGAGCTCCGGGCTGACCGTACTTCTTGCGCTCCTTCATACGAGGATCGCGGGTCAGGAAACCCTCGACCTTGAGAAGCGGGCGGAAGGCCGTATCCACTTGCAGCAGTGCGCGTGCAATACCGTGGCGGGTCGCCTCGGCCTGACCAGTCAGACCACCACCGCGGACGTTGACATTAACGTCATACTTGGTGAGGGTTTCGGTGCAGGTCAGGGGTTGGATTACCACGCTGCGCAGGTGCTCCAGCGGAAAATAAGTCGCATAGGGACGACCGTTGACGGTGATGTTACCCGTACCGACATTGATTCTAACGCGAGCGACCGCCGTTTTTCTGCGGCCCGTACCCAGGAAATCAGATGTATTCTCAGACATATTCTTTTTCTCTGCTCTTATTTATCAAGGGTTAAAACCGAGGGATTCTGCGCGGCGTGCGGATGCGACGGACCGGCATAAACTTTCAGTTTTGTGATCAGTCTTTTACCCAGGCGATTCTTGGGGAGCATCCCCTTGACCGCATGCCAGATAAGCCACTCCGGCTTGGTTTCGCGAAGCTTTTTCAACTTGCGATGGCTTTCGCCGCCTCTCCAGCCCGAGTAGAACATGTATGATTTGTCTTCTTCCTTGTTGCCCGTGACCTGTATTTTTTCTGCATTGATCACGACTACGAAGTCACCTGTATCCAGATGAGGGGTATAAACCGCTTTATTGCGACCCCTGAGTACGTTTGCAACCTGTACAGCCAAGCGGCCCAGCACGGCGCCATCTGCGTCCACTACCTGCCACTTCCGCTGTTCCAAGCTATTCTTGGGTATGAATGTTTTGCTCATTCCAGTTATTCACAGAGCCCCTCAGTTCTTCCGGAATGGAAGCCTTGACAAACTCTGACCGACACTTTTGTTTGATTTGTCGTGCCGGATTTGTTTTTAGACACGGCCCCGGTTTATAAGCCGGAGCGCTTTTATTCTGGCCCACCGCCTGTTTCATTATAAAACCGACCGGGGCCAAACCTTCCCGCAGAATACGACTTCCCAAGACTCTTTGCCGAAACACACATGGTACTTCAGAAAAACGGAAGCCGAACCCCGCGGCCCATTATCCTACGGTAATGGACGTTATTTGCAAGAAGAGAATCAGCCCAAAGATGTTATTTTGAGCCAACATGGAGTTTATCCCTTAAAATATTTGCGCCTATCTAACCGCAGATGTCGCAGATTTGCACAGATTTTTTAGAAGGGAAGTCGGATGCGACCCCATCGGGGTCGCATCCGTCAGCAAAGGTTCCGTGCCCATCTGCCTCCATGACCATCTCATAGCCCGGAATTTTTCCCTATCTGACTCCGAGCCCGGAGGGCACACGCCTCTTCCCACTGTACCCCTTCCGGGGTGCAGCAAATTACGTTTTAAGAACAAAAAAACTACTTCTTCGGTCTCAGTATGTTCAAGTAAAGTTTCCGCAAACTGTATACACCCAAAGGAATAGATGACAAAATCCCAAAAATAAAAATACTATTATATGATCTTTCAATTTTCTTTGATATTGGCGAAAAATGAATTTGCATTAAAGTACTACGCACTTCTTTTTTTGCCTCACTCCAGATTACCGACTCCGCCTCTGATAATAATAGTAATTTACTTTCTGTATCTTTTTTTATGCTTTTAACATTTTGCTCGCCGAAATAACCGAATATAGTGCAAGCTATACCCAAAACAAAAAAGATTATAAATATCTGTTTCATATATCTTATTTAGGGAATTATCCCTACGTTAAATGATTCCTCATTCCACCAAACATTTATCCATCCTACAGAATCATTACATCCTGACAAACAAACAAGAATTGTAAAAAGACTAAGAAGCGGCATGGAAATATACTTCACAATCCATATTTTATGGCACTGTTCTTTATTTAATCTTTTGATCTGTGTAACAATCATTTGATTTTTTGGTCCTAAAAGTTTTCTCTTAATTCTTCCGAGTTTTCATTCTGGAAATGCTGGAACATGAAGCAGGACAGCAATGGTCGTGACTACAGACATTGCAATCAAAGCCATTCCTAAGAAACCAGTTTCCATAAGTTTAAGTCTTGTTATTATCCCATAAGCAAAGATTAATACTAAGATTGCCCCCGCCAAAATCACAGGTTCCCAAATCGCATTCGATAGCGATTTCCCCACGAAAAAAGAAACCATAATCAACCACAAAATTATTGGCACACAACAGGAAATTACTAGTTCTCGTTTTACCTGAATTTTGAGAAGCCAAACCTCTCCCAAAAGCCCGATCAGCATTGGAATTCCGTAACAAAAAACCGGAATAAGAAGTATAAAAATGAAACTCATATATGTCATTACGGTAATGAATAGCCGGGAAATGGACTCCGCCGCTTCTTTTATTCTCTTTGTCTCGGATTCGCAATGCGTCTCCCTTGATATGCAATAGGAATACTATTTTGAATGATGTGTTTTTCCATCTCGTGATGCTCTTTTAGCTTTCCTCTTCAGTAGATAAATAATCAACCAAGAAAGAAAACATCCCATCAGAAATAATTGCACCGGTGGAACGAGTAATATCATTACAAAACCTGCGTCTCCATGAGGTGGAAGATGCCAAGTGTACCACCACATATTTATAAAAATCTCAGACGGGATTAGAATAATACGCATTATTTCTACTAGAAAACATTCTTCATCTAGATTAGAAAATATAAATGCAAGGCCCAAACCAGCACTGATTAGACCCCCTGAAATTATCTGGATGACCAGCAATATTTTTTCCCAACGATTTCTCATTCACTTACTTCAGTATTATTCGTATCCACACAATAATTCTATCGGACATTGTGGATGATTTTTGAGGGGATGCAATGTTTTTTAACCGCAGAGAACGTTTTTTTAACCGCAGATGACGCAGATGAACGCAGATTTTTTTAAATGAGAAGTTCAGGTTGTGAAGTGCCGCCCTTCAGGCGGAGGCGAGGGGAGGCGGTATTCTCCGTAGGCACGTCTCCCTGCGGGAGCCGCACCTACGGTTATGCACATTCGCCTCTCCGGGCACGAAGTCAGATGGTCATGGAGATAGATGGGCACGGAGACAGATGGGGAAAATCTTAACCGCAGATTACGCAGATGAACGCAGTTTACTCAGAAGGGAACAGGCGGATGCGACCCCTCCGGGGTCGGGGAAGAATGTGGGGCGGATAGTTCCCGGGGTCTGCGACCCCGGGCTATGTTATGGGTATGCTCCGCATACCTCAAGAATGCTGCACCCCGAGAGGGGTGCAGAGAAAAACGAGTTACACCTGTGGAAATACAAACGAATCCGCAGACCTCAGATTTGCTGCACCCCGGGAGGGGTGCAGTAGGAAATTGAGGCGTCTGCCCGGCGGAAACGAATCCTTTGCAGACTCATCTTCCTTCCCACATCTTATTTCTCTGCGGGAATCTGCGTCATCTGCGGTTGAAGCTTCGTCGTCTGCGGTTGAAGCTTCGTCATCTGTGGTTAGATTTCGAGGCGATGCGCGATTATTTTCTGAAAGTCGGGGGGAACTGCAATTCGTTCGGAGGCAGGACCCCCTGCTCAATCAAAGTTTTGACGGCATGGCAGAGATGCTCGGAAGAGAGATTCCGCCACTTGAGCGGATAGCCTTTGCACTGGGCCGGCTTGACGGAATGGATTCTGCATTCGTTTTTTTCATCCAGGAACACGCAGGTCCCGTCCGCAAGCATCCGGATTCCCAGCCCCCTGCGGTCCTGGCGCAGGACGGTATAGGAGGCGATGAAATCTTCCTGGGTGAGTCCCAGAAACTGAGCGATCCGCGCGATTTCAGCGTCCGTGACCTTGACCTGCCCTTTCCAGCGGCAACAGGCGCCGCAGCGAATGCAGGGGACGACGATTTTGGAAGATCGTTTTGGAGCTGAATCCATTTCCGTTGAACTAGAGAGCCCGCGCGCTATTGCCGTAAAAATGAGAAACCTGCCCTCAGCGCCTGCTCGCGCCGATTGTAGTTGAGGAGCGTCTGGCCGTAGCCCGTAAAGTACTGGAGGTGCAGGTAGATGTCCAGGGTGTCGCCCGTAATCTGCCCCAGAGGGTAGGTGAGGTCCAACTGCATGCTTCCCTTTTCAAGCTCGTCGCCCATGCGGAACGTGCTGGCCATCTGGACCGTATCAGCCCACTGAATGGCCGCTTTGACATCGGCATGGCCGCGGTAGTGGCGGATTTCCGGGTTATCGGTCAGAGCACCGAAATAGAACCAGAACCCGGGAGCCAGATAGCCATTGAGACGATCGGGGTCGCCAAAGTAGAAAGTGGGACGGATAAGAGCGTAGTTGATGCTGCGGGAGCCTGCCCCGTTGCGGCCGTTGGATTCATGGGAGACAGAGGCAAGTAGATCCATTTTCTTGAGGATGCCCTTTTCCTCTTTGAAGACATCACGCCAGTAGTATTGGAGCTCGGGCTTGAACATGCTGTCCAGGAAGGGGGCTGATTCGCCTTCCAGATCCCAGACCGTGTTCTGGGTATAGCTGACGAAGACATTGGTGAAGCCCGACCATTGATCGGCTATCCAGGAGTCCTCAACAAACGGTGCATACCGGAGGCTGATCTGGAAGCGCGCATTGGGGAAATCTCCCCTCAGGTCACTCACTCCGCCACTGGGGTTGCCGCCGACCAGGAAGTAGATCGGCTCAGACGGCAGGAAATGTTTGAAAAAGTACTCCACCATCGCGCTGTGCTGTCTATTGCTTTCTCCTTCCACGGGTATACCTTCTTTTCCCAGGTCGCCGGTGATGAATCCGGAGGGTTCACCGTCGGTCTGGAGCCCGTCTTTGGTATCCGGTTCCGGTGTTTCGCCGGTGCCGCTCGGGAGACGGTTGATCGAGATGGAGGAGCTGTTTTCCAGAGAAATTTTGAGAGGCGAGGAAGCCGGCAGCCCCAGAGCCGAGATCTGGTCGGCAGGAATCTGATATGGACGCGTTACGAAGGAGCCGGGCGCTATCTCCACCCATTTTTTAGGCAGGTTGCTTTCCATGAGAGTTTCGGTGCGAGTCCCTTTGGAATCTTCCAGATATGCGCTCATCTGGCCGGGAAGCTCAAAACGCTCTGGCTCGCTGCCGGTATTCATGAAGACGACCTGAATGGAAAGGGCGTTCTGGGGAGAGAACGCCGCTTCAGGAGTATTGATCAAATAGGTGATTGAGGCATGAGCACACAATACGGAGCCCATCCACAACAGAGCCGCACATAGGGCTCGCATAAACAACGGACTTTTCATAATCGCTTATATCGATATATCTGGAGATCAGCGCGAGAGAGCAACAAAACACCCCCAAAGAAGAGTTGTTTTTTGCGGTTTCTCCTCCGGTTATTCATCCTCGGGCAAGGGCTTGTTGGCCGTCTCTGGCGCCCAGATGAGTGCTATTAAACCAATTACGTAGGAAGTTGCAATCAAAACAGCAGCCAAACGGAATCCGGCAAAGGTTGTTTTCCCGTCCAGAGCGACGGCCAGGCTCCCCAGCATCAGGACTCCGGCAGCCGTAATAAAGCGGCCCACGTTATAGCAGAAGCTGATGCCCGTGCTCCTCAGGCGTGTCGGGAAAAGCTCGGGTAAATAGACGGCATAGCCGCCGAAAGGTGCCAGGGTCGAGAAGCCCAGGAACGGCCACAGATACCAGATTTGAGAAGCATCTTTGAAAGTCAGGAAGACGAGCGTGACGGCAATCCACCCCATCAGCAGCGCCCCGAAGAAGGTGGCTTTGCGGCCGATGCGGTCCGAAACCAGGAAGAAAACGTACATGCCGAAGAAGGCACCCACCTGCTGCAGCATCAGAGCCTTGGAGCGGAGCCGCGTCTTGCTGTCCTCATCCATCGCTCTGGGGATCATTGATTTAAAAGCGGCGATTTCCGAATCCATCAGCGGTTCGGTGAAGATTTTATCCGGTGCCGTGCGCGGTTTGATTTCCATGTTCAGGCGGAACTGCTCAAATTGATGCTGCTGCTTTTCATCCATCGCCTTGATCATCTCAATCTGTTGGGCCGGAGCGGCTGAAACCAGCTGTTCATAGCGCACCTTATCCGCCTGGCTCATGGTCGGGATAATTGATTTAATCAGGTCCGAGCTCCAGAAACCTGCACCCCAGAGACCCAGGACGCCGGCTGCTGCCAACGCGATGCCGACCAGGACGTTGCGCCTCCAGATCGGATGGGAGAACATATCCTTGATGCTGCCGAACTGCTTGGATTTATCGTTCGGGTGAGCCAATGAGGCCGCTCTGGCCGCCACCCATTTTTCGGGTTCACGCATCTTGAGGAACACCACGACGCCGATCAGCGCAGGGAAAGTCCCCACGAAATAGAGTCCCTGCCAGCCCCAGAGCGGGACAATGACTCCCAGCATCCAGGCTCCGACGAGGTTGCCCACCGCCGAAAGCGCCTGCATCATACCCAGAGCGCCCGCTCGGGCTTTCTCGGGCATGACTTCGGCCACCAGCGCGGCACCAACGGCAAACTCACCGCCGACGCCCAGACCGGTCAGGAAGCGGCCAATCGTGAAAAAGTGATAAGGGGTAAAGGTGATGCCTATTTCTCCCAGAGTTTTTCCCAGCGCCAGGCTGAACTCTGAAGTGGCCATGCCGCTCAGGCCGGTGAAGGCTGCATAAAGAACAATCGTGAGCGACATTGTCTTGGCTCGGCCCCAGCGATCTCCCAGAACACCGAAAACGAGACCTCCCAAGGCCCAGCCGATGATGAAGATCGTAGTTACCCAGGAGCCCGCGTTGTATCTTTCGGCTTCACCTGCCAGGGGTAAAAGCTCTTTGATCGCATCCGCCCTGGAAGCAGTAAAGAGCTGCTGATCCATGGTATCGAACATCCATCCGCAAGCCGCCAGAATAAAAACAAACCAGTGGTACCCTTTTAAATGCCGCCACCAGCTTCCCGAAGTATTATAAGAACCTGAACTCATGATCTATTTAATTATATATAGCCAAAAGACGGGTCATTTTATCGACCTTCACCCCAAAGTCCAAGCCAATCTTTGATCTTTCTTGCCGAGGGGCTTTGTGTGAAGATACGCAAAGGCTGCGATGAATGCCATGAATGGAAAGAATAGGGAGAGCGCCGGCGAAAAGAAAACCCACGGTGCAAGGGTCCGCTGGGGAATCCTCGGGACCGGGAAAATTGCCGGGAAATTCGCTTCTGAATTGAAGCGGCTCGAGGCTTTTCAGGGCTCCATCGCTCAAGCCGTGGCCTCTCGAGACCCCGAGCGTGCACGGAATTTCGCCCGTGAGCACGGAATCCCCCATGCCTGTGCCGGCTATGACGAGCTCCTGGAGCGGCAGGATGTGGACGTGGTCTATATCGGGCTGGTCAACAGCCAGCATTACCCGGCGTGCAAACAGGCGCTCCTGGCCGGCAAGCCGGTTCTTTGCGAAAAACCTTTTACCCTGCACCCGGAAGAGACCCGGGAGCTCATTACTCTTTCCCGGGAGAGGGGACTCTTCCTCATGGAGGGACTCTGGAGCCGGTGTTTCCCGGTAATTGGGGAAGTGCGCGACATTGTCCGGGACCGTGAGTATGGCGCCGTGACTCAGGCGGAGATGGATTTCGGTTTTGTCGGCAATTTAAACCCTCAGGGCCGCCTGATGGATCCCCACCTGGGCGGAGGCGCTCTCAATGATGTCGGCATCTATCCCTTGACGCTGTCTCAGTTTTTCCTGGGAAAAATCGTCGATTTTCAGGCAATGGCCTCTCTTTCCTCGACCGGAGTGGATACGCGGATCCTGATTAATGCCCGGCATGAATCAGGTGCCCTTTCCCGTCTGGCTGCTTCCATCGATACCGTTACGCAGAAAGAGGCTTATCTCTTTGCAGAGCGGGCCACAATTCATATTCCCTGCCCATTCTGGAAAGCGCCGCTGGCTCTGTGCCGGATTCATGGCGGCAAGGAAGGCTCTCAGCCCACTTCCGAAGTCCTCGAAAAGCGGATCGAGCACCCCTATGAGGGCAACGGGTTCGGCTTTGAAATAGATCACGTGGCCGGGTGCATCGCCTCCGGGCTCAAGGAGTCGCCCCTCATGCCGTTAGAGGAGACGCTCCAGACAGCGGTCCTGATGGAAAAAATTCGCCGGGAATGTGGGATAAGTTCGCCGGATTTTTAGTATCCGATTCGGTTTTGTACTCAAGTGAAAGTTCAGAATTATTGAGATGGAAAGAGTTGCTTTTGAAATAGCGGGTCACCCGATCTACTGGTACGGGGTGATGTTCGTTCTGGGCATCCTGGCCGGTGTCTGGACCGGGTCGCTGCGTGCGCGGCTCACGACGGTCACTCCCAAGGAATTCATGGATTCGATTCCCTGGATCGTGGTCGGCGCTTTGGTCGGTGCCCGGGCGCTTTTCGTCATCACCTACTGGGATGAGTATTTTGCCGGCCAGCCCTTGTGGGAGATTTTCGCCATTCAGCGCGGCGGTTTGATTTATTTCGGGGGCCTGCTTTTCAGCATTGTGACGACGGCGTTTTATCTGGTGAAGAATAAAATACCGGTCTGGATTTTTCTCGATATTCTCGGACCCAGCCTGGCGGTCGGTCATGCCCTCGGGCGCTTGGGCTGCTTCATTAACGGCTGCTGCTACGGCTGCCCGACTGGCTCCGGCTATGGATTCTCTTACCCCGACTGGCATGAAACCCACGGAGTGCGCATCCACCCCGTGCAGCTTTATGAAATGGGGCTGAACCTGATTCTCTTCGGGCTCCTGGAATATTTCTTCCGCCGCCGCAAGTATGACGGCCAGATCACGGCCTATTACCTGGTTGGCTATGGGGTGATCCGTTTCGCGACCGAGTTTTTCCGCGGCGATGTACCTCGTATCTTTTTATCTCTGACTCAGGCCCAGTGTATCGCCGGGGTGATTTTCGCCGCCGGTGTGGGCCTTTGGATTTATCGGCGCCGCACCCGGAAGGCCCCCAGTACCCCCTCCCAGAATGGAAAGTAAAAGCGAACAATTTACGATCGAAGTGAGCTTGCCCCTTGAGCGGATGGATGTCTTCCTGAAGACACGCTATCCGGACCAATCGCGTGCGACTCTCCAGCGCCTCATTGCCGAGGGCCATATCCGGGTGAATGGGGAAGTCATCCGTCCCACTCGCCATCCCCGTGCAGGCGACCTCGTGACCCTTCACTGGCCTGAACCCAAACCGGCCGAGGCCCAGCCCGAGGATATGGGCCTAAATATTCTCTTTGAAGATGAGTCGCTCCTGGTCATTAATAAACTTCCCGGAGTCTGTGTGCATCCGGCCGCCGGTCATGTCGAGCATACGATTGTCAATGCGCTGCTCCATCACTGCCGGGGACAACTGAGCGGCATTGGCGGCGTGGCCCGCCCGGGAATCGTCCACAGGCTCGATAAAGATACCAGCGGTGCCCTCATTGCCGCCAAGAATGACTCCACCCACCGGAATCTGGCACAACAATTTAAAGACCGCACGACCAGCAAAATCTACCTGGCCCTTCTCTGCGGAACCGGGATTGCACGCGAGGGAAAAATAGATGCCCCCATTGAACGCGACAGCGTCAACCGCAAGCGAATGACCGTCAGTAAAGATTCCCGCAGCGGCCGTGAGGCCCTGACCACCTACCGCGTTCTGGCCAAGGGCGAGCACGTCACGCTCGCAGAAGTCAGGATTCATACCGGCAGAACGCATCAGGTCCGAGTTCACTTCAAGCACATCGGCTTTCCTCTGGTCGGGGATAGCGTTTACGGCAAGCGGCAGAATATTCATCTCAAGGAGAAGACCCGTTATGCGCTCGGACGCCAGATGCTCCACGCCTGGAAACTCTCCTTCACCCATCCGGCCACCGGCAAACCGATGAATTTCACCGCACCGCTTCCGGAAGATTTTGCCCAGGCCGCTCAAAAACTCACCGGCTGGAATCCTCCCGCGGAGTCCTGAGGAGCAATCGCCCAAATTTTTTCTGAATACCCGTAAAGCTCATATTTTTCGGTACTTGTAATTTGTAACATATTGCAAAACAACAAGTTACAAATATTTAAAAAAATATCAGAGCGGGCTTGTAATACTTTTTCGAAAGAGCTACTTTACGATTGAGTTTTGGTTACGGTGCGATTGGGTAGAGCAGATGAAAAGTTGATTACTTCGTTGCAGTGTGCCCTGACTCCAGAATAGGAAGGACTATGAAAAAGAGATATGCCATACAGGCAACGATCGTAACGACAATTGCGGTTGCTGCTTCGGCTCTTACGATTGCGCAATCGCAGTTGGAAATTACTTCATTCAGCCGTAATGGAAAACTGAGTTGGAAGGATACGGGCGGAACGGGCACGAACCGCGCTGTACAGTGGTCCCCGGACGGGACAAATCATTGGTACTCCTGGAAAGACGCTGACGCGAACCTTACCGGTCTGGGACCGGAAGGAACCGTGGATGTGCCGATGTTCTACCGGGTCGTTTCGCCGGACCCCGACTATCAAGCGACAGAACACTACACCTATTATGAAAAACTGCCGCTGTTTGATCCGCTCACCCCGCTCGATACAAATGAGATGCGGATTACTTTCATGGGCTCAATGATCCCATTGCCGGTGCGCCGGGCTCAAGCGGAGATGAGCATCTTCGTCGAGGTGGGATGGCAAGACGATCCCAGTGACTCCTTCTATCATGGCCAGCCGGTGGATCAATTCGTCTTCGATATGGGCGCTGGCGTCTCAGCCAACTATGCCGCCGCCAAGGTGGGCTATCGCCTCATGGATAAGGTGTTCATTAATCACCTGCATGCCGACCACATGAGCGATCTGGTTCATACCTACTGCTTCGGTCCCGCGTCAGACCGCAAGTCCCCGCTCTACGTCTGGGGCTCTGGGCCGACCGGTATTGAAAGCCCGACCAATTCAAACATCTATTACGATGACGGGGTTAGAGCCTTTTGCTCGCATCTGCGCGAAGCCCTGCGCTGGCATACGGAGAGCTTCAGCTTCCAGCCCACTGCCTACGAAGATTATGAAGCGCCCACTCAAGCCAGCTGGGGTCTGCCTCATGAGCCGCTGCCCGTCGGCGAGGATGCCAATAATGACTCCTACGCCATGGTGCCGATCGAGTTGGATTGGAGGCAAGTCGGCGGAGTGGCCTACAGCAATGCTCTCACGAGCGTTACCATCACGCACTTCCCGGTAATCCACGCCCGCAAGGGCTCCATGGGCTACAAACTCAGCTGGCAAACTCCCGGCGGTGACGAGTTGAACATGATTTATACGAGCGACACCAAGCCCGAAACGAACTGCGTCGAGCAAGCCAGGAACGCCGGCAAGGGAGTGGATGTCTTCATTCATGAAATGGTGGTCCCTCCGGAGGTCTGGGCCTATAAAAACATGGGCCTGAATGCGCCTCCTTCTGAGGATGACCCGGACTATCCTGAGTTTCAACAGACCGTCAAGGCGATGGAAACTGTCCAGAATAGTTCGCATACGACGCAAGGGGCCTTCGGCTACATTCTCAAGCAGATCGAACCCAAACCCAAATTGACGGTCGCTACACACTTCCCGACAGCGGACGACACCGTGGCCAGTGCGCTTCAGAGTGTCAAGGCCCATTGCCCGGAAGTCGAAATGGGACGCGACCTCATCTGGTCATTTGATCTTATGGTGTTGCGGGTATTCCCGGACCGGATCGAACAGTGCCGGGCCGCCGTTTCGGATTATTGCTTTACTCCGCCTGTCAAACTTTCCGGCAAGACCCTGCCTCCCAAATACAACGATGGTAAAGGAGGCGGTGACCCGTTCTATCAGATAGACCTCTCATCGGAAATCCCGGCCACGAACGAGTTTGGAGAAATAAACTACCGGACTGACGGTTATTGAGATATGCGCCCCGGTCGCCAATAACTTGCAGGCGGCCCGCATGGAATTAAACAGGCGCCGTATAAAACCCGCATCTCTTCGGAGTCGGCCTTTATACGGCGCTTTCCTTTTTAAAAATCTGTGTAATCTGCGGTTAAAAACGGCGGATCCTTCTCTTCCTCAATATTCCCTTTTCGGGGTGCCTGTTTTTTAAGCAAGGTATGGATGCGACCCCTCCAGGGTCGAATGGGGTCTTGGGTGGTGGCCGATTCCCCGGGGTCTGCGACCCCGGGCTATAGGCTGGCATCCCTACGGGATGCTGAATTAGGAGGTATGCGAATGCGTTTTGTATTCCCTCCGGTGCGAATTGTTTTCTTCTGCACCCCTTTCGGGGTGCAGCAAATCTGAGGTCTGCGGATTCGTTTGTATTTCCACAGGTGTGAATCGTATTCTCCCGCATCCGCCGGGATGCGCATTCTTGAGGTATGCGGAGCATACCCATCTCATAACACGGGACTTTTCCCTATCGGGATTCGTGCCCGGTGGTCTCCAGGTCCAAGGTTCCACGCGTCAATTCCCTACTGCACCCCACGGGGGTGCAGCAAACTTAAGGTATGCGGAGCATACCCATCCCCATAGCCCGGGGTCGTAGACCCCGGGTAAGACACATCCCCCACACATTCTTCCACGACCCCGTAGGGGTCGCATCCGTTCATCCCTCCAATAAAAATCTGTGCAAATCTGCGTCATCTGCGGTTAAAAAAATTTGAAAAAACATTGCATCCCTTCGAAAATCATCCACAATCACTGATGTAATTATTGTGTAAATGTCGAAGAACCTTTGTAAACTCAAAATGCCCGAAATATAAACGAATTCTAACGTGACTGATCTGCTGACAACGACGGATGGTAATGGTGCTCTGGAGCGCTCCTATACGTGGTGCCTTCCGAAGAATCCTTCCAGTGGCGTCCCGGTTAAAGTTAAAATAAATGTCAGCCCTTTTCAAAGAATGATGTGAAATTGAATAGGTATGAAAATTAGTAATAAGTTTATAAGTAAAAATTTTATAATTCTTTTAATTTCTATAATATTTCTTATAGCTCTCAGTACTTCTTTGCCATATAAATTAATTGATTGGTATGATAAATATGCTCTTCAGCATGAGAAAGATCCTCTTAAGCGGATTGTAATGGTAAACATGACTCTGGAAAGAGATGCAAAATATTGGAATCAGGTATATTTACATCTAACAGCAAATGCGGATACATTGTCAGAAAGAGTCTGTTTAGCTGGTTTAATTTTAGATCGATTTGGAACGAATTCCATTCAAGAACTTGAATTTATTTTAAATAAAGAAACATCAGAAAACTCTAAAAGTAATATTTTAGAAATTATAAAAATAATAAATAATGAAATAATAAAAAATAATAATGTGGCAAAGTAATCTGCACTTGGCGACGGACGGGAATATCTCGGCGAAATATGAGTACGGACCCTTTGGGGAAGTTTTCTGCTCGGTGGTCGATATGGCAAAGGTCGACCCCTTCCAGTTCTCGACCAAATACACCGACAACGAAACCGACCTCGTCTACTACCGCTATCGCTACTATTCACCCAATTCAACTACTCAAATCTTTGAATGGTATGAAACAATTAAATTTTAATACTTCAATGCTTAAAAAGTCTTCAATAGGTTGTCTGGTTATTGTACTGGGATTTATTGTTTTTTTATATTTAGCCTATGTGTATTTCAGCACTTCTGAGTACACGGATGATCCGGGGCAGTCACCGGCCTTTAAGCAGGAATTCGGGTTGGATCCTTCTGAAAAACTAGGGAAAATCTATGTAAAAATGGTTTCAGTTGGAGATACAGCATCTCGGTGGATGATGTTCAATTATGACAGTAATTGTCTCGACAAGATTTTTAGTTTGGAGGGATGGACTAAAAATGATTCGCTGTTTTTTCATGAAAAAAATTATAATGAAATAGACTTTTTAACAAAATCTCTATATGGAAACAATCCCAATCCTCCCGAATGGTGGCTAAAAGAAATTCCAGATAAAGATGCAGTCTTTTATTTTAGAGATCAAAGTATTTCAAAAGAACTCAGTGAATGGGAGTACCATTTAATTGTGGTTATTGATCATAGCAAGAATACTGTTTACACCCGCTCCTGTATTTGGAAATAAATTTTTTAAGTACTCCGTCAATAAACATAAATTCCGCTGTTAGAAAATGAATCAGCAAAATATAAATTGTGGACATTTGTCAGGCGCGTTTGGCGGTGCGGTAAATGAACTGCTGGTGGTTGACGCCGCGAACGGGATCATCCCGGGCAGTTACTCGAATCCAAGTGGTTTTGAATGCTGCAAGTAGTAGAAGGAAGCATTTTTTTAATAATCTAAAAATGAGTTATAAAATATGAAAAATATATTACTTATTGTTTTATTGTTTTGTTTTATATTAGGATGCAAAAAAGAAACAATATCAGAAGATGAAAATCCGTTTGAATGGCAAAAAGATTCTGAATATGTAGATATTAAAATACCTTCAGAATTTTCATCATTTGAAAAATTTTCATCATTTGAAAAGAAATTTTTATTTTGGTTTCTTTGCGCATCCAGAGAGTGGTATGTTTCAAACGGATATGGGATAACAGCAGAATATAGAAATCCTCTGGAACTCATCAAAGACGAAAAAACCACTCAGATGTTAGAAAATCCTTTTAAAGATTTGGATGATAAATTTTCATACGTTTCAAATGATATAGTCCAGTGTGAGATTAATTTTTTAATTGATCCAAATAAATGTGGATTAGAAACACAGGTTTACCGTCGTCTGCAAGAAGAGAACTATTGGATTGAAAATTTTTTATTTACTTCTGCTAAGGCGTCAGACGAAAATGTCCGACTTTTTTTCTTGCCAGAAGATTATACTAATCAACGAGAGTCGGAAATAAAAGAATATGATTCAACGTTATTAATTTTAATTTCTGACGGCATTAGTTTAAATATTCACGAAAGTTCATTTATAAAAGAAAGAAAAATTACAAACAAGGTATTAGAAAAAATTGCAAAATTATTTTCTTTAATAAAAGAAAATAATACAGAATATCTTGTTAAAGAATTGTATAATAATAAATCTATTATTGAAAATAATAATAAATTAAATAATTTTAATGTTAATAATATTTATATAAAAGGAGTTGAAAATTTTGAAGAACTCAGAGAAATTAGTTCATCTGAAGATTATTTTATTTCTGGTTATATAAATCCGCACAGTATGGGTGAGCTACGAGTGATTATTAGAGACAAAGAAACTTCCAGGATTCTGGAGTGGGAAGACTGGAGAAACTACTTAGCCCACGAATGGATTGGATGGTCAGATAATCAAAACGAATTATTTTATTTTGAGTTTCCTTTATCACTTTATAAAACAAAGGTTGGATTTTCTGATAAAAAAGTAGAAATAATTTTTCAGTCATATGAAACAGAATTATTGCATTCAGTAGACAATATTGAAAATTACAATGAAAAATAGAGACTTTATTAATTATTTATTTCGCTTATTTTTAATTTTAATATTATTCATATTACAAACAGGATGTCATCGTTGTTATGTCAAATCTGATGCACAAACAGAAGCCTTAAATGAGGTATGGAATAACTCAAAAGAATGGCCACCAGAAGAAATGGAGCCTCCATCAGGATTTAATATTTCACCTGCAAATGCTTTTAAAAGAGCTGCAGAAAGTAAAAAGTTATCAATGAAACATCACTGGATTTGTTTTCACGATACTTCATTTTACTATATTGCGGATACATTTGGGACACTTTCCTTGAATTATAGGGCTCTTAAAAAAAATGCAGTTAAAATTAATGGCCAAACGGGAAAAATTGAATGATGCTTCTGCGCGAATCTGCGTAATCTGCGGTTAAAAAAATCCTAGCCTGCGGATATCTCCAAGGGAGGTTAGCTGCGGGTCAGCTGCAAACCCTGGTCCGAGAGGGCAAAGTGGACAAACCGGGCGCGGTTATTGGGCGGATTGGCGGCGAGTGTTTTGCGGATTCGCTCGGCGGCATCGCGGTCTTTGGCGAACATGAGCAGGTAACCTCCGCCGCCGGCCCCGAGAAGTTTGGTGGCATCGAGGTAATCCTTCACTTTATCCAGTATGCCCTGCACTTCGGGCGGATTGGTGCCGCTATCCAGGAGCTGATTGAGGCGCCAGCTCTCGCGCACGCTTTCCACCAGTGAGGAGTAGCTGGCCATTTGGATCGCATTGAAGGCGCTTCGGGCATTGTCAGCGATTTCTTCGATCACGCTCAGGTGCCGGGGTGAATTGAGGAAGATACCCCGAACGATCTCGTGGAGGATATTTTTCGCAATCCGGGTAATGCCGGTATAGTAGAGGAGGATATTCTTATTGGCGTAATCCTGTTCAAAGAGTTGATCAGGGAGCCAGCGCAGAACCGGGCTCTGTTTGAGGCCCGAGGAGGTCTCGATCATTTTAATACCCCGGAAGATTCCGCCGGCTTGGTCCTGCCAGCCGCCGCCGGTAGTGAGCATCTGTTCCAGAGCCAGAGTGCGTGTAAAAAGGGCGTTCTTATCCCAGGCCAGGCCGCAGACTTCCCCTAAAGTGGAAAGCACCGTAGCGGCCAGGATGCTGCTGGTGCCCAGGCCGGAACCTTTGGGAACCGCTGAGAGAAGAGAGAGTTCGATTCCGCCGCCAAAATCCTGAAGCTGTTCTTTCAGGCTGGGGTAGGGCGAGAGCGATGAGAATTCGGGCAGGAACCCGACCTGTGCCAGGGCTGCCTTGGCCAGAGCGAAACTATCCCCGGGCTGGGCATAGGTGCGGAGTTCTTCATAGCTGGTGAAGCGGCTTTCCACGCCCTGATCAATACTGCGGACGACCAGCTCGGGCCGGTCGCTCAGCTTGGCAAAAACCTGGATGGGCGGCTGACCGTTCAGATCCACGGCCAGATTGACCACTCTGCCTCCACGCTCCAGGCAATAAGGAGGCGTATCGGACCAGCCTCCGGCCAGGTCCAGACGGACGGGGCAGCGGCCCCAGACGACCTGATCTTCAATGATGCTGCGCCGGGGCTGGACTTTCTCGATCTGCGCATCCTCCACGATCATCCGGCAGAGGGTTTGGAAGGCTTCGGCCTCCAGATGCTCCCAATGGGGCTCCTGGCGGTAACGCATGACGGCAGAGCGGAACATCCGGTCGTGAACGACCTGGAGCGGTTCATACCCCTCGGCGGTTTCCACGGTAACGGGCGGAAGCTTCAATTTTGTCTGGCCAAAGAGTTCGGCGCTGGATTGCAGGTCGGCTTTGTAGAAAACGCTCCACCGGCAGTTGCGCAGCATGGCCTGCAGACCTTCATCGCGCAGAGTGGAGCGCTGATGCTCCCAGCGGATATAGTTCATCTGGGCCACTGAATCATGAAGCGAGCGCTTGGGGGATTTCATCCAGAGCTGGGTGAATTCTTCAGAAGGCGTGGGGTCTTCCTGCGTGAGCCATTCGATAAAGGCGGGTGTAATCCGCTCAAAGGGGAGAACGGGAAAGAGCTTGGCGTCGGCAAAAGGAATTTTGTAATCGGGGAAGAGCTCTTCAGCCGTCAGTGCACGCTTGCGGAGCCAGATTTCAAAGGGATTCCCGAACCAGAGCGCCTTGCCCAGCGCTGCCGAGAGCCGATCATTTATTTGATAGAACTTGATGCACCAGTCGTCGTTGTCTTCGGGTGAGAAATCCAGGCAAACCCGCGGCTCCAGTTTCAAATCCCAGTTATTTTCCGGCACGCCCGTCAGCACATGTTCATAAGAGAGACTCCAGGAGGCCGGGATGATGCTGTTTTCGATCCAGAGGGTATGATTGGCATCCAGCCGCAATGGGAAAGAGAAGCGCGAATTCTGGAGGTATTGATTGGGATGGCGCTTGGCACCCATCATGCCGAGCTTGGTTTCGTCGAGCTCCAGATTCATCAGCGTCGAGACGCTTTGAATGAGGTCCCGGCCCGTCCGCAGCGGATGCAGCTCTCCCGTCTCCAGGATACAGACAGAAGAGGAGAGCCTGCCGCTCATGTTCGGCTTGGATCGGGTAGGGGTATCGCCCAGAGATTCCAGGAAGAGAGCCGAGAAATTGCTTTCGGGTTCTCTATTTCCCCAGAAAAGGAGAAGCTCGGCCGCTTCGGGGCTCAGGAGTTGGATGCCGGCATCGCCCAAAAATGCATAGTTCACCCCCTTATCGCGAAGCTGGGAGGCCGTGGGCTGGGCAAGATAGGCCGCGAGCTCGGTGGGTGCGTTGCGCGGGCAGAGCAGCACCCCTTTACCGGCCAAATCTTCAGGCTGAGCCCAGACTCCGAAATGAACCACATCAGCCGTGGGTACCTGAGAGGGGAGAGCTTGAATTTTGAGCAGATTCTCGGCATAGCAGAGGACGACGCCCGAGCTTGCCGAGGATTTCTGAAGCAGGCGAAGTAGAAGCGGTATCTGTAAATCGAGCCAGGTCTGGTCCAGACGCTGCCCCAGAGACCAGCGGAAAACCGGAACAGGCAGGAGAATCCGGTTGGATGCCATTTCAGGAGGGAAATCCACGCCGCCATCCCGTGAGAGCACAATCACTTTCCAGCCGCTTCGGAACCACTCCTCCGGCTGGGCCCGTAATCCCTCTTCTTTGGCCGCGCGCTGGATGAGGTCGGTGATTTCTCCGACGGAGCCAAAAGGGTGAGCGGAGCGATAGAGCGCCCTGCATCGTGCTGAACCCGGCGACTTGGGCTCGGCATTAAAAAAAGGAGCCATCCCTTTCGGAAGGGATAAAAAAACGCTCACCCCTTCGGATGAGCTTGTCTTATTAATTGTTTTCAAAACAAACCCTAAAGGCAATTTAACAAACCAAAAAAGGCTCCCTTCGGAAAACTACTTTACCGAAAAAAAAGGCATTTACCTTCTTTTTCGCGTCTGATTGAACCCAGGGGCACCCCTTATCTGGTGCCCCGATTAGAACATATTAGCGTTCTTTAATCAACTGTGCATAACGATTGCTGATGAAATCCCAGTTAAAGAGATTCCAGATAGCAGCCGTATGCTCGGGCCTGCGGTTCTGATATTTCAGGTAGTAGGCATGCTCCCAAACGTCGATCGTGACCAGAACTTCCCTGCCTTGAGAGATCGGGCTGTCCTGGTTGCCGGTGCTTTCGACCTTGAGTGATCCGTCTTTGGCGAGGGTGAGCCATCCCCACCCGCTGCCGAATTGACCCGTAGCGGCCTTGGTCAGCTGTTCCTGAAATTGGGAGAAGCTCCCGAAATATTTATCGATCGCCTTGGCCAGTTCGCCCTTGGGCTTGGCTCCCTTATTATCGGGACCGAGTATTTTCCAGTAAAAATTATGGTTGGCTACGCCGCCGCCGTGGTTGATTACCGCAGTGCGGATTTCAGCCGGGATAGCGTTGAGGTCTCTGAGAATATCACAGGGGCTTTTGCCGCAGAAACCGGGGAATCCCGTAACGGCTTTATTGAGGTTGGCCACATACGCCGCATGATGCTTATCATGGTGGATCATCACCGTTTGAGCATCAATATAGGGCTCCAGCGCATCATAGGCAAAGGCCAGCGGCGGCAGCTTGAAGGGCTCTTCTGCAGGGGCCCCCGCAGCGCCGGAACAGCAAGCCTCTGAGTGATAACAGAGCGCCCCGGAGAGTCTCTCGGGAGTAAGAATTCCGATATTTTTCATAACTTGTTATTTATAAGAATGATACAGTTAAGTTTTTACAAGCTCTCTTGCCAAAACTCTTTCATACAATAGCAGGGAAAAGAGATTTTTCAATGGGTGGGGTGTTTTTCGCAAAGGTTTTTTGGATGTTCACAGAAAGCCCTTGACTCTTGTAAAGCATTAATACAGCATACCCAGGTTTGTCTGTGGTATTCCCCCAGAAAATTCAATACAGAATCCTCCGGGGCGGAGCCGCATTTTCGCAAATAATAGATAAGAATAGATAGAGTATATGTCAACCAATAGGTTTAGCTTAATAAAGCGAGTGTTGCCTGCCATGTTGTTAGCAGTCGCCGCTGTGTGCTCCGCTCATGCAGGTGAAGCGGATATTAACTTGCCGGATCTTAAAGCTGCCACTTTCAATGTGATGGGCCATTCCGTAAGCGGAATGATGCTCATGTACGTTGGTCTGGTGATCTGCGCACTGGGAGGTGCCTACGGATTATTCCAATATGTCCAGACCAAGAATCTGCCCGTACATGAATCCATGCGGAGCGTATCGGCGCTGATTTATGAAACATGCAAGACTTACTTGCTCCAACAGGGTAAATTCCTGATGATTCTCTGGCTGCTCATTGCAGTCTGTATTTATTACTATTTCGGGGTACTGCAAGAAGGCAAAACTCCGGCGCAGATAGCCATCATCCTTGCCTGCTCCGTGTTCGGTATTCTGGGCTCTTACGGTGTTGCATGGTTCGGTATCAAAATCAATACCCAAGCCAACAGCCGCACGGCCTTTTCCGCTTTCCGCGCCAACCCTCTGGCCACGCTGAAGATTCCCCTGCAATCGGGTATGAGCGTCGGTCTGCTGTTGGTCTGCATTGAGCTCTTCTTCATGATCGCGATTCTCTCCTTCCTGCCCAAAGAACTGGTGGGACCGTGCTTCATCGGTTTTGCGATCGGTGAATCTCTGGGTGCAAGCGCCCTGCGTATCTGCGGCGGTATCTTCACCAAGATTGCGGATATCGGCTCGGACCTGATGAAAATCGTGTTCAAGCTGCCTGAAGACGACCCGAAAAACCCGGGCGTGATCGCAGACTGCACCGGTGACAACGCCGGCGACAGTGTTGGACCTACCGCTGACGGTTTCGAAACCTACGGTGTGACCGGTGTCGCCCTGGTAACGTTCCTGGCCGTTTCTCTGGCAGTGAGCCCGATTCTGTGCGCTCAGCTCATCATCTGGATTTTCGCCATGCGCGCCCTGATGATCGTGACCTCTCTGGTCTCCTATTACATCAACCTGTTCATAAGCAACATCCTCTTCACAGGTAAGAAAGATTTCGATTTCGAAGCTCCTCTGACTCACCTCGTGTGGGTGACCTCAATCGTCTCCATCCTGGCCACCTTCGGTGCCAGCTATCTGCTTCTGGGTGACCTGAAAGTAGTGGATCCGACCCTGGTCGCCAGCAGTTATGCAGGTGTCGCCGGAAATCTCTGGTGGGTGCTTTCAGTCATCATCAGCTGCGGAACCGTGGCCGGTGCTTTGATCCCTGAGTTTACGAAGATCTTTACCTCGACCAATTCCCGTCACGTACAGGAAGTTGTGAACGCTTCCCGTCAGGGTGGTGCTTCTCTGAATATTCTTTCCGGTCTGGTCTCGGGCAACTTCTCCGCTTTCTGGACTGGCGGTTGCATCATGGTTCTCATGTTGATCTCCTATCTGGTGGCGGGTAACCCGGCTTTGCAGAGCATGTTGCCTGAGCAGTTTGCTTTTGCAGCTCCGATTTTCGCCTTCGGTCTGGTGGCCTTCGGCTTCCTGAGCATGGGTCCTGTGACCATTGCGGTCGACAGCTACGGCCCGGTCACCGATAACGCCCAGTCCGTCTATGAATTGAGCCAGGTCGATGCGATCCCCACGCTCAAGGAAGACATCAAGAGAGACTTCGGTTTCACTCCTGATACGGAAACAGCCAAGTATCTCCTGGAAAAGGGAGACGGCGCAGGCAATACCTTCAAAGCGACGGCCAAGCCGGTGCTGATCGGTACGGCAGTGGTCGGTGCCACGACGATGATTTTCGGTATCATCATGTTATTGATGAATACCTATGGTAAAACAGTCGTCCTCGAGAAACTGAGCCTCGTGGCCCCTCCGATTCTCTTCGGTCTTCTGGTCGGTGGTGCCGTGATCTATTGGTTCACGGGTGCCTCCATCCAAGCCGTGGTGACCGGTGCTTATCAGGCAGTGGTTTTCATCAAGAAGAATATCAAACTCGATGCGGCCAAAGCTTCCGTGAAGGATAGCAAAGAGGTCGTGAAGATTTGTACCCAGTATGCCCAACGCGGTATGTGGAACATCTTCATCGTCATCTTCTGTATGGCGCTGGCTCTGCCCTTCTTTGATCCGTTCTTCTTCATCGGATACCTGATCTCCATCGCTTTCTTCGGTCTGTTCCAGGCCATCTTCATGGCCAATGCCGGCGGCGCCTGGGATAATGCTAAGAAAATCGTGGAAGTCGACCTCCGCGCGAAGAATACCGATCTCCATGCCGCTACGGTGGTGGGCGATACGGTGGGCGATCCTTTCAAAGATACCTCCTCGGTTTCCTTGAACCCGGTGATCAAGTTCACGACTCTCTTCGGTCTCCTGGCCGTGGAAATTGCCGTGATGATGCCCAACCTCAAGATGAAGTATTCAATCGGCGTCGTCTTCCTGTTGATCGCCTTGTTCTTTGTCTATCGTTCCTTCTTCGGTATGAGAATTCCGGAGGATGTGGAGCGCTAATCTGAGGAAATCTATATTTCCTTAAAATGAAAACGTACAATGCCCGTGGGAATAGCCTGCGGGCATTGTTTTTTTGCAACTCCCCTTTAAATCGAATCATAATATGAAAAATGAATCTCTTTTCGGCAACCGGAAGCTGGCCCTCTTGTTGGGAGCCGCTTTGATGTGGATGGGTGCCTCCGGCCTCAGCGCACAAAGTACGGATAAGCCCGCGGCCCCCGAGCCCGGCTTCACCCAGATTTTTAACGGTAAAGACCTGAGCGGATGGGATGGCGACCCGAAGTTCTGGAGCGTTCGCGACGGTGCCATTGTCGGCCAGTCCACCGACAAGAACCGGGTCGAGAAGAATACCTTCATTATCTGGACCGGCGGAGAAGTGAAAGATTTCGTCCTGCGTTTCGACTACCGCGTCACCGGCAATAACCCCGATAAATGGGGCAACTCCGGTGTCCAGTACCGTGCCAAGCGTGTGGACCCCAAGGGCTGGGGCCTTCACGGCTACCAGGCCGATATTGATACACCCGTTTTCTATACCGGTATTCTTTATGAAGAAGGCGGACGGGGAATCCTCTCTCAGCGCGGCGAATCCATCCTCATGGGCAAGGATAAGGTCACCCAAACCCTCTTCCCGAACGAAGAGACAAATCTGGAAGCCATCAGCAACAGCCTCAAGGATAAAATCCGTCTTGAAGATTGGAACAGCTATTCGGTCCGGGTGGAAACGCTCGAGGATTCCTCCTGCCGTATGACTCATACGATTAACGGCCACCTCATGACCAGCGTGGTGGATGCGACCGGCAAGGGTGCAGCCTCCGGCCTCCTGGGTTTCCAGCTCCATCAGGGCCAGAACATGACCGTGGAATATAAAAATATCCGCATTAAGTCCCTGAATAAATAGGACCTCCCCAACTTATGAGTGACTCAATCCAAAAGCGCCCGGATGGACGCCTGCCCGAAGATTTACGGCCGATTTCTTTCGTTAATAATATCGCACCCAACGCGCTGGGTTCGGTCCTGATTCGCTGGGGCAATACCCAGGTAATCTGCGCCGTCTGCTGCGAAGAGGGCGTTCCCCGCTGGATGAAAGAGCAGGGCGTCGTAGGCGGCTGGGCGACGGCTGAATACTCGATGCTTCCCTACAGCACCCTGGGCCGCAAGCCTCGGGATATTACCCGGGGCCGCCTGGACGGACGAAGCCAGGAAATTCAGCGGCTGATCGGCCGCTCGATTCGCTCGGTGCTGAACCGCGAGGCTTTGGGGCCGCGCACTCTCTATGTCGATTGCGACGTCATCCAGGCCGATGGCGGCACCCGGGCCGCAAGTATCACCGGTGCCTATGTGGCCCTCAAAATGGCGGTCCGGAAGCTCATGGACGAAGGGAAAATCTTTGAGGACCCGATTTTGAAATCGGTCGCCGCCGTGAGTGTCGGTATTTTTGAGGGTAGGGCGCTGCTGGACCTCAATTATGAAGAGGATTCCTCCGCGGACGTGGATATGAATGTCATCATGACTTCCAGCGGGGAATTCTGCGAGCTTCAGGGCACGGGCGAGAAGGTGACCTTCTCAGGGGAAGACCTTCAGCGGATGCTCGACCTGGGCCGCCAGGGCATTCTCCGGCTCCAGGAACTGCAGGAAGCGGCACTTTTGGCCGGTTCCGATGCAGTTTGAGTGCTTTTACAGGAAAATTATTGCAAGAAGGGCTTTCTCTGTAGAGAATAGTCCCTGAAAGGTTTTACGAAAAAACTTTCAGGTTTTTTTAATGAATCGCGTCGAAATGCGCATTATCTATACGGGCAACGTCCAGGGGGTAGGTTTCCGCTGGATGGCTAAGCGTGTTTCTTGCGGTTTTGAAGTTGTTGGTTTTGTTCGGAATCTCCCCGATGGCTCGGTCGAACTGCTGGGCCAGGGGAAAAAAAGTGAATTAGAAGAATTTGCTCAAGCAATACGTGACTCGGGTTTGGGACCCTTAATTCGGGATGAAAAGATCACCTGGTCTCAAATATATGCGGCCGAAGAGGCTCAAGGGCATCAAAAATGCTATCGAGGATTTGATATTGCTTAATTATTAGGAAATGAAGTACGCGATTATAGCAGATATCCACGGAAATTTGGAAGCTTTGCAGGCGGTGTTGAAGGATGCCAAAGAGCAGAATGTAACTCATTATGCCTGCTTGGGGGATGTTGTCGGCTACGGGGCCAATCCCAAGGAATGTCTGCAAATCGTAAGGGATATGAAAATCCCTTGCATTAAAGGCAATCACGACGAGTATTGTTCATCGGGCAAGGACCCCGAGGGCTTTAACGATTCTGCGCGGGAGGCTATTCTCTGGACCCGCGGCCAGATGAGCGATGATGACTTGAAGTGGCTGCGTGAGCTCAAGTATCTCCGGATCATGGCTAATTTTACCCTGGTCCATGCGACTCTGGATGGGCCTCAGCGCTGGGGATATATTTTCGATAAGCTTCAGGCGGCCGCCAGCTTCATTTACCAACAGACGCCCGTTTGCTTCTTCGGTCACACTCATGTCCCGCTGGCTTTCGTGCGCGACAGCGTCGTTCGCGGAGGGACTTTCTCCTCCTTCAAGGCCGAGGGCGGCAAGAAATATCTCCTGAATGTCGGCAGCGTCGGCCAATCCCGGGATGGTGTAGCCAAGGCGACCTATCTGGTCTACGACCTGCCCGGAGCACATTTTGAACTGCGTCGACTGGATTACGATATTTCCACGACGATGGATAAGATCAGAAAGGCGGGTCTGCCCTCGCGGCTGGCCGATCGCCTCTCCGAAGGTCATTAAAAACGCGGGCTTCGGCCCGATTATCCGTGGAGAATTCTCCCAAGATACTTATCTGCAAGCCCAGCTCTCTGGGAGATATCATCCACGCTCTGCCGGTCTTGCGCCACATCAAACTGGCGTGGCCTCATGCCCAGGTCTATTGGTGGGTCAATATCAATTTGGCTCCGCTTCTGGAGCATGATCCGGATCTGGAAGGGCTCCTCCTCTTTGACCGGAAAGCTTGGAGCCGCCTCAGGAATTTCCCCCAGAACATTCTGCGGATTCGCGCCATCCGAAGAATGAAGTTCGATTTCGTCCTCGATTTGCAGGCCCTCCTGCGCAGTGCGCTTTTCTCCTGGCTCGTCCGAGCTCCCATGACCATTGGGCTCGATGAGCGCCGGGAAGCTGCCCCGCTTTTCTACCACCGTTCGATCGCCCGGCCTCATCCCAATACGCACGCCGTGGATTGGTATCTGGAGGTTTTGAAGCCGCTCAATATCCGGCCCTCCGAGCAGATCGATTGGATGCCGACGAAGCCGGCCGCCGCCGAATCGCTCCGGACCAAAATGAAAATCCCGACCGACCCGGCGGTTAAAAAGGTGATCTTGCAGCCGTGTACCCGCTGGCAGAGTAAGCAGTGGCCCCTGGAGCATTTCATCAGCTGCGTCAAAAAGATTCTCGAGAGCCGGCAGGATGTTCAGTTCTACGTGCTCGGTTCTTCGGATGATAAGCCGGCCGGAGAAGCGATTTGCAAAGAGACCGAGCGCAAATGCGTCCAGAACCTCTGCGGACGGCTGAGCCTGCCCGAAATGGTGGAGTGCATCCGCCTCTCGGACCTCATGCTGACCGCTGATACGGGGCCGATGCATGTCGCTGCGGCCTTGAAGAAGCCTCTGGTCGCACTCTTCGGCGCCACCAATCCCTACCGGACCGGCCCCTACGGAAAACTCGATTCGGTCCTCATGGCCGGCACCCTCTGTTCTCCCTGCATGAAGAAGCACTGTCCGCTCACCCCTTCGCCCAAGTGCATGTACGATTTATCGCCCGAGCAGGTGGCACGCGAGCTCCTGGCCAGGTTATAAAAAACCGGACCCGTTTTCTGCAAAACAGGCCCGGCCTTCCGTAATCTTCCGATTCTCTTCCTTTACTCAACCACTTTGCCGGTCGTTTGGAGCACGACTACCGAGGCATAGGGGTTCTGGAATTCGGAGTTCATTTTGATATTGAGCCCTGCATCGGTCACTTCGGTCTGCAGCGCTTTCAATTTCGTGTCGGCCATCATCCAGCAATCCACCGCCGAATCAGGCTTGATGGGCACGGTGATGGTATCGTTTTCGGGCCAGTTGAAGACCATGAGGTAGAGACGATTATCCTTGGCGGTGATGCGGCCCCATTCCACGGCTTTCAACGGATTGGCCGTTGTGCCGTAAATGGCTGAGCCGTATTTCTTCATCCATTCGCCCAGGTCGCGGAACCGTACATAAGTCGCCTCCGGGATCGAGCCATCGGGGCAGGGACCGACATTGAGCAGATAATTGCCGCCCTTGGAGACGATATCAATCGTGTTGCGGATGACCGTTTCGCTGCTCTTCCAGTTCAGATCGTGTTTGCTGTAGCCCCAGGTGCCGTTGAGCGTCATGCAGACTTCCCAATCGACTCCGGGCATCCCGGTTTCGGGGATGTGCTGCTCGGGCGTAGTGAAGTCACCCTTGGCCGGGTTGAAGATCGAGAGGTTATCTCCTGAGACGTTTTCCGAATTGAAAAGGCGGTTATTCTGGATAATGAGGGGATTGCTGGCCCGGACCTGGTTCAGGAGCGCATTGGCGCGCCAGTGGTGGCCTTCGGCCGTCGGGTGCGAGAAATCCCACCAGAGAATATCCAGCGGCCCGTAATGAGTGGTGAGCTCCTCGACCTGAGCCGAGAGATAATCCAGATAGCGGTTGAAATCGTGACCCTCCACCGGCAGCGGTTTATCTTTGTTGCGCTCGTGCTTCAGGGGATGGGGCAGGGTATTATCGAAAGCGATATAATCGGGGTGATGCCAATCGATCATTGAGTGATAGATGCCGACTTTGAGATCCTGTTGGCGGACGGCATTGATAATCTCGCGGGCCAGGTCGCGTCCGCAGAAATCCATCGCGTCATAATCGCTCACCGCGCTGTCGTGCAGGGCGAATCCCTCATGGTGCTTACTGGTGAAGACGACGTATTTGGCACCCATCTCCTTTGCCAGGGCGGCCCATTCTTCTGCAAAGCCTTCCTTGGGTTTGAAGAGCGGTCTCAGCGCTGCTTCGTATTCTGCCGTGGGGATTCCGGCCGAATTCTGAATCCATTCGCATCCGCCCCAGTATTTTTTGCCGTCCCAGACTCCGGCCGCCTGAGAGTAGAGACCCCAGTGGACGAACATCCCGAGACGAGCCTCGCGCCACCAGGCCATACGCTCATCGCGCTCTTTCTGGGTTTCATCGGCAGCCGTATTAAAGGTTGTAAATGCCGCAGCAGCCAGAACTGCCGACACTGTCAAAGCTTTGAGTAGCGTTTTCATCGCCCAGAGGATAAGAGACCCGCACCCTTCTTGTAAACTCTAAAACCGCGTCTGCATCCACTGATTCTTCTAATAAATCTGCGCAAATCCGCGGCTAAAAACTGCGCAATCTGCGGATAAGACGTTTCCACCGCATCCGCCTGGATGCGCATTCTGAGGTATGCGGAGCATACCCATCACATAGCCCGGGGTCTGCGACCCCGGGTACCTGATCCCCCCAATCTCTCACGACCCCGGAGGGGTCGCATCCGGTCATCCCTTCAAAAAATCTGCGCCCATCTGCGCAATCTGCGGTTAAAAATAATTTGAAAAAAAACATTGCATCCCCCCAAAAAACATCCATAATTCCGACTGGAATTTCTGTGTAAATGGTGCTGGGGGGCAGTAAAATGCGTAATATAAAAAAGAAAATTCTTTTAGCAGTCACAATCATATTTGTATTGTTCTTTATATTATTGATCAGTATTCCCTCTATTAGCTGGCGGTTAGGTAAGGATCGCCGTGAGTTGATCCGTGAAAGAAATATAGCTATTAGTTCAATAAAAATGTTGTATCTTGAAGCACTATTTGTGCTATCTGACACACCAGATATTTCTGATATTGAGCAATTGCGAACATCTCTCAGAGATAAGGGGAAACTTAAAGAAATTGAGGCTAAATACGGTGAGAGTAATCTGTTTTTTAATCCTAGCCTGAGTTTATGGAAAACATCTATGGAAAAAAGCAACACTACGAATTATTTTATAATACTTAATCTTACTAATAAATATTGTGTAGTTTATAATAATTGGGGAACAATGTTAATAAATACAAATGAAAATTTAAATGGTTTGGAATTGCCTTGGGTAAAAAAATAATTATTAAATAAAATTTGTTAAGCAATTATGAGGATGAATATGCATTTATTATTATGGATTTCATTAATAGACATCGTTCTTTTAGTTGTTGCGAGTTTTTTTGTCGATGGAAACGGGAATTTGCCCTACATGGGCAATGGCCTTTCCACTTTTTTGATCCTTCTCCTTTTTGGAACAGGGATTGTGGCAAATATCGCCCTTATCGTTAACAAGTCAAACAAATATAAGATATTACCCTGGTTACTGCTGGCCATAATAGTGGCTTTTGCCTTGCCCGTATTTGTGAATTAATAGAGAACCCGAAAAACGGAACTTATGTTTATCGAGAAAGCATATAGAGGTTTTTTAAAACGCTGGCGATTGTTCAGCGCGGGGATTCTGCTCATAGCCTTCTGCTGTATTCTTTTCATACCCCTTCCACCCAGCGGAAAGTTTTGGATACGCGGTGCAAGTTTTGAGTCAAATGGCTACTTCAAATGTAATGGGGGGCACTTTACCGAGGAGTATTCTGAGGATGGTGAAGTATTCAGTTATGGAACTTACACCCGGACCAATGGTGTTTGGCTCTTAACCTATCCACAAGGTGAAAAAAATGAAGAGCAGACCTTTATCATAGATTCAACCCTTACAAGGCTTCGGATTACGAGTCCTCAAAATGAAAATTATGCAGAAGCATACCCTCGCTTGTGGTGGGGGATTGTATTGTATTGCGATTTCATGCCCAAATGGATGATACCGGACATATATTCTGAAACCTCCTTTGGGCTGTTTTATGTTTGCTGGATTCTTGCCGCAATAGCATTGGTGTGGCTCCTGCGGTTTATCTGGTTTCTTTGGTTTCTCTTGAATAAAAGTGCCCTCAACAAAGCAAAGGGACTTTGTTTTTTATGGGGTGGGGTACTCTGCGGCTATTTGGTCATGTTACTGATTATCCTCCTTACAACAGAATCGCTATATGGTTTCATGGAAATCTTCCTGGGTTTATCCCCTTTCCTTTCAGCTCTAGTGGCTGGTTTCTGGATTCAATGCAGTATGTGCAGAAGGCTAATGCGCCCCGATTTTGCCGGGATGGAAACCGGAATAAAACCGTATGGAAAGGAGATCATTCACTCAAGGATTCTTTGTTATTTGTGGTTTTTGCAAATCTGCTTTTATGTGGCCATATTCATGATCAAAGGGATTATGGGAGAATGGGGAGATGGCTCTGAACTCATACTCGGAATTTGCCTTTTACTTTCGATGGCTGGCTTGTGGATCCAGTGGCGCCTTCTGCGAGATATGAAACACCTCACCAATCAGGAGGTAAAAAACCAGACAGCCAAAACCGATTCTCAGGATGGAAGAGAGAAAGGAAAATGGAAATTGATGGATAAGCTCTGGAAGAAAATTCTCCTCTTTCTTTTGTTCTTTATCGCTCTGGTCTTAGTTGAAAAGGCGATCCAGTTGAATCGTTATCCATTGGGGATGACATTAGCTGATGCTATCGAGCTGACGAATGGAGAATATGATGTCTCCCGGTATCTCTTGGATATAGAGGGTTACACACAGGAAGAGTTAGAAAAAAAGGAATTATATTATTTGATTAATCTGAGAACTGGGGTTTATTTAGATTTTAACTACTATGGAAAATTAATCAAAAAGAGAGTATACCCCACCTCTTTTTTAGGAATCAATATAACTCCAGTTATTGTTAAAATCGGAATGTATTTTGAAAAATAAAGGGATTAAGTTATATGTTGCGCCTAAGCGATAAAAACAAAAGATGGATATGGCTCCTCCTCTTCATGCTCCCATTTCTGTTGTTTGCAGTCAGCCTGGTGGATAGTTTTTTATCTACATCAGCGAGAAAGACTCAATCGACACTTTGTAGCATTCGCTTCCTGGTAGACGATTGCGGGGCTCGATCACTCATGAAAACAATGAAAGAGGAACCTCTTGATATAAATATTCTTTTAGATTTAGTTTCAGCTCCCGCAAGGCGTTTCGGTTTTACACGTGAACAGTTCAGCTCGTTGAAGTTCGATGGTTGGGGCGAACCTTTTCATATTGATTATGCGACAAACATTGCTGAAAACTCTAAGATGATTGACGAATTTCGTGACTCTTACCCGTTTGCGATTTGGTCATGTGGGCCCAACCGGATAGATGAAAGATGTCTTGGAGATGATATTCCCTGGTCTGTAGAACCGTTGTGGAACAAGTTGTATAAATGAACGCCCAATTGTCACGCAGGATAGGATGCAAGTGTGGATGCGACCCCTACGGGGGCGGGTGGGGTCTTGGGGTGGATGGTTCCCCGGGGTCTGCGACCCCGGGCTATGTGATGGGTATGCTCCGCATACCTCAATGATGCGCATCCTTTCGGATGCGGGAGAATACGATTTTCACCGGTGGAAATACAAACGAATCCGCAGACTTCAGAGGGGCATCCTTTCAGATGTCAGGGGACACGATATTATGTTATTCTGAATTGTCACCCATGCGTCCGGCGATTATAGGAAAATAGCCAAATTCAGGGAATAGGACATGTTGTTTTAAATATTGATAGATTATGAAAAACATTGAAAGGAAATACGATTTGATTGCGGCATTGATACCTTTTGCGGTTGTAGCAGCACATGCTTTATGGGATGTCAGAAAATGGGATACGGGGAGTGCCCTTCTTGTTTGGTTGCCGAATGTTGCGCTTTCTACTTGTCTGCATGGTGGAATACTTGGTTTAGCAGGAGCCATAGTCTACGGAATAATAAGATTTTTTCAAAAGTTGATTTATCCAGCCGGGAAACCTATGGTTAGTCTAATTATTTATATAATTATTTATTTAACATACATGACATATTTATTTTATATGATTTTTGTAGTTAATAAAAACACTTTTTAAAAGAATTTTTTATTTTCTCTGGTGTGAGTTGTTTCCCGATGTATATCCCCTGGGGGCACATCCGATCATCCCTTCAAAAAAATCTGTGCAAATCTGCGTAATCTGCGGTTAAAAACTGCGGTTAAAACTTCGATTTTTCGCGGGAGCCGGGTTTAATTCTCTGCCATAACGGGCTCCAGATGCGCATCGCGGAACTTCATGCTGATCATCTTGGTGATGCCGCGCTCGGGCATGGTGACGCCGTGGATACAATTGGCGCAGGCGATCGTCTGCTTGCTGTGGGTGATCACAACGAATTGCGAGGAATCCAGGAATTGCTTGAGGACCTCCACGAAGCGGCTGACATTGGCTTCATCCAGGGGGGCATCAAGCTCATCCAGGACGCAGAAAGGAGAGGGCCGCACCTGATAGATGGCAAAGAGCAGAGCCACTGCGGTCATCGTCTGTTCTCCGCCCGAAAGCAGTGAAACCGATTTGAGCTGCTTGCCCGGCGGGCGTGCCTCAATCTCGATGCCCGATTCCAGGACGTCGCGTTCATCGACCAGGCTCAGCTCGGCATAGCCGCCCTGGAAAAAGGTCGTGAACATGGAGCGGAAGTTCATTCGGATTTTCTCGAACGTCTCGAGAAACATTTCGCGGGTCTGCTGGTTGATCTTGCCGACAATATCCAGAAGTTGCGCCTTGGCTTTGACCATATCCTCCTGCTGGGCGGTCATGAAGTTAAAGCGCTGCTCGAGCTCTTCATATTCTTCGATGGCGATCATGTTGACGGGCCCCATCTGGTCAATCCGTTCCTGGAGCTTTTGGACGAGCGAGAAGACATGATCCCAATCCGGAGCGGCCGGGGCAGGGGATTGCGTTTCGGTTTCGGGGGCCGGAGCCTCGGCGTTTTCGGCCTTCGGCTCGCCCTGACGGAAAATCTGCACACCCTCGCCGTTTTCCTCCACCAGAAAAGGCTCCGGAACCAGCATGAGAATTTCGAGCTGGTACCGCTCCCTCATGCGGGCGGTGATGTTATCGAGGGTCATCTGGCGCTGGGCAATCTGGATATTGAGGTTCTGAAGCTGTTTCTCGGTTTGCTGGAGCTGCTGGCGCAAGTTTTTGAGCGCGGCCTCGCGTTCTTCGATTACCTCCTGAGTCGCCTTCTTCTGAACCAGCAGATCGGTAATGCGCCGGTTGATCTCTTCAAGCTCCGTCGACAGGAATTGGACCTTGAGCTTGGATTCCTCAATCTCCGACTGCGAAACGCCGATCTTGCGGTTGAGCTCATCCATCTCCTTTTTCCGGGTTTCCACCAGGCGGTTGAGTTCGGCCATCCGGTTTTGGAGCGAATTCTTCTGGAGAGCGAGCGTGTTGGAGAATTGCTCTTTGGAAGCCAGGGCGATTTTGACCTCGGTCAGGGCATTATGGGCGGCATCGCGCTCTTCGCGCTGCTGGTCCAGGGTGCCATTGAGCTCCGAAATGCTCTCGGAGTTTGTCCGTTCCTCCTGCTCGGCTTCTTCGATTTGCGTGACCAGGATCTGGCGCTGGGTGGAGCTCTCTTCTTCGCGTCCGCTTAGGAGAGCACCCTCGCGCGAGAGGGTCTCGGCTCGCTGCTTATGGATGCGCAGAGCGTTTTCCAGGGCGCGGTATTCGCCCAGTCGCGTGGCGGCCGCCATTTCGTGAGAGCGGATTTCGGATTGGATCCGGATGAGGTTTTCCTGAGAAGCTTTCTGCTGATCGAGCAATTTCTGGCGGGCGGTCTTGATCTGCTGAATATCGGTTTCGCCCTTATCGATCGCCTTTTTGAGGTCGGCAATTTCGTTTTTGCGTCCCAGAATGGAAGAGGAAACCGGGATTTCCTTGCGTGAGCCGCCGATAAAAACGCCGTTCTGGGTCAGTATTTCGCAGGTGTGAGTCACGAACTCGCAGCGTCCCGGGTTGAGACTCCAGAGCCGCGCGGCCTGAGCCAGACCGGGCACGATCCATGCGTGACCCAGGAGCCGTTTCAGAAGCGGCAGGACCGATTCATCCGCCTCCACGATATCAAGCACCCGCACCGGAGGCTGCGAAGAAGGCTCTTCACCTTCCCCGACTTTGGAAAAATCGGGAGCGGGTATTTCTCCCGCATTGCCCGCGGCGTCGGGTGCCACACCCCAATTCAGCGGTGCGATGGAGGCCGTCCCTTTTTTGGCGTTCCTGAGATGGTCCAGAATGGACTGCGCCGATTCGGGCTTTTCGGATAAAACCAGTTGCAGATGCGTCCCCAGAAGCGCCTCGACCGGGTTGACATAGGGTGCGGGAATGCGAATCTGATCCACCAGAGCGCCCAGGACTCCCTGAGCCTTTTCCTTCAGAAGCGCCGCGGCACCGGCTGCGAAACCTTCACGGCTCGACTGGAGCTGCTCCAGGACGTTGAGGCGGGATTTGCGAGTGGCGATTTGGCGAAAGAGCTCTTCCTGCTGCTGGCTTAAAGCGGAGTTTTCGGATTGGAAGGCGCTCAGCTCGGATTGCAGCTTCTGGAGCCGGCCCCGTTTCTCTTCGCCGATCTCCTTGTCGCTCTGGGCCACCTGGTTGAAATCCTGAATTTCCGCTTCCAGCTTTGTCGTTTCTTCCTGATTCTGAGCGATTTCGGATTGAAGTTTTTCCAGGCGGACCCGGTTGCCCTGCTTCTGAATATCCAGGGTATTGATTTGCGAGCGCAGTCGGGAAAGTTTCTGGGCGATCCCCAGGAGCTGGTTCTGGAGCGTCCTCAGAGCACTCTGCCGGGCCGAGAGCGAGGCTTCCAGAGTTTGGAGCGCTTCGGCACGCTGCTGGCGCAGTTGCCGGGCATTTTCCAATTCCTGCCGGGCGCTCTGGAGGGAAAGCTCGATCTCCTGGGATTCCTGCTCGGCGCTGAGCTTCTTCTCCAAGGCCGATTGAATCTCCCCGGAAGCCGTGCCCTGTCGGAGGGTGTTTTCCTCAATGCGCTCACGGTTGAACTCCATTCGTTCGCGGAGTGAATCGACCTGTGCGCGGGTCTCGCGGCTTTGTTGCTGCCGGGAGCCGAGGGTCTCCTCGATCTCTTTTTCCTCCTGGCGCGATTGGTGGATCCGTTCTTCCAGAGATTGAATATCCTGCTGGTTCAGGCCGATTTGCTCCTCGAATTTCCGGGCTTCTTCCCGGCTGTTCTGGAGCTCATCGGAGGTATGATGGTAAAGGTGATAGTAGTAATGCGTTTCCAGGAAGCGAAGGTCTTCGGCCAGCGTTTTATAGCGGCGTGCTTTGCCGGCTTGGCGCTGAAGCGAGACGATCTGGCGCTTCATTTCGCGGATGGTCTCGGTGATCTTACCCAGATTGATCTCGGTCTGGTCGAGCTTGCGCAGGGCCTCTTTCTTCTGAGCCTTGAAGCGGGTAATCCCGGCGGCTTCCTCGAAAATCATACGGCGGTCTTCGGGGCGGCTGCTCAGAATTTGCGTGATATGCCCCTGCGCCATGATGCTGTAGCTGGTCCGGCCTACGCCCGTTCCCAGGAAAAGCTGCTGGATGTCTTTCAAGCGGCAGGGCGTCTTATTGAGGAAATATTCGCTGGTGCCATCCCTGAAAATCCGGCGTGTAACCGTTACTTCATTGAAGAGAACCTCCAGATTGGCCGCGCGGAGCTGCTCCTGATCCACGTCGCAAATCGTGAGGGAGACTTCTGCCATGGAGAGCGGCCGGCGGGTCTCGGTGCCGTTAAAAATAATATCAGTCATTTCTCCGCCGCGAAGCGCCTTGGCGGATTGCTCTCCCAGAACCCAGCGGATGGAATCGGCTACGTTGGATTTGCCGCAACCGTTGGGACCGACAATAGCGGTGATGCCCGGAGGGAAGTCCAGGCTCGTCTTATCTGCGAAGGATTTGAAACCGAGTATTGTCAGATTCTTCAAATACACGAAAGAATGAAAAAGCGAAAAGGCCCTCAAGTAAAGCTCAAAACCCCCGCGTCGGGTTTGAAGTTATTCACAGAAAAAGAATAAAAAGCCCATTTATTCACAGGGTTATGTGAATAAGTCAGAGAAGTCTTGACTTCATAGACCCCTTGGGGGAGTATGAAAGCAGGGTTGTTCTGTGAACAACAAGGTCAGAAAGATTATGCCTACATACGATTACGTTTGTAACAAGTGCGGAAAAGAATTTGAGTTGTTTCAGAAGATGAGCGACGAGCCGATTAAGGTCTGCCCGGATGCAAAGTGCATGGGTCCTGTCAAGAGACTGATCGGAGAGGGTTCGGGGATTATTTTCAAAGGTGCTGGCTTCTACGAGAACGATTATAAGAAGAAATCCTACCCCAAGAGCACCGAAACTTCCTCCTCCAAAAAGTAACGGTTTTTACAGTTTAAGTTAGGGAAGCTCTCCCGGTTTTTCCGGCTGAGAGCTTGCGGTGTCCGTCGCCCTTTTGAAAAGGTTGGGAAAATCACTTGCCCGCAGCGCCGCTTTAAACTACCTTCTTTGCAGAATGTTTGGAGAGCGCGGAAGAAAGGTGCGGCTGAAATGAAGTGGAGCTTGAACAGAGTTCTGCTGCTTTACCGCTCACAGGCCGGAGCGATTCTCTTTGCCCTTTTGCTCCTCTTCCTGGGGACGGCGGTGAGCATCCTCAAACCGTGGCCGGTGGCGTTTCTTCTGGATTCGGTCTTGGGGGATAAGGGTCTCCCGGACTGGATGGGGGACTGGGGAACGAAGATTGTCGGACTTTCCCTGCATTTCCAGGTCATCCTCTGCGCGGCGAGCATTTTCCTCATTCATCTCCTTTCCAGCGGACTGGGCTCTCTCCAGAATTACGTCGTCATCCGGATTGGCCTCAAGGGGCTCCGGGCCATCCGCAAACAGGTCTTCTCCTGGCTTCTGCATCTTTCCCAAAGCTATTTCCTGCGGCAAAAACAAGGGGATGTGATTTATCGTGTCTGCTGGGATACTTATTCCTTCCAGACGCTCTTCCAGCATGTCTGGTTTTCTTCGGCGGCCAGCTTCATCTCCATGATGAGTATGCTCTGGGTGATGTGGTACGTGAACCAGACTCTGACCGTGGTCTCCTGCTTTACGCTGCCGATGCTCTTTCTCGGAATTCGTGTCTACGGAGGGCAGATGAACCGGCGCAGCAGAGAGGCGCATCAGGCTGATAGCCAGGTCGCATCCTACATCCAGCAGACGGTCTCCTCCATTGCGGCCATCCAGAGTTATTCCCAGCAGAAAAAGGTCGCCGAGAGCTTTGAAGTCTACAACCGCGATGCCTGGTCGCGCCGGTTGCTGCAGCATGCCTCCGAAATTCTTTATCAGACGACGGTGGCGATTATCTTTTCCGCTGGTATGGCGGCCATCATCTGGGCAGGCGCACGGGAAGTGACGGCCGGGCGTCTGACCGTGGGCGAGCTGGTGGTTTTTATTACCTACTTGAGCCAGTTCTATGAACCCTTGCAGAAATTGATTCTGGCCGGCTCGACCTTGGCCGATTCGCGCGCAGGCGTGGAGCGTGTATTCGAGGTGCTTGATACCAAGCCCGAGATCGTGAGCCCCGAGGCCGGAAAAGTCCTGGCTCCCCTGGCATCGCCCGAAACCGTGTCCGGTAATGGCTGTTCGGTCGATTTCGAAGGGGTCAGTTTCGGCTATGAACCCGAGAGGTTGGTCTTGAAAAACCTCGCTTTCCACCTGAAGCCGGGCGAGTTTGTCGGTCTGGTGGGGCCCAGCGGTGCGGGTAAAACGACTCTGGCGCACCTGGTTTGCCGCTTTTTTGATCCTCAGTTCGGGACCGTCAGCCTGGGCGGAGTGGATGCGCGCCAATGGGATTTAAATATCCTCCGCCGCTCTGTCTCCGTCGTCCATCAGGAGCCGCTGCTTCTGCCGGGCAGCATCCGCGAGAATATCCTCTTCGGACGTGAGGATGCCACCGAGGAGGAGATGCTCGAGGTTTCTCAAAAAGTTCATGCGCATGAATTCATTATGCAGTTGCCGCAGGGCTATGAAACCGAGGTGGGTGACGGCCAGAGCCGCCTGAGCATGGGGCAGATGCAGCGAATTTGCCTGGCCCGCGCGTTGCTCAAAAAGTCCCCGGTTCTTATTTTGGATGAGCCGACGAGCTCTCTGGATGCGGAAAATCAGCGGCTGGTCATGGATGCCCTGGAAGAGATGGTTCGGGATCGAACCACTCTCGTCATAGCGCATCGGCTCTCAACTTTGGCCCGGGCCTCGCGGATTCTGGTTCTGGTGGATGGAGAAATCCAGGCCGTCGGAACCCACGAAAGCCTCTTGCAGAAAAGCGAATACTACCGCCGCGCGGTGGAATCTGCCCAGCGTCCGCTCAATGCCGGAGCCTTTTCCGGCGATTTCTAGCCCGGGAATAACCGGAAAGATTTTGGTAATAAAGGAGGATTTTCGCCATTCAGGCGGAATATTTTGATTGTCCCTTCATATGAATGGGGCGATACTGCCTCTTAGCGGTAAAAACTGTCATATTATGAGCGAGAAGAAAAAAGTACGAATTGGAATCGTGGGACTGGGCAACATGGGTCGCTTCCACGCTGATTATTTATTGAAGGGAGAAGTTGCCCGTGCCGAGCTCACTGCCGTGAGTGATGCCTTCCCGAAAAGTCTGGAGTCTTACGCCGACAGAGTAGCCGTTTTTGAGAACTGCGAAGAGATGGTCCGTTCCGGGAAAATTGATGCGCTCCTCATTGCCACTCCGCATTACTTCCACACCGTTCAGGGCATTGACGCCCTGCATCAGGGCCTGCATGTTTTGACCGAGAAACCGATCTCCGTCCACAAAGCCGATTGCGAGCGGCTGCTGGCGGCCCACAATAAACCGGGCCAGGTTTTCGCGGCGATGTTCCAGCTCCGGACCGATCCGAAGTTTGAGAAAATCAAGAAACTGATCTCCTCTGGCGAAATGGGGCAAATCGTCCGCGTGAATTGGATCAATACCGACTGGTTCCGCACCGAGGCCTACTATGCCAGCGGCGGTTGGCGCGCGACCTGGAAAGGTGAGGGCGGCGGCGTTCTCCTGAACCAGTGCCCGCATAATCTGGATTTGTTGCAGTGGTTTTGCGGGATGCCCTCCAAGGTGCGCGGTTTTGCGCAGCTGGGCAGATATCACGATATCGAAGTAGAGGATAACGTGAGCGCTTACCTGGAGTATTCCAACGGCGCGACCGGCATCTTCGTGACCAGTACCGGTGAAACCCCCGGCACGAACCGACTGGAAATCGCCGGCACCCGCGGCCGCCTCGTTCTGGAGGATGGCATTATCAGCTTTACCCGCAACGAAACGGATATGCATATATTCTGCGAGGAATCCAAAATCGGTTTCGCAAAACCCGAGGTCTGGGAGGTCGATATCCCCTATGCGGATACCGGAGCACAGCACAAGCGCATTACCCAGAATTTCGTGGATGCCATTCTTGACGGAGCCTCTCTGATCGCTCCGGCCCGGGAAGGAATCCACTCCGTCGAACTGGCAAACAGCATCCTCTACAGTTCATTGATCGGCCAGACCGTGGATCTGCCGCTCGATAGCAAAGCCTATGAAGATAAGCTGAAAGAATTGATCGCACAATCAGCCCACATCAAGAAGACGCGCGAAGTGTCGGGAGAAGATTTTTCAAAGTCATTCACAAAATAAAACCGGGAGAGAGCAATTGAGTACGAAGATGATTTTAATGGGAATCAGTGACGAGGCCGGTGCTCTGATGAAAATTCAGATCAGAGCCACGCGCGAGCTGGGATGGAAGTACATCGAAGCCCGTTCGGTGGAAGTGCCCGGTTTCCCCAAGGCCAATATCCACGATTTGCCGCAGGAGGCTTTCGATATCGTCGAGAGACAGGTCAAGGATTCGGGAGTCGGCATCTATTGCTTCGGCTCTACGATCGGCAACTGGGCCAAGAAAATTACCCAGCCTTTCGAGCCGACCCTTGAAGAAGTGACGCGGGCGATTGCGCGAATGAACACTCTGGGGACCCGGTATATTCGCGTGATGAGTTTTGCTGTTGAGGCGGGCGCTGAGCAATACGAAGAAGAGCGCTTCAGGAGAATGCGCGAGATTACCCGCAGGTTCCTGGATGCTGGCATCACGCCGCTCCACGAGAACTGCATGAATTACGGAGGAATGAGCCCCACGCACGCGCTGAGGCTCCTGGAAAATGTCCCCGGACTCCGCTGGGTCTATGATACGGGCAATCCCATTTTCAACACCGACCGCAGCAAACCCGAACCGCAGCCCAAGCAGGATGGCTGGGAGTTCTATCAGCAGGTGAAGCCTTTTATCGACCATGTCCATGTGAAGGATGCTTACTGGGATGCGGATAAGAACGAGGCCGTCTACACTTTCCCGGGCGAGGGTCAGGGGTATGTGAAAGAAATTCTGAGCGACCTCAAGAAGAGCGGCTACGATAAGGGCGTCAGCATCGAGCCCCATATTGCCGTCGTGTTCCATGATGCAAGCGTCAGCGCTTCGGCAGAGAAGCAGTACCGCTCTTACGTTGAATATGGAGAGCGTCTCAAAAAACTCATTGAAACAATTTAAGGATTATTGAAGATGAAAAAATGGTTCGTGTTATTGTGTGCGGCCTCCTTCTGGATGTTTGGCCCCGGCGCTGATGCTGCCGAGCTCAAAATCAATTGGAGCGAAGATTTCCATGATGAGGCTTCTCTGGGCCATTGGCAGGGAGGTTCCGCAGCGAAGTGGGTGTCGGGCCTGGAAAAAGGCAACGCGGTTCATTTCAAGAGAGAATCGACCCAGGGCAGCGCGGCCATTCAGTACCAGCTTCCCAAAGAGTTACTGGGGCCGGGCGAGCTCTTTTGCAGCGCATGGATTCGCTGGCAGAATGTCAGCGAAAAGCCCCAGGGCTGGAACGGAGTCAAGTTCATGCTCGTAATGGATTCACCCACCGGTAGGAGCTGGCCCCAGAGGCAGGTGAATTCCGGCAGTTCGGATTGGACGGAGATAAGCTTCATTGCCCCGATAACCCCCGGCGCGACTTCCGTCGTGCTGCACTTGGGCATGGAAGAGGTTTCCGGTGAGGCATGGTTTTCGGATGTGAGAATCGAGAAGCTCCAGTTCGACGTTGTCGCCGATGCAAAACTGCGCCGGCCCGAGATGGAGAAAACTCACCCGCAGGAGCGCCTCCGCGGTGCGATGATTTCGCCCTCCTCCTTCACGGTTGAAGACATGGACGTGCTCCGCTCCTGGGGTGCGAACCTCATGCGCTGGCAGTTGATCTATACCGGCAAGACCCCCACCGATGAGGAGTATGACGCCTGGCTGGATCGGAGTCTGGATAAGCTGGATACCTTCCTGCCCGAGATTGTGAAGAGAGATATGCTGATCGCGCTGGACCTGCATTCGCCTCCCGGCTCCGGTCTGGGCGATAACGGCTACGTCACCAGCGGCGGCGGTATCTGGACCGATCAGCGCTATCAGGATAAATTTGTCCGCATCTGGGAAAAGATTGCCCTCCGCTATAAGGGCAAGCCCGGTATCTGGGGTTTCGACCTCATGAATGAGCCGGTGGATGACGAGTTCACTCGCGGCGTTGCCCGCTGGCATGGTACCGGCAAAGATCAATCGCTGGCCGAGAGAACTGCCCGTGCCGTCAGAGCGATTGACCCCGACCGCACCCTCATTATCGAGCCGAACCACTGGGGCGGCGTGGAGGCCCTGAGCGGATTCCGTCCGCTGACCTTGGGCAACGTGGTCTATAGTCCCCATTTCTATACGCCGCATGTTTTCACCCATCAGGGTTTTGGCGGCCGGCCGGGCACGGTCTCCTACCCGGGCGAGATTGGCGGAGTCCACTGGGATAAAGAGCAGATGCGAAAAGCTCTCCAGCCTGCCGTGGATTTTCAGCAGAAATATAATGTGCCGATTTATGTGGGCGAGTTCTCCGCTATCCGCTGGGCTCCGGGCAACAGCGCCTATAATTACCTCCGGGATTTGACTGATCTCATGGAGGAATATGGCTGGGATTGGAGCTACCATGCGTTCCGTGAATGGGATGGCTGGAGCGTCGAGCACGGCAACTCTGAAAAGGACCGCAACCGGAGCGCGACTCCCACAGACAGGCAGAAATTGCTGATGGAGCATTTCCAGAAAAACTTTAAAAAGTAGTTATGATTATTGAATCTGTAGCTTATCCGCGTGCCGGTCTGGTGGGCAACCCCTCCGACGGCTACCACGGCAAAACGATTTCATTTACGTTCAGTAACTACCGGGCCAGTGTCCTCCTTTATGAAACGCCCGAGCTGGAGATTCTTTCCAATAGCCGTGATGAATCCAAGTTCAAAAACATTGAGGATTTGTCCGACGACGTGCTGCTCAATGGCTATTACGGCGGAATCCGTCTGCTCAAGGCGACCATCAAGGTTTTTCGCGATTACTGCAAAGCCAATGGTGTAAAGCTGGACAGTCGGAATTTTACCCTGCGCTACCAGACCAATATCCCGAGCCGTGTCGGCCTGGCTGGGTCCAGCGCGATTATTACCGCCTGCATGCGCGCTCTGATGAGCTTCTACGGGTTGCGAATTCCCAAGCCGGTTCAGGCTAACCTGATTCTCTCGGTCGAAAACAAAGAGCTTGCGATACCGGCCGGGCTTCAAGACCGCGTCGCGCAGGTTTATCAGGGCCTGGTCTACATGGATTTTGACCGGGAATTCATGGGTTCTCACGGGTATGGGCGTTACGAATATCTGCCCTTGAAAAATCTCCCCCCGGTCTACATTGCCTATCGCGACGAGATGAGCGAGGGAACCGAGGTTTTTCATAACGATATCCGCGGCCGCTACAACCGTGGTGAGCCCGATGTCCTCAATGCGATGCGCTTTTGGGGAGAATTGACCGATAAAGTCAGCGTGGCGATTCGTGACGGCAAAGGCCATGAAGAATTGGGTTTGCTCTTGAATTCCAATTTCGATAAGCGCAAAGAGATTTACCAGATCAGCAAGGGCAATCTGGAAATGGTGGATGCGGCTCGCTCTGTGGGAGCCAGCGCCAAGTTCTGCGGTTCCGGTGGGGCCATTGTCGGCACCTATAAGGATGAGGCGATGTATCAGGAGCTCAGCCGGGTTTTGAGCTCACTCAATATCAGCCTCTTCAAGCCGCAGTTTGTCGAGCCCCTGGATTAAGATAACCGGGGAAAGAGAGTCTTTTAATCAGTAAAACGAATATGAATAAAATCTATCTGTTGAGCGCCGGTTTGTGTTGCGCTCTCCTGGCCGGGTGCGATTCGCTCCCGGAAAAAAAAGGATACATTGGAAATTCTTCTTATGTATCTACGAAACTCCTGAGCTTAACAGGATGGCAGCACCCGAATGTGGTCTCGAACCCTTCAACACAGTTGGAGGGGGATGCCAAGGTTTCTTATGACATGGGGCTTGAGCGCCTCACCAAAGCGCCCTTTGATAAGGATTTCATTCTGGCGGACGTGAACTTCAATCAGAAGCGTTGGTTCACGAATTTCAGTGGCGACATTTCCGGCCGCTTCATCGAAGTGGCATCGGACGTCTCCTCAGCCGATAAACCCTGGCCCGAGGTTCTTCCAGCTCTGCTTGATGAAATCGGCAAGTACCAGAAAGAGGATGGGCATTTTGGCGCACCGGTCGATTGGAGTAAGCCGATCGATTTTGACCCGACGACCGACCAGACGGTGATGATGCCGATTCTCTGGGGCAACGCCCGTCTGCTCCTGGGTCTCACCACGGCGACGATGAAGTTTAATAACCCTGGCGTCAAGGAAGCCGCCATCAAGCTGGGTAATTTCTATGTCAACACCGTTTATCCGCGCTTCTGCGATCCTGCCCGCATGGATGAATACCGTACTGAAGGCCAGTATGCCTCGGCTTATGTGACCTGCGTTTTTGAAGGCATGGAAGGTCTCCTGAATCTTTACCATATCACCGGCGACGAACGCTATCTGGATACGGCCTGCAAGTTTGCCGATTTCCATGAAGCTTTTGACGTCCTGCCCGTGGGCCACTCTCACGGGAGTTTGAGTCAGACCAGTATGTTGGTGCGGCTCTATGAACAGACAGGGAATAAGAAATATTTGGACCGTGCCGTTCAGCGCTGGGATGCAGCCGTCTCGGGCGGGTATGTGAACCCGGCCGGCAGCGTGCTTGAGAAATTCTGGGTCACCGGCTACACGCGCGATGAAGGCTGCTCTGAAGGTGACTGGCTGCGCCTGAACCTGCTTCTCTGGGCCAATACGGGTCAGACCCGCTATTTGGATATGGCCGAGCGTCTCTATTGGAACGGCATCAGGCCCAATCAGTGGAGCACCGGCGGCTTTGGCCATCGCAATATCGGCGTCGATGATGTAGGCCCCTTTGCTTATACGACGTACTCCCAGGAATCGCTCTGGTGCTGCTCCTTCCATGTACCCTGGGCTCTTCACAAAATGCTCTCCTATCTGGCCGTGGGCTCTGATGCGGGAATATGGTACAACTTCCCGATGGCTTTCGAAACGGATGTCGAGGTGGGTGACAATTCCTGGAAACTGAAATCACAGCCGACAGCCAATGCAGCAAACAATCCGGATCTCTTTGCTTACAATCTGGAGATTCAGGGTAAGTCCGGTGCGGCGGTTCCCCCGGTTCACATCCGAGTTCCGGACTGGGCTCAAAATGTAGAGGTTATTGCCTGGACCAGTAATAACGATGTTGCAAAACTGGAAACGGTAGAGCTGAAGTTAATCCCTTCAAAGAGTCCGGGACGCAATATCTACACCGCAGTGCCGAAAAAGAATGTGACGGCAGGTAAGCTCATCTATCACGTGGTTTATACGGCTCATCCGTTTTTGGAAGACCGCAAAATGCAACGGGTCGATCTGGAGAAAGCTCTGGCAAATAAGACACCTCGTCTTGATAGCGTCGTATACCGCAAGGGGCCCTATGTCTACATGAATAAGAGTTCCGGGAAGATTGAGGATATTCCGTTCAATGCGGTCAATGAAAAGATGGCGCCTTATGTCTTCATGGACAATAAAGACGAACCGCATTCTTTCGTGAATAACCTGATTCTGACGACCGAAGAAGCAGCGAAATAAAGAGCTCGCGGAAACTGCGCCTCCGGGGGCCATTGCCGGCCTCTGAAGCGATGTATAGGGGAGCTCAACCGGGTTTTGAGCTTCCTTAATATCAACCTCTCCAAGCTGCGGTTTGTCGAGCCCCCAGATGAGATAATCAGGGTAAGAGAGTCTTTAAATTAGTAAAACGAATATGAATAAAATCTATCTGTTGAGCGCCGGTTTGTGCTGCGCTCTCCTGGCCGGGTGCGATTCGCTTCCGGAAAATAAAGAATACAGTGGAAATTCTTCCTCTGCGGCTCTGACAGTCCTGAGCTCTGCAGAGTGGCAGCGCCCAAATGTGGACCCGACCCCTTCAACGAGTTTGTCGGGAGATGCCAAAATTTCTTATGACATGGGCCTCGAGCGCCTGACCAAACCGCCCTTTGATAAAAATTTCATTCTGGCAGACGTGAACTTCAATCAGAAGCGCTGGTTTACGAATTTCAGTGGCGATATTTCCGGCCGCTTCATCGAAGTGGCCTCGGATGTTTCCACACCCGATAAGCCCTGGCCCGAAGTTCTGCCTGCTCTGCTCGATGAAATAGGCAAGTATCAGAAAGAGGATGGGCACTTCGGAGCCCCGGTCGATTGGAGTAAGCCGATCGATTTTAATCCGACGACCGATCAGACAGTGATGATGCCGATTCTCTGGGGCAACGGCCGCCTGCTTCTGGGGCTCACCTCGGCGACCTTGAAGTTCAACCACCCGGGCGTCAAAGAAGCCGCTATCAAGCTGGGTGATTTCTACGTCAACACCGTCTACCCGCGCTTCTGCGATCCGACGCGCATGAATGAATACCGTACCGAAGGCCAGTACGCCTCGGCTTACGTGACCTGCGTGTACGAAGGGATGGAGGGGTTAATCAATCTTTACCTTGTCACCGGAGACAAACGCTATCTGGATACGGCCTGCAAGTTTGCCGATTTCCATGAAGCCTTTGACGTTCTGCCCATCGGCCACTCTCATGGAAGTTTGGGCCAGACCAGTATGCTGGTGCGGCTCTATGAACAGACCGGGCAGAAGAAATATCTGGACCGCGCCGTTCACCGTTGGGATGAGGCCGTCTCGGGTGGGTATGTGAACCCGGCCGGCAGCGTGCTCGAGAAATTCTGGGTGACTGGTCATAACATGGATGAAGGCTGCTCGGAAGCTGACTGGCTGCGCCTGAACCTGCTTCTCTGGGCCAACACAGGCCAGACCCGTTATTTGGATATGGCCGAGCGTCTCTATTGGAACGGCATCAGGCCCAATCAATGGAACACTGGCGGCTTTGGCCATCGCTATATGGGCGTGGATGATGTAGGCCCCTTCTCGTATATGAAGCCGTGTGCGGAATCGCTCTGGTGCTGCTCCTTCCATGGCCCCTGGGCTCTCCACAAAATGCTCTCCTATCTGGCCGTGGGTTCTGATGCGGGAATATGGTACAATTTCCCGATGTATTTCGAAACGGTTATCGACGTGGGCGGCGACTCCTGGAGCCTGAAATCACGACCGACAGCCAGTGCCTCGAACGATCCGAACCTCTTCGCCTACAATCTGGAGATTCAGAATGAGTCTGGTGCGGTGGTTCCCCCGGTTCACATCCGGGTTCCGGAGTGGGCTCAAAATGTAGAGGTCAGCGCCTGGGCCAGTAACGGCGATTCCACAGAAATGAAAAAGGTCGAGCTCACGTTGATGCCCTCAAAGAATCCGGGACGCAACACTCTCACTGCTTTGACGAAGAAGAAGGTGAAAGCCGGCAAGCTCATCTATCACGTGGTTTATGCGGCACATCCGTTTTTGGAAAACCGCAAAATGCAGCGGGTCGATCTTGAGAAAGCTCTGGCGGATAAGACACCCCGTCTTGACGGAGTCGTGTATCGCAAGGGGCCCTTTGTTTATATGAATAAGAGCTCGGGCAACATCGAGGATATCCCGCTCAACGCGGTTAATGAAAAGATGGCGCCCTTTGTCTTCATGACCAATAAGGACGAACCTCATTCTTTCGTGAATAACCTGATTCTGGTGACCGAAGAAGCAGCGAAATAAAGAGATCGCGGGAATGCGCCTCTAGGAGCCTGCCGGGAGTGAGAGTATCTCCTTGTAAGCTTGCAAGTGACGCAGCGCTATTTGCTCGGGGGAGAATTGAGAGCGTGCAACGCTCCGTGAGTTCTCCCCCTTTTCTTTTAAGTTTTGGGGTGAGCTCAACGCCTGGCGAAGCGCATCACGGAAATCTTCCTCGTTCTGGCTCTCGAAAAGCCAGCCTGTCTCCCCGTGCCGGATGAGGTCGGGAATGCCTCCGATTCTTGAACCGATGACGGGCACGCCTGAGGCCATCGCTTCCAGAACCACCATCGGGCAGTTGTCCTCGAGAGACGGGGTCAGAATGAGCGAGCTTTGAGCGTAAACTTCCGGCAGTTTCGAGCGCGGGATATGGCCGTGGAACCGTATCCAGGAGCCGTGAGTGCTCAAGAGAGAATAAAACTCCTGTGCATAGGGGGTACCCTCGGCGGGTGCACCGTATAAATTCAAGGTGAATTGGAATTCCTTTTGCAGGGGAGCCAGTGCCCGGATAAGCCAGTTCTGGTTTTTATGATGGCAGAGAGTCCCGAGGCATGCCAGCTGCGGAGGGTCTTCTTCCGAATTGGCTAAAACAGGTGTCACCCCGAAGAATCGCTCCTCCACCGCATTGGGAATGACCCAGGTGCGTTTGCAGAGCGGTCTGACTTTCTCCTGAGTGTAGCGGCTCAGAGCGATGACTCCTCCGGTTTTGGGCAGAGTGCGGGCTTCGAGCCGTGCCGCAATCCAGTAGAAGGAGAAAGGTCTGGCCTTGTTCACCTGCGCCACCGAGCGCATGTTGCCGTGAATGGTCACCACGTTGGGGAAACCCGATTTCACCGCTGCCAGGGCGCAGTAGCGCTCAGTTCCCTGACCGTGGACGATATCCGGATGGATGGACCGGAGCCGTGAGCGAATCGCCCGGGTGCAGCCGCTGTAGAGACTCTTGAGGTAGCCCCAGGAGCCCACCGGCAACTGGTGGTAAGTGATGCGGTCATTGTAGATTCGCTCTGGTGCAGCGGAAGGCTGTTTGGAGCAGGATAAAACATGAATTTCGCAGTTGGGGTCTTTTTCCGCCAGCCGTGCGAAGCCGCTCAGGAGCGCATCGGGTGCCGGGCCGAAGAGAGGCGAGGGGAGTTCGTAGCGCCGGAATTCATCCCGGTCATCGGGTATCAGGAAAGCGATTTTCACGGGATTGAGAGGGGGCTATTCGGGCTAAAAAGAGGCTGCGCGGATGGGAGCGAAATCGGAGTGGTCTCTCGTCTTTCCTCGCATCCGCGCAGTCGGCCTCTATTCATGGCTCTTACTCGGCAGAGCCGGATTTCCGATTGGTTTTGATCGGTTTCTCCGAGTCGGGCGAATCATCCTTTTCTTCCACGACAGGAGCGTTCTCGATATTGGATTGATGGTTTTTCAAGAGCTTTTCCGCAGAACCTTGATAGAAAATGAGGCTCTCTTTATCCACACCGACCTTGACCCGTTCTCCGGGGCGGATATGGCCGCGGAGTATCTCTTCGGCCAGAGGGTCCTGCACCATCTGTTCCACGGTGCGGCGCATCGGCCGTGCTCCGTAGACCGGATCATAACCCTTCTTGATCAGGAGATCGCGGGCGGATTCTTCGAGCTCAAGCTCAATATCCTTGTGGCGCAAACGAGAGGAGAGCTTGCTCATCTCCAGATCAAGCACTTTGACCAGGTCTTCCTTGTTGAGCGGACGGAAGACCAAAATTTCATCAAGGCGGTTGAGGAACTCCGGACGGAAAGTCTTCTTGGCTTCCTCCAGGAGTTGCGCTTTCAGGCGCTCGGTATCCGCCTCCTCGTTCGCGTTTCCGAAGCCGATATTGACCTTCCTCGTCGCCTCGGCCCCCACGTTGGAGGTGAGCAGAATAATCGTATTGCGGAAATCTATTACCCGGCCCATGCTGTCAGTGAGCTTACCCTCTTCAAGTATCTGAAGGAGGATATTCCAGACATCGGGGTGGGCCTTCTCGATTTCGTCAAAAAGCACAACGCTATAGGGTCTGCGGCGGACTTTCTCGGTCAATTGACCTCCTTCGTCATAGCCGACATAACCCGGAGGCGAGCCGACCAGCCGCGAAACCGTAAACTTCTCCATGTACTCGCTCATATCAAGCTGAATGAGCGCCTTGGCGTCACCGAACATCGATTCTGCCAGCACGTGGCTGAGCAGCGTCTTACCCACGCCGGTGGGACCCAGAAGCATGAAAACGCCGATCGGGCGCTTGGGATCCTTGAGGTCGGCACGGGAGCGGCGCAGCGCCTTGCTGATGGAGCTGACGGCGGCCTGTTGGCCGATTACCCTGGCCGAAAGCTCTTTTTCCATTGAGAGCAGCCGCTTGAGCTCATCTTTTTCCATTCCCCTCAGGGGAACACCGGTCCACTTGGAGACGACTTGTGTTACCTCGGGTTCATCGACGATGACCTTCTTTTCATCAATGGTCGTGCGCCATTGACGGCGGGCTTTCTCCAGAGAATCGGCCTCCTGGCGCTCGGTATCCCGGAAAAGTGCCGCATCTTCGAACCGCTGTTCGGCGATGGCTTTCTCCTTTTTCTCGCGGGCGCTTTCGATTCCCTTCTCCATTTCCTTGAATTCCGGAGGGATTACCTCAGCGGCCATTCTGCAATAGGAGCCGGCTTCATCAATGACGTCGATCGCCTTATCGGGCAGGAAGCGCGAAGTGATATATCGATCCGACAGGCGGACGGCTGCATGGATAGCGGCGTCGGTAATATTGGCGCGGTGATGCTCCTCGTACTTGGAGCGGATGCCGCGCAGAATGTCGATCGTTTCCTCCAGCGTGGGAGGCTCGACTTTGACGCTCTGGAAACGGCGCTCCAGGGCGGCATCTTTTTCAATAAATTTGCGATATTCTTCCATGGTGGTCGCGCCGACACACTGGAATTCTCCCCGGCTCAAGGCCGGCTTGATGATATTGGCCACATCCATGGCGCCCTCAGCCGAACCGGCGCCGACGATGGTATGAAGCTCGTCAATAAAGATAATGATGTTGCGGGCCTGGCGGATTTCGTCCATGAGCGCTTTAATACGCTCCTCGAATTGCCCGCGGTACTTTGTGCCGGCGACCATACGGGGGAGGTCCAGACCGACTATTTTCTTTTCGCGGAGAATTTCCGGCACATCGCCCGAGGCGATCTTCTGTGCCAGACCTTCCACGATGGCCGTCTTGCCTACGCCGGCTTCTCCCAGAAGAACCGGGTTATTCTTCGTGCGGCGGCAGAGAATCTGCATGACGCGTTGAATCTCATCCGCGCGGCCGATCACCGGGTCCAGGAGCTTGTTGGCAGCCATTTCGGTCAAGTCCCTTCCGAAAGTTTTGAGTGCCGATGGAGGCGGTCCCTTCTTGGTGGGTGCTTCTCCGGGCTCGGCATCCTGTATCAATTCCTCCAGACTGGCCGTATCATCCTCTCCCTGACCGGGGTTGCCCAGAGTCTTCCAGACTTCCTGGCGGGCTTTCTCCAGATCCACATTGAGATTCTTGAGGGCATTGGCGCCTTCTCCTTCGCCTTCTTTGAGCAGACCCAGGAGGAGGTGTTCGGTGCCAATATAGTCGTGGCCAAGGCGTCTGGCTTCATGAGCGGAGAGCGCCAAAACTTTCTTCACCCGTGCGGTGAAAGGCAAACTCTCACTCGGTTTCGTCGTGGTGCCTTTGCCTACGGCTTTCTCGACCTCTTTGCGCAGAAGCTGCAGGTTGACTCCCAGTTTATTGAGCACCATTACGGCGACTCCTTCGCCGAGCAGAATCAGGCCCAGGAGGAGATGTTCGGTGCCGATATAATTATGTCCCAGGCGAAGAGCCTCGGCGTGAGCCAGCTTGAGAGCCTGCTCCGCACGCTGTGTGAAGTTGTTGATGTTGTCGTCTGATGGCATATTCTTCTTAAAATATGTAGGGCATTATTTACCCTTTTTTTTACGCAGGACTGGAACCTCCGGTTGCAGGGAGCGCCTCCCGTACCCTGCGGTTTGCCTCAGCCCTAGCTTTCCAGGGGCTTGAGTTTGACCTTTTGAGGGGCCTTCAATTTCAAAATCTTCTTTCGGAGAATCTCCGCGCGGGCTCTGTCACGCTGCGGCGCGTCCATGTTCTCCTTTGCCGCAAGCTGCAAGTGCCCCCTCTGAGTGATGAGGAAGAGTTCCTCCAGGTCACTGCGTTTTCCTTTGGGGAACATCCCCAGGTCGATGCCCAGGCGGATGAAAGAGAGCAGATTCAGCGTTTCTCTTGTTTCGATCGTGTAGCAGTTGGAGAGAATGCCCCAGGCTCTCCCGATGTGGTTCAGGAGCGTAATCTGATCCTTCTCTTCCAGGAGCGTCTGGCGGGCGTTCTCTTCGTTTTTCACCACCTGCCGGATGACTTTCTCCAGACGGATGACGATATCTTCCTCGGTTTCTCCCAGAGTCATCTGGTTGGAAGCCTGGAAGAGGTTGCCCAATGCATCAGTCCCTTCTCCGTAGATTCCCCGCACGGCCAATCCCAGCTTGCTGACCGCTCCGACGATCTGGCTGATCTGATCCGTCAGGGCCAATCCCGGCAGGTGGAGCATCGCGCTCACCCGGATGCCAGTGCCCAGGTTAGTAGGGCAGGCCGTCAGGTATCCATATTCGGGATGGAATGCGTAGGGAATCTTTTTCTCCAACTCTGAATCGAGATGGTCGATCCGCTCCCATACCTTTCGGATTTGAAAACCGGGCAGAATCGCCTGCATTCGGAGGTGATCTTCCTCATTGATCATCACCGAGATATTCTCTTCCTTATTGATAGCCAGTCCGCTGCCGACACCGCGTGCTGTATGCTCCCGGCTGATGAGATGCCGCTCCATGAGCGCCAGCTTATCGTTGTTGCTCAGGTTATCCATGCTCTCCAGGAGACAGGATTTCATCGGAGCCAGGCTTACGACAGCATCGCTGATCCGCTTGAGGATTTGAAGGCGCTCGGGTTTCTTAGCCCAAGCCGGAAAAGAGGAGTCGCAAAGGTTCCGGGCGAGCCTTGCACGGCTGCTCAGCACGATCACGTCCTCGGGGCCGCGGCGGGCGGCATATTCCGACGAAGGTATAAGAAACTCTGAGAGTGTCATCATTTATCTTTTTCTTCGGATTGCGAAAGCTTCTCCAATTGTGCTTTCAGCTCTTTAATCTCATCGCGTATCCTGGCCGCATACTCATAGTTTTCCACCTCAATGGCCTCCTCGAGTACTCCCTCTTTGGATTTCAAGAGGCCCTGCAGGAGCTTGAGTTCTTCCTGAGCGGTGTTTTGAGTCTGCTCAGTCTTGGCAACTTCGGCTTCTTTGGCTGAGGTTGTTTTTTTCTTCGAGGTAGACCGTGCCCGCTTGCGAACAGGCGGCTTATCGGCATCGGCCGGCTTCTCAGCTTCGGGCATTGGAGGCCCATCCAGGGGCATATGCTGAGGGTGCTTGCCTACATGCCTCGTACCCCGATGCATCGTTTTGAGCGCTTTTTCAAGCCCTTTCTCAAAAGTGATGTAGCAGGAAGGGCAGCCAACCCGCCCGGTCTTGGACATATCCAGCTCGGTATATCCGCAAACCGGGCAGCGAAGGCTCGGTTGCCTCACGGCAACCTGTGTAGCCGGTTCTTCGGGTCCGAAAACACCGGAGAACTTTTTCAGAATTTCAATCATTGAAAAGCCAGCCGGGTCGTCTACGCCGCATTGCTCGGCACAGTCCGAACAGAGGTCCAGTTTCTTGGATTTTCCGCCCACCACTTGAGTCAAGTGGACTGTCGCTTCGGCTTTGTTACACATCTGGCAAATCATAGATTTTTCATCCTTTCCGGAGAGTTATCTCCTTACTCAAATATAGCCGTTCCCGAGCGTTTCGTCAAATCGTGGAAGAGGCCCAAAAGCTTTTTGAAAACGGGTCCCGGTGTCCCTTCTCCGATCTGGCGTCCATCTACTTTTGTGACCGGAATGAGCTCAGCGGCGCTACCGGTGAGGAAACATTCGTCGGCGTTGTAGACGTCATAGCGGGTCACATCCGGCTCGCTAATTTCCATTCCCGCCTCTCTGGCCAAGTCCAGCACCGTCCCGCGGGTGATCCCGTAGAGGGCACCGGCCGAGAGCGGAGGGGTGAAGAGCTGATTGCGTTTGACGAGGAAGATGTTATCTCCCGTACACTCAGCTACATAACCCTGGCTGTTGAGCATGATGGCTTCCTGTACGCCTGCATTGCTGGCCTCGATTTTCGCCAGAATGTTATTGAGATAGTTTAAGGATTTAATCGCCGGATTGATCGCATTATGGTGATTGCGGGTCGTCGGAACCGTAATGATGCTCATTCCCTTCGTGTAGAGTTCTTCGGGGTAGAGCTGAATCGTGCTGGCAATGATGATGACCTGCGGTTTCTTACAGCGGTCAGGTGCAAGCCCCAGCGTTCCTTCTCCGCGGGTGACTACCAGGCGGATATATCCATCTCCCAAATTATTGGCCTTACAAGTCTCCACGACGGCACGGATCATCTCTTCTTGTGTCATGGGGATATTCAGAGCAATCGCTTTGGCGGAGTAGTAGAGCCTCTCTACATGCTCGACCAGCTTGAAAACGCGGCCGTTGTACATGCGGATTCCTTCGAAAATACCGTCGCCATAAAGCAAACCATGATCAAAAACTGAGATTTTAGCATCAGCTTCGCTAAAAAAACTTCCGTTAATGTAAATTTTCATAAACTATTCTATTACGCCCCGGGGATAGGCATGACAGGAGGGGTCCGTGCCCGTGCTCCGACCATGGCCGACACCGTCCAGGCGATACATGCTAACACCCTGCAATTCAAATGACCAGTACAAACATCGCGCTTTGCCCCCGAGGCTTTGTGACTATCCGAAAGTATCTCCCGGTTTTCCGAGGGCGCAGAGAAGCGGAAAAAGGTCTTTTACCCAAGCCTCCGCTTGTTTATTGGAGGCTGGGGGGGTAGAATGGAGGCGATGAAGGGAAATAAGGATTGGGTTACGGTGAAGGTGGAGGACATCATCCCGGTGAATAAGGGGATGGCGGTTTTCCTTCAGGCCGGCGAGAAGCTTTTTGTGATACAAGTGGATATGGGGATGGGAATTGCGATGGGCCTGAGCCTGATGGGCAAAAAGAACGAGCGCCCGCTGACCCATGACCTCATGGCATCCCTTTTCGTGGGTTTCGGCATTGAGATGATGCACTGCGTCATTGTCGATATGCGCGAAGAAACCTATCATGCACGGCTGAATCTTTTACAGGAAAACGAACTGGGTAAGAAAATAGTCGAACTGGATGCGCGCCCGAGCGATTGCCTCGTCCTGACGATTATGCACCAGAAACCGATTTATATCTTGCCAGAACTGCTGGAGGTTTTAGAGGATGTTCGTCCTCTTTACGAGGAATTGAAGCGTCAACGCGATGATGACAAAGACTGATCAACTGGCAGAGTCACCTCTGGTTTTTATCTATGGTGAAGATGAGTACTCCGTAAAAGAACTGAGTCAGGAGCTCTTCGACAACTGGAGAACCCGCTTCGGAGAAACCGACGCGGAAGTGATTGAAGCGGGCGCATCCAATTCCCAGGATGCTCTGAAAGCGCTGGATCGGATGGAAGGCGCCCTGCAAACTCTTCCCTTTTTCGGTGGCGCTAAGCTGGTCTGGCTCAAGAATTGTTCTTTCCTCGGTGAAGATCGGGTTTCCGGCGGTGCGGATGTGACCCAACGACTGGCCGGAGTGGCCGAGATGCTCAAGGGTTTCCAATGGACCGGGGTGCGGCTGCTCATCAGTGCCGGCAAAGTCGATACGCGGCGCGTCTTTTTCAAGGCGCTGAGCAAAATTGCCGCTCTTCAGGAGTTCAAAGCCATTTCGATCAAAGACCGCGGCTGGGAGCGCCAGGTGGAGCAGTGGATCCTCAGGGAAGTCAAAGAGAGAGGCAAAAAAATCGAACCCCGTGCCCTCAATACTCTGGTCCTCTTCGTAGGACCGAACCTGAGGCAAATGGATAGCGAGCTCGAAAAACTCGGTCTCTATATCGGGGACCGTGCTTCTATCACCGAAGAAGATGTCCTGGCGCTCGTCCCTCAGAATAAACAATCCAAAAGCTTTGCCCTGGCCGATGCCATCGGAGAGAGAAACCTCGCCCGGACCATACACCATTTGGATAACGACCTGGCGGAGGTGAAGACGAATTCTTCGGCCAGCGAGCTGGGGATTCTCTACGGCATTATTTCCAAGGTTCGGCTGATGTTGATTTTGCGCGGGCTTGCAGATCAAGGTTACGCCCGGAGCCGAGGCCGCGACGTGCAGTTCGACCTGCCGCCGGGTTTCCTGCCCGAAGACAAAAAGTTCAACCCCACTATGATGAATTCCTTCATGGTTTCCAAAGCCTATGAACATGCGATGAACTACTCGCTCGGGGAACTGGTCCGGGCGATGGAAAAGCTTTTCGAATGCAATCGCGCTCTGGTTTACAGCGGTGGAGATTCCACCCTGGCTCTCCAGCAGGCGCTGGTGGGGATTGTCAGCAAAAATCAGTAAAGAAGAGAATCGAAGAGACAGTGAACCCCCACTTCAAAGAATTGCTGGCCGCGGCCGATGCTCCTGAGAGAATGGAGCTCTTCTATCGCAGAATGGAGGAGGCCGATCCGGTTGTCGCTCATACCCTCGAAGGGATGACGCAAAGGCAGGTTGAGCTGCTTTGGCGGGTGGTGAACAATTCGACTTATCTCACGACGGTGCTGGAGAATCATCCCGTTTGGCTCAAATCGGATGGAGAATCGCATAAAAATCTCTTCGATGAAGAAGAACTCTCCGCCCCAATAACTCTCACCGAATTACGCCAGGATTTGGGCGATCAATTGTTGGACGAAGTAGCCAATCGTGATTTTGAAGCCACGGGCAGGATATTGCACCAATTTAAAACCCGGCATCTCTTCAGAATCGCTGCCCGTGATCTCAACAGGCTTGGGACCACGAACCTGATTCTCCTGGAGCTTTCCAACCTGGCCGATGTCTGCCTTCAGGCGGCCTTCCGGCTGGCCTGGCTCTATTTGACCGAGAAGTTCGGTGCTCCTTACTGCAAGGATGAAAGAGGCCGCTGGGTCGATGCCGGTTTCAGTGTGATTGGTCTGGGTAAACTCGGTGGACAGGAGCTCAATTACAGTTCGGATGTCGATCTCATTTTCGTTTACTCCGGCGACGGCTATGTTTTCAAAGAGACACCCCAGCCCGGAGACGTGCCCAGGGGACCTCTCAATAATCAGCAGTTTTTCACCCGGCTGGCCGAGGCCATTGTGGATCAGGTGAGCCGGAATACGAGCGAGGGAATGCTCTATCGGGTCGACCTGCGTTTGCGTCCCGAGGGCCAGGGCGGCTCATTGGTGCGCTCGCTCCATAGCTACGAGAATTACTATTCGCAGTGGGGCCGTACCTGGGAGCGGATGATGCTCATTAAAGCCCGGTATGTCGCCGGTTCATCGGACCTTGGGGCGGAATTCATCGAGATGATTCATCCCTTCTGCTATCCCCGCTATGTCAGTGTGCAGGTGCCCGAGGAAGTGGCCGCGATCAAAGAGCGGATAGAAAAAGAGGTGATTCGCTCCGGAGAACTCCACCGCAATGTGAAACTGGGCTGGGGCGGAATCCGGGAAATCGAGTTCGTGGTCCAGACGATTCAGGTGCTCGATGCGGGCAAAATGCCTTATCTGCAAGGAGGCCAGACGCTGCGGATGCTCGACAAGCTGGCCACTTATGATCGCCTGGATTCGGAAGACTCTCTGATTTTGAAGCAGGCCTACTGCTTCTATCGCGATGTGGAGCATCGCCTCCAGATGGAGGAGAACCAGCAGACCCATACGATTCCGCTGAGCCCGGCAAGGCGGCTTCGGCTGGCACGGCTGATGGACTGCGAGACTCCGGAAGAATTCGATGCACAGTGCGGGCGCCTTCAGAAAGAGGTGAGGCGGGTTTTTGAAGAGGTCATCCACAGGAAAAGCGATTCGCCCGATGAGGAGCTCGCTCTGCCCTCGGATTTCGAAGATAAAGAAGAGGAGTGGAATAATTTTCTCTCCCGCATCGGATTTAAAACACCCGATACCGCCTACAAACTCGTTAAAATTTTCGTCTGCGGCCCGGGCTACGTGCATGTCTCCGGCAGGACTCTGGAACTGGGCTGGAAACTCCTTCCGCGTCTTATCCGTCTGTGCCCCTCGGAGCATCGGCTCCGGTTTTCGGGCGAGCAGCAGTGCTTCAAAGCCAATCTGAGAACTCTCTCGGACCCCGACCGTGTACTGGCGCGCCTGGATAGTTTTATCCAGAACTACGGCGGACGCCAGGGCCTCTTCGAAACCTGGTTTTCTTCACCCTTCACCTTTGATCTCCTGCTTCTGCTTTTTGACCGCTCTGAGTACCTCGCCGAAGTCGCCATCAAGACTCCGGGCCTGGTCGATGAGATCATGGAAGGCGAACAGCTCCGGCGCTTCAAGGAGTCGCGCGAGATGCTCCGGGACCTCATGTATGGGCTCGAAGACGAAGACCAGCATGGATGGATTCGTCGCTATCACCGTGTGGAGCTAATGCGCATCGCGATGCGTGATCTCTTCGGAATGAGCGATTTCTCCCGGAACCAGGCCGAGATCAATTGCCTGGGCGAGGCCTGCGTGCAATATGCCTTGCGGGTGGTGATGAAAAAGTTCCGCCTCAAGAAGTCTCCCTTTGCCATCATCGGCATGGGTAAACTCGGAGGCCGCGAGCTGACCTATGGCAGCGACCTGGATATTCTCTTTGTCTGTACCCCGCGTTGGAAAGGGGAGAGCAAAGTGCAGAAGATGGCCTTCATGCTCATCGACCTCCTCTCGGCCAAGACGTCTCTGGGCAGTGTTTACAAGACCGATTCGCGCCTGCGTCCCGATGGCGAAAAAGGCGCCCTGGTGAGCACTCTCGTTCGCTATGAGCGCTACTACCGCTACCGGGCGCAGCTCTGGGAAATCCAGTGCCTGACGCGTGCCCGGGTGATCTGCGGGGATACCGAGACCGGTTTTCAATTTATGGATATGGCCCGCGACATGACCAATTTTTCCATTCCCCGCCGGAATCTGGAAGCCTACTCCGAGGATTGGAAGGAGAAGATTCTGAATATGCGTTTGAAGGTCGAGAAGGAACGCACCCCCTATGGCAAGGACCACCTGGCTTTCAAGACCGGCGCCGGCGGCCTCATGGATGTGGAGTTCCTGGTGCAGATGCTCAATATGGAGTTTGGGTGGTTCCAGCCCAATACCCGCAAAGCGCTGCGGCTGGCGGCCAGTCAGGACCTCCTCTCTGAAGAAGATACAGCCATCCTCATCGAAAACTTCGATAAGCTGATGACTCTGGAAAAAGTGCTCCGCCGCTGGAGCTATGAAGGCGAATCGGTCTTGCCCGATACGGATGCGCCTCTACTTCGCGTCGCCATCCGTTGCGGCTTTGACGGGATCGAATCCTTCATGAGTGCGCTCTCCAAGTGGCGCAATTCGATCCGGGAGGTCTATCTTCGCCTGTCGGGCAGCCCCGAAGATAATGAAAAAGCGTCTATCCTTTAGAGATAGACGCCTGAAAAATACGTTCACAATTTCAATTTACTTCTTCTTAGCTGGAAGGATCGCATCCTTGGCGGCTTTGGCAAATCTGAATTTGAGGACTTTGCGGGCTGGCACTTTGACCGGTTCACCTGTTTGAGGATTACGGCAAGTGCGGGCGCTCCGATTATTTACTACAATCTTTCCAATCCCGGGCAGAGTGAAGCCGTTCTTGGCGTTCTTGTATGTGAGCGACGTGATTATTTCGAGAACCTCTGCGATTTTTTTCTTCGGCAGTTCGGTTTTCTCCGAAATGGTCGCTATGATCTGAGTTTTAGTCAGAACCTGACTTTTGGTTGCTACTGCTTTAGCCATATCTGTTTCAATTAGTTTTAACGCGAACGTTGACTTCTTTTACTAACTATGGAAATTTTTTCAAGAGAAATCTTCAAAAATCGCGGGATTTCTCCGGTTTTAGGCCGGAAACCGCCCTCTCTCCCCGAAAATGGCCGTTCCCACGCGTATTATTGTCGATCCTTCTTCAATGGCAACTTCGAAGTCCGAGCTCATTCCCATGCTCAAAACAGGCAGCGGCGCCTGCAAAATATCTTCACATTTTTTTCTGAGATCCGCCAGATTCCGGAAGTGCGCGCGGGCCTTTTCCGGCTGAGGAGTCCAGGGCGGAATGGCCATGAGTCCGTGAATTTCCAGGCGGCTCAGATCGTTTAGTTTCAGCAAATCTCCCGGGAGTGTCTCGGACGAGTAACCGAACTTGGAGGCTTCCCCGGCGACGTTTACCTCCAGAAGAATCGGCAGCGAAGAGCCTCTTTTTTCGGCGGCCTTATTGATCTGCTCGGCCAGCGACCATGAATCCACGCTCTGAATCATCTCAAAAAGTCCCACCGCATCCCGGCATTTATTGGACTGAAGATGCCCGATCAGGTGCCAGTGCAGGGACGATGGGCATTGCGGGATTTTGAGCTTAGCTTCCTGAACTCGGTTTTCCCCGAAAAACTGCAAGCCTGCCTCAGCCGCCTCGCGCACAGCCTTCCAGGGATGAAATTTGCTGACGGCCACCAGCGTCACCTCCGACGGATTGCGTCCACTGCGTTCGCAGGCCTGCTCTATCTGCTTTTGAATTGTCCGGATATTGGATTCAATACTCATTTGGAGTGCGGGACCTCGCTCTCTTTTTTAGCTGCCCGGTTTGAGTGCCGGGATCGTTTTCAAATCTTCAGGCAGATCTTTCGGGTCAAACGTCTCCACCTCCATCTTCAGCAAACTGATCAGAGCCACTCCCGGCTGGAAGTTGCCCTGGGAGCGGTCCACCAGCATTCCCACCGCCTGAACCACACCGCCCTTATCGTGCACGATATCCAGCGTTTCCTGAACCCGGCCGCCGCGGGTGATGACATCCTCAACAACCAGCATCTTTTCCCCCGGAGTGATTTTGAAGCCGCGCCTCAAGACCAGCTGGCCTGCCTCTTTTTCGACAAAGATAAAGCGGCAGCCCAGTTGGCGAGCCACTTCCTGGCCGATCACCAGTCCGCCCATGGCCGGTGCGATTACCGTGCGAACCTCCAGGTGGCGAAGTTTCTCCACCAGAGCGGCAGCCAGTTTTTCGACAATCGGCATCTCCTGAAGCGCCAGCGCGCATTGGAAATACTGCCGGCTGTGAAGACCGCTCCTCAAAATGAAATGTCCCTCCAGCAACGCCTTGGTTTGTCTGAAAATATCTAACGTTTCCTCGTTCGTCATGGGCGCCATTATGCCACCAACTTTAAATGGATACCAAGAAAAAGGAGGCTGAAAAACAGGGAAAAAAGCCGGTTTTAAAGCCCGGGTGGGAAGCAGCGAACCTGGTGCCCGGGGAGCGTCGGATGTGCCCGGAGACGCGGTGCCCCCAAAGCGCAACCGCCGTGGCGCTCGGTGCAGCGAGGGTGAAAGCGGCAGCCCTCCGGCATGGCGTGCAGAGGAGGAACTTGCCCCTCGATGGAAGAGAGCCTCAGGCACTGCGAATCCAGCCGGGGAACCGAGGCCAGGAGCGCGCGTGTGTAGGGATGCGCCGGCGTTTTCAGAACTTGCCCGACCGGGCCGCTCTCTACCAACTGTCCGGCGTACATAACGGCAACCTGATCGGCCATCTGGGAGACAATCCCCAGATTGTGCGTGATTAAGAGAATGCTCATCTTGTGAGCGGTGCGCAGCTCGCTCAGGAGCTGCAGAATTTGCGCCTGAATGGTCACATCCAGTGCGGTCGTCGGTTCATCGGCGACGAGCAGCCGGGGCCGGCTGGCCAGGGCCATGGCGATCACGGCCCGCTGTTTCATCCCGCCCGAGAGCTGATGCGGGTATTCATCAACCCGGAGCTCTGCGGAGGGAATGCCGACATCCTTCAACGCTTCGATACACTCCCGGCGGCAGGCCCGTTCCGGCTGGTGAAGTGCCAGGGACTCGAGAATCTGCGCGCCAATCGTGAGGGTAGGGTTCAAAGCCAGTGAAGGATCCTGGAAAATATAGCTGACCACTTTCCCCCGGATTTGCCGCAGCTCGCGGCGCGAAAGCGTCAGGGTGTTTTGCCCCTCCAGAAGAATGCGTCCTCCCAGGTAGCGGACGGACGGTATCAGCCGCGCGATGCTCTGGGCGGTGACGCTTTTGCCGCAGCCGCTTTCCCCAACCAGCGAAACGATCTGCCCCTCTTCCACCGTGAGCGAGAGGTCATCGACCGCGCGCAGGAGTCCCTCTTCGGTCTGGAAACCGAGTGAGAGATTTTCAATCTGAAGCACGGGGGAGCTCACGGCTGCTTTAAAAAAGGGCACTTACTTGAAAGAGGCCATGCAGGCTTTGAAGAGTCCCGCATGACCTCTGAATTAATTGTCCCGAAAAAACAGGATGACTAGATCTTCACCCAGGTGTTTTTCTTGCTGCCTTTGTACATGGCTTCCATCACGGCGACGCGGTCGGCTGCCTCTGTGGGCTTGACCAGCGGTTCATCTTTGCCCTGAACGGCGTTGATGAACTGGTGAATGGGTACCACCGGGGATTTGGGCAGCTTCTTCCAGGGCTCGCGTCCGTCGGCGCCTTCCACCTTCTTGGAGCGGAAGTAGAGGTCGCCCCTGTCGATGATGGCGTGACCCTCGGTGCCGGAGATTATGAGCGTGACCGGGCATTCGATATCCACCCAGCCGGCAGTAAGCGTAGCGCTGACTCCGCTCTTGAAGCGAATGAGGCCCTGGCCCATTTCGTCGGTATCTTCATAGTTGCCGACAGCCACCTGAATATCAGCCGTGGCTTTTTCCACACCGCCGAAAATCCACATGAGAATATCGAGCATGTGCGTTCCCAGATCGCCAAAACCGCCGCAACCCGATTGTTTGACGTCGGCCATCCAGCGCCAGTCGGTATCAAACCAATGTCCCAGCGAGCCGCTGTGGCAATTCCATGCGCTTGCACGGGTGATCTTGCCGAAAGCTCCGTTGGCTACCTGTTCGCGCAGGAAGAGGTGCTTGGGATCGGTCCTCATGAAGTAACCGGTCGTGAAGAGTACGCCTGCCTTATTGAGCGCATCGGCCATGGCGTAGCTGTCCTTGGCGGAGATACCCAGCGGCTTCTCGATGAAGGCATGCTTCTTGGCCTTGGCTGCGCCTTCCACTAACGGACGATGCAGATTGGTTTCAGAGCAGATCACTACGGCCTGAACTTCCGGGTCATTCCAGATTTTCTCCGGGCTATCGCTGAGAGCTTCGCAGGAATGGAACTTCGCCCATTTTTCGGCCCGTTCATTCTTATGATCGAAGCAATACTTTACTTTAACATCCTCGCGTTCCTTCATCTTGTTCATGAAGTCGGGGGTGTGAATATGCGCGCAGCCGACGAATGCGATCGTGGTCTTCGCGGTTTCCTGGGCATTTACCATGATCGAGGGCATCATGGCAGCAGCCGCACCGATAACAGCCGTCGATTTGACGAAATCACGGCGGGATAATTGATTTTTCATTGTGTTTGATTCGAAAAAAATTAGGTTAAATTCAAGACATCCTGCATCGTGTAGATGCCCGGTTTCTTGCCGGAGCACCAGAGGGCAGCCCTCAGGGCGCCTCGGGCGAAAGTTTCGCGGCTGGAGGCTTTGTGCGTCAGTTCCACGCGTTCTCCGTCGGCGGCAAAAATGACCGTGTGGTCTCCCACAACGTCGCCGCCTCGCAGGGAGTGCATCCCGATTTCTTCGGCTGTGCGCTCGCCTACCAGGCCTTCGCGGCCGTGGCGTACCACTTCTTCGTACTGCTTCTTGCGAGCCTCCGCGAGAATCCGTCCCAGGGTATCGGCCGTTCCGCTGGGAGCGTCCTTCTTATGCCGATGGTGCATCTCGACCACTTCGATATCGAAAGGGGTTCCCAGAATTTCAGCCGCTTTGCGGGCCAGCCAGAAAAGGGTGTTGACTCCCGTCGAGTAATTGGAAGCCCAGACAACGGGGATATTTTCTACGGTGTCCCCGATCGCTTTTTTCTCTTCGGGCGTGTGGCCGGTCGTGCCGATGACTAACGGCTTGCCGAGGCTCGAGCAGAGCTTGGCTACCGGCAGCGTCGTCTCGTGAAAACTGAAATCAATAACCACATCGGCGCTCCCGACCGCCTGGGCCAGGTCATCGCCCTGATCGGCTGTTGCCGCCACGACGAGCTCCGGTATTTCGGCCGCGCAGTTAATCAGCATTTTGCCCATGCGCCCCTTGGAGCCGATGATTGCGATTTTTAACATGGCTGGAGCTCCTACTGTTTTGCTTTGGTAATCAGGTTCAGTGCCTCAAGCGTCTGTTTCACCACTGCGCAGCTCTTATCTGAGAGATGATAGAGCGGCATGCGGACTTCCTCAGTGCATTTGCCCATCATGGACAGCGCCGTTTTCACTGGAACCGGGTTGGTCTCCACGAAGAGGGCTTTAAAGAGCGAATAATATTTCTGGTGAATCCGGAGCGCCTCGGCCGTATTGCCTGCTGCAAAAGCACGCACCATCGCGCTGACCTCTGCAGGAATAACGTTGGAGGCCACGCTGATCACACCCTGGGCGCCCACCGCCATGAAGGAGAGGGTGAGGGGATCATCGCCGCTCAGAATGGTGAAGCCCGGCACCTTGACCGCATTCATCAACTGGCTGACACGGTCCGAATTCCCGCCGGCTTCTTTAATCGAAACGATATTGGGATTGGCCTCGGCCAGACGCCGCACCGTCTCTACCCCGATTTCAATACCGCATCGGCCCGGGATGCTGTAGAGAATCAGCGGGATTTTGACGCTTCGGGCAATCTGTGAAAAGTGCTCAAAAAGCCCATCCTGAGAGGGCTTGTTGTAGTAGGGAGCGACCAATAGAGAGGCATCGGCCCCCAGTTTTTCAGCGGACTGGGTGAGGTGGACCGCCTCTACCGTGCTGTTGGCGCCCGTGCCTGCGATCACTTTGATGCGGCCGGCCACGGTTTTCACCGCCAGTTCTATCACGTGTAGATGCTCTTCCGGAGAAAGCGTGGAGGATTCTCCCGTACTGCCGACCGGCACAACACCGTCGACTCCCTGATCGACCTGGCGATTGACCAGGGCAATGTAGGCTTCTTCATCAAGCTTGCCATTCCTGAACGGAGTGACCAGCGCTGTGTAAACACCTTTAAACATAAATAACAATATCTCCTATCTCTAAATTTCTATTTGTCCGGTGAAGGAAACCTCGGCCGGACCCGTTAACGTAACATCCTTGAAACTTTCACCAGTCCAGGTAAATCCGACTTGCAACGTGTCTCCGCCCTGAGTAGTGACACTCACCGGCGAAGGCTGCTCGAACACTCGTGCCGTGATGAGCGCTGAGGCCGTGACACCCGTACCGCAAGCCAGCGTTTCGCCCTCCACACCTCTTTCGTAAGTGCGTACCCGGATGGAGTGGGCGTTCAGAACCTGGACAAAGTTGACATTAGTCCCCTTGGGACTGAATTGATCATGGTTGCGCAGGCTGGCTCCCCATTTCTGTACCGGGATTGAATCAATCTGGTCCACAAAGTGGACCGCATGAGGAACGCCTGTGTTGATAAAGTGGACTTTCCGGGATTCACCTTCCCAGGAGAGATCCATCCCCAGCCGAAGATCGGTCGGAGTCGTCAAGCTGACCTTGACCAGCTGCCCCACAAATTCGGCATGGATGATGCCCGAAATCGTCTCAAACGCGATTCGGTCTTCCCTGCCGGTTAATTGACGGATAAAGCGGGCAAAACAGCGGGCACCGTTGCCGCACATTTCAGCCTCGCTCCCGTCGCTGTTATAAAATTTCCAGGCGAAATCCGCCTTACCACTGGAGCTGTTCTCCAGAAGAATCAGTCCGTCGGCTCCAATAGCCTTTTGCCTATTGCATAAACCTGCAATCTGCTCCGGCAACAAAGAGAGTTTTCGGTTGCGATTATCTATCAGGACGAAGTCATTTCCGGCCCCGTTCATTTTTGTAAACTCTACCAGCATAATAGCCACGACACTCTACCAAACTTGCTCCAAGGGTACAAGGAGCTTATCTGCGGTTTTTGATTCCGCACTCCCCGGTTTTTCGTAAAAAAAGAGATTCTGACCCTTTGTTTTTAGCCGATGAACCCTTCAGTTCATTTTTCCGGCGGCTTCTGCAAGAGGGCTGTCTCTTTTTGAACCGTGTTCAATATCTCCTGAAGCGGGACCCCTTTTTCACGTGCCAAAGCGCGGCAAACTTCATGCTCCGGCTTGGCATGGAGGATTTTGCCTCCGCTGCGGGTAATCTTGACCGGCACGGGCCCGTAGACCGTCCCGACTTCCACCGTTTCCCGCCGTAATTTGAACCGCGAAACCGGATAGTGCCGAACGCCGATGGAGCCCGTTTCCGTGAAAAGAAGGTTGGAGAGCTGAGCCAGTTGCGAAGCGTTGCAGAGAATGGAAAGCTCCACGGCCGGACGGCTTTTCTTCATCTGAATAGGGGTATGCCAGGCATCCAGTGCCCCCAGCTCCAGGGCTCGCTCCAGCACGTACCCCAGCGATTCGGGGGTGCTGTCATCGAGATTGGTCTGGAGGAGCTCTACCTGGTCGGTTTGCCAATCCTCCGGCGCTTTTTCTTCGGCAGTGCTCTCTCCCAGGACGACTCTGAGCATATTCGGCCGGGTTTTCAGAGTCCGTGTGCCGAAACCGTAGCCGATTTTTTTCGCAACGACATCCTGCATCGGCCCGAACGACTCGACAAACTCGGCCAGAATCGCCGCCCCCGTCGGGGTGATCATCTCCGAATCCTCCTCGCATTGGGAGAGCGGCACTCCGCTGGCACCCAGTATGGCCAACGTGGCCGGGACCGGGATCGGCATTTTCCCGTGCGCGCAGTGCACATAGCCCGTGCCATCCGTGGGCCGGCAGGCCAGGACTCTTGGTCTGCCCAAAAGCTCCAGGGCGATGCAGGCGCCCACGATATCAACGATCGAATCCAGCGCGCCTACCTCGTGAAAATGAATCGTATCAAGTGTCTTGCCGTGGATTTTCGACTCTGCGGTCCCGATTTTGAGGAAAAGGCTCACCGCGCGTTCCTTGACCCAGGCCGAAAGCCCGGAGGATTCAATTATATTGCGTATTTCCGTAAAACCCCGATGCGGACCGTGCCCATGTGCCTCCCCGTGAGAGTGTCCGTGATCATGTTCATGAGTGTGTCCGTGATCGTGATCATGGGAGTGTTCATGCTCATGATGATGGGGCTCCTCATGCTCGTGCGCATGCTCATGTTCGTGAAAATGTTCGTGCTGATGCACATCCAGGTGGGTACCGGAGATGCCCTGGACGATTCGCCGTTCCGTATGGAGATGCCAGCCATCCAGGTGGAGCTTTTGCAGCTCGCGGTTGAGGGCATCCTGCGGGACACCCACATCAATCAGGGCCGCCAGGAACATATCGCCGCTGATTCCGCCGACGATGTCTAAATATAAAGTCTTCATTTTTCTGTGACTGCAGGTGCCTGCAAGGTAAGTGAATTGATCTGGCTGGCAGCATAAGCGGCTCCGAAGCCGTTATCGATATTGACCACGGTGACGCCGCTGCCGCAGCTGTTGAGCATTCCCAGGAGCGCTGCGATTCCGCCCAGGCTCGCACCGTAGCCGACACTTGTCGGAACGGCGATAACCGGTTTGGAGACGAGCCCGGCCACGACGCTGGGGAGTGCCCCTTCCATTCCGGCTACGACCACCAAGACGCTTGCCTTGCGCAGTTTGCCCAGGTTACCCAAGAGACGGCGGATTCCGGCCACCCCTACGTCATAGAGGCGGATGACTTCATTGCCCATGATTTCGGCTGTGACGGCTGCCTCTTCTGCCACAGGTAGATCGCTGGTGCCCGCGCAAAGAACCGCAATAGGCAGAGGCCGCTTGGGCAGGGCTTCCCGCACGAGGGTGAGACAGCGGGCAGTTTCGTGATAAACCACCTTCGGGAAACGAGCGCGCATCGCCTCCACATGGGCAGCGGTGATCCGGGTGATCAGGACTTGCCGGGAGTTCCGGAAAATCTGAGTCGCGATCTCCAGAACCTGCTCCGGAGTCTTGCCTTCACCGTAAATGACTTCCGAAAACCCGCTGCGTTCGCCCCGGTGTATATCCACATGGGCAAAACCCAGGTCGACCGACGTATCCTGTTCCAGTTGTGTCAGGACCTCTTCAGCGGAGATTTTCCCGTTCTTGAATTCTTCCAGCAGTGTGAGTGCGTCTTTCATGCAAAATACTCTTAGTTTTCAGTTTCAGGTTTCGGGGCGGATTGAGAGCCTTCCATATCGCTCTTCTTTTTGGAGAAGACCATCGGCTGAGGTGCCCTCTGTCCCAGGACCTGCAGGTCATTTTGGACCGTTTCGCGCAAGTAGGGTGGGGGTTCTTTGCCGCTCTTTTTCCAATAGGAGAGCTTGGCCTTGAGCGCATGATGTTCGGCCTTTTCCTTGTCGCCCATCCGCATATAGATAATGCTCAGGTTCATCTGCGCCATCTGGTTTTCCGCCTCCATCTCCACGGCTTTGAGCGTTTCGCCCAGTGCCTGCTCCAGGTCGTTTTGGCGCAGGTAGGCGTTCCCCAACGCCAGCTGTGCATCCAGACAATCGGGATACTCCTTCAGAAGAGCTTTGAGCTCCGCGATGCACCGGTCTACATTCCCCAACGCCAGCTGATAGACAGCTTCGTCATAGAGGGCGATCCATTCGTCATTTTGCCTTGACACAAGGCCTATTTTGCTATGAAACTTAATTGACTGCAAGCCCTGTGCTTGGCTGGCTGCGTTTGAAAAGAATTCATTTCTTCCCGGCATTCTATGATTCGCTTACTTTGCACTGATTTTGACGGAACGATCTTTCACGAAAGTGGAGATTCTTCACCCATTTCACCCCGTTTTTTGAGTTTGATTCACTCTCTCAAATCCAAAGGTGTCAAATGGGTGATCAGTACCGGTCGCGACCGCCACGAAGTATTGGCGACTCTCCATCATTGCGGGGTAGACGTCCTGCCCGATTTCCTTTCCACGGTGGAACGCGAACTCTATGAGCGCAAAGGCGATGACTATGAACCGATGCAGCCCTGGAACCAGATTTGCCAGGAAGTGCACCGCAAGCTCTACGAGAAAATCGCCTCGCTTCTGCCTCCTTTGGAAGAATGGATTAAGAAAAATTACTCGAGTTCAGTCCTTTATAGCGACGGATATTCTCCTCTCTGCTTCATTGCCCGTAATAATCCAGAGGCCGACCAACTATTGGAAGAGGTGAAAAAGCATTTCGCCTCGGTGCCGGAAATTTCATTGGTCCGCAATGACGTTTACGCGCGCATGGCCCACATGGATTACAATAAGGGGACGACTCTACTGGAATTGCAGCGCCACCTGAAGATTGGCCCCGAAAAGGTCTGTGTCGCCGGCGACCACTATAACGATATCCCGATGCTCCGCCGAGAGGTGGCCCGCTTTATCGTCACCCCCTCCAATGCGATAGAGGAGATTAAAGAGCGGGTCCTGGCAGAGGGCGGCTATGTCTCCGGGCTTGCTTCCGGAGCGGGGATAGCCGAAGGTGTGGAGAAGTTCCTGAACGGTCAGTTTTAAGCGCTTTTAATGCAAGAAGAACCACTTCTTATTCGAATTCACGGGGATCCCTCCGGTCCCACACTTGTCTATTTGCCCGGCATTCATGGGGATTGGTCCATGATCGGCGATTTCCGCCGTCAGGTCCTTCCTCATTATTGTTTCGTGGAGTTCACCTATCCCCGTACCAAAACCTGGACTCTCCAGCAATACGGGCAGGCGGTCCTGGATATGCTGGTAGAAAATGGGATCACCCATGGCTGGATTATTGCCGAATCTTTCGGCTCCCAGGTGGGCTGGAAGCTCCTGGAATTGCAGCGTGCCCACCCCGAGAAATTTACCCCCGAAGGTTTAATCCTCGCAGGCGGCTTTGTGCGCCACATCAACCTGTGCGGCATCACGCTCTTCGGGAAAAACTTCCGGATTCCCCTCAAAAAACAATTTTCACTCCTTCGTTTCTTTGGACGCCGCATTTTAAAACGCTGTCTGAAAGATCCACTTGTCCGCGAGGAGATTATGGAGTTCAAGGAACGCCGTTCGCAGCTGGATAGAGACGCCGTCTGGCACCGTCTGGAGCTTGCGCTCGAAAACGACCTGCGTCCCATTGCCGCGACCACCGAGATTCCCGTCTTTTGCCTGTCGGGATTGATTGATCTGGCTGTCATTTTCCCCCATACCCATTACTGGCTCTGGCGTTACTGCCCGGGCTATTCCGGTGCGCATCTCCTCATCAACTGGGAGCTGAGCACGTTTGGCTCGGATCATCATGTTCTGGGTCACGGTAAGCGCACTTTCCGCGTCATCGACCGCTGGATACACAGATACCGGTAAACCCTGCGGACACCCCTTAACAAGTGCCCCTTACGGCTGAGTCGAAGGGGTTGACAATCCGGATATTTTTTTGTTCTAATAACCTCCGCCCCTATGGGTCAACGGGAGTGAATGGATGCCTGGAAAAAGTGGCCGCAGGTATTCATTTCATTAAATCGAACGTGGCCGGCCGCAGACTAATAAATATGAGTAAAAGCATTAAAGGAACACAAACGGAGAAAAACTTGTTAACATCTTTTGCCGGAGAATCTCAGGCCAGGATGCGCTATACCTATTTCGCCGGCGTGGCGAAAAAAGAAGGCTTTGAGCAGATTGCTGCGATCTTTACCGAAACCGCTGACCAGGAAAAAGAACACGCAAAACGCATGTTCAAGTTCCTCGAAGGCGGTATGGTGGAAATCACGGCTTGCTATCCGGCCGGTGTGATCGGTTCCACGCTCGAAAATCTTCTGGCAGCCGCCTCGGGCGAGCATGAAGAGTGGTCCGCGGATTACCCGAAGTTTGCCGATATCGCCCAGGAGGAAGGCTTTGCCGATATCGCCGCCATGTATCGCAATATCGCAAAAGCCGAGAAGGGGCATGAGGATCGTTATCGCGCTTTTGTGAAGAATATCGAGTCGGCCCAGGTGTTCGCCAGAGAAGACGAAATCGTCTGGCAGTGCCGCAATTGTGGTTATATCCACGTTGCCAAGGCGGCTCCCAAAATTTGCCCGGCATGTCTCCATCCCCAGGCGTACTTTGAGGTCATGAAGAAGAATTGGTAATTCAATTCTGTTTCACTTAATAAAACGATGAGCCCCTTGTCTTGTTTTAAGAACAGGGGCTGTTTTTTTCAAAATACAAAAAAACAGGCTTTAAGAGATTCTCTCTTTCAAATGGGATTGTTTTTGTTAGAATCCCGCCTAAAGCCTGATGGGGTAAATTCCGGGGTCAATTTTAAATATGGATATAATCAAAAAAGAACTGGTCATTGTGGGCGGTGGCCCGGCCGGATATACGGCGGCGATTCGCGCAGCCCGCAATGGAATGAGTGTCGCACTGGTGGAATCCGATAATCTCGGAGGAGCCTGTTTGAATTGGGGCTGTATCCCGACCAAGACGCTTTTGGAGTCCTCTCATCTCTTTGCCCGGGTCCGTTCCGGTGAGTTTGGCATCGGCGGCGGTCTGGAAACTCTGCAGCTGGATATGGAGGTGGTGATCGGCCGCAAAGATCACCTGGTTCAAAAGCTCAGCCAAGGGATTGGCGCGCTCCTTGAAGCCAACGGAGTCACCCGTTTCAAGGCCAAGGCGGCCTTTACCGGAGAAAAAACGCTGAAGCTTTCCACTGGCGAGAAACTTTACGGTGAGAAAATTTTGCTGGCGCTGGGTGCCGAGCCGGTTTTCCCTCAGTCCATCCGGGGAGTCGATTTGGGTTTATCCTCAGAAGATATCCTGGCTCACCGCTTTGGCTCCTACGCGACGGTGGCCGTCGTGGGCGGCGGCGTGATCGGAGTGGAAATGGCGACCTTTTTCAGCGATTTAGGCAGCCAGGTGACGATTCTTGAAGGTCTGCCTCGTATCCTTTCGCCTTTCTCCGACGACGTGAGCAAATATGTCGGTATGAGCCTGAGGCGCAGCGGCGTCAAAGTCGTGACCCAGGCCCAGGTAGAAGCTTTCCAAAGAGAGGACGGAAATAAAGTCGGAATCGTTTACAAGGATAATAAGGCCAAAGATCAGACGCTTTCGGTCGATTTGGTCATCGTCTGCGTTGGCCGCACCCCCCGCAGTATGGAGGGCCTGGAGCTTTGCGGAATCAAGTTTGACCGCGGCATCGAGGTCGATTCTCAGGGACGCACTGGGCACGCGGATATTTACGCGGCCGGGGACTGTGTCCGGGGCGCGATTCAATTGGCCCATTACGCCACGGCCCAGGCGCTCAGCATCGTGGACAGTCTGGCCGGTAAAACGGTTCATACGGATCTCTCCTGCATTCCGAGCTGTGTTTATACGGCACCCCCTGTGGCCAAGGTCGGCTTGAGCGAGGAAGAAGCTCAGGCTGCGGGCCGCGAGATCGAATTGGGTCGCTTCAATCTGGGCGGCAACGGTAAATCTTTAATCGCCGGCGAGGAGCGCGGTTATATGAAGGTCATTTTCGAGAAAAAAACCGAAATCCTCTTGGGCGTCGAGTTGGTCGCCGGTCAGGCTCCCGAAATGATTGGCCCCCTGGGTACACTGGTCGCCATGAAAGCCCGACGTTCGGATATCCTCAAATCGGTCTATCCGCACCCGAGCGTTTGCGAAGGATTTTTTGAAGCCGTCGAGGATAGCGTGAAGCAGGCTATCCATGTGATTTACAGGAACTAGGCGAGGGGGATATCCCGAGGGTTTTCTCACCTGAAGCTGGAGCTCGACAAAGGCATTACCCGGAGTTAGAGTGGTGGCGGCGTGACCGGAACACTGGGACATGTGTTTGTAGATATGACAGATAGGGCTGAGCCTTGGAATCCCTTTAAACATTTATTTGATTAGAACAGGTATAAGTATGTTAAGAACTCCTTTTTACAGCAAAATGCTGGCTGCGGGCGGGAAAATGGTGGAATTTACCGGCTACGAATTGCCGGTCCAGTTTGAGTCTACAGGGATCATAACCGAGCATAAAGCGGTCCGGGAAAAGGCCGGCCTTTTCGACGTTTCCCACATGGGGGAAATCTATCTGCGCGGCAAGGATGCCTTCGCCTCCATTCAGAACCTCATTACCAACGACATTACGACGCTCAAGGATGGTGGGGCACGCTATTCGCTCCTGCCCAACGCCGAGGGCGGAGTGGTGGATGACATTCTGGTTTACCGCTTCAATGCGGAGGAATACCTCCTGGTCGTCAATGCCGCCAATACGCAGAAGGATGCCGCCTGGATTGAGGCGCGCCTTCTGGGCGATACCCAGTTTGAAAACGCCAGTCCTACTACCGCTCAGCTGGCTCTGCAAGGACCTCTGGCCATCGAGATCGTGAAGCAATTCATCTCCCCGGCCGATATCCCAGAGAAAAACTACACCTTTAAAACGCTGACCCTGGAAGGGGTGAAAATCATCCTCTCGCGCACCGGTTACACGGGCGAGGATGGCTTCGAATTCTATTGCCCCAACGCCTACGCCGAGCGCCTCTTCGATCTCCTCATGGAGTATGGGCGTCCCTTCGGGATGATCCCGGCCGGCCTGGGTTCCCGCGATACGCTCCGCATGGAAGCCGTGATGCCTCTTTACGGTCACGAAATGAACGAAGAAACGCTCTGCCATGAGCTGGGCCTGGATTTCGCCATCAAGATGAATAAGGAGAGCTTTATCGGCAAGGATGCGCTCCTGAAGAATCCACCCCGCTATCAGCGCATGGGCATCAAGATGATTGATCGCGGCATTGCCCGTGAGCATTGCCCGATCTTTAATGATGAAGGACGGCAGATCGGCCATGTCACCTCCGGCACCCATAGTCCGACTCTGGGGCAGGCTGTGGGGATGATCCGTGTGGAAAAAGATTTTGCAGCCTCGACCCTCTGGGTTGAGGTGAGAAATAAAAAACTTAAGGCTGGGATTGTGCCTTTGCCTTTTTACAAAAGAAACAAATAATACTGATTAAAAAGCTAGTGGTTATGTCAAAATTAAAGTTCCTGAAATCTCACGAGTGGTACAGCGCTGAGAACAACACAGTGGGAATTTCCGATTTCGCTCAGCATGAGTTGGGCGACATCGTCTTCGTGGAGCTCCCCGAGGTGGGTGAAAACGTCGAAGCGGGTGTGGCTTTTGGCAATGTGGAGTCGGTCAAAGCTGTTTCGGAAATCTATAGCCCCGTGAGCGGCGTGGTCACCGAGGTTAATGAAGACCTCCAGAGCGCGCCCGAGTTGATCAATCAGGATGCTTACGCTGCTTGGATGATCAAGGTGAAGGTGAGCTCTGTCTCTGAGGAGCTGATCTCCTCCGCCGACTATGATGAACTGACCAAGAGGTAGACGCCTCGTTCAGTCCTTTTTTGAAATGGAAGCGTTTTTGTCTTTTCCGGACGGAAATGCGCTCCGTTTAGTCTCTGTTTAATCTATTCAAACGTATGTCAACTTATACGCCTCACACTGCGTCAGAAATCCGCGAGATGCTCGATGTAGTGGGAGTAAAGAATCTGGAGAGCCTCTATCAGGGTCTGGAAGGAATCTTTGCTCGGGATATGAATTTGCCCGCGGGCAAAAGCCAACAGGAGGTGGCAAGATATTTCGAGAAGCTTGCCGCAGCCAATAACGTCTTCGGCAGCATCTTTCTGGGTGCCGGTGCCTACCAGCACTACATTCCGCCGGTGGTCAAAAGCATTTTGAGCCGCTCTGAATTCATTACCGCCTATACGCCGTATCAGGCCGAGATGTCGCAGGGCATTCTGCAGGCGATTTTCGAGTTTCAATCTATGATCGCCGAGCTGACCGGGATGCAGGTCTCCAACGCTTCCCTCTATGACGGCTCCACGGCTCTGGCTGATGGAATCCTCATGCTGAGCGAAAAGAAGAAAAACAAAGTCCTTTTGTCCGAGGGGATCAATCCCCGTTCACTGGAAGTGGTCAGAACCTATCTCGCCCCGCTGGGCTTTGAGATCGAGTTGATCGCTCTGGAAAACGGCAAGACCTCTCTGGCTGATTTGGAGAAAAAGCTCAGTGATGACGTTTTCGCCGTGGGGTTGGCTCAGCCCAATTTCTATGGCGTAATCGAAGACGCCGCGACGATTGGCGAAGCGGCCAAGGCGGCCGGTGTCGGCTACATCATGCAGGTCGAGCCCTTTGCCTGTGCGCTCCTGAAGACTCCTTTCGAGTGCGGTGCTGATGTCGCCGTCGGAGAAGGCCAGCCCCTGGGAATGCCGCTCTCCTTTGGCGGACCTTACCTGGGCTTCATCGGAGCCCGGGAGAAGTTGACCCGCAGAATGCAGGGACGCATCGTCGGCAAGACTCACGATTCGGAGGGCAGAGATGCGTACGTACTCACTCTGCAGGCCCGGGAGCAGCATATCCGCCGCGAGAAGGCCGGTTCTTCCATCTGTTCCAATCAGGCCCTTTGCGCGCTGACCGCCACGGTCTACATGGCGAGCGCCGGCAAAGAGGGGATGAAAGAGGTGGCACGCCAGTCTCTCTCCAAGGCCCATTACTTGGCGGCTCAGATGACCGCGATTGACGGCTTTGAATTGAAATACAGCTCGGAGTTCTTCAACGAATTTGTGGTGGTGAGCAGTGCTCCCGCCGATCTGATCAGAAATAAATGCACGGAGAAAAACATTCTGCCCGGCCTGAAGCTGAGCGATCATGAAATGCTCTGGTGCGCTACCGAAGTGAACAGCAAAGAGGATATTGACCAATTGATATCGGTGTTGAAGGAGGTCCGCCCATGAAAACCATTTTTGAGAAATCCCAAACCGGCAAATGCGCCCTTTCGATCGCAGCCTGTGACGTGCCCGAGTATCGCCTGGAAGAGGGGATTCTGAGGCAGGAAGATGCACGGCTCCCGGAGGTTTCCGAGATCGATGTCGTGCGCCACTACACGGCCCTTTCCAAACGCGCTTACGGCGTGGATGACGGATTCTATCCCCTGGGCTCCTGCACGATGAAGTATAACCCCAAGCTCAATGAAGAAGTGGCGGCCTTGCCCGGCTTTACGGGGATTCATCCCTTGCAGTGCCCTCGGACCGTTCAGGGTGCTCTGGAAGTCATGTACCGGCTTTCTGAAAAGCTGGCGGAGATTACCGGCATGGACCAGGTGACGCTCCAGCCCGCGGCCGGCGCCCATGGCGAGTATACCTCGCTGCAGCTCATCCGCGCTTATCATCTGGATCGCGGCGATACCCAGCGCAATAAGATCATCGTCCCCGATTCTGCTCACGGAACCAATCCGGCTTCGGCGAGCATGGCCGGCTATTCGATAATCAATATCCCCTCCGGCCCCGATGGCTGTGTCGACCTGGAGGCCTTGAAAGCGGCAGTGGGCAAGGATACGGCGGCACTCATGCTGACTAATCCCAACACGGTCGGTATTTTCGAGAAAGGGATCACTCAGATCGCAAAGATCGTCCACGAAGCAGGCGGTCTCCTCTATTATGATGGAGCCAACCTCAACGCCATTATGGGCACCATTCGCCCGGGCGATATGGGCTACGACGTGGTTCACCTCAATCTGCACAAGACTTTCAGCACGCCTCACGGCGGCGGCGGCCCGGGCAGCGGTCCGGTCGGCTGCAAGAAGGCTCTGGCCAAATATCTGCCGGGTCCCATCGTGGTCAAAACGCAAGAGGGCTATGCGCTCTCGGAGTCTTCAGAGAAATCCATCGGAAGGGTTAAGACCTTCTACGGAAACTTCCTGGTGGCGCTCCGTGCACTGGCCTATATCGAAGTTCTGGGTAAAGAAGGGATCAAACAGGCGGCCCAACTGGCGGTGCTCAATGCGAACTACATGATGGCTCGCCTGAAGGGTAAATTCCCGACTCATTCCTCGAAGATCTGCATGCACGAGTTCGTCGTGAGCTGCGAGGAAATCAAAAAGGAGATCGGTGTCAGTGCGTTGGATTTCGCCAAGACGATGATCGACCGCAATATGCATCCCCCGACTATTTACTTCCCGCTGATCGTCCACGAAGCGCTGATGTTCGAGCCGACCGAGACCGAATCCAAAGCGACTCTGGACTGGGCTTGCGACACGGTGCTTGAGCTTCTCGAGGAAGCTTACCGCGACCCGGAGGCCTTCAAAAAGCATCCCTGCTCAATGCCCATCGGCCGTCCCGACGAGGTAACCGCCGCACGCAAACCGGTGATTATCTTCGGGAGAGATTCCGATTAAGCGATTCCTTGAGTTATAGACTCTGCAAAAACAAAAGCCGGCCATGAAGGTCGGCTTTTGTCGTCTAAATTCGGGGAGAGCTCAGAGCCTCTCAGGCGATAGTGTGGCCGGAGCGCTCTGAACTCATCTGCATTACCTCAGGATTACCCGGTAGAAGCGCTTCGCATCCTTGGGTGAATCGTAATCAATCACCACGGTGGGCAGAGCGTCGATGACACCCTTGCTGAGCAATTGCCAGCTCTTGGGATCGCCCGGAGTCAGGGTATATTCCACGACGAACTCTGCGCCGATCGGACCGTAGACGTTGATCCCGGCATACATCAGGAGATCGTTGAGCCAGAGTGAGGCCGGTTCGCTCGTGACTTCGCCGCCCTCGTTACTGACCTTGACCGTATAAGTGCCGCTATCGGCGCTGCTCGTACTCGCCAGTGCATAGACCGGCTGAGTGGCTCCGGAGATTTCTTCGCCGTTCAGGCACCACTGATAGGTCATATTCTTTCCCTCGGCAACCACGGCAAAAGTCGCCGCGCTGCCTAAGCCGACAATGAGTGTTTGCGGCTGAGTGGTAATGACCGGCGGAGGTACTGGATCGGTCACGCTCAGGCGGGCAGGTTCACTGGTCGTGGTGCCGAATTTATTGGTGATCCGGACCGTGTAGGTTCCCGTATGGTTTGGAGTGGCATTCTCGATTGTGTAGGTGGGCCCGGTCGCACCCGGAATATCGAAGCCGTCTTTGAACCACTGATAGCTCAAAGGGGCCGTCCCCGTAGCGCTGACGCTGAAGGTTACGGATTCGCCCGTCTTGATATTGGCCGAGGCAGGTTGCTCAATGATGGTCGGGGCCGCGGGCTCAATGACCGTCAGGAGAGCAGGCTCGCTGGTCACGCTTCCGAATTGATTGGTGACTTCTACCGTATAGAATCCCGCGTCGTTCAGAGTGGCGGCGTCCACTGTATAATCAGCTTCAGTCGCCCGCTCAATGGCGGTGCCGTCTTTGTACCACTGATAGCTCAAAGGCTCTGTCCCTGCGGCGCTGACACTGAAGGTCGCGTTCTCGCCCACCAGAATCACTTTCGAAACCGGTTGCTCTTCAATGATGGGCGGCTCCGGCACGATGACAGTCAGTGTAGCCGGATCGCTTGTGCGTTCTTCAATATCGTTAGAGACCAGAACTCGGTAGATGCCCGCATCGTTGACTGTGGCGTTCTCAATCTTATAGGTGGCACTTTCGGCGCCGACAATCGGATCCTGATATTTGTACCACTGATATTTGAAGGGAGGCGTGCCCGAAACCGTGACGCTGAAGGTATAGTCCTCGCCCACCAGAATGGTTGCAGAGCTGGGCTGCGTTACAATAGTGGGCGGCTCGACCACCGTTAAGAGAGCTGCATCGCTGATCTTGGTGCCGTATTCATTTGTGACATGAACCGTATATTCTCCCGCATCGTCCGAAGTGGCGCCGTCCACGGTATACTGAGCTTCGGTCGCCCGCTCAATGGCGGTGCCGTCTTTGTACCACTGATAGCTGAGCGGTTCCGCACCCGTAGCCGTGACGCTGAAAGTGGCGTTCTCTCCTGCAGTGACCTTGGCCGGGAGCGGTTGCTCGGTAATAACCGGCGAAGGATCCGGAAGATTCCAGGTCAGAATCGGGTAGCCCTCTGTATCCATTTTCCAGGTAGTCTGGAAATCCCATCCCAGAGCCTCATACGTGCTCTGAAGGGAGAGCTCTTCCGCTGTTTTGCCAAGGCCGTCGGGGCCGTTGAGGTCGTCAATGCTCGGGACAGTATCTTCACCCGCCAGCTTGACCATGTCGCCGCGAGCATAGTTTTCGCTCAAACCGGTCGCCTCACCCGAAGCGACTCGATTGATCTGAGGTCCGGCCACGTCTGAGGCGGGAGCTCCATGTAAAGAGCTCGAGAGCGCCACGCACTGAGATACGGTCGAGCCGGTGTTTTTTCCCAGGATGCCTCCCAGCGTACCATTGCGGTAGCTGGTGGGTGTGACTTCGATATTGCCCATGGCATGGCTATGGCGCATGTAGGCGCTTGTGGCAGCTCCTACCAAACTGCCCAGATTGTAGGAAGGCGATGAATTGACCGAGATATTGTTCATGGCATAGCAATCGGTGAGGTTCACTTGCTCCAGTCTTCCGATGAGCCCGCCGATTCTGAGCTGGTAAGAGGTAGCCCCGGTCCCGGTGGCTGTTATTTTCCCGTCGCATCCGCAGCCCACAATTTCATCGACCAGCTTGTTTGCATTGTAATAACCGCCGATAAGCGCTCCGAATAGTCCGCCCGCCGTGATATTGGCGACGCTGTTGCCCGTGATTTCTGTGGAGGCATAGCAGGATTTCACCACGACAGCTCCCCAACCCGTGTTGCATTTGGCGAAACCGACGATGCCGCCCGCATAGACGGTATCCAGTCCAAGCCACGTATAGCCCGTGCTGCGGACGGTTCCATCAAGCGTGCCCGAGCTGCGGCAGTTTTCTATAGTGATAATGCAGCTTGTGGCCACACCGATCATTCCGCCCAGGCAGGCTTCTCCTGCAGGTACGTTTGCATAGAGATTGCCCGTGTAATTACAACCTCGGACGGTGGTATATCGCAGCACAGTGTATCCGATCATACCCCCTACCATACTGCTCCCATAATTCGCCGGGGCCGAACCCGTAATATTCATGGCAACCGAGCAATTCTCAATCACGTTTGAATAGGAGGGATAATCGCTCGGATGATATGTATTGCCGATGATTCCTCCCAGGTAAGCGTTGCCGGTAATTTCACCGGTGACCTGGCATCCGGTGATCTGAGAGTTATAGCAGTCATAGCCGATAATTCCTCCTGCTGTGTAAGTGCTGCTGATAATAGCATCCACCTGGCAGTTATTTACCTCCAGAGGACCATTGTTTTTCCCGACCAAACCGCCCATGGTGGCACTGTTTCCCCATTGACTGTAATTTCCGCTGAGGGTTCCTTCCATCGCGCAGGAGCTTAAGACGACCTCTCCACTCGTCTTGCCGAAGATGCCCCCGGCAGTCCCGTACGAGTCTGTTGTATTCAGGTTGCCCCGGACCTTGACGTTGTGGACGGTTGAGCTTTCCGCGATTGCTGAAAGCCCTCCGGTGACGTCGTCGGAGCGTGCCTGGTCGGCGTAGTTAATGACCAGGTCGCGGATTGTGCTCCAGCTGATGACCCCGAAAAGACCGGCGTATGCCTCCCCAGAGCGATTGATTTTCAAACCGCCAATGGTGAAATTCCGCCCGTTCAGGTGGCCCCGGAAAGGATCATTTTCTGTAGTGCCGATCGGCGCCCAGAATTTTCCTTCATTGTAAAAATCTCCTCCGGCCGCGAAATCCGCTTCGCTAAAAGTGATGTCGTTCGCCAGGGAAAAATACTTGCCTGCACCGGCTTCTCCTGTGTATTGGCTTAGAGATGCCAATTCCTGCGGAGTGGAGATGAGCCACGGATTTTCCTCCGTCCCTTCACCGCCTGAAAAACCATAACTGCTGCAGAGCGCCAGACTCAAGGCCAGAGCCGCTCCACTTATTTTTTGAGTTATTTTCATATACTTATTTTCGTTTCAGGTTTATTTCAACCCCGGGAAATCCCGGAGTCAAAAAGCTGATCCTCCAGATACATGTTATTTTAAGCTGATTCTCCTGCGTTCTATTCTCACAAGCGCGGGAAAATCCTCAAACACGTTCTAAACCCAATCAACCCATATGCACCGTATCTTTTAATAGTCGATATGTCAATCCGTTTTTTAATAAGAGCAATAAAGAGATTCCCGAGGAAGCGTTCCTTCTATAACAAAAAACCTCCAAAGTGCATCATCTGCTTCTTTGGAGGTCTCTTTCCTTTTAACCGCCGGGCGGGCAAAAAGAACGTTTAGAGGTCCGGTCTATTGCAAAGTGATTTCCACCTCGGCATTGCGCGATTCAATAAAGTTGCCGCTTCTGCGCTGGATGCGCACCGAGAGGCGGGCCTTCTGGTCCTTGCCCTTTTTATGCAGAGCACGGGCAAACTTGACCGTATCGGAGAGGGCTTCCCCATCCAGTCCGTAAATCAGCATTCCCGGCCGAATCCCCACCTTATCGGCGGAGCTGCCGCTCTGAACTTCCATGACGCCGAAAGCATCCATCATCTGGACTCCCAGAGTTTCGGCAATCTCGGGCGTCAGCTTTTCGAGCTTCATCCCAAGGCGTTTTTGGAGATACTCCTCATTGAAATATTCGGATTCGGGGAGGAGCTTGACGATGACCTTCTTAGTCGCCTCTCCGCGTTTCAGGGAGAGGTTCACCGGCCTGGAATTCTCGCTTGCTTTGAGGATGAGGCGGTTTGCTTCAAGAAGACCCTTGGCGGGGGTGTTGTTGATGGTTTCGAGAATGTCACCGGGCTGGATGCCGGCTATTTCTGCCGGGCTGCCGATCTCAACCGATTTAATGGAGATTTCCCCTCGGCCTTCCATGACCGCACCGAACCAGAGGTTGCCCACGCTTTCCGGCGTCAGCATCAGGGAGAGCGCCTCCGAGACGGCCCGGATGGGAATCGCGAAACCGATCCCGTCGCCCTTGCTGTAGACGGCCACGTTGAGACCGATCAATTCTCCAGCCAGGTTGATCAAGGGTCCGCCGCTATTGCCCGGGTTGATCGCCGCATCAATCTGGAGCCAGTCCTGAACATCCATTTCCTCATTCTCCACCGGGGGACGGCGGTTTTTGCTGCTCAGGATGCCGCGAGTCACCGAGCCGCCCAACCCGAAGGGGTTCCCCAGAGCGATGACCGTTTCTCCCAGCAGCAGATCATCCTCCTGCGCAAAAGCCACGGCAGTAAAGCGCTCCTCTTTTTCGGTCTTCAGTTTCAGCAGTGCCACGTCGCTATGGCGCAAATCCGAAACCGTCTCGGCCTCCAGTTTCCGTCCGTCCGCAAGAGAAACCCATATCCGGGTCGCTTGCTGGACGACGTGCAGATTGGTCAGAATATAGCCCTCTTCGTCAATGATGACCCCGGAGCCCAGGCTGTAGCGCACTTCGCTGTTGCGCCCGTAGTAGGGACCGAAGAAATCTCGCCAGAGATCGTCAAAAGGGTTGCGCCGCTGAACGACTGTTTCAGTGCTGATATTAACCACGGCGGGCATGACTTTTTCCACCGCCAGCACTACGGCATCGCGTCGTACATTATCGCTTTGACTAACAGGGGCAGGGGAGCCGGAAACGTCAATACCGCCGGCCAGCCAGCCACAAAACACCACCACACTGCAGATTTTAATCCAGTTTCTTTTCATTAACCTTTCCAATTAAGCTTGTTATAAAATAATCCCAACAAGTAAGTCGCCGGATTTCGACGGCCTCCTATATTACACCCCAAAGAGGGGAGAGTTGCGGATTTGCCGGATCCGCTCCTTTTGCAGCAGGAGCTCTGTTTGCTCCTCTACGGAGATGCCCGGGGCGTTCAATCTCTGGTTCAGCGAGCGAAGTAAGTGATCGCAGTGCTGGGCGCGCAGCGCCTGGATAAGCTCCCGGAGCTGTTGGGCCGGCTCTGGGATCACTTCTCCGTCCTGAGCCATGGCCGAGCAGAGCAGCTGCTGGGAAAATGGGTCCGGGAAGCTCTGCAAAAGATGATGCGGGGAGTATTCCCCGGCGCAATGCTGATCCAGCGCCGCGACGATAATCTCTCGAACGCAGGAGTTCTTGACCCATTCAGGCTGGAAACCGTGCGCCATCCAGTCCCATTCGCTCTCGTTCATCAGGAAGAGCACCAGGAGCCACCGCTCCCGGGGCGTCGGAGGCGTATTTTCCACGGCGGCAGGGCTTCGCTCATCAGAGAAAGCACCGGTATCGCTATCGGTTCCGGGGCGATTCTTCGTTCTTTCAAAATTATAAGCGGCGGGCGGTTGCGCTCTTTTGCACCGGGCAAATTCATCCAGAACCGTCTGCGGGCTTACCCCGAGAAGCTGAGCGGTTTTCTGGGCATAGGTATCGGTCAGGAGCGGTTGATTGGCCTTCTGGAGCGCCTCGCCCATCGAGCGCACGATCTGGATCCGGCCCCGGTCCGATTCCTTGTTATTTTGCTGGCAAAGTCGGCTGAGGTAGAAATCAAAAAATTCCCGTGATCTCTTAATTAATTCTCCAAAAGCCTCAGCTCCATAGGATGTTATAAAGCTATCCGGGTCCGAGCCTGCCGGTAGGAAAGCGACCCGGGCATTAAGGTCCGCCGCCAGGAACGTGTCGAGCGCCTTCACCGCAGCATTCTGTCCGGCCTCGTCGCCGTCAAAGCAGAGAATCAATTCCGGTGCCAGGCGCTTCAGTATGCGGGCCTGCTCTAGCGTGAAAGCGGTTCCCTGCGGCGCTACCGTATTCTTGAAACCGGCTGAATGGCAGGCGATTAAATCCAGCTGTCCTTCGCAGATAATGGCGCAGCGCTTCTGGATAATTTCCCGCTTGGCCCGGTCCAGACCGAAAACGACATTGCTTTTGTGGAAGAGCGGCGTCTCGGGCGAATTCACATATTTACCCATCTTGGAATCATCCGGGTAAAGTGCCCGCGCGCTGAAACCGATCACCCGTCCCTGATCATCTGCTATGGGGAACATGAGCCGGCCGCGGAAGCGCCCGAATCCTCCGGAGCGTCCCTCTTTTTGCAGCGCCAGTCCCGACTCCACCAGTAAATCGAAATCCAGGTTTAAATGCTGCGCCTGCCGCGGCGTATCTTCCCAGGCCAGAGGCGAATAACCCAGGCGGAAATCCTGCGTGGATTGCTCGCTCACGCCGCGCTGCACCAGGTAATCGCGGGCGATCTGCCCCTCGGGCGACTTCAGAAGCTGCTCATGCCAGTATTGGGTGAACTCCTCATGAATACGGTAAAGGGTGTCTCTGCGGGCACGTTCCCGGCTGTCGGGGCCCTGTTCGAACTCGATCTCGATCCCGGCCCGATCTGCCAGCCGCTGAATCGCTTCCGGATAGGAAATGCTTTCGTATTCGCTGAGGAATTTGAAGACGTCGCCGCCCTTATGGCAGCCGAAGCAGTAAAAAATCTGTTTATGCGGGATGACGTTGAAGCTCGGGGTCTTCTCGCTGTGGAAGGGACACAGCGCAATAAATTCCCGGCCCCTTCTTTTCAGGGGCAGGTATCCGCCGACCACCTCCACAATATCGCTGGCATTGCGGATTTGCTCTACGATATGATCCGGAATATGCACTTTCTCTTAACGCCTCGGGCTCTTTGCCTGTCGAGATATTCGCCACCTGCGCAGAGCTCTGCTCTCTATTGTCTCCGGTGCAGCATGGAAGCTCAACTCTTTTCTGCATTCTTGTCGCTTGGCAGGAATAATGCTAGAATTTTGCACGTGAGTGATAATGGCGAAAAAGTCTCTCTGAAAATGGTAAATTGCATCGGTTGCGGCTCTAAGGTGTTCATTCAGGACAACCTGCCCCCTTTGAGCTATACCTCCTGCTCCAAATGCGGGCATCCGATCATGATGCCGATGAAACTGCGCCAATTTGAGTTGCGTGACGTGGTAGGGCAGGGCGGAATGGGGACTGTTTACCGCGCCTTCGATACGATGCTTGAGCGGGAAGTGGCCGTTAAGCTGATGAAGGAGGAGCTCGTGAGCGATCCCGAATCGGTAAAAGCCTTCCTGCGGGAAGCCAAGGCCGCTGCCGGCTTGAGCCATAGCAACATCATTCATATCTACAGCTTTGATGAATCCGATAATGACCGCTACCTCGTGATGGAATTGGCCAATAGCGGCAGTCTGGATTCCTGGATCGAGAGCAGCCAGGTCGTCCCCGAGCTCAGTGTCCTGGATATCGGCATTAAGATCGCCTCGGCACTGGATTGCGCCAATCGGCACGGCCTACTTCACCGCGACGTCAAGCCGGCCAATATTCTCTTCAATAAAGATGGAGAGCCCAAGCTGGTCGATTTCGGCCTGGCGATAGCAGAGGAAAACGTCGAAGGCGGTGAAGCTGAGGTTTGGGGTACACCCTACTACATTGCACCGGAGAAAATCCGCCGCGAGCGTGAAGATTTCCTGGCGGATATGTATTCCCTGGCAGGCACACTTTACCATGCGCTCACCGGCCGCGTTCCCTTCGATGCGCCGACGGTCGAAGAGGTCATCATGGCTCATGTGGAGTCGCCGGTAGTTCCCCCCAATCATGCCATCGACAGCATCACCGAGGCCACGAGCCAGGCGATTATGCGTGCACTGGCCAAAAACCCGGACGACCGCTTCCAGACTTACGATGAATTTATCATGGCGCTGACTTCTGCCCGCAGCCAGCTCCTCATCCAGACTTACCGCAACCCTGCTTCAGAAGAGAGCCGCGGCTGGTGGTAAACCGACTTTGATCGGGAGCCATCCCGAACCCAAACCAAAAAACAGGAGCCGGAAACATGTTCATGCTTTCGGCTCCGTTTCGTTTTCTACGAATCTCAAATAAGCTTAGATTTCTTCGAGCTTGAAGAATCTACCGTAGTCTTCGACTTTGAACCAGACGTCCATTTCTTCCTTTTCGGCGATGAAAGGTTCTCCAACTTGCTCCCAGTTGATGCAGTCAGCCGAACTCCAGAGTTGGTACTCCATTCCCAGAACCAGATGCATCTTCACCCTTACTTCTGAGACGGCGATTTCCAAACTGCTCTGAGTCGATGTATCTCCGATCAGAATGGTTGCTTCAGCCGAATAGTTGGCCCCGGGATTATCGATGATAATCTGCGTAACGACCCCGTCTTCAATAACGCAGTGGCCGCTCGCTCCTGAGCCGCTTTCATCTATGATTATAATCTTTGGTTCTCTGGTATATCCCCAGCCTCCATCGATAACGGTCGCTCCCGTAATGGCGCCATCGACAACCTGAACTGTCGCCGTCGCACGGTGAGGTTGTGCCAGAGTGAGCATGGCTGCGATACTCGTCGTCGTTCCGTCTTCATTAGAAATGGCAACGGTATATTGCCCCAGGTCTTCAGCGCTCACATGCGCGATGGTGTAACTTGCCTCAACAGCGCCTTCAATAGCGACGCCGTTCTTGTACCATTGATAGCTCATGGGTTCAGTCCCTACCGCATTTACGCTGAAGGTGACCGGGGCACCCCCCGCTACGGCTTGGCTCTGCGGTTGATCTACAATTTCCGGAGCCGTCATCCATAGAGCCGTGGGCCGTCCATCCCAGGGATTTGTCCATCCGGTGGTTCCGGGTTTATAATAGATGAGCGCAGGAGCAAAAAAGGCATTTTCTCCTGATAATAGCGGCGCATTTCCTTCGAAATAAACTTCTGTCAGACTGGTGCAATACTGGAATGCGGAACTACCAATAGACATGACACTACCAGGGATAACGATGTTTGCCAGACTGGTGCAATCCTGGAATGCGCAATTAGCAATAGAGGTGACACTGTCCGGAATAACGATGTTTGCCAGACTGGTGCAATCCTGGAATGCGCACCAACCAATAGAAGTGACACTGTTCGGGATAACGGCGCTTGTCAAATTGTTGCAGCCGGAGAATGTGTAACCAAGAATAGAAGTGACACTGTCTGGGATAACGATGCTTGCCAGACTGGTGCATTTGGAGAATGAGGAATTACCCATTTCAGTGACGCTGTCAGGGATGGTGATGCTTGTTAGACTGCTGCAATACTGGAATGCAGAGGTCGGTACAAGAACCACTGAATAATTGAACCCTTCGTTAGCGACAGAGGAGGGAATCGTGATATCACCGGATATTTCTTTGGATTCTGCCTGAACAGAAACAGCGCCCGTTTTAGAGACTTTGTCCAGCGCAGTAACCGTGTATTTCAGTTGGCCCATCGTAAAGATTGTTCCAATATCCGGAGAAGAATCAGACCATTCTTCTGTGGGTCTGCCGCTCCAGGGATTTGTCCATCCTGTGGTTCCGGCCTTGTAATAGATAATTGAGGGAGAATAAAAAGCATTTCCCCCCGGTAATGTCGGCGCATTCCCTTTGAAATAAACGTCCGTCAGATTGTTGCATTGTTCGAATGCCCATACTCCGATAGAAGTGATACTCTCAGGGATGGTCACACTTGCCAGACTGCTACATCCGTAGAATGCTCCCTGTGCAATTTCAGTAACACTGTCGGGAATAAGGATACTCGTCAGATTGCTGCATCCGTAGAATGCGTTGAGTGCAATACTGGTGACGCCGTTGGGGATTTCCATGCTTGTCAAACTACTGCAGTTAGCGAACGCCTGCGCACCAATTCCAGTCACGCTGCCGGGGATTGCTATGCTTGTAAGACTGCTGCATTTGGAGAATGCGTCAGTACCAATATAAGTGACACCCTCAGGAATGACTATGCTCGCCAGGCCGCTGCATCCGGAAAATGTGAAATTTCCAATGGAAGTGACACTCCCGGGGATTTCCATATTTGCCAGACTGCTGCAATTTTGGAAGGCTCCTACCCCAATGGAAGTGACACTCCCGGGAATGACTATATCTTTCAGCTTGAGGCATCCGGAGAAGGTTCCTTCTCCGATGGAAGAGACATTGGCCCCCATGGTTACACTTGTCAGCCCTTTGCAATGCTGGAAAAGGTAATCAGATGTATAAGTCAGACTTTCAGGGAGGTCTATGCTTGTTAGATTGAGGCACCAGGAGAATGCGCGTGTGCCGATAGAAGCGACGCTATTTCCCATGGCCACACTTGTCAGCCCGGTGCATCCGTAGAAGGCGGAGTTCCCGATGGAAGCGACATTTTCAGGGATGAAAATATTGGCCAGACTGGTGCAGTCACGGAATGCGTCTTGCCCGATGGTAACTACACTCCCGGGAAGTTGTACGGACGCCAGTTTACTGCACCCACTGAATATGTTAATACCAATAGAAGTGACACCCTCAGGGATGATGATGTTTTTCAGACTGGTGCAGTAATAGAACGCTTGATTACCAATAGAAGTAACACCTCCGGGAATTTCTATGCTTGCCATTTTATTGCATCCGGAAAATGCCGATACTCCAATAGAAGTGATACTTTCGGGGAGGGTTGCATTCGTCAGGATTGTACATCCGTTGAAAGTTTTTTCCGCAATTTCAGTAATACCATTGGGAATGTTTATGCTTGTCAGCTTACTGCAACTTGAGAATGCTTCAACAGGAAGAAGAGTCACCGAATAGTTGATTCCCCCATTGACGATTGAAGCAGGAATCGTGATATTGCCGGGTATCTCTTTGGATTCTGCCTGAACAGAAACAGTGCCCGTTTGGGTGGCAGGTTCTTCTGTTAGAACCGTGTATTTCAACTGTTCTATCGTAAATGTATCGCCTGTTGTGGCGTGTGCTTTCGGCAAAACCAGAAGCGATGCCATGACGATGAATAACGGAATTAAGCGCGACGGTGCGCCTAAAAAGGGTATATTCTTTTCTTTCATAAGTTGTTTTCCTTTTTGCGTTCCCAAACTTCAAGAATGAGGAACTTGAATCACAGTAAAGTCACAACCTTCTCATGTAAAGTAAAAATCCTCCCCGTGATTTTGAGGAGGAATTCAATCTGATCGGCAGCTTCTGCTTGCAAACGGCCCTTCTGATCGCCCGGGCTTATAATCAAGCCTTCAGTCTGTTTCGAAAATATTTCTCGAGGGCCACCTTCAGTTTTTTCGCGACGATCGGTTTGGTGATGTAATCATCAAATCCGGCCTTGATAAGAGCTTTCCATCTCCTCCGGCTGGGCCTCGGCACTCAATGCGATAATGGGCATACGCCTGCCGCCGTCTCAGCCTCCGGTTTTGCCCGGTCTCCGGAGCTCGGGCAGATGCATCCGACATTTTCACGTCTTCGGCTGCGTCGGGACTTTGTAATCTCAGGAAATTACTCTGCCCATTCTTCTGTCGGTCTACCATCCCAGGGATTTGTCCATCCCGTAGTGCAGGGCTTGTAGTAGATAACAGATGGATCAAAAAAGGCGTTTCCTCCCGGTAATTCCGGTGCGTTACCTTTGAAAGAAACAATCCTTAGCCAGCTGCATCCATAAAATGCAAAAGAGCCAATACTTTTGACTCTATTTGGTATATCTATGCTTGTCAAACTACTGCATCCACAAAAGGCACTATTCCCAATATAAATGACATTCTCTGGGATTGTTATGCTTGTCAGACTGCAGCATCTGGAGAACGTCATAGTCTCAATAAGCTTGACTCTATCCGGGATTTTTATGCTCTTTAGAACACTGCATCCACAAAAAACTTTAGCCCCAATATAAATGACATTCTCTGGGATTTCTATGCTTGCCAGTGCCCTGCATCCATAGAATGCTCTCTCTTTAATAAAAATGACACTCTCTGGAATAACAACTTTTGTCAGACGGTGGCATTCATAGAATGTACAACTTTCAATAGATGTGACACGTCCCCGGATAATTACCTTCGTCAGAACGCTGCATCTATAGAATGCCTCATTTCCGATAGATGTGACACTGTCGGGAATTTCAATACTTCTCAGTGCGCTGCATTCAAAAAAGGCTTTAGAGCCAATGTAGGCGACACCGTCGGGAATTACGATGTGCTCTATACTGCGGCATCCTTCGAATGCTCCATCTCCGATAGATGTGACATTCTTTGGAATAGTATAAGAAGTATCCCTATTCAATGGAAAGAAGCGAACCAGTATCGTTTTCCCTATACTGAACAATATGGGTGGTAATTTATCACATTCCTCAAAAGCCTTATACCCAATTTCAGTAACCTCGTCCGGAATAGCTATGCTCTCCAGACTGCTACACCCTTTGAATGCTCTTTCTCCAATAGATGTTACGCTGTCTGGAATGACGATGCTCTTCAGACTGTTGCATCCCTCGAATGCCCCTTCTCCAATGGAAGTGACACTGTCGGGGATCACGATGCTCTTCAGATCGTTGCATCCGGCGAACGCTCCAGCCGGAATAAGAGTCACTGAACAGTTAATCCCCTCTATGGTTACGGATGCAGGAATAACTACATCACCGAAGTCCTGGGGATCTGCCTCAACAGAAACCAGCCCTGTTCGAGTGACTGGGTTGTGCGTAATAATTGAGTATTTCATTTGATCTATTATTTGTTGTAAATTGTTTTACCTATTATGTGAATGTGCTGCCTGTTGCAGCCCGTGCTTTCGGCAAAATCAGGAGTGATGCCAGAAGGATGAATAATTGGATTAAGCGCGATAGGGCGTATGAAAAGGTTACATTCTTTTTTTTTCATAAGTTGTTTTCCTTTCTGCGTCCCCAACCTCCAGGGGGTCGGGGAACTTATACCATAAGCAAAGTTACAACCTTCTCATGTAAAGTCAAATTCCTCCCCGTGATTGAGGAGGAATTTGACACGATCCCGCTGCCCCTGTTTGCAAGCGTTCTTTTCTATCGCCCGGGCTTATGATCAAGCCTTCGGTCTGTTTCGAAAATATTTCTCGAGAACCACCTTCAGTTTTTTCGTTTCTATCGGTTTAGTGATGTAATCATCAATGCCCGCCTGCAGAGAGCTTTCCATCTCCTCGGGCTGGGCTTCGGCACTCAGAGCGATAATGGGCACCCGCTTGCCGGAATCCCGCTCCAGCTCGCGAATCTTCTGTGTCGCTTCTCTTCCGTCCATTTCGGGCATCTGCAAATCCATCAGAATCAGGTCAGGACGGAACTCCTTGTATTTATGGATGGCGGCCATGCCAGTTCCGGCTTCATGAATCACCGAGCCCGGGAAGAACCTCGTGAGCAGTACCTTTACCAGCGTCATATTCAGATGAACATCTTCGGCTACCAGGATCACCGGGCCGGCCGTGGGATTCTTCGTTGCCGCATCAGCCTCCGGTTTTTGCCCGGTCTCCGGGGCACTGGTCGCTGATTCTCCCTTCTTCGGTTCGTAGGCAGAAGCGAAGCAGGCAAAGAGCTGTTCCTGTTTCACAGGCTTGGCGATGCAGAAGCGAACGCCCAGATCATGGCATTTCTCATGGATATCCGGATCGTCGGAAGAGGAGTAGAGGAGGATCATCGGCAGTTTCTCCGGCGTCAGTTTCATCGTTTCCTGGATACGTTGGATGGTTTCCAGCCCGTCGATCTCGGGCATATTGTAGTCGCAGATGATGATGTCGAAAGGCTTGGATTTATTAAGAATATCCAATGCGCTCAATCCGTCGGCGCAGGACTCGCAGTCAATATCCCAACTCCCCAGCATACGCTCCAGGATCAGCCGGTTGTTGGCGTTATCGTCGATGACCAGAGCCCGTTTGATATGGGAAATGACTTCATGGCTGCGCATCTCACCGGTTGCAGTATCCGCGCAGAGCTCAAAGAAGAAGGTGGCGCCTTTGCCCTCGATGCTTTCAATTTGAATCTTGCTGCCCATTTGCACCACGATCATATCGGATATGGTCAGCCCCAGACCGGTGCCGCCGAATTTGCGCGTGGTGGAGGAGTCGGCCTGGGAAAAGGCTTTGAAGAGCTTCTTTTGCTGCTCCCTGCTGATGCCGATGCCCGTATCCCGGACCGAGATTGAGAAAACTCCCCGGCTATTTTCCAGAGGCTTGTAGCGCACTTTGAGCTCCACTTCGCCTTGTGATGTGAATTTGACGGCATTGCCCAGCAGGTTGACAAGGACCTGGTTCAGGCGGACTGGATCGACCATCGCGAACCGGGGCATATTGACATCCAGGTTGAGCAGAATTTCGAGTTTTTTCTTTTGCGCGTTGAATTTGACGATATCCACGCTTTGCTCAAAGAGCTGGAACATATCGGTCATGATATATTCGAGCGTCATCATCCCGGCCTCAATCTTGGAGAAATCAAGGATATCGGAGATGATATTGAGCAGGGAGTGCGCCGAGACACTGGCATTTTCCGCATACAACCGCTGCTCGTGCGAAAGCTGTGTGTTCCTGAGCAGATCCGTGAAGCCGATCACGCCGTTGAGCGGAGTGCGGATTTCGTGGCTCATATTGGCCAGGAATACCGATTTGGCCTTTGTGGCGGCTTCAGCCTGGTTTTTTGCGACTTTGATCGCCTCTTCAGCCATTTTCTGCAGGGTGATGTCACTGTGAGAGCCTGCCATGCGGACAGGCCTGTTGTCTTTGTCGCGAATGGCGGCTCCCTTGGTGAGAATCCACCGCAGCGAACCATCCTTGTGCTTCATTCTGAACTGGAATGCATATTCATTGATCTCACCTGTGAAATACCGCTGTAAATGCTCATTTACCTTCCCGATATCCTCTTCATAAACAAGGCCGGTGAAGGTATCAAACCGGTTTTCAAGCTCGTGGTCCTCATAGCCGAGAATCTGTTTCCATCTCGGGGAGAGATATAGTTCGTTGGTCGTGATATCCCAATCCCAAATACCGTCGTTTACGCCGCTCACGGCAAGTTCATAGCGCTCGTTTGCCGTCACGAGGTCACTCTCCGTCTGCTTGCGCGCGGTGATATCCTGATGGGTGCCGAGCATCAGCAGCGGTTTGCCGTCCTGTGTCCATGAGACGACCCTGCCCCGGTCGTGGGTCCAGACCCATTCACCGTTCTTGTGCAGCATCCGTGCCTCCACATCGTGGTAGGGCAGTTCGCCTCGAAAATGTTTTTCGATCTTTTCTTTGGCCTGTTTCAGGTCATCGGGGTGGCTATATTTCTTCCAGGTTTTCGCAGATATCGGGCTGATCTCCTCAAGCGTGTAACCGATGATTTCCGCCCAGCGCTCATTGAGGATAGTTTCCCCCGTCTGGATATTCCACTCCCAGGTTCCTGAGTTCGTAGCTTCGATGATGCCGGCAAGCCGCTTACGCTCCTTTTCGAGGTCCGCCTCCATTTGCCTGCGCTCGGTAATGTCGGTGTAAGAGCCGCGATAGCCGCGCAGTGTTCCGTCCGGGTTCAACAGGGGGATACCGTTGGTGGAGAGCCAACGTATCTCGCCGCTCTTGGTTAGGGCCGGTCGGACCAGTTCCTGGAAATGCTCCTTTCGTGTGAAATACCCGAATGCCGTATTGCTGATTTCCTCGTGTTCACATTTTGGATGCAGATCATAGAAGTGCTTCTTGCCGATAATTTCCTCCGGAGTGTAGCCCAGAATGTTTTTCACGACGGGGCTGATAAAGGTGTAGAGCCCCTCGGAGGTGAACTCCCATGTAATCGTCCGGCTTTGTGCTGCCAGTTGTTTGAAGCGTTCTTCGCTCTGCCTCAGCTCCTCACGCTGCCGATATTCCTCGGTTACGTCGCGGAAAACCAGCACCGCTCCACTGACCGTGCCGAAGGCGTCCTTGATAGGTGCACAGCTGTCGGCAATCTGGCGTTCCGTACCATCTTTAGCGATAAGGGCGGTGTGATTGGCAAGGTCGACATTCGTCCCATCGGAAATGGCACGAAAGACCGGGATTTCCGCTGGCTCGCGGCTCTGGGCGTTGATGATGCGGAATACCTCCCGGATCGATACTCCTTCCGCCTCGGCGTTGCTCCAGCCGGTAAGAGCCTCAGCCGCCGCGTTGAGCCCTATGACCATCCCGGCCGTGTTGCATGCGATCACCCCGTCTCCGATCGAGCGAAGCGTCGCCGCGAGATGTTCCCGGCTGTCGCGCAACCTTTCCTCCTGAGCGCGGATGCCTGCGTCGGTGTGGCGCAGCACCACGTAGCTTAGTCCCAATAGCGCTGCCAGGATTACGGCGGAAATAATGCCCCCTAAAGTGATATCACGCCTGAACGATGCCTTCAGGCTGGTGATGTCATTTACGATCAGGATGTCCCCCACCTCTCTTCCGGAGGAGTCGGCTAGCGGCGATACTGTTACGTTCCAGTTCTTTCCGGCAACGATGATATTCCAGAGTGGCTGGTTATAATGATCATCCGAAGGGTTATGGTCCAGCAGTTGCGCAAAAACATCGGGCAGACGCCCCTTGCTTTCATAGACGATCACGCTGTTGGGAAGGCGTTCCCAACCATCCATGGGACTCACCTGCGGCATTCCCTCTTGCCAATCCACCTGCCGCATCGCATCTTTTCTTATGCTGAGGGCGATTTCAACTCCGTCGGGTATTTGCAGTTCCCTCAGAATACGATCAATCTCCGTACCCAGCTCAATGTATCCCACCAGGGTCTGTTGGTCATCGAAGACAGGTTGAAAGGATCTCAGGGAGGCTTTGCCTGCTAAGCCTTTATCGATTCCCCATGCGGCTTTTCCCGTACGCTCTGCTTCCTGAGCTGCCAGGCGTTCGATTTTGCCTCCAATCAAATCCGGTTTGTGAAGCCTCTTCAGGCAGATGCGTTCTTTGTCAAGGAAAAGGAAGTGGGTTAAGGATTGCTCCTGCTGCAGCGTTTCGAACATGTGTTGGTAGTCAACCGGGATAAGCTTCGCATCTTTGGCTTTCAATGCATCCTGCACACGGGAATCTACGGCGATGGAGAATGCGGACATGGCCATGCCGCGTGCCTGCCGTTCCAATGCGGTCTTCACACCCCACCCGACATCGGTGCTGACCGTGGCTGTCCTTCCGATGAGTCGATCATAGTGCCCTCTCCACAGGATGAAGGCAGAGGCCAAGACTAACACCAGAAGCATAACTGTCAGAAACGGCAACAGTCGGCGCATGACCGGCTTGGGAGAAGAGGGGACCTTCCCAGCGGCAAATAACGCGCTCAAGAGCCCGACCATCATCATCAGCGTCATCCCCACGGACCAGCCGGCCCGCGCGGCCACGTTCCAATGCCAATCCCGGGCGTCGATATCCATTCCCAGTAACGCGACTATGTCACCTGTTTCCGGATCGGTCATTGGCACCAGAGAGGTGATCCACGTTCCCCAGCGGTCGGTGACCGGACCGAAGACCGCCGCAATTCCCGTCTCGAAAACATGCAGATCTCCCGCCGATGCCTCTTTATAGACATCTCCGGGCGGCGAGTAGTGCCTGGAATTCTCCGGTTCGCTGTCCAGGAAGAAAAACACGGTTCCATCGGCTTTGCGCCCCATGAGATAAACGTAGCGGCAATTCGTATCGGCTGCGCGAATGGCTTCGAACTGTTCTTTAAGTTGTTGGTATTTTGTGGCTTCGATGTCGTCTGCCGTGCCTGTCAAAGACTTGATTTTTTCCAGATTCACGGCTTTGGCTGCCAGCCGCGTACGGCCCAGCAGTTCCTCACTCATCTCACGGTCGGCACGGACCACCAGCCACCAGGTTCCGACCGATCCTGCCAGCAGTATGAAAACCATCAGCCTTATCACCACGCAGCGGTTCCCCTGACAGCGTTTTTCAATAAAACCTTTTAATAATTTCAAAGTCCTTTTCATCCATTGCCCTTTCTTTGTAGCCCGTCCGGCCCACGGTCGCCCAAAACTGCGATCAGTGTATACGTATCAGTCATGCCAAATAAAAAATGGAAAACTCCGCACTGGACTTTTCCGGTTCGTGCCCGACCCTTGACCTGAGCGGCCTTCCCTTACAAGCTCGGTGATTACATTCCTGGACTGCCATACTCTTCATTCTCGCAGATTACAAATCTCAGATATTTTATTTCAGAAATCTTGTGTCGGCATGGATAACTCTCCCACGAGCACAGGAATTTCCTCATCTAAAAGTAGCACAGGAGAGTCACTTGTCAATTTTTCCGACATCTTTTCCGTTTTTTCAAACGATATATAAAATCTTTTCCAGGGGCGGAATGTTCAGGAGTATTTTCGAGAAGAATTTTTAAAACTGAATACCCTAAAATGTCTCCCGTAATGGGAGCCTGGTCAGACAGAAAAAGAAACCCCGTCACGGTTCGGAAAAAACAATCGAAAAATAGATGATTTTTCGACTGTCTTCTGTGAATTGCTTATTAATCAGACGTTGGAAAAAAGAAACACTGCAAAATGGTCGGGGCGGAGAGATTCGAACTCTCGACCTTCTGAACCCCATTCAGACGCGCTAGCCAGGCTACGCTACGCCCCGACCAAGTTGTGGCAATAACGCCAACGGGGTTTGATAGTACCGAAGTGCCGGGAAAATACAACCCTTTTCCCGGATTTTTCGAAAAAACCTCCGTTTTATGCCGCTGCAAACGGGTTTTTTACCCTCTGGAATCCAGCGAAAGGATGTATCGGGCAGCCTCTCCCAGGTTGCCGCAGATATGTGCCCGTTGCCCCAATGCCGGGTCCTTTTCTTCTTCCCGGGCCCCTTTGCCGGTCCTCACCAGGATAGACTCCCGCAGCCCGGCATTCCACCCGGTCTCCAGGTCGACCTTCTTGTCCCCAATGAAGAACGAGTCTTTCAGGCTCAAGCCGAAGCGATCCCGTGCCTGGAAGAGGAAATCGGGTTTGGGTTTGCGGCCGAAGGAAGGATCCTCGGGTTTTTCCGGAGCGATATAATAGGCCAGAATTTCGACACCCCACGGCTTGAGAAGTTCCGAGAGCCGGTCATTGACGGCGTGGACATCCTCCAGCGGGAAGTAGCCTCGGCCCACTCCGGATTGGTTCGTCACGACGATTAAGGCGTAGCCCGCCCTCTGGAGAAGCTGCAAGCCTTCCCCGACACCCGGGCAGAGGATGACTTTCTCGGGCTCATGCAAATAGTGAAGGTCCTCGTTGATCGTGCCGTCACGGTCCAGAAACACCGCCGGCCGGGAAGCGCGGGGAGTGTGAGCGGGTCCGGTCGTGTTCATGAGTTTATGCTGAGGGAGAAAGAGTTCTCAGAATCTCTGCCGGGGTGGCTGTGGCT